>Ga0183098_10197_pt1 | contig 195697 bp, 194 predicted proteins | sample BioMet9_FD_128884 | JGI IMG/M metagenome (GOLD analysis project Ga0183098, IMG submission 128884) | Microbial communities from bioreactor (seeded with sewage sludge) at Lawrence Berkeley National Lab, California, USA - Biofuel... | ecosystem: Engineered > Bioreactor > Anaerobic > Unclassified ...
AACCGCGGTTCCCCCCCCCCGGTTCTCCTCCCCCACCCCCGCCCAAAAGGAGCACTCCATGTATCATATCGTCGTGTGCGGCGGCATCGTGCCCGATCCGCTGCAAGCCCTGGAGCCGGTCAAGGGGCCGGCGGGCTGGGGTCTCAAAAACGAACTGATGCTGCCGTCCATTCTGGACCCCTGGGCGGCCTGCGCCCTGTACGAGGCGGCCCAGCTGGCCAAGACCGTCCCCGGCAGCAAGGTCTGGCTGGTCTCCATGGGCCCCAAGGCCAAGTTGCAGCAGGTCATGATGACGGTAGCCCAGAAGGCCCCGTTCGAGCTGGTGGTGGCGGACGGCCCGGCCAGCGGCTTCCTGGACGGCACCGCCGTGGCCGAGGCGCTCGGCGCGGCCATCGAGGGCATCGCCGGCCTGGACACGTCGCAGATGCTGCTCTTCGGCGGCTGGCAGTCGGCCTCGCGCGGCGCCGGCGCCACCTTGCAGATGATCGGTGAACGGCTGGGCATCGTGGACCAGTTCCAGGGCGTGGACAAGTTGACCGTCGGGGCCGACGGCTCCCTGGAGATCATGGAGCGCATCGAGGGCGGGGCCTATCAGGTGTCCGTCTGCGCCGGCGCGCCGGCCGTGCTCGGCTGGGCCACCGGCGAGCTGCCCGAGCCGCCCAACAATCCGCAGCTCGGCATGGCCAACATGCGCGGCATCATGCCGGCCCTGCAAAAGGCCAAGCCGGCGGGCGTCACCGCCACCGTGGACTATCTGTCCGTGGCCGCGCCGACCCAGAAGCGCGAGACAAGGGTGGTCAAGGACACGCCGGTCGAGGACATCGCCAAAGAACTCATCGAGTGGATGCAAAGCTAGGGGCTCACATGGATACCATACTCTTTCTTGCCCATACCGAAGCGGACGGCGGCCTGTCCAAGGCGTCGCTGGAAGCCCTCTCCGCCGCCAAGACCGTGGCCGAGGGCCTGGGCGCCGGGCTGGCCGTGGGACTCTACGGCGCCCAAACCGCCGACGCGGCCGCGGCCGTGGCCGGATGCGGCGCCACCGCCTTTTTCGCCGTGACCGGCGAGGCCTTCGGCGTGTCGCGCTACGCCACCGACGCCGCCGCCCTGGAAGGCCTGGCCAAGGCCGCCGGCGCCACCATCGTGCTGGCCGCCGACGATTCCCGGATCTCCCGGGCCCTGCCCGGCGTCACCGCCCGCCTGGGCGGCCGCATCGACGCCCACGTCACCGGCCTGGCCATGGCCGACGGCACGCTCGTGGCCACACGAGGCTTCTACCGCCAACGCCTCCAGGCCGAACTCACCCGAACCGAACGGCCCTGGTGCCTGACCGTGGCCGGCGGCTGCTTCGCCGCCTATGCCGGCGCGCCGGGCCAGGCCGCCGCCACCGCCGTGGACGTCCCGGTCGACGCGGCGCTCACCCGAACCACCGTCAAAACCATCATCGCCCCCTCGGCCGACGAGCAGACCATCCGGCCCGACGCCAAGCTCCTGTTCGTGGCCGGCGCCGGTTGGACCAAGAAACAACCCGACGGCGCCACCCACGCCCCCGAGGCCTCCGACCTCATCCTCGGCTTCCTCGGCAAGTCCAAGGCCTCCCTCGGCAGCAGCAAATCGCTGGTGGACATGGGCGGCGAGGGCGAAGCCGTGCTGCCGTTTCTCACCCACCTCCACCAGGTCGGCCAGACCGGCGCCACCCCGCGCCACCCCAAGGGGCTGGCCACCTGCTGCCACGGCGAGGAACCCCACGTCGTCGGCTGGCGCTTCATCGGCGAACGCCGAGCCATCAACCTCGACGCCGCCTGCGGCTGGGGGCAAGGCAAGGCCGACGTGCTCTACGTCGCCGACGCCTTCGCCGTCATGCGCAAGATCAACGAACTGCTGTAGGATGATGCCTCCGGCGGCCAGGGAGGGGCGTTGCCCCTCCCTGGACCTACCCTACTGGGGGAAATCATTTCCCCCAGACCCCCTGTCCCGACAATCCATTTCACCTGCCCTCAGCCTTCTTCGGTCCCCCCTTTCGCGGTCGTTTTGACGGCAAGCGTCTTCGCTTGCCGTCAAAACGACCGCGCATGGAGGGGCCCGGGGGCATCATGCCCCCGGCCGCCGGAGGCATCTTTCTCTTCTCTGCTCTCTGTTCTTATTCCGGCTCTTCGTGGGTCAGGCAATGGACGGAGCCGAGGCCCCAGACGAGGTCCACGGCGGACAGGCCGACGACGGTGCGGGTGGGGAAGAGTTCGGCCAGGATACCGAGGGCGAACCGGTCGTGGGGGTCATTGAAGGTCGGCACGAGCACCAGGTTGTCGCCGATATAGAAATTGGCGTAGCTGGCCGGCAGGCGTTGTCCCTTGAAGGCGACGGGGGCGGGCATGGGCAGGTCGACGACGGTCAGACGCGAGCCGTCGGCCAAGCGGACCTGGGCCAGCCGTTCGCGGTTTTCGGCCAGGGCCCGGTAATTGATGTCGTGGGGATGGTCTTCCCGGCACAGGACCACGGTATCCGGGCCGACGAAGCGGCACAGGTCGTCGACGTGGCCGTGGGTATCGTCGCCGGCGATGCCGCTGCCCAGCCAGATGACGTTGGTGACGCCGAGGTACTGTCGGAAGAAGGCCTCGTAGGTCTCCCGGGAGAAGCCGGGGTTGCGGATCTGGACCTCGGGATCGAGCAGGCATTCCTCGGTGGCGAGCAGGTCACCCCGGCCGTTGCCGTCCACGGCGCCGCCTTCCAGCACCACGTGTCGTCCCTGCCACAGGGCGGGTTCCACGGGCAGGCCGAGTTCCCGGCAGACGGTCGGGCCCACGGCGTTATCCAGGGTGTGGTCGGGATATTGGCCCCAGCCCGTGAAGGCGCAGTCCACGGCGGTGACGATCCCGCCGACCTTGACGAAAAAGGGCATGAAATCGCGGGCCCAACCGCGATCCATGGGCACGGTGAACAGGCGCACCCGATCCGGGGGCACGGCCACGGCGCGCAGCACCCGGCGGGCGGCGGCCTCTTGCCGGGCGTCCCGGACGAGCAGGCGCACCGGCTCCTCCCAGGTCGAAAAAATCCGAATCATTTCGCCATACACCCAGGCGATGGAAGCGAACTTGCCGGGCCAGTCCGTGGGATTGCCCGGCCAAGCCAACCAGACCGCCCGGTGCGCTTCGAACTCGGCCGGCCAGAGACGGCATGGGGACATTGATGGCTCCTTGGGGCGGATATGGCCGCCCATCCGGGCGGTGGTACGGCAACGGTCCCCGGCGATCAAGCGGGATCTGACCGCCGCGACGCCGGGTGGGACACGGTCCTTCCTATCCGGACGCGGCAGGCGGCGTCAACGTTCGAAAACCGGCCAACGACGGGCCTTGGCGAGGCCTCTTTTCAAGCCTGCGGCGCCGTGCTATCGGCCCTCCACCATTTTTCCGCCTGGGGGGGCGGGCCCGTTCGAGGGAGGAGGCGTTCGCATGATTCGGCTATGGTTTCGCTGGGGCATTGTCCTGGCGGCGCTGTTCGTGTTGTGCCCGGCCGGAGTCTCGGCCAAGACCGTCTTTTTGGGCGGCAGCCAGACGGCCGGCTGGAAGTACATGGGCTGTTTCAAGGACGTCGTGAACAAGGCGGCCGTCAGCAACACGACGGCCAAGATCCTGCACGGCCTCGATCCGATCATCCGGATGCAGCCCGACAAGATCTTCATCCTTGAGGGCATCAACGAGCTCTACAGCAGCAACGCCAGGATCCTGGCCCGCTACCGGGAAATCCTGCGCCGCATCAACCGGGGCTCGCCCAAGACGTTGATCTTCGTTCAAAGCGTGCTGCCGGTGACCCACCGGCCCGACCTGCCCAATCCGAAGATCGTGGAACTCAACGCCGGGCTCAAGGAGCTGTGCGCCCAGTGTACCAACTGCGTCTACGTCGATCTGTTCACGCATTTCGCGCTCAACGGCGAGCTGCGTGAGAATCTGACCACCGACGGCGTGCATCTGCGGCCCGACGGCTACAAGCTGTGGCAGGAGCTGATCGAAAAGTACGTCACCGCGCCCAACGAGGAAATCGCCCAGGCCGAAACCGCGGCCGGACGTCTGCGCCCCGCCAATTAATTGACAAGGCCTTTCGCCCCGGACCCGCGTCGCGGGGTCCGGAAACAGACAACGGCCGGGAGAGGGCAACGCCCCTCCCGGCCGTCCACGGCAGCGCATCCCACCGCTACTGGAGATCGCGACCCGGACCGAGCGTCCGGGAAGCCGGCTGCGCCGCGCCTTGCGGCGCCGTCCCCGCGTCCGTCCGGGCCGACGGCTTCGGGTTGGGGCCGGCCGGCGCCGGCGGCTTGAAGCCGTAGTTCCACTTCACCATCATGCCGCCCATGTCGTAGGCCAGGGTGGAGGTGATGGCGTAGATGGGCTCGAGGGGCATGCGGTTTTTGCGGACAAAAATGATGAAATCCTCGGTCATGCCGGTTTCCAGGGTGCCGGCGTGGGCCATGGACCACAGCCGTTCGCCGGTCTTGACGTCGATGGCGTCGAAGGTGAGCGACACGCCCGAATTGCCCCGGGTGCCGCCGGACATGATGTAGGTGATCTTGCCCACGATGGCCAGATCGACGCCGGCCGCCCGGGCCCGGGCCACGGCATCGGCCGTGCTGGCCCGCCGCATTTCCGGTTCGAAGAGGAGCTTGGGAAAGACGCGGTCACGACTCCAGGTCTGCCAGACGATCCGGGTCACCTGTTCGCCCAGCTCCGCGCCCCCGGCGATGTCCTGGGTCACCTGAAACGGCACCATCAGAGCCGTCATGGGCACGGGCGGCGAGTGCCTGGGTTGCACGTAGACCTCGGGATTGTTGCGTCGGGTCCAGTTGTCCACGTAGACGGTGGATTTGTCGCTGATCTTGGGCTCGACGGCACAACCGCACAGCAGCACGGCCACAAGAGCCCACCCCAAACGACGGAAGGCGGCGGCATTGCGCATGGCACATCCTCTATTGTCGAATAGTGGTCGCCACAGGGGCGTCGCTTAAGGTTTGCAACAACTGTTCCCGAGAGGACAGCAGGCTTTCCCGAAGTTCCAGCCGTTTTTTCGAGGGGAGCATGCGAAATTCCGGACGGTGGGTCATGCGGGCAAGTTCCCGCATTTCCTGCTGAATGCGCCTGGCCTTGAGCTGAAAGGCCTGCTCGTCCGGCCGGATCTTGGCGGCCAGTTCGGCCAAGTCCACAAGTTCACTGGCCATCAGCCGGAACATTTCCGGATGGATTTCCCTGGCCACCCGCCGCCGTTCGGCCAATGCCCGTATTTTCGACCGCAACCAGGCAAACATAGCACTCCGCCACTCCGCGTCCGCCGTCTCGCCAGGTCGGCCGGGCCGGGATCGGGCGCGACACGCCCTCCCGTCCCCTCGACCTCACCGATGCCGGACCGAGCCCCCGCCGGCGTCGTTGGCGGACAGGATATCCTAACGCCCGGGGGTAAAACTTTGCAACATGGCCAAGAGCAGAAAGAGATACAGCGACCACTTGATGAAGACCGCCGCCAGGATCTGGGTGTAGGAGCCATCGTGGATCTTTTTGAGGCCCAGGGCCTGCAAGGCCATGTACCAGACCAGGATGATCGGCGAAAGAATCTGCCCGGCCACCGGCACGGCCGAAAGCACGGTCGGCGCGGCGCTGTAGCACAGCACCCGGAAGGTTTCGGAGAAGCTCTTGCGGGCGTTACGGAACAACAACAACAGCAGGTGGGTGATCCAGGCATCCAGGTAGATGCCGCAGGTCAGGGCCGGCGGCACCAGCAGGAGCACGATCAGAAAGCTCAGTCCCGGCGAGGCGGGCAGGGAGCCGGACAACTCGGCCTGCCCGCCGGCCCGCAGGCCGATCAGGGTCCACAGGAAATCGATGACGAGCAGGAATTCGCTGATGAGCAGATTGAAGACCAGCGCCTTGCCCTTGGGCCGCCCCTCGGGCATGGCGGTAAAAAAGGCCGTCGGCCGCAGTAAAATCTGCCGCAGGGTCAACAGCAGCGCCGGAAAGAAACCGTAGCCTTCCGGGCGTTCCCAGGGGATGGGGTCCGTGACCGGTGGGGCGGCTTCCGTCGCCGCGTCGTCCTCCGGCGCCTCGGCCGTACGCGCCCGCTTGCGGGAGGCGGCGCCGTCGTCCATGGCCTGCAGCTTGGCCCAGATGTCGCGCACGCCGTCCTTGTCGATGCCCCGCCGGCTGCGGGGTTTGGCGGCGGCCGGCGTCTCGCGGGGCGGCGCGGCCGGCTCGTCCAGGGGCCGGGCTTCGGACGCGACTGGTGCGACCGGCTCGACGGGCGCCGGCTGCGGCGCCGGGGCCTCGGCCGGTTCGGCGGCCGCCGGCGGTTCGGGCGGGAACAGCGGATCCGCCTCGGCCCGGGGCGAGGGCGAAGGCGAGACGCTCGTCGGGGCCGCGGCAACCGACGCGGGCGACACAACCGATTCGGGCACCTCGGGCGGCTCCGGCGCCGCCACGGGCGCGGCCGGCCGGGCCGTTTCCCGCGGCGCCGGGGCGATCGGCCGCTCAGGCGCCGGTTCGGGTGTCGGTTCGGGTGCCGGCACAGGCTCGACCGGGCGGTGTTCCCGACGCCGCCAGGACGAGGGCTCCTCGCTGCGGGCCGACGTGTCCTCGCGCCAGTCCGAGCCGTGACCATCCCGTTCCCGCGGCGCGATCGGATCGGGGCGAAACTTGAAGCGATGTCGGCACTTCGGACAGGTGGCCATGGTCGAGGTCACCGGTATCTTATTGTCGGGCAACTCCCGAAAAAAACCGCACTGTGGGCAGGTAATGCGCATTGCGTCCCTTCGCGGACAGACGATCCGGCGCACGGCCGACCGCCATCCGCACCTCAAGGTATCGTCTCACCCAGGCCAAGGCAACAGCCTGGGAAAGCTTCCGGGGTTCCCTACCACATGGCAGGCAGCAGCAAAACCCTCCCCCCGGGGGGGGGCCCCGGCGGAGACGCAAAAAAATCCCGGGGCAGGGTCGGATAGTCGCGGCTCAGGCGATGCAGCGGCCGGCCGGCGGCGGCGTCGAAGCCGGAAAGCTTGGCCTCCACCTGCCGGCGATCGGCCAACAGACGATTATAATGAAGGAGCGGCGCGTCCAGGGCCAACACGGCCCGACCGGCCACGCCCTCCAGCCGTTCGTGCACCGGCCGGACATAGCGGGGGCCGGCCGGCCCCTTCCGGAACAGCCGCAGCTGGACGTCGGGCCACAGGCCGTACCCGGCCTTGACCCGCTCGGCGTCAGGATACAGGGTCAGCCGGGGGAAAAAGGCGCCGCCGACTTCGGGCATGGCCATGATCCGGCCGACGGCCGCGGCCAAGCCCGGCCCCGGCCGCTCGTCCGGGTCCAGGGAGAGTACCCACGGCCCCGGGCAGGCTGCCAGCACGGCGTTGCGCTGGGCGGCGAAATCATCGGCCAGCCGGCGGGCCAGATGGGTGACCGGCACGCCCAGGGCCTCGGCCTCCCGGGCGGCGGCCGGCACGACGTCGGCGTCCCAGAGCACCACCGCCCGCTCGGCCAGGCCGGCGGCGGCGGCGAAAAAACCGGGCAGGTCCGGCTCCTCGGGCCGGGCCAGGACGGCCAGGGTCGGCCCCGGCCCGCCAGCCGGCGACGCGGACGCCGCGACCGGACGGCTGCCGCAAAAAAGCCGCCGCCAAAGGGTCAGCTCCTGCCGCTCGGCCGGGGAGCCGCCTTCGGGATTGACGGTGACCAGGACGTCCTCGGGGCCGAGTCCGAGCCGGGGCATCAGACAAAAAAGGGCCATGGCCGAGGTATCGACCAGCAGTTGGCGGGAACCGTCGGGCGTGCGCCAGGGCAGGGCCTCGGCGGCGAGCAGGCGCCGGGCCGCCTCAGGATCGGCCCCGAGGACGGTAAGCCCCACCGCCGGCGGCAACGCCTTGGCCAGGGCGGCGGCAAAGGGGCCGGCGCCGAGCCCCAGCAGCAGCACTTGGCGACAACGGGCCGCATGGCGCACCACCCGGTCCACCTGGGCCGCCTCGGCCGCCGGCGGCACCGGCACGGCCTCCGCCAGGCGCTGGCCTTCGCCCAGCCGCCAGGCAAGCACTTCGGACGTATAGCGAAAAAAAGGATGGGGTGTGGCCACGCGCGCCTCCGGTCTGGATCATCCCTATCCCCGCCCGGCAGCGGGAACAAGGCCGGAGGCGGCGTGTCTTCGGGCAGGGGACGTCTAGGCGGAAGGCCGCTTGTCGTCCCGGATGGCCCGGATGCGGAACAGCGCCTCTTCGGCCCGGCGGCGCATGTGGAACAGCGCCTGTATGGTGGTCAGATCGTTGACGCCGGCAATGGCCGTCAACGCTTCCAGGGCCACGGCCAGCTTAGCTTCCGCCGCCGACCCCGACGCCGTGGCCGCAACAGCCGAATTTTTTTCCAAAGCAACCGCCAACTTGGACTCCCTTCCGTCCGCACGCACAGCACCAGTCGCACTCATGATCCATTCCCCCGCGGCCGCTCCTGCGGCCAATTTTTACGGCGGGGTCATACCCCCAGCTCCCAGGCCTGTAAAGGCCGACCCTTCGCTGTTGACCCCAATCGCGAAAAAGGAATAATATCCCGTCTAAGCGCTGCCACGAGACGTAAGCGGCCGTAGCGCGAGGGGGGGAGAGTGGGCAGCCTACCCTTGGACGCCCTGCAGGCAGGTATGATCTTGGCGGAGGACCTTTACGGGTCCGACGGGAAGATGTTGCTGCCCAAGGGCGTCGTGCTGACCGACAGCCATCTGCACAGCCTGCGCCAGCGCGGCGTGTCCGGCGCCGTTGTCGTGGACGCGGCGGACGCCGAAGCCGCCGAGTCCGCGCTGGACCCGGCCCTGCTCGCCCAAAGCGAGGCCCATCTCGCGCCCTTCTTCTTCGCCAACGACACCAGCCATCCGGTCATCGAGCTCCTCTACAACCAGGCCGCCCTGCGGCTGGCCCAGGCCCTGGCCGCCGGCAAGCCCATGCCCAAGGACATTCCGCCCAGCTCCCGGGCCGAATCCATGGGCGACCTCTTCTTCCGGGCCGAAGGCGGCGCCAAGGACATCGTCTCGCACGAAATCCAGCTCGCCTCGTTTCCCGACATCTATTTCAAGATCCGGCAGGTGCTCGACTCGGCCACCAGCTCCACCGCCCAGGTCGCCGACGTCATCAGCAAGGACACGAGCCTGACGGCCAAGCTCTTAAAGCTCGTCAACAGCCCGTTCTACGGCCTGCCCCAGCGCATCGACTCCATCTCCCGGGCCGTCATGGTTATCGGCGGCCAGGAAATCTCCACCCTGGCCCTGGGTATTTCGGCCATCAACGCCTTCAAGGACATCCCCACCGAGCTCATCAACATGCGTACCTTCTGGGAGCATTCGGTGGCGGTGGGCGCCCTGGCCCAGGTCCTCGGCAAGGCCATCCGGCACGGCGCGGCCGAACGGCTGTTCGTGGCCGGCATCCTGCACGACATCGGCCGGCTCATCATCTTCAAGAAGCTGCCCCACGCCGCCGTGGAGACCATCTACTACGCCCGGGCCAACCAGACCCCCATGGTGACGGCCGAGCAGGACGTTTTGGGCTTCACCCATCCCCAGGTGGGCGGGTTGCTGCTGCGGGCCTGGAAGTTCCCGGAGCCGCTGGTGGCCATCGTGGCCTGCCACCACAATCCCCTGGCCTGCCCGGACAATGTCGAACCGGCCATCCTGCACCTGGCCGACATCATCGCCATCGCCATGGGCCTCACCCCACCGGCCAGCGCCATGGTCCCGACCCTGGAGCCGGCGGCCTGGACGGCCCTCGGCCTGTCCCCCGACGCCCTCCCCGAGGTGATCGAGGCGGGGCTGGCCCAGGTGGACGACATCATCAGCGCCTTTTTCCCATCCCCCAAAAACTGATCGGCTTTCCGCCGAAGCGAGGTTGCGTCCATGCTGTTAGGCGAGTTTCATCGCGGTCGTCGGTTGCGTCGCACGCCGACCCTGCGCGAGATGGTCCGGGAAACCGAACTGCGCCCCCAGGACCTGATTCAGGGATATTTCGTGGTGGAGACGGCGGACAAGGACTTCGAACGGCCCATTCCCTCCCTGCCCGGCCAGTCCCAGTTCTCCGTGGACCGGCTGGTGGCCCGGGTGGGCACGGCCATGGACAAGGGCCTGCGCTCGCTGATCCTGTTCGGCCTGCCCGAAAAAAAGGACCCGGAAGGGAGCGGCGCCTATGCCGCCGACGGCATCGTGCAGCAGGCCGTCGCCCGGCTGAAGGACGCCTATCCGGAGCTGGTCGTGGTCACCGACGTCTGCCTGTGCGAATACACCAGCCACGGCCATTGCGGCCTGGTCGATGCCCACGGCGAGGTGCAAAATGACCCCACCCTGGACCTGCTCGCCCAGACGGCCGTGAGCCAGGCCCGGGCCGGGGCCGACATCATCGCCCCCTCGGACATGATGGACGGCCGGGTGGCGGCCATTCGCCTGGCCCTGGACGAGGCCGGCTTCACCCACATCCCCATTCTGTCATACGCTGTGAAATACGCCTCGGCGTTCTACGGTCCCTTCCGGGAAGCGGCCGACAGCGCCCCAGCCTTCGGGGACCGGCGCGGCTATCAGATGGACCCGGCCAACGTGCGGGAGGCCCTGCGCGAGGCCGCGGCCGATCTGGCCGAGGGCGCGGACATGCTCATGGTCAAGCCGGCCATGCCCTATCTCGACGTGGTGCGGCTGGTGCGGGACAATTTCGATTGTCCGGTGGCCGCCTACCAGGTGAGCGGCGAGTATGCCATGCTCAAGGCTGCCATCGCCAACGGCTGGCTCGACCCCAAGCGGTCCGTGCTGGAAGCCCTGACCGGCATCAAACGGGCCGGCGCGGACTGCATCATCACCTACTTCGCGGAAGAGGTACTGGAATGGCTTTAAGCGCGCGCCATCAGGACTTGCGCGCCTGTTCGAGATAGGGCTCGGTACTCCAGGGAAAGATTTCCCGGGCCCGTTTGAGGGCGAATTCCTCCACGTCATGGTGCCAGGCCCGGAACATGCGCACGATGTCATGGGCAAGCGGCGTGAGCTCGAACCCCTTCTTGGGGCCGGAACGCTCCACCAGGGGAGCGCCGAGCACCGTCTCGGTCTGCTTCATGCGCCCCCAGGCCGCCCGGTAGGACATGCCCATGGCTGCGGCCGCCTTGTTGAGGGAGCCGAGTTCCTCCACCAGCTCCAAGAGCTGGATGCGCCCAAGGCCGAGCAGCATGCCGTCTTCCTTGGTCTCCAACCACATATGGAGCCGCTGCACGGCTTCAATATCTCGCATTCTACCTCCACGAGGGACGAGCGCGCCCGGAAAGATGTGAGTCGAGGAGTGCCGATGTCTTATCCTGATGGGCCAGGGTATGCAAAGGGGGTGTTGACCCGGCCGGTCGGCTCCCGTATCGCCAACCGGTTCACAAAAAGGCGGACAGGGAGACATGAGACAGCGGCGTTACGCGGCGGCCCGTTCGGCCGACCTGCATACGATCTGGGCCTTGGCCTGGCCCCAGATCCTGATGATGTTCCTGACGTTCCTGATCGGATTCGTGGACGTCTACGTGGGCGGCCGCCTCGATCGGGAGACCCAGGCCGTCATCGGCGTCCTGAGCCAGGCCATGTTTTTTTTCCAGGTGCTGGCCTCGGCCGTGGCCAACGGTGCCGTGGCCGCCGTCAGCCAGTCCGAGGGCGCCGGCAACTGGCTGCGGGCCAATCGCTACGCCTGGATGTGCCTGCTGCTCGGGGTGGCGGGCTCCCTGGCCGTTTTGGCCCTGGGGCTGGCCGGACGGGGGTTGTTCCTCGCCCTGCTGCGGGTGCCGGCCCCGATGCTGCCCATGGCCCGCTACTTCCTGACGGTCTTTTTGTGGCTGTTGCCCATCCAGTCCTTTTTCTTCATCGCCAACGCCCTGTTCCGGGCCAAGCGGCTGGTCCTGGTGCCGCTGTACGCCTGGGGGCTGGCGGCGCTGCTCAACGCCTTCGGGGACTTCGGCTTTGGCCTGGGGGCCTTCGGCCTGCCCCGCTACGGTGCGGCCGGCGTGGCCTGGAGCACGTTTTTTTCCGTCACGGCGGGCATGCTCTTCAACCTGCTGGCCCTGCTGCGGGCCGGCATGCTGCGCCGACGGGAGTTTCCGCCCTGGCGCTGGATCCGCTACGGTGCGGCCTATCTCATCCGGGTGGCCTGGCCGTCGGGGCTCATGCAGGTCGTCTGGCACACCGGCTACCTGGTGCTGTTCGCGGTGATCGGGGGGCTGCCGACCGGCAGCGTGGACGCCCTGGCCGGCATGTCCGCCGGCATGCGGGTGGAATCGCTGCTGTTCCTGCCGCCCACGGCCTTCAGCTTCACGGCCCAGATCCTGGTCGGCAACCTGCTCGGCGCCGGCATGCCCGAGGAAGCCAAGCGGACGGGCTACCGCATCGTCTTGCTCGGCGTGGTGTCGATCTCCCTGCTGGGGCTGCTCCTGTGGCCGCTTTTGCCCTGGGCGGCGGCCATCCTGTCGCCGGAGCCGGCGGTCCAGGCGCAAGCCGTGTCCTACCTGCGTTACAACGTCATGGCTATTCCCTTTACCGTCAGCAGTATTATTTTCATAGGCGCGTTAAACGGCGCCGGCGCGACGCTCTACACCATGGGCGTCTCCGGCTCCTCCATCTGGTTTGTCCGCCTGCCCCTGGCCTGGTATCTCAGCCACGAGATTCTGGGCCGCGCCGAAGGGGTCTGGCTGTCCATGTTCTGTTCGCAGGCCGTCCAGGCCGTCTTGTGTCTTGGCGTGTTCCAATTCGCCCGCTGGAGTCGGTTCGGCATGGGCGGCGCGCCGCAACCGAGGACGTGACATGCTGAAAGGATTCGAACCGATCACTCTGGCCCGCCGGGAGGACTATCTGCACCGCCTGGCCCAGTGTCCCCAGAAAACCGCGGACTACAGCTTCGGCAACCTCTGGGGCTGGGCCGACGAATACGGCCTGTGCTGGCGCTTCGGCGACCGCCACGTCTGGATCATGCAGACCAGGCCCCGGGAGGTCTACTGGGCCCCGGTCGGCCCCTGGGAGGAGGACTGGGCCACCTGTCCCACCCTGGGAAAGGGCGTCACCGTCACCCGGGTGCCCGAACGGCTGTGCCAAATCTGGAAGCGGGCCCTCAAGGATCGCATGCGCCTGCAAAAGGCCCGGGAACATTGGGAATACGTCTATTCCGTCCCGGAACTCCTGGAGCTGCGGGGCAACCGCTTTCACAAGAAAAAAAACCTGCTCAAGCAGTTCCTGCGCACCTATGACTACGAGTACAAGCCGCTGACCACCGAGTGCATGGAAGAGACCCTGGACATGCAGCGCCAGTGGTTCTCCTGGCGCGATCCGGCCGAGGCCGGGCCGCTGGTGGCCGAAAACGCCGCCATCGTCCGCGTGCTCCAAAGCTGGGACCGCATCCCGGGCCTGTCCGGCGGCGCCATCCGCATCGGCGGCGAGATGGTCGCCTACACCGTGGCCGAGGAACTCACCCCGGACATGCTGGTCGTCCACTTCGAGAAGGGCCGGCCCGGCTACAAGGGCATCTACCAGGCCATCAACCAGCTGTTCCTGGCCGACGCCGGCGCCGGTTACGACCTGGTCGACCGCGAGCAGGACCTGGGCGACGAGGGCCTGCGCCAGGCCAAGCTCTCCTACAATCCCGTCGGTTTTCTCAAAAAATGCACCGTCACCGTGGCGGCGCGGGAATAGACGGCACGGCCGTCCCCTGCCGACCCGGACTTGCCTTTCCCCGAAAATACCTGCACAAATCGTTGTCGAAGCTCACAAATCCTCAACGGAACGGACGGGATGAAGGAAATGGCAAAGCTCCGGGTCCTGGTAGTGGACGACTCCAAGGTCATGCGCGGCATCATCCGCAAGATGCTCGCGGCCAAGGGGACCGAGGTACTGGAGGCGGTGGACGGCAAGGACGCCCTGGGACTGCTGGCGTCCGAAACCGTCAGCTGCATCATTTCCGACTGGAACATGCCGCGCATGAAGGGCATCGACCTGCTGCGCCGGGTGCGCGGCGACAGCTCCCTGGCCGACACCCCGTTCATCATGCTGACGGCCGAATCCCTGTCCACCAACTTGGCCGAGGCCAACGCCGCCGGCGTCAGTGCCTATCTGACCAAGCCCTTCACCGCCGAAACCCTGTGGCAGGTCGTGGCCAAGGCCCTGGCCCAAAGCGGCCAGGCCGCCTGATCGGGCCGACCGGTCACTTGCCGGGCTTGTTCTTGTTCCTGGACGATTCCTTGCCGGTGATATGGTTCATGGAATAGCCGCCCTGGTAGATGATGCCGGTGGCGGTATCCATGACGTATTCCAATTCGCCGTTGACGATATAGAGATAGCGGCCGACGCCGGCGTTGGCCGCGTAATAGAAGAGAAAGACGGCGATGCCGCCGATAATGGCGAGCTTCAACAACACGTCCACGACGTCCTTGATGACTGCGGGCATGGGCATCCTCCTGGCCGGGGCGTGTACGCCAAGGCCGGGGGCGGGGCAAGATGCCCCTATTCCTTGGTTTCGGGGGCGTCCGCGTCCTCGCGGGTCAGGCCGTACTTGCGGATGCGGTAGCCGATCTGGCGCAACGTGAGCCCCAGCTCCCGGGCGGCCCGGGACTGGACCCAGCCATGGCGCTCCAGGGCGCTCACCACCTGCTGCCGCTCCATGTCGCGCAATTCGGCCGCGTCCTCGGGCAGGACCGGCGGCCGTTCGCCCTCGGCCAGGATTTCCGGCGGAATGTCCGCGATGTCGATGCGGTCCTCGGTGGCGGTCAGGGAAAGCCTGGCCACCAGCGCCTCCATTTCCCGGATGTTGCCCGGCCAGTCATAGACCTCCAGGGCCTTGAGGGCCTTGGCGGTGAGGCCCAGCCGCCGGCCGGCCCGCTGTTCGCCCACACCCAGGAAATACTCGAGTAGGGCCGGAATATCCTCCCGGCGCTGGCGCAGGCTGGGCAGGCGCACCACCTCCACGCGAGCGGCGGCGGCCAGTTCCGGGCCGACGCCCTGGGGCGGGGCCTTGAAAAACAGCCGCACGTCGACCTGACGCTCCCGGCTCGAATCCTGGCGGACGAAGACGCCGTGCTGCAGCAGCCGCACCAGCCGGACCACGATGGCCGGGGGCAGCAGATGGGCGTCCGGGAACAGCAGCGAGCCGCCGTCGGCCGCCTCCAGCAGGCCCGGTCCCCGACCGCCGAACAGCCCTTCGGCCAAATCCTCGGTTTTGGCCTCGGGGGCCAGCAGGAAGGGTTTGACCGCCCGGGGGGACAGCTCGTGGATCAGCCGGGCCAGGACGGTGCGTCCCGTGCCGGTCTCGCCTTCCAGGACCACCGGGCCGTCGAGCAGGGCCACCCGATCGGTTTCCGAGCGCAGGGCGTCGAGCAGCTGGCTGGTGCCGGTGGAAAAAACGTGTCGATAGCGCAGCGACACCTTGGAGCGCAGATAGGCCAGTTCCCGGGACATTTCCTGCCGGGCCCGGAGGCCACGGTCGGCCACGGCCACCATCCGGCCGACAATGCCGGCCACCAGGGCGGTCAGCCGCACATCCTCGGCCAGGGGCGCGTCACGGCCGAGCAGGGTGTCGGCGAAAAAGCAGCCCACCACCGCACCGTCCGCCACCACCGGCGCGGCCAGCATGGCCGTCTCCTGCCGGGAAGCCGCCACCGTCCCGTCCGCGTCGGCCCAGACCGGCGCGGCCCCGCGCCGCAGCACCCGGGGCAGGAGGGGATCGCCGCCCCTGGACAGGGCCCCGTCCAGAATGAGTCCCATGTCCGGATCGCCGCGTCCGGCCCGGATGCTGGGCCGCCCACCGTCGTCGGTCAGGACCACGGCCAGTCGGGTCGGCTCGGGCTGGGCGGCCAGGGCGTCGAGCAGCGACTCCAACAGGGCGTCCAGGCCGTCGGCCACATCGCCGGCCAGGGTCAGACGGTCCAGGCAACGGCACAGCGTGCGATAACTTGCGGCATCCATCTCCGATGTTCTCCAATAGGGTCGCCGTCGGCGCCAGCTGCGCCGGCCGATCAGTCGGCGCTGTTGTTTCAGGTTTGTCCCTGCCCCGTCAATCCTGTCACGGTCTTCCCGGGAAGAGGGTTCCTCTCTCCCCGGCGAGGCGGTAGCCTGGCCGGCTATCAGGCGGGCGATAGCAATTCCGGGACGGCTTCGCAACCGACAACGGCGTGGCGAGAAAAGGACCGTTTTGCAAATCAAAGCGCCGATGCCCGGCCTCCGGACGGTCCGGGCCTTTTCGGGCCGCAGCGCGGCATCGTCCTTGCATGGTCCGCCCGGGAAGGCCCTTCCCGCACCCGCGCAAGGAGGCACGCCATGGACCGCGACATCCTGCTGGATATTCTGGAACGCAAGGCGGCATTGCTGGCCCGGCCCGGCCGGGGGTGGAACGAAACCGTCGCCCTGGCCGCCTCGGCCCTGCTGGCCGGCGTGGCTGGCCACCAGGCGCCCCCGGGCGTCTGGCAACTGCGGGCCGACCTGGCTCGGGCCGGAGCGACCCTCGGCGCCAGGCCGCCGGAGGCTAGGAACTCAGATAGCTGACGACGGCGTCCCGAGTGGGTTTGGAGATGAGACCGAGCTTCAAAAAGACGTCCGGATGGATCTGGAACACCCCGGCCAAAAACAAAAACCGGGCGTCATCCAGCTTGCGGCTGCCCTTCTCGGCGAATTGCACGGCATTTTGGACCGTGGCCTCGAAGTCGTAGCCCGAGTGCCGCAGGACATCGGCATAGAGCCGGCACATCCGCTCCTGGAAGGCTTCGGGCTTGAGATTTTCCTGAATGTCGCGTCGGGCGTCCTCGACCTGGCGAAAATAGTTGAACACGCTCTGCTTGCTGAAGGGCAGGCTCCGGCGGTCCTCGGCGTGCCCGAGGCCCACCAGCAGGCCGAGCAGGCAAACCATCCCCGCCAGGCAGACGCGGCGCGTCATTGCTGGGCCGCCTTTTCCCCGCCCGTGGTGCAGGGTGCGTAGAGCGGCTGATAGAAATAGCTCAGGTTGCCCACATCCTTGGCGGCGTCGAATTCCAACCGGATGAGCACGTTGCCGATGGGCCAGGCCAGGTTGTCCGCATTGTTCCCCACCTCCAGGGGCGGGGTGTATTTCTTCTCCAGGAACTTCTTGATGGTCTCATGGGCCTTGCGGCCGCGGTAATCCAGCATGACCGCGGCGAACTTGTCCTGACAGAAGGCATAGACCATGTTGCTCAGAAAGGCGTCGCCGATCCGGTAGATGGCGTTCTGGGCGGCGGCGTAGGTGGCGTCCCCCGCCTTTTCCACCACGGTGAGGTCCGGCACGGCGGCCATGGGCGTGCCCCATTTGACGCCGTGGAAGGCGTTGGGCTCGGTCAGGACCTTGCCGGGGGCATTGACGGTCTCGGACGAGCCCTCCTGGACCGCGGCCCGGCGGGGAGCCTTGGCCTTGGCGTGTTTTTTGGCGGCCAGGGCGGGAACGGCCGCCAGGCAGGCGACCACGGCAACAAGGGCGATAAATTTTTTCATGATGGCCAGGAGTTGAAGGAACCGGACCGCGGCCCGGACGCGTTGACGGCATATGCCCGCTTCCGGCGCTGCCCACCAGCCCGGAATGGGCCGGATGTACCGCCGCCGCCACCGCTTGGCAAGCCTGGCCGGCCCGCCCCGGGCACAAAGCGGCCGCGCCGCTAGACCACGAACAGGCTGTCCAGGCTGGTCAGGCCCGCGGCCAAGGCGTCCAGAAGAAACGGCGGATCGGCCTCGGTCAGGCCCAGGGAGGCCAGGACCGCCACGTCGAGCCCGGGCAGGCCGGCCGCGGGTCGGGCCCGCAGTCCCAGGGCGTTGGCCATGAAATCGGCGGCGTGGACCACGGCGACCAGCTCGTTTTCCGGGCAGCAGGCCGGCGCGTGGTGGCAGGCCACGGCATCGACCAAGGCGTCCGGCAATTGCCATTTCCGGGCGATCCGGCCGCCCAGGGCGGCATGGTCGAAATCGAGGACGGCCCGCTCGGCCGCGTCGAGGCTCATCCCGGTGGCGGCCCGGTCCAGGGCCAGGGCGGCCATGTCCGGTTCGGCCACGGCCAACAGCAACCGGCCCATGTCGTGGAGCAGCCCGCCCGTAAAGGCGCGTTCCCGGCCCTCGAGGCCCAACCGCTCGGTCAGGGCGCTAGCGAGCAGTCCCACCGCCACGGCGTGCCGCCAAAAATCCGGCAAGACCAGCACGGCGGCCGGAGGCGGCATATTGACGGCCCGGCCCAGGGCGGCGCCCAGGGCCAGCGTCTCCACCTCGGACAGGCCGATGCAGGCCACGGCCCGGTCCACGGTCTCCACCCGGCCGGAAAAGTTGTACAGGGCGCTGTTGGCCAGACGGAGGACATAGGCGGCCAGACTCGGGTCCATGGCGATGATGGCGGCCACCTCGGCCATGGTGCTCATGGGGTTCCGGGCCGCCTGGCGCAAGGCGAGGAGGGCCTGGGGCAGGGGGGGCAGCGTGATGTCGACCAGGGCCGTCCGGGAGGCGGGGGCGAGGTCTTCCATCAACCGACACGGCGGGGCGTGGTCCCGGCAGGTCTCCGGTTCCGCCCCTCCGAGCAGGGGCAGACCCAGTTCGAGCAGGCGGCAGACAAAGGGATGTCCGAGCGCCGCCCGGCGTTCCGTCCGGTCCGCCGCCGACGTGAGCCAATCGTCGTCCGCCATGGTCGTCCCTCCGGCTGTGGGTCCGCGCCGCCCGGGGCCGACCGACCGGCCGCCCTGTCTTGGCGATACCAGGGCTTAGCCCAATCGCCGGGCAGCGGCAAGCGGGCCGCCGGATTCAGGCCAAGATCTTGGCCTCCAGGGCCGCCGTCAGGGCGGCAAACCCCTCTTCGGCCAGGACGACCAGGATTTCGCCGGTCGCCTGAAACCGCTCCAGGGAAAACCGGGCCCGCACGTAGAGGGTCACCGTACGGCAGGCGTCGGCCACGGCCAGAAGCGGCGACAGGTCGTTGCCGGTAAAAAGCGGCTGGTACTCCACATGCAGCCCGAGCATGGAGCCCATGGTGCCGAGCACGCCCACCAGCACCACGTTGCCCACTTCCCGCAAGGTGTCGAGGCGCATCTGTTCCGACACCTCGGTCATGCCCATGGCCTCGATCAGGGCGTCCACCAGGGCGAGGGCGTCGGCCCGGGCGAAGGCCAGGGAGGTCAGGCCGCGCATCGCTCCGGCAAAAGGCAGAAACACCCCATCGAACACGGCGGCGCGGTTCGAGGCGGCCGCCAGCAGGCAGGGCCGATTCAGGACGCGAATCTCCGGGGCGGACAGGACCACATGACTGCCGCACATCCGATTTAAGGACTCGGCCGCCCGGCCAAGACCGATGTTGATGCATTCGGACAGCAAGTCCATGCGCGCTTCGAGGCTGCTCATGCTCATCTCCTGACGTGGTCAGCCTTCCTGATACCCTCCCTGGCGGCCTTTGCAAATCCCCTGTCGAACAAAGCGGACCGGCAGGCCTTTTTACGTCCGACCCGGCTCCTTGATTGACCGTCGGGGGGTTGGAACGCTAAAGGTGAAAGGACAGCCGTCGACGACGCGCCTCTTTTCGTCTCAAGGAGGGTCCCATCCATGTCCCACTCCGGCCTTGCCACCCTGTGCCTGACCTTGGCCGCCCTGACCGTGGGCTGCACCTCAGGCCCCCACGCAGCCAAGGGCGTCTCCCAGGCCAAATTAGAGGCAGACTACGCCGAGTGCGAATCCATGTCCTACGTTTCGACCGCCGGCATCCGCGCCGAGGATGCCGCCGCCGACCGGCGCCAGGAGTTGATCGACGCCTGCATGCACAACAAGGGGTATAACGCCGAATGAACACGCCCCAGTCGCCATCCCTTGCGCCCAAACCCGTCTCGGCCAGCCGGGTGATCATGCCCCAGCGCATGATGCCCACCGATGCCAATGCCGCCGGCAACGTCCATGGCGGCGTCATCCTCAAGCACCTCGACACCGCCGGGGGCATCGCCGCCATCCGCCACGCCCGTTCGGCCGTGGTCACCGCCTCCATCGACCGCATGGATTTCCTTCGGCCCGCCTACATCGGCGAGGTGGTGACCTTCTACGCCAGCGTCAACCTGGTGGGGAACACCTCCATGGAAGTCGGCGTCCGGGTGGAGTGCGAAAACCCGATGACCGGGGAAACCCGCCATGCCGGCTCGGCCTATCTGACCTACGTGGCCCTGGACGCCGAGCGCCACCCCTGCCGCGTGCCGCCCCTCATTCTGGAAACCGAGGACGACTGCCGCCGCAACCGCGAAGCCGCCGCCCGCCGCGAAGCGCGACTGGCCGAACGCCGCCGGGAGCGCGATTCCCAACGCCAAAACGACCAAACCTGCTGATCGAGGATTCCCCCGTGGCCGAAACCATCGACGATCTGACCGTCAATTACGAAGAAGACGGCGTTCTCCTGACCAAGGAACTGGACAAGGTCATCCTGTCCAGGGGCGCCTGGACCACCATCCTGTTCCGGTTCGTCCAGTGGGACCCCAAGAAGGATGCCTACGGCCCGGACCGCTACGCCATCCGCCGCTACAAAAAATCCGGCGACACCTACCGCATGCAATCCAAATTCGGCATCTCCAGCCGGGATCAGGCCAAAAAGATCATCGACGCCCTGGCCGCCTGGATCGATGCCCCCGAGGCCGATGCGTGATCATTCGCGTGCATTGCCTGGTCCCCCCGGAGGGACCGGTCGCGGCCCCGGACCGGCTGGAGCTGCCCTCCGGCGCGACGGCCGGCGACGCGGCCGACACCCTGCACGTCCCGCCGGAGGCCATCGGCACACTGCTCCGCAATGACGTTCCCGTCGAACGGAACGCCCCGCTCGCCCACGACGACCGACTGACCATCATTCCGCCCATTTCCGGAGGATAACCCCCATGTCCCAGCCCGACCTCGGCCAGGCCATAAAGGAACGCGCCACCGCCATGCCCTACCCCGATGGCACGCCCGGCCGCTTCCTGGAAACGGCCGCCGTCACGGACTTGGCCCAGACCTACGGCCTTCCGCCCAAACAAGTGGAACGGGCCGCCCTGGCCGCCGACATCTGCCCCCTGCGCTACGCCCGCAACCTGCGTGCCTTCTCCCTGGCCGAACAGGCCAGGCTCCTGGACGCCAGCGTGGCCCTCATCGGCCTGGGCGGCCTCGGCGGCGGACTTCTGGAAATCCTGGTCCGCGGCGGCGTGGGCACGGTGCGCGGCGCCGACGGCGACCTGTTCGAGGAAAGCAACCTGAACCGCCAGCTCCTCGCCGACATGGCGGGACTGGGCGTGCCCAAGGCCCGCCGGGCCGCCGCCCGGGCCGCCGCCATCAACCCGTCGGTCGACTTCCAGGCCCACGAGGGCTTCCTCGACGCGGACGGCATGATGGCATTTCTGGACGGCATGGACGTGGCCGTGGATGCCCTGGGCGGACTCAAGGACCGGCCGGCCCTGGCCGAGGCGGCCCGAAAACGCCATATCCCGCTGGTGACGGCCGCCGTGGCCGGCTACACGGTCATCGTGGCCACGGTGCTGCCCGGACAGCCCTCGCCCGTGGAAATGCTGGCCGGAAACGCCGCCGGCCCCAGTGCCGAGGAAGTGCTCGGCTGCCCCTCCCCCGCCGTCATGACCGCCTCCGCCCTGCAAGGCACCGAAGTGCTGCGGCTGCTCGCCGGCCGCCAGCCGGCCCTGGCCGGCAAAGGCCTCATCATCGACCTCGAAACCATGCGCTTCGATACCGTCGATTTCACCGGCGCCAGCCGGTAAGACAACGCTGCCTCCGGCGGCCGGGGGCATGATGCCCCCGGACCCCTCAATGGCGAGCGCCCAGGCGGCAAGCGAAGACGCTTGCCGCCTGGGCGCTCGCAAAGGGTATAACCAGGACAGGGGGTCTGGGGGGAATGATTCCCCCCAGCAGGTCCAGGGCAGCGCCCTGGTCAGGTAGGGTCCGGGGAGGGGCGACGCCCCTCCCCGGCCGCCGGAGGCTCCTAGGCCACCCGGGCGGTAAGGGCCGCCTTGTCCACGGAGAGGATAACGCGGCCGTCCTCGTACCGGGACACCAGTCCGGCCGGCACCAGCACGTCGCGGGCGCCCCAGAGGTGTCCCCGGCGCAGGATAAGGTGGGTGACGTGGCCGCCGGCCCGGTCGAGCAGCACGCCGTCCACCTGACCGACCTTGCCGTCGGTGGCTTCGACCGGCTCATGGCCGACCAGGGCCACGGCACCGGCCGGGGTGGCCGGGCGTTCCACGGTCCAGCTGGACGGTTCCAGGGGCAGGTTGCACGCTTCCTGCTTGGCCACGGTCAAGAAAAACTCCGGCGAAAAGTACTCGGTCTGGATATAGGGCTTCTGGGCGGCGAAGTGCTTGCGCGACAACGACAGGGCGATGCCCGTCTTCTCGGCGCGGACGAGGTACTTTTCGCTGACCAGCCGCTGGGTGTTGGGGGCGTCGGCCTCCTCGACCACCAGATAGATGGCCCGGTCGTGTTCGGGGTCGATGATGACCCGCGCCAGACGGCCGACCGGCCCATCGGTTGCGGTAACAGGGGCGCCGGGGACCAGATCCACGGATTTCTCGGGCATGGGCTGTTTCCTCCAGGGGGCAGATGGGCCAGAATGATTGGACGTTTCTTGCCGAAAGGTCTTCTGGGGTATAAAGCAAACGCACGGCTGGTCAAGCCGGCCACGGTGCGCCGACCAACCGGGGAGCCCCCATGCTGTTCATTCTGCTCGGCCTGTGCCACCTGATCGGTGTGCTCTCAGGTCTGCGGGCGTTGTTCACCGCCCGCTCGCCCCAAGGCGCCATTGCCTGGATCATGGCCATGATCACGTTCCCCTACGTGGCGGTGCCCCTGTACTGGATTTTCGGCCGCAACCGCTTCGAGGGCTACGTCACGTCCCGCCGGGCCGGCGACCGGGTGGTGGATCGATTGGCTCCGGAGCTCAACGCCTATCAGGCCTTTCCCAATTCCCACGCGCCCGGGGTGCCGGGCCTGTTCCCGGTGCTGGAGCGGCTGGCCGAGCTGCCCTTCACCCGGGGCAACGCCCTGGAGCTGCTGCAGGACGGGCAAGCCACCTTCGCGGCCATCTTCGCGGCCATCGAGGCCGCCCAGTCCTACGTGCTGGTGCAGTTCTACATCATCCGCGACGACGAGCTCGGCCGCGCCCTCAAGCGACGGCTGGTGGACAAGGCCCAGGCCGGGGTACGGGTCTATCTGCTCTACGACGAGATCGGCAGCCACGATCTCAACACGGCCTATCTGGAGGAATTGCGGCAGGCCGGGGTGCAGGTTTCGGACTTCAACACCACGCTCGGCTGGCGCAACCGGTTGCAGCTCAACTTCCGCAACCACCGCAAGATCGTGGTGGTGGACGGCCGCACGGCCTTTGTCGGCGGCCACAACGTGGGGGACGAATATCTGGGGAAGGACCCGAAACTGGGCCACTGGCGCGACACCCACGTGCGCTGCCAGGGACCGGCCGCCACCCTGGTCCAGCTGTCCTTTGCCGAGGACTGGTACTGGGCCGTGCGGGAGCTGCCGGACCTCAACTGGGAGCTGCGTCCGGCCGCGAACGGCAATCAGTCCGTGCTGGTGCTGCCCACCGGACCGGCCGACGACATCGAATCCTGCAACCTATTTTTTCTCCAGTCCATCATGGCCGCGAAAAAACGGCTGTGGATCGTCAGCCCCTATTTCGTGCCGGACTGGGAGATCATCTCGGCCCTGCAACTGGCGGTACTGCGCGGAGTGGACACGCGCATCATGCTGCCGCGCAAGCCCGACCACAAAATGGTCTACCTGGCCTCGTTCTCCTACCTGTCCGACCTGGAGACGCTGGGCGTGAAATTCTACCGCTACAGCAACGGCTTTCTCCACCAGAAGGTCATTTTGGTGGACGACATCATGGCCTCGGTCGGCACGGCCAACTGCGATACCCGTTCGTTTCGGCTCAATTTCGAGATTACCATGGCCTCGGCCGACCCGGCCTTCGCGGCCCAGGTGGAAGCCATGCTGCTGGCGGATTTCCAGTGCTGCCTGCGGGTGACGGCCGACGACTACGAGGAACGTCCGTTCCTGTTCAAGACCGGGGTCATGCTCTCCCGCCTGCTGTCGCCGATCCTGTAGGCCCGTTCCGCTAGCGGATGTAGCTGGGGATGTTCATGAGCAGCCCCCGGGTGAAGGTGATGAGCTTGTCCATCATCCACGGGAAGGCGATCAACAGGGCGATGAACATGGACAGGATCTTCGGCACGAAGGTCAGGGTCATTTCCTGGATCTGGGTGGCGGCCTGAAGCACGGAGATCAGCACCCCGACCACCAGGGATACCCCCAACATGGGCAGGGCCAAAAACAAGGCCACCTCAATCGCCTGTCGGGACAGGGCTACAACCATATCGGGTGTCATGACGGCTCCTTACGTGTTGAACGAGTTGACCAGGGAACCCACCATCAGTCCCCAGCCATCCACAAGGACAAACAACAACAGCTTGAACGGCATGGCAATGGTGGCCGGGGGCAGCATCATCATGCCCATGGCCAGCAGGATGCTCGAAATCACCATGTCGAGGATGAGAAACGGGATATAGATGAGGAAGCCGATGGTGAAGGCCGTCTTGATCTCGCTGATCATGAAGCCGGCGGCCAGCATGAAGGTCGGCACGCCGCTTTTATCCTTGGGGCGCTCCATCTTGGTCACGGTGTAAAAGACCGACAGGTCCTTCTCCCGGGTGTGCTTGAACAAGAATTCGCGCAGGGGAATCTCGGCCTTTTTGAGGGCCTCGGTAAAACCGATTTCCTCGCGGAGATAGGGTTGCAGGGCCTGGTCGTTCATCTGCTTGCCGGTCGGGTACATGATGACGGCCGTCAAAAAAATGGCCAGGCTGGCCAGGATCTGGGTCGGCGGCACCGATTGGACGCCCATGGCCTGGCGCAGGAAGGAAAAGACGATGATGATGCGGGTAAAGGACGTCACCGTCAGGATAAAGGCCGGAGCCAGCGACAGGACGGTCAGGGCGAACAGGATCTCCAGCAGCACGGACATCCGTTCGGGCTGGGTCTGGCCGCCGGCCAGGGACAGGGTCAGGGAAGGCGCGCTTTGCTGGGCCAGGGCCGGTGCGGCCAACACGGCCAGCACGGCCAGGGACAGGCCGAGAATGCTAAGAAGACGGACCGCCGTCGTGTGGGGCTGCGGCCGCCTGGGCCAGGGTATCAGCGAACGCCTTGGAACTGTCATGATCGCTCGGGACCTCGGTTAAAAGCGTGATGGTCTGATCGGTAACGCCAAGCACCAAGTCCTTATTCAAGAACCGGACCACAACCACGCTTTTCCGCGGACCGAGGGCGAGTTGCCCCATCAGCCGCAACAGGCCGCCCCGGCCGGCCGGGCCGAGGCCGATTTTCGGGCCGAAGCGGCGCAACATCCAGAAGCCGAGCAAAATGATGGCAAGGATGAGCAGCAAGGCCAAGCCCATGCGCATGGCCGCCGAGGCCAGGCTGGGATCGGCCACCGGCCCGGGCAGGGGGGCGACGGCGTTAGCCAAGTTGCTTCACCCGCTCGATGGGACTGATGATGTCGGTGAGGCGGACGCCGAACTTCTCGTTGATGACCACGGCCTCGCCCCGGGCCACCAGCTTGCCGTTGACGTAGATTTCCAGCGGTTCGCCGGCCAGCTTGTTGAGCTCGATGACCGAGCCCTGGCCCAGCTGCAACAGTTCGTTGATGAGGAGCTTGGTCCGTCCCAGCTCGGCCGAGACGTCAAGCGGGATGTCCAGGATGAAATCGAGGTCGCGGCGCACGTTTTCCGGGCGGGGGGCCTTGGCCTCCTGCGTCAAATTCTTGAACTGGGCCTTGGCGCTCTGGCGGGACAGGACTTCCTGTTCCCGTTCCTTCTTGATGGACTGCTCTTCCTCGTCGGCCAGGGCGGCGGCCCATTCGGCGGCCAGGGCGTCGTCATTGCCCTCGCCACCCTTCTCCGGCGCCGCGGCGGCCGCAGCGCCGCCGCCCGCATCGGACTGCGCCAGCAGGGCGTCGATATCGGACTGGGAGGCGGGTTTGTCGTCCTCCTCCTGTTCCTCCAAGGCGGAGGCCCATTCGGCGGCCAGCTTATCCTGATCGATGTCGTCGGGAGCCATGGCATACCCCTCGCGCCGTCGGCGTTATTGGATGACGAAATCCGTGAAATAGACCCGGGCCACCGTGGCCTGGCCCAGGGCCTGGTTGAGGCGGTCCACGATTTCCTTGCGCAACAGGATCTTGCCCTCCAGCGTGGACAGCTCCTCGGAGGTCTTGGACGAAAGCAGCATGAGCAGGGCGTCCCGGACCTTGGCCTTGTTGGCTTCGAGCAGCTCCGGCTGGCCGGCCATTTCCACGGCGATCACGAGCTTCAGGTAGCGCCGGGCGTTCTGGTCGGCCAAGTTGACCACGAAGGGCGGCAGATTCACTTCATTGGAAGCGGCGCCCTTGCCCTTCTCGCCGTGGCCCCCCTTGGCCTCGCCGTGGCCGGCCTCGGCCTTTTTCTCTTCCTTGGCCGGCGCCGGCTTCTCCTCGCCCTTGGCAGCGGGGTCCGCGGCCTTGGCCTGTTCGGCCGGAGTCCCGGCCGCCGGCGGCTTGGCAAAAAATTTCACGTAGGCGAAATAGCCGCCCCCGGCGAGTGCCAACAGCAGCACGACGAGGATGACGTATTTGAGAAAACCGGACTTTTTCTGTTCTTCTTCCTGCTCCGGTTGCTTGGCGTCGGCCACGGGTTCCCTCCCGTCGTTTGCATCCTACGCGGGCCGGCCGGAGGGCCTGGGCCCGAAAAGATCCGTCCCCACCCGCACGTGGGTGGCCCCTTCCATGATGGCCGCCTCCAGATCGCCGCTCATGCCCATGGACAGGACCGGCAGATCCAGGCCCAACCGTCGGGCCGTCTCGTCCCGCAGCTCCCTGAGCCGGGCAAAGGACGGCCGCGCCCCCTCGGGATCGTCGAAGACCGGCGGAATGACCATCAGGCCCCGAAGGGCCAGATGGGGCATGGCCGCCACGGCCTCGGCCAGGGCGGGCAGTCCGTCCGGGGCGACGCCCGACTTCTGCGCCTCGCCGGCCACGTTGACCTGCAGGCACACGGCCTGGGTCAGGCCGCAGGCCGCGTTTCTTTGTTGCAAGCTTTGGGCCAATTCCAGGTTGTCCACGGTATGGATAAGGGCGAAGCGGCCGATGGCCAACTTCGCCTTGTTGCGCTGCAAATGCCCGATGAAGTGCCATTCCAGGCCGGCCGGGCAGGCCTCCATCTTGGGCAGGGCCTCCTGGATGTAGGATTCCCCGAAAATCCGCTGCCCGAGCGCGGCCATGGCCACGACCGCCGCCGCCTCGTGCAGTTTGGACACGGCGACGAGCGTCACCTCGGCCGGATCGCGCCCGCAGGCGGCGCAGGCCGCCGCGATGCGCTCATGGACTTTTGCCAGCCGCTCGGCCGGACGTAGCTCCACCACGCGCCTCCCCTCATCGATACCTAGGACTCTAGGCCGTCCCTACCCGCATCCGCCGGCAATGTAAAATCGCGCTATTCCCCGAGCCCCAGCTCTCGAAGCAGGGCCGGGTCGGCCGCCCAGTCCGGCCGCACCTTGACCCACAGCTCCAAAAACACCTGGCTCCCGAGCAACGCCTCGATGTCGGCCCGGGCCTTTTGGCCCACGTCCTTGATCCGTTCGCCGCCCTTGCCGATGACCATGGGCTTGTGGCTCTCCCGGGCCACGAGAATGGAGGCCCGGATCTTCACCAAGCCAGGTTGGGAGGCCTCGTCCCAGGCGTCCACGGTGACGGCCGTGGAGTAGGGCAGCTCCTCGCCCAGGGCCATGAACAGCTTCTCGCGCACGGTCTCGGCCACCATGAAGCGCACCGAGGCCGTGGACACGTCGTCGGCGTCGAAGCGCGCCGGCCCGTCGGGCAGCCGGGTGATGAGCGCCCGCACCAGCTCGTCCACGCCAAGCCCGGTCGCGGCGCTCACGGGAAACAGCTCGGCCCCGGGCAGCAGCTCGCCCACCGACGACAGCAGCGGCAGCAGCCGGGACTTGTCCTTGACGATGTCCACCTTGTTGATGGCCACCACCACCGGCGCCCCGCAGCCGCACAGCGCCTGGACGATGGGGCGCAAGGCCTCGCCCGGGCCGCCGGGGCTGCGCACGTAGCGGGCGGCGTCCAGCACCACCAGCACCACGTCGGCCTGCCCCAGGGCGGCGTAGGCCGAGCGCAGAAGCAGCGGGGCGATGCCGCGCTTTTGCCGGTGCAGGCCCGGCGTGTCCAGGAACACGATCTGGGCGTCCTCCTGGGTGAAAATGCCGCTGATGCTGTTGCGGGTCGTTTGCGGTTTGGGCGAAACGATGGACACCTTCTGGCCGATAATGTGGTTTAACAGCGTGGACTTCCCGGCGTTGGTCGGTCCCAGCATGACCACATAACCGAAGCGATGCGTGTTTTCCAAAAACTTTCTCTCCCGTCGCGGGGCCGGTGGGCATCCTGCCCGCCAGCCGCCGGAGGCGTCGTTATTTTGTTAAAAAGTCAACCGGCCGCAATCCGCAGCCCTTGCCTTGCCCCGGCGGGGTAGCTATAGCACGCCTGCCATGGGAAAGGACCTTATTATCGTCGAGTCGCCGGCCAAGGTAAAGACCATCAAGAAATTCCTCGGCAATGCCTATGCCGTGGAAGCCTCGGTGGGACATGTGCGGGATCTGCCGTCCAAGAATCTCGGTGTGGACGAGGATCAGGATTTCGCCCCCCACTATCAGATCATACCAGGCAAACAGAAGGTGGTTTCCAAGCTCAAGGAGGCCGCCGCCCACGCCGGCAAGATCTATCTGGCCCCGGACCCCGACCGCGAGGGAGAGGCCATCGCCTGGCACGTCGCCGAGCTCCTCAAGGACGCCGACGCGCCCATTTGCCGCATCCAATTCAACGAAATCACGGCCCGGGCCGTGCGCGAGGCCCTGTCCCACCCCCGCGAGATCAACGAAAAGCTGTTCCTGTCCCAGCAGGCCCGCCGCATCCTCGACCGGCTGGTCGGCTACAAGGTATCGCCCATCCTGTGGTCCAAGGTCAAAAGCGGCATCTCCGCCGGCCGGGTCCAGTCCGTGGCCCTGCGGCTGGTGGTGGATCGGGAAAAGGAACGTCGGGCTTTCGTGCCTGAAGAATACTGGGTTTTCAAGGCCAAACTGGCCGGCGACGTCCCGCCGGAATTCGAGGCGGACCTCGTCAAGTACGCCGGCAAGAAGCTGGCCATCAGCAACGCCGCGGACGCCGAAGCCGCCGAGGCCGCCATCCGGGGCAATCCCTTCATGGTCGGCGCCGTCACCGAAAAGGAACGCAAGAAGTCGCCGCCCCCGCCGTTTATCACCTCCACCCTCCAGCAGACGGCCAACCAGCGCCTGGGCTATTCGGCCAAACGCACCATGGGCGCGGCCCAAAAGCTCTATGAAGGTCTGGAACTCGGCGAACGGGGCACGGTGGCCCTCATCACCTACATGCGTACCGATTCGACCCGCATCGCCGAAGAGGCGCGGGAGGCGGCCCGGGAATACATCGTCGAAACCCTGGGCCAGGAATACTACCCGGACAAGGCCCGCTACTTCCGGGCCAAGGCCGGCGCCCAGGACGCCCACGAAGCCATCCGGCCCGTCGACGTGAACCTGACCCCGGCCGACGTCCGGGCGCTGCTGCCCAAGGATCTCTTCGCCCTCTACAAGCTCATCTGGGAACGCTTCGTGGCCTCCCAGATGCGCGAGGCCAGCTTCTGGGACACCGCCGCCGACATCACGGCCGGACCGGGCCTGTTTAGGGCCAAGGGCGAACGCCTCATCTTTCCCGGCTACCTCAAGGTCTACAACATGGAGGCCGGCGACGAGGCCAAGTCCCTGCCGCCCCTGGCCAAGGGCCAGGAACTCGCCCTGCGCGAGTTCAAGAAGGAGCAGAAATTCACCCTGCCGCCGCCGCGCTACTCCGAAGCCTCGCTGGTGCGCGAGCTGGAGGAAAAGGGCATCGGCCGGCCGTCCACCTACGCCGCCATCATCTCCACCCTGATCGACCGCGACTACACCCGGCTCGAAGACAAGCACTTCGTCCCGTCCGAACTGGGCGAAACCGTCTCCGACCTGCTCTCCCAGCACTTCGTCAAGATCATGGACGTCGGCTTCACCGCCGGCATGGAAGCCTCCCTCGACGCCGTGGCCGAGGGCCGCACCGACTGGGTGGCCCTGCTGCGCGAGTTCGCCGACGACTTCAACCCCACCCTGGCCAAGGCCTCCAAGGACATGGCCAAGGTCAAGGCCGGCAAGGAGACCAACCTCACCTGCGAGCTGTGCGGCAAGCCCATGGTCATCCGCTTCGGCAAGGCCGGCGAATTCCTCGGTTGCTCGGGCTACCCCGAATGCAAGAACACCAAGGAGTTCGACCGCGCCTCCGACGGTACCATCATCCCCCGGGAACGCGCCCCCGAAGAGGTCGCCTCCGTCGGCACCTGCCCCCAGTGCGGCAAGGACCTGGTGGTCAAGAAATCCCGCACCGGCAGCCGGTTCATCGCCTGCACCGGCTGGCCCGACTGCAAATATACCCGGCCGTTCTCCACCGGCGTCCCCTGTCCCCGCGAGGGCTGCAACGGCAGCCTCGTCGAAAAAAGCTCCAAACGCGGCAAGGTCTTCTACGCCTGCGACCAATACCCCCAGTGCGACTTCGCCGTCTGGGACTGGCCCATCGCCGAACATTGCCCCGAATGCGACTCCAAAATCCTCGTGCGCAAAAAGACCAAAAGCGGCGAACTCATCACCTGCCCCAACCGCGCCTGCCACTACAAGCGCAGCGTCGGCAAGAAGGGCGACGAGGAAGAATAGCGAAGAAAAAGAGGAAGATGCCTCCGGCGGCCGGGGGCATGATGCCCCCGGACCCCTCGATGCGTGGCCGTTTTGACGGCAAACGAAGACGCTTGCCGTCAAAACGGCCACGAAGGGTATACCAGGACAGGGGGTCTGGGGGGAATGATTCCCCCCAGCAGGTCCAGGGCAGCGCCCTGGTGGGGTAGGGCCAGGGAGGGGCGACGCCCCTCCCTGGCCGCCGGAGGCCAACACCGCACATGGCTCGCATACTCTACGGCGTGCACGGCACGCAGCACGGCCACGCCATACGGGCGTTGATATTGGCCCGGCGGCTGGCCGCCCTGGGGCACGAGTTCCTGTTCATCTCCAGCGAGGAGGGGGCGGGGCTTCTGGAGCGCGAATTTCGGGTGGAGCGGTTCGAGAACCCCGGCACGCGGTACAGAAACCAGAAGCTGGACACGCCGGCCACGGTGCGGCTGGCCCTGCGGACCCTGACCAAGCGCGGTTCGGAGCTGGCGCGCCTCAAGCGGCTGATCGAGGACTTCCGGCCGGACCGGGCCATCTCCGACTACGAATATTTCGTGCCCATCGCCGCCGCCCGGGCCGGCATCCCCTGCCTGTCCATCGACCACCAGCACGTCATTTCCTGCTGCCATCACCAGGTGCCTGCCCGCTACTGGCCGGATTATCTGGGAATCCGCGCCTCGATCCGGTTCCTCTTCTCGGCCTGCTCGGACTACCTGGCCATATCGTTCTACCAGCCGCCGACCAAGCCGGGCGCCCGGGCCCGGGTGGCGCCGGCCATCCTGCGCGACAGCGTGCTACGGCAACGGCCGAGCCGGGGCGAGCACATCGTGGTCTACCAGAGCTGCGGCATCTGCGACGCCTTTGCCCCGTATCTGCGCCGCATCGACCGGGAATTCCGGGTCTACGGCTACAAGATGGACAAGGTGGACGGCAATCTGACCTTTCGCAGCTACAGCGAGGAAGGATTTCTGGCCGATCTGGCCTCATGCGCCTATGTGGTATGCGGCGGCAGCCACAACTTGATGTCCGAGGCACTGCATTACGGCAAGCCGATCCTGTCGTTTCCGGTGGCCGGGGCCTTCGAACAGACGTTAAACGCCCTCTACCTGGAGCGGCTGGGCTATGGCCGCATGGCCGACATGCGCCGGCTGACGCCGGATCTGCTGCCGGCGTTCGAAAAGGACCTCGACGCCCGGCGCGAACGCATCGCCGCCGGCAGCTTCTGCGGCAACGAGACCGTCAACGAACTGGTGGACGCCTTTTTGGCGGACGGCCGCCTGCCCGGCCGGTCGTAACACACCGCCCCCTTCGAAACGGCGGCACCCAGCGCCGCCAGGAATGCCTCCGGCGGCCAAAGGGCCTGGCCCTTTGGAAACCCCGTCATGATGCTTGCGTCTTGCCGTTTCGCCCCGCCGACGGGGACATGCACGGCTCTTTTCGCTTCCCGATCGGACGCCAGCAAACGCCGTTCCTTGACATCGAGCAGGCAATACATGATCGTGTATACCCGTGTGCCGCACACCCGCGCCGCCCAACAGGGAAAGGGCAAGGTCCAATGACGGGATACGCCCAAAACGTCACGCAAAACCTTCTCATGGACGCGCCGTACCGGTTTTGTAGGGGATCGGATGCATGAACACACGCCAATCCTTACCCGTTGTTCTTTGTCTGCTGGCGCTCACCCTGTGGACCGCGCCGGCGCAGGCCGGTTGGATGTGGGACACGGCGAAAGCCGGCGTCGGCGTGGAAAAGTCCACGGTTTCCTTCCTGCAGACCGCCACGATCAAGGCCGTCGCCTACGCCCGGACCAAGAATCCGCAGTATCGGGAGGAAATCGACCTGATCTTGAACAGGATGAGCTATCATACGGTGATCGGGCCTTCCACGGTCATCAAGACGCTCAATTTTATCGTGCAAAACCACCCCGACGACCGGCCGAACGCCCGCCGCGTCGCCATCGATCTCCACCTCAATCCGCGTGACGTGCGCTAGGCCATCCCCTCCCCGTCATCCCGGCGCGATCCGGGTGTCGCCGACGCCTGGACAAACTTCGGCGCCTAGTGTATTTGGCCAAGTTCTTTCATTCATCAGGAGGATCCCATGGCCAAACATAAGAAAGTCGAGCGCATGAAGGAAATCGATCGTCGCCGCAAGCGCCGTAAGGAACGCCTGAAGGAGCGCATCCACCAGGCCATCGCCGCCAAAAAGGACTAAGCCTCCTTCGTAGTCCACCACGCGTTTTTTTCCCGGAGAGGTCCGGCCCGTGACGACGGGCCGGTTCCCGCTCTTTGTGCCGTACGGCCCGCGCCATGCCGTACGGCGCTCCCCGGGTCGGCCGCCGTGCCGTTCCCGGGCGGTCGTCTCGTCTTACGGGGGAGGGCGTCATGCCCTGGAATGAACATCGCTGTCCCGTCTGCCATCGTACCGTTCAGGAGCTGCGCCGGGCCGGCCATGGCGGGCGGGCCCCCTGTCCGGGCGCCCGCCGCACCGTTTTCCCCCTGCCTGTGCTGTCCGCCTGTGCCCTTCGGGCCGGCGGCTTTTCCGTCAACGATGACGGCGAACGCCGGCCGGCGTTCGTGAAGCGGGACGGCCACGGCGTCCGTCGGGATCTCCGTCCCTGCCGCCGCCCGCCCGTCCATCCCGCGAACCATCCTGCCGACGACGCCAAGGAGGGCGCATGATCGAGCGCTATACCCGCAAGGCCATGGGCGACCTGTGGTCCCTGCAAAACCGTTACGCCGCCTGGCTCGAGGTCGAACTGGCCGTGTGCGAGGCCTGGACCGACCTGGGCCGCATTCCCGAGGCCGACATGGTCGTCATCCGGGAAAAAGCCGGCTTCGACGTGGACCGCATCCTCGAAATCGAGGAGACGACCCGGCACGACGTCATCGCCTTCCTGACGGCCCTGGAGGAGCGCATCGGCCCCTCGGCCCGCTTCATCCACCTGGGCTGCACGTCCTCGGACATCGTGGACACGGCGAACGGCCTGCTGTTGTCCCGGGCCGGCGAGCTGATCCTGGCCGACATCGACCACCTGCTCGACGTCATCAAGCAACTGGCCATGCGCCACAAGGGCCAGCTCATGATCGGCCGCACCCACGGCGTCCACGCAGAGCCCTTGAGCTTCGGCATGAAGATGGCCTCGTTTTTCGCCGAATTTTCCCGGCATCGGGAACGCTTCGCCGCGGCGCTCGCCGGCATCCGGGTGGGCAAGATTTCCGGGGCCGTGGGCGGCTACGCCCATCTCGACCCCCGGGTGGAGTCCATCGCCCTGGCCCGGCTCGGCCTGGCCGTGGACCCGGTGTCCACGCAGATCATCCAGCGCGACCGCCACGCCGCCTATTTCACCGCCCTGGGCCTCCTCGCCGGCGGCATCGAGCGCATGTCCACGGAACTGCGCCATTTGCAGCGCACCGAAGTGCTGGAGGCGGAAGAGGGCTTCGCCAAGGGGCAAAAGGGCTCGTCGGCCATGCCCCACAAGAAAAACCCCATTTCGGCCGAGAACCTGTGCGGCCTGTCCCGGCTCCTGCGCACCAACGCCCTGGCCTCCATGGAGGACATGGCCCTGTGGCACGAGCGCGACATCTCCCATTCCTCGGTGGAGCGCATCATCATGCCCGATTCCACCATCCTGGCCGACTACGCCCTGGCCCGGCTGGCCCGCATCCTGGAGAACCTGCAGATCCATCCGGAGAACATGGCCCGCAACATGATGGCCTCCTACGGGCTGTTTTATTCCCAGCGGGTGCTGCTGGCCCTGATCGACGCCGGCGAGGACCGGCAGAAGGCCTACGTCCAGGTGCAGCGGGTGGCCATGGCCTGTTGGGAAGGCAAAACGAACTTTCCCGACGCGGTACGGGCCGATCCCGACATCACCGCGCGGCTGTCCAAGACCACCCTGGACGAACTCTTCGATCCGACCTACTACCTCAAACACGAAGATTTGATCTATTCCCGGGTCTTCGGACCGGCGACTCGAGCGAACTGACAGGGCACGCCGCCTCTTTGTGCGTCCAACCGGGCGCAGAGGCGGCAAAACACTTTTCAAAACAGCCCGGCTTTTGTATGCGGAAAAGAACGGGTTGAAGTGGGGATTCCCATGCCGTGCGACATCACCCATCTGGATGCCGAGGCAATGCGCGGCCGTCTGGCTGCCTTGCTTCTTGAAAAGTCCTACCGGACCGGCGAGGTCATTCTCACCTCGGGCCGCAAAAGCGATTATTATTTCGACTGCAAGCAGACGGCCCTTTTCCCCGAGGGCGCCTGGCTGATCGGCAACCTGCTCTTCGATCTTCTGCCGAAAGACCTCCGCGGCGTCGGCGGCATGACCCTCGGGGCCGACCCGCTGGTCACCGCGGTCAGCCTCGTTTCCCATCTGCGCGGCCGCCCCCTGCCCGCCTTCATCGTGCGTAAGGCCGCCAAGGGGCACGGCACCAACCAATTTTTGGAAGGCCTGTCCAACTTCCAGCCGGGCGACCGGGTGGCCCTGCTGGAAGACGTCGTGACCACCGGCGGCACCCTGATGACGGTCATCGACCGGGTCCAGGACGCCGGACTGACCGTGGCCGCCGTGGCCACGGTACTCGACCGGGAAGAGGGCGGCGCCGGCCGGTTGGCCGAGCGCGGTTTCCCCTTGCTCTCCATCTTCACCCGCAAGGCGCTGCTGGCGGCCGCCGGCCGTAACACGGCACCGTAGTCGAACAATGAAGACACGCTGTCTCGCCATAGTATTGTTGTGTCTGCTGCTCCCGGCCCGTCGGGCCGAGGGGGCATGGACGGCGGACATCGTGGACAGCGACTGGTCGCCGTCGCGCTTCGTGGCCGTGGACAAGATGTCCCAGTCCTTTGCCGTGCTCGTCCGGCAAAGCCCGCTTCGGGTGGCGGAAACCCTGCCGTGCGCCACCGGCCAGATGCTGGGCGACAAGGACAAGGAAGGCGACCTCAAGACGCCCGAAGGCGTCTATTTCATCAGCCGGCGGCGCGACGCCGGCCTGAACTACGATCTCTACGGCGACCTGGCCTTTGTCCTCAATTTCCCCAACCCCATGGACATCCTGCGGCACAAGTCCGGCCACGGGATCTGGATCCACGGCCGGGGCCACGCCATCACCCCCTTCGAGACCCAGGGTTGCGTGGCCCTCAACACGTCGGACATCCATCGGGTGGACCACGACCTGGACGAGGGCATGCCCGTCGTCATCGCCGACAACATCCAGATCGGCGGTCCCGAGCGGCAAAAAATCCTCAAGGAAGGCCACGAGGTGGTGCAGGCCACTCAGGCCTGGGCCAAGGCCTGGCAAAACAAGTCCGAGGCCTTTTTCGACTTCCACGACCCGGAAAAGTTCTCCATCACCGAGGGGGAACCCTTCGCCTCCTTCAAAAGCCACAAGGAGCGCCTGTTCCGGAGCCTGCCCTGGATCAAGGTGAACCTGTTCGACCTGCGGGCCGTCCCCGGTCCGGATTACTGGGTCACCTACTTCATCCAGCTCTACCGCTCCCCTTCGCTCATTTCCCAGGGCATCAAGCGGCTTTACTGGCAGCGCGGCGCCGACGGCCGCTTTCGCATCGTCGGCATGGAATACGAGGAAATGCCCGTCACCCTGGCCGACAAGCACGGGCTCAGGGAGACCGCCACGGCGGCCGAGCAGGAGCGCAGCACGCCGCTGCCCGAGGGCGCCAGCGAGGAAGAGACCCATGTCCAGCAGTTGGTGAACGCCCAGCAGGCGCTGGTGGAGAAGATGGCCAAGAAGGCCTTCGGCAGCCTGCACATCACCCAGAAGCCCACGGCCGAGGACCAGGCCATCCTGGATGTGGCCCAGTCGGCCGGCCGCGTGCCCGGCACGGCCAGCGACGCCATGCGCCAGGTTCCGCCGCCACCGCCGGCCATGACCGTGGCCCAAGCCCATGTGCCGGCCGCCCCCACGTTGCCCGCCCATACCGCCCTTCCGGCGCAACCTGCCGCCCCCACGGCGCCCAAAACCCCGGTGCCGGCACCGGCGGCACAGCCGGCCACCCCCGCGCCCGCGCCGCAACCGGCGGTCGCGGCCGCCGACAAGGCCCGGACCATGATCGAAACCTGGCGCGACGCCTGGGAGCACGGCCGGATTGAGGCCTACGCGGCCTGCTATGCGCCCGACGCCGTCCAGGGCGATCTGCGTGGCAAGGCCGCCATCGTCGCCCAGAAGCGCCGGCTGTGGGCGGCAAAGCCCCCGACCAAGGTCGTCCTGTCCAACCTGACCGTCACCCCGCACGGCCAGGGATTCACCGCCGAAGCCATCCAGCACTACGAGGCCGCCGACGGCGCCGGCGATTATGGCCGCAAGACCCTGACCCTGGCGCCCGGCCGCCGGGGCTTCGTCATCACCGAGGAAACCTGGTCGCGTCTCGGCAGAAACGAGGCCCTGCGCCTTGCCGCCAAGGCCACGCCACAACCGGCCGCCCAGCCCAAGCCGGCCCCGGAACCCCAGCCCAGCGCCCCGGTCGCCCCGAAACCGGCGTCGACGCCCGCGCCCCAACCGACTCCCGCGCCGACTCCCGCGTCGACTCCCGCCACATCGCAAACGCCGAACGTCACGGTCGAGCAGGTGAAGGATACGGTCGAAGCCTGGCGCAAGGCCTGGGAATCCGGCCAGATCGACGCCTATATGGCCTTCTACGCGCCGGACGTCCGGGTCGGCCATCGCCGGGGCCGGGACGCCGTACGGGCCCAGAAGACCGCCGTGTGGACGACGAAACCGCCCAAGCGCATTGTCTTCGGCGACATGACCGTCACCCAAAAGCCGGACGGCTTCGAGGTCAGCTTCTCCCAGGATTACGAAAGCCGCGACGGCAGTCGGCATAAGGGCCGCAAGACCCTGTTCCTGACCCCCTCCGAGGGCAGGCTCGTCATCACGGCGGAACAATGGAGCCGCAGATAGGATGGCCACTCGGGAAAAAATCGACATCCTCGTCATGCGCGGGACCGGCCGGGTGGCGCGCTACCATCTGGCGACCGGCTGGCTGCGCGCCCTGTGGATCACGCCCCTGTGCCTGGCCCTGCTGGTCGCCGGCTCCCTGATCGTCCTGCACCGCGAACACACCGAAAACGCCATGCTGCGCCAGCGCCTCGACGCCATGCTCCACGAACACGACTCCCTGGGCGAACGCCTCGTGCGCCTGGAAAATATCGAAAAGATCCTGCGCTCCAAGGACAGGACCGAACTGGAAACCCTGCTCGCCGCGGCCAATCCGGAGAATCCCGGCTGGTGGAAAGGGCCCGCCGACAAGAAGGACGAGGCCCGGGAGAAAACCGGCTCGCGCCCCGACCTGTCCCGGCTCCTGACAAAAGTGGACGTCAATCAGGCCGGCGTGGACAACCTCAAGGCCAGTATCGAAAACCGCCGCCTCCACCTCGGCTTCGACTTGAGCAACCTGTCCCCGCAATCCGCCCTCACCGGCCGGGGCGAAGTGTCCCTCATCGGCAACGACGCCACCCTCTATCCCCTCAAAAGCGGCAACGACGACCTCTCCTTTCAGATCCAGCGCTTCAAGCAGATCGCCACCAACCTGAACCTGCCCGCCAAATGCGATCCCAAGGACGTCTACGGCATCAAGCTCACCATGGTCGATCCGTCCGGCAAGACCATTTTCAGCCAGGTCTATCCTCTGTCGAAATAAGAAAAGCGCGGAAAGCGCGGGGCGCTGCCCCGCACCCTGCCGGGGGCATGATGCCCCCGGACCCCTCCAGGCGCGGCCGTTGTCAGGGCACGCGCGGACGCGTGCCCTGACAACGGCCGCGAAGGGTGCACATTGCCCAAGCAACGCTCAAAGGGTTTCCAAAGGGGGGACCCCTTTGGCCGCCGGAGGCATTTCTTCCGCCGACCAAATCGGCAAAACGCACAGGAAAAGGGGTCCGGGGGGATTATCCCCCCGGTAGGGTAGGTCTGGGAGGGGCGACGCCCCTCCCAGCTCTTCACAGCGACGGAATCGGTTCGACGGGTTCGGTGAGCAGGAATTTGCCCTGTTCGATCCAGGACTTGAGGGTAGTGGCCACTTCCAAGGACATGGCCAGGCTGGTCACGGGCACGGCTTCGGTACGTTTGCCGTTAACGACGATCTCACCGGCCCGGCAGTCGGCGTAGGTGACGTAGCCGAGCACGCGCGGGATGCCGTTGGGCTCGTCGTGGCCGTAATCCCGGACCGGCATCTCGATGTCGGCGTCGGAGACGCCGGTATAAAAGGCCATGTCCTCATTGAGGATGGGAATGGGGATGCCGACGCCCACGGCCATGGACACGCCGTAGCCCAAAATGGAGACGCCGCGGATGTAGCGAGCGTTCATGCCCTTGAGGTCGCCCTTGACCATGAGTGTTCCGGCCGCGGACAGGGGGATGCCGCGTTCGTTGCGCTTGGGATGGGGATCGTGCTGGGTGCCGGCGCCGATGACGTAGCCCACGCCGCCGCCGAGGAAGATCCGCGTCCCCAGGCCGATAGTCTTCAAATAGGGGTCGTTTAAAAGTGGCGAGAGTTCGCCGGACGTGGCGAAGTTGGCGTTGCGGGCGTTGGGCTTGAGCGGCCCCATGTAGGTGTAGATGATGCGGCTGGTGAGGTTCACCGCCACGTTGTAATTCTGGTAGCAGTTGCGCGGATTGATGAGGGCGGCATACTTGAGGTCGGCCAGGGTGACGTCCTTTTCCAGCAGCCGGCGCGGATAGCAGTCGGTGCCGTAGGCCTCGGCCCACAGGCGCACCGCCTTGCCCCGCAGCAGATCCTCGATGACATGCGCGCCGCCGTAGACGAACTGGCCCGGATGGATCTTGTTCAGGGGATCGTCCTTGGGCAGTTCGCTGGCGCCGAGGTAGGCATCCACGGCGGCCAGGCCGGCATGGGCGGGAATGCCGTTGAGCCGCACCTTCTGGGCCTTGATGACCGGCGGTTCCTGGCCGAAATTAAAGAGCATGCCGGACGAGCACATGGGCGAGAAGGTCCCGGTCGCCACGACGTCCACTTCCTTGGCGGCCTTGACCTTGCCGAGCCGTTTGACGGTCTCCACCATTTCGGCGGCCGTCAGAACCACGGCCTTGCCCTTTTCGATCCGTTTGTTGATCTCCGCGACGGTTTTCTTCACCTCGGTAGGCATCGCACGCAATCTCCCTTCCCGCCGCCATCAGGCGGCGGCCGGGGCAGTTTTGGCCCATTTTCGGCAAGTTGGCAATTGCAATACGCCCCTTGGCTTCGTAGCCGAAATAGGATATGAGAAGGGTATCTCGCGGCCTTGGGGAGGGGCTGGGAGATTCCGTTCTAACTGATCTATTTTATTTAATAATTTTAAGCGGACCCAAGACGTCCGTTCCCCCTCTATTCCCCGGTGGCGGCGTGTTCAAAGACGAATTTCGACAACACTTGTTGCGCTCCTGCCCTGAGCAGGAATTGCGCCGCTGGTTTGACCCCCTTGAGTTGGAGGTCAACAAGGAAAACCAGACATTTCGAGTGCTTTTTCCACACGCCTATTTCGCGACCTGGTTTGAAAATTCCGTGAAGGAATTTTTCGAACGCCAAGTCGGAGAATACCTGGGACAGGGCTACGTGCTGCACTACCAGTCGCCGAACGGCGCCGACGCCCAGGGCCACGCGCCGCTGTTTCTGGAAGAGTCCATCAGCGTCACCGATTTCCCCTACGGCAACCAGTTCACGTTCGAGACGTTTCTGGCCAACGAAAAGAACCATTTCCCCCTGGCGCTGGCCCAGGAAGTGGCCCGGGGCCGGGAGGTGCGCTACAACCCCTTCCTGGTCTGCGGTCCGTCCGGCTCGGGCAAGACCCACCTGCTGCGGGCCATGGCCAACACCGTGGCCAGGACCCACGAGGGGGCCTCGGTGTTCTTCGGTTCCATCAGCGACCTGCAAAACCGGTTCGCTTCGGCCGGCAATCCCCTGGCCGCCCGGGCCGCGCTCTCGGCCAACGACTGGCTCTTCATCGACGAGTTGACCGACATCCAGCGCGCCGTCGATCTGGAACAGGAACTGATCTTTCTGTTCAACACCTTTCACGACGCCGGCAAGCAGATGGTGTTCACCAGCACCGAACGGGTGACCTCCTGCGATTTCCTGGACCCCACCTTCAAATCGCGGCTGGAGTGGGGGCTGATGGTCCATTTGAAGGCGCCGGACCTGGAAGTGCGCACCGCCTTCGTGGAGCAGGCCAACCGCGACATGCGGCTGGGGCTTTCCCGGGAGCAGATCCTCACCCTGGCCAGCCGGTTCGAGGGCTTCCGCCGCCTGGAAGGGGTGCTGTTGCGCATCGAGGCCTTTCGCAAGCATTCCGGCCGCGATCTGACCGAGGCCGATTTTCTCCGCCACGTGCGCCTGTCCGAGGACAGCCACGCGCCCGAACTGACGCCGGGCCGCATCCTGACGGTGGCGGCCGATCATTTCGGCCTGACCGTGGCCGACCTGACCGGTCACAGCCGCCGCAAGAACCTGGTGTTCGCCCGGCAAGCGGCCATGGCCCTGTGCCGGGCCCTGCTCGGCATGTCCTATCCGGCCCTGGGCAAGCTCTTCGGCGGCAAGGATCACAGCACGGTGCTGTATTCCATTAAAAAATTCAAAAAATTGCAGGATGATAGTGAGGAAACGAAAAATCTTTTCCGACAATTGTCCCGCACCTGCCGCGAAGGCGGTCCGACATGAGCCATTCGGGCGAACATGTTCCCGACCGCTCCTTGTCGTCAGGTTTTTTTCTCGTTTTTTCCGCTGTCATTCAAAGGAGATACCACAAAAGGGAACAAACGAACCGACCCTATTCTTCTACTCCAAAAAAACAAATCTTTCTTTGAGTAGAAAAGCGAAAACCATTTGTGGAAACCGCCAAGGAGACATGCATGCAGCTCACGGTCTTTCGCAATGACATCATCGACGGCCTGCAAAAGTCGTCCGGCATCATCCCGGCCAAAACGGGAGCCGCGTTCCTCCGCACCATCTGGCTTGAGGCCAAGGGAGAGACGCTGCGCATCCTGTCCACGGACTCCAGCCTGGAGTTCACCGGCCAGTATCCGGCCAAGGTGGCCGAAGAAGGGCTGTGCGGCGTGCAGGGGAAGAACTTCTTCGAACTCGTGCGCAAGCTGCCCCCCGGCGAAATCGGGCTCAAGCTCGACGAGGCCTCGGGCAACCTGCTCATCACCCAGGGATCGCGCCGGTACAAGCTGCCGACCTCCGATCGCAACTGGTTCCAGAACTTCGCGGCCTTTCCCGAGACGGGCGGGGTCCTGTGGTCCGGCGACTTTCTCCAGGAGCTCCTCGATCGCGTGCTCTATTGCATCTCCGAGGAGGACACCATGGAGGCCATGGCCTGCATGTTCATGCGGCCGGACGTCCAGGGGGCCAAGATCGAGGTCTGCGGCCTCAACGGCCACCAGTTCTCCCTGGTCGCCTTTTTGAACGACGACATTCACGCCATGTTGCCGCCGGAAGGCATTCTGCTGCAGAAAAAATACGTCACCGAACTGCGGCGCTGGCTGTCCACCGATGAAATCGACCTGGCCATCAGTGAAAAGCGGCTCTTTTTTCGGGCGGTCATGAAGGAGAAGGGCGACGACACGGCGCCGGCCAAGGTGGAAATCTTCAGCCTGCCCTTAAGCTACTACCAGTACCCGGACTACAATTCCTTCGTGTCCAGCCTGTCCCGGGACAACAATTCCATCCTGACCATCGACCGGCTGGAACTGATGGACGCCCTGGACCGGGTGGCCATCTTCAATACCGACAACAACCGCTGCGCCTATTTTCTCTTCGAGAATCCCAGCGAGCTGTCGCTCCGCAGCCAGGGCCAGGAGGCCGGCGAGGCCACCGAAACCCTGGAATGCACCTATGCCGGGCCGCTGGACCGGGTGGCCTTCCCCACCAAGGACATCAGCGACATCCTGGCCCATTTCCATTCGGCCAAGGTCACGTTGACCCTGACCGGCGCCGAAGGCCCGTGCGGCATTACCGGCGAGGAGGATCAGGAAAGCCTGGTCATCATCATGCCCATGAAAATTGTTGAAGAGACGTACTATAGCGAGGAAGATATTGCATGACTCAGGACAAGTCGCCCCAGGCTTACGACGCGAGTTCCATCACTGTTCTTGAGGGCCTTTCCGCCGTACGCAAGCGTCCGGCCATGTATATTGGTTCGACGGATGTCCGGGGCCTGCATCATCTCGTCTATGAAGTTGTGGACAACTCCATCGACGAGGCCATGGCCGGTTTTTGCAATCGCATCGTCGTCGTGGTGCATCTGGACAACTCCGTCACCGTTTCGGATAACGGGCGCGGCATTCCGGTGGATATGCACCCCAAGGAGCATCGACCGGCCGTCGAAGTGGTCATGACCGTGCTTCACGCCGGCGGCAAGTTCGACAACGTCACCTACAAGGTGTCCGGCGGCCTGCACGGCGTCGGCGTTTCGGTGGTCAACGCCCTTTCCGAATACCTGGAAGTGACGGTGCGCCGCGATGGCAAGAAGTACCAGCAGCGCTACGAGCGCGGCGCGCCCGTGACCAAGCTCGCCGTCATCGGCGAGTCGGACGCGACCGGCACCACCATTCGCTTCAAGCCGGACGACGAGATTTTCGAGACCAACCAGTTCTCCCACGAGACCCTGGCTAAGCGTTTCGAGGAGCTGGCCTACTTGAACAAGGGCCTGGAGGTTGATTTTCGCGACGAACGCAGCCAGGAGCGGGTCACCTACCGTTTCGACGGCGGCCTGCGCGAATTCGTGACCGACCTCAATTCCGGCGAGCAGGCCATTCACGACATCATCGAGGGCGAGACCGAACTCGACGGCGTGCTGGTGGATTTCGCCCTGCAGTACAACGCCAACTACAAGGAAGAGGTCCTGACCTTCGCCAACAACATCCGCACCCGCGAAGGCGGCACCCATCTGGCCGGGTTCAAGACGGCGCTCACCCGGGCCATCAACGCCTATATCGAAAAGTCGGACCTGCCCAAGAAGCTCAAACAGAAGCTGACCGGCGACGACGTGCGCGAAGGCTTGACCGCCGTGGTCTCGGTCAAGCTCCCCAATCCCCAGTTCGAAGGCCAGACCAAGACCAAGCTCGGCAATTCCGAGGTGGTCGGCATCGTCAACAAGGCCGTCTACGAGTCCATCAACACCCATTTCGAGGAAAACCCGAAAGACGCCAAGGCCATCGTGGAGAAGGCCGTGGACGCGGCTCGGGCCCGGGAAGCGGCCCGCAAGGCCAAGGAGCTGGTCCGGCGCAAGGGCGCCCTGTCCGACCATTCGCTGCCCGGCAAGCTGGCCGACTGCCAGAGCAAGAATCCCGAAGAATCCGAGCTGTTTATCGTCGAGGGTGATTCGGCCGGCGGCTCGGCCAAGCAGGGGCGCGATCCGCGCTTCCAGGCCATTTTGCCCTTGCGCGGCAAGATCTTGAACGTCGAGCGGACCCGCACTGACAAGATGCTCGGCAACAAGGAGATCCGCAATCTCATCACGGCCATGGGGCCGACGCCAACCATGGGCGACGAGGAGACCGAGGAGCGGGAAAAGGAAAACTACTCCCGGCTGCGCTACCACAAGATCGTCATCATGACCGATGCCGATGTGGACGGCGCCCATATCCGTACCCTGCTGCTCACCTTTTTTTACCGCCGCTACGAAAAGCTCATTACCGACGGCTATGTCTACATCGCCCAGCCGCCGCTGTACCGGCTGTTCAAGGGTGATTTCGAGCGGTTCATCAAGGACGACGAGGAGTTATCCGATTTCCTCTTGAGCCGCATCGGCGAGGATATGCGTGTCACCTCGGGCGAGGCCGTGTTTTCCGGCCAGGGGCTGACCGAGCTGTTGCATAAGATCCGTTTCCTGGAGGCCCGGACGCACGAGGCGGCCGATTTCGGCCTGCCTGACGAGCTTTTTACCGCCCTGCTCGGCTTTCCCCGGCTTACCCCCTCGGATTTCGCCGCCGGCGCCTATCCCGAGGGATTGTCCGCCTATCTGGACGAGAAGGGCTATCGCCTGGAAACCGAGATCGAGGAGATGGAGGACGAGCACCGGCTCTACGCCGTGTTCGTTTCCCAAAATCAGGCCCGGCACCGCATCGCCGTGGAATTCTTCAGTTCCAAGATTTACCGGCGAGCCCACGAAGCCTATGTCGAGCTGCTTGCCGCCTGTCCGACGCTGCCGCTCAGCATGTGCCACAAGGAAGAGACCATCGAGGTTTCCGGATTCTTCGAGCTCTACAAGGCGGTCATGGATCAGGCACTGAAGGGATTCAACATCCAGCGCTACAAGGGCCTGGGCGAAATGAATCCGGAACAGCTCTGGGAAACCACCATGAATCCGGAAAAGCGCAGTTTTCTGCAGGTCGCTATCGAAGACGCCGGCGAGGCCAGCGACATCTTTTCCCAGCTCATGGGCGAGCAGGTCGAAGGTCGGCGCGAATTCATCGAACGCAATGCCCTCACCGTCAGGGAACTCGATATCTGATGGGAAGGAGGCAACAGCGCCTCCGGCGGTCGCAGGGCGTTGCCCCTTGGCAGTCCTTGTCCGCCGGTACAGGCATGGCGTTTGAAAACGATTGTCCCTTGTTCAGGGGTCCGGGGGAAGGCTTCCCCCGGTAGGGGAAGTCCGGGGGGAACGTGGTCCCGCCCCGGCCGCCGGAGGCCTCCTGCACCACTGATCGGAGTATGCCGTGAGTTCATTGATTACCATCGAAGAAGAAATCAAGAAGTCCTATCTTGAGTACTCCTTGAGCGTCATTGTCGGCCGGGCCATTCCGGACGTGCGCGACGGTCTCAAACCCGTGCATCGGCGCATTCTCTACGCCATGCACGAGCTCTCCAACACGTATAACCGCCCGTACAAGAAATCCGCCCGCGTCGTTGGTGATGTTATCGGTAAATATCATCCCCACGGCGATCAGGCGGTCTACGATGCCTTGGTGCGCATGGCCCAGGAATTTTCCATGCGCGATCCCATCGTGGACGGGCAGGGCAACTTCGGCTCCATCGACGGCGATTCCGCAGCCGCCATGCGATACACGGAAGTCCGCATGTCCCGGTTGGCCAGCGAGTTTCTGGCCGACATCGAAAAGGAGACCGTGGATTTCCGGCCGAACTACGACAATTCCTTGCAGGAGCCGGCCGTGCTGCCGACCAAGGTGCCCAACCTGCTCTTAAACGGCACCTCGGGCATCGCCGTGGGCATGGCCACCAATATTCCGCCCCACAACCTGGGCGAACTGTGCGACGGCCTGCTTCACCTGCTGGCGCACCCCGACTGCGAGGTCCAGGACCTGATCGGCCTGATCAAGGGACCGGATTTTCCGACCGGCGCGGCCGTGTACGGCGGCAAGGGCCTCTTCGAGGCCTACACCACCGGCCGGGGCAGCATCAAAATCCGGGGCAAGGCCGAGGTCGAGGAGGGCAAGCGCGGTCAGCAGGCCGTGATCATCCGGGAAATTCCCTATGCCCTCAACAAGTCCTCCCTGGTCGAGAAGATCGCCGCCCTGATCAACGACCACCGCATCGACGGCGTGTCGGACCTGCGCGACGAATCCGACCGCAAGGGCATCCGCATCGTCCTCGATCTGCGCAAGGGCACCATTGCCGACATCGTCATCAACGCCCTCTACAAGTACACGCCCCTGGAGACGTCGTTCGGCATCAACATGCTGGTCGTGGCCGACAACCGGCCGGCCACCCTCAACTTGAAGCAGATGCTGGAGCATTTCCTGACCCACCGTCGGGAAGTGGTGCTGCGGCGCACGGTGTTCGATCTGCGCAAGTCCGAGGAGCGGGCCCATATCCTCGAAGGCCTGCGCATCGCCCTGGACAACATCGACGCGGTCGTTTCCTTGATTAGGGCCTCGAAGACGCCCCTGGACGCCCGCAACGGCTTGATGGAGCATTTCAGCCTGTCCGAGCGCCAGGCCCAGGCCATCCTGGATATGCGTTTGCAGCGCCTGACCAACATGGAGCGGCAAAAGCTCATCGACGAGTACAACGAACTCATCAAGCTCATTGCCTACCTGCACAGTATCCTGGAAAACGACGAGGTGCTGCGGGGCGTGATCCGCGACGAGATCGCCGACATCAAGGCGCGCTACGCCACCCCGCGCAAGACCGAAATTCTGGAAGACCTCGAGGGTATCAATATCCTCGATCTCATTCCGGACGAGGACGTGGTCATCACCTTGTCCCGGCGCGGCTATATCAAACGCACCAAGGCGGACAACTACCAGCAGCAGAAACGCGGCGGTAAGGGCGTGGCCGGCGTGTCCACCTCGGCGGACGATTTCGTCCAGTCGTTCTGCGCCACGACGAACCACCAGCAGCTCATGCTGTTCACCAATCGCGGTCGCATGTTCATGCTGCCCGTGCATCAGATTCCCGAGGGCCAGCGCACGGCCAAGGGCGCCCATATCGCCAACCTCCTGCCCATGGACAAGGAGGAATTCGTGGCCGCGGCCCTGGCCATCCGCGAATTCTCGGCCGATCGCTCGTTCCTGTTCGTGACCGCACGTGGCATGGTCAAACGGTCGGTTACCGAGCTCTACAAGAACTGCCGCAGCTCGGGCATCAACGCCGTCAGCCTCCGGGACGGCGACGAACTCCTGATGGTCAGGGAAGTGAACAACGACGCCGAAATCCTTCTGGCCACGCTGCAGGGGCTGTCTATCCGCTTCCGGGTGTCCGACATCCGGTCCATGGGCCGCACGGCCTCGGGCGTGAAGGGTATTGCCCTCAAGGGCGCCGATCGGGTGGCCGCCGGCGTGGTCGTCTCCGACAATGGCCGCAACGAAGTGCTGACCGTTTCGGCCAACGGCTACGGCAAGCGCACCTCCATCGAACATTACCCCTTGCGCAACCGGGGCGGCGTCGGCGTCATCAACATGCGGGTGACGCCCAAGACCGGACCGGTCATCGGCGCGGTCATGGTCGGCCAGGAAGACGAGCTGCTGTTGCTCACTTCAGCCAATAAAATCATCCGCTTGTCCGTCTCGGGCATCAGCTCGGTCGGCCGGGCCACCCAGGGCGTCATGCTGGTGCGCATGGAGGACGGCATCACGGTCACGGGCTTCGATCTGGTCGATCCGTCCGAAATGGAGCCGTGCGACGCCTGATGCGCCAGACGGTTGTCGGCTGCATCCTGCTTCTGGCAGCCCTGGTCGTCGGCCAGGGCTGCAGCCCCGATGCCGCCGACGATCCGGCGGCGGCCCGTTTGGCCGCCGCCCGGACGGCTTGGCTGGCCGGGGACTATGCCCGGGCCGAAACGGCCTACCAGGGCTATTTGAAGGACTTTCCCCAGGCGTCCGGGCGCCTGGAGGCCTGGCGGCGGCTGGCCGACATTGCCCGCAATGTCCGGGGCAATCCCGGCGAGGCGGCCGGCATTCTGGAAGCGGCGCTTCTGGAATTTTATAAGAATGACACGGTGAAGGACGACCTGGCCGCGGCGGCGGCGGAGACCTGGTTGCAGGCCCATGAACCGGCTCGGGCGGTGGAGCACCTCCGCGGGCTGGTGGCCGAGACGCGGTTGCCGCCGGAGCGGCGCGTCCGGGCCTCGCTGCAACTGGCCCGGGCCCTGCGCCGGCTCCATGAGCCCCAGGCGGCTATGGCCGTGCTGCGCCAGTGCCGGGCTTCCGGCCTGTCCCCGGCCGCGGTCGCGCCGTGCAGTCTGCGCCTGGCCGGGCTGCTGCTGGAGACCAATACGCCGGACGAGGCGCGGGCCCTGTGGCGGGCCGTCTATGAGGATGGCACGGTTGATGCTGCGTTACGCGCCTCGGCCGGTTTTTCCCTGGGCGAGGAGGCCGAAGCCCGCCATGATCGGACGGCGGCCCGAACCTGGTACGAGGCCGTACGGAAAATCTATCCGAACCCTGCCGTCATTGCGAAAAAGTTAGACTACCTTCGTCAATGACCGTACGGGTCAGGCACCGTCCATTGACATGGTGGCGCCAGGCTGGCTATCCAGGCGGCCGGAGTGGGTGGTACACGGAACGCCGTCCGTAACGCACCATGAGAAGGTGGTTGTGTTCGCATGGTTTTGGACCTGTTGCGGAAACAAATGGCGCATAAAGAGGATGCGGCCGAGCGGCATCGGATCGCCGCCATCCTCGATGCTGCCCTTGTGCAACGTTCCAGGCTGTCCATCCGCTTCGATACGGCCGCGTCTTCCCTCACCGGCGTGACCGGGCAGATCCTGTCCGTGGAAGGCGGGGTCCTTGTCCTGGAACTGGACGGTCTGGCCCAGTTGCCCCGGAAGTTCATCGGCCAAGCCATCGTCTGTTTCTTCCGCATCGTCGAACGCGAAGACCGGCACCGGGAAATTTTCTATTCCTTCACCGTCGTCATCCGGAACGTCCGCCAATCCCGCAACAACGCCATCCTGGTGGCAACCGACCTTCCCGAGGTCATTGACGGGACGCAGCGCCGCAAGAGTCTGCGCCTGGCGCCGGATTTGCAGAAGTTCTCCCATCTGTCCCTTTGGAAATACGATGCCAGCGGCGGCTTCGACATTACCAAGCCTACCGTCTCCTTTAGCCATTTCAGGGAGATGCAGGCCCTGCTGGAAAATATTTCCGCCGGTGGCCTGCGTCTGGCCATCCGCCGGGACCTGCTGAAAAAGCAGCAGCTTTCCCCGCAAAAAGGGGACCGCTTCATCGTCTTTTTCACCTTTGCCGGCGAGGCACCCCGGCTGCGCACCGAGTATTGGCTGGTGGCCAAGACCAATAACGTCCGGCCCGACCCCATCTCCGGCGACGTCACCCTGGGCCTGGAATTCATCGCCAACGGCACCCGCCAGACTGAGTCGAACAAGATCCTCTGGGGCAAGGTGGACGACAATGTCATCGAGGACCTGGCCCAGCGTATCTACGAGTGGCACCTGGCCCTCTATCGCGATAAGGGCTTGTCCTGAGGCCGAGGTGGCGCGCTTTCCGCTCCGAATCGCTTTTTTCCGTAGTGCACGGCAAACCGGCGTGCGTCCGCATACGAGGCTGGGCGGACTCGCGACCGAACCGGCTCCTCGGCGCGATCGGTGAATTGTGTTGCGGGGAAAGGCGATTTTCCCCATCCTGCCCACACGAAGCTGGATGATGCCCTTCTGGCCATCGGGGACCTGTTCCGCCGCGCGATAGATACGGTGGCAAGAGACGGGAAAGACTTTTTGCGACGAAGGGGAGAGGACTATGCAGCGGATTTTTCCGTATCGCACGGCGACGAATATACTGCTTGGAATTGTTTTTGGAAGTATCCTGTGTATGGCTGTGTGTAGTAAATATAACAGTCATCCGGATGAAATGTATCATGTTGGCGCCGCAGAATTTTATAAAAGTGCCTGGCTGCCGCCGGCTGTCGGTGACAAGCGAGCCATTGCTTCTAATTCTGATTATGGAACAACATATTTATATCAATTTGATGTATGTTATTTTTTCACGGCAAAAGCAGCTAAGATAATTAAGTATATCATTACAAATATTAATTATTATATACAATTACGAGTTGTCACCGCATTCTTGTTTTTGGTTATGCTGGTAATGTGCGCTTTTTTTGTTAAGAATTCTTGCTATAATAGTGCTGCTTTTATGCTGTTGGCCACACCGCAGCTTTGGTATGTTTTTTCGTATGTCAATGGAGATGCTTTCCCATTTTTTGTTTCCTACCTCATTGCACTGCTTTTATTTTGCCGTGAAGATTCCAAGGAAACGTTTTTTTGTTCCACGCCATGCTCCGGAAATTGGTACAGGGGTGCTGTCCTCGGCATCCTTATTGCGCTCTTATTGCTTTCAAAACTGAATTATTTGGTCTTTGTAGCCTTTCTCTGTACGTTCGCGCTGTATGCTATTTTTTTTAAATCAGAAAAACAAAATCGGTTTTATATTTTTAAGATGTGGATGTTTGTCTTTTTTGTTGCATTCTGCATATGCGCGCCTCGGTATATTTATGATGTCTCTATCAATGATTTTCATAAAAGTGATAAGCTTGCAACATGGTCGCAGGCATATGCCAAACCTCAATATAAAAACGGAACCAAGGGTGAACCGCCGACGTATTATGGGTATAATCTTCGGTCAAAAGGTGTATCGGTAGCGAGTCTTTTTCGATCCCCTTGGGAGTGGCAGTCCGTTTCCTTCAAGAGCTTTGTCGGATTGTACGGATGGATGAAAATAGCCTCTCCCCCCTGGTATTATACGATGATGGCTCTTTTATGGATTTTCTTGATAGGTGTTTTACTTTTTTTATTTTTCAAAAACTATCAGAGTCTTGACGTACCGCTGCTCTGTATCACTTTCTTTTTTATTTTAATGACGATAATCCAATCCATCTATAATTCATGGTGTAATGATTTTCAGGCCCAGGGACGGTATTTTTTTCCGGCGCTCCCGCTTGTTTTTGTTATATTGTTACAATTTAAAAACAGTATACTGGAACGATATATCCTTCCTCTGCTCAATATGGTATTCTGTATTGCTGGATTGACATCGTTCGTCGGTGTCGCCCTGGTCCGTATCCTCACCTGCTGATCCCTGCGTCAGCATCGCGACGCCGTGGCGTTCCCCACCGACGCCCCCAGCGGACCCGAAGTTAGCGGGGGGATCTTTCTTCCGGTATGCCGAGCTGTTGCAATAACGCCTTCATGCCGTCGTAGTGGGAGCCGGACCAGTAGAGGCGGCCGCAGGCGGGACAGGTGGCGAAGTCGTCGTAATAGCGTCGGGTCTTGGGTTGCAGGCGGTCCTGGATGGCCGCCTTGTCCACGGCGATGAGTTCGCGGTTGCAGCGCAGGCAGCGACGAAACGGCGCCAGGAAGCGGGTGAGGTCGAAGACCCGGATGATGTCTCGGATCTGGTCCAGGGGATCGTTGGCCCGCACCAGCCGGCCGTAGACGATCTGTGAGCGCTTGAGGCAGTTGCGGTCCCGGCTGAGCACGATCCGGCCCTGGGCCGCCGCCTGTGCGGCCAGATCGGTGTCGCTGATTGTTCTGTCATACGTTGTGTCGTACCCAAGAAGGCGCAGCAGGGTGGCCAGCCGGCCGACATTGGCGTCGGCGGCGAAGGCCAGTCGGGAGAGGGGCGTCGGCCGGAGCACGGTGGGCCGGGTCACGTCCACGGGGACGGGCTTCGGCTGGACCGTAACGGTCATGCCCGGCGCGAGCCGCGCGGAGAAGTCCACTTCACGGCCGTCCGCCGCCAGGCGATACACCTCGGTATGGGGCGGCCCCAGGGCCTCGATGACGTCCTTGATCGACGCCCGGCGGGTCACCGGATAGACCACCCGTCCGTCCGCCGCCGGCCGGTGCAGCAGCCCGACCAGTTCGCCGTCAAAACGAAGCGTCGCGTCCATGCGTCCTCCCGGGGCGGGGAAACGCCTCCGGCAGCCAGGGCGCGGCCCTGGACCCGCCGGGGGGAATCATTTCCCCCGGACCCCCTGGATGGGGGGCGGTATTCCGGACGAAGGCGCCCCCGGCACTTGCCGAATGCTTTACTGCCCTGGTACTTCCGGCCTATAACGCGCTACGGCGGATAAGCCAAACCACCAGGGAAACGGGTTTCCAAAGGGCGCGGCCCTTTGGCCGCCGGAGGCAGTCTTTTTCCTCCCTAACCGCATTTCCCCACGGGAGCAGCATGGCCAACGATAGGCGCACCGAGCATCTGGACGTGACCGGGTATATGGGACGGCTGGTCCATCTGGGCGTCACGGGCAGCGTGGCCGCCTTCAAGGCCTTGTCCCTGGCCAGGCGGCTGCTGGCCGCCGGGGCCGGGGTGACCGTCACCTTGACGCCGGCGGCCTGCCGGTTCGTGACGCCGCTTTCCTTCGAGGCGCTGGGGGCCTCGCCGGTGCGCGCCGACATGTTTTCCCCGGATTCGGCCCGGTTCGCCCATCTGGAGCCGGCCCAGACCGCCGACTGTCTGGCCGTCGTTCCGGCCACGGCCGATTTTTTGGCCCGGCTGAGCCTGGGCTTGGCCGACGATTTGCTGGCCTGCCAGGCCTTGGCCTTCGAGGGGCCGGTGGTGGTGGCGCCGGCCATGAATCCCCGGCTGTGGCGGGCCGCGCCCACCCAGGAGCATTTCGCCCGGCTCATCGCCCGGGGCGTCATCGGCGTGCTGCCGGATTTCGGGCTTATGGCCTGCGGCGAGACGGGGCAGGGGAGGCTCGCCCGGGAGGAGGCCGTTTTTGCCGCCATTTTACGGGCGATCACGCCCCAGGACCTGGCCGGCAAGCGCGTTCTGGTGAGCCTCGGGCCGACGCGGGAATATTTCGACGCCGCCCGGTTCTGGTCCAATCCGTCCACCGGCTTCATGGGGGCCTGCCTGGCCATGGCCGCCTGGCTGCGCGGGGCCGCCGTCACGGTGGTGTCCGGCCCGGTGTCCTGGTGGTTTCCCGAGGAGGTGCCGGTGGTGCGCGTCACCTCGGCCGCCGAGATGGCCGAGGCCTGCCTGGATTGCTGGCCCCGGACGGACATTGCGGCCATGACCGCCGCCGTGGCCGATTTTTCGCCGGAGCCCTACGCCGGCGGCGGCAAGTTCAAGAAGGACACGGCCGACGGCGCCCCCCTTGTGGTGCTGCGGCCGACCCGCGACATCCTGGCCGCCATGGGGGAGACCAAGCAGCCGCGGCAGCGCCTGATCGGCTTTTGCGCCGAAACCGACCATCTCGTGGAGCACGCCGCGGCCAAGCGTCAACGGAAAAACTGTGACCTGATGGTGGCCAATCCCATTGGCCGCGACGGTACCGGCTTTGCCGCCGCCACCAACGAGGCCGTGGTCCTGGACGCCGCCGGACGGCAGGAAACCTGGCCGTCCCTGGCCAAGACGGAAATGGCCTGGAAGATATGGGACTCCTTGAATCGCTTGTAAATACGCCGGAACGGCTGCGGGTCTGGCACCTCTCCGGCGTGCGCTATTTCTTGTTGCCGGAGGGGGGGGCGGTCCGCTCGGCCGCACCGTCGGCCGAAGCTCCGGCGGATGCCGGGGAGCCGGCGTCCTGGCCGGCGGCCTGGTCCCGGCTTTTCGCCAAGACGCCCCAGCAGGCCCGGCTGTGCCTCTGTTACGCCGCCCTGGGCCTCGATCTGACCGGCCGGGCCGACCGTCGGCGCGGTACGCTCTGGCGTCGGCTCATTGCCGCCCTCGGCCTGGCCGGGCGCGGTCTGGTCGCGTTCTGGCCCTTGGCCCTGCCGGAAGGGGAGACACTCGTCCCGGCGCCCGCCGTGTTCCGGGCGGGACTTTCCCGCCTCGCGCCCGACGTGCTTGCCTTTTTCGGCGATCCGGCGGTCTGCGGCCTGCCCCTGGACGGGACGGGCCCGACCGCCACCGTGTCCGGCATCCCCTGCGTGGTGCTGCCGGAACCGGCGGTGCTTCTCGACGGTGATCCGGAGGTGTGGAACCATGTGCTTGCCGCGCTTGGCCATGTTGCGATTTCGGGCTGACCTGACCGCCGTTGCGGTCGGGATCGCCCTGCTGCTCGTCGGGGTCGGCGCGGTCGCCGCGCCGGCGGCGGGCCGCCAGGTCCGTGTCCTGGAAGCGAGCCTGGCGTCCGCCATTTCGCCGGCCCAGGCCGACATGCTGGAGGCCGCCCTGAACCGGGCCAGGGATTCCGGGGCCGACATGCTGCTCGTGCGCCTGGACACTCCCGGCGGCTCCATCGAGGTCATGCGCCGCATGGTCATGACCATCCTCAACGCCCCGGTGCCGGTGGTCATCTGGGTGGCACCCTCCGGGGCCCGGGCCGCCTCGGCCGGGGTGTTTTTGGCGGCGGCCGCCCCCTATCTGGCCATGGCCCCCCAGACCACCATCGGTTCGGCCTCGCCGGTCGGCCTCGGCGGTGGCGACGTCAAAGGCACCCTGAAGACCAAGATCAAGAACGATCTGTTGAGCCTGCTGCGGGGCATGGCCGAACGCTACGGCCGCAACGCCGATTGGTACGCCCGGGCGGTGACCGTGGCCGCCAACCTCGACGCCATGGAGGCCGTACGCCTGCGGGTGGCCGACATGATCGCCGTGGACAAAAGCGACCTCATGGACCAGCTCGGCCGGCGGGGCGTGGCCACCGACCGCGGCCTGCTGCACTTTGCCGCCGGCGATGTCCGGTTCGAGCCCTTCGAACCCGGATTGCGCCACGATCTGCTCTCCTGGCTGCTCGATCCGAGCGTGGCCTATATTCTGCTGCTGGCCGGATTGGCCGGGCTCTATTTCGAGATCACCACGCCGGGCGTCATTTTGCCCGGTGTGTTCGGCTCGCTGTGTCTGCTCCTTTCCCTGTACGCCATGTCGGTGCTGCCGACCAACGCCGCCGGGTTGTTGCTGCTCCTTTTGGGCGGGGTCTTTTTCGGGCTGGAGGTGCATATTACGAGTTACGGACTGCTCGGTCTGGCCGGCGTGGCCAGCTTCTTTTTGGGGTCGCTGTTGCTGTTTCGGGGAAGCGGCCTCGGGGCGCTACCCCTCACCCTCATCCTGCCCACCGTGGCCGGCCTGTCGCTCTTTCTCGGCCTGATCGGCTGGCTCGTTACCCGGGCCCAGCTGCAGCGTCCCAAAAGCGGCGTGGAGGCCTTGGTCGGCCAGAAGGCCGTGGTGCGTTCCTGGTCGGGGCGGAGCGGCAAGGTTTTCGTGCGCGGCGAAATCTGGCAGGCCGAGAGTTGGGACCCGCTTGGTCTCCAGCCCGGCCAGTCCGTGCACATCCAATCGGTTTCCGGCCTGGTCCTCGGCGTCGAGCCGGAGTCGGGGCAACCCGGCGAAACCCCGTAACCACGCTTTTTTCGGAGGAGCCTATGTACGGCCTGATTCCGCTGTTGATTCTGGTGGTCTTTTTTCTCATCACCTCGCTTCGGGTCCTCAACGAGTACGAGCGGGGCGTCATTTTCCGCCTGGGCCGGGTGATCGATCCCAAGGGTCCGGGACTCATTATCCTGCTGCCGGTGATTGACCACATGGTCAAGGTGTCCCTGCGCACCTTTGCCATGGACGTGCCCAACCAGGACGTCATCACCCGCGACAACGTGAGCATCAAGGTCAACGCCGTGGTCTATTTCCGGGTGATCGATCCGAAAAAGGCCATCCTGGAGGTGGAGGACTACATGTACGCCACCTCGCAGATTTCCCAGACCACCCTGCGCAGCGTCTGCGGCGGCGTGGAGCTGGATGAGATCCTGGCCCACCGGGACATGGTCAATGAGAAGGTCCAGAGCATTCTCGACCAGCACGCCGGGCCCTGGGGCATCAAGGTGGCCAACGTCGAACTCAAGTACATCGACCTGCCCCAGGAAATGCAGCGGGCCATGGCCAAGCAGGCCGAGGCCGAGCGCGAACGCCGGGCCAAGGTCATCAACGCCGAGGGCGAATTCCAGGCCGCATCCCGGCTGGCCGAGGCCGCCGAAATCATCGGCCGCCATCCCGAGGCCCTGCAACTCCGCTATCTCCAGACCATGCGGGAAATGGCCTCCGAGAGTCAGGCCGCCACGATCCTGCCGATCCCTCTTGATTTTATTCGTTCTTTTTTCCACAGTGGCAGCGCTGCCGCAGTGACCGCTACGCCCGGTGAAACGGGCCACGCCGCCAGCACGGCAACGGAGACGACAACAGCCCCGAACGACCAGGCGTAAGGCGTACGGCGGCGGGATCGACCGCTCGGGCGACCGGTCCCGCCGCATCCCCTCACGCAAAGGAAACCATGAAGATTTGCGTTACCGGCGCTGCCGGCTTTATCGGCTTTCATCTCTGCCGTCGCTTCCTGGCCATGGGCCATACGGTGACCGGCGTCGACAACTTCTCTCCGTACTATTCCGTCGCCCTGAAAAAGGACCGGCTGGCCCTGCTCACGCCCGACGCCAATTTCCGCTTCGTCGAGGCGGATATGGCCGACCGGGCGGCCATGGATCGGCTCTTCGACGCCGGCGGCTTCAGCCACGTGGTCAACCTGGCCGCCCAGGCCGGGGTGCGGCACAGCCTCACCCACCCCGAGGACTACGTCAGCTCCAATTTAGTGGGCTTTTTCAACGTGTTGGAGAATTGCCGCCAGCACGCCGTCGGCCACTTCGTGTTCGCCTCGTCAAGCTCGGTCTACGGCCTGAACACCCACATGCCGTTTTCCGTGCACGACAACGTGGACCATCCCATCAGCCTGTACGCCGCCTCCAAGAAGTCCAACGAACTGATGGCCCATTCCTACAGCCATCTGTTCCGCCTGCCCTGCACCGGGCTGCGCTTTTTTACCGTCTACGGTCCCTGGGGCCGGCCGGACATGGCCCTGTTCCTGTTCACCAAGGCCATCCTGGAGGGCAAGCCGATCAAGGTGTTCAACAACGGCCACATGGAGCGCGATTTCACCTATGTGGACGACATCATCGAGGGCGTCGTCCGGGTGACGCTCCACACGGCCACGCCCAATCCCGACTGGAACGCCAACCGGCCCGATCCGGGGACCAGTCCGGCGCCTTACCGCATCTACAACATCGGCAACAACAAGAGCGTCTCGCTGCTGGCCTTCATCGAGGCCATCGAGAAGGCCCTGGGCAAGGAGGCCATCAAGGAATTCCTGCCCATGCAGCCCGGCGACGTGCCGGCCACCCGGGCCAATGTGGACGATTTGATCAGCGATGTGGGCTTTGCCCCGAATACGCCGGTTGAGAAAGGCATTTCTCAATTTATTCAGTGGTATAGGGATTACTACAAGGTTTAGTATTGACACGGCCGGACCGGTCCTCTAAGCCGGTTTGGTTAGGAACCTTTAACCCGCCTCAAGGACGGAACCAGGTCATGGATTTCAAGACCACGAAACATGATCTCGAAGAGGCTTTCACCCTCATTGTGAATCAGATTGAGGAGGGCAGTCTCCCTGATGTGGCAACAGCCAATCGTTTTTCCCGCTTGGCCGGTATGATGCACCAGTTGTCCGATGAGACATGGATGGAAGAGGCCGAGGATTTTTCCCATCTGGCCGGCCAGTTCCTCAATGCCGTCAAGAAGCATGATTTGGAAAGCTGTGTCATGCTGGTGGAATCCCTTCAGGACGCCCAGTCGTTCTGTCACCGGACCTTCCGCGAATAATGCTGCGTCCTGACTGTTTCACGTGAAACAGTCAGGACGCGTCCTGATCCGACCCGCACGGCCCCGGGCAGAATCCCGGCGAAGAGAGGCGTCATGGCCAGAGTCATTGTGATCGCCAACCAAAAGGGTGGCGTGGGCAAGACCACCACCGCCGTCAATCTGGCGGCGTCGCTGGCGGTGATGGAAAAAAAAACGCTTCTGGTGGACTGCGACCCGCAGGCCAACGCCAGTAGCGGCCTGTCCGTGTATCCGGACCAAGTCTCGGAAAATCTCTATACCGTGCTCTACGACGCGGCCAACGCCAAACGGGCCATCGTCGATACCGAATTGCCCTACCTCAAGGTGCTGCCGTCCGGTCCGGACCTGGTGGCCGCCGATATCGAGCTGGTGGACAAGCCCCGGCGCGAATACTTCCTGCGCGAGCTGCTGAGCACCCTGGTCGACGATTACGAGTTCATTCTGTTGGACTGTCCGCCGTCCCTCGGGCTGGTCACGCTGAACGCCCTGTGCGCCGGCGCCGAACTCCTGGTGCCGTTGCAGTGCGAGTATTACGCCCTGGAGGGTATCGCCCAGCTGCTGCGGACCTACGATCAGGTCCGGCGCCGCTTCAACAGCCGGCTCAAACTGCTGGGCGTGCTGCTCACCATGTATGACGGGCGCAACAAGCTCAACCGGCACGTCAAGCGCGAGGTCTGGAAATGCTTTCCCAAGCTCTATTTCCAGACCCTCATTCCCCGCAATATCCGCCTGTCCGAGGCGCCCAGCTTCGGCAAGCCGGTTCTGACCCATGACATCAAGTCCCGTGGGGCGACGGCCTACCTTTCCCTGGCGCAGGAAGTCGTGCGCCGGGCCCCGGTCGACGTCGCCTGATCGGGCGTCGACGTTCGGGCGAGAAGGGCACGGTCCCCCGGCGCGGTCTGGCCTCGTCGGGACGGGAGAACGCGCGACCCGGGAGGCCGACGGCGCGTCGTCTCGGGCGACGCTTTGCAAGGACGGGAAAAGAGGCTACCAGTCGATGAGGCGCCTTCCCGCGCCCGCAGGTGGCCCGCGTGACCGGTCACAAAGGAAACAATATGGCGCAACCGCAGAAAGGATTGGGCAGAGGGCTGGAAGCCCTGCTGGGCGGCTATCATGAGGAAGCGACGGGCGGGGACGTCAAGCAGGTTCCCCTCGACGCCATCCAAGCCAACCCGGAACAGCCGCGGCGCGTGTTTTCCAGCGAATCCCTGGCGGAACTGGCCTCGTCCATCCGGGAACAGGGCGTGCTGCAACCCGTACTGGTCCGGCCGGTGGCCGGTCGGGGCCCGGCCGACTACGAGATCGTGGCCGGCGAACGGCGCTGGCGGGCCGCCCGGTTGGCCGGACTGACCGCCATCCCCGTCCTCATCCGCGAGGTCGATGACGAGCAGAGCCTGGCCCTGGCCCTGATCGAAAATTTGCAGCGCGAGGACTTGAACCCCATCGAACAGGCCGCCGGGTTGCAGTTGCTGCAGACCCGCTTTGGCATGAGCCAGGAGGATCTGGCCAAGAAGGTCGGCATGAGCCGGTCCGCCGTGGCCAACACCTTGCGGCTGCTGCAGCTGCCCGAGGCCATGCGGGCCGATCTCTCCGCCGGCACCCTGACGCCCGGCCATGCCCGGGCCTTGCTGGCCGTGTCCGACTACGCCCTGCGCGAGGCCCTGTGGCAACGCATCGTCGCCTCCGGGCTCTCCGTGCGCGAGGCCGAGGAGGCCGCAGTCTGGGCCAAGAATTACGGTCGGCTGCCCGAAGAGGGGGCGATCCCGGAGACCGCCGCCACCGCCGAACCGGCCAAACGCCGCGGCGGCAAGACGCCGGTGGATGCCGCCTTGCGCGACTGCGCGGAGGCGCTCTGTCGGCAGACGGGGGTGCTGGTCAAGACCAGCGGCTCGGTGGACCACGGCAAGATCACCTTCCATTTCAGCTCGCACCGGGAACTGGAGAGCCTGCTCGCCACCTTCGGCGTGGAGGCCCCGGGTCCGGGCCCGGACGGCGCGTCATGACGGCCGCGCCCTCGCGCCGGGAGCTGGTCGCCACGCTGGCGGACGCCAGGGACAAGCCGGTGCTGGTCCTGGGCGACGTCATGCTCGATCATTACCTCCTGGGGGAAGTGGGGCGCATTTCGCCCGAGGCGCCGGTGCCGGTGGTGCGGGTGCGCACCGAACGGCACACCGCCGGCGGGGCCGGCAACGTGGCCCGCAACCTGGCCTCCCTGGGCGCCCGGCCGTTCTTGCTGTCGGCCGTGGGTGACGATGACGCCGGCCGGATGCTGGCCACCCTGCTGGAGGTCGGCGGCGTGGAGGCCGTGCTGGCCCGGGAGGCCGGGCGGCCGACCACCATCAAGACCCGGATCATCGCCCAGCAACAGCAGGTGGTGCGGGTGGACCGGGAGTCCGAAGCCGGGTTGACCGAGCGGGGGCAGGCCTTGCTCGTCGAAACGCTGCGCCGGGTGGTGCCGGAAATGGCCGCCGTGGTGGTGTCCGATTACGCCAAGGGCGTCATCAGCGCCGCCGTGATGCGGGCCCTGGCCGCGGTGCTGGCCGCGTGCCCGAAGCGGCCCATGGTGCTGGTCGATCCCAAGCCCGCCAACCGGGACCTGTACGCCGGGGCGGACCTGCTGACGCCCAACCTCAAGGAGGCCGGCGAGATGTCGGGCCAGCACGGGGCGGCGCGTCTCGATGTCATCAAGGCCGGATTGGCCCTTTTTCGCTTGTGTCGCTGCCGACATTTGTGCATCACCTTGGGCGCGGAGGGCATCGCCCTGTTCCGGTCGCCCGGGGATGTGACCCATATTCCCACGGTGGCGCAGCGGGTGTTCGACGTGACCGGGGCCGGCGATTCGGTCATGGCCGCCCTGGCTTGCGGCTTGGCCGCCGGCCGGGATGTGCTGACCGCCTGCGTCCTGGCCAACTGGTGCGCCGGGCTGGCCGTCTCCCAGGTGGGAGCTGCCGCCGTCACGCACGAGGAGCTGGCCGAGACCCTGACCCGGGCCCGGCCGACGCGGTTGGAATCATGGTTGGACGCTGCCGCGACCGAATCGCAACCGTTTGTGCAGGAGGCTGGTGACGCCAGTGACTAAGGATGCTTCTTCCCCCATCTGGCACGTGCTGCCGGGTGAAAAGCCCGGCATGATCCGCCTGACCGGCGAAATCGACTTCTCGGTGGCCCCCAAGGTGCGAGAACAGCTCCTGGACGCCCTGAAGACCGATGCGCCGGAGATCGTGCTCGATCTGAGTGGTCTCAGCTACGTGGACAGCTCGGGATTGGCCCTGTTCATCGAGGCGCGCAATATGCTCGCCGCCGCCGGCCGTACCATCCGGATCGTCGCCATTTCACCCCAGGTCAGCAAAATCTTCCATCTGACCCAGCTCGGTGAACTGTTCGGCCTGTCGTAAGCGCTGGAAGGGTGCGGCGCATGAAAGAAAAGACCAACGATTACGGTGTGTTGATCTGGATGATCAACGAGCTGCTGGGCTGCGCCCGGGCGGCCGTGCGGCCGGGGCACCATGCCAAGCCCTATCTGCGGGCCAGGACCTGGAGCCATCTGGCCTGGGTCGGCACCGATTCCCTGGGCATCGTCAGCGTCATTTTGGCCTGCGTGGGCATCATCCTGGCCTTGCAGGCCGCCACCCAGCTGGAGAAGGTCGGGGCCTTGAGCTATGTGGCCAACCTGGTCGGCTTTTCCATCCTGACCGAGCTGGGGCCGCTTCTGACCTGCCTGATCCTGTCCGGCCGGGCCGGGGCGGCCTTTACCGCCGAAATCGCCACCATGCGCATCTCCGAGGAAATCGACGCCTTAAACGTCATGGGCATCTCGCCGGTGCGGTTTCTGGTCTGGCCCAAATTTTTGGCCATGGCCGTGATGGCGCCGCTGTTGACCCTGTGGGGCGACGCCGTGGGCATCGCCGCCGGCGGGGTGTTTTCCTCGCTGGTCCTCGGTTTGTCCGGCAAGGTCTATTTCCAGCAGACGGTCAACTTCCTGACCGTGCGGGACCTCTTTTCCGGGCTGGTCAAGAGCGCCGGTTTCGGCATGGCTATTACCCTGGTCGCCTGCTGGCAGGGTTTTCTGGCCAGGGAAGGGGCGTCCGACGTGGGCCGGCGCACCACCCGGGCCGTGGTCGAATCCATTTTCCTGATGATTCTTTTGGATTTGTTTTTTACCGCGCTCAATTATATTTTCCGTTGAGCCGGGGTCGGGCTTCGTCGTCGGAGCCCGGCGCGGGCGGCGTCGGGGACAGGAGAGCAGTCTATGGCCTGCCGCATGGAATCGCCGGATATCGTGCTGGAAAACGTCAGCGTCGGCTATGGGGACCGGCTGGTGTTGCACGACGTCAATACCGTCCTGCCCGGCGGCAAGGTGAGCGTCATCCTGGGCGGCTCCGGCTGCGGCAAGTCCACGCTGCTGCGCAACATTCTTGGTCTTATCCCATTGAAATCAGGACGAATCGTCCTCGGTGGCCGGGACTTGTCCCGGCTGTCGCCCGAAGAGGGGCTGGCCGTGCGCCGCAACATGGGCGTGCTGTTCCAGGACGGGGCCCTGCTCGGTTCGCTGTCCCTGGGCGAAAACATCGCCCTGCCCCTGCGCGAGCATACGGAGCTGGCGGACAACCTCATCGAGGAAATCGTCCGCATGAAGCTCAAGTTGGTGGGATTGACTAAATTTATTGACTTTTTGCCGAGCGAACTGTCCGGCGGCATGCGCAAGCGGGCCGGATTGGCCCGGGGCATGGCCCTGGACCCGGCCGTGTTGCTCTGCGACGAACCCACCTCCGGACTCGATCCCGTCACCTCGGCCGACATGGACCAGCTCATCCTGGAGTTGCAGGCCACCTTCAACATGACCATCGTGGTGGTGACCCACGACCTGGAAAGTCTGTTCGCCATTGCGGAGCATGTGGTGGTACTCAACAAGGGCGAGATGTTGTTCGAGGGCGGCCTGGACGCCCTGACCCGGTGCGAGGATCCGTTTATCGTGCAGTTTCTGGAGCGGCAGCCCAACCGGGAAAGCCGCATCCTGGAGAGGCCCTGGGGGCGGCATACCGGGTTCTCCCGCGCCGTCGCCGCGAAAGCGACAAGGTAAGCCGGCCGAGGATCGGACGCGGCCGCCGACGTCATGAGGAGTACGGGATGGTCGGACAGGACAGACGGCAGCAGGGCGGTACCGCGAAACGCGGGCGCACGGGACGTTCGGGCGTCGTTTGCGCGCGCGGCACGGTGGCGGAGGCGCGGCCATGCTGACGGTCCGGGCGCAAAAAGCGGAATATGTGAAGGCCGGCGTCACCCTCGGGGCGGGGCTGGTCGTGTTGGCCGCCTTCATGGTGGTGCTCGGCGGTAACTGGTTCTGGGAACGTTACGACCCCTACGACATCCTGTTCACCTCGATCCAGGACCTGAGCAAGGGGCGGCCCGTCAAATACGCCGGCCTGGACGTGGGGCGGGTGGCCGCCGTGGACCTCGATCCCACGGACCCGCGGAACATCCGGGTGCGTATCGACGTCCGCCACGGCTTTCCCCTGTACCAGGGGACCACGGCCCGCATCTCCCAGAAGGAGCTGGTCGGGGATTATTACGTGTTGTTGGAGCTGAAGGGAGAGCCCGGGCCCCGACTGGCACCGGGGGCGTCGATTCCGGCCGTGTCCTCTTTGAGCATGCAGGAGCTGGCCGCCAAGGCCGGTGAGATGCTGGAGGAGCTGCAACCCCGGTTGGCCGAGTTCGAGGGCAATATCGCCAAGCTCTTCACCCGGGAGAATACCGACGCCCTGCGCCAGGCCTTTCAGGGGTTGCCGCAGTTGGTGGAGGACCTGCGCCGGGCCGCGAACGACTTCCGCACCAACTGGAACACCCTGGCCGGCAAGGGCGGCAAGGCGGCCGACAGCCTGGACGTGACCCTGAAGCGGGTGGATCAGGCCGTGGATCGGCTGGAACGGGAAGTGGGCAGCACCCTGGGCGTGGTGCGGGAAGAAACCAAGACCGCCGGCGAGCTGGCCCGGGATACCCGGAAAAACGTCAATTTCGACCAGGAACTCATCGAGGATATTCTGTCCAACATCAACACGACGAGCCGGGAACTCAAGGAACTCGTGCGCCACATCAGGCAACGGCCTTGGGAAGTCATCCGGCCGCCATCGGGAACGACGCGATGAAGCGAACGCATGTCTTGATTTGGTTGGTGCTTGTTGGTGTTGCCGGGGCCTGCCTGGCCGGATGCTTCGGCAAGCCGCCGCCGGTCGAACGCTACCTGCGGGTGCGGCTGGCCGACGCCCCGTGTCAGAACGCGAATCTGGAACAACGGGCGCCGCTGGGCTTTAAGCCTTTCAAGTCGTTGGAGAATCTTGACAAGACCGCTGTCCTCACCGCCCGGGGACCGGTGCTGACGCCGAGCCTGCAATTCTATTGGGAAGGCGCGCCCCAAGATATCGTGGGCCAGCTCGTGCGCCAGGCCATCGAATGCCGGTCCGCAAAGTACACGCCCGTGGACTACCAGCCCCGGGTGACCCATGCCGGCGTGCTGACCGGCCAGGTGACCGCGTTCAACGTGGAGGAGACCTCGGGCGGCCGTTTCGTGGTGGCCCTGCACCTCGACCTGTGGACCCAGAACGGACGGTCCAAGGTGGCCAACGGCGACTTCAGCGCCTATGCGCCCCTGGAAGACTTCCGGGCCGAAACCGTGGCCCATGCCGCCTCCGAGGCCATGGGCCAGATCGTGCCCAAGATCCTCGTCTGGCTCGACGGCACCCGCGACGTCCTGGAAAAAAACAACCAGGTCCACCGGCAGTAGGGCGACCATGCTGGCGGTCGCCTGGATAGCCGAACGGCAGATCGAAGAGGCCATGCGCCGGGGAGCCTTCGACAACCTCCCCGGCCGTGGCCGCAAGATCGTCCTCGACGATGACGCCATGATCCCCGCAGACCTGCGCATGGCCTACAAGATCCTCAAGAATGCCGGATACTTGCCGCCGGAACTCCTGGAAGAACGGGACATCGTCACCGCCGCCGAACTCCTGGCCGCCGCCACCGACGAACAGGAACGCTACCGCCAGATGCGCAAGCTCGATTTTTTGGTCATGAAAGCCAATGCCCGCCGCCGGCGGCCGCTCAACCTGGAAAAGGACGCCGGCTACTACCGGAAGGTGGTCGAGCGCATTTCCGTCAAGAAATAGGAACCGGGGGAAGGAACCTTTTTTTGCAACAAAGGGTTCCTTCCCCCGGACCCTCATCTTCCCCAAAAACGCCTCCGAGGAGATTGCGCGGACGGTCGTCCTTGCGGTCGTACGCCGCGCGCGGTGAGGTCTGGAGCGGGGAACCCTTTTTTCGAAAAAAAAGGGTTCCCCGCTCCAGTGCCGTCGTCAGGGTCTTCCCTGCCGCGAATACCGGCCCATGATGGTGGCGGAGTCCAGGATATGGCCCTTGGCCGCCTCCAGGACCGTCCGTTTGGTGGCGCCGTCCTCGACGTCCAGGACGATGTCCAGGGCGTAGAGGGTGAAGAAGTAGCGGTGGGTGCCGCCGGGCGGGCAGGGACCGCCGTAGCCGCGTCGTCCCCAGCTGTTTTGGCCGGCCCGGCTGCCGTCCGGGTAGCTGCCGCCGTCCGGCAGGCCTTCGGGCAGGCCGGGGGTGGCGGGGGACAGGTTGTAGAGCAGCCAATGGTCCCACACCCCGGCCGGGGCGTCCGGATCGTCGCAGATCAGGACCAGGCTTTTGGCCGTGGCCGGCACGTCGTGAAACGTCAGGGGCGGCGACAAATCCAGCCCGTCACAGGTGTGGCGGGAAGGAATGTCACCTTCGTGACGAAAGGCCGTGGAGGAAATGGACATCGCCATGGAAGCCTCCCCGGGCCATCGGACGGCCCGATACGGTTAATCGTCGAAGTTGCCCTCCGGTCCCTTGTCCCGGGCCAAGGCCTTGGCCTGTTCGCGGATACCGTCGCGGCTCCAGGCCGCCGGGTCCTCGATGCGCTCGGCCTTGGGGCCGAGGTCGTAGGTGCCGGCTTCGGCCAGGGCGGCCGTGGCCAGCGGGGCCGTATCGGCAGCGTTGAAGACATCCCGGAGCAGCCCGGCCACGAAGTCGGCCACCGCCTCGACCATGCGGGCGCGCACGGGGGCGGGCTGGCCGAGCAGCTTGTTTTCGAAGGGCTTGTTGAGCTTCTTGTAGTCGCCGGCCTTGAGGCCCTTTTCGTCGGCGTAGGCCACCATGGCGGCCCACAGGTCGTCGGGCACGCCCTGGCCGGGGGTTTTCACCAGCCGGCCGGCGGCGTCCAGGATGGCGTTGCCGTAGTCGTTGACGGCCACGCCCCAGCCGACCATTTGCAGGGCCGTGGCCACGTTGGCCTTGGTGGTGGCGGTTTGGGCGGCGATGGCCCGAAGCCGGGTCGAGTCGTTGCCCGAGGTGCCGTGCTGGGCCCCGGACAGGCCGTAGGGGGCCAGCGCCTTGTGGATGGTTGCGGTCAGGTCCACCTGGATGCCCGTGCCCGAGGCCTCGATGCCGTGGGTGGTGCCGTTGTTGAGGGCGATCCAGTCCGGATGGATGTCGTGGGCGTTGAGGCCCTTGATGAGGAACAGGGCTTCCGCCGGCGTGGACAGGCCCGAGGCGCCCTTGATTTCGCCGACCTCGGTCTCGTAGCCGGCATAGGCCGGCACCAGCGGCGACAGCTCGATGTTGGCCAGCAGGTTCTCGGTGTCGGGCAGGTGCGAGGCATCGATGGCGATGGAGGTGATGCCCGCCTCGAACAGGGTGGGAATCTCCACCTTGGCCGCCGGAATGTCCTCCGTTTTCTTGATGCCGTAATGGTCGGCGTGGATGGCCACCGGCACGGTGATGCCGAGTTCGTTCATGGCCTGGTCGGCCAGGGTGGCCAGGTTCCACATGGACACGTCGCAGTAGTTGGACTCGGACCGGGCGATTTCCAGAATGATGGCGGCGTTCGTCCGCTGGGCGGCGAGCAGGGCCCCGCGCATGACGAAGCTGTTGCGGCAGTTGGCCGCGATGGTCATGGCCTTGCCCTTGGCCCGCAAGGCCCGGTCGATGGCCTTGCCGCTGACGATGAGCGCCCGGGAGTGGGGGAACAGACGCGTGATATTGGGCGGCCGCCCGACGGCCAGAGCCTTGGCGAACGCGGGATCTTCCTTGGTCATGGATGCCTCCTTCGCACGATGCGGATTCGATACGGCGAACCGGGTGTGACCCGGGGTTGTGGCACGAGGGCGCGCCGGCAGCCCGGCCGGGAAGCGGCCGCTGCCGGACACGGCGCGTTAGTCCCGGGTCGGATACAGGGCCCGGATGTTGTGGGTGTCCAAGATGGCCAGGGCGGCCGGATTGTCGGCCACGGCCTCGAACAGGGCCGCCACCACCGGAGCCAGCCGCGTCCGGTCGGCGGCCGAGGGATTGGTGGCCAGGTGGCCGGCCAGGATCTCCAGGCGGGCCAGATTGACGTTGGCCGGCGAGGCCTGGCAACGGCCCAGGAAGTCGCAGGCCATCACCTGGTCGGACGGGGTCGGCGCCCCGGCGGCGATGAACACCGCCCCGCCGCACACGGCGCAACGCACTTCGCCCGGCGCCGTGCCGGCCACGGGAAAGGTCCATTGGGCCGTGGTGTTGCCGAGGGCGTCGAATTTGCGCATGTGCAGGAACGTACTTTCGGCGGCCCAGCCGTAGTCGGCGTGGGACGGATCATTGACGCAAAAGAGAATGCGCGAAAACATCGCAGGCAGCTCCTTTCCGGTGACGGACCGGGAAACCCCGACGACACTATAACGCCCCGGCCGAACACGCAACACGGCAGCCCGGGAGCCTGCCCCCTTCGGGGAAATGGTCTTTCATCCGCCTCGGGTTTCGGCTAGCGTCGGCGGCCGGGCCGGACGTCCGCATCGGCCCGCGGAGGGGGGGCAATGCCCGGGTATGGTTATGTGTTGTGCGCCGCTATTCTGTGGGGCCTGATCGGACCGCTGTCCAAGCTGGCCTTTGCCGCCGGCATGGACACCCTGGAAGTGGCCTTCTGGCGAACCGGCCTGGCCTGGTGCTTTTTCGCGGCCCAGGCCGTGGCCAAGCGGGAAACCCATATCGCGCCGCGCGATCTGCCGGCGGTGATCGGGTTCGGCGTGGTCGGCATCGGCGGGTTGTTCGGCGCCTACATGGTGGCCGTGGATGCCGGCGGGGCGGCCTTGGCCTCGGTGCTGCTCTATACCGCGCCGGCCTGGGTGGCGCTCATGTCCTGGCTCTTTCTGCGGGAGCCCATGGGCGGCTTCAAGGTGGCGGCGGTGGTGGCCACGGTGGCGGGGGTGGCCGGCGTGAGCCTCGGCCCCGAACTGGCCGGCGGCCCGGGTATCGGTCCCAAGGCCGTGGTGTTCGGGCTGCTCTCCGGCGTCACCTACGCCCTCTACTATATTTTCGGGAAATACTACCTCAACCGCTACAAGACGCCCACCCTGTTCCTCTACGCCCTGCCGGTGGGGGCCGTGGTGCTGCTGCCGTTCGTGCATTTCACCCGGCCCACGGTCCGGGGGATGCTCCCCTGCCTGGCCCTGGCCGTGCTCTCCACCTACGGCGCCTATTCGGTCTACTACGCGGGACTCAAGCGCCTGGAGGCCACCCGGGCGGCGGTGGTGGCCACCCTGGAGCCGGTGGTGGCCGCCGTGCTGGCCTATTTCCTGTTCGGCGAATGCTTCAGCCTGCCGGGCTACTTCGGGGCGGGGCTCATTATCGCCTCGGTGCTGCTCACCATCTGGGACGGGGCCCGGGAGCGGCTGCGCACCCCCCTGCCGCCGGCGAGAATGCCGTCGAGGCCGGACGCGGCACCCTGATTTTTTGCGCCGCGCCGCAAAGAATCGACCACCCGCCGCCGATAGGAGAGAAGAGGACCGGTGTTCCCACACGCGGAGGGTTGCCATGAGCGTTGCCGAAATCCCCGGGCTGGAGCCCGACCTGGAGACCGAAAACGCCGGAACGGTCGAGGAGACCGCGGCCGAAAACGCCGTGGCCGGTGAAGCGACGACTCCCGCCGCCACGGACGACCGGATCAGCATCGACGTCCTGACCCGGGAGCCCGTGAAGACCTTCCTGACCGACGAGGACACCGGCGCCATCCGTACCGTGCAGCTGGACGCCGAGGGCCGGCCCGTGGCCCTCTCCACGGGCATTTCCCAGGGCGCGATCACGGCCACGGTGCTGGAAAGCGGCAGCGCCGACATGGTGGTCGAACGGCCGTTGCTGCGCCAGACCACCAACCGGCTGACCGATGCCCCGGAAACCGACGTGGTGGACCCGAAGACCGGCGAAATCCTGGAGGTCGTCCAGGGAAACGACGCCTTCGACCTGGACGCGGCCGTGCGCCGATACATCCGCAAGGAGCTGCTCGACACCTCCGCCTAGGCGGCTTGCGCTTTGGCCGGGGCTCGGCTAGGAAAAAACGATCGCGCCACGGAGACCGCGCGCCGACGCCTTCCGAGGTCCCGTCAACCTGCAACCGCACACCGTCCGGCTATGGCCCAGAGCTCATCCCGCTTCCTGCCGCTCCGCTGCTTCCGCGTCGTCCTGGTCGCCGCCGTCGCCCTCTATTGCGTGCTGGGCGTTCTGCTCGTGGCCGCCAACCGGCAGTCCCGCGACCTTCGCCGCCAGACCCGGCAGTTGGACGTGATCGTGAATGGCATCCGGGCGCAGGCCAAGAGCCTGTCCTCCCTGGCCCTGCTGGCCGCCGCCTCGGGCGAGCAGGCCTTTGCCGTCCGCTACGGCGAAGCCCTGGCCCAGGTCCGGGCCGGTCTGGACGGGCTGCACGACCTGAGCCCCACGCCGGAAGAAAAAAAGCTGGAAATACGCCTGGAAGGCCGGTTCCCGCGCCTGGCCGCCGTGGAGCGTCAAGCGCTGCGCCTGGTCGCCGCCGGCCAGACCGAGGCGGCCTGGACCCTGCTGCGCGGCCTGGACTACGAAGCCGAGCAGCACGCCTTTTTCGCGGACCTCGACCGGCTGGACGCCTCCATCAAGGCCCGGGTGGCGGGCAACCTCGCCATCCAGAGCCGGTACACGGAAATCGCCATCTGGTGCATCCTCGTCTTCGCGCCGGTGCTGATCGTGGCCTCGTTGCTGCTGCTGCGCGCGGCCCAAAGGGCCTTCCGCGCCGACGACCAGGGCCGCATCGCCCTGCGGGAAAGCGCCCTGACCCTGGAAACCATGCTCGACGTCTCCTCCGACCGTATCCTCCTGGCCGACAGGGCCGGCCGCGTCCTGTCCGCCAACACCGTCTGCGCCGCCGGCTTCGGCCTGACACCCGAGCAGGCCCGGGGCAAAAGCTTTTTCGAACTCTTCCCCGCAGACGTGGCCGCCGGCCGCCTCGAATGGCTGCGCCAGGTCATGGCCACCGGCCAGGCCGTGCGTTTTACCGACAGCCGCGACGACATCGTCTTCGACAACGTCATCGCCCCCCTGCCGGACGCCGCCGGCCTGCCCCGGGGCGCGGCCCTGTTCGCCCGGGACGTCACCACCCTGACCAGGGCCCGGGAGCGGGCCGAATCCGCCCACCGGGCCACAAACGCCTTCCTCGGCGCCATGAGCCACGAAATCCGCACGCCCTTGAACGGCATCCTGGGCATGGCCCAAATCCTGGAAGGGACGCCGCTGACCGACGAACAGCGACAATGCCTGGACGATATCGAAAACGCCTCGGACTCCCTGCTGGCCCTGGTCAACGCCGTGCTCGAACTCTCCCAGCTCGAAGCCGGCGAGTCCGAACCGTCCAGCACGCCCTTCGCCCTGGCCTCGGTCCTGCGCACCGTGGCCGCCAACTTCTCCCGGGCGGCCCTGGACAAGGGACTGCAACTGACCACAACCATCGACGAGCAGGTGCCCGAGGTGATCGTCGGCGACGGGGAACGGCTGCGGGAAATCCTGGAACGGCTCGTGGCCAACGCCGTCAAGTTCACCGAGACCGGCGAAATCCAGCTCACCGTCCACACGGCGCCGGACCGGCAGGACGCCTCGTCCGTGGCCCTGCGCTTCGCCGTGCACGATACCGGCATCGGCATCGCCGACACGGACCGGTCCCGTATCTTCGATACCTTCGCCCAGGGCGATGGCTCGGTCACCCGCCGCTACGGCGGCGTCGGCCTCGGACTGGCCATCGCCAGCCGGCTCGTGCGCTCGCTCGGTGGGACGCTTGCGGTCGAAAGCCAGCCCGGCCGGGGCAGCGTCTTCTCGTTCGCTCTGCGATTCGACAGGGAAGCATAAGATGCCTCCGGCGGCCAGGGCGCTGCCCTGGACCTGCTGGGGGGAATCATTCCCCCCAGACCCCCTGTCCTGTTTTGACGCACCCTTCGCGGGCGCCCGCGCATCGAGGGGTCCGGGGGCATCATGCCCCCGGCCGCCGGAGGCTTCTTCGTCGTTTCTTCTTCTTAATTCATGGCCGCTTTGACGGCCTGAATGAGGCGCATGAAGGCTTCGCCGGTGCGGTGGAGCTGGGTGTAGTGTTGGGCGTAGGTGAGGTCGGCGGCGGGCAGGGACTGGGCCAGCCGGACGTCTTCCAGGAAGCGGACGACGTCGGCCTGGTCGGGGGAGGGGCCGAGTTGTTCGGTGACGGCGGTTTCGATGGCGGTGCGGACGGTCGGGGCGGCGTCGGGTCGCAGGCGGGCGCAAATGGCGTCCAGCAGGGATGCGGGGGTGTTATTGTCCAAGGTAGGCCTTCCTTATGGCGGGATTTTCCCGCAGGCGTGCGGCCGTGTCTTCCATGACGACGCGGCCGGTTTCCAGGACATAGGCTCGGTCGGCCAGTTTGAGGGCGATGTTGGCGTTTTGTTCCACCAGCAGGATGGTGACGCCGCGTTCCTCGTTGATGTTGCGGACGATGCGGAAGATGTGCTGGGAGATCATGGGGGAGAGGCCGAGGGACGGCTCGTCGAGGAGCAGCATTTTGGGCCGGCTCATGAGCGCCCGGGCGATGGCCAGCATTTGCTGTTCGCCGCCGGAGAGGGTGCCGCCGTATTGGCTGCGGCGCTCGAACAGCACCGGGAACAGACGGTAGACCAGGTTGCGGTCGGCTTCGACGCCGTCGGGGTCGCGGCGGAAAAACGCGCCCATGTCCAGGTTTTCCTCGATGGTGAGGCGGGGAAAGATGCGGCGGCCTTCGGGCACCTGGCACAGGCCCATGGCCGGGAGCTGGTCGGCCCGGATGTCCGCGATGGAGCGGCCGAGGTAGCGGACCTCACCGGCCGTGGCCGGCACGATGCCGCAGATGGTCATCAGCGTGGTGGATTTGCCCGCGCCGTTGGCCCCGATGATGGTGACGATCTCGCCTTCCTCCACGGAGAGCGACACGTCGCGCAGGGCCCGGATGTGGCCGTAGTGGGCCGAAACCTTGTTCATTTCCAGAATCGCGGCCACACGCTACCCCGCATCATCCGAACGTTTGCCGAGCCGGGCCGCCGGCCACAGGCCGGCCGGTCGCACCACCATCATGAGGGCCATGGCCCCGCCGAAGGCCAGCATACGGTACAGCTCGAATTGTCGAAACATCTCGGGCAGGGCGACCAGGGCCAGTGCTCCCAGGATGACGCCCGGAATGGAGCCCATGCCGCCCAAAACCACCATGGACAGCACCATGGCCGATTCGATGAAGGTAAAGCTCTCGGGGCTGACGAACCGCATCCGGGCCGCGAAAAACGCGCCGGCCAGGCCACCGAAGATTGCGCCCAGGGCGTAGGCCAAAAGCTTGTAGCGGAAGGTGTTGACGCCCATGAGCTCGGCTGCGGTCTCGTCCTCGCGGATGGCCTCGAAGGCCCGGCCCACGCGGGAAAAGTTGATGCGGTGCACGGCGATGATGGTGCCCACGGCCAGGAGCAGGATGATGTAGTAGAGGTATTCGAGCTTGCGCAGGGCCAGGTACTCGAAGGAGAGGCTGCCGCCCGCGAAATGGGGCAGGTAGATGCCCGGCGGCTTGATGCCGAGGATGCCGTTGGGGCCGCCGGTGAGCGCCATCCAGTTGTTGAGCACGAGGCGGACGATCTCGCCGAACCCGAGGGTCACGATGGCCAGGTAGTCGCCGCGCATCCGCAGGGTCGGGTAGCCGATGATGCAACCGGCCATGGCCGCGAACAGGGCGCAGATGGGCAGGCAGACCCAGAAGGGGATGGCGTAGTGTACGGACAGCAGGGCGTAGGTGTAGGCGCCGACGCCGTAGAAGGCGATGTAGCCGAGGTCGAGCAGGCCGCACAGGCCGACCACCACGTTTAAGCCCAGGCCCAGGCAGATGTAGACGAGGACGTTGATGGCCACGTCCTGGGCGTAGCGGTTGGTGACGAGCGGGTAGGCCAGGGCAAAGAGCAGCAGCGGGGCGAGGAGCATCCAGCGGGGGGCGCGGTGCAGGCGGTCGGCCACGGCGTCGCGCAGGCGGCCGGCCGGTTCCAGTACCGGATTGAAGACGCCCCGCCGGCCCAGCCGGTAGAGGATGAAACAGGCCGTCGCCACCGCGGCCACACGCAGCCAGACCGTGAAAGACTTGTCGAAGTGGAGCTCGCCGTCCCGGATGCCCAGCAGCGGCCACAGCAGCACGTAGAACCAGGCCAGGGCCAGGGCGAAATTCCGCCAGGATTTCCTAAACCCGCGTGTCATCGACATTCTCTCCCATGATGCCGGTCGGCATGAAATAGAGCACGCCGATCAGGATCACAAAGGCGAACACGTCCTTGTATTCGCCGCCATGCGGGATGTAGGCCGCGGCCAGAATTTCCACCATGCCGATAAGGAAGCCGCCGATCATGGCTCCGGTGATGTTGCCGATGCCGCCGAGCACGGCCGCGGCAAAGGCCTTGATGCCGGGCACGAAGCCCATGTCGTAGCGCACCGAGCCGTAGTAGAGGCCGACCATGATGCCGGCGGCGGCGGCCAGGCAGGCGCCGATGGCGAAGGTGATGCTGATGACCTTGTCGGCGTTGATGCCGACCAGGGCCGACATGATCTTGTCCTGGGCCGTGGCCCGCATGGCCTTGCCGATGCGCGTCCGGTAGACCAGCAGGTTGAGCAGGATGAGCAGGCCGGTGGTGACGGCCAGGATGCCCACCTGCATGAAGCTCACCCGCACGTCGCCCAGGTTGAAGCCGCCCTGGGTGAAGGCGGTGGGATAGGCCTTGTCGTAGACGCCCTGGGTCAGCATGTAGCCGTTTTGCAGGAAGATCGACATGCCGAGCGCCGAGAGCAGGACCGAGAGGCGCGACGAACGCCGCAGCGGCCGGTAGGCCACCTTTTCCACGGCCATGGCCAGCATGGCGCAGTAGCCCATGGCCAGGATGAGGGCGAAGGCCAGGCCGAACCAGGGGTGGGCGTCCATCAGGCCCTTGGAGGCCAGGTAGCTCAATAGGATGACGCCCATGTAGCCGCCGCCGGCGAAGATCTCGCCGTGGGCGAAATTGATCAGGGCGATGATGCCGTACACCATGGTGTAGCCGAGGGCGACCAGGGCATAGACCCCGCCGAGGGTCAGGCCGTTGATGCACTGTTGCAGAAAATAGTCCATGGTGTCCGTTTTGCGCTAAGGTTTTTCGAGAGAGGGCCGGGGAGATGCCTCCGGCGGCCAAAGGGCGCGGCCCTTTGGAAACCCGGAACCGTGGGGATCACTGCCGCACGGTTCCGGGCGTGCCGGCGCGCGGACTAGAACTTCTTGCCGGTCTGCGGGTCCCAGTAGTTGATGAATTTTCCGTCCTTGATCACCCGGATGATGTAGTTGGAACCGGCTTCGCCGTTGGCGGCGAAATGGATCTTCTTGGAGGCGCCGTCCCGGTTCATCTTGAGGAGCTCGGCCTTGATCTTGGCCGGGTCCGTGGTTTTGGCCGCCTTGATGGCGGAAAGCAGCGAATAGGCGGCGTCGTAGGCATAGGCGGAATAGGCGCCGGGCTTGCCGTACTTGGCGTAGGTGGCCAGGAACTTCTTGTAGGCCGGGGTGGTGTCGTCGATGAAGCCGAAGGTCAGGTAGGCGCCCTCGGCCGCGTCCTTGGCGATTTCCATGAGCTGCGGATGGTAGACGGCATCCTGGCCGATGATGGCGGCCTTGAGCCCGGTGCGCTTGGCCTGGATGAGCATCAACGCCCCGGAAGCCGAGTTCTGCAGGCTCATGTAGAAGACGTCGGGGCCCGCTTCCTTGATCTTGGTCAGCACGGCCGAGAAGTCCTTGTCGCCCTGGTTCACGTGGTCGTGGGCGATGACCTTGAGGCCGTCCTTTTGGGCCAGCTTCTCCACGTTGTCGGCCAGGCCTTGGGAATAGGTGGTCTTGTCGTCCACGATGAAGATCGTCTTGGCCCCGAGCACGTCCTTCATGAATTTGATGGCGGCCACGGACTGGTCGTCGTCACGGCCGCACACCCGGAACATGTAGGGCAGGCCGCGTTCGGTCACCTTTTCCGAGGTGGAGGCCGGGGTCAGCATGGGGATGCCGGCCTCGTCCAGGGTCTCGGAGGCCGGGATGGTGGCCGAGGAGCAGTAGGCGCCGACGACGCCGACCACCTTCTCGTTGATGAGCTTGTTGGCGGCGGCCACGGCTTGCCGGGGATCGCAGGCCGTATCCTCGGCGAAAAGCTCGATCTTGTCGTAGCCGGGGATGCCGCCTTCCTGTTCGATGGCGGCGATGGCGGCCCGGGTGCCGTTGGCGATGTCGTTGCCGTCGGCGGCGTAGGAGCCGGTCAAGGGGCTCATGCTGCCGATGTTGAGCGTTTTGGCCTGGGACGACGTGACGACCGCCAGGCACAGGGCCAGGGTCGCCAGAAGGATGTGGTGCGTCTTCATGTCGAGTGACCCTCCTTTCGGGTCGTGGTCGCGCCCCTCGCCCTCCGGGCGGGAGGCGCCGTGGTTAATCGGCCTCGGAGCCGAGATACGCCTCGATGACTTCGGGGTTGGTCCGGACCTCGTCCGGCGTGCCCTGGCAGATGCACACGCCGTGGTCCAGGACCACCACCCGATGGCTGACGTTCATGACCACGCTCATGTCGTGCTCGACCAGAAGGACGTTCACGCCGGCGGCGGCGATGCGGGCGATGGTCTCCATGAGCTCGTGGCTTTCGGACGGATTGAGCCCGGCCGCCGGTTCGTCGAGCAGCAGGGTCTGGGGATCGGAGCCCAGGGCCCGGGCGATTTCCAGCCGGCGTTGCAGGCCGTAGGGCAGGTTCTTGGCCACGGTGTCGGCCTGGTCGGCCAGGCCGACGAAGTCCAAGGCCGCCAGGGCCCGTGCGCGCACGGCCCGTTCCTCGCGGCGCTGGAACGGCGTGCGCAGGATCGCCCCCAGGACCAGGGAGCGCGTGCGGGCGTGGCGGGCCACCATGACATTTTCGAGCGCCGTCATGGCCGTGAAGAGCCGGATGTTCTGGAAGGTGCGGGCAATGCCCCGGGCCAGCACCTGATGCGGCCGCAAGCCGGCGATGCTGCGGTCGTCGTAGAGCACGGCGCCGCCGGAAATTCGGTACACGCCGGTGATGACGTTGAAAACAGTGGTTTTTCCCGCGCCGTTAGGCCCGATGAGACTCAAAATTTCACCGGGGCGCAGGTCGAAGGTCACTTCGGAAAGGGCTTGCAGCCCGCCGAAATGCACACTGACGTCGGAGAGACACAAATGGGCCATGGAGCAAGGTGCATACGAAAAAACCGCTGAAAAAACAAAGAAAATTTTTGGCGGTTTCGGGACGGTCTATCGTCGAAAAGACGGACGGGTCAAAAATATGCCGAAGAATATTCTGTTCATTCCGGCGATTTTTGCAAAATTGGCAGATCGGACCGGGGCGGGGCCGACCGCCGGCCGGCGGCGGAAAAAAAGCCCGACCGCCACACGCGGGGCGATTTTTGCCGGAACGCGGCCCTGCCGGCCGCCCCGGCGGTCGGCGCGCCTTACGAGGCCTTCGCGGGCCCGCCCGGGGGCAGGCGGCGTTGCAGCTCCTGGCGTAACTGCTGGTTTTCCCGGCTCAAATCGGTCACGCGCCGTTCGAGGTCCCGCACCCGGTCGGTGAGGTTGGTCAGGGCCGAGCCGGCCATGGCCAGGTCCCGGCGCAGGGCCGAGGCGTCGCAATTGGCCCGGGCCAGGCGCTGGTGCACCACGTCGTTGAAGACTTCCTCGAAAATGCGGCTCTTGCGCTCCCGGGCCTCGGGCGGCAGCCGCTCCAGCAGCGACAGATCCACGGCCAGGCAGGTGACGTCCGTGGCCGCCACCACCGAGGCGTTGCGCGGCCGGCCCTTGAGCGGACCCATCTCCCCGAAGATTTCCCCGTAGTTGTCGAGGGTGGCCACCTCGGCCTCCTGGGACAGCACCCGCACCTGGCCGGTGATCAGGTGGTAGACCCAGCTGTCGGTCTCGCCCTCCCGGATGATGGTCTCGCCGCCGCGGTATTCCCGGAAGCGGATGCGGCCCTCGCCGGAGAAAAGGTCGTGGATGGCCGAGGCGGACACCCGGGCCAGGGCCGGCATCCGATGCAACAGTTCGGCCATGCGTTCGGAAATCGTGACGTTGCGCTCCTGCATCCCGGCTCCTTTCGCGCCGCGGTCGTCCGCGAGGCGCGTTCGGTCAATCGTCCCCGACCGCCCGGCGTATCCTGCCGTCCAGGGCCACGTCCAGGGGCGTGTGGCCCTGGAGATAGTCCGCCACCACGTCGGTCAGCGGCCGGCCGGTGTCCCGCCGGTCGCGGCCCGGCACCGCGAAGCCGCCGCCGCCCCGAGACAGGAAGCTGCTCAGGGCCACCCGGTAGCGGGCCTCGGGCTCGAGCGGCGTGAACCAGCCCTTGGCGTCGGCGATCTGGACCTTGGTCAGCCGGTCGCCCGCGGGCCGGGTCAGGTCATAGGCATAGCGCAAACCGGCCACTTGCAGGAAGCGGCCGGAACGGCCGTGCCGCTCCGGCCGGCCCAGGCCGGCTTCGAGGATGGCGGCGAGTTCGCGGCCGGTCAGGCTGACGGTCACCAGGGTGCTCGGCCGGGAAAAGGCCGTCAGCACGTCGGCCCGGGTGATCGTGCCGGCCGGGATGCCGGCCCGGATGGAACGGCTGGCGGCCATGGCCGCCACGGCGCCGTCCTTTCGGGCGGCCGCCAACATGGCCTCGGCCAGCAGGTCGCCGGGAAGGCATTCGTCGCGCCGGCAGCCGGCCGCGTCCAGGGCGGTGTCGGTCCGGCCGACCACGGCCGCGCGCAGGGCGGCCAGGGGCTGGGCGTAGCGGGCCAGGGCCGTGACGATGGCCGGGTCCTCGGGCATGGCGGCGTCCAGGAGCACGGGATTGCCGTCGTAGTGGGCCAGCCGGCCGGCCGCGTCGAAGGTGACGTGGAGTACGCCCAGGTAGCGGCCCCAGAAGCCGGCCGTGACGATCAGGGTGGGGGAGCCGGCGCCGTGCGGCACCACCAGCGGCGAGGGCCCCACCGCCCCGGGCAGGCCGTTGCCCAGCAGCTTGTGGCTGTGGCCGCCGACGATGACGTCGAGGCCCGGCACGGCCGCCGCCAGCCGCTTGTCCGCCTCCAGGCCGGCGTGGCTCAGGACGATGATGATCGGGACGCGCTGGTGCTTGAGTTCCCGGACCGCGCGCCGGACGGGCGGCAGGACGTCTTCGAAGGTGATGCCCGGGCCCGGGCTCGACATCTCCGGGGTCTTGGGATGGGTCAGGCCGATGATGCCGACCTTGCGGCCGGCCACCTTCTTGACCACGAAGGGCAGGGTCAGGCCGCGCAGCTCCGGCGAGGAGGCCAGATTGACGTTGGCCGCCACCACCGGAAAGTGCAGCGCCTTGATGAAGGCGGCCAGGGTGGCCGGGCCGTCGTCGAATTCGTGGTTCCCCAGCGTCATGGCGTCATAGCCCAGCGCGTTCATGAAAACGGCCAGGGGCTCGCCCTTGTATTGGGTGAAGTAGAGCGTGCCCGAGAACTGGTCGCCGGCGTCGAGGAGCAGGGTGGGGACGCCCTTGGCCCGTTCCCGGGCGATGGCCGTGGCCAGCCGGGCCACCCCGCCCTGGCAGGTGCCGGCCGCGTCCGCCTTCTGGTCGCACATGACGCCCATGGGATCGATGGGGCTCAGATGGGCGTGGATGTCGTTGGTGGAAAGGATGGTCAGGGAGAAATCCTCCCCGGCGGCCATGGCCGCGCCGCACAGGAGAAGCCCGATGGCGAACCCCAGAAGCCCTCGTCGCAGAATATCCATACGTCTTGCCGTCCTGATGCTGTGCCGGTGCGGGTGCACCGAAGGCGATTGCGCTCCACTGCCTCCGCCGGGTTGCCGGCGTCCTGGCCGGAGGCAACCACAGGACATCACAAGCGGCCCGTAAGGGGCGAACCCCTTTGGCCACCGGAGACATCCCCGCCGGCACCCGTGTGCGGCGGTCGAACGGAGGGGCGCCCGGCGCCGCCCTGGCGGCGGCCGCGGCGCGTTTTTCCCGATGCCAACGTGTTGTTTCGGCCTTGTAGCCCATCCGAAAAGGGAAAGACAACCGAAGATAGCCCTTGACAACGGGGGTGAGAGTGAATGGTATCGTTCGATTGAGGAGTAATAAAGAATGATCGACGAAATTGACCGCCGGATTTTGATGATCCTTCAAAAGAATGCCCGCACCTCCAATGCCGACATCGCCCGGTCCGTGCACATGGCCCCGTCCGCCGTACTGGAACGGGTGCGGAAATTGGAGCGCCGGGGTATCATCGCCGGCTATGAGGCCCGCATCGATCCGGCGGCCGTGGACCTGGACCTGACCGCCTTCACCTTCGTCAAGACCGACGAACCGGTCGGGGCCATCGACACCGGGGAACAGCTCGCCGCCGTGCCCGGGGTCCAGGAGGTCCACTACGTGGCCGGCACGGCCGCCTATCTCCTCAAGGTGCGGGCGCCGGACACCCGCGCCCTGGCCCGACTGCTCAAGGTCATCGGGCGGTTGCCCACGGTGCGCGACACCAATTCCACGGTGGTGCTCCAGACGGTCAAGGAAACGGGGGCGTTGCCCCTGGGAACCACAACGGAGGGTGATGGGTGATGTACGCCAATCTCGACGAGGCCGTCCGCCAACGCGGCCGGGCCTTTTTCGCCAGCATTCGCGGGGAGTCGCCGTCCATCTTCAACAAGGGGTTCTGGACAGGCAAGGTCATGGATTGGGCCATGCAAAACGAGGCCTTCAAGGTCCAGCTCTTCCGGTTCGTGGACGTGCTGCCGTATCTGACCGCTTCCGAGTCCCTGACCCGCCATATCGAGGAATATTTCACTGGCGGCGGGGTCGGGGACATCCCGGCCGTGCTCAAATGGGGAGCCGGCCAGTCCGGCCGGTTCGGCGGGGTGGCGGCCAAGCTCATGGGCAAGGCCATTCGCACCAACATCGAAGCCATGGCCCGGCAGTTCATCGTGGGCGAGACCGTCAAGGAGGCCGTGAAAAATCTCTCGCGGCTGCGGCGCGACGGCTTTGCCTTCACCGTGGACCTGCTCGGCGAGGCCACCGTCTCCGAGGCGGAGTGCGACGCCTACCGCGACGGCTATCTGGAGGTGCTGGCCGCATTGGACGCGGAACAGCCCGGCTGGAAGCCCCTCGGCGGCGCCGCCGGCGACCTGGATTGGGGGAGCGCCCCCAAGATCAACGCCTCCATCAAGCCGTCGGCGCTCTTTTCCCAGGCGCGGCCCTCGGATTTCGAGGGGTCGGTGGAGGGCATCCTGGCCCGGCTGCGGCCGGTCTACCGCACGATCATGGACATGGGCGGGGCGCTTTGCATCGACATGGAGCAGCTCGCCTACAAGGACATCACCATCGAGGTCTTCAAGCGGCTGCGGACCGATCCGGCGTTCAGGCGCTATCCCTTCCTCTCCATCGTGCTCCAGGCCTACCTCAAGGACACCGAGCGCGACGTGGCCGAGCTGATCGGCTGGGGCCGGGCCAGTGGCCTGCCCTTCGGGCTGCGGCTGGTCAAGGGCGCCTACTGGGACTACGAGACCGTGCTCGCCCGGCAGGCCGGCCGGCCCATGCCGGTCTGGCTGCGCAAGCCCGAGTCCGACCAGGCCCACGAGCGCATCGCCCGGCTGGTCCTGGAGAACAGCGACCTCGTCTATTTTCAGTGCGCCTCCCACAACATCCGCACCATTGCCAACGTCATGGAGACGGCGGCCAGCCTGGGCGTGCCCCCGGACCGCTACGAGTTCCAGGCCCTGGTGGGCATGGCCGAGCCGGTGCGCAAGGGGTTGCGCAAGGAGGCCGGTCGGGTCCGGCTCTACTGCCCCTACGGCGAGCTGCTTCCCGGCATGGCCTATCTGGTGCGGCGGCTGCTCGAAAATACGGCCAACGAATCCTTTTTGCGCCAGAGCTTCGCCGAGGGCGAGGCCGAGGACCGGCTGCTCGAAAACCCGTCCCTGACCCTGGAGCGGGAACTGGCGGCCGAGGCCCGGCCGGTGGCAAAGGCAACGCCGGGCGACCTGCCTCCCTTCGCCAACGAACCCCTCGCCGATTTCATCGCCCCCGACCTGCGATCCGCCTTTCCGGTCGCCATCGCCGCAGTGCGCCGCCAGGCCGGCCGGATGGTGCCCCTGGTCATCGGCGGCCGGGAGATTTTGACCGAGGACACCATTCCTACGGTCAATCCGGCCGATCCGTCCGAGGTGCTGGCCACGGTCTGCCAGGCCGGCACCGACCAGGTGGACGAGGCCGTGGCCGCGGCGTCGGCCGCCTGGCCGGCGTGGCGCGACACCCCGGCCGCCGAGCGGGCCGCCGTCCTGCGCCGTGTCGCCTCCCTGGCCCGCAGCCGCATCGTGGACCTGGCTGCCGTCCAGGTGCTGGAGGTGGGCAAGCAGTGGGGGCAGGCCTATAACGACGTGGGCGAGGCCATCGACTTCCTGGAATATTATTCCCGGGAGGCCCTGCGTCTGGCCGCGCCCTTGCGGCTGGGCCGGCTGCCCGGCGAGGTCAATCATCTCTTGTACGAGCCGCGCGGGCTGTGCGCCGTCATCGCCCCCTGGAACTTCCCCATGGCCATTGCCTGCGGCATGACGGCCGGGGCGCTGGTCACGGGCAACTGCGTCATCCTCAAGCCCTCCAACCTGGCGCCGCTGGTCGGCTACGGCCTGACCCGGCTTTTCCTTGAGGCCGGCCTGCCCGAGGGCGTCCTGAACTTCTGCCCGGGCCGGGGATCGGTCATGGGCGACGCCCTGGTCGAGCAGCCGCAGATCGCCACCATCGCCTTCACCGGCTCCATGGAGGTGGGGCTGCGCATCCAGGAACGGGCGGCCCGGGTCCGGCCCGGCCAGCGCCACTGCAAGCGGGTCATCGCCGAAATGGGCGGCAAGAACGCCATCATCGTGGACGACGACGCCGACCTCGACGAGGCCGTCACCGGCGTGGTGGCCTCGGCTTTCAGCTACCAGGGCCAGAAATGTTCGGCCTGCTCCCGGGTGATCGTCCTCGACGCCGTCTACGATCGTTTTACCCCCCGGCTGGTGGCCGCCTGCCGGTCGTTGGCCATCGGGCCGGCCGAGAACCCGGCCAACACCCTGGGGCCGGTGGTGGACGCCGTCCAGCAGCACACGGTCGAGGACTATGCCGCCCTGGCCCGGGAAGAGGGAACCGTGCTCCTGGAGCGGCGGGGCGTGGGGCCGGGCTTTTACGCGCCCCTCGTGATCGTCGAGGGCATTCGGCCCGAGCACCGCATCGCCCGTGAGGAGATCTTCGGCCCGATCCTGGCCGTCATGCGGGCCGCGGACTTCGACGAGGCCATCGCCATGGCCAACGACTGCGCCTTTGCCCTGACCGGGGCCGTCTACTCCCGCAGCCCGCGCCATCTGGAACAGGCCGGCCGGGACTTTCGCGTCGGCAATCTCTACCTCAACCGCGGCAGCACCGGGGCCATGGTCGGACGCCAGCCCTTCGGCGGCGCGGCCATGTCCGGCGTCGGCTCCAAGACCGGCGGGCCGGAGTATCTGCTTCAGTTCATGGTGCCGCGCGTGGTCACCGAAAACACCATGCGTCGCGGCTTCACCCCGGCCGATGCGGAGACGGACGCGTGAGGGCGTGGGAGGGGGAAATGCCTGCGGCCGCCAAGGGGCGTGGCCCCTTGGAACCTCTTTTTGGGGGGATGCGTTCGAGCGCCGTCGGTTTTCCCTACCGGCCGCCGGCAAAATGGGGTAGAGAGATTCCCCACCCCAGGAGGAAACAGAGGTCCTTATGATCGGTATATCCAAGCTTTACTGCGGCGGGGTGGAGCCTTCCGACGCCCTGCGCTACGGCCGCGAGTCCGGCAAGCTCCCGTCGCACCTGCTCCAGTTTTCCAAGGACAAAAAGCCCGTTGTGGTCTGGAACATGACCCAGCGCTGCAACCTCAAGTGCGTCCACTGCTACGCCAAGGCCGTTCCCCCCGACGGCGAGGATCTCATCGGCACCGACGAGGCCAAGGCCATGATCGACGACCTGGCCGCCTACGGCGCGCCGGTCATGCTCTTTTCCGGCGGGGAACCGCTCGTGCGCCGGGATCTGACCGAGCTGGCCGCTCACGCTGTGTCCAAGGGCATGCGGGCGGTCATCTCCACCAACGGCACCCTCATCACCCGGGCCAAGGCCCGGGAACTCAAGTCCGTGGGGCTTTCCTACGTCGGCATCTCCCTGGACGGCGGCGAGGCCGTGCACGACCGCTTCCGGGGCGTGGCCGGGGCCTTCAAGAAGGCCCTGCGCGGCATCGAGAACTGCCAGAACGAAGGCCTCAAGGTGGGACTGCGCTGCACCATCAACCGGGGCAACGTCTCCGAGGTGCCGCTGCTCTTCGACCTGCTGCGCGACCTCGAAGTGCCGCGCATCTGCTTTTACCACCTCGTCTACGCCGGCCGGGGCTCGGCGCTCATCAAGGAGGATCTGGACCACGCCGCCACCCGGGCCGTGGTCAACCAGATCATGGACCGCACCCGCTCGCTCTTCGACGCCGGCCTGCCCAAGGAGGTCCTCACCGTGGACAACCACGCCGACGGCCCGCTCGTCTACCTGCGGCTCCTGAAGGAGGACCCGGCCCGGGCCGGGGAGGTCCTGAAGCTCCTGTCGTTTAACGAGGGCAACAGCTCCGGCCGAGGCATCGGCTGCATCTCCTGGGACGGCCGGGTCCACGCCGACCAGTTCTGGCGCAACCATACCTTCGGCAACGTCCGGGAACGGCCGTTCTCGGACATCTGGGACGACCCGCAGATCGAACTTTTGGCCAAGCTCAAGGACAAGAAGCGCTTCGTCACCGGCCGCTGCGCCACCTGCCGCTACCTCGACATTTGCGGCGGCAACTTCCGCGCCCGGGCCGAAGCCGTCACCGGCGACGTCTGGGCGTCCGATCCGGCCTGTTACCTGACGGATGAAGAGATACGAAAAGAATAAGATGCCTCCGGCGGCCGGGGGCATGATGCCCCCGGACCCCTCGATGCGCGGCCGCCCAGGACAGGGGGGCTGGGGGGAATGATTCCCCCCAGCGGGTCCAGGGCAGCGCCCTGGCAGGGTATGGGGCAGCGCCCCATGAACATACGAGAGAGACGATGCAGCATTCCGTACCGCCGTTGCGGCTGATCGCCTGGGAAGTGACCCGGGCCTGCAATCTGGCTTGCCGGCACTGTCGGGCCGAGGCCTGTCTTGATCCCTGGCCCGGCGAGTTCGACACGGCCGAGGCCAAGGCACTCATCGACACCTTTCCGGAGACCGGGAACCCGATCATCATTTTTACGGGCGGCGAGCCCTTGTTGCGGCCGGATATTTTCGAGCTGGTGCGCCACGCCCGCAGCCGCGACCTGCGGTGCGTCATGGCCCCCAACGGGACGCTTATTACCCCGGAAAATGCCCGGGAAATCAAGGCGTCGGGCATCGCCCGCTGTTCCGTCTCCATCGATGCGCCGACCGCCGCCGCCCACGACGCCTTCCGGGGCGTGGCCGGGGCCTTCGAGGGGGCGTTGCGCGGCATCGACTACCTGAAATCCGCCGGGGTGGAGTTTCAGATCAATACCACGGTCACCCGGCACAACATGGGGAACTTTCGGGAGATTTTTCGGCTGGCCGAGGGCCTCGGCGCGGCGGCCTGGCATATCTTCCTGCTCGTGCCCACCGGCCGGGCGGCCAAGCTCGGGGCCGAGGTCATCACGGCCGAGGAATACGAGGAGGTGCTCAACTGGTTCTACGACTTCCGCAAGACCACAACAATGCACCTCAAGGCGACCTGCGCCCCGCAGTACTACCGGATCATGCGCCAGCGGGCCAAGGCCGAGGGCGTGGCCGTCACGCCCGAGACCTTCGGCATGGACGCCATGACCCGCGGCTGCCTCGGCGGCACGGGCTTTTGCTTCATCTCGGCCGTGGGGCAGGTCCAGCCCTGCGGGTATCTCGATCTGGATTGCGGTCAGGTGCGGGAGAAGCCGTTCCCGGAAATCTGGCGCACCTCGCCCCAGTTCCTGCAGTTCCGCGACAAGGCCGCCTACAAGGGCAAGTGCGGCGTCTGCGACTACCACCGCGTCTGCGGCGGCTGCCGCGCCCGGGCCCAGACCATCTCCGGCGATTACCTGGCCGAAGAGCCGCTGTGCCAGTATCGTCCGGGCTAGGGATAAGGGACGGCGGTCTTACGGCCGCTGGCCATGGCGCCGGGCATTGGCTCAGTTCGCGGCGGCCGGCGTCGTCGTGGCCTCGTGCTGCGACGTGGCGTTGATGTCGGCGGCAAGGTCCTTGGCGATGCGGTCCTGGAGAATCTCCTCCCCGCGCTTGTTGTAGTGGCAGCAATTGTCCACGTAGACTTCCTCTTTGACATCGTCATAGAGGTCGACGAGCGGTATGACCTTGTTGCCTGCCGCATTGAGCTGGGCGGCGCTCGTCATCATCGCGTCGTATCCCTTGCGGATGCTCTCTGCCCGGCCTTCCTTTTGGACAAAGGCGATGGCGCGCTCATGCTCGGAGAAGTGATGCTTTGAGTAGTATTGGTTCGGCTGGATGTAGTGGAACATCTTCGCACCGTACGCCGTGCCCAATATCCGCATGGCGACCGCTGCATTTTTCCACAATTCCGCACTTTTTTTGAAAATATCCGTGTGCTGGACCGGCGGGATGTAAAAGATGCCGTCTTTCGTGTCGACGTTTGTGAAATTATAGAACCGATTGAAATCCCGCTTGGCCGACCATGCGACCACCGCGGCGAGGGATTTTTTGGCCACTTTGACCAGGGCCAGGGCCTGCGGCGACGGGGTGCGGCACAGCTCTTCATAAAAATGCATCTTTCGGGTGATGCTGGTATAGTTTTCCATGTAGCTTTGGTTCTGAGAGCCCTTTCCGGAGAGGGCGATGAGCGGCGCGAAGATGACGGCATCGGGATAGTCGTAGGGAATCCCGACTTCTTCATTGAGTTGGGTGCAGAAAATCTCATTGAACCCATCGAGGAGAAGGATGTAGTCCAATTTTTGTCCCTTGGCATAGGCATAGGCCAAGGCCAACAACGACTGGGGCTGCTTGAACGCGGCATTCGCAAAGTTCAGTATTTTGATTTTCTTCTTCGTAAGAGGCTGAATGGCATCGTAAAAACGTCGGTGTGTGTGCATGCCCAGGGCCAGGTTCGTGGCGACGGAACCGCCGAAAATACCGATCGTCACTTCATCTTTTTGGGGAACATAGACGCGGGAATCGATGAAGTAATAGTTGTCGCCGGTGCCGTCCTCCGTCATAAATCCCAAATAGGGGTGGGCTTTCGTATCGATAGCCGACCGGATATCGCGTTTGCAGTCCATCGTGAGATTGATCAGATGATGGTCTTCCATGATGCGCAGGGCACATTCCAGAACGATGAGCATCAAGAGCACCGTGACGGCGGCGACGATGCAATTGGTCTTTGAGGGGCATTTCATGGTCGTGGTATCCTCGCGAAGGAAGGTCTGCGGCGTCCGGGAGAACACGTTGCCCTCGCAGCATGCCCGGAACGGTCTGTATGCTGGCGTTCGGACGGTTCTCCGTCGTGTCGCAGCGGCGTGATGGGCTTGCTGCGGATGGCGGGCTTTTCTCTCCCGAAGGCGGTTGCAGGGGCAGGGCCTGGCGCCGGGTGACGGGCCCGGATGCTGCTTGCGGCCGCTTCGCCACACGGCCGGCATTCCGGGGGGGACATGTCGTGCCGCATTGTTTTTGTTCCGGGCCTGGGTAGCATGCCGCGGCGAACAAGTCGAGGATCGGGCTCCGAGGGAGCCCGGCGGACGCCGCTTGCGGGGAAGGGCCGTCGACGGGCCTAGAGCAGGACGGCCTGGTCGAAGAGCTCGAACACGGTGCCCACGCTGACGTCCAGGTTGTAGTAGTCCATGAGCTGTTCGATCTGGCGCAGGCAGTTGAAGCAGGGGGCCACCACGTAATTGGCGCCGCTGGCAGCGATCTGTTCGTACTTCTTGCGGCCCGAGACCTTCATGCGGAATTCGTACATGGTGCTTTCGCGGTCGATGCCCTCGGCCGATTCCAGGACGGACAGACCGCCACCGCCGCCGCAGCAGTAGTTGCGCTCGCGGTTGGGGCTGAGCTCCCGGAAATGGGGCACGCAGGCCCGGAGCACCTCGCGCGGCTGTTCCATGATGCCGCCACTGCGGCCGAAGTTGCAGGGGTCGTGGTAGGTGACGATGCGCGCTTCGTTGCGGCTGGGATCGAGCCGGAGACCGCCCCGGCGCAGCACGTCGACCGCCACACTGAAGATGTCGGTGACCGCGTAGGGCAGGCCCGGCCGCGAGGTGGCGCCGCCCATGTGCTTGGCCACCCGGTAGGCGTGGCCGCATTCCCCGATGACCAGCCGCGTGACGCCGAGGTCCAGGCAGGCCTCGTGCAGGCGGGTGTTCTTGCGCAGCATGTGGGCGTCGTCGCCGGAGAACAGGCCGAAATTGGCCGCGTCGAAGGCCTGGGTGCTCATGGTCCAGGAAATGCCGGCCGCGTGGAAGAAGGTGGCGCAACCCATGAGGTTTTCCGGCCGGCCCATGATCTCACTGGAGGCCGTGGCAAAGAGCACGTCCGCGCCCTTCTCGTCCAAGGGGATGCGGATGGGGATGCCGTGCTCCTCAAGAAGTTCGCTCTCCAGGAACTGGACCATGTCGCGGATGGCGGATTCGGTGGCGCCTTCGTTGTTGCCGCGCTTGTCCGAGGCGGCCTGGGTGTCGGTGATGCGGCAGGGGGTGAGGCCCAGATCGCCCAGGATGCTGCGGACCTTGCGGGTGATGATGGAATTGTCGATGCCGAGCGGGCAGTAGACGGCGCAGCGCCGGCAGGTCGTGCACTCGTAGAAGTCGCGGACCCAGCCGGCCAGCATGGCGCGGGTGAGGCGGCGCTTGCCGGCGTAGACGTCGCGGACTTCCTGGGAACGGCGGGCCGGATTGACGCGGGAAAGCGGGCTCACCATGCTGATCTGGCATTGGCTGGCGCAGATGCCGCATCGGGCGCAGATCTCCAGGGCCAGGCGCAAGGCCCGGGGACCGTGCTTCAGGGCCGCGATGGCCTGGCCGGCCTGGTGCAATTGTTCGGGCGTGATGGCGGCGAGCCGTGCGTTCATGGCGCGTATCCTCTTGCCTGGTCCGGGCGGCGGTTAGCGGGACAGGGTGGCCTTGGCCAGAAACAGGCCGGGCATGTGCATGAGTTTGCTCCAGGGCGCCCACAGGGCCAGGAGCTGGACCAGCAGGAAATGCGTGGCGAAGCCCGGCACGTCCGGCATGGGCACGGGATGCAGGCTGGCCAGGGCGACGAAGTAGGCCCGGACCGTCGGCAGGTCCACGCGCGGGCCGAAGCGCATGAGGTCGCCGGAGAGGATGACGGCCAGGAGCACAAGCAGGGTCAGGACGTCCTCGGCCCGGGTGATCTCACGCACCCGTTTGACCAGGGCGCGCCGGGCCAACAGGTAGAGACAGGCCGCCACGGCCACCAGACCGACCGCCCCGCCCGAGACCGAGGCCAGGGTATCGACGTCGGCCGGCGTCAGGCCCAGGGCCTGCCACAGGCGGGGAAAATCCACGAAGGCCCGGATATGGCCCACGGCCAGCAGGGCCAGGGCGACATGGAGCGGCCAAGCGCCGATCCACAGCCAGGGATCGCTGGCGTGGGCGCCGCGCAGCAGGCAGACTTCGGCGGCCAGGCGCCGGCAGCGGGCGGCGGGGCTTGGGGGCACGGGAAACAGGGAGACCGGGGCGGCCGGGGCCTGCCACCAGCGGGCGACGCGCCAAGCCACTCCCAAAAGGCATGCCAGAAAGGTCAGGTAGGGCAGGCTGTCCGGCAGATAGGGAGCAAGGATCATGGGATCTCCTCGGCCGAATGGGCCACTCTCCGGGTCCGTTGGCCGGCCGGACCGCGGGCGCGAGCGGGCTGCCGGAAAGGAAATCTTGACTGCCCACTTGAGGCATGAAATATAATAATCCTTTTTCCTACTGTCCAGAGGGGAAAGCCGGTATGGGCCGGCTGTCGGCCCGTCCCTTGACAGGCAAAACGGACAGGACGTACCGCTTGTACGGTAGAACCGTTTTCCGGTCGCCCGATCGCCATCAGAAAGGAAGTCGCGCATGTCGTTGGATTTTGCCCCGGCCTTTGCCCGGTACGAGGCCTTGGCCGCCGAGGCCGACGCCCTGTTCGCCAAGGTGGCGGACGCCTGCCCGGGGATGCTGCCCTGCGCCCCGGGCTGCGGCGACTGTTGCCACGCCCTGTTCGATCTGACGTTTGTCGAAGCCCTGTACCTCAACCACCAGTTCACGAGGGCCTTTCCGGCCGGTCCCGGCCGCGAGGCCGTCCTCGACCGGGCCGATCGGGCCGACCGGGCGCTGTGCAAGCGCAAGCGGCAGGCCTTTCGGGAGGACGCGCAAGGGGTGTCCACGGCCGTCATTCTGGAGGAGCTGGCCCGGGAGCGCGTCCGCTGTCCGCTTTTGGACGACCATGACCGCTGCCTCCTCTACGCGGCCCGGCCCATTACCTGCCGGCTTTACGGCGCGCCGCTTTTGATCGGTGGGGCGGCCCGCACCTGCGGCCGGACCGGGTTCGAGCCGGGCGGGGCCTATCCCACGGTCAAAATCGAGACGATCCAGGACCGCTTGCTGGAGCTGTCCCGGGAACTGGTGGCGGCCCTGCCCACTCGGCTGGTCGCCATGGGCGACATGCTGGTGCCGGTCTCCATGGCGCTGCTCACCACCTATGACGCGGCCTATCTGGGCCTTGTCCCCGAAGCGGCCGAAGCCGGGGCGGAACCGGCCGGCGACAGCTGCGGGGGCGCGACCACCTGGGTGTTGCCCGGCCCCGAGGACAAGGCGTAGCCATGGCGCGCCCGGAGGAGCTGGCCGCCTGCAAGCGGGCCATGTTCGACAAGCTCTCGCCGCGCCGGCGTAAGTTTATCGAACGGATCGGCTACGACGCCTGGGACCCGTTTCAGGCACCCATGGACCCCGTGGACCTGCGCCGGGACGGCTCCCGGCGTACGGCCCGGCAGTTGGTGGCGGACTTTCTGGCGGCCACGCCCGAGGCTTCGGACGCCTTCGCCAAGGGTGCCTGGGAGGTCTGCCTGGGCGTCATGGCCGGCAGCGAGCGCCATCGCGGCATGTATGCCTTTTGCGCCTGGTATCGGGAACTGCTGGCCCGGGAAGGCGCCCCGGCCGATCCTGGCCCGGTCAAATAGCCTTGCGAAGGAGTACCATGGATCCTACCGCCAAAACCCCCGAAGACGCCATTGCGGCATGGCGCGACGCCCTGGCCGCCAACCCGGACTGCGGCGTCACCCATTACAACCTGGGCACGGCCTACCTGGCCCAGGGCCGGTTCACCGAGGCCGAGGCCGCCTTCCGGCAGGCCCTGGCCCTTTCCCCGAGCCTGGCCGAGGCCTACGTCCAGCTCGGCGGCCTGGCCATGCGCCAGGGGGACCTGGACGCCTGCCTGGACTGCAACGAAAAGGCCCGGCAGGCCCGGCCGCGTTTCGCCATTCCCTACGGCAACATCGGTTTCGTCCACCTCCAGCGCGGCGACATCGCGGCGGCCGAGACGGCCTTGCGCCGAGCCCTGGAGCTGGAGCCCAAGTTCGTCCAGGCCCTGGCCACCCTGGGGAGCGCCCTTTTCATGAAGGGCGATATCGATGGGGCCGAGACCCAGAGCCGGCGGGCCCTGGACCTGGAGCCGAGCTTCGGGCCGGCCTGGAACAACCTGGCCCTGGTGGCCCTGGAGCGGCGCGACTACCGGGGGGCCCGGGACTTTCTGGACAAGGCCGAGGCCACCGGCTACGAACCGCATCCCGATCTGGTCCGGGAAATCGCGGCCGGCCTGGCCGGGACGCCGACCGGCGGGGCATGAGCGAACGCGCCCGGCTGACCGTCCGCATCGCGGCCGCCCTGGCCGCTCCGGATTTTCCCCGCTCCCTGGAGGATCTGGCCGACATTCCCCCGAAAAAACGGCTGCGGCCGCTGTTTGTCGCCCTGCTGGCCCGGGAGGGCCTCGTGCGTTGGCACGCCGTTACCGCCCTGGGCGCGGCCGGCGCGGATCTGGCCGAGGCCGATCCCGAACAGGGCCGGGACTTCTGGCGCAACCTCATGTGGCGCCTCAACGAGGAGTCCGGCACCATGGGCTGGGGCGTTCCCGAGGTCATGGGCGAGACGCTGGCCCGGTCGCCGGTTCTGGCCGAGGCCTGCTCCCGGCTGCTGTTCGCCTATGTCCGGGACCTGCCCGGACCGGCTTCGGCCGCGCTCGACCATCCGGCCCTGCGGCGCGGGGTGTGGTGGGGCATCGCCCGGTTGGCGGCCATCCGGCCCGACGTGGCCCGGCCGGCCCGGGAATTGCTGCCCGAGGCCCTGGCCGCGCCCGATCCGGCCACCCGCGGCCTAGCCTGCCTGGTCCTGTCCCGGCTCGGGCCGCCGGCCGAGGCCCTGGCCGGCCAGCTGGCCGCCCTGGCTGCCGATCGGGCCGCCTTCGAACTCTACTGGGAGGAACGGTTGGCCATGACGACGGTGGCCGCCCTGGCGGAGAAGGCCGTGGCGGCGTGGGGTGGGGCGGCGGCGGGCCCTGCGTCCGGCGGCTGATTTTTCCTTTTGACCGGTCGGGGGCGCCGGATTATATCCCGTCCGCCCCGGACCCGATCCGGAAGTCCGCGCCCTGGAGAGCCGTGGCCCATGCTGCCCTTTCTGCCGACCAAACATCTCAAGCACCTGACCGACTCGCTACGCGGGAAGCGCCGACGGTTCCGGCTGCCCCGGGGCGAGGGCTCCCTGGCCTTCACCGGCCGGCTGCTGTCCGTTTTCCGGCATGAGGAGCTGGCGGAGGGCCTGTGCCCGCCGGCCGCCGGGCTGGTCGAGACCCTGGCCGTCTTCAAGACCCGGTCCGGCCGGCTGCTCGTCTACTACATCGTGGTCTATCCCGAACTCGAATACCGGGCGCCCCGGCAGGAATACGTCCGCATCTGCCAGGACGCCGCCGGCCTGCGCGTCTTCCTGGCCGCCATGGCCTATCCCAACACCTGGCGTTTTTTCGAGCGGGTGCTGGCCGAGGTGTCGGGCACGCCGTCTCCGGCGCCGGCCGCCGGCCGGCCCTCCGGCGCGCCCACCGCTCCCTCGTCTACGCCGTCGGACTAGCTCCGGCGCCTCAGCTCACGCCCATGCGGGCGTAATAGCCCCGGCCGTTGCGTTCGATCATGATGAGGACGGCCCGGTGCATGCGGCTCACGTAGACCGCCCGGGTGAAGGAGGCGTCGTCGGCCAGCTTCTGCCCGCCGATCTGGATGAGCAGGTCGCCGGGCTTGAGCCCGAGCTTGGCCGCCGGCGAACCCGGCACCACCTCGGCCAGGAGCAGCCCCCGGCCGCCCCGGCCCCCCCGTATCACCAAGCCCCAACGGTCCCGGGCCACGGCCGCCGCCTGCCGGTCCGTGAAGGCCTCCGGCGACACCGAGACGGCGACCTGCCGGTCGCCGCGCTTGATCGTGAGGCTGAGCGGCTCGCCCACCGTGGAGGTGCGCAGCGCCCCCAGGTACTGGTTTTTGTCGTCGAGGTCGCTGCCGGCCATGGCCAGCAGCAGGTCGCCGGGCTTGAGCCCGGCCTTGGCCGCCGGCCCGCCGTCCAGGACGGCGGTGACCAGCAGGCCCCGGGGCCGGGGAAGGCCGAAATACCGGGCCGTGCGCGGGTCCACGTCCTGGCCCCACAGGCCGAGCCAGGCCGGCGTCACCCGGCCGTTGCCCACGAGCTGGGCCACCACCCGCCGGGCCTTGTTGATGGGAATGGCGAAGCCGATGCCCTCGGCCCCGGCCTGGATGGCCATGTTGATGCCGATGACCTCGCCGGCCAGATTGATGAGCGGGCCGCCGCTGTTGCCGGGATTGATGGCCGCGTCGGTCTGGATCAGGTCCGTGTAGGCCCCGCCCCCGTGCTTGAGGGAGCGGCCCACGGCCGAGATCACGCCCGTGGTCACCGTGTTGGTGTAGCCGAAGGGGTTGCCGATGGCGATGGCCGTCTCGCCGATCATGATGTCCCCGGAATCGCCCATGGCCGCCTGGGGCAGTTTGTCCTTGGCGGCCAGCCGCAGCACGGCCACGTCGAAGTCCGGGTCCGCGCCGACGAGCTGGGCGTCCAGGACCCGGCCGTCGAGCAGGCGGGCCTTGATCGAGGTGCCGCCGGCGATGACGTGGGCGTTGGTCAGGACCAGCCCCTTGGCGCCGTCGATGATGACGCCCGAGCCCAGGCTCTCCTGGCGCTGGTGCTGGACCGGGCCGCTGGGAAAGCCGGGGCCCAGGAACTGGCGGAAGAAATCGTCCTCGAAGAAGGGACCGAGCGGGCTGCGTCGCTCCACGGTCTTGGCCGAGGTGATGTTGACCACGGCCGGGGCCACCGCCCGGACCGCCGTCACCACCGGGGTGACGCGCACCTCCCGGCCGGCCGCTCGGGCCAGGCCCGGAACGAGCGCCAGGCAACACACGATACCGAAAACCGCACGCCATCGTCGCATGGGGCAATCTCCCGGAAGAAGTGTCAGCATACGCGGGGACGGGACGCCGCGGTCGGGGTCCCGGAAGGCCGGTCAATCAATGGGGATGCGGCGGTGGCGGCGTTCCGGCCGGACCTTGCCCACCAGCACGGTGAGCACGCCGTCCTTGAGCACCGCCTCGACGGTTTGGGGCATGACGTCGTGCGGTAAAACGAAACGGCGCAGGAACGGACCGTAGGACCGCTCCATCAGCTGGTACACGCCCTCGTCGGCGTCGTGTTCCGGACAGCGCTCGCCCGAGATCACCAGGTTCCGGCCCTTGGCCTCCACGCGCACCGCTTCCCGGGCCACGCCGGGAAGTTCCATGGTGACGCGGAAGGCCTGGGCCGTTTCCACGACGTCGGCGGCCGGCGTCCAGGCATAACCGCCCTCGCCCTGGGCGGCCGAGCCTTCGGACAGCTCTTGCGCGGCCCGGGCCACGCCGGCCAGGGCCATCCACGGGATCCATTGCAGTTTGCCCATGCGTGGCTCCTTGTTTGGTCGCAACCGGGAGGTTCGGCCGGCTTAGGCCTCGGCGGCGTCCTTGGCCGAACGCACGCCGGCATCCCAGCGGGCCTGGGGCACGGCCTCTTCGGCCAGCATGATGGGAATGTCGTCACGGACGGGATAGACCACGCCGCAGGCCGCGCAGGCCAGGCCTTCGTCGGCGCCGACCCGGGTCAGTTCGCCCTTGCAGGCGGGGCAGGCCAGGATGGCAAGCAGTTCGGGATTGAGGCTCACGGTATTCTCCTTTCGCAAATGCTCTCTTGATAGCCAAAACGGACGTCAGGCGCAATGGAGGTTCACATATTCGGGGGCGGAGGCTACAGTCAGGTATGACGTCTATTGATCTGCATACCCATTCCCAGGCGTCCGACGGCACGCTCGCGCCGGCGGAACTGGTGGCCCTGGCCCGAGCAAACGGCCTGGCCGCCGTGGCCCTCACCGATCATGACACCCTGGCCGGCCTGCCCGAGGCCCGACAGGCCGGGCGGGAGCTGGGCGTCGACGTGGTGCCCGGCGTGGAGCTGTCCGTGGCCGACGGCGACAAGAGCATCCACGTCCTGGGGCTGTTCCTGTCCGACCACCCCGGCCCCCTGGCCGAGGCCCTGGCCGATTTGCGGGAAAAACGCCACCACCGCAACCGGCTGATCCTGGAAAAGCTGGCCCAGCTCGGCATCCCCATCGCCTACGAGGACGTCCAGGCCCTGGCCCGGGGCACGGTGGGCCGGCCCCACATCGCCCAGGTCATGCTGGCCCGGGGGGCGGTCACGAGTCTCAAGGAGGCCTTTTCCCGCTACCTCGGCAACCACGGCCGGGCCTACGTGCCCAAGGAAAAGCTCGAACTCGGCCGGGCCTTCGACCTGCTCCACGCCGAGGGGGCGCTGGTCATCCTGGCCCACCCCTACATGCTCGGCCAGAACGGCCGGGCCCTCATCGAGACCGTGGGCCGCTACCGGGACCGGGGACTCGACGGCATCGAGGCCTTCTATACCGAGCATTCCCAGGCCCAGACCCTGGAATATCGGGCCCTGGCCCGGCGCTTCGACCTGGTCCTGTCCGGAGGCTCGGACTTCCACGGGGCGACCAAGCCCGGGGTGGAACTCGGCCGGGGCCGGGGCAACCTCCGGGTGGACATCTCGATCCTGGAGACGCTCCGGGAACGGCTGGCCCGGCCGGACCGGGGCCACGCCCGCCCGACGGCGGCGACGGCCGCCCGGCTCTAGCCTAGAGCGGGCAGTGCTCCTTGGCCGGAATCTTGTGGCCGGTCAGGCGCTTGTAGAGAAATTCCTCGGGATTCTTACCGCCCAGGGCCTCCAGGCTGATCTCGGCCCGGGCCGCAGCCCGGTGGCCGCCGGCCGAACCGATGTCGCTAAAGAGCTTCTGGGCCATGGTGCCCATGTTGCGGCCGACGCCGTCGCCCCGGAAGATCACCACCACCGTCTTTTTCACCACCGCCGCCGTGACGTTCCAGGACAGGCCGTGCACCTTGGTGAAGAAATCCGCCAGGATGACCAGGATGTCCGGGCTCTCCAGGGTGTCCATGAACACGAACAGCCCGCGCGTGCCGATGAACCGCATCTTGCGGAAGGCCTTGGAGAAGAATTTGAGCCAGCGCCGGTGATATTCGCTGGAGATGATCTTGCGCAGCAAGCCCATGTCGGCAAAGCGGGTGAGATGGCTGAAGGCCTTGACGTCGGCCTCGATGAAATGCCGTTCGAAACTCAAGGTGTCGGCCTTGATGCCGTAGACCAGGGCCGTGGCCAGCAGCTTGCCCGGGCGGATGCCCAGGTTGGCGAGATAGCCGGTCAGGATGGTGCTGGTGGCGCCGTAATCGGGCCGGATGTCCGCGAAGGCCGCCGTGCACGGCTTCTCGGGCAGGATCGGATGGTGGTCGATGACGATGCTCCAGTCGATGCCCTGGAAGGCCGGATGGTGGTGCGGCTGGGAATCGACCATGGCGAAACGCTGGTAGTCGGCCGTCATGTCCGGGGTGAACGTGACGGTGGGGATGCGCAGGAAGTGCATCATGGCCAGATTGTCCGGCCGTTTCACCTCGTTGACGTGGGCGATGCCCACCGTGCCCGTCCGGTGGGCCATGATCCGCCGCAGGGCCATGGCCGAGGCCATGGCGTCCGGGTCGGCGTTGATGACGATCAGCCAGCGTTCCTCGCGATTGTTGATGACCTGGAGCAGGCGGGTCATGTTCTGGGTGATCTTGCGGGAGAAATTCACGATACGCGTCCCTTGAGGCAAAGAGCCAGCCCTGCCGTCACCAAGCGGACGTCATGGGCCAACGCGGCCGCCATCTGGTTAAGCGTTCCAAGCGCGCCCGCGAAATGCCGGGTGGCGGCATCGGCGGGCAGGGGGCCCAGGCCGATTTCGGCGCTCACCAGAATGGCTTCCGGCGCCGTGGGCTCGGCATAAGGCGCGAGGCCCCTGGACAGGAGCTCCGCTGGGTCCGCATGACTTCCCGTGGCATGACAAACGAACAGCCAGAAGTCCAGACTATCGAGCAAAATTGTGCCGCCCGTGGCCGCTTCCCGGGCCAGGACGTCCATGGCCTCGACCCCGGCCTCGATGACGGCGATGTCCGGGCGACGGGCCCGCTTGTGGGCCTCGATGCGCTCCCGGAAGGCGAAATCCTCGGCCCGGCCCGTGGCCAGCACCCGGCGGGGCGCCGGCCCGGCCAGCAGGAGCCGCTCGCCCAGGGCCGATTTGCCGGACTTGGTGCCGCCGAGGAGCAGCCGGATCATGACCCGGCTCCGATCGTGTCGGCCAGGGCCTCGAAGACCGCCAGGCTCTCCACCAGGTGCATGGGGGCGAACACCTCCAGGACCACGGTTTCGGGGGCCAGATGGCCGAGCATCCAGAGGAGCCGGTCCCGACCCTCGGGCGCGAGCTGCTGGAGGGGGCGGTGGACGTGGCTGCGGCCCGGCGGCGGGCCTTCCTCGCCGTAGGGGGCGTAGACGTGGAGCATGCGGACGGCCGCGGCCAGGGCGGCCTCGTCCTCGGGCAGGGCATGGCCCATGGCCAGCAGGTGTCCCAGGTCCAGGCAGATCGAACAGCCCAGGTCCCGGGCCAGACCCAGGACGTCGGCCGGCGAGGCGGTCTCGATATTTTCCAGGAGCAGATCGGCCGGGGCCTGGCCGGCCGCGCGCCAGGCCGCCACGAAGGCGGCCAGGACGGCCCGGTCCGCCGGCGGGTGGAGCACGAAGCCCCAGGGCGCAAGGTGGGCCGTCTTGGCCAGCAGGCCGGCCACCACGGCGAAGGCCGCTTGGCCCCCGTCCTCCCAGGGCAGGTCCACGGGCAGGTGGGCGTGGTAGCGCAGGCCGTGGGTCTTTTGAGGCAGGTCCTTCGGCCCGTAGGCCAGGCAGGCCGCGCCTTCCAGGAGATAGAGCCCGACCTCGGGCAGGGTCCGGGCCAGACGCCGACAATTTTCCGCCGCCGTTTCGGGCCAGACGCAACTCGGCGCCGCCACGCGCCATTTTTTATCGCAGTTTTGTAACATGATGGAATGACACGAAAAAATAATAAATCATGACGCTTGAGTGTTGGATACGAAAGCGGTAAGGAATCTCCCGGTTTGGTATGCGTCGGTCAGGGGAACGACTGCCTCACGGTAGCGGGACCGACGTGATGGAGTTTCGGACGTATGCGACATTTTCGGAATTTCATGCAGCATTTCTTCAATCCGTTGCACGTCTATTGTCGCTTGAAGGACATGGGCGTGAGGACATCGACCGCCCATCGTATGAGCCGGGCCTACGAGCGCTATTTCTGGCGCTTCATGTGGTAGGCTCGTCTCCCGAGAGCAGTGTCAGCTGTCGCGCCTGACGCACCGTCTTGGCCACCAGGGCTGAACGGCGCACCCCGTCGAGCGGCAACCGATCCAGGAAACGCGAGCGCTTGAGCATCAAGCGCCGGCCCATCAGGTCGCGCCGCACGGCGTGGCTCAGGTAGAGCCGGGCCTTGGCCCGGGTGAGCCCCACGTAAAAAAGCCGCCGTTCCTCGTCTTCGTCCAATTGGCCGGCCAGATGGCCAGGCTTGCCGCTCAAAAATTCCGTGCCGGCGAAGGGCAGAATGCCGTCCTCCAGGGCCGGCAGAAAGACCGCCTCGAATTCCAGGCCCTTGGAGGCGTGCAGCGTCATGATGCGCACCTTTTCGGCCGCCTTGCCCACCAGCTCCAGCTCGGTCTGGGTGTGGATGAAGGTCAACAGGCCGGCCCAGCCGTCGTGCTCCTTGTAGGCCCGGCACAGGTCGCGGAATTCCGGTCCCTGCCAGAACAGCCGGTCAAAGGGCGGAATGTCCTCCAGATAGGCCGACAGCCCCAGCGGTCCCTTGGCCAGCACCCGGTCCGGCAGGGTGGGCGGCTTTTCCACGTCGTCCGGGATGGGCAGGCCGAGCAGCCGGCCGGCCGCCGCCAACAGCAGCTTGACCCGAGGCTCGCTCCAGAAGGCGTCGGCCTCGGGGGCGGCGCAGGGGATGCCGAAGCGCTCCAGACTGCGCCGGATCGGCGCGATCAGCCCGGAAAAGCGGACCAGCACCGCGATGTCGCTCGGGGCCAGGGTGCGGGAGGCCAGGTCCTCGGCCAGGGTCAGCGAGGTGCCGCCCAACAGGCCGCGGATGCGTTCGCCCATCCAGCCGGCCTCGCCCTGGGCGGTCGGGGCCTGGAAGAGCTGGATGTCCCCGAAGGCCGGATCGGCCCGCAACACCTGGGCGGTGAGCGGCGGTCGGTCCGGAAACAGGCCGGCCGCCAGATTGAGGATGGACTGGGCCGAGCGGTAGTTGTCCGTCAGGCCGATGACCTGGAGGTCGGGCCAGCGCGCGGCGAAGTCGAGGCGCACGTTGCCCGTGGCCCCGCGGAAGCCGTAAATGGACTGGTCCGGGTCGCCGATGGCGAACAGGGACACGTCGTCGCGGCCGGCCAGGGCCTTGACGATGGCCAGTTGCAGCGGGGTGAAGTCCTGGACCTCGTCCACCAGGATATGGGTCCAGGGCGGCAGGTAACTGCCTTCCTTGAGTTTTTCCAGCCAGAATTCCAACAGGTCGGTGAAATCCAGAAGATTCCAGTCGCTTTTTTGCCGGGCGAAACGGACGGCCGCCTCGCGCTCCTCGCCGTCCGCCGGGGGACGCAGCGTCTCCCGGGCCAGGGCCAGCTCGCGCCAGGCCGCCCGCAGCTTCGGGCCGGAGAACACCGGGTTGGTCTTGGCGAACAGCCGCCGGGCCGCGTCCTCGGAGAGCAGGACCGGTTCCTGGCCGCCGGTGTCGGTCCAGACCGAAAGCGCCAGGGCGTGCAAGGTGTCGGCCCGGGGCGCCGGTCCGTCGCCGGTGAGGCAGGACAAGCGGTCCCGCAGCTCCCCGGCCGCCCGGCGGGTGAAGGTCACGGCCAGGATGCACTCCGGCGGGATGCCTTTCTCCAGCAGGTGGGCGATGCGGGCCAGCAGGGTGTGGGTCTTGCCCGTGCCCGGGCCGGCCACCACCAACACCCGCTGGTCGGGCGTGTCGGCCGCCGCGTGTTGGGCGGCGTTGAGGCCCCGGGTCAGGGCTTGGACCGGATCGGGCCGGCAGGCCGGTTCGGGGGGTGGGTCGTCCGGCGCGTCGTCCCGGGAGGTGCGTTCCCGGGCGGCGTCGGCCTTGCCGGTGGTGGCGGGCATGGCCAGGAAGCGCCCGACCCGCAGCTCACGTTTTTCCTCCGGCGAAAACACCGAAATGCGGCCGTATTGGCCGTCGAAACCCGGGTCGCGGTAGACCCGGCCCCGGCGCATGCGGATGAGGGCCTCGGCCAGGTTGCGGTTGATCTGGGCCAGATCCTCGGCCGGGGTTTCGCGCAGCACGGTCAGCTCGGAACCGAAGCGGCCCAACAGCGTGGCCACCAGTCGGCGGGCCTTGCCCGTGGCCGGTCCGACGGAAAGGACCTCGCCGGCCACCTCGTTTAGGGGGATCAGCGAGGTGAAGCCGGGCATGCCCTCGGGGCGCTCGGGCTGGGAGCGGTCGGCCAGGTCCTGGACCCGGTGCAGCACGCCCAGGGTCAGCGGCTTGCCGCAGACCGGGCACAGGCCGCCCCGGGCCTTGGCCTCGGCCGGCTCCATGACCACGCCGCAGGCCCGATGGCCGTCCAGGTGGTATTTGCCCTCTTCCGGGAAGAACTCCACGGTGCCGCAGAATTTCGGGCCGAGGCCCTGGCCGCGCAGGGCCCGGTAGATGCCCTCGTACGAGGGGTCGCCGGAAAAGATGTTGCACTCCCGGCCGAGTTTCTCGCCGGAATGGGCGTCGGAATTGGAGATGAGGCGGAAGCGGTCCAGGGCCGACAGCAGCCAGTTCATCTCCGGGTCGGACGACAGCCCCGTCTCCAGGGCGAAAATTTCCTTGGCCAGCGAACCGAAGCATTCGTCGATGGAATCGAAGCCCGATTTGGAACCGAACAGGGAAAACCAGGGCGTCCAGATATGGGCCGGCACCAGATAGGCCAGGGGATCGGTCTCCAGCACCATCTCCAGCAGATGGCGGCTGTCCAGGCCCAGGATCGGCCGGCCGTCCGAGGCCAGGTTGCCCACCTTGGCCAGCTTGGCGTTGAGCTTCTCCGCCACCTCGAAGGAGGGCGCGTAGACCAGGTTGTGCACCTTGCGCACCGCACCGCCGCGCTTGTAGATGGAGCTGATTTCCGACGAGAGCAGGAACCGGACCCGGCCGGTCAGTTTGGCGTCGGGGTACCAGGGCAGCTCCGCCTCCAGACCCTTGGGCTCGCGCAGCCGGAACAGCCCGGTGCCGTCGGGCGCAAGCGTGGTCCGCAACTCCTCCAGCCAGCCCGGATGGGTGAAATCGCCGGTGCCGATGACCGTCAGACCTTTGATTTCGCCGTTGGCCGCCAGGTTGCGCGGGGTGAGCCCCTTGCTGGTGGCCCGGGAGAAGCGGGAATGGATATGCAAATCGGCCAGATACTGCTCCATGGCCACGGCATACCAAGGATTGGGATAGCAGGGCAAGCACGGCGGTGGGAGAATCGGGGCGTGACGGAAGAGAAAGAGAATCGGGGCGCTGCCCCGAGCCCCGCCGGGAGGGAATGCTTCCCTCCCGGACCCACCTCACCTGGGGAAGCGTCTCCCTTGACGACACGATGTCCCTCGCCTGCGATCCATCCCCTTTCCCCCCACTAAAAGTTTTTGGGGAAGGAGGGGCGCGGGGAGGGAACCCCTTTCTTCAAAAAGGGGTTCCCTCCCTGCATTTTCTTCCTACGCCGTCGCGCAGTCGGTGGGGTCGCCGTGGAGCTTGTCGAGGGCGTGGGGCAGGGCGGGCAGGACGGCGGCGAGGTTTTCGCGGACGGCCTTGGGCGAGCCGGGCAGGTTCAGGATGATGGCCGGGCCGAGGGTCCCGGCCACGGCCCGGGAGATCATGGCGTGGGCGGTTTTGGTCAGGGAGGCCATGAGCATGGCGGTTTCGAAGCCGGGCAGGCGGCGTTCGATGACGGCCAGGGTGGCTTCGGGGGTGGTATCGCGGGGGGCCAGGCCGGTGCCGCCGGTGGTGACGATGCAGTCGAAGCCCTGGGTGAGGGCCAGGTCGGTGAGCAGGGCTTTGAGGGTGCCGGGATCGTCGGGGATGATATGGCCCTGGACGAGGCAGGGGGCGAGGCCGGCGCAGGCCTCGGCGATGGCCGGGCCGGCGGTGTCCACGCGCAGTCCCTGGCTGCCCTTGTCGCTCAAGGTGATCCAGGCGATGGCCGGGCCGGTCTTGGACGACGTGAAGGCGGTTTCGCCGGCGGGCAGGCTGCCGGGGGTCAGGCAGTCGGCCACGGCCATGGGCGTGGCCGGGGCGTCGCCGTGCCCGGGGCGCTGGGCCAGGGCCAGGATGCGGAGCATGGGCGCGCCCGTCGGCGGGGTGAGGACGGTGCCCACGGCCTGCCGGGGAAAGGCGTTTCGGGGGGCGGTCAGGCAGGCGGCGTATTCCGGGGCCTTGGCGGTGGCCAGGACGACCCGGTCGCCTGGGACCAGGGCCAGGGCCGTCTCGGCGGCCAAAACGAGCGTTTGGGGCATGGCGACGTCCTTTGGGCTGACCTTGCGCATTTTCGGGGGTTGGGTCAAAACCTCGGGCGAACATACGTCCGCAAGGACGGCGGATCAAGGGAGGACGACGGATGAAGGGCATCATTCTGGCCGGGGGATCGGGCACCCGCCTCTATCCCATCACGCGGGTGGTGAGCAAGCAGCTCCTGCCCATCTATGACAAGCCGATGATCTATTATCCCTTGTCCGTGCTGATGTTGGCCGGCATTCGGGAGGTGCTCGTCATCTCCACGCCGACGGACCTGCCGCGGTTCGAGGAGATGCTCGGGGACGGGTCGCAGCTCGGCATGTCCTTTTCCTACAAGGTGCAGCCGCATCCCGAGGGCCTGGCCCAGGCCTTCCTGCTCGGCAAGGCGTTCATCGGCCACGATACCGTCTGCCTGGTGCTCGGCGACAACATCTTTTACGGCGGCGGACTGGCCAACCTGTTGCAGCGGGCGGCGGGGCTCACGGAAGGGGCCATCGTCTTCGGCTACAAGGTACGCGATCCCGAGCGCTACGGCGTGGTGGAGTTCGACCGGGACAAGCGGGTCATCAGCATCGAGGAGAAACCGGTCAAGCCCAAGTCGAAATATGCCGTGACCGGCCTGTATTTCTACGACAACGACGTGGTGGCGGCGGCCGAGGGGCTTCGTCCGTCGGCCCGGGGCGAGCTGGAGATCACGGACCTCAACAACGTCTACCTCCGGCAGGGCCGGCTGGCCGTGGAATTCCTCGGCCGGGGCTATGCCTGGCTCGATACGGGCACCCACGAATCCCTGCTCCAGGCGGCGAGCTTCGTCCAGGCCATCCAGGAGCGCCAGGGCGTGCTGGTGGCCTGTCTGGAGGAAATCGCCTACCGCATGGGCTATATTTCGGCCGAACAGGTCGCGCGGCTGGCCGCGGACATGTTGAAAAACCGCTACGGCCAGTATCTCATGGACATGGTTCGGGAGGCCTGAGCGGCCGCGACGTTTGGGGGGGATGCGCCCCCCCCATGATGTTTCCGGAAAAGACGGACGGCAGCGCCCGGGCGCGCTAGTGGCGGCTTTCCTTTTGGAACTGGCGGATGCGGTAGAAGGCGGCGCCGACGATCAGGATCATGTAGACGTAGATGCCCGCCACGGCGAACATCCCCTGTTCCGACGCCTGGCTCATGTTGGCGATGAGTTCGGCAAGCATGCGCATGGCGGCACTCCTTTGGCGGCGCGAAAGGGCCGATTCTTTTTTCCCTAGGCAGGAAGCGGCCAGGCGTCAAGCTTTGGCCGGGACGACGGCGGTCGAGAGACCGGAAATTTCGGCCGAGGGGGCTTTTGTTCCGGCGCAAACCGGGCTATTGGGCAGGTGTCATGCGTAAAGCCATGCCCACGGGAAACGGCCGGCCGGAGGGGCAGCCCCGACGTAGAGCCGTGGTTGGCGGGCTGCTGGCCGGCGTGGCCACGGCCGCACTCGTGGCCGGCCTGCTGCTCTTGGCCGCCGTCTGGTACCGGGAGCATCTCTGGCTGGTCTGGATTCCTCGGGATCTGCTCCTGTTTTATCTGGCCGGCCTGCTGGTGGTGGCCGGACCGGCGGTGGCGGTCGGCATCCTGGTGGAGCGGCGCTTGCACCTGCATCGGGCCCTTTCCCGGCAGTACGCCACTCTCGACGCCATGCACGTCGAGCTGGCCCGGACCAACCGGGCCTTGCGCGCCCTCTCCTCCATCGGCCACGAGATGATCCGGGCCGATGACGAACAGACCCTGCTCACCCGCATCTGCCAGGCCCTGGTCGACCATGTCGGCTACCGGCTGGTCTGGGCCGCCATGATCGAACCCGGACCGGCCAAGACCGTCCGGGTGGCCGCCCGGGCCGGCGCCGACCTCCAGTTCCTCGACAACCTTGGCGTGCGCTACGACGACTCGCCGCGCGGGCAGGGACCCACCGGCACGGCCATCCGGGAAGGTCGCATCGTGGTCGTGCCCGATTCCCGCATGCACGAAGTCTTCTCCCTGTGGCCCGACCGGCCCGTGGCCATGGACTGGATCGCCTCCACCGTCTCCCTGCCCCTGCGGCGGGGCGAACGGGTGGTGGGGGCCCTCACCATGTATGAGCCGACCTCCCGGGAGTACGGCCAGGAAGAGCTGGACCTGCTCGCCCGCATGGCCGCCGACGTTTCCTACGGGCTGCGCTTCCTCCAGACCGGCCGCCAGCGCGACCAGACCGTGACCCTGCTGCGCCAGGCCCTGCGGATGAGCGCCGCCATGACCCGGACCGCCCGGGAGCTGGTGCCCGGCAATGCCGGGGTGCCGGAGATGGCGACCATGGTCCTGCACCAGGCCCTGGCCCTGACCGGCAGCGAGTGGGGCGGCGTGGGCCTGGTGGCCCGGCGTACCGGCCGGGTGGATTGGGTGGCCAGCGCCGTCGGCGAGGGCAAGTCGCCCCCGGCCCCGGCCGCCGCCCCGGATATCTATCCCGACGACGGCGGGCGCTATCCGGGCCCGTGGGGAGCCGTCCTCAATCAGGGCGTGAGCGTCTGCCGCAACGACTGCATTTCCCTGGAAGGCTATTGTCCGGTCCTTGCCTGGGGCGAGGAGGGCGCCCGTTTTTTGGCCCTGCCCCTGCACAAGCCCGACGGCACCGTGTCCGGGGTCATGCTGCTGACCGGCGGCGAGCGGCCCTATGGCGCGAAGGATGTCCGGGCCACCCGGCGGCTGGCCATGCTGCTGGACATGGCCGCTTCCCGGCGTCGGGCCGAGGAGGCGCTGGTCCTGGCCCGGCAGCGGGCCGAGGCGGCCAACGACGCCAAGACTCAGTTCCTGGCCAACATCACCCAGGAGCTGCGCACGCCGATCAACGGTATTTTGGGCATGGCCCAGGTAGCCATGCTGGAGGGCGCCTCGGGCCGGGAGGCCGACAACTGGCAGACCGTCCGCGACGCCACGGAACGGCTGATGGAGATCGTGGACAACCTGCTGGAACTGGCCAATGTCGAGGCCGGCTCCCTGTCGCCGGTGCTGCGCGAATTTTCCCTGCGCCGCATCCTCGACTCCCTGCGCGGGGCGTTTTCGGTTCGGGTCGGGCTGGCCGGGTTGACCCTGGACGTGGAGATGGCCTCCGATCTGCCCGACCGCTATGTGGGCGACCCCTTCCGGTTGCGCCAGATCCTGTCCAATCTCATGGACAACGCCATCCGCTTCACGCCCACCGGCACCATCACCGTGCGGGCCCGGCGTTACGATCCGACGGCGCACGCGGGGGGGGCGCGTCGGGTGCCCGTGGCCAAGGAGTTTCAGGGGCTCGTGCTGTTGCTGACGGTCGCCGATACGGGCATCGGCATCCCGCAGAACCGGCAGGAGGCCATTTTCGAGAGCTTCATCCTCGGTGAGGAGTATCTGACCAAGCGCTTCGGCGGGGCGGGCATGGGCCTGTCGATCGCCAAGCGGCTGGCCGAGTTGCTGGGCGGCAGCATCTGGTTGGAAAGCCAGGTCGGCAGCGGCAGCACCTTCTTCTTGGCCGTGCCGCTGTGGCCCGTGACCCAGGCCGGCCCGGAAAAGACGGCCTCGTTGGCGGCCTCGGTGGACCTGCCGCCGCTGCGTATCCTGGTGGTGGAGGACGAGGCCATCAACCGGCTGGCCCTGGCCCGGGGCTTGCGCAAGTTCGGGCATCAGGTGGTGGAAGCGGTCAATGGCGAGGACGCCTTGCGGCGGCTGGCCACGGAGCCGGCGGACGTGGTGGTGATGGACATCCAGATGCCGGTCATGGACGGTTTGGCCGCCGTGAGCCATATCCGAGGCGGCGAGGTGCCCGGACTCGACCGGCGGTTACCGGTGGTGGCCCTGACGGCCTATGCCCTGGAAGGGGATCGCAAGCGCTTCCTGGACGCCGGGATGGATGAATTCGTGACCAAGCCCTGCGACATGGCGCAGGTGCTGCAGGCCATCGCCAGGGCGTTGACCGCCGCCAAACATCCGGTCTGAGCCCGGGCGCGCCTAGGCACGGAGGCGAAGCTAGCCGCCTTGGCTGGCAAAAAAGCCGCCGCTCCAGGCCATGGCCTCGGCGTAACAGGCCTTGACCGTGTCCAGCTCGAAGCCAAGCTTGCGCGTCAGATCCTTGAGCCGGTCCCAATCCGCATCTTCCAGACTTTCCTCGAGATCCATCAGCGGCTGATACTCGCTTTTCTCTTCCCGGCGCAGAGCGGACTTGAGCTTTTCCTCCAGGGGCAGGTGGTTGGTGATTTTGTCCATGGGGATGCCGAGGATGGCATCGAGCAGGGAGAAGAGACCGAGCAAAAACAGGGCGCTGGGATCGAAATCCCAGAAGTCGTAGTGGGTGGCCACTTGTTCCAGGAAACGGGCCCGTTGCAGGGAGATTTCGGCCAGCTCCCGCGGCATGTCGCCTTGTTGGGCCATGTCGGCCAGAAGAACCGCCCGCAGCCAGTTCTTGAGCTTGATGCTGCCGAGAAACATGATGGCCTGGCGGATGGACTGGATTTTTTGGGGGAAGCCGAAGGCGGCGCTGTTGAGATAGGCCAGGAGACGGAAACTCACGGAGACGTCGGCCGAAATGGTGTCCACCAGGGCACCGACGTCCGGATCCTCGGCTTCGAGCAGGTGCAGGATGGAAAAACGGCTCATCTGATGCGAGGTCAGCTTGCGCTCGGCGATGATCTCCGGTTCCTTGAAAAAGCGCCCCTGGAACAGGGTGAAGCCGGCGTTCTTGAGTTCCTCGAATTGCTCCAATCCTTGGACCCGGCTGGCTAAGAGCGCCACCGTCCGTCCCTTGGTCCTGTCCAGGAAATTGCGGGGATCGGGCCCGCCGCCGGCGTCGAAGCATAAGACGTCGGCTAGTTCCGGCAGCCCTGCCACCGAGCCCATGGCCGAGGCCAGCTCCACGGCCAGGGCGTAGCCGTCGGTCTTGAGCTGCTGGGCCGCCTCCAGGACCGCGGCCGGCGATGCGGCCGCCCCGACCAGCTTGACCACGCCATGGGCGGCCGGCAGGACATAGGGGGCCTTGGCCAAAAGGCCTGCCTCATCAAAGGGGGCGACGACCTTTTTGCCCCGTTCCACGGCATTTTGAACGCCCATGTAGGAACTGGACGCCAGGGAACCCGCCACGTGCTCCTGGTCGGCAAAGCAGGACTGCGCCGGCGCACAGGCGGAGCCGTCCATGATTTCATAGCCCCACAGCTTGCGCTTGACGTCGAACAGGGCCTGTTTGGTGAAAAAAAAGGTGGCGGCGCCTTGCGGATCTTTTTCGTTCATGGTCACTCCCGGTCAACGTGGCAACGCAGGAAAGTCCATGCCTCTGACGCGCATGGTCTCCAACATGCCCCATGCGCGGGGGGATGACAATGCTTTTCCGGAAATCGCCGTGTGCGCTCAGGACGGCTTCTTTTTTCGCGACTTGACGGCCTGCTGAAAACACGGATCCAGGCTCCCTTCCAGGAATTCCTGGAAGGCGCGCCGGTATTTTTTCAAATAGTATTGCCGGTCGAGGAATTTTTCCTTGTGGCGGTATTTGATGAGGGTCGAGGGATTGAAATAGGCCACGGCATTTTTCAGGGTCAGGACAAAGGGCGGCAATGCCTCCCGCGCCAGGATGTAGCTGGCGACCAGCGTGCCGGTCCGGTGGTTGCCTTCCAGAAAAAGCTGGGGCTGGCTGACCAGCAGGACATAGACGCCGGCGGCGCGGCGATAGGCCGTTTTGTGGAGCTTGCGGGCATACCAGGCGGCGATTTCCCCGATGCCGTTGGCGAACCGCCGGCGGGTTTCCAGGAGATGCGGGCCGAATTCCAGGCGGACCCGGGCGTCCTGGCCGCACAGGACGATATGGTTGAGTTCCAGGATGTGGTCGAGCCCCCTTTCGCAGAAGACCTCGATGTCGTCCTGGAGCAATCGGTCCACGTAGGCATAACCGGCCATGAGGTTGTCGATGATCTGGTCGGTAAGGGGCTCCCGGCGCATGAGCAGGCGCTCGTTTAAGGCGGCAAAACCCTGTTGGACCTCGCGCAGGGAGGCTTTGATCCGGCCGAGGGCCAGGCGGTAGCGTTTCCGGCTGCTCATGATGGAGGAATGCGTATGCCTCTGGCAGGGCGACGCGCTTGCCCGGTCAGTCCAGTTCCCGGGCCGCCCAGATGCAGCGGCCGATGATTTCGAAGTCGTCGGCGTCGGCGATGAGGTAGCTGTTGGGGTCGTTGTCCGCCACGATGGCGAGCTGGCCGCCGCGGTCCACCAGGCGTTTGATATACATTTGGCCGTTATAGCGGAGATAGTAGATCTTGTTTTTGACGAACTGCCGGCGACCTTCGTCGATCAGGACGACGCTGCCGTCGGCGATGGTCGGCTCCATGCTCTCCCCGAAGGCGCGGATGACGGTCATATTTTCCGGGTTGCCCTTGGAGCGGATCCAATCGGTGCGGAAGCTCAAGTAGCTGAGGGTGCGGTCGCCGGTTTCGGTGGAACCGCCGCCCATGGAGCCGGTGGCCTCACGCAGGGGAACCTCGGTGTAGTCGCGTTGGTGGGCTTGGAGGCCGCGCAACATGGCGTGCAAGGCGGTGGGTTCGGTTGCGCCGCCGCTGTAGAGCGGTTCACGGACCTGGCAGCGGCCCTTCTCGGCGGCACGGCTGCGGTCGTCTTCCGCCTCGGCTTGTTCGCGGCCGAAGGCCACCATGGCCTCGTAGTCAAGGTTGAAAAAGGCGGCAAAGCGTCGTCGCCGCTCGAGTTTGGGGGTTTGCTTGCCGGTCAGGATCTTGCTGACGTAGCCCTGGCTGACGCCGACAAAAGCGGCCAGGGCCGCCTGGGAGACATTCCCCATGGCGGCGAGACCGACCAGGGCCTGCCAGAAGGCGCGGTCCTCCGCGTTGCGTAGGCACGAGTCCGGGGGACTGGCGGGGAGAGCGGAGCGTGTCATGATTGCGTTGTGCCTGAAATGGGTTGTGCCTGTCCATGCCAAATTTGGAATATATTCCTTGACAAATATTCCAATCAGGCATACTCGTTGACCCTAGATTTCCTCCTTCCTTCACCGGAGACAGGCTGCATGCGCGAGTTCGAATTATATGCCAAGTTGGCGGAATTTTTGGGTCAGGAAGCGGCCAGGGCGGCCCTGGACGCGCTTATCGCCGAATGGGGTGGCTGCCGTCTGGATATTCCCAACGGCACGGCCTCCCGCAAACGTCGCCGCGACGCCGAAATTCGACGGATGTATCATTTGGGCGCCGACCTTTCGGCCTTGCACGGCCGGTTCGGGCTTTCCGACCGGCATTTGCGGCGCATTCTGTCCGGCGTCTATACGCCGCCGCCGGCGGCCTGAGCCCGTTGAGCATTGCCCCGGGTCAGGACCCGATGCATGGCGGCAAGCAAATCGGTCACGTCATAGGGTTTGGTCACGTAGGCGTCCATGCCGGCGTCCAGGCCCCGCGCCCGATCCGAGGCCATAGCATAGGCCGAGAGCGCCACCACCGGAATGTCCGGGGCGATGCCCGGTTCCTGGCCCGAACGAATGCGGCGCGTCGCTTCCAGGCCGTTGAGGTACGGCATCTGGATATCCATGAGCACCAGGTCGTAGGCGGCGCGGCCCAGCATGGTCAGGGCCTCCTGGCCGTCCACCGCCGTTTCCACCGTGTGGCCGAGTTTTTCCAGGGCCCGGGTCGTGAAGATGCGATTGACCGGCTCGTCCTCGGCCAACAGGATGTGCAGGGGACGATCGGTCGGGCACGGTGGCGGCAACGGCGGCGCGGCCGTCGTGACCGCGCTGCCGAGCAGACCGAACTCCAGCGTCAGGAAAAAGGTGCTGCCCTTGCCGGGCGTCGACTCCAGGGTGATGTCGCCGTGCATCATGGTGGCCAACCGTTTGGCGATGGACAGGCCCAGGCCCACCCCGCTGTATTTTTTGGTCAGGTAGTCCTCACCGATGCCGAACGGTTCGAAGATGGCATCCTGCCGGTCCGGGGCGATGCCGATCCCGGTATCGGCGACCGTGATGCGCAGGCGGACCCGGTCGGGCGGCGGGGCGGCGGCCGCGTCCGTATCCAGGGCGATGCGCAGGCTCACCTGTCCCTGGCGGGTATATTTGAAGGCATTGCCCAGGAGATTGATGAGAATCTGCTTGGTCCGGGTGGGATCGCCATAGAGGGGGGTGGGAATGTCCGGATCGATCGCGGCGGTGAAGGAAAAGGGCCGCAACTGGCTTTGTACCGTGAAGTTGCGAAGCAGCGGCGCGCATTCGGCCCGGAGATCGAATTCCCGCTCTTCCATAAGAAGCTTGCCGGACTCCACCTTGGACATATCCAGCAAATCGCCCAGGATATGGACCAGCACCCCGGCGGACTGACGGATGATGCCAAGGAATTCCCGGGCTTCGTCCCGCACCTCGTTGCCGTCCAGGAGCAATTGGGCCATGCCCAGAATGCCGTTTAGGGGGGTCCGCAGTTCGTGGCTGATGTTGGCCAGGAAATGCGTTTTGGCCTCGTTGGCGGCGGCGGCCGCGTGCTGGCTGGCGTGCAAGGCCTCCTGGATGGCCGCGTGCTCGGCCTGGTCCGCGAAGGACCAGGCCACGGTCTCGCCGCGCCGGTCGGCGTCGACCCGGCGGACATGGAGCTGCACCCGGATCGGGTCGCCGTCGAGCGGGGTGAGGACGCAGGCGGTCGTGCAGGTTTGCGGCGGGTCCTGGCGGCGGGCTGCGGCGAGAAGCTGGTCGTAGGCGGCGGTATCCGGCAGGAAGTGCCCGATGTCCATGCCGAGAAGGGCCGGTGCCGGCCGGCCGAGGATGGCCGCGCCGTGGGCGTTGACCAGGACGATGTGCCGGTCGCGGACAAGGGCCAGTCCGATGTGCGCGGTCTCCACAAGGCCTTCCAGTTCGCGCAGGGACTGGGGCGGTAGGGCGGATGGCTGGGGCGCGGCATGGTCTGACGGCACGGACTCACCTTTGAAAAGGGAACGCTTTCACCGGCCTGCGTCCGGCGAACAGGATGGCGTCCGGACACTACTGCCGCCGTGCGAGCGAATGCCGACCGTACGGGCAGAGTCCGATAGGCTTGATTACTGCTCTTGGAATTTCCGTGCAACCAGGAGGTGTGAAAACAGCGGCGTATCGTGCGCTAACTTGTTAGAAAGAAATGTATATTTTTTATTTTAAAAAATATATACAAAAAAGAAGAGGTGCCACACGCGTGACACTTCCCGTGCGGACACAGGGTCTGGGCCCCGCTAGGGACGCTGCTGCATGGTCGCGTTCCGACGGCGGCAGAACTGGTCGCACAGGTCTTCGGCCCGACCCAGGAAGTATTCGCAGTTGTTGGTCAGGTCGTTGACGTACAGGTCGTTCTCCACGCGGCGGCAGATGGCCAGACAGCCCGCCAGATCGGCCGGCGCCACGGCCAGTTCCCGCCGGTAGGTCAGGCAGATCGGATCGGCAAAGCAGCCGTCCGGGGTATCCGCGGTCGAGCAAAAGCCGTAGAAATCGGACAGGGTCATGGGCGGAGCCATGAAGTCCGGGTCGGGCTGGAGCGAGCCGGCCGGTCGGACGGCGCAGCCGGAAACGAAGACGGCCAGGCAGGCCGCCAGACACCACAGGGTAGCCGGTCGTGCGAACATAGGGGGCTCCTTGGCGCAAGGGATACGCAATTATGCAAGCATGCCCGAGGGCTGTCCCGCTGTAAAGGGGCGTGGCGGATGGGCGGGGGCACTCTTGACAGCGGGCCTCCCGGCCGTCATGCCGGGGCGATGGCTGTGGTCATGGAGGCGAAGAAACGGAGGCCGGTCGTGGGCAATGTGCTTATCATCGACGATGACCAGACGATTTGCGACGCCCTGGCCCGGGTGGTGACCCGGCTGGGGCACACGGCCGCCACCGCTTCGACTCTGGCCGAGGGCCTGACCCGGGCCGCCCGGGAAGCGGTGGACGTCGTCTTTTTGGACGTGCGCATGCCCGACGGCAACGGCCTGGACGCCATCGGCCACATCCGACGGTCGCCGTCGACCCCCGAGGTCATCGTCATCACCGGCTGGGGGGACCCGGACGGCGCCGAACGGGCCATGCGGCAAGGGGCCTGGGACTATATCGAGAAGCCGCCGTCGGTCAAAACCATGACCACGCCGCTGGTCCGGGCCATGGAGCACCGGCTGCGGGGTCGGCTGCCGGAAGAGGCCGTGGCGCCGTTCCGTTTTGCCGGCATCGCCGGCGGCAACCCCAAGCGGGTGCAATGCCTGGAGCGGGCCGCCCGGGTCGCCGCCAGTGACGTCAACGTGCTGCTGACCGGCGCCACCGGGGCGGGCAAGGAATTGTTCGCCCGGGCCATCCACGACAACAGTCCCCGCCGGGACGGGGCCTTCGTAGTGGTGGACTGCGCCGCCCTGCCGGCCGGCATCGTGGAAAGCGTGTTGTTCGGCTCGGAAAAGGGGGCCTACACCGGGGCGGATCGGCGCCGGGAAGGGCTGCTCATGCGGGCCCACGGCGGCACGCTCTTCCTGGACGAGGTGGGCGAACTGCCGCTGTCCGTGCAAAAGGCCTTCCTCCGCGTGCTTCAGGAACGCAGCGTGCGGCCGGTCGGCGGACTGACCGAAATGCCGTGTCATTTCCGGTTGGTGGCCGCCACCAACCGGGATCTGGAAACCTTGGCCGCCAAGGGGCTTTTCCGCCAGGATCTGCTCTTTCGTCTCCAAGGCGTGGGGATCGAACTGCCGCCTCTGGCCGGACATCCCGAGGACATTTTGGATTTCGCCGCCCATTTCGCCCGGGAAGCGGCCGAGCGGCTGGGCGTCCCCCCCAAGCCCGCGTCCGAGGATTTCTCCAAGGCCCTGCTCGCCTATCCCTGGCCAGGCAATATCCGGGAACTCAAAAACATCATCGAAGCCGCCCTGGCCCTGGCCGTCGGCGACGACTTCCTGCTGCCCGTGCATCTGCCCTTGCATATCCGGGTCTGCGCGGCCCGGAACCGGGTGTCCGGGCGGTCCGCCGGCGAGGCCCCGGCCGTGCCGCTGCTGGGCGGGCTCGGCGAGACCGTGCTGCCGGATTTCCGTGAATATCGCGAAGGCCGCGAGGCCGACTACCTGCGGGTGCTGGTCGGCCGCTACGCCGGCGACATCGGCCGGATGCTGCGGATCTCCGGCTTGTCCCGCTCCCGCTTCTACGCCTTGCTCAAAAAATACGGCATTAGCCTGTCCCGTTCCTGAGCCGGGCTAAAGTTGGCCCCTCTCGGCGTCGAAAAGAAGGGAAAGAGGCGGTTGCGACATCCGGCACAGGGTCGGGAGTCGAACTGCCCGGGGCGGCCTCGTGAAATACCTCGTGGTCCTGATCGGCATCATCGCCACCATCGTCTACATCTTTGTGGGCGGCCCTACAGCGGTGGCCAACCAGACCGCATCCGCGCTCAACCGGCGGGAAGCGGTGTGGGAGCGCGTCAGTCAGCTCGAGGCCCAGCGTCGGGATATGCTGCTTCGGGCCAGCATGAACAGCGGTGGCGCCATCCTGCCGCCGGCCCGGGCCTCCCGGGGCGGTCCCTGGGCCAATGGCTACCGCGAAGGCTTCGCCCAAGGCTATTACGTGGGCAGCTACCTGGCCGAAAGCCGTCGGCCCAATCCCCTCTTTTTCCCGATTCCCCACTAGCGGCGTATCAGGACGCCTGGAGCCGGTCCCGGATACGGGAGGCCACCGTCAGAACGGCCAGCACGTAGAGGTCGCTGTGGTTGTAGGCGTAGACCACGGCCTTGGCCTCGTCGGCGGTCATGCCGGGATGCCAGCCGTGGCCGCGCAGATAGTTGGCCACGCTCAGGATGGCGTCGCTCGGCGAGAAGACGTCCACCCGGCCGTTGCCCTGGGCGGAGACGCCGTAGGTCAGGACGTTGGACGGCATGAACTGGCAGATGCCGATGGCGCCGTAGATGGAGCCGGGAATGGCGGACGGGCTCTGGCCGTTGGCCGCGGCGTAGCGCAGCAGGGCCAGCAACTCGCGGTAGCCCCATTCGGCCCGGTCCCGGGCGGCCGATTCGGCGTAGGCCAGCCGCTCGGTGGCGCCGTTGATCGACTTCATGAAGGGCTGGATCAGGGATATGTCCGAACTGCGGGCCAGGCTGGCCAGGACTTGCAGGGCGTTCTGCTCGCCCAGATAGTCGCCGAGCTTGGTCTCCACCAGCATGATGGCGGTGATGAGTTCGGGCGGTGGTCCGAAGTCGCGCTCGGCCCGGTCGAAGGCGGGGCGGTTCTCCCGGATGAAGGCCACCGCCTTGCCGATGACGGCCGGGGAAAGAAACTGGCGGTAGGCGCTACGCTCCAGGGTCCGGCGGCTGGGCTTTCTGGGTGGCTCGAAGGTCTTGCGCACCATGGAGTCGACCTTGCGGGCCATGATGGAGGGGTCATAGGAGACCGCGGCGAAAAAGGGCACGAGCCGGTTTCGCTCCAGTCCGTCGGCGGCCAGCCGGGCGATGACCGGCTCCCAGATGCTGAGATCCTGGGCCAGGGACGGCCTGGAGAGGCCCAGGCCCAGCATGAGCACGGCCGGCAGCAGCCAGCATCGGCGTGGAATATGCCTCGGAATATGGAAGCGCCACATGGTGGCATACATAGCCGTTCGTCCCCGGCCTGTCCAATGTCGGGGCGCCGTCCGGGGTTGCACGTATTTTGCTAGCACTTGATCGGACCGACGGCCGTCGGTATTTTGCCGGTGCGGCGTCGTTCGCCTGACCGGCCGCCCGGCCGTCGCCGCACACCCCAACCCGGCGGCCGGCAAAACCGTCGCGAGGAGGCTATCATGACGCGGGGCATTCGTCTGGCCGCTGCCGGGACCCTGGTCCTGCTGTTGGCCTGCCCGTCCCTGGCCCGGGCCTTCGACGAACAGCGGGTCATGAGTTGCGCCTTCCAGCAGGCCCTGGCCATCCTGACCTGCAAGATGCCGGAGAAATACAGCTTTCTCGGCGTGCGCGAAGGCGTCTACATCTACAACAGCCTGTACGGCCGGGGTTTTGCCGAATTCTACGTCCAGATCAACGGCGATCTGGCCATCTTCTCCAGCCGCGTCTGGAACGGCCGTATGCCCTCCGGTCGCATCATCCGCGACTACCCCGCCGGCTGCGTGACCATCGAAGTGGCGCCGTTGCCCTGCTCCCGGACCAAAATCGCCCGCTGCTGCGGCAGCCCCTAGGCAAGAGGCCGCCGGCGGGGGAGTCGCTACAAGCGGCGCAGCCAGGCCGCCAGGGCCAGAACGGCGATCAGCGGATAGAGGACCCAGGTGCGGCCGGAAACGAGGCTGTAGGTCACGCCGGCCAGCAGAACCACGGCGTAGAGGCTGGCTTCCAGGTAGCGGCCCACGCGGCGGGGTTTGGCCCAGCCCTGGAAGTCGAGCAGGTGTCGCGGCGCGTTTTCCGGGCGGGGGCCGGCGTTGTCCAGGTCCGGCGAATCGGAGCCGGCTGCCCAGTCGGACTGAAGCTTGTTGCCGCAGACCGGGCAAAATCGCGTGTTATCGGGGCTTTCGGCCCCGCATTTGCTGCATCGCATGCGTGTGTGTCGCCTCCCCGTTGACACGGCCTGTTCCGAGCATAGATGGAAAAAGAACTTCCCGCCACCGCAACCGGGGAACGAGCATGGAGACATCCCTTCGTGGCTACGCCATCAATCCCGTCCGTTGCAACGGCTGCGGCGCCTGCGCCGCCGTCTGTCCGGAACTGTTCGCCCTGGATGCGCTGACCGGGCGACCCGTCATCCTGCTGCCCGAAGCGCCCCTCGAACGCATCCAGCACGCCATGGCCTACTGCCCCCGCGACTGCATCGAGACCATGTAGGGAGGAGATGCCTCCGGCGGCCAGGGCGCTGCCCTGGACCTGTTGGGGGGAATCATTCCCCCCAAACCCCCTGTCCTGGTTTCCCCCATTGCTTCAGGGTGCTTTGACGTACCCTTCGCGGGCGCCCAGGCGGCAAGCGTCTTCGGTTGCCGCCTGGGCGCCCGCGCATCGAGGGGTCCGGGGGCATCATGCCCCCGGCCGCCGGAGGCCTCTTATTCTTCTTCCCTCTTTTCCAGGGCCTGTCGCAGTTCTTCCAGCCAGACGGCGGGCGAGGCGTCGCTGGGCATGCGCCAGTCGCCGCGCGGGGACAGGGCGACGGAGCCGACCTTGGGGCCGTCGGGCATGGACGAGCGTTTGAACTGTTGGGAGAAGAAGCGGCGGATGAAGACGCCGAGCCATTGGCCGATGGTGGCCCGGTCGTAGGTGCCGGCGAAGGCGCGCTCAGCCAGGAAGAGGATTTTGGCCGGGCCGAAGCCGTAGCGCAGGGTCATGAACATGAAGAAGTCGTGCAGGACGTAGGGGCCGACGACCTGTTCGGTTTCCTGGACGAGCTGGCCGTCGTCGGAGAGCGGCAGCAGTTCTGGGGTGATGGGGGTGGCGCAGATGTCGCGGACGGTGGCCGCGGCCTCGCCGGAGAGCACCTCGTCGGCGCTCCATTCGGCCAGGTAGCGGATGAGGGTTTTGGGCACGCCGGCGTTGATGTGGTACATGGACATGTGGTCGCCGTTAAACGTGCACCAGCCGAGGGCCGCCTCGGACAGGTCGCCGGTGCCGACCACCAGGGCGCCGTCCATGTTGGCCACGTCCATGAGGATTTGGGTGCGTTCCCGGGCCTGGGCGTTTTCGTAGGTGACGCCGAGACGGGCCGGGTCGAAGGCGATGTCCTTGAAATGGCGGTTGAGGGCTTCGTGGATGGGCACGACGGACAAGCGGGCGCCGAGCTGGGTGACCAGGGTTTCGGCGTTGCTCCAGGTGCGTTCGGTGGTGCCGAAGCCGGGCATGGTCAGGCAGTGGATGTTGGCCCGGGGATAGCCCAGGCGGTCGAACACGGTCACCGTGGCGATGAGGGCCATGGTGGAGTCCAGGCCGCCGGAGATGCCGATGACGACTTTCTTGAGCCCGGTGTGGATGAGCCGGCGCATGAGCCCCGTGGACTGGATCTGAAAGATTTCCCGGCAGTTGTCCGCCCGTTTCGAGAGGTCCGTCGGCACGAAGGGGGTGGCGGGCAGGGGGCGGAGCAGGGTTTCGGGCAGGGGCCGGGCCGGGAGGTCGAAGGCCAGCCGGCGGTGGGCGAGGCGCGGCGCGGCGGCGGAGAACGAGCTGTTGCGCAGGCGTTCCTGCCTGAGGGCGTCGACGTCGATGTCGGCGCGGATGCACGTGGTCTCGAAGCGGAAGCGTTCGGCCTCGGCCAGGAGGTTGCCGTTTTCCGCGATCATGGAATGGCCGGAAAAGACCACGTCGGTGGTGGATTCGCCCGGTCCCGAGGCGGCGTAGGCGTAGGCGGCCAGGCAGCGGCCGGATTGCTGGCGCACCAGGTCGCGGCGGTAGCCGCATTTGCCGAGGACCTCCACGCTGGCCGAGGGGTTTAGGAGGATCGTCGCCCCGGCTAGGGCCAGTTCGCCGCTCGGCGGGCAGGCCGTCCACAGGTCCTCGCAGATTTCGATGCCGCAGACGCAGCCCGGCAGGTTGGCCGCGGCAAAGAGCAGGTCCGTGCCGAAGGGGACCAGGGTGCCGCCCAGGGCCACCTCGGAGGCGCCGGCCTTGCTGCCGCTCGTGAACCAGCGTTCCTCGTAGTATTCGCAGGTGGTGGGCAGGAAGATCTTGGGCACCAGCCCGACCACCCGGCCGCCGGACAGGAAGGCGGCGCAGTTGTAGAGGCGGCCGTCGACGGCGAGCGGCAGGCCGACCACGGCGGTGAGGCCCGTTTCGGCCGTGGCCGCGGCCACGCTGTCCAGGCCTTCCCGGGCGGCGGTTTGCAGGCGTTCCTGCATGAAGAGGTCGGCGCAGGTGTAGCCGGTCAGGCACAGTTCCGGGAACAGGGCCAGGGAGACGCCTTGGGCGGCGGCCTGGCGCAGGCCGTCCAGGATGGCGGTCACGTTGCCCGGGACGTCTCCCGGGGCGAGCTTGGGGGAAAGACAGGCCAGCCGGACATAGCCGAACGCGGCGAACGGTCCGGAAGCGGTGTGTGCGGTCAGTGCGCCCATGTCGCAGCCTTCCTTCGGCGGGTGATGCCGGTGTGATCGGGAAAACCGGGTCGGGGCGGCGCGACGCCGTGGCCCGACGCCCTGGCAGTAAGGGGTTTGCCCGGGCAAGGCAAGTCGGCCGCGTCGGGAAACGGGCTTGACAGGTCGGGCAAAAACGGGCTGCTAAAGGGCAACATGCCTGTGATGGCCGGACCTTCCCGGAGCGACGACAACGACGAAGGCGACAGTCCGTGATCCATATCCGTGACCTTTCCTATCGGTTCGGTGACCGCTACGCCCTGCGCGGGGTGTCCTTTTCCGTGGAAAAGGGCCGGTTCGCCTTTTTGACCGGACCGTCCGGCTCGGGCAAGACCACCTTGCTGCGCATCCTGCACGGGGCGCTTCCCGTCCAGGCGGGCAAGGTCGGGGTGGCCGGCTGCGACCTCGCCCGCCTGAACGCCGCCCGGTTGCTGCAACTGCGCCGGGATGTGGCCGTGATTTTTCAGGATTTCAAGATCCTGGCCGACCGGTCGGTCTACGACAACATCGCCTTGTCCCTGCGGGTGCGGGGCATCGACGAGAAATACGTCCGGCCCCGGGTGGAGGCCGTGATGGCGGCGCTACGCCTGGACGGCGAGGCCGGACGGCCCTGCCGGGTGCTGGCCGGCGGCGAACAGCAACGGGTGGCCATCGCCCGGGCCGTGGTCTGCGGGCCGCGACTGCTGTTGGCCGACGAACCCACCGGCAACCTGGACTGGGAGCTGGCGCTGCGCCTGCTCGACATTTTGCGCCAGGTCAACGCCCATGGCACCACCATCCTGATGGCCACCCACAACCGCGACCTGCTGGCCGCCGTGCCGGAGGCGCCGATCATCCGGCTCGCCGGCGGTGAGGCCGATCCGGGCGGCTACGACCTGGACCGGGCCAGCCTGGACGCCACGGAGGCCGGCGCATGACGGGGCGTCTTATTGTCCAGGGGGTGCGGGACCTGTTCCGCCAGCCCTGGTCGCTGGTCCTGACCGTGACGGCCGTGGCCCTGACCGTGTACCTGGGCGGGCTGTTCGCCCTGGCCCTGCATACCCTGGACGTGGAGGTGCTGCGCGCCCAGGGGCAGGCCCAGTTCCAGGTCTACTGGCGGCCCGGCACCGACGCCGAGCTGGTGAACCGGCAATGGGCCTGGATGCGCGGGCTGCCCTATCTGGCCGATCTGCGTACCTTCACCCCGGCCCAGGCCCTCACGCTTATGCGCCAGAGCCTGGGACCCCGGCTGGACATCGCCGCCCTGGGTGGCCGCAATCCCCTGCCGCCGACGGCCGAGCTGCGCTTCCGGCTGCCGGCCGGCGACGCCGCCTATGCCCGCACCGTCTACGCCAAGCTGTCGGCCATGGACGGCGTGGCCGAGGTCCACTTCAACGCCCGGCAGGTCGATCTGGCCCAGGCGGCCGGACTGGTGCGCCGGCGGTTGGTCTGGCCCCTGGCCCTGGTGCTGGCGCTGCTGGTGGCGCTGGTGGTGGGCAACACGGTGCGGCTGTCCCTGCTCAGGCGGTGCGACGAAGTGGAAATCTTGCGGCTGGTCGGGGCGGGCGACTGGTATGTCCGACTGCCGCTGATCGCCGGGGCGGGCGTCGTCGGCGCGGTCGGCAGCCTGGGCGGCATGGCCCTGCTCTATGGGACGCAACGGTCCCTGGCCGACCTGGCCAACACGCCGCCGCTGTGGCTGCATCTGTCCTTTTTGCCGGTCGGCACCGTGATTCTTTACGTGGCGGCGGCCACCCTGGTCTCCATGGCGGCCGGCTATCTGGCGGCGAGGGCCGCGTGACCGGAGACGGCCGGACCCTGCTGCTGGTCGCCCACGGTTCGCGGCGGCCCGGCGCCATGGCCGGGCTGGAACGCTTCCGGACGCGCCTGGAAGCGGCCTTCCCGGACTGGCGGGTGGCCGTGGCCCGGACCATGGGCCGGCAGCACGGCCCGGCAGCGGCCTATGGCGGCGTCGGCCGGGTGGCCGAGGTCCTGGAAGGGCTGCTCGCGGCCGGTGCCCGGCGGATCGTCGTCCAATCCCTGCACGTGGTTCCCGGCGAGGAATATCAGGAAATGCTGGCCGGCCTGGCCCGACAGGCCGCCGCGGCCGGGGAGCGGTCGGTCCTCACGGTGGGGGCGCCGTTGCTGGCCGGTCCCGGTGACGTGGAGCGGGTGGCCCGGGCGCTTTTGGCCCGGCTTCCCGAGCGCCGGCCGGACGAAGGGCTGGTGGTCATGGGCCATGGCGCGCCGCCGCCGGCCGCCGACTTCTACGCCGCCCTGGGCGAGCGGCTGGCCGCCGTGGACCGGCTGGCGCTGTTCGGGACCATGCCGCTGCGGCGCGGCGATCCCTGCCCGGACATCGACCGCATCCGGCGGACGCTGGTCGCCGCCGGCACGCGCACGGCCTGGCTCGTGCCCTTTTTTACCGTGGCCGGCGCCCACGCCTGCGTCGATCTGGCCGGAGACGGCGACGCTTCGTGGCGCGGCCGGCTCGCGGCAGCCGGCATCGCCTGCCGGCCCGTGCTTGCCGGCCTCATCGACGACCCGGCCTGCCAGGCCGTCTGGCGCGACCACATCACGCGGGCTAAAGAAGAAGATGCCTCCGGCGGCCAGGGAGGGGCGTCGCCCCTCCCTGGACCTCCCCTACCGGGGGCATGATGCCCCCGGACCCCTCGATGCGCGGGCGCCCAGGCGGCAAGCGAAGACGCTTGCCGCCTGGGCGCCCGCGGAAGGGTATACCGGGACAGGGGGTCTGGGGGGAATGATTTCCCCCAGCAGGTCCAGGGCAGCGCCCTGGCCGCCGGAGGCTCACTCCCGCAGGGTTTCCCAGTTCGCCAGCTCCAGGGCGGCGGCGACTTTTTTGAGCATGGCCGCCCGGGGATGGGCGTGTTTGGCTTCCAGTTGGGCCACGGCGGCCGCCGAGGAGTGGAGCCGCTTCCCCAGTTCCTCTTGGGACACGCCGAGGTGTTCCCGCCAGGCCCGGATCAGGGACATGCCGTCCTTGTGGAGCCAGCGTACCTCGGTCGGCAGGTCCGGGCGATCGGTCGGTTCTTCCGTCATGGTTAGTCGGCCTCCCGGTACCAGGATGCGGCCACGAACGGCCGGAACATCTGGCCCTTTTGGCGGTAGAGGTCCAGGTTTTCGCCCTCGGCGCCGGACCAGCGCACGGCCACTTCCAGGCCGTTTTTGCTGCGGAAGGCGAACAGCGGCCGGTAGTTGTCCAGGGGAAAGTTGCCGCCGTCGTCGGCCCGCCAGGTGCCCGACGGATCGGCGTCGGCCGGGTGGTCGCTGTAGATGGGGCCGCCCGGGCCGGAATAAAGCACGCTGACCAGTTCCGTATGCCCCTTGGGCGCGAATCGGGCCAGGGACAGCCGGCCGCCGTCGTCGCCTACCGTGGCCAGGTCCTTGCACCAGCGCACGGTCAGGCCGGCATGGGCGGCCAGGGCCTGGACCACGCCCGGGGCGCAGTCCGGATGGTCGGGCAGGGACCGCACCGGCACGATCTGCCGGTCGGCCAGGAACTGCTCCGTGGTCACCAGCACGTCCGCGCCGCCGGGCAGGGGAGCGGCAACGGTGAAGATGGCCCCGGGCGTGTCGTGAAAGGCCTCCGCCTGGCCGTCCGCGCCGCCGGGTCGGCGTACCGCCGCGAAGGTGGCGTCCATCACCTGGCCGGGCGCGGCCACCACCTTGGAAAAACGCGCCATCTCCCGGGCCAGGCCGGGGCCGACCGGCGTCAGCACCCGCCGACCGTCCGGGGCGGCATAGCCGAAAGCCCCACCGGAAAGCACTTGGTTGGCCTCGGCATCCTCCTCCTGAAAATTCGATTGGGCGATCGTGATGATCGTCAACAAAATGATCAAACCGGCCAGACCGCTTACGGTCCGCCACGGCCAGGCCGTCCGGCCCGGCATATCCTGTTTCGGCATTCCCTTCCGCTCCCGCGCACCGTTCCGAGAAACGGGCGTAGCCCGTTTAATTGCGTTGTTTCGCCACGTCCCAGACCTCGGCCACGGCCGAGGTGACCGCCTGAATGACCCGGTCGCCTCCCCGATCCCGGCGGTGGATCAGGGACAGGTTGAGGACCAGTTCCTCCGCCCGCCACAGGCAGACTTCGCCGGCGGCCTCGGCCTCCTCCGCGTCGTCCAGGCGCAGCAGGGACAAGCCGCAGCCGGCCGCCACCAGCGTCCGCAAAGTGGTATCGCTGTCGCCCACCATGGCCTTGTTGAGGGGAAGGCCCTGGCGGGAAAAGGTCTGCTCCAGCAGCACCTGGAACGGGCAGTGGGCGGAAAACCAGACCCACGGCAGGCCGGCCAGTTCCTCCCAACTGGCCCGGCAGACCCGATCGGCCCAGGCGGTGGGACCGACCACGGCCACGGGCACCGCTTCCAGAAACAGGGCGCTCACCTCATGCGCCGGCTCCAAAATGTTGTCGTAGATAAAGCCCAGGTCCAACTCGCCGTTGCGCACCTGGTCGCGGATGATCGGCGAACTGGAGTCGGTCAGATGCAGCTCCACCCCGGGGTAGCGCTGGCTCATGGCCGACAGGAACTGCGGCACCCGCATCCGGTTGGCCTCGTTGTTGAGACCGATGCGGGCCACGCCGGCTACTTGCCGGCGCAACCGGGCGGCCGCGGACCGGATGGCTTCCACCCCGGCCAGGGCCTGCCGGGCCTCGGGAAGCAGTGCCTGTCCCTCGTGGGTCAGCCGCATGCCCTTGGGCGTCCGGGTGAACAGCCGCACCCCCAGCTCGTCCTCCAGCCCCCGGATGTGGGTGCTCACGGCCGACAGGCTGGCGCTTAAGCGCTCGGCCGCCCGGGTGAGATGTTCCTCCTCGGCCACGGCCACGAAGGTCCGTAAATGGTAGTACTCCACAACGCCCCTCCCGGCGTCGCCGCGCCTTCAGGAAATCGAAAGACCCTCTTCGGACATTGCGATTGGATTTTCCCGCTCCCGGGGCGCTACAGCATCCATAGCTGGAGTCGGCTATGGCACACTGCCGGTGCCTCGTAAAGAGCCGACCCGGCACCGAGGAGGCCGTATCATGCGCGTTGTCAGAAAATGTCTCGTTACCGCCGGAGTGCTTTTGGCCGTCGTCTTGCTGGCCCGGATCAGCTGTTCTTCGGCCGGACCGCACGCCCAGGCGTCCCCGGCCGCCGTCCAGGCGCCCGCTCGGGCCGACCTGGCCGAGGCCGTCTACGCCATGGTCACCGCCCGGGCCGCCGACGCCGGATTGCCCCAGCCCGTCACCCTTTGCCAGGCCTGCGAGGCCGCCCACCTGGGCTTGCCCGACGCCACTGTCCACCAACGCTGCCGCCAGGCCTGCGGCCTGGCCGGGCGCGTCTCCAACGAACAACGATAGGTCAACGGAAGAAGAGAAGGAAGACGCCTCCGGCGGCCGGGGGCATGATGCCCCCGGACCCCTCGATGCGCGGGCGCCCCGGCGGCAACCGAAGACGCTTGCCGCCGGGGCGCCCGCGAAGGGTGCAGCAAAACAGGACAGGGGGTCTGGGGGGAATGATTCCCCCCAGCAGGTCCAGGGCAGCGCCCTGGTGGGGTAGGTCCAGGGAGGGGCGACGCCCCTCCCTGGCCGCCGGAGGCGTTTCTGTCCCTAGGCGGGCTGGGCCCAGCGGATGAGGCCCAGGGAGTGGGAGTCGAGCAGCAGGGGGTGGTGAGGCAGGATGCGCACGGTGAAGCCGAAGCGGCCGGCCTCGGTGGGTTGGATTTCCCCCTCGTAGCGGTGCCAGCCGTCCGGGGTGGCGGCAGCGGACTGCATGACCCTGGTTTCGCGCTGGGCGAATTTTCCTTCGTAGTTGAGGCGGCCGGAGTAGATTTGGACCTCCACGTCCTCGGGCCGGATGCCGTTCAAGTAGATGTCCGCGCTGACGCGCACCGAGTCGTCCACATGGATACGGTCCGGTTCGGTGCCCTGGACGTTGCGGATGTCGAGGTTGCTCCACTTGGTCATCATGTCCATGCGCCATGCCGCCAGGTCCTTGGCCGCCTGGCAGTCGTCCATGGTCAGCCGGTTGTAGTTCCTGATGGCCGGTTCGTAGGCGATCTTGGCGTAGTCTTCCACCATGCGGTGCGAGTTGAAGATGGGGGCGAGCTGGCAGATGGAGTCCTTCATCTTGCGGATCCAGTTGCGCGGCAGGTTGCCGTGGCCCCGGTCGTAGAAAGTCGGGATGATTTCGTTTTCCAGGATGTTGTAGAGGGTCTGGCTTTCCACGAAGTCCTGGTAGCCGGCGTCCTCGTATTCCTCGCCCATGCCGATGGCCCAGCCGATGCTGTTGTCCGGCCGGTAGGCCTCGGCCCACCAGCCGTCCAGGGTGCTGCAATTGAGCACGCCGTTGCACACGGCCTTCATGCCGCTGGTGCCGCAGGCTTCGAACGGCCGACGCGGCGTGTTGAGCCAGACGTCCACGCCTTGGACCAGATAGCTGGCGATTTCCATGTCGTAGTCTTCCAGGAAGACCATGCTGAACCGGCACGGGGGGGTGGTGCACAGCTGCACCAGGTCCTGGATGATCTTTTTCCCTTCGTTGTCGTGGGGATGGGCCTTGCCGGCCAGGATGAACTGGACGGGCCGGCTGGCGTCGGACAGGATCTTGATGAGGCGTTCCTTGTCCTGGAGCAGCAGGTTGGCCCGCTTGTAGGTGGCGAAGCGGCGGGCGAAGCCGATGGTGAGCGCCTGGGGGTCGAGCACTTCCTCGGCGTTTTGCAGCTCCTGCCGTTTGGCCCCGCGGGCCAGCAGCTGGTCGCGCAGCCGTTCGCGCACGTAGCCGACCAGCCGTTCCCGCAACCGTTCGTGGGCGCGCCACAGTTCGGCGTCGGAAATGAGGTGGGCCTGGGCGAACACCCGGGTGCAGTCCGGGTCCTCGCGCCAGTTGGCCCCGAGGTAGCGATCGTAGAGGGTGGCCATGTCCTGGGCCACCCAGGTGGGGACATGCACGCCGTTGGTGATGGCGCCGATGGGCACGTCCTCCTCGGGGTACTGGTTCCAGACGCGGTTCCACATCTTGCGCGAGACCGCGCCGTGGAGCTTGGACACGCCGTTGTTGAAGCGGGAGAGCTTTAAGGCCAGCACGGTCATGCAGAAGTGTTCGGAATCGTCGCGCGGGTCCTCGCGGCCCAGGGCCAGGAGCACCTTGAAGGCCAGGCCCAGCCGGTGGGCGTAGGTTTCGAAATAGGCCTGGATGAGGTCGGGCGGGAAACGGTCGTTGCCGGCCGGCACCGGCGTGTGGGTGGTGAAGATCGAGCTGGAGGCCACCAGCTCCATGGCCGCCTCGAAGGGCAGCTGGTAGCGCGACATGAAGTTGGCGATGCGCTCCAGCCCGGCGAAGGCCGAGTGTCCTTCGTTCATGTGGATGACCTTGGGTTTTAGGCCCAGGGCCTCCAGGGCCCGGATGCCGCCGATGCCGAGCAGGTATTCCTGACGCACCCGGGTTTCCAGGTCGCCGCCGTACAGGCGGTTGGTGAGCTGACGGGTGGCGGGCTGGTTTTCCGGCACGTTGGTGTCCAAGAGGTAGAGCGGCACCCGGCCGACCTGCGCCTTCCATATCTGGGCGAACACCGGCTCGTCCTTGAGGTGCACTTGGCACATGATCCGTTCGCCGGCCGCGTCCTTGCACAGGGAGAGCGGCATCTGCTCGAAATCGTAGATGGGATAGCGTTCCTGCTGCCAGCCGTCCGGGGTCAGGTATTGGCGGAAATAGCCCTGCTGGTAGCACAGGCCGACGCCGACCAGGGGCACGCACAGGTCGCTGGCCGATTTGAGGTGGTCGCCGGCCAGGATGCCGAGGCCTCCCGAATAGATGGGCAGGCATTGGGCGATGCCGTATTCCAGGCTGAAATAGGCCACCAGCGGCGAACCGTCCCCGTTGGGTATGGCAATGGCCGCGTTGGCGCGGGCCAGATAGGCTTCGAGGGCATGGCGCAGATCGTTCACCCGCTCGACGAAAAAATCGTCCCGGGCCAGCGTCTCCAGGGTTCGCTGGGGCAAGCGGTTGAGGAACAGCACCGGGTTGCCGTAGCACTCCCGCCACAGTTTACGGTCCACCTGGGCGAACAGGGAGACGATGTCGTCGTTCCAGGAGAAGACCAGATTGTAGGCCAGCTCCCAGAGCGGCTTGAGCTTGGCCGGCAGGTTGGGCACGACACTATAGACGCGTAACGGCTGCATATGGTCCCCTCGTAATCCACCGTAACGTTGGCGCGGCCGAAAAAGTCGCACCCCGGTGGCTTCCCATCTTTATCCATAAGGAATCGAAAAAGGCAAGGCCGGAGCCGAAACGGCGGTCGAGGAACACGGTTAAAATAAAAAACGTGTTATTCCAAGAGATTAAATGGCGTTTACAATTCCCCCAGAATGGATAGGATCAGCACCTTTCACGCTCCCCGGAGGATAGCCCATGACCGCGTCGGACGTCTCTTTGCATGTGAAATTCCTTCGGGAATCGGATGACCGCCAAGCTCCGAGCCGGGCCACCGCCGATTCGGCCGGCCTGGACCTGCGCGCCGCCCTGGAGGCGCCGTCCCTGACCATCGCCCCCGGGCAGCGCGCCGCCGTGCCCACCGGCATCGCCATCGAAATCGGCGAACCGGGCGTGGCCGGCTTCGTCTTTTCCCGGTCCGGCCTCGGCGCCAAGCGCGGCCTGACCGTGGCCCAGGGCGTCGGCGTCATCGACCCCGACTACCGGGGCGAAATTATCGTTTGGCTCTTCAATACCTCCGGCCAGCCCGTCACCATCGAGGCCGGCGAACGCATCGCCCAGCTCGTGCTCATGCCGGTGCGCACGCCCATCGTCGAGGTGGTCGAGGAACTGGGCGACACCGCCCGCGGCGCCGGCGGCTTCGGGCATACGGGGAAAGCGTAAGAAAAGATGCCTCCGGCGGCCGGGACCGGCGCCCGGCTGGCAGGCATGATGCCCCCGGACCCCTCGATGCGCGGTCGCCCAGGCGGCAACCGAAGACGCTTGCCGCCTGGGCGACCGCGAAGGGTAGGTCAAACCGCCCGTTGGCCCTGAAGAAAACAGGGCAGGGGCTTGGGGGGAGGGGCCAGGACGGCGCCCTGGGGATGGAAGCGAAAAAGACCTCCGGCCGTGCCCACGGGGACGGAGGACGGCGAGAACCGTGGACGTTTTTTGGAAGCGTGGAGGCTCGGGGGAGGGAACCCTTTTTGGCAAAAAAGGGTTCCCTCCCCCGGTTCTTCACGTAGCATCCCCAAAGGAGGGACATCGATGAGCGGAGCGTTTGAAGCGCTGGTGAAGCGGGAACAGGCAAGCATCATGAACACGTACGGCCGGTATCCGATAGCGGTGGAGCACGCCAGCGGCAGTCGTCTCTACGACCTGGACGGTCGGGAGTACGTGGACTTGCTGGGTGGCATTGCCGTGTGCAACCTGGGGCATTGCCATCCTGGCGTGGCCGAGGTGATCGCGGCCGCGGCCCAGAAGCTGGTGCATGTGAGCAACGTCTTCTACCAGCGCGAACAGGTGGAGTTGGCCGAGAAGCTCAAGGCCACCTGTCATGCCGGCAAGGTGTTTTTCTGCAATTCCGGCGCCGAGGCCAACGAAGGGGCCATCAAGCTGGCCCGCCGCTACATGCGCACCGTCAAAAAACGCGACGCCTTCGAGATCGTGACGCTTTCCGGTTCGTTCCACGGCCGGACCATGGCCACCCTGACCGCCACCGGCCAGGACAAGATCAAGCAGGGCTTCGAGCCGCTGCCCGACGGCTTTGTCACGGTTCCGGCCGGGGACCTCGAGGCCATGAAGCAGGCCATGACCGAGCGCACGGCCGCCGTGCTGCTGGAGGTCGTCCAGGGCGAGGGCGGGGTGAAGCCGTTTCCCAAGGAGTATCTGGAAGGCGTGGCCGCGTTGTGCCGCGAGCGGGGCGTGCTGTTCATGGCGGACGAGGTCCAGTGCGGCATGTGCCGTACCGGGAAGTTCTGGGCTTTCCAGAACTACGGCCTCACGCCGGACGTGTTCACCTGCGCCAAGGCGCTGGCCAACGGCCTGCCCATGGGGGCGGTGCTGGCCACCGACGAGGTGGCGGCCGGCTTCGTTCCGGGCTCCCACGCCACCACCTTCGGCGGCGGGGCCCTGGTGGCGGCCGCGGCCTGCCGGGTCATCGACATCATGAACGAAGAGGGCATCGCCGAACGGGCGGCCACCACCGGCGCCTACGCCATGTCGCTGCTGCGGGGCCTGCAGGCCCGGTATCCGTACAAGATCGCCGAGGTGCGGGGGCTGGGGCTCATGATCGGCGTCGAGCTGACCTTCCCGGGCAAGGACGTCTGGAAGTCGCTGCTCGACCGGGGCTTCGTCTGCAACCTCACCCAGGGCTCCGTGCTGCGCCTGCTGCCGCCGCTGACCATCAGCCAGGACGACATGAAGGCCTTTGCCGAGAACCTGCGCGAAATCCTGTCGTTGATCAACTGATCGTTCGTCCGGCCGGCCGGGGGGTGACCGCTCCCCGGTCGGCCTGTCTTTTCCGCCGTTTGGCGGCCGTTCCGACATCGCATCCCTGGAACCGTTTGCTTATGGCATGAACAGTGCTTCATGTTCGGGCAGCGGCAGAAACGACCCTGTCCTCCGGCGAGCCTGGCCTCTGCCGGGCGACGCGGGCACGATGCGCGCATTCCTGTCGATTTTGATATTCATGGAGTGAATGAACGCTTGAGTTCGCCTGGCGGGGCGGGTACACATGGAACCCGTGGCGAGAACGCGGCGGCATTCACGCGGTAAGCAAGGAAGCACACGTCATGGCGCATGGATCCACGGCAAGACCTCTGAAGATGGCGGCCAGTACCGTCAAAAAAACGGCGCCCCGTCGGAAGCCGTCCCTGCTCATTGCCGATTGCGAGTTCATCAAGCCCACCCGGATCGCTCGGGAACTGTTTATTCTGGAAACCCTGGCCCTGGACAGCAGCCTGTCCCAGCACAAGCTCGGGGAAAGCAGCTTCCTGTCCGGCGCCATGGTCAACCAGTACCTGCGCAACCTCCAGGACAAGGGGCTCATCCGGTTCGTGCCCACCGGCAACAAGACCTACAGCTACGAACCGACCGAGGAAGGGGCGGCCCTGCGCCGCAGCATGTTCGCCGCCTACTCGGGTGAACTCGTCCGGCTCTATTCGGCGCTCAAGCGCTGCATTCTGGAAAAGGTCAGTTGTCTCGAAGCCAAGGGCATTCGCAAAATCGCCCTGTTCGGGGCCTCGGAGACCGGCGAGGTGGCGCTCGCAGCCCTGGCCGAGTCCCCCTTCGACGTGGTGGCGGTGGTGGACAACGATCCGGAAAAGCACGGCAAGTCCTTCAAGGGGCATATCGTCTGCGCTCCGGAGGCCTTGCAGTACATTCCCATTGAGGCAGTGGTGATCACGTCGTTCGGACACCAGGACGAAATTTACGCGCAAATTGCCCCCCTCGCCAGCCGCAAGGGCATGGAGGTCTTGAAGTTTGAAGGAATCCATCCGCCTCCGTTCCGGTCGGATCATCGGTAGGCATCAGCCGTGCTTTATCGTGGCCGAGGTCGGCAACAACCACCAGGGACGCCTGGACATGGCTCTGGAAATGATCCGCCAGGCCGCCCGGTGCGGGGTGGACGGCGTCAAATTCCAGAAACGCGACAGCGAAGCCTTGCTCACCACCGAGGGCCGCAACGCCCCCTACAACGGCAAGAACAGCTTCGGCCGCACCTACGGCGAACACCGCGACGCCCTGGAACTCGATATCGAGGAAATGGCCCAGTGCAAGCGGCTGGCCGAGGACCTCGGTCTGGTCTTCTTCGCCTCGACCTGGGACGAGGTCAGCCTGTCCCAGATGGAAGCCCTGGACGTCGAATTGCTGAAGATTTCCTCAGCCGATTTGGTGGACCTGCCCATGCTGCGCCAGGCCGGCGAGACCGGCATCCCCGTCATCATCTCCACCGGCATGAGTGGCTATCCGGAAATCGACATGGCCGTGAGCCTGCTGCGGCGCTACCACGACGATCTGGCCATCCTGCACTGCAACAGCAGCTACCCCTGCCCGGAAGAACAGATCGGCCTGCCGGTCATCCGCCAGCTCTGGGAACGCTACGGCCAGCCCGTCGGGTATTCGGGACATGAACAGGGCCTGGGACCGAGCGTGGCCGCCGCCGCCATGGGCGCCTGCGTCATCGAACGCCACTTCACCCTGGACCGGACCCTGCCCGGCACCGACCACCGGGTCTCCCTCGATCCGCACGGCCTGGGCCAGCTCGTCACCATGGTGCGCGAAGTGGAAAAAGCCCTGTGCGTCCGCGAAAAGCGGGTGTTCCCCAGCGAAGTCTGCTCCGCCAAGAAATTGCGCAAAAGCATCGTGTTCGCCCGGGATCTGCCGGCCGGCCACGTGCTCACCACCGCGGACATCACCGTCAAATGCCCGGGCACCGGCCTGTCCCCCATCCACTGGGACGGCGTCATCGGCTCCACCTTGCTGGCCAAGGCCCGGTTCGAGGAACAGCTTTCCTGGGATATGATCGTCCCGGCCGGCGGATCGCTGTTCGGTCTGGACGGCGCCGCCGGCAACGAGGAACAACACCCCCGGCGCCGGGCCGCCCGACGCCCCGAAACGGCGGCCGGCGACAGCCTGAAATAAGCCTGAAGACCCGGGGGAGGGAACCCTTTTTTGCAAAAAAGGGTTCCCTCCCCCGGACCCTCTCCTTCCCAAAAAACTCCCACCGATTGGCGTAGCGCTCCGGTCCCCGCGCGGGCGGCCGGAGGCATCTCCTCGTTTCCATTTCCAGGGCGTTGCCCTGGGGTTTTCAAGGGGCAAAGGACGTTTTGTCCCCCCTTCGCGGTCGTTTTGACGGCAAGCGTCTTCGCTTGTCGTCAAAACGGCGGCGCATGAAGGGGTCCGGGGGGATGATCCCCCCGGCCGCCGGAGGCATCTTCTCTTTTCTCTTCTCTACTCGATCGTATCGAGAAAATCGGCCAGGGCGGCGGCGCAGCGGCGGTCGCTCCAGTGTTCCACCATGAAGCGGCGCGCGGCCTGGCCGGCGGCGCGGCGCCGGTCGGGATTGGCGGCCAGTTCGGCCAGGCGGGTGCGCAGGGCCTGGGCGTCGCGGGCGATCAGCCAGGGGATGGGGGTGGTCTCGCCGACGAAGCCGCGGATGGCGTCGAGGTCCCAGTCGTCGAGGCCGGCGATGACGGCCCGGCCCTGGGACAGGGATTCCAGGCTGCTCATGCCGAAGTAGCCCTGCATGTGGTCGAAGCAGGCGTGGGCGGCCTTTTTGCGCGCCAGGCAGGCGCTATGGGGCACGTTGTCGATGAGATCGAGGTCCACGCGCTGGCCGGCGGCGTTCAGGTCGCGGACGGTTGCCAGCAGTTCGTCGGTATTCTTGAGGTCGCGCCGGCTCGGGGCGTGGGTCAGGCGCAGGGGGCCCGACCAGAAGGCCGGATCGGTCCAGTCGGTGGCGTCGGGGGCGTAGGCCGGGTCGTCGACGGGCACCAGGTTGGGCTGCCAGCGGGCTTCGGGAAGCTTCTTGAGCAGGTCCGGGGTGGAGACGAGCAGGTTTTTGCGGCCGAGGCGGCGGTATTTTTCCCGATATTTTTCCGGGTGGCCCCGGAAGTCCGGGTGGCCGTGGTGATGGTGGACCACGGCCTTGCCGGCGAGGTAGTCGGCCGGCAGGAACGGCCCCAGCCGCACGGTTTCGTCCAGGGTCATGTGGAAATAGAAGACATCGCTCGTGCGCAGAAGGTCGGCCACGGTATCCAGGCCGTCCGGCCCCAGGTCGGGCAGGTGGAGGTCCTTTTCCCAGTTGTGCTGGTAGCGGGTTTCCAGGGTGAGCAGGCGGCACTGGTGCCGGCCCTCGGCGTTGAGGGCCCGGGAGAACTGGATGGCCGTGCCGGCCGGGTCGTTGATGGCCATCATGAAGATGCGCATGGCGCGTTCCTTTGCCCCGAGGCGGTCCCGGGCGTCCCGGCCGATGACCAGGATGCCGCGATCCCGCAGGGCGGCCAGCCGCCGCTGTCTGTCCGCCAGGTGCACCATGCCCGCTCCGGGCGCGGCCGGTCCGGCCGTTCGGTGGTTCGATGTTGGCCGTTGTGTAAGAAATGCGCCGGGATCTGGCAACCGCCGGCGCGGGCGGCCGATTGACATCCCGGGGGAAATGCCGCAGGTCCAGGCCAGAGCGCCATCAAGGACCGGCGAGGATGCCTCCGGCGGCCGTGGGGCGCGTCGGGAACGGTATCCGAAAGGTGGCAACGGCGTTTATGGCCCTGCTGGAAGTGTGCGATGTGCACAAATGGTACGGCGATTTCCACGCGCTGCGGGGCATTTCCCTGGCCGTGACGCCGGGCGAGGTGCTGGTACTGTGCGGACCCTCGGGGTCGGGCAAGTCCACGCTCGTCCGTTGCGTCAACCGGCTGGAGGAGATCGAACAGGGGCGAATCCTTTTCGACGGCCGCGACATCCGCGGCGACGACGTGCCGCTCACCCGGTTGCGAAGCGAGATCGGCATCGTCTTCCAGCAGTTCAACCTCTATCCGCATCTGTCGATTCTCGACAACGTCACCCTGGCGCCCATCAAGGTGAAAAAAATGCCTCGCCGCGAGGCCGAGGCGGCCGGGCTGGCCCTGCTCGACCGGGTGGGCATCCGCGACCAGGCCGGCAAGCGGCCGGCCGCCCTGTCCGGCGGCCAGCAGCAGCGGGCCGCCATCGCCCGGGCCTTGGCCATGCACCCGAGGCTCATGTTGTTCGACGAACCCACTTCGGCCCTGGACCCGGAAATGATCGGCGAGGTGCTCGGCGTCATGCGCGACCTGGCCCGGGCCGGCATGACCATGGTCTGCGTCACCCATGAACTGGCCTTCGCCCGGGAAGTGGCCGACCGGGTCGCGTTCATGGACCAGGGCGTCATCCTCGAAACCGCGCCGCCCGAGGTGTTCTTTGCCGCTCCCCGCCATGCGCGGACGCGACGGTTCCTTCGGGATATCGGCTGAGTGCGCCATCATGTATCAGGCTTTGCGACCGATTGTCCTGGCTTCGACCTCGCCGCGCCGCCGCGAACTGCTCGGGCTGTGCGGCTTCCCCTTCGACATCGTGCCGAGTCCGGCCGCGGAGCCGGCTCCGGAGGCCGGCGAGACGCCGGGCCGGTACGCCTGCCGCATGGCCCGGCTCAAGGCCGCGCCCGTGGCGGCCATGCGGCCCGAGGCGGTGGTGCTCGGCGCGGATTCGGTGGTGGCCGTGGCCGACCGGATCCTCGGCAAGCCGGCCGATACGGCCGAGGCCGCCCGGATGCTGCGCCTGCTCTCCGGCCGGACGCACCAGGTGGTCACGGGCTGCGCCCTGTTTGCCCCGGATCGGGAGCCGGAAATCTTCTCCGTGGCCACGGCCGTGACCATGGCGGCGCTGCCGGAGGCGCTCATCGCCGCCTACGTGGCCACGGGCGAACCCATGGACAAGGCCGGCGCCTACGCCATTCAGGGCCAGGCCGCCGCCTTCATTACCGGCATCGCCGGCTCGTATACCAACGTCGTCGGGTTGCCGTTGGCGGAAGTGGTGGCGGCGCTGGGGGCGTGGGGGGCGGTCCGGACGGCGGGCGGCACGTCGTTGTCGTAGCGAGGAGCATGTCCCCGGGGCAGGGGGCCTGGGGGGGCATGATGCCCCCCCAGCAGGTCCAGGGCAGCGCCCTGGCCGCCGGAGGCCTTCCGGGCGGCAGCCTCGGCTAGTGCCGGGGCACCGGGCGAAGGTGGAAGGAGGCCTCGGCCCGGACGATGGGGGCGTCGCAGGGGGTGGAGGCGTCCTTCAGGGCCTGTTCCGACGCGCCGAAGGAGTAGGAGGTCAGGGTGTAGAGGAGCCGGCCCCGGGCCAGGAAGGTTTGCCGCACGAGCTGCAGGCGGACCGTGCCGGCCTCGTCGGCCACGTTGCGCAGGTAGATGGCGTCGTAGGTGCGTCGGCCGTCGATGAGGGAGGGGCGGCAGCGCACGTTGTAGCCCTTGAGCTTTTCCTGGACGTAGGTCTTGACCAGTTCGCAGTTGGCGAAGTCCGAGGTGGTGGGCAGGAAGTCCTCGGGCCGTTCGCTCACGCAGACGTAGAAGCGGCAGTCGCCCTCCACGGCCTCCACCGAGGTGAGGCAGGCCTCGGTGCTGTGGCTGGTCAGCTTCCAGCCGTCGGGCGGGATGAAGCTGAACAGATAGGTGTCGTCCGTGTAGCGCTTGGGCGAGGGGTCGGGCGGCTGGGAGCAGGCGGCCAGGCAGGCCAGCAGGCAGGCGGCAAGGGCGGCGAAACGCATGACGTTCGCCTACCATGGCTGGCGGCCCGGTTCAAGGAACCCTTGCCCTGGCGGTAGGGCTGTAGTATTTGAGAGAAGAACCCCTCCCGGGAGGTTGCCGCCATGACCGATGCCATTACCGCCGCCAAGTCCGCCCTGGACGCCATGTCCGTCGATATGGCCGTGTCCGCCGGCAACATCGCCAATCTCGATACCGACGGCTATCAGGCCCAGCGCGTCAATTTGTCCACCGCCGAGGACAACCAGGGCGTGCAGGTGGCGTCGGTGACCCGCGACACCTCGCCCGGCTCCCTGCGGCCGGAACCCCTCCGGATGACCTCCACCGGGGATTCGGTCGATATCTCCGATGCCGCCAGGAACATGGTGGAAACGAGCAACGTGGACCTGGTCCGGGAATCCGTGTCCATGGTGGAGGCGTCCCGCGGCTTCGAGGCCAACGTGGCCGTCATCCGCACCCAGGACCAAATGGCCGGGGCCCTCCTCGACATGCGCGTCTGATGCTTCCGGCGGCCGGGCCGCTGCAAGATGCTTCCGGCGGCCAGGCCGCTGCAAGATGCCTCCGGCGGCCAGGGCGCTGCCCTGGACCTGCCGGGGGGAATCCATTCCCCCCGGACGCCCTGTCCTGGGGGCTTTTTTCCCGTTGGCGCCTGATGGGGGGCGGGGCCTCTTCGCCTTTCTCGTGTCTTTTTCTGTCAGTAAATTGACAGGACCTGGCCGAAGCTATAGATCCGAGGGAATTGCCCCGAGTGAGACGTGGCGTTTTTTTTTGCGGAGGCCCGATGGAACTGAACCTCTCCGGCATGGTGGGACACAGCGCGGCGTTGGCCGAGGTCTTTCGGGTGCTGGCCAAGGTGGCCCCGACCGACAGCACGGTGCTGGTCACGGGCGAATCCGGCACGGGCAAGGAACTGCTCGTGCGGGCCCTGCACGCCAACAGCCGCCGAGCCGGCAAGCCCTTCGTCCCGGTCAACTGCGGCGCCATCCCCAAGGAGCTGCTCGAATCGGAACTGTTCGGCCACGAAAAAGGAGCCTTCACCTCGGCCATCCGCGCCCGGCCGGGACGTTTCGAGCTGGCCGAGGGCGGCACCATCTTTCTCGACGAGATCGGGGAGATGGAGCTGAGCCTCCAGGTCAAGATCCTGCGGGCCCTTCAGGAAAAGGAATTCGAGCGGGTCGGCGGCGGCAAGACCCTGAAGGCCGACGTGCGCATCGTGGCCGCCACCAACCGCAATCTGGAAGTCGAGGTCGAGGCCGGCCGTTTCCGCGAAGACCTGTATTACAGATTGAATGTCATTCCGTTGCGCTTGCCGCCCTTGCGGGAGCGCGGCGAGGATATTTTGCTGCTGGCCAACCATTTCCTGTGCCGGTTCTGCCGGCAGAAGGAGCGGCCCACCCTGACGCTGAGCCAGGAGGCCCGCCAGCTGCTGCTGCGCTATCCCTGGCAGGGCAACGTGCGCGAGCTGGAAAATTTCATGGAGCGGCTGTCCATCCTGTGCGAGCACGACGTGGTGGAGGCGGAGGATCTGCCGCGCAAGATCCTGGACCATGCCGGCGTGCTGCCGCCGCCGACGCCGGTCGAGCGGGCGGCGAACGGCTTTGTCTGGCCCTGCCTGGCCGATCTGGCGGACAAGAGCATGGGACTCAAGGAATTTTTGGATACGGCCGAGGAGCGTCTGCTGACCGAGGCCCTGGAACGTTCCGGCGGCGTCAAGAACCAGGCGGCGGAACTCCTCGGGATCAAGCGGACCACGCTTATCGAGAAGCTCAAGAAACGGCAGTGACCGGCGAAGCGCCGTCCGGCCGGTGACCTAGCATGGTTATTGCAGCGGAGGCGGCGTGCGTCCTCTCCTCCCGTCCCCGTGGCGGATGCTCCTCCTGGCGGCGCTTCTGGCCGTCCTCCCGGACCGGGCCTGGGCCCTGGCCGTCTCCACGGTTTCCCGAGCGGACACCGACTCCCTGATCGTCCAATTCGGCGTGCCCGGGGCCTTTCCCGGCATCACCCGCACCGGCGCGCGCCAGATCACCCTGCAATTCCCCCCCGGCAGCCTCAAGGACGAAAAAAAGCCCGAGGGCGTGGATTTCGCGTCCACGCGCCTGATCGACGGCGCCAAGGTGTCCGGCGACACGCTGCTTGTCAGCCTGCGCACCGACGCCTTCGGCTACGTGGGCTGGCCCGAGGGCGAGCACACCCTGAAGTTGCAGGTCTACCGCGATCCGGCCGGGGCCAACTGGCGGGCGGGCGACGAGACCACCATGTCGCCGCCGGCCGGGCCGCCGCCGGGGCCGGCCCCGGCCGTGGCCCTGCCCGTCACGCCGCCCAACAACAAGCCTGGTCCCCTGGAATTGCCGCCCCTGCCGCCCACATTGGCCGACAAGGGCGCGGCTGTGCCGGCCAAGGAAGCGCCGGCCGCGCCCCGGGAACCCTATTTCGCCGTGCCGTATTCCCTGCGGGCCCAGGCCTTGCGGGTGGCGCCGGAAAAGGCGCCGACCCTGCGGCCGGGAGGGTTGCAGGCCTCCGCCACCGGCGGCCAGGACGAGAAATTGCCGCCCGTGCCCGGCGGGGCCACCCGGCCGGCTTCCGGGGAAGGCACTTTGCGCGTCAAATTGCCGCCGATTCCGCCGGAAGTGGCGGCCGCCGGCCAGGAGACCCGGGGCGCGGTCACGCCGCCCGGGGCCACGCCGCCTGCCCCGGCCGCTCCGCCCGCCCCGGCGGCGCCGGATACCGCCAAGTCCGCCACCGCCGCGGCACCGGCCGCCGCCAAAACGCCGGCCGGGGAGACCGCCGGCGCCGCGCCCGCCCCGGCGGACGCCGAGGAGGCGAACGCCGATGCCACCCTCCTGGTGGCCGCCCAGGCCGAAAAGCTGGCCGGCAACTACCAGGGGGCCAAGAACATGCTGGAGGGGCTCAAGGACAAGCCGCATCTGGCCAAGGACGTGCGCGAGGAAGCGCTCTACACCTTGGCCGCCCTGGCCTCCGACATGTACAAGGACGACCCGGCCGCCCATTACGACGCCATTTCCGGGGCCTTCCAGGAAGCCATCAACGCCAACACCTCGTCGTATCGGGTGCCGGAGGCCCTGTTGCAGCTCGGCATGCTCAACTTGCGCGTGGGCAACGTCCCCGAGGCCCGGGGTTATTTCAACGTGCTGACCAAGAAGTATCCCTCGGACGCCAACGTGCCGTTGGTCAATTTCTATTGGGGTGAATATTACTTCGATCACGGCAACTACAAGAAGGCCATCGAGGAATATCAACGCCTGATCGAGAAATATCCCGAAAGCAAGCACGTGCGGGACGCGGCCATGGGCTTGGCCAAGACGCTCACCAAGATCGGTCGGTACAAGGAAGCGGCCGAAATCACCGACTATATCGACAAGCGTTGGCCGCGCTACTATGTCGATTATCCGCCGATCTTGCGCATCGAGGGCGATATCGCCTACCGCAGCGGCGACATCAAGACGGCCCGCAACGACTACCTGATGTTTTATAACATCCAGCCGAAGATCAAGGACGCCGATCTGGTCCTGTCCCGGCTCGGGGACATCTATTCCAAGCTCGGCAACAAACCCGCCGCCGTGGATTTCTACAACATGGCCATCAAGGATTATCCGGACTCCGAGGGCGGGCTCATCGCCAAGATGCGGCTGGCCGAGGAGGGCGTGCACGACCAGCCGAGCATCAATGAGATGTTCTCCCTGTTCGGCAAGCCCGCCTACGGCAGCCCGGCCGACATCTACAACAGCATCATCCGCGACCACCCGGACAGCCCGCTGGCCCCGCTGGCCCAGATCAAGCTGGCCATGTGGTATCTCTACCGGCAAAACTATCCGGACAGCCTCAAGGCGGCCTCCCGGTTCCTGGACGCCTATCCCAAGAGCGATCTGGCCCCCCGGGCCGTCGACGTGGCCGTCAACGCCTTCGAGAAGATGGCGGCCGATTTGCTCGCCCGCAAGGACTACCAGCGGTTGGTCGATTCCTGGCACGACAATCCGGTGCTGGCCGCCCACCGAGACAAGCTTTCGGACGCGAGCCGGCTGGGCATGGCCCTGGCCTTTCTGCACACCGGCCATCCCCGGGACGCCTTGGCCGAGGCCCTGCCGTTCATCGGGCCCAAGGAAAGCGACAACGGCAACCTGGCCCTGATGATGGCCCTGTATGTCTACCAGTCCCAGCAGGACTGGAAGGACGTGGTGGACCTGGCCCGCAAGGTCCAATCCTGGCGCTTCGGCCCCACCCAGCGCCGCGACGTGGAATTCGCCGTGGCCCGGGCCCTGGAGAACCTCGGGGACACCAGCCGCAGCGTGCAGCTCTGGAAAAAATTGGCCGGCGACCAGTCCCTGGAGTCCGGCAAGCGGTGTTACGCCATGTATTACATGGCCAAGCAGGCCATGGCCAACAAGCAGTTGGAGCAGGCCGAGCTCTATGCCGGCGAGGCCGTGGCCATGTTCCGGGAAACCGGCAAGTCGCCGGATCTGCTCAAATCCTCGCTCAACATGCTGGTGGAGGCCGCCCAGGGGCTCGGCCAGTATCCCACGGCCCTCAAGTGGGCGACGGCCTATGCCGGCATGTGCCAGAAGGGGGACGACGACTGGTCCTCCAACCGGCTGCGCATCGCCGCCATCCAGCGGGCCATGGGCGACATGGACGGCTGGCGCAAGACCTTGACCGCCATGCGCGACGAGTCCCCCGATTCGCTTTTCGGCAAGATGGCCGCCTCGGATCTGGCCGCCAACGGCCTGCAGGAACGCCTCAACGCCTTGACCCAAACCCAGTAGCCCCTCCCCTTGTCAAGGCCGTGGACGGAAGGGTAGAAGGCGAAACATGCCGTCAATGTCTCCCCGGCCGCACGCCGGGGGAGGAGGCCGCATGGACGATGCTTCGCGTGATGGCGCGTTCGCGACGCGCCAACCCGTGGTGGCCGGGCAGTTCTATCCCGGTCGGGCCGAGGAGCTGCGCCGGCAGGTCGACGCCTTGCTCGGCCAAGCCGGACAGCGCGAGTCCCGACGTACCCTTTTGGCCATGGTGCCCCACGCCGGCTACATGTATTCCGGGCCCGTGGCCGGCCGCACCCTGGGCGAGGCCCATTTGGCCGACCGGATGCTGCTGTTGGGGCCGAATCATACCGGACGCGGCCACCGCTTGGCCGTGTGGCCGTCCGGGGCCTGGGACATTCCCGGGGCCCGGGTGCCGGTGGACGATGTCCTGGCCGGGGCCCTGCTGGCGGCGTCCCCGCGACTGACCCCGGACGCCGAGGCCCATGTGGGCGAACATTCCCTGGAAGTGGAGCTGCCGTTTCTGGTCCGGACCAATCCGGCCTGTCGTATCGTGCCCATCGCCGTGGCCGAGCCGAACCCGGCCGTGCTGCGGGAGGTGGCCGCGGCGGCGGCCGGCGTGCTGCAGGCCCTGCCCGAGCCGGTGTCCGTCGTCGTCAGTTCGGACATGAGCCACTATCTGCCCCAGGAAGTGGCCAAGCGGCAGGATTCCCTGGCCTTGGACCGGATTTTGGCCCTGGACCCGGAGGGACTCTTTACCGTGGTGCGGGAGGCCGGCATCACCATGTGCGGCGTGCTGCCCATGGTGCTCGGCCTGTTCCTGGCCAAGGCCCTGGGCGCGACCGAGGCGGTGCTGGCCGCCTACGCCACCTCGGGCGAGGCCACCGGCGATTATCGGCAGGTCGTGGGCTATGCCGGCGTGCTGGTGCGCGGGGCGCGCTAGCGGCGGCCGGATGTAACGGCAGGGAGCGGAGCGCCGCCCTTGCTACCGTCGCTTCCGCTTCGGCCCGGTTTCTGGCAAGGCGTTGCCCACGCGATGCCGGCCGACCGGGTGGTCCGGGCGGCGGCCATTGCCGGCCATGGGGGCCGGAAGCCAAATCCGTGATGAGGTCCTATGCGAAACCATTCCCCTGTTGTCGTCGTCCCCGGCCGGATGCTGGCCGTGCTGGCCCTGTCCCTGCTGGTCGCCTCCTGCGCCGTGGCCACGCCGCCGCGGCCCCAGATGACGGCCGTGGTCGATCCGGCCACCCTGCCGCACGGCGTGCGCACGCCGGAGTGGGATCTCGGGGCGGTGCGCTACCGCTGGTCCGGCACCGGGCTCAACTACTTCGAGGCCGGGCTGCTGCCGGTGATTTTGATCGTGCACAACCATTCCAACCGGATGCCGGTCATCTACGCCGAGGAATGCCGCGGCCTCGTCGGGCCGGGCAGCGCCCAATATCCGCCCTATGCCGTGCCCCAGGCGGCCGAGGTGGTGTTCGCCTCCACGGCCTACCAGAAGAGCGCCGAGGCGGCCGTGGTCGGCGGGCTGACCGGGGCGGCCCTGGGCGCCGGCCTGGGGGCGCTGATCGGTTCGGGCTTCAACGGCGGCTGGGGCGCCGGACCGGGCGCCCTGATCGGCGCAGGTATCGGCGCCCTGGGCGGGGCGGCCCTGTCCCAGCGGCCGACCATGGACCAGTATCGGGCCAATCTCTATCAGGAGATGGGCACCTATGCCTGGCGGCCCAATCCCATCCCGCCGGGCGCCATCACCCCCGGCTATCTCTACTTCCCCAACACCGTTCCGGTGTCGGCCGTCCAGGTGACGGTGCGCGCCGGCAACCAGGTGCAAAACTACATCGTGCCCGTCGACGAGCTGGTCTGGTAAAAAAACGCGGGCCGGGACGGAAGGCGTTGCTTCCGTCCCGGCCCGCGCGGAGAGCCGGAGTCCGGGGCCGTCTGGAGAAATCAGAGGGCGGACAGGGCCGTTTGCTCGCCGTTGGACAGCAATTGGTCCAGATCGATGAGGATGAGCAGCCGGTCCTCGAGCTTGCCCACACCCTTGATGTATTCGGCATCGATGCCGGCCACCAACGGCGGGGGCGGTTCCACCGTGCCGGACGGAATGCGCAGCACTTCCGAAACCGCGTCCACCACGAAGCCGACGATCAGCGTCGGCAGCTCCACCACGATGATCCGGGTATGACTGTCATGTTCCCGGGCCTCCAGGCCGAAACGCCGACGCAGGTCCATGATGGGAATGACCTTGCCGCGCAGGTTGATGACCCCCTCCACGAATTCCGGAGCGCGGGGCACCTTGGTGATGGGCATCAGCCGGATGATTTCCTGGACGAGCAGGATGTCGAGGCCGAATTCCTCGTTGGCGATGGTGAAGGTCACCAGCTGGAGGAGGTCGCCGGCCTCGTCGGCCCGGGCCAGGCTGCTTGCGGCGCTCATGCCCGTTCCCCCAGGGCCGCGCGTCCGGGCAGGGCCGTGCGGGTGGTGTGGCCGTCACGCTGCATCTCTTCAATCAGACTCTTGAGCACCTGGGACTGATTGGCCAGTTCTGTCACCGCCTGGGCCGATTGGCGCATGGCGTCGGACGTTTCCGAGGAAATCTGGTTCACGTCCGCGATGCTGCGGTTGATCTCCTCGCTGGCCGAGGATTGCTCCTCCGAGGCCGTGGCGATGGACCGGACCTGGTCGGTGGTGGAATCCACCAGCCCCACGATGCCCCGCAGGGCCTCGCCGGATTCGCTGGCCATGGTGGTGACCTGCTCGATGCTCTCGCCGGCGTGCTGCACGCTCTCGATATTCTTGCGGGTGTTGGTCTGGATGCCCCGGATGGCCTCGCCCACTTCCTTGGTGGCGGTCATGGTCTTTTCGGCGAGCTTTCTGACCTCGTCGGCCACTACCGCGAAGCCGCGTCCGGCTTCGCCGGCCCGGGCCGCCTCGATGGCGGCGTTTAGGGCCAGCAGGTTGGTCTGGTCGGCAATGTCCGAAATGACGCCCATGATCTCGCCGATGCCTTCCGCCTGCTGTCCCAGGGTGCTCATGTCCTTGGCCACGTCCATGGCCTCCGTGCGCACCTGCGTGATGCCGGCCACCATCTTGCTGACGAGGGAGGCCCCGTCCTCGGCCTTGCGCTTGGTCTGATCGGCCATGCCGGCGGCATTGGAGGCGTTCTTGGCCACTTCCAGGACCGTGGAGTTCATTTCCTCCATGGAGGTGGCCGTCTCCGTCACCCGGCGGGCCTGCTCCTCGGCGCCGCGGCTGGACTGCTCGATCTGGGCGGACAGCTCCTCCGAGGCCGAGGTGACGATCTCCACCACGTGTTCCAGCTTGTTGGCGGCCTGGAGCATGCCTTCGGCCTTGGCCTGTTCCGCCCGGGACTGGGCCGCTTCGGCCGCGGCCATGGCTTCCTTGGCCTTTTCCGTCTCCAACTTGGCTTCCTCGCCGTTGGCCTTGGCCTCGGCGATTTTGCCCTTGAGGTTCTCGACCATGGTGCTGAGGGCCTTGGCCAGGAGGCCGACCTCGTCTTCTTGGCGGATGTCGAGGTGCTGGTCGAAATCGCCTTCCGCCACCTTCTCCGCGAACAGGGCCGCCTGCTGGATGGGCTTGGTCATGCCGGCCGTGAAGAGCCAGACCAGGCAGATGCCGACCACGGCCACGGCCAGGCCGACGCCGATCTGCCAGACCGTGCTGTCGTGGGCGCGCGCGGCCAGCTTGGCGCTGACGGCCGTGGCATCGGCCATGATGACGTCTTGGGGCACCCGGATGAGCACCGACCAGGGCCGGTCGGTGCGGCCGAGGCTGACGGGGGCGTAGGCCGTTATCTGGCCGGTCTGCTTGTCGATGCCCTCCCAGGCCGTGCCGTGCTGCACGTAGCCGAGCATTTCCTGGGCGTTGGAAAAGAGTTCGCGGATGGGCTTGCCGATGCTCTCGGGCTTGTTGCTGTTGGCCACGACGATGCCCGCGAAGCTGATGATGATGACCTCGCCTTTGCCCTGATAGAGCGCACTATTGACCCGCGTGGCCAGTTCCTGGATAGCGTCGAGACGGAGGTCCGTCCCGGCCACGCCCAGAAACGTGCCGTTTTTTTCGATGGGCACGGAGATGGTGGTCAGCCAATGCTGGCGGCCCTGTACCAGATAGGGAAACGGGTCCAGCACGCTTTCCTTGCCGGTTTCTTTGGGACCCAGATAAAAGCCGCCCTTCCGGATGCCGTTGGCGTAGCTGTCCCGGCTTTCATAGGCCACGATGGCCTGCTTGGCGATTTTGCCCGAGCTGTTGCGATTCCAGTACGGAATGAAGCGTCCGGTTTCGTCGTAGCCGTCGGCCGTTTTGCCGGCGAAGGCGGTGTCGCGGCTGTCCAGAGCGTTCGGTTCCCAGACCGTATAGGCGCCGAGATACCGAGGGTTGTTTTTGAGGACGGCCACTAAAATGGCGTTGAGTTCCTGACGGAGGTCGCCGCCAGTGTCCTGGCGGGTTCCCTGGAGCACCTCGAAAGTTTTGGCCAGGGTGCGTGCCGTGTCGAGATTGTCTTGGAGGACGCTTTGGAGAATGGCGGCCTGACTGGAAGCGAGGGCGTGAAGATGTTGCAGGGCAACTTTTTTGAGAATTTCATTGATATTTTGCGATACGAGCGTTGTTGCCTTGTTGAAATTGACTATACTATAAATAATGAGAATAGTTGAGGAGACAAGAAGACACAAGCCAGACATGATGGCAAATTTTTGTTTGATAGAGTGGATTTTCATAATACATTTTTACTCCATACTTTAAGGTTGTCTGCCTTGGTTTGACAATGCACGTTGAAAATGTAGAGATATGTTGGGAAAAATATCTCTTTCTAATTTATGAATTACAAAAAGGAGTATGCAGTGTTCTTTTTATATAGAAAAAGAACTTTATATGTAAATATTAAATTATAATAGAAACTACATTTATGCGTAAGAAAAAATGTAGTAGCGCAAAAAAGTATCAGAAAAATACGCAATTGTACTTTATAAAAAATATAGTTTAATTGAACTACATCAAAGATATTGGTATTTTCTTTTTTTGATTCGAGAGTAAAACCTATTGACAGTGAAATATTTTCTAAATTATAAAAAAATTCTATAAATAGTATATTTATAATAAAGAAAATAGAGGCAACGTAAGATTAGAAAAAGTTTTATCCTTCCCGGTTTTGAGTTACTAGTCCGGTTTTTTGATTTTTTTTCAAACCAAATAAGTATCAGAAAAACAATTTTGTGAGGAAATTGGGAGGGAAATCCGTGGCTATCGGGCGCCCGACAAAAAAAAGATATTTCTCTTCAGGAGAAAAATTGCTTGATGCACTCAAACTGAGCGGGTTGACGTGGGGAAGCAACACGATGTTGGAAAACCATATCTCTAACAATAAAAGATGGTTACAACTCCACTTGCCCAAAAGCTCCAACACGCTCGTCGAGGATATCAAGCATGGCATACCGCAGGACCGGTTGTTTGGTTATGCAAAATTCTTCGGGATTGATCCTCGGTATTTTGTCGATGATACAATCCCGGCGCATGCAAAAGAATTTGAGTATGAGATCCTGCAAAAGAAATATAAGTTGGCTGAGAATATACCCTTCCCTGTTTTGGGAGAGGATAAGAAGTTCTATAGTTCTTTCCATGAACAAAATGGCAAAAATAAAAGCGCAAAACTGTATAATCACATAAAGGGTGTGTACATTGTCTATCTGAAAGAAGTGGCTAACAACAGCATCGTGAAGTGCGCCACCAAGGTCTATGACGTTGACAATATCTTTTTATTAGTCAGCGGTTTCCTCAAATACTATAACGTCGATACATACGTCTATGGCATCATATTCAAATGGTCGACGTTTATTCATATCAATTATTACACCCAGGATTGCGCCGTCGTCGGCTATATGATCGCCCAGGACCCTACCTGTTCCGCGTCCATTTTGTATGGAAAACCCATGATGTTGGAGTTGTTCGGCCTGGCCGGAAGCTTCTCCTCGACGTCCGTGCCGGACCGCTTCCACGGCTATGCGGAAAAGCAGAACATCCCCGCCGGCAAGGACATCGAGAGCGCCTATCGCGCCCTCTGTTCCCAGGTCGCCCGCTCCTCCTCGGCGGACCAGACCGCCCGGGAGTTCGAACGCATCGCCGACCGCATCCGGCACCAGCGCAAACGCACCAGCGCGTCCTAGCCCGGCACCCGGGGGGACGCTTTTGTACGATCCGTGCCCGGGTGCTTGGCGCGGAAGGGGGGCAGGGGGAATCCCTCCAGGCCGCCGGCGACATGGCTGCCGCCGCCAGCGGTGCACAAAAAAAAGGAGCCTCCCGAGGGAGGCTCCTGAGAGGTTGCGTCATTGTCGCCGGGCGCTAGTCGCGATCGTGGCCGCCGCGATCATGGTCGCCGCGTCCGCCCCGACGGTCGGTACCGCGTCCGCCGCCGGGCCGCCGATCACGGCCGCCGGTGCCGCCGGTCTTGGCGTAATCGGCCGGATCGTAGGGAATGCCCCGTTCTTCGTTCATGACGGCCTTGTGGGACAGCCGGATGCGGCCGGTCGGTTCCACTTCCAGCACCTTGACCGTCAGATCCTGGCCGAGCTTGACCACGTCATAGGGGCTGGGCACCCGCTCCACGTCGAGCTGGGACACGTGGCACAAGCCCTCCAGGCCGGGCAGGATTTCGACGATGACGCCGCAGTCGATGATCTTTTTGACCTTGCCCGTATAGTTGGCGCCGACATCGGCGTGCTGATCGTAGTAGAGCACGCGCTCCCGGGCCTTTTCCAGGGATTCCAGGGTCGGGGCGAAGATGGAGATCTTGCCCGAATCCTCGATGTCGATGGAGGCGCCGGTGTCGGCCGTGATGGCCTTGATGTTCTTGCCGCCGGGGCCGATCACTTCGCGGATCTTTTCCGGATTGATGTTCACCACGGCCAGTTGCGGGGCCAGGGGCGACAGTTCGGGCCGCGGGGCGGCCAGGGTCTGCGCCATGATGCCGAGGATGTGCAGGCGCGCTTCCTTGGCCTGGTACAGGGCCCGGCGCATGACTTCCTGGGGGATGCCCGTGACCTTGATGTCCATCTGGATGCCGGTCACGCCGTCGGCCGTGCCGGCCACCTTGAAGTCCATGTCGCCCATGGCGTCCTCGTCGCCGAGGATGTCGGTCAGGATCACGAACTCGTCGTCTTCCTTGATGAGCCCCATGGCGATGCCGGCCACCGGCTCCTTGATGGGCACGCCGGCATCCATCAGGGCCAGGGTGGCGCCGCAAACCGAGGCCATGGACGACGACCCGTTGGATTCCATGATCTGGGAGACCACCCGCAGGGTGAAGGGAAAGTCCTCGGCAGCGGGCAGCACCGGCAGGATGGAGCGTTCGGCCAGGGCGCCGTGACCGATTTCCCGGCGAGACGGGCCGCGCATCATCTTCACTTCGCCCACGCAGTAGGGCGGGAAGTTGTAGTGCAGCATGAACCGCTTGTAGGTCTCACCGTTTAAGGTCTCGATCTTTTGCTCGTCGCCGGTGGAGCCCAGGGTGGCCACGCACAGGGACTTGGTCTCGCCCCGGGCGAACAGGCACGAGCCGTGGGTGCGCGGCAGCACGCCCACTTCGATGCCGATGGGGCGCACCGAGGTGACGTCGCGACCGTCCAAGCGCTGGCCGGTCTCCTTGATGAGGGCGCGCAGGAGTTTTTTCTCCATGTCGCTCAGGATGTCGCCGGCCTTGGCCAGGTACTGCGGCTCGTCCGGGAAGGCTTCGGCCACGGCCGCCATCACCAGCTCCTTGACGGCCTGCCGGGCCTCGCGCCGGGGCAGCTTGTCCTTGATGGCAAAGGCTTCCCGCAGCTTGGCCTCGGCCACTTCGTGGACCTTGGCTTCCAGCTCGGGGATGGGCGCCGGCGGCGTGAAGGGGATCTTGGGCTTGCCGGTCTTGGCCCGCATCTCCTCCTGGAGATCGAGCAGGGGCAGGATGGCCTTGTGGCCCCAGTCCAGGGCCTCGGCCAGCATGTCCTCGGACACGAAACGGCCGCCGCCTTCCACCATGACCACGGCGTCGCGCGAGGCGGCGAAAACCAGGTTGAGCGTGCTTTCGCCGTTGATCTCCGCCACGGTGGGGTTGAAGACGAACTTGCCGTCCAGGTAGCCCACCCGGCCACCGGCGATGGGGCCGGCGAAGGGGATCTTGGAGATGTGCAGGGCGCTCGAAGCGGCGGTCAGGGCCAGGACGTCAGGCTCGACCACGCCGTCGGCCGAGAGCACCGTGGCGATGATCTGGACCTCGTCCCGGAAGCCCTTGGGGAACAGCGGCCGGCAGGGGCGGTCGATCAGCCGGCAGACCAGCACCTCGCGTTCGGAGGGGCGGCCGATTTCCCGGCGGAAGTACGAGCCCGGAATGCGGCCGGCGGCATAGGACATTTCCTGATATTCCACCGTCAGGGGGAAGAAACCTTTTTCCATGGCCAGGGCCTGGGTGCAGGCCGTGACCAGCACCACCGTGCCGCCGCACTGGACCCAGACGGCGCCGTCGGCCTGGTTGGCCAGACGGCCGGTTTCCAGGATGATGGTCTTGCCGTCGATGGTGGTTTCGAGTCGGGTAGGATCGAACAATTTGGTCATGGGTACCTCGCGAAAAGTGGGGAGCGTCAGTTGATTGGAGCCGGCCCTCCCGCCATGCAGCAGGCGCGACGGCTGCCGGGAACCGGTTCCCGGCAGCGGGCGCGCATAATGCACGGTCGGGAAGGCGGGGCCCGGCGAACCGGGCCCCGTTGCGACTTACTTACGGAGGCCAAGCTTCGCGATCAGATCGCGATAGCGCTGCACGTCCTTCTTTTTCAGGTAGTTTAAGAGTTTCCGGCGCTGGCCGACGAGCTTCAGCAGACCCGTCCGGGAATGGAAATCCTTGGGATGGGCCTTGAAATGGTCGGTCAGATAGTTGATCCGCGCCGTCAGCAGGGCGACCTGAACCTCGGGGGAACCGGTGTCGCCGTCGTGCTTTTCGTGTTCCGCAATGATCTTGGCCTTATCCTCGGCGGTCATAACCACAGCGCTATCCTCCATGTTTGGGGGTATTGCCACGCGCGGCGGCGGATGTACCGTCGCGCCGGGTCGGTTGCGGGTCGCCGAACAGACCGCGCATGATGACCCACCTGAGTCCGCCGTCCGCTGCCTCGACCGTGGCCAGGGCCAGAGGACGGCCGGTGTCGCTTGCGAGCAGGGCCCGGGTGCCCGGAGCGTACGCGCCCGTGACCGGCAGGCGTACGCCCTGGCTGACCAGCACGGCCGCGGCGGCGTCCAGCGTCACCAGCGGCCAGTCGGCCAAGGCCGCCTCAAGCGGAACGATCCGCTCGGGCAGCGTTTCCGGGGCGGCCAGGATCGCGTCCAGGCCATGTGCCCCTTCGATGGAGAAGGGGCCGCTCGCTTCCCGGGTCAGGGCGGTAAGCACGGCGCCGCATCCTACGCGCTTCCCCAGGCTGTGGACCAGGGAGCGTACATAGGCGCCGGGGGATACCCGAACCCGGAATGTCACCGACGGCAGGTCCATGGAAACGACCTGCGCGTCGAAAATGGTAATCGCCTTTTCCTTCACCGGGGCGGCAATCCCCCGGCGGGCCAGGGCGTAAAGCGGCTTGCCCTGGTGTTTGGCCGCCGAATAGGGCGGTACTTCCTGGCTGGTCAGCGCCCGCCAACCGGTGACGGCCGCGGCAACCGCCTCGGGCGTCAGCCCGTCCCAGGGCGCCTCGGACGTCACCGTGCCCTGGCTGTCGTAGGTGTCCGTGGTCTGCCCGAGACGCAGGGTCCCGAGGTAGGTCTTTTCCCCGGACATGACATGCGAGGCGATCTTGGTGGCCTCGCCCAAAAGCACCAGCAGGACGCCCGTGGCCATGGGATCCAGCGTCCCGGCATGGCCGATCTTTTTTTGCCCGAGCCGTTTGATGGCCCCGAGGCAGCGGGCCGAGGTCGGACCGGCGGGCTTGTCCAGGACCAGCACGCCGTGCAGCTGGGAGAGCACCGGCTTAGGCATCGCCGGCCTGCTCCACGGCGCGGCCCAGGGCTTCGACCAGCACGGCCGACGCCTCGGCCAGCGGCTTGTCCAGCCGGCCGCCGGCCGCGTTTTTGTGGCCGCCGCCGCCGAAGGCCGCCGCCACCGTGCGGACGTCGACCGCGCCCACCGAGCGCAGGGAAAATTTCACGCCACCTTCCGGCAGCTCGCGGGCCAGCACGGCCGCCCGCACGCCGCGCACCATCAGCGCATAATTGACGAGACCCTCGCAGTCCTCGGGCCCCGTACCGGTACGGGCGAACATTTCCTGACTTATCCTGATGCTGCCCACCTGTCCATGCCGGCACAAATCAAGATTGCCCAGGATTTCGGCGGTCAGGCGCGCCTTGGCCAGGGTCCACTGGTTCTTGATGCTGGCGCCGATCCTGCCGACGTCCAGGCCGCCCCGGACCAGCTCGGCCACGATGTCCAGGCAGGCGGCGGAGGTGCTGCCGTAGCTGAAAAAGCCGGTGTCCGTGGCCATGGCCGTGTAGAGGGCCTCGGCCATGGGGCCGGTCAGGGGCACGCCGCAGTCGATGGCGAGCAGGGCCACCATTTCGCCCACGGCGCAACGGCCGGGATCGACCCAATTGAGGGCGCCGAATTCGGGATTGCCCAGGTGGTGGTCGATCACCGCCATCCGCGTAGGGTCGAGGGCGGTCTGCAACCGGCCCAGGCGGGCGGCGTCGCCGCAGTCCAGGACGAAGGCCAGGTCGTAGGGGGCGCCGTCCGGAGCCGCGACCAGGGGCGAGGGCAGGGGCAGCCAGGCATATTGGGGCGGCACCGGGGAATCGTTGAGCAGGGTACCGGTCTTGCCGAGGGCGGCCAACAGCCAGCCCATGGCCGCAGTGGCGCCCAGGGCGTCGCCGTCCGGCGAGGCGTGGGAGGCCACCAGGAAGCGTTCGCCCTCCCGGATGCGGCGGACGAGCTCATTCCTGGGGTCGGCCATAGACCATGTCCTCCAGGTAGGTGTCGCGGGCGAAGCGCAGCTCGGGCATGCTTCTGAGGCGCAACCGCTTGCCGAGCAGGGTGCGCAGAAAGCCCTTGGCCTGCTCCAGGGCGGCGGCCGCCGCAGCCAGCCGGGCCTCGTCGCCGCTTAAGGTGTAGAGGACTTCGGCCACGGTGAGGTCGGTATTTAAGGCCACGCCACTGATGGTGACCAGTTCCAGGCGCGGGTCGAACACCTCCTGGACAAGGGCCATGGCCAGCTCTTGGGCGATCTGGTCGGCCAGCCGGATGGCGCGGCGCGAAGTGGCGCGTTTCATAGGGGCATCCGTTTGTTCACAGGGTTATGATCTCGATGTCGTCGTCGATGAGCTCGGCGTCCGCGGCGGCCTCGGCCAGGGCCAGGGCCTTTTGCAACTGCCGCCGGGCGTAGACGGGGTCCCCCGAAACCAGGGCCACGGCCAACACCAACGTGTCCCACACGTCCTGCATGGCCACTTCCGCGGCGGACACATTGAACTTGTTGCGCAATTTCTGCTTGAGGCTCACGGCCACGCGGCGCTTGCCCTTGAGGGAATCGTTGCCGTGCAGGGCAAAGTGCAGGGTGAGGATGCCAACGACCATGACGCGCCCGTTGTGTCCGGCAAGCCGACTCCGGCAGGGACGGGCGACGTCGGGCCGCCCGTCCCTGTCCGGTTACAGGGTGGCCTTCTCCTCCACGGACTCGAAGGCTTCGATAACGTCACCGACCTTGATGTCGTTGTAATTTTCCAGTCCCACGCCGCATTCGTAGCCCTTGGTCACTTCCTTGACGTCGTCCTTGAAGCGCCGGAGCGAGGCGAGCTTGCCGGTGTAGACGACCACGCCGTCGCGCAGCAGCCGCACCCCGGCGTTGCGGGTGAGCTTGCCGTCGGTCACGCCGCAGCCGGCCACGATGCCAACCTTGGGCACGCTGAAGGTCTCGCGCACCTCGGCCTGGCCGAGGTACTGCTCGCGGATGACCGGCGCCAACATGCCGGACATGGCGTCCTTAATCTCCCCGACCAGCTTGTAGATAATGTCGTAGAAGCGGATGTCCACGTTCTCGTGCTCGGCCATCTCCTTGACCTTGATGGTCGGCCGCACGTTGAAGCCGATGATGATGGCGTCCGAAGCCGAGGCCAACAGGATGTCGGACTCGGTGATGGCGCCGGCACCGGCGTGGATGATCTCCACCTTGACCTTTTCGGTCGAGAGCTTGTGCAGGGCATCGGCGATGGCTTCGAGCGAACCCTGGACATCGGCCTTGAGCACCAGGTTCAGGACTTGGGCCTCGGCATCGGGCTTGCTGGCCAGGAAGGTTTCCAGCGTCACCTTGGAGGCCTTGCCGAGCTCGCGTTCGCGCTGCTTGGTGGCCCGGGTCTCGGCGATGCGGCGGGCGACCTTTTCGTCCTCGACCACGGCGAAGGATTCGCCGGCCTCGGCCACGCCCTCGAAGCCCTGGACCTCCACCGGCATGGCCGGTCCGGCCTGCTTGATCTTGTGGCCCTGGTCGTCGAAGAGCGCCCGCACCCGGCCGGAGAAGACGCCGCAGACGAAGGCGTCGCCCTGGTGCAGGGTGCCTTCCTGGATGAGCACCGTGGCCACCGGGCCCCGGCCCTTGTCCAGGCGGGCTTCGATGATATGGCCCCGGGACAGCTTGTCCGGATTGGCCTTGAGCTCCAGCACCTCGGCCTGGAGGAGGATCATTTCCAGCAGCGCGTCCAGGCCGATCTTCTGCTTGGCCGACACGCTGGCGAAGATGGTGTCGCCACCCCATTCCTCGGGCACCAGGCCCAGTTCGCCCAGTTCGCGCTTGACCCGGTCCGGATTGGCCTCGGGCTTGTCGATCTTGTTCACGGCCACCACGATGGGCACGCCGGCGGCCCGGGAGTGGTTCACCGCCTCGCGGGTCTGGTCCATGACGCCGTCGTCGGCCGCCACCACCAGGACCACGATATCCGTGACCTGGGCGCCGCGGGCGCGCATGGCCGTGAAGGCCTCGTGACCGGGGGTGTCCAGGAAGACGATGTCGCCCCGGGCGGTGGTCACGTGGTAGGCGCCGATATGCTGGGTGATGCCGCCGGCCTCGCCGGAAACCACGTTGGTGGCTCGGATGGCGTCCAGAAGCGAGGTCTTGCCGTGGTCGACGTGACCCATGATGGTGACCACCGGCGGGCGCGGCTTCAAATCCTCGGGCTTGTCCGGTTCGGCGGCGACCAGGTAGTCGTCCTCGGAAAAGCCGAACTTCTCCACCTCGAAACCGAACTCGGACGCGGCCAGGCTGGCCGTCTCGACATCCAGGGACTGGTTGATGGTCACCAGCGCCCCCAGGCCGAGCAGGACCTTGATGAGGTCCTGGGCCTTGGCACCCATCTGCCGGGCCAGGTCGGAGACGCGGATGGTCTCCTCCATGCGGATCTTGCGCTTGGCCGCCTTCATGGTCTGGGCGCCGGCGTCGATCTTGGTGGACAGAAAATCCTCGTGGCTCTTCTTGCGCTTGTACCGGGAACCGGCCCGACCGCCCGTGCGATCCTGGATATCGCCCACCTTGCGGCGACCGCCCTTGCCGGCGTTCAGGCCGCCACGGCGCGAGTCCTCTTCGTTCTTGGCCGAGAAGTCCACCACCCGGCGGTCCTTCTTGCGCCGTTTCGTGGCGTCATCGGTCGCGGGCGGCGGCGTGCCGGGCACAGGACGTCCGGTCGGACGCGCGGCGCCTCCGGGCGTGAAGCGGGCGCCGGCGGCCGGACGCGCGGATTCGGTCCTGGCCGGAGCCGGTTTTTTCGGGTCCGGCATGGAAATGATGCGCACCTTGGGGGCGGAGGGCTCGGGATGGCGCGGCTTTTTGCGGCGCTTATCCCCGGCCTCGGGGCTTTCGGCTCCGGCGGCGGTCGGCGCCTCCGGGGCGGCCTCTTCGGTGGCGGTCGGCGCGGCCGTCGCTTCCTCGCCCGCTTCGGGCGCTTCCAGGGCGGCTTCCTCGGTCGACGGGGCGGCCGGCCCACCGGTCGCTTCGGCCGTTTCGCCCGCTTCGGGCTCGACCGGCGTTTCCGGCTGCTCGGGGGCCGACGGCGCTTCCGCCGTAACGGACGCGGACGGCTCCTCGGGAGCGGCCGGCGCTTCGGGCGCTGCGGCTTCCGCCGGCGTCTCGACCGGTGCGGCCGGTGCTTCGGGCTCCTGGGCGGGGCGCACGATCCGGGCCGTTCCCCGGATGGGTTCGGCCGGCGCTTCCGGCGTCTCGACCGGCGCTTCGGGCGCCTGGGGCGCTTCGACCGGCGCCTCGGCCGTCACTTCGGCCGTCACTTCGGCCGTGACTTCGGGAGCGGGTTCGGGAGTCGAGGGCTTGGGGGCGGCAACCTTGCGGCGGCGGACGATGACACCGGGCTGCACTTCGGTGTCGATGACCTGGGTCCGGCCGACGGCACCCTGGCGTGCGCGAGCCCGCACCTGTTCGGCCTCCTCGTCGGAGAGCGTGGCCATCTGGCTTTTGGCGGGCATGCCGAGTTCGCGCAGGATCTGCAGTATCTCCTTGTTGCCGACGCCGAGATCCTTGGCCATGTCTTTGATGCGTATCTTATTCACTTAGACCCCCCCCTCCGGCGCCTGGACCGCTCGGAGTATTTCAAGAATTTCTCGGCGCATTCGGGGTTGGCGCAGAGATAGTGCCCCCGTCCGGGGAGGATGCCCCGAAGATCGGGCACGAAGCCGCCCTCACCATCCGGCGCGCTGACGTGCCGGGTGAGGACGGTCTTGGCAAAGCGGCCCCGACAGATCACGCACATGCGCATGGGAGGGCCGGAATGATGCGGCGTTGCCTGCGACTTCATTCGTTCGTATCCGTCTCCGGCATTTCCAGGGTTGCGCTGCCGTCCTCCGGCGTGTCCACGGAGTCGGCGGCGTCCTCGGCCGCCGCGGCGACGCTCGGGCCCATGAGTTTCATGGCCGCGCGCAGGTCGTCGCGTTTGGACGGGGTCATGCCGGCAATGGCATCAATGGCCTCGTCCGGGGCCTCGATGAGCTGTTCCATGGACTCGAACCCGGCGGCCAGGATGTTTTCCACCGGAATTTCGGCCACGCTGGCCAGCTGTTCCAGAAATTTCTTCGAGGCGTTGGCCTCGCGGAAGCGCGTTTCGGTGAAGATGTCGATCTTCCAGCCCAAAAGCTTGGCGGCCAGTTTGACGTTCTGTCCCTTGCGGCCGATGGCCAGGTTGAGCTGGTCGTCGGACACCACCACTTCCAGGGCCTTGTCGTCCTCGTCCACGGAGATGCGGGAAACCCGGGCCGGGGACAGGGCGTTGGCGGCGTAGGTGGCGATTTCGGGGTTCCAGACCACGATGTCGATGCGCTCGCCCCGCAGCTCCTGGACGATGTTCTGGATGCGCGAGCCGCGAATGCCGACGCAGGCGCCCACCGGATCGACGTCCCGGTCCTTGGAGATGACGGCCACCTTGGCCCGGGAGCCCGGATCGCGCGCCACGGCCACGATCTTGACCGTGCCGTCGGACACTTCCGGCACCTCGCGGGAGAAAAGCGCCTTCATGTAGTCGGCATGGGTGCGCGACACCAGAATCTGGGGGCCGCGCCCGGACGGCAGCACCTCGATGATGAAGGCCTGCACCCGGTCGCCGCGCTTGTAGCGCTCGCGCGGGATCTGCTCTTCCTTGGGCAAAAGCGCCTCGGTGCGGCCGAGGTTGATGATCCAGCCGGACCGGTCGCGGCGCTGGATGATGCCGGAAATGATCTCGCCCTTGCGGTCCTTGTATTCCTCGTAGATGATTTCCTGCTCGGCGTCGCGCATCCGCTGGATGATGACCTGTTTGGCCGACTGGGCCGCGATGCGTCCCAGATCCTCCACCGTCAGCTTGAAGCCCATCTCGTCTTCCAGGGCAACGTTGGGGTCGATGGCCCGGGCGTCGGCCAGGCAGATCTCCGCCGCCGGATCGGCCACGTCGTCGTCCTCCACCACCACCTTGAACTGATAGACCTCGATCTCGCCCTGTTCGTCGTTGTAACTGACCTCGACGTCGAGGTTTTCGCCGTACTTGCGGATGACCGAGGAGCGTACGGCTTCTTCCAGGGTGTCGATCAGCAGATCGCGGTCAATGCCTCGATCCTTGCTGATCTGATCGATGGCTTTCTTCAGTTCCGTCATGGGGTTACCTCCGAGGTTCCGGACGGGGCGCCACCTTCGCCGGCCCCTCTTTCGGAAAGAGCGTCAAGGGCGTGGATAAGGCGGATCTTTTCCGCCTCCGCGAAATCGAACGACAGGACAAAGGCCTTGGGGCCCGGGTCCGCGGTCATCGCCACCCGGTTGCCGTCAACAGCCGCCAAGTTCCCGCGAAAACGCTTGCGTCCCTGGCGGGGGGTGGTCAGCTTGACCTCGATTTCCCGACCGACATAGCCGGTCAGCTGCGCCGGCTCGAAAAAATGCCGGTCCAGGCCGGGCGAGGAGACTTCCAGGACATACGGGCCGTGGAAGATTTCCTCCACGTCGAGCAGGGCGGAAATCCGGCGACTGACGGTGGCGCAGGCATCCACGGTCACCCCCTGCCGCTCGGAAGTGCGGGGGGCATCCGGAGCCACGTCGAGAAAAAGGCGCACCACCTGCCGGCGGCCTGATTGTCCCAGTTCCACGCCCCACAGGACAAGGTCCATGGCGGCGAGACAGGGGGCGGTGAGCGCTTTGAGCTTTTCCGTTACGACACTTTCGTGGTGCATGGAGTCCTTTGTCAGCAAAAAAAAAGTGGACCGATCGTCAGGCCCACCTTGTCACAACAACCGTTCGGTTGGAAGACTCAGGCTGGAGCGGGCGACGAGGATCGAACTCGCGACACCAAGCTTGGGAAGCTTGTACTCTACCAGCTGAGCTACGCCCGCTCGAACGGCAGGAAATATCATTCCATCCTGATTTGTCAAGCCCCGTCTTTGCAGCCTCGCCAGCGGTTGCCGCCGTCCCGGCGGCCGTCCGGTCGCGGCGCGTGGCCTGGATGTTGCAACTCTTCGGCGCGAGGAGGACCGCATCCATGGAAATGAGCATGTATAGCGCGGTTTTCGGAGCCCTCTCCACGGAGATGCGGCTGAACCTCTCCGCCAATAATTTGGCAAACGTCAACACCACCGGCTACAAGCGCGACCGGGTGACCTTCGAGGATACCTTCGCCCGCTACGCGCATGACTACCATGTCGATCCCCGCAGCGACCTGCGCCAGGAACAGCTCCTGCCCCGGGCCGACGTCATCGCCAAGCCTCGGTTGGCCGAACAGAAGGTCGACTTCTCCCAGGGGGCGCTCAGCATGACCGGCAACCCGCTCGATCTGGCCATCCAGGGACCGGGGTTCTTCAAGGTCCGCAACGGCGGCAACACCTATTATACCCGCAACGGCGCCTTCCACCGTTCCGCCGACGGCCTGCTCGTCACCGACCAGAACTACACCGTGCTCGGCAACGGCGGGGCCATCGACGTGCCCGAGGGCAAGAACCTGTCCGTGGACGGCAACGGCGGGGTCTACGTGGACGGCGCCCAGGTCGGCCAGCTCGACGTGGTGTCCGTGCAAAACCCCGAGGCCCTCCAGAAATTCGGCAACAATCTCTATACGGGCGCTTCCGGAGCCCAGGTCCGGGAAGGCGGCCTGGACGAGACGACCACCCAGGTGGCCCAGGGCTATCTGGAAAAACCCAATGTCGAGGTGGTGGAGGAGATGGTCTCCATGATCGAGACCCAGCGGACCTTCGAGGCGTACCAGAAGGTCATGACCAGCTCCAACGAGCTGGACACCAAAGCCATCCGCATGGGCACCGACAAGTCCTAACGCCAGCCAAGGAGCAGTTCCGCCATGATGCGATCCCTTTGGACAGCGGCCACCGGCATGGTGGCCATGCAGCTGCAAATAGACACCATGTCCCACAACCTGGCCAACGTGAACACCGTGGGCTTCAAGAAAAGCCGGGCCGAGTTCGAGGACCTCATGTACCAGACCCTCCAGGTGGCCGGCACCGAGACCGTGGGCGGCAACCGCCTGCCCACCGGCCTCCAGGTCGGCCTCGGCGTCAAGCCGACGACGGTCCACAAGTTCTTCACCCAGGGCGATCTGCAAAATACCGGCAACACCCTGGATGTGGCCATTCAGGGCGACGGTTTTTTTAAGGTCGACGTCAACGGCCGCGACCTCTACACCCGGGCCGGCTCGTTCAAGCTCAACCAGGACGGCACCATCGTCACGGCCAACGGCTATCCGTTGCAGCCGACCGTCACCGTGCCGACGGAAACCAAGACCATCACCATCACCGAGAACGGCCACCTCACCTGTCTGGACCAGAACAGCACCGAGCTGGCCTCGGCCGATATCCCCATCTACACGTTCATCAACCCGTCCGGACTCAATGCCGAGGGCCGCAACATGTACTCCACGACCCAGGCCTCGGGCGATGCCCAGGAAGTGACGCCTGGCGACAAGAACGCCGGCACCCTGACCCAGGGCTATCTGGAAATGTCCAACGTGGAGTTGGTGGACGAGATGGTCGGCCTCATCGTCGGCCAGCGGGCCTACGAGGCCAACTCCAAGTCCATCACCACGGCCGACGGCATGCTGCAAACGGCCATTAACGTGAAGCGGTAAGTTGCGGATCGGAGGACGTCATGCAACGTCATTTTTCCCGTCGGATACTGGTAGCCTGCCTGGTGGCGGTCGGTTTGCTGGCCGCGGCCTGGCCGGCCGGGGCCGCCCTGTGGCGGCTCACCGTCAAGGAGGCCGCCACGGCCGCCGGTCCGCGGGTGCTGTTGTCCGAACTGGCCATTCCCCAGGAGGATATGCCCAAGGACGCCTGGGCGACCCTCGGCGCCACGCCGTTATGGTACTCCCCGCGCATCGTCGGCCGGCAGGTGGTCCTGCCCGCCGAGAAGGTCCTGCAAGGGCTGCATTATTATCTGCGCGACGCGCCGCTCGAATTCGAGATGCCCAACCAGACCGTCATCATGCGCGGCGGCAAGGTGCTCTCGGGCGACGAACTGCGCACCATGGCCGTCGAAACCTTGACGCCCAAGATCCAGGCCCTGGGGAACGACGCCCGGCTGGCCTCCCTGTCCGTGCCGCCCCACCTGTTCTTCGAGGACCGGGCCACCAAGGTGACCGTGGACGCCGGCGACGTCAGCCCGGGCAAGAATATTTTCCGCTTCGTGGTCGCCGCCGCCGGCGACAAGGTGCTGCGCACGGTCCAGGCCGAGGCCGTCATCGACCAGTGGTCCCGGGTGCCGGTGGCCGTCAGGCCGCTCAACCCCAAGGCCGAACTGTCGCCCCAGGTGACCTATGTCCTGGAGCGGCGCAGCCTGGCCGGCATCCGGGGCCGGGTCTTCGAGCCGGGGAACGGCTTGTGGCGGCTGCGGCGCGGCGTCGGCCAGGGGCAGATCATCATGGTCGATGACGTGGAGCCCATGCCGCTCATCCAGCGCGGCGAACAGGTGCGCCTGGTTTACCAGGGCCGGTCCTTGCGCCTGACCATGACGGCCCAGGCCGTCACGGACGGCGCGGCCGGCGGCAAGATCACCGTGCGCAATCCCGGCAGCACCCGGGAAGTGGTCGGAATCGTTCGGGACAAGAATACGGTGGTGGTGCGCTGACGCCACCAAGGATGCCATGCCATGAACGCCAAGCACCTCCCCCCCCTGATCCTGGCCCTGCTGGCACTGGTCGGCTGCTCGGCCGCGTCCAAGAAGCCCACGCCCATGCCGCAGCTCACGCCGTCGGTGGCCAAGGCGCCGCCGCCTTCGGAGAATCCGGGGTCGCTGTACAGCCAGAACCAGCCCACTTTCCTCTTGGAGGATACCCGGGCCCGGCGGGTCGGCGACATTCTGACGATCAATATCGTGGACACCTCCAAGTCCGATCTGAAGGCCGAGACGAAAAACGACAAGACCACCAGCCAAAAGCTGAACGTGGCGAACTACTTCGGCGGCAAGACCGTCTCCGGCAACCTGATCGGGCAGCTCGGCGGTCCCAACTTCGGCATGAAGGGCAAGACCGGCACCACGCCCCTGGTCAACAACTCCACCACGGATTCGTTCCAGGCCAAGGGCGAGACCAAGCGGGAGTCCGCCGTCACCGCCTCCATCGGCTGCCGCATCGTCAATATTCTGCCGGGCGGCGTCATGCAGGTGGAAGGGGCCCGGCAGACCCGGGTCAACAACGAAAACCAGATCATCGTGGTCAAGGGGCTGGTGCGGCCCATCGATGTCGGGCCCAACAACACCGTGCCCTCCACCCAGTTGGCCGATTGTCAGATCGAATACTACGGCGAGGGCGACTTGGCCGACCGGCAGAAGAGCGGTTGGTTGACCCGGCTGCTGGACAACGTCTGGCCGTTCTGAGGAATCCTTTCATGGAGCGTAAGGATATGCGGCGGAGATACTGTGCAAGCGCGACGCGCGTCGCCATGCTGGTCGGGATGGTCGTGTGGTGCCTGACCCTGACCGCCCCGGCGGCCCGGGGCGCCCGGATCAAGGACCTGGCCGATGTTTCGGGCATGCGCACCAACCAGCTCGTGGGCTACGGCCTGGTGGTCGGCCTCTCCGGCACCGGCGACAAGACCGGTTCCAGCTTTACCGTCCAGTCCATCTTCAACATGCTCGACAAGATGGGCGTGCGCGTGGACAAGGCGACGCTGAAGCCCAAGAACGTGGCCGCCGTCATGGTCACGGCCCAGATGCCGGTCTCGGCCAAGCCCGGCGGTCGGTTGAACGTCACCGTCTCCTCGCTCGGCGACGCCACCAGCCTGTTGGGTGGCGTGCTGCTGGTGACGCCGCTCAAGGGCGTGGACGGCAACATTTACGCCATCGCCCAGGGATCGCTTCTGGTCGGCGGCGTGTCGGCCCAGGGCGCCGGTGCCTCGGTGTCCAAGAACATCACCACCGTGGGCCTCATCCCCGGCGGGGCCAATGTGGAGCGGGCGGTGGCCTTCTCCTTCAACAACCAGTCCAGCCTGACCCTGACCCTGCGCACCCCCGATTTCTCCACGGCCACCCGCATGGCCAAGCGCATCAACGAGGTCAGCGGCTCGGCCATGGCCACGACCCTGGATGCCGGTACGGTGCGCTTGGCCGTTTCCGGCACGAACCAGGGCAACCTGGCCCAGCTCATGGCGTCCATCGAAAATATCGAGGTCACGCCCGACGCCCGGGCCCGGGTGGTGGTGGACGAAAAGACCGGCACCGTGGTGCTCGGCCAGAACGTCCAGATCTCCCCGGTGGCCGTCACCCACGGCAACCTGCAGATCCAGGTCCAGGAGTCGGCCGACGTGTCCCAGCCCCTGCCGTTCTCCAACGGCCGGACCGTGGTCACCCCCCAGACCAATATCGGCGTGAACGAAGAGAACCGCAAACTCAAGATGATCGAGGGCGCCACCTTGCAGGAACTGGTGGAGGGCCTCAACGCCCTGGGCGCCACCCCGCGCGATCTCATCAGCATCCTGCGCACCTTGCAGGCCTCGGGCGCCTTGGCCGCCGACCTGGAGGTCAACTAGCCATGGCCGTCTCTCCGGCTTCGGCCGAACTGGCCGCCAACGCCGCGCTGCAAAGCGACGCCCAGCAGAAGCTGCGCGTGGACGCGCTCAACCGCGCCCTGGCCGGAGGGGTGTCCAAGGAAAAGAAGCTGCGCGAGGCCTGCCAGGGCTTCGAGTCGCTGTTCCTGTCCCAGCTCTTTAAGGAAATGCGGGCCACCGTGCCGAAAACCGGCATCCTGCACGGCCAGTTCGAGGAGCAGTACTACTCCATGTTCGACAAGGCCATGTGCGACAAGATGTCCGACGCCGGCGGCATCGGTCTGGCCGACATGATGTATCGGCAGTTGCGCGGCCGGGTCCTCGGGAACCAGTCCGGCCAGAACGGCGCGGAGTCGCTGCCCTTCGCCACCGACCGCCTGCCCCTGCCCGCCCAGGGCATCGGCCGGTCGGCCACGCCCGTCCTGGCCCAGGGTCTGGCGCCCAGCCACGTGCCGTCCAAGGATCTCGGCACCGAAATGGAAGCCGCCGCCCAGGCGGCCACGCCCATGGCCGCGCCGGTGTCGGGTCGCATTTCCTCCGAATTCGGCTGGCGGACGGACCCCTTCAAGGGCGGCAAGGGCTGGCACGCCGGCATGGACATCGCCGCCGCCGAAGGCGACCCGGTGTCCGCCTGCTGGGACGGCACGGTTGTTTTTGCCGGGGTGAAGGCCGGCTACGGCAACGTGGTGGAGGTGGAACACGCCGGAGGATGGAAGAGTGTTTACGGGCACTTGCGACGTTTTTCCGTGCACCCCGGCGATAGCGTTCGGGCTGGCGGAAAAATTGCAGAGGTTGGCAGTACCGGGCGTTCCACCGGGCCGCACCTGCACTTCGAATTGCGGCACGGCAGCGACACGGTGGATCCCGAAGGGCTGTTGGCCGAGGCCGGCCTGATCCAGCCGAAGGGATGATGCCACAATATTCCGGCATGTTAGGAGAGAAGATATGATGACGAGAATTCTTGCCAACCTCGAGCGACAAAAGCGGGCCCTGGCGCTTTTGGAGAAGCTCCTTGGGGAAGAATTTTCCCTCCTGGCCAAGCGCGACGCCTCCGGCGTGACCTCCCTGGAATTTTCCATCCAGGAGCTGATGCGCCAGCTCGCCGGCGAACGCACCGATCTCTACCGGAATTACGCGGCCATGGACCCGTCGGCCAAGCGCCTTGCCCAATTGCTGGATCGCTTTCCGCCTGAGGCGCGGGAGACGGCCACCGCCCTGGTGGCGGCCATGGAAGCCCAGGAAAAGCGCTGCTCCGGCCTGGCCTCCCGCAACTACCAGATGGCCCTCGGTCTCTACGACACCACCAAGAACTGCCTGGACTACCTCCAGTCGCATCTCATCCCGAAGAAGGGGGTATACGGGTCCAGGGGACGGGTGGACGCTGCCATGCCGGCCCCGGGGCGCGTCGACGGGAGGTGCTAGATGTCCGGCATCAGTTCGCTGCTTTCCATAGGGAAGTCAGCCCTCAATGCCTCCCAGGTGGCCTTGCAGGTCACCGGCAACAACATTGCCAACGTCGATACCGAGGGCTACAGCCGGCAGTCGGTCACGCTGGTCAACGGCACCTACACCGACGGCGTCGATGTCGACGGGGTGACCCGGTCCTATGATGCCTTCGTGGAGGCCCAGTACCTGGACAAGATTTCCGCCCGTGACCGCTGGAGCGCCATCTATTCCGGACTGAGCGGCATCGAAAGCCTGTTCAACGAGTCCAATACCGCCGGCATCAACGCCGCCCTGTCCTCCATGTTCTCGGACTGGGGAAACCTGACCAGCACCACGGCCAGCAACGCCTCCATCACCGCCATGCTGGAGCACACCCAGACCCTGTTGAGCCTGCTGCGCTCGGCGTCGAGCACGCTGTCCTCCACCAAGCACGATCTCCAGACCTCCATCGCCGCCGACGTGGACACCCTCAATTCCCTGTCCCAGGGAATCGCCGAGATGAACAGGAAGATCGACGCCGCCACCGAGGGCACCGAGGCCTACAACAGCCTGCTCGATTCCCGCGACGCCCTGATCGAACAGGTGGCGTCCCTGGCCGAGATCAACGTGGTGGACAACGGCTCCGGGAGCCTTTCCGTCTATCTGGCCTCGGGCCAGACCGTGGTGGACGGCACCACCAGCTTTTCCTTCACCTACGAGCAGGGCCAGACCGTGCGCCAGCTTTCCTCCACCTCCATCGCCAACAAGTCCGACGCCCAGTGCTACTATACCGGCACGGATTCCTCGGAATACACGATCAAGGTGGTCAGCAACGGCGGCGTGGGCAGCGGAGCGGCCTTCGAGGTCTCCCTGGACGGCGGCAAGACCTGGTTGACCGATGACGACGGCAACGTCCTCGTCTATTCGGCCAACGGCGAGGACGGCAAGGTCGCGGTGGGTGACCTGCAAATCTGGTTCGGCACCACCAGCAACGCCGGCAGCCTGCCGACCAGCGACCTGGCAGTGGGGGACACCTTCACCTTGGTGCCCAAGAAGGCCGTGTACTGGTATACCTCGGCCGGCACGCCCGAAATCATTTCCCCCCAGCAGTACGCCGACGGCACCGACAATGCCCGGCGGCTGACCGGCGGCAGACTGTGCGGCGAGCTGGAGGTGGCCGACACCTATATCGGCGACTACCAGGACAGCCTCGACGGCCTGACCGAAAGCATGATCTGGGAAGTGAACCGCCTCTATTCCCAGGGGACCGGCAGCGAGGCCTATTCCTCCTGCCTCGGCACCTACAGCGCGGCCGACACCACGGCCGCCCTGGGCGACACCAACGCGGGACTGGTGTTCGGCAGCCGGCTGGCCTCGGGCGCCTCCATGGTCTACGTGTACAACGATGCCGGCACCCTGGTGTCGAGCGCCTCCATCACCCTGGACCCGAGCACCGATTCCCTTGAGGACGTGGTCGGCAAGATCAACACCGCCTTCGGCGGCACGCTCACGGCCTCCATCGTCAACGGCCAGATTTCCCTCGACGCGGCCGACGGCTACGACTTCCGCTTCGGCGACGACTCCTCGGGACTGTTCGCGGCCCTGGGCCTCAACACCCTGCTTACCGGCTCCACGGCCGGGGACGTGGCCTTGAACAGCGCCGCCACCTCGGACATCGGCATGGTCTGCATCGGCCACGTGGGGTCGGACGGGCTGGTGGCCTCCGGCGACACCACCACGGCCACGGCCATCGCCGCGCTCGAAAATACCGCGGTGCCCATCGTCATCAACGGCAAGACCGTAGCCAGCCAGACCCTAGGCGACTATTACGACACCCTGGTCGGCACGGTCGGCTCGGATATGTCGTCGGCCAAGTACCAGTACAGCTACCAGGGCGCGCTGGCGTCGTCCCTGGAGGGCGACAAGTTGGCCGTTTCCGCCGTCAGCCTGGACGAGGAATTGACCAACCTCATCATGTACCAGCACGCCTATCAGGCGGCGGCCAAACTCATCAGCACGGCCGATTCCATGTTTCAAACGGTCCTGGCAATGAAAAGCTAGCCCCGGAGGCCTTCATCATGGTCATGCGCGTCACCCAGCAAAGCCTTTACGGCACCGTTATCCGCCAGACCAACTCCACGTTGCTCGATCTCGTGAACACCAACGAGCAGGTGTCCACGGAAAAGCGCATCAACAAGCCGTCCGACGATCCCACCGGTACGGTGACGGTCCTCAATACCCGTTCCGACATCAGTCGGTTCACCCGGTACGCGAGCAACATCACCCAGGCCTCGGGCTGGCTGACCCAGGAAGACAGCACCCTGACCTCGGTCAGCACCCTGACCTCCAGCATCAAGGCCCTGGCCGGGCAGGCGGCGACCGGTACCATGAACGCGGACAACCGGAAGGAAATCGCCACCCAGGTCCGGCAGTATTTCGAGCAGCTCATTTCCCTGGCCAACACCACCTACAGCGGCCAATCCCTGTTTTCCGGCCAGAAGACCGACACCGAGGCCTATGCCGAGACGCTGTGGATGACCTCGAACGACGATGCCTTCGACGCGGTCGTGGCTTCCAACGGCGGCTTCACCATCTCCGGCGACGCCGACTACACCGTGCTCGTGCAGTTTTCCGCCTCCAACGCCGGCACCCACCAGCCGTCCTTCCGCTACTCCCTGGACGGCGGCGACACCTGGGCCAGCAACGGCACCTACGCCACCTCGGCCTCGGCCGACACCCAGATCCTGAACCTCGGCAGCGGCTTGACCCTGGAACTCTCCAACGACGCCCTGGATGCGGTGAAGGTCAGCCCGAATACCAAAGACGCCACCGGCACCTGGCTGTGGATCCGGCCGACCGCCATCTACCAGGGCAACGACAACGACACCGTGACCGTGACCTCGGCCAACAACACGACGGTGACGGGCAGCGCCGCAGGGACGTTCTCCAGCAATGTGGTGGTGCGCGTGGACGGGAACACGAGCTTCGCCAGCGGCTCCACCTTTTCCTATTCCTACAGCCTGGACGGCGGCAGCACCTGGGTGTCCGGCAACACCTCGGGGGTGTGCGACGGCTCCAACGCCACGTTAAGCGTGGCCGGCGGGATTTTGACGCTCTCGGCCAACGGCGGTTCCCTGACCTCGGGCAGCCAGTTTTTCATCCAGCCGAGCACGGCCGACATCTCCATCGCCATCTCCGATTCCGACTCGGTGGTGGTCAACGGAGTGGGCAAGGATATCTTCGGCGGGGTCGCCAAGCAGAACGGGGCGAGCAACGCCTCGGTGGTCACCTTCAGCGGTTCGGATTCCGCCAATTTGCTCGAGACCGTAGGGAACTTGATCGGCTATTTGGAGACCAACAATGAGGACGGCATCGGCGAATGCGTGGATGATCTGACCTCCTCCCTGGAGCATATCGAGAACGCCCTGACCAAGGTCGGCGGCAAAGGAAACCGGGTCACCTCCGCCAAAACCGTGGTGGAAACCCTGTCGGACAATGCCACCACCACCTTGAGCGCGGTCGAGGACGCGGACATCGCCACCCTCATCACCAAGCTCGCCCAGCAGGAGCTGGCCTACCAGGCCGTGCTCAAGTCCTCGAGCATGGTGATCGGCATGTCGTTGCTGAATTATGTGTAGCGATTCTGGCCGGCGACGTTGACAACAACCGTCCCCGGTGGGTAAGACTGTTTGTAACAAGGCGCGATGACGGTATTTTTCCGCGCTATGAACCATAAGTGGGGGCCTGGGCGTTCATGCTCATTTTGACTCGAAGACCAGGCGAAAGCCTGCACCTGGGCGACCATATCAAGATCACGGTCCTGGGCGTTCAGGGAAAGCAGATTAAAATCGGGCTGGAAGTCCCCGATGACATGCAGGTCTATCGGGAAGAGGTCTATCTTAGAGTGCTGGAGCAGAACCGGCAGGCGCTGTGCGCCTCCGATTCCGATGTCCTGGCGGCGGCACAGTTATGGCCAAAAAAGACGAACGATTAGTGGAAACGCGCCTTGGGCGCATGCGTTTGCCCGAAAGTCAGGTCCTGTCCTTCCCGCGGGGGCTGATCGGCTTTATGGGCCATCGGGAATTCACCCTCCTCCAGGTCCGGGAAGAGTCTCCTTTCCTGGTCCTGCAAAGCTTGACCGATCCCTCGTTGGGCTTGCTGGTGACCGATCCCTACCAGTTCCTGACCGACTACGAGGTGGTCATCGGCGAGGCCGATCTCAAGGTCCTCGGCGTCTCCTCCCGGGAGCAGGTCACCATCCTGGTCACCGTGACCATCCCCCAGGGCATGCCCGAACGTACCACCCTCAATTTGAGCGGACCCATCATCGTGAACAACGATGCCCGCATCGGCTTGCAGGTCCCCCAGACCGAGGGGCGCTATCCCTCCCATTTCACCCCCGGGATGACGCCGCCCCGCAAAAAAAGCGCCTCCCGAACCGCCGGTCGCGGCCCGAAAGGCGCTCGTGTGGCTGCCGACACGCCGGAGGATGCGGATTAGCCGAACAGGTCCGACTCCATCTTCAGGAGCTTTTCGGCAATCTTCGTCGAATTCGGCTGATAGGTCCCGGCATCGACCTGGGCCTTGAGACTCGCCACCTTGTCCGTCCGGATGTCCGAGGCGTCTTGCGCTTCCCGGGCTGCCTGGGAAACAAGCTTGGCGTTGTCGGAAAGCGTCACCCTGTCCGTGCCGGAAGACGACTGCGCGGCGTCCGTGCCCGCCGTCTTGCCGCCGGTCCCGGCGGCTTCGCCCGCATCGCTGCGGCCGAGCCGGTCCTGTCCGTAGGTCTGATTGAGTCCGAGTATCTTGATATCCATCGGGGTGCCCCCTTCCGCAGTGTGCCGTTACCGACCTTATCGGCAGCGGGGCGGCCGGAATTTAGAGCATGGTTTCATCGACTTTTTCCAGGGCCAGTTCCCAGAGGCGCTTGAGGACGGCATTTCGCTCGCTGCCCGTGATGGCCGTGGGGCCGTCGGGCGTGTCCTGCCGGAGGATCTGCATTTCCTGTTCCTCCGGTGGATAGGCGAAGGTGACCCGGAAGCCCAGCTCGTCCTCGAGGGCGGCCTTGATGTCGTCCACCACCGGGGAATCCGAACCGGTGACGATGCAGTTCTCGACGATCTCGGCCGCCACCCGCCGCACCAGGTCCTGGCGTTTGGCCTCGCGGGCCTGCCGGGCTTCGGCGTCCTCCTCGGGCGTCGGCACCGGCCGGGACAACCGGCGGTAGCGGGCCAAACGCCTGGCCGTGGTCACCTGTCGTCCGTAGGTCCGCAACATGGTGCGAACGGGGTAGGGTGTCGCGGTCAAGGCGTTGCGCTCCTTTTCATATCTCCTATCGGATTTTCAAAGCATACCTTTAGAGTCAAGACAAGGGAAATTGCGGGAGCCCCCGGCGGCCGGGGGCATGATGCCCCCGGACCCCTCGATGCGCGGGCGTTTTGACGACAAGCGAAGACGCTTGCCGTCAAAACGCCCGCGAAAGGGGGGTCCGAAGAAGGTTGGACAGGCGAAAGAGCTTTTCGGGTCAGGGGGGTTAGGGGGAATGATTCCCCTAAGCCAGGTCCAGGGGCAGCGCCCTGGTGGGGTAGGTCCGGGGAGGGCGACGCCCCGCCCCGGCCGCCGGAGGCGTCTTCCCGGCTGCCGTTTCTTGTGCCGCGGGGGGGATTGCCGTATAGCTTGGAGGGTTCTTTCCGAACCGGTGTTTCCCGAGGAGCGGCATGACGACGATGTGTGAGGTCAGGACGGTGTGCGTTCTCTACAAGTCCGGGCACGACCAGGCCAGGGGGCTGGCTTGGTCGGTGGCCGATTGGCTGGCGGCCCGGGGCTTGATCGTCCAGGTGCGGGAAAACGCGCCCGAGGCGATGCCGACGGTGGTGCCGCCCGGGGCCATGGTGACCGCGCCGTTCTCGCTGACCGTGGTTCTCGGCGGCGACGGCACCATGCTGGCGGCCGCCCGGCAGGGCGCCGTCGACCAGGTGCCGCTTTTCGGCATCAATCTCGGCCGGGTGGGCTTCATGACCGAGGCCGGGCTGGACGACTGGCCCGAACGGTTGGGGGAGATTCTCGACCACGGCTTCACCGTGGCTCGGCGCATCCTGCTCGATGTGTCGGTCATCCGGGGCAATGCCACCGTCTTTACCACCACCGCCGTCAATGACGCCGTGGTCAGCCGCGGGGCCATGGCCCGGCTGGCCGCCTTCGACGTCAGTCTGGGGGAGGCCGACGTCTGCACCTTGCGGGCCGACGGGGTGGTGGTGTCCACGCCCACGGGCTCCACGGCCTATTGCGTGTCGGCCGGCGGACCGCTCATCCACCCGGACCTGGACGTCCTGTGCGTGGTGCCGATCTGTCCGTTTTTGAGCGATTTCACACCGGTGGTGGTGCCGTCCTCGGCCACGGTGCGCCTGGCCCTGTCCGCCCCGGAGACGTCGATGTACCTGACCTGCGACGGTCAGGAGCTTTTTCCGTTGGACGACTGCGACGTGGTGGTGGTGCGTCGGGCCGAGCGGACGTTCCGGCTGGCCCGGGGCGCGCGGGACGGCTATTTCGAGAAACTGCGGCTCAAGGGGTTCATCAACCGGCCATGACCGACCTCACGCCCGCCATGTCCCCGGCCGACGGCCGGATACGCCGCTACGGCGAGGACCCGCTCCTCGACGCCTGGCTGCTCCATTTCATGACCGAAAATCATCTGGAGCACTCCATCGATCCGGAAAACGCCACGCCGGAGCAACTCCGGTTCATGGTCGCCCTGCCGCCGGACCGGATTTACATTCCCTGCACCGATGAGATGTTCGCCCGCCTGTCCGGAGACGCGGCCGATCCGGTGGTGCTGGCCGAATACGCCGTCCAGCTCGACCGGGTGAACGAACTCCTCGACGCCTTCGTGCCCGACCCCTACACCCGGACCAAGATCCGCACCCTGTGCGAACTCAAGTACCGGCAGGCCCTGGTCAATCCCACCATCATCCCGTCCCGCCTGGGCAAACGGCTGTGCACCATTTTTCTGACCCAGTCCGGGCTCGACGACCCCTACCGCGAACGCAAGCAGCGTCTCAACCGCCGGGCGGCCGACCGCGTCAAGGACACGTCGCTCGTCGACATGCTCTACGCCGCGCCCCGCGCCGCCCAGCGCGGCGGCATCCCGGAGATGCGCTACGGCCTGGACTGCCTGGAGCTGGCCCGGTTGCTCGTGCTCGGCACCGTGCCGGGCATCTGGGAGCGCGAGGACTGGCGGCCGAACGCCGCCCGGCTGGAGCACGACGTGGCCGCCATGCCCGAGGGCTTTGCCCGGCTGACGGCCTTGCTCGATCCCCGGCGGGGCGGGGCGCTCAAGATTCTGTTTCTGCCCGACGCCTCGGGCGGCCTGCTCTTCGACCTGCTGGCCATCCGGGCCCTGCTGCGCCTGGGGCACCGGGTCATCCTGGCCTTCAAGGCCGGCTTCTACTTCGATGCGCCCACCATCTGGGACAGCGACAACGATCCGGTGCTGGAGGACGCCCTGGGCGGGGCCTATCTGCTGGACGAACCCCGGGTGGCCAAGAACGCCTTGCTCCAGGCCATCCGCGAAAATCCGCTGACCATCATTTCCGACGGCACCCGCGAACGCCTCAACCTCTACCGGGTGTCCGTGACCTTCGCCCGGGCCTGGAAGGAGGCGGACCTCATCCTGGCCAAGGGCGCCCTCAACCACTTGCGGCTGATCGCCACCAGCCAGCAGTTCACGCGGGATATCGCGGCCTTCCATCGGGACGAGCAGGGCGTGTTCCGGCTGGACTTCAAGCCCCGGGCCGCCGGTGCCCGGTCCTTCACCGAGGCCGAAATCACGGCCAAGGCCGAGGAGATCGTCAGCGGCATGCGCGCGGCCAAGGCCGCCGGCAAGGCCGTCATGTTCTACAGCGCCATCATCGGCTCCATCCCCGGCCAGACCCAGACGGCCATCGCCCTGGTCACGGCCTTCGTGGCCAGTCTGCGGGAGAAGATGGCCGGCACCTACATCATCAATCCGGCCGAACACTTTGAAGAGGGCATGGACGCCGACGACTTGATGTTCATGTGGGAAAAGGTCCAGCGGAGCGGCCTGCTCGATGTTTGGCGCTTCCAGACCCACTTCGACATCGAAAAGAGCTTCGCCCTGCTCGGGCAGCCCATGCCGCCGGCCTGGGCCGGCAAGGACGCCACCTTCTCCACGGGCTGCACCAAGGAAATGCATATCGCCCTGTCCATGCAGGCCCGCCAGCCGGAACTCCAAATCATCGGCCCTGATCCGCAGAAATTCTTCCGCCGCCGCGAATACGGCGTCGGCCGCTTCTTCGATTCCGCTATCAACGGACGGTAAAGGGGAGCCTCCGGCGGCCGGGGTGGGCGTCGCCCTCCCCGGACCCTTCCTGACCAGGGCGCTGCCCTGGACCTGGCTTAGGGGAATCATTCCCCCCAGGCCCCCTGTCCTGGTATACTCGTCGCGGCCGCCCAGGCGGCAAGCGTCTTCGGTTGCCGCCTGGGCGGCCGCGCATCGAGGGGTCCGGGGGCATCATGCCCCCGGCGGTGAGGTCCAGGAGAGGCAGCGCCTCTCCTGGCCGCCGGAGGCATCGTTGTCTCTTAGCTCCGTTCGTCCTTGGGCGTGTGGCTGGCGCGGAAGACGACTTTGACCGGGGCCATTTTGATGCCGAAGAGTCGGCGCAGACCGTTTTCCAGGTATTTGGCGTAGGAGGGCTTCACCCGGTCCACGTCGCTGACGAAAAAGACGAAGGTCGGCGGCGTTTCGGCGGCCTGGGTGAGGTAGTAGAACTTGGCGCGGCGGCCGTTGACCATGGGCGGCTGGTGTTTGTCGAGCACTTCGCGCATGGCCCGGTTGATGGTCCCGGTGCCGACCCGAATTTGGCATTCCTTGCGGATGGCCTCGGCCATGGGCAGCACCTTGCCCACGCCTTTTTTCTTCATGGCCGAGATGTAGAGCACCGGCACGTGGGGGCAGATCTTGAGTTCGTCCTGGATGTCCTGGCGCAGTTTGCCCATGGCCGACTGGGGGATGGCGTCGGTCTTGTTGACGGCCACCAGGAACGGGGTGCGTTCCTTGTCGAGGTAGGCGATCAGCCGCTTATCCTGGACGCCGATGCCGCCGGTGGCGTCGATGACCACCACCGCCACCTCGGCCCGTTTGGCGCTGCCCAGGGCCTTGCTCACGCTGTAGCGTTCCAGGCCGTCGGTGATGCGGGTGCGTTTGCGCACGCCGGCCGTGTCCACGAAGACGTAGCGTTTGCCGTTGCGTATGACGGCGATGTCCACGGCGTCGCGGGTGGTGCCGGCCACCTCACTGACGATGAGGCGTTCTTCGCCGAGCAGGGCGTTGACCAGCGAGGATTTGCCGGCGTTGGGCCGGCCCAGGACGGCCAGCTGCAGGCCGGGTTCGGGCGGGACGACCGCTTCGGCGGGCTCCTCGGCCTTTTCGGGAAGCAGGTTGGCCAGGGCTTTTTCCAGCGCGGCCTGGCCCAGGCCGTGGGCGGCCGAAATGGCCAGCAGGGGGAAACCCCAGGCGTGGAAATCGCCGGTCATGGCCGTCACGTGTTCCGGGCCGTCCACTTTGTTGACGGCCACCAGCACCGGCTTGCCGGCCCGGCGCAGCTTTTCGGCCAGCGCGTCGTCCGTGGTCGTCTTGCCGGCCTTGCCGTCCACCAGGAAGAGGACCACGTCGGCCATGGTCACGGCGATTTCGGCCTGGTCCACGATGTGTTTGGTCAGACCGTCCGGGACGTCGAACTCCATACCGCCGGTGTCGATCAGGGTGGCCACGCGGCCGCGCAGCATGACCGGCGCTTCCAGCCGGTCCCGGGTGACGCCCGGCCGGTCGTGGGTGATGGCCTGCTGCCGTCGGATGAGCCGGTTAAAGAGGGTGGACTTGCCCACGTTGGGGCGGCCGACAAGGGCGACGATAGGGGGCATGGGAGTCTCCTTGGGGGTGGAGGAAAAGAAGAAGATACCTCCGGCGGCTGGGGGCATGATGCCCCCGGACCCCTCGCACGGTTCGATTCTAACACCGCGTGCGCAGAATTGCTTCTTATAGAAATATGGGCCCCTCGCACAGGGGGGCTGGGGGGAATGATTCCCCCCAGCGGGTCCAGGGCAGCGCCCTGGCCGCCGGAGGCATCTTCATATGCTAGCCGCGCAGGCGGGCGGCGATTTCTTTTGCGGCCTTTTCGCCGGACAGCAGCATGCCGCCGAAGATCGGGCCCATGCGGTAGGAGCCGAAGCCGGCGTTGGCGGCCATGCCGGTCACGTAGACGCCGGGGAAGATTTCCCGGGTATTGGCCGGGGTGTTGGATTCGGCCACATCGGCCCACATGGACTGTTCGCCCTCGATGCCGCCCGAGGGGGTGTTGAGCCGGATGTCGTTTTTGCGCACCAGGGTCTTGAGCACTTCCACGGGATGGCCGGTGGATTCGATCACGTATTTGCTGGCGATCATCACCGGGTCCACGTGCAGGCCGGCCATTTCCACGGTGGAGGAATTGATGACCAGGCCGGTGACCCGTTTGCCGCCGTTTTCCTCGCGCAGGACCACGTCCTCGACGCTTAAGCAGTTGAAGACCTTGACGCCGGCCAGGCAGGCGGCCGAGGCCAGGGTGGTGGTGGCGGCCACGGCGTCGGCGGTGAAGTAGTTGTCGCGGAAGCGTTTGACCGGGATGCCCAGGTCGGTCAGCAGGTGACAGCTCTCCTCCTGGATGACGATGGTGTTCCAGGTCATGCCGCCGCCCCACATGCCGCCGCCGAGGGAGAGCTTGCGCTCGAACAGGGCGACGTTGAAGCCGTCGGCAGCCAGCAGGCGGGCGGCCGTCAGGCCGGAGGGGCCGCCGCCGACCACGGCCACGTCGACATCCAGGCACGATTTGAACTTGGCGAAATAGGATTCGAGAATGGCTTCGGTGATGATACGTTCGTCCAGAGGCATGAGAAGGTGTCCTTGCAGCAGAAGTTGTCGTTATTTGCCGCCGATGAGAGCGCGGATGGAATCGGCATAGGGGGCGGCCAGCACGCCCCGCTCCGTGATGATGCCGCTGATAAGCTCGGCCGGGGTGATGTCGAAGACGTAGTTGAAGACCGGGACGTTTTCCGGGGTGATGCGGTGTTCGCCGATGTGGGTGACTTCCTCGTCGGGCCGGGTTTCGATGGGAATGTCCGCGCCCGAGGCGATGGTCAGGTCGAAGGTGGAGGCCGGGGCGGCCACGTAGAAGGGCACGCCGTGGGCCTTGGCGACCAGGGCCACGGTGTAGGTGCCGATCTTGTTGGCGGTGTCGCCGTTGGCGGCGATGCGGTCGGCGCCGACCACGACCTTCTGGACCAGCCCCTGCTTCATGAGGTGCCCCACGGCGTTGTCGCAGGCCACGGTGACCGGGATGCCTTCCTTGGCCAGCTCGTAGGCGGTGAGGCGGGCGCCCTGGAGGAACGGCCGGGTCTCGTTGGCGATGACCTTGATGCGCTTGCCCTGTTCCCAGGCGGCCCGGATGACGCCGAGCGCCGTGCCGTAGCCGGCCGTGGCCAGGGCCCCGGCGTTGCAGTGGGTCATGATGGTGTCGCCGTCGGCGATCAGGTCGGCGCCGTTTTGGCCCATGACCTTGTTGGTCTCGATGTCCTCGCTCTGCAAGTCCTGGGCTGCGCCGAAGAAGGCCGAGGCCAGGACGTCGCAGGGCGCGTCGGCCATGGAGGCCCACAGGGCGCGCATCCGCGAGACGGCCCAATGCAGGTTCACGGCCGTGGGTCGGGCCTGCTCCAGTTCGGCCAGCAGGCCGCGCAGCCGGTCGGCCCAGCCGTCTCCGGCCTCGGCGGCCTCCCGGGCGGCCAGGTGGCAGCCGTAGGCCGCGGTGACGCCGATGGCCGGCGCGCCGCGCACCACCATGGTCTTGATGGCGTAGATGGTGTCGGCGGTATTGCGGCACACGAAGTATTCCTCGCGGTCCGGCAGGAAACGCTGATCCAGCAGCACGAGCGCATGCCTGCTGGTGGAGAAGGCGATATGGTCGGTCATGGCGATACTTCTTACTTGTGGTGAACGACGAGAGGATGCCTGCATCCCAGTGGCGGGTGTCCGGGAAACCGTTTTCGTTGTCGACCGGGGTGTCGCAGCGAGACCCCGGTGTGCCCTATCCGAGCTTCTTGCGCAACAGTTCGTTGACCAGGGCGGGATTGGCCTGTCCCCGGGTGGCTTTCATGACCTGGCCGACGAAGAAGCCCATGAGTTTGGTCTTGCCGCCCCGGTAGGCTTCGACCTCGGCCGGGTTGTCGGCGAGCGCCTTGTCCACGGCGTCTTCCAGGGCCGAGGTGTCGGAAATCTGGACCAGCCCCTTCTGGCGGACGTAGGCGGCCGGATCGGCGCCGTTGGCGAAAAGTTCCGGGAAAATCTGTTTGGCGATCTTGCCGGAGATGACGTTGTCGTCGATGAGGCGGATCAGGCCGGCCAGGCCGGAGGGCGTGAGCAGGCAGGACAGCGGGTTTTGGCCGGAGGCGTTGCATTCGCGCAGCAGTTCGCCCTGCATCCAGTTGGCGGCCTTTTTGGGATCGGCCCCGGCGGCCACGGTCTGCTCGAAATAGTCGGCCAGGTCGCGTTCGGCCGTGAGCACGTCGGCGTCGTAGTCCGACAGGCCGAAATCCGCGACGAAGCGGGCCCGGCGGGCTTCCGGCAGTTCCGGCAGCTCCGCGCCCCAGCGGGCCACGTCGGCGGGGTCCAGGGTCAGGGGCACCAGGTCCGGGTCCGGGAAATAGCGGTAGTCGTGGGCCTCTTCCTTGCCGCGCATGGGGGCGGTAGCGTTTTGGGCGACGTCGTAGAGGCGGGTTTCCTGGGTGACGGTCAGGCCGTCGTCCAGCAGGTCGGACTGGCGCTCCACCTCGTATTCCAGGGCCTTTTGCACGTGGCGGAAGCTGTTGAGGTTTTTGAGCTCCGTCCGGGTCCCGAAGGCGGTCTGGCCGACCGGCCGGATGCTCACGTTGGCGTCGCAGCGAAACGACCCTTCCTCCATATTGCCGTCACACACGTCGAGGTAGACCAGGATGGCGCGCAGGGCCTTCAAATAGGCCACGGCCTCCTCGGGGCTGCGCATGTCCGGTTCGGAGACGATTTCGATCAGCGGCACGCAGGCCCGGTTCAAGTCCACGAAGCTCAGGTTTTCGGCACTGGAGTGGATGTTCTTGCCGGCGTCCTCTTCCATGTGGATGCGGGTGATGCCGATGCGGCGATCCTTCCCGTCCACGGTGACGTCGATGTGGCCGTGCTCGCACAGGGGCTGTTCGTACTGGGAAATCTGGTAGCCCTTGGGCAGGTCGGGGTAGAAATAGTTCTTCCGGGCGAACAGCGAGACCGGATTGATGCGGCAGTTCGTGGCCAGACCGGCCTTGACGGCGAAGTGCACGGCCGTGGCGTTGAGCACGGGCAGGACGCCGGGCATGCCGGAGCAGACCGGACAGACGTTGGTGTTGGGGGCATCGCCGAAGTGGGTGGAGCAGCCGCAGAAGATCTTGGTTTGCGTGCGCAAATGGGCGTGCACCTCGAGACCGATCACCGTCTCGTACCTGGCCATGAATCGCTCCTTGGGGGGGCCGGGTCGCAGGCCCGGCGCGGAAAGTTCGTCCCGGATGTACCGCGCGGAGCCCGGTGGGTCAATGGCGCGTCCAGTCGTGGCAGCGGGCCAGGATGCTTGTATTTTCCCTACCCCCGACGTACATTGACCTTGTACGGCTTTTGTCCGGCGGGCTCGGTCTGTCGGGCGACTCCATTTTATGCGAGGCATGTCATGTGTAGGGTTGCCAAAACGATTTTTCGCGGATTGCTCGCCGTTGTCGTCATGGGCGCGCTGTGCGGCGTCGGAGTGGTGTCGGGGTCGCGTCCGGCCAACGCCCAGGGGAACGATGCGTCCTTGGATGCGCTCGTCCAGGAGATGGAGCAGGCGCAGGACCAGTACGAACTGGTGCTGGGCTATGCCAACGCCGCCACCGAGGAGCGCGTCGCCCGGCAACAGGCCGGTGCCACCAAGGCAGAGATTCGCGCCCTCAAAAACCGGGAAGCCAACTTGATTCTGCGGGCCCAGAACCTGAAGGTCAAGGCGGATTACCTGGAAGAGACCTACGAGAATCTGAAAAAGAAACGCGACGCGAAGTAGGCCGGCGGCCTTCGCCGCGGTCCTAGCGGCCGCGCGCCGCGGCTGCCGTGAAATCGAGCCAGGCCCAGACCTGGTTGCGCCGGTCCGAGGAAGGGGATTCCTCGGGGCGGGGGGCGATATTCCATGTCCAGGTCCGTTCCGGCGCCGGCGGCCGCGCCCCGTACAGGGCGTCGGTGACCGCCGTGATCCGTCCTTTCTCCACACGTTCCCAGCGGGCGTCGCACACCACGCAGACCCGGCCCGGCAGGCGGGCCAGCGCCGCGAAGTGCGCTTCGATGATCTCCCGGGCCAGTCGGTCCTGCGCCGCTTCCTCCAGACGCGATCCCAGCAGTCGCAACACGGCCAGCGGCAGTTGCGAGGCCAGATTGACCGAGACGGTCAGGTCGGGCCGCGTCCCCAAGCGTACATCCGGCGTCGGCAGCGGCTCGGGCAGCGTGCCGCCGCGGCGGCGTACCCGGCGCGCCGTTTCGGCCAGTCCGGTCAGATCGGCCGTGACCAGCCGCACGTTGGGGTGGCGCTTGGCCAGGCGCCGGGCCGGGCGCGGCTGATGGGCGTCGGCCAGGACCACCGTGGCGAACCGGGCGGCCAGCTCGGCCACCGGCACGTCCAGGCAGGCCCCCGAGCCCAGGACGAGCGCCGTCCCGCGCCCCGGACAGGCCGCGGCCGCGTCGAGGATGGCCTGCCGGCTGGCCGCCAGATGCGGCGCCCAGGCCGCCCGTTGCCGGCGGTAGCGGGCGGCGATGGCCACGGCCTCGCGGTCGAGGCCGAGCGTCCGCCCCGGCCCGGTTCCCGGGCAGGTCAGCCATTCGAACAGTTCCCGCAGCATGTCGACTCCCTGAGGATGCGGCTTCCGGCGGCCTGATGCCCCGGCCCCCCCGCCCCGGAGGGGGAAATGCGTCCCGCTCATGGGGCAGTAGCGTACGGCGCCCGGCGGGACAACCGGCGGCGGGCGGAAATGCGTTTGTGTTTCGGGATAATTCTTCGTAGAGAAGGGCCTAAACGCCGTGTCTGCGGCGTGCTGGCGAAGAACGTCTGCCGGATTGGCCGGAAAACGGTCCGCCGTACCTGTGGCGGACCCCCTATGGAGGCATGCATGCGCCGTATGTTTGCAACCCTCGCCCTGGTTGTCCTGCTGGGGGCGACGGCCGCCCAGGCCGCGCCGCCGGCCGACGCCCCGGAGACCGCGCCGAAAGCGCCCGCCCAGGCCGCCACGGCGGCCAAGGCTCCGGACATCACCCCCGAAACCAAAAGCGCCCTCGATGCCACCTGCGCATTTCTCAAGGCCCAGCCGGTCATGGCCTTCCGGGCCGAAATCGCCCAGGACGAGGTCTATCCCAAGGGACAGACCGTCCAGACCAACCGCGTCCTGGACGTGGTCCTCAAGCGGCCGGACAAGCTTTACGCCCGGGTGACCGGCGACGGCCGGGACCGGCTGTTCGTCTACGACGGCAAGACCGCGACCCGGGTCGATCTGGACAAGGGCGTCTACGCCGTCCTGGCCGCGCCGCCCACCGTGGACGCGCTGTTGGACATGCTGGCGTCGCAGTACGGCGTTTCCGCGCCGCTCTCGGATATTCTCTACGCCGATCCCTGCAAGAGCATGCTCGACAACGTGCGGGTGGGCGACACCTTGGGCGACCATCTGGCCGCCGGCCGCTCCTGCCGGCACTTGTACTTCACCCAGGCGAACGCGGACTGGCAGTTGTGGATCGAGAACGGCAAGCAGCCCGTTCCCCGCAAGCTCGTCATCATCGACAAGGAAAAGATGGGCTGGCCCCAGTATGAGGCCACGTTCGTCCGTTTCGACTTCCATCCGCGCCTCGCGCCCGGGCTGTTCACCTACACCCCGGCCAAGAACATGCGGAAAATCGACTTCCTGCCTGTGGGCGCGACCCAGGCCGGGGAAAAATAGGGAGGCCCTGTATGCGCACCTTCCTGCGGCGCCTGGCGCCCCTGGCGGCGGCCCTGGCCATTGCCGGCCTGGTTGTTGATCCCGGCCATCTCCTGACGCTGTCCGGCCCGGTCCTTTCCCAGGCCGAGGCCCGGGGCGGCCATTTCGGTGGTGGCGGCTTCGATGGCGGCCCGCATTTCGACGCCGGCCGCGCCCCTCGTTTCGGCGGCGGCCGGCCCGAGCCGGCCCGGCCACATGTCCGCCCGGAACCCGGTCCGGGACCGCGACCGACGCCCGGACCGCACCCCGGCCCCGGACCCGGCCCTGGCCCGCACCCGGCCCCCGGCCCTGGTCCGCATCCGGGCCCTGGTCCGCACCCCGGCCCTGGTCCCCATCCGGGTCCCGGTCCGCACCCGGGCCCCGGTCCGTATCCCGGCCCCTGGCCGCACCCCGGTCCCGGACCGTGGGGTCCGCCGCCGCCCTTTGCCCCGGGCGCGTGGCTGTGGGCCTTGCCGGCGGCGGCCGTGGCGGTGTCCATTGCCGGCGTCACCTACTATAATTATCATAACGTGTGTTATCTGCCCCAATACCAGGGCGACAACCTGGTCTATGTGCCGGTGCAGGGGGCCTGTCCGCCGCCGTATTGATCGCGGGGCGGCCAGGTGCCGTCGATCCGTCGTCGTGCCGGGACGCTCCTGTGGGGCGTCCCGGGTCGCGCGCCGGCGGGCAACCCTATCGCGGTCCGCGGTCCGGACCCGCGCCTTCGCTCCCGACGGCCCGAAGCGGGCGGTCGGGCCTTGAAGCGCACCGCATTTCGGCGTAAGCGGACTGTTCGTCGCGCAGGCGAACGGGAGGCTCCATGAGTAAACGCAGTAGCGTCGCCCTCGGCACCATCCTCAAGCAGACGGCCAAAGTGGCCCGCTACCCTTGGATGGCCAGCCGGCTGGCCGCCGTGGAAAAGGAAAAGTTTTTCTTCAATTTCCTCAATCCCAAGGCCGAGCTGGGCCAGGCCAGAAGCATCCGTCAGCTCTCCATCCGCATTACCGACCTGTGCAATCTGCGCTGTCATACCTGCGGCCAGTGGGGGGATCACGGGTTTCTGCACGGATGCAACTTAAAGGATCTCAAGCAGAAGGAAGTGTCGCCGGAACGCTATCTGGCCCTGCTGGAGGACCTGCACGAGCACGGCCACCATCCCTCGGTCTATCTGTGGGGCGGCGAGCCGACCATGTATCCGGGCTGGCTGGACATCGTCGAGCGGTCCACGGCCCTCAAGATGCCCACCTCCATCGTCACCAACGCCACCCGGCTGCTGCCCGCCGTGGACCGGCTGGCCGCGGCGCCGCTCTTCCTGTTGCAGATTTCCATCGACGGCCACAGCGCCGAGACCCATAACGCGGCCCGGCCCTCGGCCGCCGGCGGCGACAACTACAAGGTTATCCAGGAAGCCCTGTCCGCCGTGCAGGAAGCCAAGCGGGCCCATGGCACCAAGCTGCCCCTGGTCGCCGCCCTGACCACCATTTCCAGCGCCAACGTGGACCACTTGGTGGACATCTACGAGGCCTACAAGGACCGGGTGGACCTCTTCGTCTACTATTTGTCCTGGTGGATCGACGAGGACAGCGCCAAGGCCCACGACGAGGACTTCTCCCGGCGTTTCGGCTTCACGCCCAAGCTCCACTGGGGCTGGGTCGGCGACTGGACCATCAAGGACCATGAGACCTTAAGCACGCAGCTCAAGGAAGTGCTCCGGCGCAGCCGCAGCAGCTGGCACAATCCGCCGGTCAACGTCATTCCCAACATCACCGAGTTGACCGACCTGCGCCAGTACTACACCGATCATCAGGCCAATTTCGGCTACGACCAGTGCATTTCCATCTATCAGGCGGTGGAACTCGACTCCAACGGCGATATGTCGCCCTGCCGTGACTACCACGATTACATCGTCGGCAACGTCAAGGAGCACACCATCACCGAACTGTGGAACAGCGAAGCCTACCGGCGCTTCCGGGCCAGCCTGTACACCGAGGGCCTGATGCCGTCGTGCACCCGTTGCTGCGGGCTCATGGGCTATTGATGCCCCGACCGGTCCGACTGGTCCTGCTGCTGCAGGACCTGGCCTTCGGCGGCACCCAGCGCCAGGCCGTGGCCCTGGCCGCCCGGTTGGACCGGTCCCGGTTCGCCCCGGAGTGCTGGATGCTGATGGCCGGCCGGGATTTCGCCCCGGCGGCGGCCGAGGCCGGCGTCCCTTTGCGCTGGCTGGCCGAGGGGCCCCGGGTGGGGCCGGCGAGCCTGTACGGGCTGTGGCGGGCCCTGGGCGCGGCCCGGCCCGATGTGTTGGTGCTTTTTACGGCCGTGCCCAATATCTGGGGCCGGGTGCTGGGCCGGGCGCGGCATGTGCCGGCCGTCATCGCCACCTGCCGCGGCGGCGGTTCCATCGTGCGCCAGCACGAGCGCCTGCTCAAGAACTGGGCCGCCCACCATATCGTCAACGCCGGGCCGTTGCGGGAGCGGCTGCTGGCGCTCGGCCGGGCGGCTTCCCGGATCACGGTCATTCCCAACGGCGTCGACACCGACCATTTCGCCCCGCCGTCCGACGAGGCCCGGCCGGTGCGCGAAGTGGTGCTGTGTCCGGCCCGGTTCTGCGAGGACAAGGACCACGAGACGCTGCTGCGGGCCTTTGCCGTGACGGCGGCCAAGCGCCCCCGGGCCGAGTTGTGGCTGCTGGGCAACGGGCCGCTGCGCGACCGGGTGCGGCTGCTGGCCGCCCGCCATCCGGCCCGCGACCGGATCAAGCTGTATCCGTCCGTGCCGGACCCGCGACCCTTTTTCGAACAGGCCTCGCTGGTGGTGCTGTCCTCGGTCCGCGAGGCCCTGCCCAACGTCCTGCTCGAGGCCATGGCCATGGGGCTTCCCGTGGTGGCCACGGCGGTGGGCGGCATCCCCGATCTGGTGGAAACGGACCGGACGGGCTTGCTCTGCGCCCCCGGGGATGCCAAGACATTGGGCGAGCACCTGGCCGCCTTGCTGGCCGACGCGCCCCGTCGGGAACGCTTCGGCCGCAACGCCCGGCAGCGGGCCGTGGATGGCTTTTCCATGACCATGATGGTGCGGCGTCACGAAGCCGTCTTCGAACAGGTGCTTGAAGAGACGGCAGCGGCCGGCGGGCCGGCTGCCCGATGCCCGTGAAGGAGGCCACCATGCACGCGAAACGCTTCGTCTTGCTGGGGATGCTGCTGGTCGTTCTGGCGGCCGGACCGGCCATGGCCGGGGATCCGGATATCAGCGGCCTGTGGCGCGGTGCGCTCTACGGTTCCAAGGTCCAGGCCCAGGTCGAGCAGGACAAACGGGACGTCCGGGTGGTGGCGGTGGTGCACGACCTGGCCGGCGGCACCAACATTTATCATCTTTTCGGTTCCATCGACCACGGACACGTGGTGGTGGTCCATGGCAGCGGCCATCGTTTCGAGGGGGATGCGCACGGCGGGACGATCGTCGGTGTGCTGACCACCAGGGGCGGCACCAAGCTGGAGGTCCGGGCGTCCCGGGTGCCTATCCAGCCGCGGGCCCAGGGATCGATGGGGCAGGATCAGGCGACGAACAACCGCCGCCCCGGTTGAGGCAACCATGAGGGGGAGTTGTGGGGATTTTCTGGGCGGCGCTCATGACGCTGCAACTGGTGGTGCTGACCGCCTTGTATCTGGTTGGACAGCGCCATGTGCGCGGCGGTCGCGGCCCCGAGCCCCGGCCGGCGGTTTCCCCCCCGGTGGCCCTGATCGTGCCCCTGACCGGCAATACGCCGGGCATGCGCGAGGCCGTGGGCTCGCTTTTGGACCAGGACTATCCGGACTACGCGGTCTACTGCGTCACCGAGCGCGCTGACGATCCGGCCGTGGCCCTGGTGCGGGAGCTGGCGGCCGGCAAGGACCATGTCCATCAACTCGTGGCCGGTTCGGCCACAACCTGCGGGCAGAAAAACCACAGCATTTTGGCCGGCATCCGGGCGGCCGGCCGGCCCGACGTGTACGCCTTCTGCGACAGCACCCATGTGGCCGACCGGACGTTTCTGAGCAATCTGGTCGCCCCCATCGGTCGGGGCGACGCCTTCATGACCAGCGGTTTTCACCGCATCGTGCCCGAGGACACCCGGACGGGCACCCTGGGCATGCTCATAACCTGTCTGGCCCTGCACCTGTTCCAGTCCATCCGGGCCATCACCCAGCCCTGGGGCGGGGCCATGGCCATCTCCCGGCAGGCTTTCGAGAAGTTCGATCTCGTCAGCCTGTGGTCCCGCAACATCGTGGACGACTTCTCCATGGGGCCGCATCTGCGCCGCTGGGGCCTGCCGGCTTGGCCCGTGCCTTCGGCCTGCCTGCGTACGCCGCTTTCCGGCGTGACCCTCGCCGGCTGGGATGTTTGGCTCACCCGGCAGCTCCTCTACCTGAAGTTCTGCATGCCGACGGGCTGGCTGCTGTCCATCCTGGGCGTCCTGCTGTTGTCCGGGCCGCAGATCGTGGCCGTCGTGGCCGTGCTTGGCTGGCTTGCGGGCGTGGTCGGCCCGGGATTGGGACTGGCGTCCGTCGGCTATCTGGTGCTTTTTCTGGGGCTGGGTCTGGTGTTTCGGACGCTTTCCCCCCGGCCGGTGCCGGCGCCGGATTGGCTGCGCGGCTATTTCGCCACCTTCCTGATGCTGGCCTGGTGCTTCGGCCGGACCTTTATCACCAATACCATGCGCTGGCGCGGCATCGACTACAAGGTCGGCTGGGGCGGCGTGGTCAAGGCGGTCATCCGGCGGGCCGCCTAGGCGCGGCGGGGCGCTGCGGGGTGCGGGCGCCGGGGGGCGGAGGAAGAGATGCCTCCGCCGGCCAAGGGGCGATGCCCCTTGGATCCCTTCCCTGCGTCCAGGCCCGGCTTTCCGTTCATCACATCCTGTCGCATTTTCTACGAGAGAGGGGGACGGGGTTTCCAAAGGGGGAACCCCGTTGGCCGCCGGAGGCAGTCGTGACGCCCCCTTCCCCCCCTTTCCCCGTGCCCGCTTCCTAGGCCATGCCGACCCGGACCTTCTGGGCCTTGAGTTCGCGCCACCAGGTGCGGATCAGGTAGCAGAACGGGAGCAGGGCCAGGATTTCCGGGATTTCCCGGATGCCCAGGGGGGCGGTGGCCAGGTAGAGGACGGCGCCGCAGACGGCCGCCACGGCGATGCGCCACAGGGACTTCACGTCCATGATGTGCATGGTCTTCTGGCAATAGCTGGTGGTGGTGATGGCCACGGCCGCCTTGGTGAGCAGGATGGCCAGACAGGTGCCGAGCAGGGGATGAATCGGAATCAGGGTGGAGCACAGGAACAGGTTGAGGCCCAGGGCGCACGAGTAGATGACCAGCAGCAGCCGTTCCTTGCCCTGGCTCATCATGAGGTAGGCGGACAGGTTGTGCACGAAGCCGCACAGGATGGTCCAGACCAGCCATTTCTGCATCCAGACCGAGTCGTGGTAGGCGCTGCCGTAGACCAGGCCGATGATCCGGTCGGACTCGATGAACAGGATGAACATGACGGGCAGGGAGACGCCCACCAGCCAGCGCACGGAATTGTTGGCCAGGCGGGTGAATTCGCTGCGGTTGCTTTTCCAGAGCCGGACGAACAGCGGGTAGAGGACGCTGCGCAACAGCAGGTTCGAGACCAGGATGGAAATGCCGTCCACCAGCTCCCAGGTGACGCTGTACTGGGCCACCCAGACCGGGCCGGCCCGGTTTTGCAGGAAATAGATGTTGGCCTTGTTGTAGAGGATGGCGGCCAGGGCCATGAGCACGAAGACCGAGCCGTGCTTGGCCGTGGCCCAGGTCCGGGCCAGGGATTTGCGCTTGAAGGCCAGGCCGGAAAATTCGGTCTTCTTGAGGGCCATCCAGATGCCGCCGGCCAGGTTGATCATGTTTTCGAGGATCTTAAAGAGCGCGATCCAGTGCGGCTTGGCCCCCAGGGCCAGCAGGGAGATGGCATAGCCGTAGCCGACGATTCCGGCCACCACCTTGATGCGTCCCTCCAGGTCTTGCCGCCCTTCCACCCGGATGGCCACGAAAAAGGAGCTGGCGATGGCCTCCAGGCCGACGCCGGCCGTGATGACCAGCACCAGATTTTTGAGTCCCGCCGTGTAATGCTGCCAGAAGACGAAGACCAGGACGCCGAGCCAGCCCGCCACCAGGAGCACGCTTTTGAGCAGCGTGTACTGGGCCAGGATGTCGCCTTTGTGGCTGAATTTCTTGCACAGGGCCGTGACCAGCGGCTGGTTGAGACCGAATTCCCCCAGGAAGAGGATGATGGAGGCCAGGCCGAAGGCGACGGTGAATTCACCGTAATCGCTGGTGGACAGCCGGGCCAGGTAGATCAGGAAAACGGTGTGCAGGCCGTCGTGAATCCATTGGGCCCCGGCCAGTTGAACGAATTTGGAAAGGATACCGTAGGACGGTCGGGAGGTTCCCTTGACGGCGGGAGGATGGGTTTTGGGCATGAGGATGTTTCCCCCCGGCCGGTCGGCCGGCCGGGAGGCGTGTGTGGCACGACTAGCGGGCCTTGTCTTCCTTTTGGGCGTTTGGGTCGGGTTGCGCCGACGTCTCCGCCGAGGCTGTCCCGGAGGCGGTCATGGGCGGCAGGTCGGCCTTGACGGCCGGGGTGCCGGGGGCCTTGGCCGCCGGCGTGGTATCGGCTTTGGGCGCGGGCACGGCGCCCGATGCGTCGCAACCGGCGCATCCCTGGCGCGGGGAGCACTGAATGAAGGAACCAAATTTTTCCAGCTCATCCACCCGGCAGCTCCAGACCAGCCGGCCCTTGTAGGCGATGGCGTCCGGGCAGCCGTCGCACATGTTCTGCCGGCCGTCCTCGAACAGGTCGCAGGGCTGGATGACCATGACGGATTGGATGTTGATCGGCTTGGTCAACAGCTTGGGCCGGCGGAGCAGGCGTCCGAAGATGGTGCGCAGGCTCTTGTTGAAAGGCGCCAGCGGCAGGACCTTCTGGAACCAGCGCATCCAGCACGGCCGCGAGTAGGCCAGATAGGTGCCGAAGAACAGGTGGTGGAAAATCTGCGTCCATTCCGCGAACTTGGGGTCCAGGTAGCCGAAGATTTCGTCCTTGTTGCCCACCCGGAGCGTCAGCAGCCACTTCATGGACACCGGGTCCTCGGTGCCGTTCAGGTAGGCGCAGGGCTCGTGCTCGGGGTAGGCCATGCGGATGGCGTCGGCGATTTCCTGGGACTGGATGTCGTGGTGCTGTTCCTGTTGGTCGAGCTGATAGACGAGGTTGCCGATGTCGACCGGACGGCCGTTGGCGAACACGTCGAAATTGTTTTTCTTTCGGGCCGACCGGAACAGGATGAACACCATGGTCTGGACGATGTCGATGTGCTGGTGGGCCCAGGAGGCCAGCATCGGGATGGCCGGCAGGGTGTCGCGGTAGATGGTGGCGTTGAACGAGCAGGCCACCGTGCCGTGGCTGTTGTCGTGGATCATTTGGGCGAGCTTGAGGCGCAGCTCGCACAGATCCATTTCGCTGGCGCCGCTCCAGCCCGGCCGTTTCTGGTGGGAATCCACGTGCATGGTGAATCCGACCACGCCGGCGGCGGTCAGTTCGCGCACCAGCTCCGGGGTCAGGGCCTGGCCGTTGGAATTGATGATGGGCTTCCAGCCCTGGGCGGCCACGTAGCGGACGAGGGGGATCAGATCGGGGTAGATGAGGGGTTCGCCGCCGGCAATGGAGATGCCGTCGGTGTGGCGCAGCCGCTTGACGGTCTCCAGAGTCCGGATGACCTGTTCGAGGGGTTTGTGTCCGTTGGGGTCGTTTTCGCGGTAGCAGCCCTCACAGTACAGGTTACATTTCGTGGTCGGCTCAAGCCAGGTGATGGCGTTGTCAGCCAGGTTCCACGGAAGACGATAATAGGATTCCGGGGTCAGCGGTCTTTTTTTCATGGTGCGGTCCGTAGGCGGGTTTTGGCCGCATCCCCCCGATGCGGCTTGGCGCTCAGTTAACGCAAATGAACGGTTCTGGCAACCGGCGTCAGGATAATGGCGGCTTTATCCCCGTTTGTCGAGGATGCCGGCCACGGCGCCGGGCGCGCCGCCGCCCGGACCCGACAGCAGGCGGCCGACCAGGGGAAGGCGGCCGAGGGCCCGGCCGAAGGCCGTGGTCCGGCGGCCGTTGACGGCCAGCAGCACCAGAATCATGACCGGGAAGGGGGCTATCTGGAACAGCGTGCCGGTGAGCCCGGGCAACACGCCCTGGAGCAGGATGCCGGCCACCTGGACGGCGGCGAAGAAGACCGCGCCGCAGGCCACCCGGACCGGCCGCCATCCGCCGAAGATGACGATGGCCAGGGCGATCCAGCCGGCCCCTTCGCAGCCCTGGGGATGGCCCCAGCCGGGCTTCACCGACAGGGAATAGCAGGCGCCGGCCAGACCGGCCAGGGCGCCGCCGGCCAGGCAGGCCAGGACCTTGACCCGGCGTACCGGCAGTCCCCGGGCGGCCGCCGCCTGGGGCGCTTCGCCCACGGCCCGGTGGACCAGTCCGACCCGGGTATGGCCGAAAAACCACCAGGCGCCGGCCACGGCCACAAGCGACAGCGGCACCACCGGCGATGACCGGAACACGGTCGTCCCCAGGACCGGCAGGTCGCCCAGCAGGGGGAGGTTCCAGACGCCGAGGGTCGGACCGGGGAGCCGCGCCTGGCTGTGGCCCAGGAAATAGGCCAGGTCGCGGCAGAAAAGGGTCAGGATGAAGCCGACGGCCAATTCCGAGGCGCCGAGCAGGATGCCCACCACGGCCAGCACGCCGGCCACGGCCAGACCGGCCCCGGTCCCGGCGGCCAGGCCCAGCCAGGGACTGCCCGAGGACCGGGCGGCGACGAAGGCCGTCATGGCGGCCAAAAGCATCAGCCCGTCCAGGGACAGGTTGATGACGCCGGCCCGTTCGGCCAGGGTTTCGCCCAGGGCGGCCAGGATGAGCGGCGCGGCCGCGAAGAGCACGGCCGCAAGCTGGGCGGCGACCATGTCCGGGGTCACGGCTGCCTCCGCGAGGCGGTCGGCCAGAGGCGTCCGGCCGTGCACAGGGTCAGCACCATCACGCCCTGGATGACGCCGGCCAGGGACGAATCCAGGGACAGCTCCAGGGGGAGTTGGATGCCGCCCACGGTCAGGGCGGCGAAAAAGAGGCAGGCCAAGGGCAGATAGGGCAGGCGCAGGGAGGCCAGCAGCGCGGCCAGCATGGCCATGTAGCCGTATTTGCCGGAGATGGACGGGATGAGCCGGTGGTAGAGGCCGGTCACCAAAAGGCCGCCGGTCAGGCCGGCCAGGGCGCCGCAGATGGCCATGGCCGCCAGCAGCCGGCGCTTGGGCGCAAGGCCGAGCAGGGCCGCCGCCTGGGGATTTTGGCGCACGGCGGCGAGCGTCAGGCCGAAAAAGCTGCGGCGCAGGAGCCAGAAGACGCCGACGTACGCGGCCACGGCCAAGCCTAGCCCGACGAGGCTCATGGGCTGGCCGCCGAGGGCGGGCAGGCGAAAGGCCTCGGGCAGGGGGACGGTGCCGCTCAAGGAGGCCATGCCCGGGCGTTGCCAGGGGCCGAGGATGAGCCACAGGTTGATGCCCAGGGCCACGAAATTGAGGCCCAGGCCGGAAAAGATTTCGTGGACCCGGCCGTGGGTCCGCAGCACGCCGGCGAGCAGGGCCCAGGCGGCGCCGCCGGCCATGGCCGCGGCCAGGGACAGGGTCAGGCAGACCGCCGGCGGCAGGGCGCCGGCCGGGTCGCAGGCCATCAGCCAGCCCTGGCAGCAGACCGCGCCGAGGATGATCTGTCCCTCGATGCCGATGTTCCAGAGGTTGGCCGCGAAGGTGACGGAGACGGCCGCGCCGCACAGCAAAAGCGGCGTCAGGGTGGAAAGCGTCCGCAGGAGCGCCGTGGGCGACCCCAGGCTGGACACGGCCATGACGCCGAGGGTCCGCAGGGGCGGCGCCCCGGCGGCCAGGAGCAGGCCCAGGGTGACGAGGACGGCCAGGCCGGCGGCCAGACCGCCCCGGACGAACGGACGGGGCCTGCCGGTCATGCCGCGTCTCCCTCGATCGCCCGGCCGGTCATCAGGTCGCCCAGGTAGCGGGCGTTTTCGGGCGTGGGGGACAGCCCCGGCAGGTCGGCCACCAGCCGCCGGTCGAAAAAGACCAGGATGCGTTCGGCCCGGCGCATGATTTCGTCCAGGTCCTCGGAGGCGAAGAGCACGGTGGTGCCCGCGGCTGCCCGCCGGCGGAGGTGCCCCCAGATGTGGGCCACCGAGGCGATGTCGAGCCCGCGAGTGGGATTGTCGGCCAGCAGCAGGGCCACGTCGTCCGGCACCAGGGACAGGAGCAGCCGTTGCTGGTTGCCGCCGGACAGGGCGGCCGCCGGGGCGTCCGGCTGGTCGGCCAGGTGGAACTGCTCCACGCAGCGCGTGTGGAAAAGACTGTGGGCCGTGCGCCGGTAGGTCGGGAAGGCCAGCCGGACGTGGTCGGTCAGGGTCAGTCCCGGAAACAGCCCCTGCTCCAGGCGAGCGGCCGGCAGGTAGCGCACCCCGGCCCGCAGGAACCGACCCGGGGAGCGCCCGGCCAGGTTGCGGCCGGCCACGGCCAGTCGGCCGGAGACGGCCGGGATCAGACCGGCCAGGCCGCGCAGCAGGGTTTCCTGGCCACCGCCGGCGATGCCGGCCAAGCCGACGATCTCGCCCGGCCGCACGGTCAGGCTGAGGCGGGCGAGCCGGGTCGTGGCGTCGGCGAAGGTCACGTCGTCGAGGCGAAGCAGGGGCGCGGCCTCCGGGCGGGGACGGCCGGCGGGGGACGGCGGCACGTCCGCCGGGGCGTCCGGGGCATTTTCGAACATGGCGGCCAGGATGGCCGGGGCGTCGAGGGGGGTGGCAAAGGTGCCGACCAGCCGGCCACGGCGCAGCACGGCCACGGCGTCGCACAGTTCCCGGGCCTCGGCAAGCTTGTGGGTGACCAGGATGACCAGCCGGTCGCCGTCGGCCACGAAGGCCCGCAGGGCCGCGAACAGGGCCTCCTTCTGGACCGGAGAGATGCCGGTGGTGGGCTCGTCGAGGACGAGGAGCCGCACACCCCGGTCGGCCAGGCGCGCCAGTTCGAGGTATTGGCGCTCGGCCACGGTCAGGGTGGCCACCGGGACGTCCGGCGGCAAGGCGATGCCCAGACGGCGGCACCCGGCGGCCAGGCGCGCTCTGGCCTCGCGGCGGCCGAGCACCCGGTCGCCGCCCAGGGCGAAGTTTTCCCAGACGCGAAGCGGCGGGAAGTCGAGCGGGTCCTGGGGCAGCAGCCCGATGCCGTTTGTCGCGGCCAGGCGCGGCGTCAGCCGGGCAAGGACGCGGCCGTCCACGGTCAGGCTGCCGGCATCCGGGGGCGTCAGGCCGCAGAGCACCCGCATGAGGGTGGACTTGCCGGCCCCGTTTTCCCCGAGCAGGCCGTAGATGCGGCCGGCGGCCAAGGTCAGGCTGACGTCGTCATTGGCCGTGACCGTGCCGAATCGCTTGACGATATGGGAGAGTTGCACTTCCACGGTGATACTGCGGCAGCCCGGCCTATTTGGCGGCGCTGGTCCCGTCCATGCCCGTCAGCAATTGCGGGCAGAACCAGAGCTCCTTGTCCGTGGCCGTGCGACCGGCCGGTACGAAGGTGGCACCGTTCTGGTAGGTTAGGGGGCCGGCGTAGAGGTCCACCGCGCCCGAGGCCAGGCCGGACACGAAGTCGGCCAGGGCCTTTTTCGCCGGGGCACTGAGTCCCCCGCCCTCCACGAAGCCGACCGGGCTTTTGCGCGGGTCGTTGAGGGCCGCGTAATCCGGCGACAGCCAGGTGAAGGCCGGGGTGTAGCTGCCGGCGGCAGCCGCCTTGATCACGTCGAGAAACGGCGGGCCCCAGTTGAAGTAGGGCACGCCCAGGCAGGCGTCCTCGGCTCCCAGGCAGGCGTTCTTGTAGTTGTAGGGCACGGCGAAGACATGGCCCCCGGCCTTGCGCCGGGCTTCGGCCACGGTCAGGGCCTCGGGGGTGTCCAGGCCGGAGATGAGCACGTCGTCGCCCTGGTCGAAGAACGCCCCGGCCATCTGGTTGGGGTCGGCGGTGACGCCCGGAATGTTGAACCAGAAGCCGATCCAGCCGACCCTGAAGGTCAGGGAGCCGGCTTTCTTGCCCCGGACGTGCTCCCAGGCGTAGCGGGCGCCGAGATAGGCGGCGTTGGCCAGGCGGCGGGTTTCGTCGTTGATGAGCGGCCCCAGGAAGCCGATCTTGCCGGTGGCCGTGGTCATGCCGGCCGCGAACCCGGCCATCATGTTGGTGTATTCCATCTTGGCGAAGAGATTGCCCAGGTTCTTGGGGGCGTGGCCGGTCAGCACGTCGTCGCCGGAGACGTGGATGAAGGTCAGCTCCGGGTGCTTGCGGGCGGCCTCGATGATGCCGTCCTTCATGTCGTCGGAGCCGGCGATGATGAGCGTGGCCCCCTTGGCCGCCAGATCGTCCACCAGCTCGGGCACGGTGACGCCGGGCCGGTCGGACGGATTGACCTTGTCGAGATAGAGCATCCTGGTCCCGGGGAGCGTGGCCTCGACGTACTTGCCGCCCTCGTATTGGGCCTGGCTGTAGCCCTTGTCGTTGTACGGCCCGACCATGAGCAGGCCGAAGACGAACGGTTTCGGGGCGGCGGTCGCGGCCCCGACCGCCAGCAGCAGGGTCAGGACACCGGTGGAGAGGCAGGACAGCACGCGGCACATGGCGAGTCTCCTTTGGGTTATCTGTCCGCAAGGCCGAACGGACGCAGCACCCGGTCCAGGACGCCTTGGACCTTGGAAATGGCCACGCCGTAATTGGTGACGGGCACGCCCCGGCGCTGGCATTCCTTGATGCGGCGGAGCATCTCCATGCGGTTGAGCATGCAGGAACCGCAGTGCACGACCAGGGCGTAGCGCTCCAGGTCGTCCGGGAAGTCGTGGCCCGAATGGACCTCGAAGGAGAGATCCTTGCCGGTGTACTGGGAAATCCAGCGGGGAATCTTGACCCGGCCGATGTCGTCGGCCTGGATGTGGTGCGAGCAGGCCTCGCCCAGGAGCACCACGTCGCCGTCGCGCAGCCTGTCGATGGCGGCGGCCCCGGCGGCCAGGGTCGGCAGGTCGCCCTTGTAGCGGGCGAACAGGGTGGAAAAGGTGGTGAGCGGCACCGCGTCGGGCACGTCGCCGGCCACCTTGAGGATGACCTGGGAATCGGTGATCACCAGGGCCGGCGGTTGGCGCAGGCCGTCCAGGGCCGCTTCCAGCTCGCGTTCCTTGACGATCACCCCCACGGCGTCGCCGTCGAGAATTTCGCGCAGCACCTGGACCTGGGGCAGGATGAGCCGGCCCTTGGGCGCGGCCAGGTCGATGGGCACCACGCAGACCACCGTGTCGCCCTCGTGGAAGAGGTCGCCGGCCAGGACCGGTTCGCGCATGGCATCGGGCGGGGCCAGGGCGATGATGGCCTCCTTGACCTCGGTGGCGCCCTGGCCGGTGGCGGCGCTGGCCGTGACGGTGCGGATGCCCTGGTCCCGGCACCAGGCCAGGTCGGCCTCGGTCGGGGCGGCCAGATCGGTCTTGTTCCAGACGATCAGGAAGGGAATTTCCAGGCGGCGGATGGTGTCGATGATCTTCCGCTCGGGTTCGGACAGCCCCGTTGCGGCGTCCACGACCACCACGGCGATGTCCGAGCGCCACAGCACCTTGTTGGTGGCGGCGATGCGCAGCGCCCCCAGTTCGCCCACGTCGTCCAGGCCGGCCGTGTCGTAGAAAGTGACCGGGCCGAGGGGCAACAGTTCGTAGGGCTTGGCCACGGGGTCGGTGGTGGTGCCGGCGTGTTCGGACACGATGGCCACCTGCTGGCCGGTGATGGCGTTGATGAGCGAGGATTTGCCGGCGTTGCGCCGACCGACCAGGGTGATGACCAACCGCACGCCGCGGGGAGCGTTCTCAGCCATGATGCTGCCTCCTTTTGGAGCCGCCGATGGCCTCGGAGGGGATGCGTCCTACCCGGCGAATGGCCTGCTTGACGGCGTCCAGCCGACTTTTGGCGTCGGCGCGAAAGGTGTTCTTGCCCGGATAGATGGCATAGTCGGCGCTGACCTCCTCGGGGGTGAGCGAGGGCATGACCACGTTGGCCCCGCATTTGAGCGCCTGTTCCCGGGCGCCGTCGCGCAGGGCGCTCAAGGCGCTGGTGGCCGGAATGTTGGCCAGGGGGTTCAGGAGCCGCAAAATGGCCACGGACCGGAGCGCCGTCAGGATGGAGCCGCTCGGCCGGTCGCCGTAGGGGGTGTCGGGGTTGGGCACGAACGGGCCGGCCGCGATCATGTCCAGGTCCAGCTCGGACAGGCGCAGCAGGTCATTGGCCAGGATGTCCGTCGTCATGCCGGGCAGGTCGGTGATGATGCCGGAGCCGACCTCGTAGCCGGCCCGGCGCAGGCCCTCCAGCCGGTCCAGCCGGTCGGCCAGGCGCAGGCCCGGCCGGGAGGCGGCATAGAGGGCTTCGTCGAAGGTCTCGATCTTGATCAGGTAGCGGTCGGCGCCGGCTTCCCGCCAGGCCAGGAAATCCTCGGCCGGCCGGTCGCCCAGGGACAGAGTGACGGCCATGGACGAGGCGGCCTTGGCGTCGGTGATGATCCGGATGATGTCGGCGCGGCTGTAGGTGAAGTCGTCGCCGGACTGGAGGACCGCCGTGCCGAACGAGAGTTCCCGGGCCAGGGCGAGACAGTGGAGGATGTCCTCCACGGACAGCCGGTAGCGGTGCACCTTGGTGTTGGCTAGGCGCAAGCCGCAGTATTGGCAGTTTTTTTCGCAGTAGTTGGAAAATTCGATGATGCCGCGGAGGTAGACCTCGTCGCCGAAGTTTTCCCGGGTTAGGGCCTCGGCGGCGGTGAACAGGCCGGGGTCGTCGGCTCCGGCGAGCAGGGAGGTGATTTCAGCCAGACGCATGGGTTCTCCAAGGGTCAGAGGGGACGGGCCGCCTCCCGGGCGGCCACGCATTCCCGGACGAGCCGGTAGGCGGCCAGGGTGGAGCGGTCGGCCGGTCCCGGCGGAATCCGGGCTTCGGCCCGGCGCACGAGAGGTGGAACCGCCGCCGGTACGGCCAACCACAGGCCGTCCGGCGCGGGCACCGGGCCGTGAAGGTACTGCCCGGCGAAAATCATGTCATCCGTCAAAATGAGGGGGACCAGGGGCAGGGTCCGGCCGACGAACCGGCGCACCCGGCCGGGGTAGCGCGCGGCCAGCTCGGCCAGGAAGGCGTCGGACTCGCGGCAGGCGGCGAGCATGTCGCCGGGAAAGCGGTCGGCCCGGAGCACCGCGAAGAATTCGTCGCGCCAGGGCACGTCGGGGGCGGCATCCAGGGTCACCACGTCCAGGCCGCGAAAGCCCGGCCGGGTCAGGGCCGTGTCCAGGGCGGCCAGCATGGCCGGGTTGCGGGCGAAATTGCCGTAGATGGCGGCATGGAAAAAGAGCCCGCCCGCCCGGGCGACCGCGCCGGGCAGGTCGGCGTCCGCCAGGCCGGCCAGCACGCGCACCGCGCCGCTCATGGCTTCTCGTCGTCTCCCGGCCGGCGGAGGTGCAGTTCGTCATAGTCGCCCGCTTCGAAGCCGAGCTTGCGCATCCGCTTGGGCGAGAGCAGTTCCGCCGCCGCCTCGGGCGAGCACACACCCGTGGCCGCCAGATGGTCGGCAAAGGGCACGCCGGCGGCGTCGGCTTGGGCCATCAGGCGCGAGACGGCCTCATAGCCCAGGGCCGGCACCAGGACCGTGGCCAAGGCGTGGCTGCGTTTGACCAGCTCCTGGCAGCGGTCTTCCCGGGCGGTGATGCCGACCACGCATTTGTCGGCCAGGACGACCACGCCCTGGCGCAGCAGACGCAGGGATTCGAGCAGGGCATGGGCCAAAAGGGGCAGGTATTGGTTGAGCTCCAGCTGGCCCAGGGAGGCGGCCAGGGTGACGGCCTGGTGGTTGGCCATGACGCGCAGGGCCACCTCGCCCAGGCATTCGGGCACCACCGGGTTGACCTTGCCGGGCATGATGGACGAACCGGCCTGGAGCGGCGGCAGGGCGATTTCGGCCAGGCCGGCGCCTGGTCCGCTGGCCAGCAGGCGCAGATCCGAGGAAATTTTGAGGAGATTGGCGGCCAGGGCCGACAGGATGCCCGAGACCTCCACGAAGGGGTCGGCGTTGGCCGTGGCGTCGATGAGGTTTTCGGCCCGGGACACGGGCAGGCCGGTCAGGTTGCGCAGATGTTCGGCTGCCCGGAAGATGACCTGGCGCGGCGCGCCCAGACCGGTGCCGATGGCCGTGCCGCCGAGCCCCACCTGCTTGATGCGCTCGCGGCATTTGAAGATGCGCCAGCGGTCCCGGGAAATGGCCTCGGCGTAGGCCCCGAATTCCATGCCCAGGGTCATGGGTACCGCGTCCATCAGTTCGGTGCGGCCGACCTTGACCACATGGGCGAAGGCCGTTTCCTTGGCCTGAAACGCCTCCTGCAATTTGGCCGTGCCGGTTTCCAGCTCCTTGAGCAGCCTGAGCGCCGCCACCTTGAGGGCGGTGGGGTAGGTGTCGTTGGTGGACTGGTGCAGGTTGACGTGGGCCAGGGGCGACACGATGTCGTATTCGCCGGGCGCGTGGCCGAGGAGCTGGATCGCCCGGTTGGCCACCACCTCGTTGATGTTCATGTTGAGCGAGGTGCCGGCGCCGCCCTGGAAGGGATCGACGATGATCTGGTCGTGGTGCTCGCCGGCGATGAGCTCCCGGCAGGCGGTCACGATGGCGTCGGCCCGGCCGGCGTCCAGGAAGCCGGCTTCCTGGTTGGCCATGGCACAGGCGGCCTTCACCTGGGCGAAGGCGACGATGAATTCCGGAAAAATGGCGTAGCCGGAGATGGGAAAGTTCTCCGAAGCCCGCAAGGCATGAATGCCGAACAAGGCGCCCTCGGGGAGCCGCCTCACTCCCAGGGCATCACGTTCCTGTCGCATGAAGCTCGCTCCCCGGTGGCGACCTCGTTTGCCCCGGCCACAGAAACGGACCATCCGTTCTCCGACCGGCGCTACGGCGGCTTAGGTAGCACGATTGATGGCAAAGATCACGCGTGCTCGTGGGGGGCCGCGGCGCGACGCCGGCAGACCGCCCCGTGAAAAAGCCCGCCGAAGTCCGGGAGACCGCGGTTGCCCGTTGGGTGTTCCGGTCCTGGCGGGCCTTGAAACAATGCGGCCCCCGTCCGGGACGAGGGCCGCCCAAGTGCTTTGAGACTACAGGCTCTGACGCTTGAAGTAGTGGGTATGCAGCAGGTGATGCGACTTCTCAGACAGCGGCTTGCCCAGGAACTTTTCGTAGAGCTCGATGATGTACGGGTTCTGGTGCGACTTCCGCAGCGGCTTGTTGGCATCCTCTTCGTAGAGGACCTTGGTGCGCAGCTTCAGCAGCTCCATGT
>Ga0183098_10198_pt1 | contig 194741 bp, 184 predicted proteins | sample BioMet9_FD_128884 | JGI IMG/M metagenome (GOLD analysis project Ga0183098, IMG submission 128884) | Microbial communities from bioreactor (seeded with sewage sludge) at Lawrence Berkeley National Lab, California, USA - Biofuel... | ecosystem: Engineered > Bioreactor > Anaerobic > Unclassified ...
CGATCAGTTCCCATTGCGCATCCGTCATCAGCTTCTGCCGATTCTTCATGACAGAAGCTCACCAGCTAAGCTGCCTCAGACGTAAGTACCTGACTTGAGGCCTTACCTATTTTTGAAACACGCTCTAGGGAAGGTCTGCACAAGTTGCGAATGTAGCGTTGATTTGGGGCTATAGGTTGTACGCTCACGCGCCCTGCATGGTAGACCCACGCCACGCAACCGAAGCGAAATCCGGCAAGACGCCGCACACAAGGCCGCCGACGGAAAGCGGTATGACCTGAGGGAAGGCTTGCTGGTGGATGGTAAGCGGATACGGCCCGGAGTTGAGGAGGGCTGCAAGTGTTCCTCAAGAAGTGTGCTGCCAGAATAGGGCTAGAAACCCGGTAAACCTACATGGCACCTACATGACAACAGCAGATTGTAGTCAATCAGGATAATTTGTTCGTATGCTATTGATTTGTATGGTGGGCCTGCAGGGATTTGAACCCCGAACCAAAGGATTATGAGTCCTCTGCTCTAACCGTTGAGCTACAGGCCCGTTCCAGACTTACAACCTCACCTCTTCCGAGTGTAGCAGATTTATTTTCAACGCTACGTTTCCAACCTCGCTCGGCATCGCATGGCTTTACGGTGGAGTTCAGAATATCGGCTAAGGGAAGGGCATTAATACCGTGCCGCGCTTTTACGCGACCGGACGCAGAAACCCGGGCGTGAGTGTCGACCGCGCTGGCAACCGGAGTGTGCAGTGTTCGCCTCTAATTAATAGAGCGTGGGCGCGGGAATTGCCTTAAACAGGCGATGACCAGCGCAACATAACTCGGCAGGAGAGAGAAGCCGGAATAGTGAGACCGCCGACGCAAGGTCGCGGCATAAAGACGCTTTGCGCACAGCGAGGAAAGAAGGTTGCGAAGCGTTTATGGTTTTCGACGAAGTTTTCAGCGTGCATGAGATCGCGCAAATGATGAACCGGCCTCAGGGCGAGATTCATAGAGGCGTGCAGCGCGCGCCGAAAAATCTTATTTCTTCTTGCACCGGCTTTGAAACAAAAGCCAGCCTTATTGTTTTTCCACTCGAGCAGCAGAGCAGAAACAAGCGCGTAATCTTTGGGCGGCCTGCCTGCTCTCAAAATGCAAATCTCAGGAGTGACGCATGATCAATCGAGAAGATATCCGCGAATTGGCAGAATACGAATCACCAAGTGGATGCGCGCTCAGTTTCTACTATCAACCAGAGAAACCAAAGGATCAATCGCATCGCGAAGACGCCATCCGCCTGAAGGATCTGGTGCGAGGCGCAATGCGCGAAGCGGAGAAGAATGGCCAAAAAGATTTTGTGCAAAAAGACCTTGAACACATTCTGGCCATAGCAGACGACCTCCAATGGATCGGGGGAAAAGCGAAAGCTATTTTTGCCGATCAGGAAAAAGGCTTGTGGCGCGAGTTCGACATGCCACCTTTGTTAGGTGGAACAAAAATAGTTGTGGATCGTCGTTTTCATTTACGGCCGATGTTGACATTGATGAGGTGGCGTCCCCAAGTCTGTGCCTGTCTCATCGATCGCCAGCGCGCACGGATTTTTCAATACGATGGTCAGGATTGTAATGAGGTGGCGTGCTTCTTCGACAAAGTGCCGCGCGTGGTTGACAGCAACGGTTTTTCCGGATTCGACGCGGGACACAGGGAGCGCCATGCCGCAGAGCTCGCCAAGCGACACTACAAGATGGTGGCCGACACGCTAATGGCAATGCAGCAGCGCGATGAGTGGGAGCTATTGGTGATTGGTTGTCGCGACGATCAGTGGAGCGACATCCGCGAGGCGCTATACCCATACCTGCAAAAGAAGCTGGCTGGACGATTCACCTTGGAGAGCAGCGTGCGCTCAGAGCAGGACCTGAAGCAGGAGATCGAGCGACTCTTAGGTTCATTGGAGAAGACCACGCGGGAAGATTCCCTGCGAGAAGCCATTGGCCAGGCCCAGCGCAGTAGTCGAGGCTCGGTCGGACTGCGGCATGTGTTGTCGTCGTTGCAAAAAGGTGAAGTACAGAAGTTGCTGATTGGTGAGCGATTCACGGCTCAGGGCATCGAGTGCTCGAACTGTGGACACATCGCAATGAGAAAGGCAGGGGAATGCGGCGTCTGCGGACACAGACTTGATGAGGTAAAAGAGATTTCTGAGGCTATTCTCAACAGTGCTCTGCGACAGGGCGTGGAGGTTATCTACGTTAAGGACAACGACGAAATCGAACGCGTAGGAAACATCGCGGCATTGCTGCGTTTCCGCGCAGAGCCGATGAGTGCGGTAGGTTGAAAATTAGACGGAAGGAGATGCTCAGATTATGGCAGACAAAGGCGAAAAACGGCAGATAGTCGCGCGCGCAAACGCGAATGAAACAGAGAAAGTCCGGGCATCGAAGAAAATTGTTTCAGAAGAGAGGTCAACGGAAAAAGCGAGCACGGTCGTCGGCCCTGGAAAGGGGTTTCGAAAACGCCAGAGAGAGCGCGAGCAACGAAACTTGTTTAGCAAAAACGTGGCGTGAGTGGGCCGATACCGCTGAGCAGCTACTTCATCTGCAAAGAACAGAGGGGTGAAAAGCTGAGCAAGCAGGTGACGGTCTTCTGACGAGGCTCAGCGCGCCCGCGATTGTGCTTACCAGATCGAGGAGTGGGAGATGCGATTTCGCGATCGAATTCATGCGGGGCAGTTATTAGCAGCTCAGCTCTCGAAGTATATAGCTGCCCCGGATGTTCTCGTGTGTGCTCTGCCGCGCGGCGGAGTTGTGGTTGGTTTTCAGGTAGCTGAGGTTCTAAGGAGCGCCCTCGATATTGTGGTTGTTCGCAAGCTGGGTGTGCCAGGTCAAAAAGAGCTTGCGATGGGAGCCATCGCGTCCGGCGGAATCCGTGTCCTGCGGCATGACCTGATAGAAGAGCTGGAAATTTCAGATCGGGTCCTGGAGACGATCGTTGCCGAGGAAGAGCGAGAACTGGAACGGCGCGAGGCAATTTATCGCGGCGGTGCTCCTCCTCCAGAGATTAGCGGACGCACAATCATTCTGGTGGACGATGGCCTTGCGACGGGAGCAACGATGTGGGCTGCTGCTGTGGCTGTGCGGCAGCAACAACCCAAGCGGCTTGTGATTGCAGTTCCAGTGGCTCCCCCCTCGACCTGTACTGAACTGTCGGCTCAGGCTGATGAAATTGTCTGTATTTCGCGGCCAGCCTTGTTCGCTGCGATCGGCGAGTTCTATGAGGATTTCCACCAAGTCTCTGACGAAGAAGTAAAAGACCTGTTGCGCCGCGCCGCGAGTCGAACCTCCCGCAAGCTCGCCTGACAAGGCCTGTCATCGTAGCTTCGAGGAGAAAAGAAACTTGGACCGCATGTTGAGCGCTGTGAGCCCACATTCCGGGGAAACGAGTACTGCATGTGTTGGCACTGTTACGATTTTTGTGGTTTTCGGCGCAGCCGTTTCGAAGGACGGAGGTCCAAGCTGTGCGATGCAACGACGGTTGAAGGAGCTTTGCTCGGATCGAAAACAGTTCGCGACCCTCTATTCTTGGTGTGCGGTGCTATTTGTAAGAATCCTCCATCCGAAGCAGCAGTAATGTCGAGGCTGTTGCAACAAGCTGGAATCCAAAAACAGAACATCCTGATCGAGGATGAATCGCACAATACATTGCAATCCGTACGAAACTGCGTACGCATTCTTCGGTCTTTGTCAGGACCCAGAGAGATCGTGATCTGCTCCGACACTTACCACATTCCTCGCTGCCGCTGGCTGTTCAGACTGTACGGCATTCGCACACGCCCTGGTAAAGTTCGCAGAGGACGGGAAAGCAACACGTCGTGGCGCTGGGGGTACTACTATCTGCGCGAAGTCGCCGCCTTGCCGTGGAACACACTCATCGCGCTCATGACGCGAAGCCCGCGCTAAGTGAGGACTTTGTTTCCTTGTTACTCATCGTTTGACGGGAAACCCTGAACATCCACGTTCGTAAGTCCGGCAGCTTTAGCCCAGAGTATCGCTTCAATGTATTCGGAGTTTCTGATTCTGCGAGCTATATCTGGATAGCTCCACGCCTCATACATGGGCGTGTACTGAGACATGATGTTCAGGTAACTATCCTTGGGAAGATTCCGCGCAATCCACTCCACAACGCGTTTGGTGCCACTGACACCGTTGGGCATGACCAGATGGCGGATCATGAGTCCCCGGTACATGAGGCCATCTGGCGCGGGCCGCGCAACCCCCACCTGACGATGCATTTCAAGCAAAGCAGCTTCCGTGATCTCAGGATAAGTCTCGGCACCTGAGGAGTACTTGGCAGCCATCCTCCCGTCCGAATACTTGAAGTCAGGCAAGTAGATATCGACGACGCCGTCGAGCATCTTCAGTATCTCTACCCGTTCCCAACCACAGGTGTTGTAAACCAGCGGCAATCGAAGCCCCTGAGCTGCCGCCACATCGAGAGCCAGCAGGATGTGTGGAGAGTAGTGGGTTGGTGTGACAAGGTTGATATTATGACATCCCTGCTCTTGAAGGTGGAGCATTACCGCTGCGAGTTCTTCGACAGTTCGGGGCGGCTCGCCTTTTCCCTGGCTGATTTGCCAGTTGAGGCAGAACACACACCGGAGGCTACAGTGGGTCAGGAAAATGGTTCCAGAACCTCCCCTGCCCACCAGCGATTTCTCCTCGCCAAAATGCGGGTGATAGGCGGACATCTCGAGCCGGGAAGACGCGTTACAGAAGCCCCTCTCGCCATTCAACCGGTTTGCTCTACATTGCCTGGGACAGAGCTGACAACTCTTCATGACGTCCCATAGTTTCAGCCCTCTCGTCTTGAGATCACCCCGCCGGTGGAGGCTAAGGTAGGCAGGTTCGAAGTCAGGATCGATATTTGCCGTGGAGAAATACACCATGATGGCCATCCCGCTGCAAGGGCAAAGGGCCGAGAACGGCGTTATTCGGATTATTGCCGGGCATCATGTTAGGTCCGGCACACCATTTTTTCAAGCGAATCTTCGGGTTGTGCTCTGCAGGTGAATCCATACCACTGTCGCTCGTTCAGATTTCCAGAGCGCCGTCACAGCGCAGGGGAGAGGGCAAACAGTCCTTCGCTCACGGCCCGCCCGATGTTGGCCATCAGGTCCACCTTCGCGTTCACCGCGTACAGGTGGGGCGTTAGCGCCCAAAGCTCACGTACGACGCGGCGAGGAGTGACTGTGGCTCCGCCCCGGCGCTGTTCGAGTTCCGCTACGAGCATGGGAAGAACCTTGTCACTGAGGCGCAGCGCGGTGTCCACCACAAAAAGGGTTACATCAGGCCGAAGCATGGTTACGCGGTCGAAAAAGGCAGCAACTTCGCCGTCTGCAAGGTGCTTGGGTGGGGACGATTTCAGCTCGAGATAGATAAGCTTACCTTCTGCTGCTGCGACCACATCGAGGTCTCCTCCTACACCTGGGGCGTGGAACCCTACGCCAGCTAAAGCATCAAAGCCAAACCTTTGGCCCAATTCGCGCGCAACATACCACTCAAGGATTCCACCAAAATTCCGCGCGCTGCCCAATAACCGGTAATGGCACTGCGAGATCCGTTCGGCAAGACCAAGCTCGACTAACGATTCCGCGTAGGCTCTCGACTGAGCAGGCTTCAGATATCTTGATGCTTGCTCCGGCGCAAATCCTTCACGAAGCAAGATAGCTCCGCGCAGAAACAGACGAAAGCCATAGTGGCCGAGCAATTCTGAAAGGAGCGAAGCTCTCTCTTCTTCGAAATTTTCCGGGAAGGGCAAATCTAATCGTGACTTGCTCGGTTGCAAGCCCCGGCGCACCAGCATGCGCATTGCTTCGCCGCTGGGCAGGGGCAGTTTCTCTGGGCGAGGCGGCCGCACTGCCGCTGCTTCAGTCTCGAGTTCGCGAGCTGTGGAGTCTTTCTTCACAAAACAATTACGTCCCGCCCCGTTCCGTTATTCAACAGCGTCCACTCACCGCTGAAACGACTCAACTCTGGAGGCCGCCGTGAGCTTCACGATATATCGCTCTGGATGAGCCCAGAATTTTTCGCGCAGCTCCTGCAGACTCTCCGCCCCACCGTAGCTGATGGCGGAACACAGATGCTTGATCATGTTATGGATTATGGTACGGGCCGAACCCTGCGCCGGTACGCTCACCTCGATACCTTCGGCTCCGAAGGCTTCCACTTCACGAGTTTCGGCTTCTTCCAGATCGAGCCGATCACGAATTGCGCCAACAGATGCCATTCCGCGGAAGACTTTGAACGGGACTTTTACGATCTTCTGCAAATCCGGTTCGAGCACGGACTTGAGTACAACTTCACCGGGCGTCTCCTCTGTTCCCGCGAACACTGAACCGAGCATCACCGAATCGCCGCCAAACATGAGCGCCTGCGCTATGCTGCCGTCGCGTTTAACGCCGCCATCAGCAATCAACGGTACTCGATCTCCGACGGCTATACGGCAACGAACGATCGCCTCGACCTGGGGAATCCCGAAATTAGTATTCAGTCGCGTCGTGCACCCACCGCCCGGTCCAATGCCAACCTTTATTCCGTTTGCGCCGCGTTCGAGGAGGAACCGGGCACCTTCTTCGGTGGCCACGTTGCCAGCGATGAGTTCGATATTCCCGTGGCGTTTCCGCAGCTCTTCAAGCGCGCGTTCCATCACACGTGAATGGCCGTGAGCAATATCCACGACAAGCACATCCGCACCAACACGAACTAGTTCAGCGGCGCGTTCCAGATAATCGCCAGTCGCTCCAACTGCCGCGCCAACACGCAACCGGCCCTGATCGTCACGGGTGGCAAAAGGGTGTCGCTTGTGCTTCAGTAAATCTTTTGCGGTAATGATGCCTAACAGCGTCCCGTCAGGATTGATGAGCGGCAGCTTCTTGATCTTTTGTGCCGTCATTACGCTCTCCGCCTCGTCAAGCGAAATAAGGCCGGTATGCACTACCAAACGGTCGCGAGGAGTCATGCGCTCAGAGACCGGAATCTTAGGACCGACGAAACGCACATCGCGCTCGGTCAGAAGGCCCGCCAATCGGCCTTCTCCGTCGACCACCGCCAACGTTCCCACATGCGTACGCTCCATCTCGTGAATCGCTTCGCTCACGCTCCGATTCACTGAGATCGTGTGGGGGGCCGTGATAATGCCATGTTGGGTGCGTTTGACCGTCTCGACTTCGGTCACCTGGGGCTGAACGTCACCTGCACGGAAACCGCGATCGATGACTCCGATTCCGCCCTCTTCGGCCAGCACAACTGCCATTGCGGCTCGGGTAATCGTGTCCATGTTTGCCGAAACCAGAGGACGCTTAATCGTTATGTGCTCGGAGAAACGTGCTGATAAATCGATACGGCCAGGGTCACGGCGTGCAACGATGCCACACTGAGGGGTGAACAGAAAATCTTCAAATGTGCAACCACGTACGAACTCTAATAAATCCATTTCGGCCCCCTTCGTCTGAAAGTCTACCGAAGACCAACTACATTACAAGATGGCTCGTGACACCCAGGATGCCTGCGGAATTGCACCTCGCTTGTTACCGGGCAGGGAAGTTGGCTTCCGTCATTCCGATGGCCGCACCTTGCGGACTTGCCACCACGCATAGCTGAAGAGCAACGCGAATACCCAGGAAAGACCAATGAACAATTTTCGAACCCAGCCTGCCTGCAATCCTTCTAACAGGCCGATCGTTCCAGTCACAGCCGCAATCCACCACAGCAGCGCCACGAATCCTACACGTCGGCGGGTGCCTGCGACAGAGTGTAGGTCCGTTTCTCTGCCCTGTTCCATCCTGTCCTACTCCTAGCTGAGATTCGGGGGATGTGGCCACACAATAGATACGTAGGGCCGGAATTCCCGGGGTGATTCTCTCACAAATCACCCATCTGTCAGTGACGACTAGAGCACCGCAAACAAATGCGGCAACACCTCGCCGGCCTTGCCCTGGAACACTCGGGTGAAGGCCTCGGCATTGGCCGGGTGCTCCGGCCCAACATAATAGGTGCGCACCACAGCGGAACCTCCCGTATAGCGCTCGTTAGCCCAATGCACGAAACTTGCCGCGGGTTGTACCACGCCGGAGGTTCCAACCACCAGCATCACGGTACAGCGGTGGAGTTCTTCGATGATGCGATCCATGTGAAAAGGCACTTCACCAAACCACACGATATTCGGACGGATGTGCCCTCCACATTCGCAGCGAAGCTGCTCGGCTTTGGTTTGACAGAAAATGCGTTTATCGGTGAAGGGCTCGCGGGTGCAACTGTCGCAGCACGATTGGAAGAGTTCCCCGTGCATGTGCACAAGGTTGCGCGATCCCGCCCGCTCATGCAGGTCATCCACGTTTTGCGTACACAGAAAATAGCGCTCACCGAGTTTGTGCTCCAGCTTCGCCAGGGCGGCGTGTGCGGGATTGGGCTCAGCGAGCAAAGCAGCTTTGCGGCGCATTGAATAAAAACGCCATACGCGTTCGGGATCGCGCTTCCAGCCGCCCGGGGAAGCTACATCTTCTACGCGCTCTCCTTCCCAGAGGCCACCTGCTCCACGGAATGTTGCCAATCCGCTCTCGGCGCTCACGCCAGCACCGGTCAGCACGAAAACGTGGTCGTTCTCGCAAATTTCGATCTGCTTGGAATTACTCATTTTGCCCTCGCATTTTGGACTGTGCCTGGAGCAACACGGTTGCTATGGCAAAATTGAAGCCGGAGCAGCCTCATATCGTCAAGTCTGGCGGAACGCGACCTTACAGCGATTGCCAGCACCGAGCAAGGCGGAAAAGACCTAACGCCAGTGATGATTCCTGCTTTTTGCCGTTGACCGCAGCGCTACTCTCTATTTAGGATTATCCCTAATGATCACTCTGCTGCATCACCGCCATCACCATCATCACCATACGGTGTGTCGGCGGAGGTGCGTGGATAATTTGTAAACGGTAATCATCCAAGCACTGGCCCGCTGGCGCAAACCTACCCAGCGGGCTTTCTTTTTGCTGCTGAGGCGGGTGAGTGCTCCAGAGAGACCAGTCAAGACAGGAGTAGGACAATAATGCAGATCGATTTCGAGAAAATGGGAGGACTCGCTCCAGCCATCGTTCAGGATGCTGACAATGGCGAGGTTCTCATGGTGGGGTTCATGAACCAGGAAGCGCTCGATAAAACGCTTCAAACCGGCTACGTGACTTTTTACAGCCGAACCCGCAATAAGTTGTGGACCAAGGGCGAGACCAGCGGCAATCGGCTGCGGCTTACCTATGCCGCGACCGACTGCGATACGGACACAGTTCTGTGCAAAGTTCGCGTTGAAGGCGACGGCCTGGTCTGCCACGAAGGTACGCGCTCCTGCTTCACAAAACCTATGCCCTTTGCGGCAGTCTCGGAGGTCTCAAATGCCTAAAATCCGCCTCGGAATACCCAAGGGTTCGCTGCAGGACGCAACCATCGCACTATTTGCGGCCGCTGGATTCAAGATTTACGCTAATGGCCGCTCCTACTTTCCTTCCACGGACGATCCCGATCTGGAGTGCATGTTGATCCGCGCACAAGAAATGGCGCGCTATGTCGAGCAGGGCGTGTTGGACGCCGGACTTACCGGTCTTGACTGGGTGCTTGAAAGCGGGCGCAAGGTCGAAGCCGTTTGCGACCTGATCTACTCCAAGCAAAGCCGCGCAGGCGTACGCTGGGTTCTGGCGGTGCCGGAAGATTCACCTGTGCGATGCGCTGAAGATCTTTCGGGCAAGATTATTGCGACCGAACTGGTAGAGGTAACAAAGAACTACTTCGCTTCCAAGAATGTTCCCGTGCAGGTGGACTTCAGCTGGGGCGCTACCGAAGTAAAGCCACCAATGCTGGCCGACGCCATCGTCGAAGTCACCGAAACAGGAAGTTCGCTTCGGGCCAATCGCCTGCGCATTGTGGAGACCGTACTGGAATCCAATACTCAGGTTATTGCCAACAAGAAGGCCTATGCCGATGAATGGAAGCGCCAGAAGATCGACAACATTGCCTTGATGTTGCAGGGCGCCATCGCCGCCCAGGGTCGCGTCGGACTGATGCTCAACGTTCAGCAGAGCGACCTGCAGTCAGTAATCGCTGTGCTGCCCGCACTCAACTCACCCACGATCTCCGCACTCAGCAACTCCGATTGGGTCGCCGTCAACACCATCCTGGAAGAAAGGATTGTTCGTGACGTCATTCCGCGCCTGAAAGCCGCTGGCGCTACCGGAATCGTCGAGTATCCGCTGAACAAGGTGGTGATGTAATGAAGCTGCTCAGTGGCGAGGAGGCGGCGAAAGCCGTCCTCTCACTCGCTCATCGCTATGAGTCGTTTGATCCCGCCCTGGAAAGCACCGTCGCCGGGATCGTGAAGCACGTTCGCACCGGCGGCGACGCCGCACTGCTCGACTACGCACATAAGTTCGACGGACTTGCACAGGGTGCGTCCATGCGTGTCTCCGAACAGGAACTGCAGGCGGCAATTGGCATGGTGAGCGCCGATTTCATTCGGGCCATTGAGACAGCGGCAAAAAACATCCGCAACTTTGCCGAGTGGCAGCTTCCGCGACCCTGGTTTCGATCCATCCATCCGGGGTTGCGCGTTGGTCAGGCGATCCGCCCGCTGGAATCGGTAGGCTGCTACGCTCCCGGCGGACGTTATCCTCTACCCTCGACCGTGCTCATGACTGTTATCCCCGCGCAGGTTGCGGGCGTACCTCGCATTGCCGTGGCCTCACCGCGTCCCGCGCCGGAGACATTGGCCGCAGCGGCCCTTATCGGAGTCACAGAGTTTTACCGCATAGGCGGCTCTCAGGCAATTGCCGCATTCGCCTACGGCACGGAAAGCATTCCGCGGGTCAATAAGATCGTTGGCCCCGGCAACATCTATGTCACCCTGGCCAAAAAGCAGGTCGCCTTTGATTGCGGTATCGACTTTCTTGCCGGGCCGACCGAGATTGTTTACTGCGCAACCGAAGGCAATGCGGAGTTCATCGCCAGCGACCTGGTGGCGCAGGCGGAGCACGATCCGGAGGCGCTCTGCATCTTTGTGACTGCCAGCACTCGCCTTGCAAAGGCCGTGGTAAAACACGCTACGGACATGGCAAAGGACAACCCAATAGCAAAACAGTCGCTGGCCGCACGCGGGGTGGTCCTGGTTGCCAAGAGCCGGAAGCAGGCACTCGAATGGACCAATGAACTCGGCGGAGAACACGTCAGCGTGCCTTCGGAAGACGTGTACGCGGTGAAGTGCGCAGGCTCGATTTTCCTGGGCGACTACACTGCACAGTCACTGGGAGATTACGCCAGCGGTCCCAACCACACGCTGCCCACGGGCAATGTGGCGCGTTACCGTGGTGGACTTAATGTTATGGATTTCGTTCGCATCATCACCATTCAGGAAGCGAACCGCAAGGGCCTGGAAAAGATTGCACCAACGGTCACGCTGCTGGCCGAAGCGGAGGGTTTGAAGGGCCACGCTGCGAGCGTGCGTGTGAGGTTGAAGAAATGAGCACCAAATTGCGCGCCCGCCGCGCCGTAGAAACCATGAAGGAGTATCACCCGCCATTAGCAGGTCGTGACGGATTGCGCCTCGATTTCAATGAGAACGTCGATGGCTGCTCGCCTTGCGTTCTCAAAGTCCTGCACTCCCTCACCGCTGACACGCTCAATAAATATCCTGAGCGGGAACCCGGTGAGTGGGCCGTGGCTCAAAATCTCGGAGTAGAGCCCAGCCAGGTGCTGTTGACCAATGGCATGGATGAGGCGATTCACCTGCTTGCGGAAACCTATCTGGAGCCGGGGGACGAGGCTCTAGTCGCCGTGCCCACGTTCAGCATGTATGAAATCTATGCACTGGCCACCGGAGCGACGGTTCGAACCGTGCAAGTAGGAGAAGCAATGCAATTTCCTGCGACTGAATTGCTGAACGCAATTACGCCGCAGACTCGGCTCATCTGCATTGCCAATCCCAATAATCCGACGGGAGCGATCGCCTCTCGTGAGCAATTGCTTGCCATTCTGAATGCCGCGCCAGAGGCCGCCGTGTTGATCGACGAAGCCTACATTCACTTTGGCGGTGAAAGCCTCCTCGATCTGGTTGGCAGTATTGACAATCTGTTCGTTGGCCGCACTTTTTCCAAAGCGCACGGACTCGCAGGCTTCCGCCTTGGCGCACTGCTTGGCTCGGCTGCGCAACTCAAAATGGTGCGCCGCGTCGCTTCGCCTTACAACGTAAACGGTATTGCGCTCACTTGCCTTGCAGCCGCGCTCGATGACCGCGACTACATCGCCAGCTACATCGCCCAGGTACTCGAAGGCCGCAGCAGGCTGGAACGCTTCTACCGCGAGCAAGGCATTCCGTACTGGCCCTCGCAGGCGAACTTTGTCCTTGCCTACTTCGGTGATTTTCACCAGCAACTTGTTCAGGAGATGCGGCAGCGCGGCATACTCGTACGCAACCGCAATAGCGATCCCGGTTGCCAGGGCTGCGTACGAATTACGCTGGGCAATCGTTTGCAAACTCAACGCCTGTTGCGCGAACTTCCAGAGGCGCTCGCCGCTATCGGTTTCACGCCGCAACCCCGCCCCACGCTCGTCGCCAAGGAGGCCAAATGAGCAAAACCGAGAAGACTCAGCCAAGAGGCACCGAGCTTGAACGCATCACAACGGAAACCCAAATCGCGATTGCGCTCAACATCGACGGAACCGGAATTTATAAAGTAGAGACGGGCATACGCTTCTTTGACCACATGCTGGAACTGTTTACCCGGCATGGCGGATTCGACCTGGCGCTGGCCTGTCGCGGCGATCTCGACGTCGATCAGCATCACACCGTGGAAGACGTAGGCATTGCCCTGGGAGAAGCGTTCGATCGCGCTCTCGGCGATAAAAAAGGAATTCTTCGCGCGGGATATTTCCTGATGCCAATGGATGAGACTCTCGGCATTGCCGCCGTAGATCTCTCCGGACGCGCCGCCTGCGTGGTTGATGCAAAAGTTCGCGTGCGTCTGGTGGGCGATCTTCAGAGCGAGTTGGTTTTCGATTTCTTTGAGGGGTTTGCGCGTGGAGCGCGCGCCAACGTTCACCTTAAGACCATGTATGGCCGCTCCAATCATCACAAGATTGAAGCGCTCTTCAAGGCTTTCGCGCGCGCTTTGCGTGTGGCCTGCAGCAAGGATCAACGGTTGGCAGAGATGCTGCCTTCGACTAAAGGGCTTTTGTAGATGATCACTCTTATAGATTACAAAGCGGGCAACCTGACCAGCGTGCGCAAGGCTTTCACTCATCTCGGACAGGAGTCTGTGATCACCGACGATCCTGAGGTCGTGCGGAACGCGAAGGTTCTCGTGCTGCCGGGAGTCGGCCACTTCTGCACCACGGAGCGGCTTGCGGCAAGCGGCGTGCGCGATGCCGTGCTGGATGCAATTTCACGCGGCACTCCGTTCCTCGGCATCTGCGTCGGAATGCAATGGCAGTACGCGGGGTCAACGGAAGCACCGGAAACAAAAGGTCTGGGACTGTTCGAAGGTTCGTGTGAGCGTTTTCAGACCAAACTCAAGGTACCGCATGTCGGATGGAACCAAATTCAACGCACTGTGGAGGGACAGAACTCTCGGCTGCTCGAAGGCGTGCCCGATGAGAGTTTCGTCTATTTCACGCACTCGTATCGCGCACCTGTCGTAGCCGGCGTCTGTGCCGTGACCGTCTACGATGAAATTTTTGCGTCCTGTGTTGAGCGGGACAATGTTTTCGGCGTTCAGTTTCATCCGGAAAAGTCCGGCGACACCGGTTTGCGCATTCTCAAGAATTTCTGTAACTACGCTGCCGAAAGGAGCGCGCGATGAGCATCGGAATTACCAAGCGGATCATCGCCTGTCTCGACGTGACCAAAGGCCGCGTCGTTAAGGGCGTGCAGTTTGTCGACCTCATCGACGCCGGAGATCCGGCTGAACTCGCGCATCTCCACGCAACCAGCGGCGCAGATGAAATCGTGCTTCTCGATATCACTGCCACAAGTGACGCCCGCCCCATCCTCATCGACGTGGTGCGGCGCACCGCTCGCCAGATTTTTGTCCCATTCACAGTGGGCGGCGGCGTACGATCTCTCGACGATGCTTCCGCGCTCTTCGACGCGGGTGCAGACAAGATCAGCATCAACTCCGCTGCCATCAAGAATCCCGGGCTTATCACCGAAATCGCTGAGCGTTTTGGCTCGCAGGCGGTCATCGTCGCAATTGATGCCAAGCGCAAGACGGGTGCCGCGGTTTCGGCTGAAGGCACCATTCAGGCCGAGGCCTATCTCGCCGGGGGGCGCATTGCCACCGGACTCGATGCAGTCGAGTGGGCGCGTGAGGCCGAGTCGCGAGGCGCGGGAGAGATTTTGCTCACTTCGATGGACTGCGACGGAACCCGCGCGGGTTTCGACTGCCCGTTAACCGCAGCCGTGGCAAAAGCCGTAAATATCCCGGTCATTGCCAGTGGTGGCGCGGGTTCGGGTAATCATTTTGTGGACGTATTCAAGGCCGGATGCGCCGATGCCGCCCTTGCGGCTTCCATCTTCCATTTCGGCATTCACGATGTACGCGAACTGAAGTCGCAACTCCAGCGCGAAGGCATCCCGGTCAGGCTGCCTTGCTAGACGCTGCACGATTATTTCAGGAAGTGAAAAATGCTTATTCCCTCAATTGATCTCATGGGCGGCAAAGTCGTCCAGCTTGTGCAGGGTGAAAAGAAAGCACTCGAATTCGACGACCTTCAGTACTGGATCGACCGCTTTCTACCCTACCCAATGGTGCAGCTTATCGACCTCGATGCAGCCATGGGAAAGGGCGAAAACACTGCGCTCATTCATCATATTTGCCAGCATCTTCCGGTCCAGGTAGGCGGCGGAATTCGTTCCGTTGAAGCCGCTTCGAAAATTCTGCAAGCCGGGGCCAAGAAGGTCATCATTGGCTCGGCTCTTCTGAAGAACGGTGCGGTGGATATCGAGATGGCGAAGGCCTTTGCTCACTACGCCGCACCCGCGCGCCTGCTCTTCGCCGTCGATTCCCGCGGGGGCAAGGTCTCGATTAAGGGCTGGAAGGAGAGCACCACGCTCACGCCGGAAGAAATGATGCGGCAGACCGGTGAATACTGCTCTGGATACCTCTACACCCACATTGATACCGAAGGCACGATGAGCGGCTTCCCCATGCACGTGATTCCCGGGCTCAAGGCCGCTACGACTCGCAGGCTCATCGTAGCTGGGGGGATAAAGTCCATGGACGAAGTGAACCGGCTAGATGCCGAGGGCGTGGACGCCGTGGTAGGCATGGCTGTCTATACCGGCGCGCTAAAGGCATAGCAATTAACCGATCCAGCCGCTGGGCAGAGCCCGGCGGCTCTTCATTTTGCAAAATTCCAATTCCTGCGCTCAGCGTTGCGAATCCAATGGTAGAGCAGACCGCGTAGCGTGCGCCTTGCTTTTGGTACTCTATGCAGTGCTGCCAAGTGGTTTACCTCGGCAAAGTCCCGGAATTTTTCGCTGGGCGAGGAGAAAAGTGTCACAGGCTCAAGTTATTTCATCCGGTGAATCCAGCACTGAAACCCAGTTGCGAGAGCGCATTTTTGAACTTTTCCGCCGCTGGGGATACTTGCAGGCAGATCTCGATCCGCTCGGCCATTTTCCCCGCTTCGACTACTCCGAGCTAAGAATCAGCGGCGCGGATGCTGACCGTGCCCGCGAAATCTACTGTGGCACAGTCGGCGCTGAGTTCATGCACATTCCCGATCCTGAGCGCCGCCAGTGGATCATCGACCGTCTCGAAGGCCCGCAGCCCGAGGTTGATCGCGAAGCGATTCTCAAGCAGCTTGTCGAAGCCGACATTTTCGAACAAATGCTTCAGACGCTCTACGTTGGCACTAAGCGCTTTTCGCTTGAAGGGAACACGGCTCTGATTCCGATGCTGGAGGAGATACTTTCCCGCGCCGCAGCGCACGGCGCCGTGGAATGTGTCATGGCCATGAGCCATCGCGGGCGCCTTACCGCGGCCTGCAACATTGTTGGCCGCTCAGCGGCAGATATTTACGCCGGGTTTGAAGATGTCGACCCGCGATCGACTCTTGGCGGCGGGGATGTGAAATATCACCTCGGTGCCACCGGCTATCGCGAATTCAACGGCCAGCGCATGAGGCTTCATCTAGTCAGCAATCCAAGCCACCTGGAAGCAGTGGACCCCGTTGCCCTCGGGCGTGTGAGAGCCAAGCAGACCCGGCGTGGTGCAGAGGGCAAACATCAGACGCTGCCGATCCTGATTCATGGCGATTCCGCCTTTGCGGGACAAGGTATCTGGGCCGAGACCTTGAACATGAGTTACCTGAAGGCTTATGGAGTCGGGGGCACCGTCAACATCATCGTCAATAACCTGCTCGGCTTCACCACGAAGCCAAGCGAATATGCCAGCGGACGCTTCGCCAGTGATCTCGCCAAGCGCCTGCCCATACCCATCTTCCACGTCAACGCGGAAGACCCCGAGGCTGTTGTCCGAATCGCAAGGCTCGCGCTCGAGTATCGCTACGAGTTCGGCTCTGACGTGCTCATCGACCTCATTGGGTATCGGCGTCATGGCCACTCGGAGATTGACGACCCCACGATCACGCAGCCCATCGTGTACGCCAAAATTAAGGCGCACCCGCCGTTCTATCAAATTTACGCAGAACGGCTGGGCATAGACGTTGCAAGCCAGGTCGCGGAATCAAAAGCCCGATACCAGCAGGCCAAGGCCGAAGCTAAGGCAATGACAAAGAAGCCGCTGCTCTATACTTTGCCCGACTACTGGAACGGCTTCATAGGCGGCAGATGGTCACCTGATTATGAGATCGATACTGGAGTCGCGCCAGAAGAACTGACCCGACTCGGGATCAAGCTGACCGAATACCCCGAGGACTTTCACATTCATCCCAAGGTCGCCTCTCTGCTCAAACAGCGGAAGGAAATGGCACAGGGCAGGCACCCCATCGACTACGGGATGGCCGAGGCACTGGCCTTTGCAACTCTTGTCACCAGCGGTGTTCCCGTTCGCATGAGCGGACAGGATAGTCGCCGCGGCACTTTCAATCATCGCCACTCGTATCTCATTGACACTGAAGACGAGAGCGACTACATGCCATTGCAACACCTTTCGCCCAATCAGGCATTCATCGAGATACACAACTCGGAGCTCTCGGAAGCCGCCGTTCTGGGTTTTGAGTACGGATTCAGCCGCGATTACCCCGAAGCGCTCACGCTCTGGGAAGCACAATTCGGAGACTTTGCTAACGGAGCGCAGATCGTCATCGATCAATTCATCAGCGCTGGAGAAGAAAAATGGGGACTGCTCTCGGGCGTTGTCCTGTTGCTGCCGCATGGATACGAGGGGCAGGGACCGGAGCACTCAAGTGCCCGCCTGGAGCGCTATCTGCAGCTGTGTGCGCGAGACAATATGCAGGTCTGCCAGCCATCCTCGGCCGCGCAGTTCTTCCACCTGTTGCGCCGTCAAGCCCTGCGTAAGTGGCGCAAGCCGCTGATCTGCCTCACGCCGAAGAGCATGCTGCGCCACCCTGATGCTGCCAGCGAACTGGCAGCATTCAACGCCCCACGATTCCTGACCATCGTTCCCGACACTCACGTCGTTCCGTCGAAAGTCGAGCACATCCTGCTCTGCACGGGCAAAATCGGCCACGACCTCGCGGCCGAGCGCAAACGTTTGAAAAACACGAGTACGGCAATCCTGTTTTTGGACCAGCTCTATCCGTTCCCCGAGAAGGAAATTCTGAATGCACTCTCCCTGTATAAGAACGCGCGCGAACTCGTGTGGGTTCAGGAAGAACCTTCCAATATGGGCGCTCACAGTTTCGTGAAGCCGCGATTGCGCCGTTTGGCAGGGAATAAGCTTCCCGTGCGCTCGATCGAACGTCAGGCTGCTGCCAGCCCCGCGACCGGTTCCGCCAAGGCTCACCAAATGGAGCAGCACACGCTCGTCTCACTGGCGTTTAGCAGTTAACACTATCTTTCGCAGTCTCGCGAGGGCCGCTTGCGAGCGGCCTCCGGTTTCTTGCCTGCGGCGCCTTTATTTTGATGGCTCGCTATAGCCACTGTCGCTTGTATTTTCCGGAGGCAGTGCTAAAGTTCATTTCCGAAAGTCGAGTCGCCCTTATGCGAAAACTTTCTTTTTCTCTGGTGGCCATTGCAGCAATTGTCTTGCTGCCGACATTTGCTAGAAGCTGGGGCGACCAGGGACACACGGCAATTAATCGCGTGGCTGCCGAAAAGATTCCGGCCGATATGCCCCAGTTTCTTAAGAACGCGACGAGTCGCATCGCGTGGGAAGGCCCTGAACCGGACCGTTGGCGCTCCGTTCTGGAAAAAACGCTGAATGCCGCGCAAGCTCCGGAACATTTCATCAACCTCGAGCAAGTGGACTGGCTAAAGCCTCTGCCGCCAGACCGCTACCGGTTCATTCAGGCTATTTACGAATATCGCGCACAGCATCCGAACGCCGATGTTCCACAGCCCGAAAGAATTGGCTTTCAGCCCTACGTGACAATCGAAGTCTTTGATCGTTTGAAAGTTGCATTCCGCGAATTTCGCCGCGCCCAAGCCGGGGGCCGCTCGACGGCTGATGCCGAAGCAAACGCCATTTTCTATGCCGGCTGGCTCGGTCACTATGTCGGCGATGGCGCCAACCCGATGCATACCTCTATCCAATACAACGGCTGGGTGGGGGCAAATCCCAAGGGGTACACCACGGCGCATGATGTTCATACGAAGATGGAATCGGTATTCGTCGGCGCTAATCCAGAGGTCACGCGCTTCGCCGATAGCGTAGGCGCGCCAAAGCATCTCGATCATCCGTTTGAGGACTACATCGTTTACCTGCGCGAGTCCCAGTCCCAAATCGAGCGGGCATACGAGTTAGAGAAGGCCCGCGGTTTTGACGGTAAAGGCACGCGGGAGTCACGTGAGTTTATCCGCCAGCAGCTCGGGCGCGGCTCGCAGATGCTGCTGAATATGTGGTACACCGCATGGTTGGATTCAGCGAAGGAGCCCGAGCCCTGGCGCGGAGGGAAGCAAGAGCAGCGCTACTGGAAAGCGCCAAAGGAAGACAGGTCGGCTCAGGCCTTCAAGGAGTGACCGTGGCCAGTTGCCGGATGCGGCGCAAGGGGCAACGCTCATGTGTTTTTTTCAACACGAAGGCCGCTCGATGATTCGAGCGGCCTTCGTATTGACACCGACTTGTGGAGCGTTTTTCGAGTTAGAGTATCCTGCTCCTCCACAAACCCACATCTGCCAACTACGGCAGATATGGGGCACCCTCGGGATACACTTTTTGCGGAACCGCTCAGAACCTGCTTTCGAATTCAGCGAAACTACGCTCCAGGCGCCACTCTTCGCGCGCCTTTTCGCTGCCATTCAGAAATTTCGTGCAGGCAGGACCGGGGACATTCGTGGACCGCTCACCGGCGCACTCGCGCACGGGAGTGAACTTGCGAGCATCGGTCCACAGGCTCGCGCCCGGAAGGAAAGAGTGCTCAAGGCTGTTTCGTGCCATTTTCTTCAGCGCCAGATAATCGAGTCCCTGATCGCTGACAGCTCGTTCGAATTCGTGCGTCATCTCCGAGCGTAAAACGCCTTCGTCATCCGTGGCGAGTGCCACGGGAACGCCCGCCTTCAAATACATTGACAGGGGATGCTGCTTCCCCCGGACACCAAGAATACTGTCATTCGAAGTCAGGCAGATCTCGACCATCACGTTGCGGCGCGCCATCATGGTCAGCAGCTCGTTTGGATTCTCTTCGTACATCACGTCCACGCCGTGACCGATTCGCTCTGCTTTCGCAACTTCAACGGATTCGCGGATGTGAAAGCGAAGTCCCTCGGGCGGCACGATGCCAGGCCTGAGTTCGCCGGCGTGCAGAGTGATATGCACATTCGGGTACACGCTCTTGAGGTAATGAATCATCTGCATGTGCAGGCGGAAGTCGTGCATGGGGATGTAACCGTCTTCGGACTGCACGAGGTTGAGGGAGACCACGCGCGGATCACGGCTGGCCAATTCAAAGCCCATCAGAAGCTGAACAAAAACCCGCATCGGGTTCAATCCACGGTGCACCGGGTAAATGTAGCGGACATTTACGGAGCAGCCGCTGCCGCGCGTTTCGGGGCCGCTGGCACACTTGAGCTGCTGATCCTTTTCCCGCTCCATGGTGTCGAGATTACTGCGCGCGGCTGTAACGATCTTAATCAAGCCAGCATCCAGAACCTTCTGTCGCATTGCGCCAAAATCAGAACCGTAGTCGACTCGAGCGCCCAGAGCTGATGCTTCCCCGTGGTCTGGGGAGATCATGAGCTCCATGTATTGCACGTGTCCGTCTGCCGCGCGCTGGGTTACTTCGGCAAGAAGTTGCGATAGGTGGGAATCCGCCACGAGGCTGAACTTGGAGAAGGTTTCAAAAAAATGGTCGTGGCCGCTTGTCCCAGTCTTGAGGTTGCGCAGCGACCAGGCATCAATCACGTCGCGGTACAATTCCGGGGAGTTCAATATCTTGAGCGCTTCAATTTGATTACTGAGGCAGGGTGGGCGAACGATCGCCAGCGATTGCCGGTCAATGCACAGTCCGGAATCAGCCGCAAGCTGAATCAAGTCTTCTGCATAAGCAGCACCCGTGATATGCACGTGCAGATCGCCGCCCTTTGGCATTTGCTTGAGCAAAGCATAGAGCGCGCCACTGTTACCGCGCGCCTCATTCAGAGCTTTTTCTGTACGCACTTCGGCGGAATCAGCTGCTGAGCGAGCTTCGGCCTGCTGCTGTTGCTGTTGTTCCTTGGCGATCTGATGAGCAGCCGTGGCCGGTCGAGCCGGAGCATTCCTGAAAGTTTGGATTTGCGTTCCAGAGGCCGTGATAGTAAAAGCTGCAACGAGAAGAACGCACAGTCTCGCCGCGCCGCGCTGACGCATAATTTTTTCCAAAGACAACTTTGCCCCATTCATGTAGTCTGTTTAATTCTATCGCGAAAGCTCAACTGGGCGCTGTGCGGAGAGGCGGGAACAGCGGTAAGTCGTTGGCAGCTTGCAACTTCGTCTAATTCCTTCTACCATCCAGTTTCCCCTACTTGCGGAGCAACTGATCGTGTCAGAACTGAAAGTACTCTTCTCGCGTGAACAAATCGCTGCCCGTGTGGCCGAAATGGGGCGTCAGATCACTGAGGACTTTACCGGTGAATCTGTGGTTCTGGTGGGCGTGCTCAAAGGCGCGGCAATATTCTTGAGCGACCTCTCGCGCCAGATCGAACTGGACGCAACTTTCGACTTCATTTCCGTTTCCAGCTACGGTAATCAGAAACAGAACAGTGGTGAAGTCAAATTGCTGAAGGATGTGGATCAGTCGATGGAGGGCAGGAATGTGATTCTTGTCGAAGATATCCTCGACACCGGATTGACGATGTCCTACCTGAAACAAATGATTCTGGCGCACCATCCCAAGACCTTCAAAATTGCAGCTCTGCTCGACAAGAAGTGCTGCCGTCTGCAACCGATCTTCGCCGACTACACGGGGTTTGAAATCCCCAACGAGTTTGTAGTGGGATATGGCATGGATTACGCCGAACGTTACCGGAATCTTGCGGACATTTGCATAGTCCCCTAATCAGCCGTGTGCTCACCCAGGCCTTTGGATGAAAGGCACCACGAGGTCAAAGCAGGAATCTGCATGTCGCAAAATATCAGTCTGGTCCCCTCAGCCGAAGCCATTCGCAAGGATTGGCGCTTGGCCGCAAAACTTATTGACCACACCCTTCTAAGACCCGAGGCCACTCGCGAACAGGTGGCCAGGCTTTGCCGTGAAGCAGCAGAGTACGGTTTCTACTCGGTAATGGTAAATCCGTCCAATCTTGCGCAATGCCGCGATGAATTGCGAAGCACGGGCGTTGTGGTTGGGACCGTTATTGGCTTCCCCCTGGGAGCCACAACGTCTACGGCAAAATTGGCCGAAGCCACTGATTCGTTGCGACTCGGTGCTACCGAACTCGACATGGTCATTAACATAGGTGCTCTCAAGAGCGGACAACCCGATCTGGTGCAAATGGAGATGCGATCTCTTGTGCAGCTATGTCATGGCTTCGGGGCGCTGGTTAAGGTCATCATCGAAACCGCGCTGTTGAACACCGAAGAAAAAAATCTTGCCTGCCAGCTTGCCGCAGCAGTCGAGGTGGATTTTGTAAAGACCTCCACTGGTTTTTCCAGCGCAGGAGCCACCGCCGCTGACGTTGCGCTAATGCGTGGCGTGGTGGGCAACAGGATTGGAGTAAAAGCTGCGGGCGGAATCCGCACGGCTGCCGATCTGCTCGCGATGGTCGATGCCGGAGCCAGCCGCATCGGCGCTAGCTCAAGTGTTGCCATCGTCAAGGAGCTTGGCGCAAGTTAAGCCTTGTCTGAGAGGGAAGCGATGGGACGATTCACTGGAGTGCTTGGATTGGTTTTGATACTGGCATTCGCCTGGCTTTTTTCCAACAATCGCAAAGCCATTCGTTGGCGCATCGTGGCGACGGGAATCGCGCTGCAAGTACTTTTCGCCATTCTCGTGATCAAAGTACGGTGGGGACAACTGGCCATCGCAAAGGCGGGGGAAGGCGCAAAGCAATTACTCGCCTGCTCTTTTGCCGGTTCACGGTTCGTCTTTGGAGAGGCGGGAGCGCAACACTCCAACCTTGGTTTCATTTTCGCGTTTCAGGTATTGCCGGGGATTATTTTCGTCGCTGCATTCTTCTCCATTCTTTACTACTTCGGGATTATGCAGGTTATGATTCGCATGGTTGCCGTCGTGATGGAGAAGTTCATGGGGGCAAGCGGTGCAGAGTCTCTTAATGTTGCGGCCTCTATCGTGATGGGCCAGACCGAAGCGCCACTGACGATTCGCCCATTTCTTCCGCGCCTCACGCAATCGGAACTCATGGTAGTGATGACCGCGGGCATGGCACACGTTTCAGCCAGTATTCTGGCCGCCTATATCGCCACGGGCGTTGCGCCGCAACACTTGTTGGCAGCGATAATTATGACTGCGCCTGGAACACTCACCGTAGCCAAAATGCTGGTGCCAGAGACCGAGATTCCGGAGACCGCCAGCGGAGCCGAACTGCCCAGGGAAGAACGAGCCAGCAATGTGCTGGAAGCGGCGGCTAAAGGAACGAGCGACGGTTTGAGCTTGGCACTGAATGTGGCGGCCATGCTGATCTCTTTTCTGGCTATCATTTTCCTGGTCAACTCCATTTTGGGCAGCACGCACAGTTTTCTCGCCGCACACGGATTCGCCTGGTTCCCGGCAAGCCTGGAAAAGATTTTCGGCGTTCTTTTCGCTCCCATTGCCTTTATTATCGGAGTACCCTGGCGCGATTGCATTGCCGTCGGTAATCTTCTGGGCACGCGCATGGTGCTGAACGAACTCGTTGCCTTCACCATGCTGGGAGCTCAGAAAGCGGTTTTAGACGCGCGTTCGTTCACGCTTGCCACATTCGCGCTTTGCGGTTTCGCCAATTTCGGCTCGATTGGTATTCAGATCGGCGGCCTCGGAGCGCTGGCGCCATCACGTCGCGGCGATCTAGCACGTCTTGGCTTTAAAGCAATGATCGCCGGAACCCTGGCGAACCTTATGTCGGCTTGCATTGTGGGAGTTTTCTTATGAATTCGTACGCAGACGCAAAGCATCTCGCGCTGGATGAGTTCACCCGCGCTGAATCCGCAGCACTGGTCATTCGTATGCAGCTTTCTCAAAAACCGCAACTCGGAGCGCCCGAAATTGCAGTCGTGCTGGGCAGCGGCCTGGGAGCGTTCGCAGAGGAACTGAAGGATTCAGTTGTCATTCCGTATGGAGATATTCCGAATTTTCCCCGCCCTACTGCTATCGGCCATGCCGGGCGAATGGTCATTGGAAAACTTGGAGATCTCACGGTTGCGGCAATGCAGGGACGCGCGCATCAGTACGAGGGTTACAGCAGTCGCGAAACTGCCTTTCCAGTGCGCGTGCTGGGCCAGCTTGGCGTGAAGACTCTGGTTATCACCAATGCAGCCGGAGGCATTAATCCGGACTACAAAAAAGGCGCGCTGGTTCTGCTCAGCGACCATATCAATCTGCAGGGCAGCAATCCGCTTAACGGACCGAACGATGACCGCTTCGGGGTGCGATTCCCAGATATGAGCGAAGCATATTGCCGCAACTACCGCCGTATTGCACTGAACGCCGCGCGCCAACTTGGCATTGAGTTGCAGGAGGGCATCTACGCTGCGCTGCCCGGTCCCAGTTATGAAACCCCTGCGGAAATCCGTTATCTGCGCACGATTGGCGCCGATATGGTCGGTATGTCGACCGTGCCGGAAGTCATTGTGGCACGGCACATGGGGATCAATGTTCTGGCGATTTCATGTGTAACCAACATGGCTGCGGGATTATTCGAAGGCCATATCAACCATGATGAAGTGTTGGAGACAGGAGCGCGAGTGCGCGATACCATATGTTCTCTGCTTACCTCAGTTCTTCCTGCGCTTGTGTCGGAAAGCAAGTAACCGGCGAGCTTCGGGACCGTCTTAGCTTTTTCCAGAATGGCAGATTCGTGAGCCCCGTTTATCCGAGCTGCAGGACCTCCCTGACTTAACAAAATTCATTCGGAAATTTTCGAGCTTGCTCCGAAGCCTTGTGTCGGAGTCGGGGGGCTGTTCGCCCGGCCTTGGTCAACTGTAAATGTCTGTTATTACTGGTCTTAAATAGTGACCGCAGTCACGGCGCAGGGTGACGTGGGTCACGGCTGGACTCCTAAGAAGCGAGCAAACTGTTCCGTCCTCGGGAGTGTGCCGCAATACTCCGGGGCGCTTTGGCGGTATCCAGATGGAGTGGAGGCAGATATGACCATACTTGCTCCGAGGTTGATGCAGCTGATTGAAACGCATGCCGATGCGCTGGCGGAAGCACTAAAAACAAAGATCAAGAATTCAGAGCGCTGCGCGGATTACTGCCGCGTTCCGCCCGACGAGCTGACGACGCTGGTCGGCGGAATTTACGGGCACCTGGGCGAATGGCTGGTGACGAAAACGGAACATGATCTGGAGCGCCGCTACGTGGTGATCGGAAGGCGGCGTGCCGAGCAAGGCATTCCGCCAACCCAGATGCTCTGGTGCATCGTGCTGGTAAAAGAGAATCTCTGGGATTACTTGAGGGAGAACGACATTCTCCAAGATACAACGCAGGTGTTTGGCGAATTGGAGTTAGTGCGGATGGTGGACGAATTCTTCGATCGCGCCATGTATTACGCCTTATGTGGATATGAGTCTGCTCGCCACGAGCGGGAACTGATGGCGCGAGCCGCGAGGAGGTAGGATTCCTATCCGCTATCAATTTCCAAGAAGTCATTAAAAGCGAGGAGTACGTATTCAGGTATGGAGTGGCAAACCGAGTACAAGCGGAAGTTGATGTCGGCAGATGAGGCAGTGCGAGCCGTGGAAAGCGATATGCGCGTCTACGCACACGCCAATGCAGCGTTTCCACTCGTTCTGTTGGAAGCGCTTACCCGTCGCGCGGGGCAGGTGCGGAACGTTGAGATTATGCACCTGCTGGGATTCGGAGAAGCCTTCTACAATCACCCGGAATTCGCCGACAGTTTTCGCCACAACGCCCTGTTCATTGGTCCCAATATGCGCACGGCCATTGCGGAAGGACGGGCGGATTACGTTCCAATACATCTGGGAGAAATCGAAAATTTATTCCTCGACCGGAGTGTGGAAATCGATGTCGCTCTGATGCATGTTTCCGCTCCAGACCGTCACGGATACTGCAGCCTGGGTGTTTCGGTGGAGACGTCCCTGACGGCGGCTCGTTGCGCGCGCATCCGGATTGCGCAGGTAAACAACAAGATGCCGCGCACCTTCGGCAACACGTTTATGCATGTCAGCGAATTTAATGCGATTGTAGAGTGCTCGCAAGACCTGCCCGAACTCATCCCGGAGCGGGCCACCGAAGAGCAAAAATTGATCGCATGTAACGCGGCGACTCTAATTGAGGACGGAGCGTGCCTGCAAATTGGCATCGGCGGAATTCCGAACGCGATCCTCCCCTATTTGGCCAACCGCAAAGACCTTGGAATCCACACTGAGACGCTGACAGACAGCTCGATTCCGCTCATCGAAAAAGGTGTTATCACGGGAACAAAGAAGCAGATCAACCCGCATAAGATCTTGCTTGGCTTTGCGATGGGGACTCGCGAATGGTACGACTACGTGGACGATAATCCGCTGTTTGAGTTCCAGCCGAACAGTTACACGAACAACCCCTTCGTGATTGCGCAGAACGATAACGTCGTTGCCATTAACTCGGCGGTCGAGATCGATCTTACTGGACAGGTAGTGTCGGACTCGGTGGGCGGCAGGTTTATCAGCGGATTTGGCGGACAGGTCGATTTTATACGGGGAGCGGCGCGCAGTCGCGGTGGCAGGCCGGTCATCACACTTTGCTCCACGGCAAAGAATGGAACGGTATCGCGAATTGTTCCGCAGATCAAAGAGGGCGCCGGTGTGGTTACAACGCGAGCTGATGTTCATTACGTGGTGACCGAATACGGCGTAGTCAATCTGCACGGAAAGAATGTGCGGCAGCGCGCGGAAGCACTGATACAGATAGCGCATCCCAAGTTTCGCGAAGAACTGAGCGAGCAAATGCGCCGAATGGGTTGGACTCAGAGGAGTGTTGCCGATGTAACGTGAGGTGAAACATGGCCGGACCGGCGAGAGGCAAAGTTGAGGTGGACCAGGACGAGTGCAAAGGCTGCGGCCTGTGTGCGGAATCTTGTCCGGCGAAAGTGCTGGAATTGAGCACAGAGCTGAATCGTTACGGAGTACATCCGATGCGGTATGTGGGAGAAGGCTGCTCGGGGTGTGGCGTGTGCTATATGGTTTGTCCCGAGCCGGGAGCGATTACGGTTTACCGGCTGACGGCGCAAGAGAGCGAGGCCCGTGATGCGACAACTCTGTAAGGGAAACGTGGCAGTGGTGAAGGCGGCAATCATGGCAGGTTGCCGTTTTTTTTTCGGCTACCCGATCACCCCTGCAAGTGAAATTGCCGAATACGCGGCACTTCTAATTCCGCAGGTCGGGGGAACTTTCGTGCAGGCGGAGTCAGAAGTTTCAGCGATCAACATGGTCTACGGCGCATCGTCGGCGGGCAAGCGCGTGATGACCGCATCGAGCGGGCCTGGTATCAGTCTGATGCAGGAAGGGATCAGCTATCTGGCAGGCGCGGAACTGCCGTGCGTGATTGCTGAGGTAATGCGCTCGGGCCCAGGATTGGGCAACATTGCACCGGAGCAGAGCGACTACTTTGCCATGACCAAGGGGGGCGGGCATGGTTGCTATCGCAACATCGTGCTGGCTCCATCGAGCGTGCAGGAGATGGCTTCATTGACGCTGCTGGCTTTTGAACTGGCCGACAAGTATCGCAATCCCGCAGTGCTGCTGGCGGATGGATTTGTCGGGCAGATGATGGAGCCACTGGAACTTGAGCTGGTCGAAGCGGCTCTGCCGGAAAAGCCCTGGGCCGTGAAAGGTAACCTCGAAACACGCCCGAACCTGATTTGCTCCATCCACCTGACACCCGATGCGATGGAGGCTCATGTACGACATCTGGAGGAAAAATATAAACAGTGCGAGCGTGACGAAGCTCGCTGGGAAACATACCTGACAGAAGATGCCGAGGTTCTGCTCGTGGGCTACGGAATTGTATCGCGGGTGCTACGGTCCACGGTGGATCTGGCGCGGCAGCAAGGCGTGAAAGTTGGACTGTTCCGTCCGATATCGCTTTGGCCATTTCCCTCGAAGGCGCTCGTGGAAACGGCTCGCCGCACCGCGAAGGTGATGGTGTTTGAGCTGTCGACCGGACAGATGGTGGAAGACGTCAGGCTGGCTCTTGGCGGTAGCAAACCTGTTGAGTTTTACAGTCGTGTGGGCGGCAACGTACCTTCCGCGGAAGAGTGCAAGGCGGAGCTGTTTGCGCGCATGGAAGTGTCTGTATAGGGGGCGGCGATGAGTGAATACAAACTTGTGCACGGAAGGTCCCCGGTTTTCTATAAACGCTTTGAGCGCAAGGAAGAAAACCAGCACCAGACGCACTACTGCCCTGGGTGCGGGCATGGCGTGACTCACAAGATGATTGCCGAGGCGCTGGACGAGTTGGGCTTGCAGGACCGCACGATCATGGTGAGTCCGGTGGGCTGCTCGGTATTCGCATACTACTACTTTGATACTGGAAACGTGCAGGCCGCACACGGCCGCGCATCTGCGGTGGCGACCGGGCTCAAGCGCGCCAACCCGGGAGCGATCGTCATCAGCTACCAGGGAGATGGCGACCTTGCCGCGATTGGCACTGCAGAAATCATCCATGCGGCAAATCGCGGGGAGAACATTACCGTGTTCTTCCTGAACAATGCGACTTACGGCATGACCGGGGGGCAGATGGCTCCGACGACGCTCGTGGGACAGGTGAGCACCACGACTCCCTGGGGGCGCCGCCCGAATAATGAAGGCGGCCCGATCAAAATGGCCGAGTTGATCTCCACGCTTGATGCGCCGGTTTATGTCGAGCGCGTGGCGCTCAGCGACAGCAAGCACATTATTCAGGCGCGCAGGGCAGTGAAGAAGGCTTTGGAGCTTCAGAAACAGGGCGCCGGGTTCACGATGGTCGAGATTCTTTCGCCCTGTCCGACGACCTTGAAGATGGAGCCAAAGATGGCCCGGCGCTGGGTTGGTGAGACGCTGGCAAAGGAATTCCCGCTTGGGGTTTTCCGTGATCGCAAACGTGTGTTCGAGCCCATCTCCGTGCCGCAGGCAAGCTTGGCGGAGGTGCTGGGTATCGACGGCAAATCGGTTACAAAAGAGGAAGGTCACGTCCGGCGGAAACATACCCGCGCAACTACTCTTAAGATCGCCGGATTTGGCGGCCAGGGTATATTGCTGCTTGGTCAGTTGATCGCCGAGACGGGCATGCGCGAGCACATGGAAGTGAGTTGGCTCCCGAGCTACGGGCCGGAGATGCGGTCGGGGAGTGCGCACTGCCACGTGACTCTTTCACCTGAACGTATTGGTTCGCCGATGGTTTCACATCCCGACATTCTGGTGGCCATGAACGAGCCCTCTTTGCGCAAGTTCGGAGCACAGGTCAAGCCCGGTGGAACGATTTTGTACAACGGCCGGAGTTTGCCGGAGGACCTGCACTTCGATGGGGTGACCGTGGCGTGTGTCCCGGCGAGCGCGATTGCCGATCAGATAGGCTCCACTAAAGTGGCCAATATCGTGATGCTGGGAGCCTTGCTTGAGGCGACCGACTGTCTGCCATTTACCACCGCGCAGGAGGTATTGAGCAGCCTGGCAAAGAATCCGGAGCTGACGGAAAAGGACGAAAGGGCACTGGAGGAAGGACGGAACTATCTGGACACGGAAGTTATGGTCGGGGCCCAGGCTGGGCCGGATGGTTGCGGAGAGTAGTACAGCGGCGGTGGGTTTACTCCCTGGATAAAGCAGAGCTCAGGCTCAGAGTAGCCTGAGCTCCATTTTTCAGCAGCTTTATTTTTGTAGTTCGGTTATCTGCGATGCAAGCTCGGATAGATTCCACTGGTTGCCACGATAGTACTCAGCGATTTTGCCATCTGCGTCCAGCAGGGCACTACGAAGATTGTGAATGATTTGGCCGTTCTGCTTCTCATAAGAGAGGCCAAAGTATTCAGCAGCTTTGCGGATTGCGGCGGGCTCCCCGGTCGCAAAGGTCCAGTGCTTAAGGCTAGGGTCCACGGTTCCAGCGTAGTTTCTTCCATAGGTTCGGAGAATCTTTGGATCGTCGAAGTCGGGGTCAATGCTGATAGAGAGCAACTGAAGTTTGGCGAAAGCTGCGGGATTGCTCTGCTGTAATGTCTGCGCGATTGCCGCAAAGTTGTTGCTCGTCCGAATGCAGTAATCCGGGAGCGGACAGCGCGTATAGATGAATGTGATCAGCAGCGGCTGACCCCGAAACTGAGCCAGATGAATCGGCCGGTTCTCCTGGTTGATGAAGGCGAAGTCGGGGACCTGTTCACCCTTGGCTGGAATATGCATCGGGGACGTACTGGAAAGATCCGCCGTAGTGCTGGCCTGGGTAACGGAGATGTTTTCGAGATACGCGTTATCGGAGACTACGAGGGTTGCCTGGATCGTGTCCCCCGGATGCACGGCATTGAAGACCCACCCGTCGCGCACAGCGAATCCCATGGTCATGGCCTTCATGTATCCGGCCACTTCGCGATGATTGAGTGTGATGGTGTGGCTGGCAGGATCGACGGCCACGACACGCCCCTCGATCGGAAACCGGCGCTCGGCAACAGGGGGCTTCGCAGACTTGCAACCAAAGACGCATAGCAGCAACAGAGCAGCAAAGAAAATGCGTACGCGCAAGGCGCACCTCCGGAAATAGATTCGCCGGACAGTGTACTCCGGATGCGGTAGGTCCGCTTGCCGCGCTGACAAAAAATGGCCAGAATGGCCGTTTTGAGAAAGGCTCAGTGTTTCACTGTGGCCATGCAGGCTGGCGGGCGACTGAGACCGGGCTGTTTCGCGGTGTAGAGGATAGCGGCAAAGTCGTAACCGTTCTGGTCCGGCCAAAGGACAATTCCGCGTGACGGATACAGCGTGAGTTCGATAACCCCGCGCGGATTGCGGTACAGAGCATCGGATGCGCACTTTGCCCTCGAAAAGTGCGCGGTCAGCGCATCCTTGCCGAACTCTTTGTAGATTTGCGTGCGGGGGATGGCGATGGGGAACGCTTCCTGGACTTCAACTACAATGCCCGAAGGATCAAGACGGACAGTGAGATCCCCTTTGTGATCTCCGCGGGCGCGGTAGGTCAGTTCCTCTCCGCTTCGAGTGCGTTGGAAGGCGTCGGGAGTGCCCAGCAGCCGCACGGCATCTTGACGGCGTCCCTGACCAATGATCAGTCCGCTAAAACTGGCTGGCTTCCAGGTGGGCGGCGCGGCGAAGAGGGTGGTTGCAAGCAAGAGCAGAACGGCGGATAGTCGCATGGTTTTCACGCTACTGGGGTTTGGTGCGTGGCGCAACATGAGAGTCTTCCCGGACTCTCTTGGTTCTTTAAAAAGAAAGTCCGGCCGGAGCCGGACTGAACTTTCCTAAAACACGGTTACGAGGCGGATGCGATCCTGCGCGCCTCGGCTTCACACGCGGTGCTCTGCACGTAGGTGAAACGAATGCGGTGGATCACCGTTACGGTCGAGAGCACGGCGAGAACCCAGAGCACCGGAGCCATGCGGTTGAAAAGAGCACCGATGATCACCAGGACGATTCGCTCGGGGCGCTCCATGAAGCCCACCTTGCAGGTCGGGATGAGAGATTCGGCTCGCGCCCGCGTGTAGCTGACCATTACCGATGTCGTCATCACGAAAGCGACCAGCACGACATAGAAGAAGCGATTGGCACGAGCGTAGTAAACGAGCAATCCGAAAAAGATCGCTACGTCCGAGTAGCGGTCAATTACGGAGTCAAAGAAAGCGCCGAAGAGTGTGACCTGGTTAGTGGCACGCGCCACTCGGCCATCGACCATGTCGAAAATGCCGGCACCGATAATGACTAGCCCGGCATAGACGAAGCGGCGCGCCTGGTTGTTATCGGAGCTGGCGAAGCCGAAGAAAAGCGCCGCCGCAATGTTGATGAGCAGCCCGATAAAGGTCAACATGTTGGGCGATATGCGGGTCAGTGCGAGACTGTCCACAATCTTGTAAAGTACTATTCCGCAATACTTCCCGACGGCGCTGGTCCAGGTCATGCTTGTGAGTCCGATGCTTGGCTGGCATCATGCAAGGTGATCAGTTTCAGAATCTCCAACTCCCGGGTGCCGCCGGGGGTGACGACCGTCGTCACGTCACCGACCTTCTTACCCATCAGTGAGCGGCCAATCGGTGAGGTGGTTGAAACCATGCCCTTGGTGACATCGCTTTCTTCGCTAGTTACCAGTTTGTAGCTGATTTCTTCGTCCTTGGTGGAATCAAAGACCACAAGGGTGGAACCCAGAGCCGCCCTGTCGCGGGGAATATTGGCCAGATTCATGAGCGACAGCTCAGCCATGCGTTTCTTCATCATGCCCAAGCGGGCACGGACGAACTCCTGACGCTGTTTTGCCATGTGGTACTCGGCATTTTCGGACAAATCGCCGAGTGCTACAGCCTTCTTGAGTTCGGCTGGAAGTTCATGATTCAGCTCATGTTCGAGCAGATCGATCTCTTCCTGGAGCTTCTTCTTCACGTTTTCAGGCATTTCCTAAAACCTTTGTGCATGGCAAGCCACGCACGGTGATGAGGTGGTATCCAACCATTATAGCGCGGTGATCGCTTGACGACATCGTTCCGGAGCCGTCATTGACCGTTGTCGCATATGTGACGTAGAATAAAAGTAAGGTGTTTCCCCAAAACCTGCCGGGGATCATGAATGAGCACAACACCATTTAGCATCGGCGAAAAGGTCGTCTACCCTAACCACGGGGTAGGTGTGATCGAGCAGATTTCGAGTCGCACGATCGGCACCTCTGTCGAGCGCTTTTACCTACTTCGTATCCGTTCCAGCAGCCTTAAAGTCATGGTTCCGTTTCACAATGCCGACGCAGTAGGACTGCGCCGCATTGTGAAAAATTCGGAAGCTCAGAAAATCCTTGAGTTTCTGGCGGACGGCAAATGTGAAAGCAGCTCGGATTGGAAGAACCGTTTCAAAGAGAATTCCGACAAAATGCGGACTGGTTCTTTGCTGGAAGTGGCGATCGTATTGAAAGGCTTGCTGATTTTAGCCGCTCAAAAACCGCTAAGCTTCCGCGAAAAGAAAATGCTTGAACGCGCGCGTTTTCTTCTTGTCAGTGAGATGGCGATGGCGCGGGACCGCGAAGAAGGAGAGGTCGAAGAGGAACTTCGCAATGCGTTGTCCAAGTGCAACCTGCGCTGGCCGGAAGTTTCAGCTATCGAATAAAGCCAGCCGCGCAGCCGTAGGCAGGCCGCACTATCGGCGTCCTCCAAACTACTCTCCAAGCCAGTCGCCCCAAGACCGCAGGCTATCGACATGGTCGAAAACGATCTTGATGGCCCCGGTCAAGGGAACCGCCAGCAACAGTCCCATGGCCCCCCAAAGCCAGCCCCAAAACAGCAGCGCCAGAGTTACCGCCAACGGGTTCAACCTCAGGCGGCTTCCGATGATCTTTGGGTAGAGCACATTCAACGCGATCACGTGACTGGTTGCGACCACGGCCACGATCTCAATCAATATCTTGACGGTCAGCGAGTTAATGCTGACCAATATGGGCGGTATGGCCGCGAGGACAATGCCGAGATAGGGCAGCAGACTGACGGTGCCGCTAATGATCCCAATTACGTAAAAATAGGGCATCCCCATGATCCAGAATGCAATCGTGCTGGTGACGCTCAGGATCAGGCCAATGATTACATTGCCCACAATAAATCCGCGAATCATTTGCGAAATCAGGCCGAGCGTCACGTAAACGGTATCGCGGTTCTCGACATTGAACAGCATCACTGTCGACGACCGTACGTGATCTTTCCAGCTCAGCATGAAGAAGACCAGGAACGGAACGAAGGCGATCATTAATACGGCTTGCGTGGCTCCCGCTGCACCGGTCGTCAGGTTTTCTAACCAGTCGCTGGTCTGACGAACTTTCAGTGTTCCCTTTTCACTTTTCTCTTCTGGCAAGACGTTCTGCGTGGTCTGACGGAAACGCTCGGCACGCAGTTTCACCTGATCCAGCATCTCGCGAATTCGTCCTGAGTACTTCGGCAGCGCGGACATAAATTCATTGGCCTGGTTGTAGGACACATAAAACGTTCCATACAGGACGGCGCACATAACCAGGACGGCAATCAGCGAACCGATGGATCGGGGTAGGCGCAAACGCTGGCAGAGCTCCACGATGGGCGCGAGCATAAAGGCAATCAGGATGGAGACGAACGTAAGCACAAATACGGATTTGGCCACGTACATCAGCGTGAGCACGCCTCCGGTTGCGATCACCGCCAAAGAGCCGCTCTGAATGCGAGCGTGGCGGCGCCGTTCGGCCTCGGTCAGCATGACGGGTTTGGCCGTGGCTCCCTGTAAGCTGTCCATTTCACCGGTCTTTTTGTCTAGGCCTTCCGTAACTGGCTCCTTTTTGTGTCTACTCTCGATCCTGTGCGGTGTAGATCTGCTCGCGTGAATCGCCGCAAACCGCACTATACTTGCGTTGTGCCACACAATGAAAATGAAAAAAAGCCAGGACGCGTGATGGCTCTTGACGTTGGTTCCCGCACTATCGGTCTGGCGGTTACAGACCCGCTGGGGTACACCGCCCAAGGTCTTGTCACGATCCGCCGCAAGAACAAACGCGCAGACCTTGCCGCGCTCAAAGAAGTTATCGAGAAATACGGGGTTGTAGAACTCGTGGTGGGACTGCCTCTCCGCATGAGCGGCGCAGAGGGGCGGCAATCCGAAAAGATGCGCGACTTTGTTGCTGTTCTGGAGCAGCACTTCGACCTTCCGATCCATCTTTGGGATGAGCGGCTGACCTCAGTAGAGGCCAATCGGGTTTTGCGCGAAACCGAGATGTCGATCAAAAAGCGTGCCGCCGTGGTCGACCAATTGGCCGCGGTGCTCATCCTCCAGAACTGGATGGAGGCGCGCCATCATGCACTGGAGCCCTGAGGTGAAGCTTTTGTTCGTGCCTTTCGTAATACTCCTGTCATCGCGGGTTGGGAGAGGTGTTATGCTTGCGCTGACCATCAGCTAAAATGACGACCCTTCTCGACAAACAGGCGACGCCTATATTTCACAAGGAACGCATGCGCAAGGTCCGTCGTGGAATCTTCGCCCTTGCGGTTCTCGCCGCCGCATTGTTCGGCGTGTTGGCGGGGCTTCTGTTTGTCTATTCCACGGACCTGCCTGAGGTCACCGAGCTTGAGCGTTACCGTCCCAGTTCCATTACCGAGTTGTTTGACAACAAAGGCCATGTCGTAGGCTCTTTCGCCTTGCAGCGCCGGGTGATTGCCAAGTACGAGGACTATCCCAAGGTTCTGCGCGATGCTGTCATTTCCATCGAAGACAAAGATTTTGAGCGGCACTGGGGAGTTGATTTTTCGCGCATTTTGGGCGCGGCTTACCGCGACATTGTCAGCGGATCGCGAGCCCAAGGCGCTTCTACTCTCACCATGCAACTGTCGCGCAACCTGTTCCTTACCTCAGACCGAAAATTTGGGCGGAAGGTGCAGGAGATCCTGCTGGCCATTCAGATCGAACGCCGCTTTACGAAGGAACAGATTTTTACCCTGTACGCCAATCAAATATTTCTTGGTCACGGTGTTTATGGATTTGAAGCGGGATCACAGTTTTACTTCAGTAAGCACGCGAAAGATCTGACCATTGAGGAAGCGGCTTTGCTTGCGGGGTTGCCCAAGGGGCCGAGCGCCTATTCGCCTGTCAACAATCCAGACAGAGCCTTGCGCCGCCGCAACCTTGTTATTAACAACATGATGGAGGACGGCCGCATCACTGCGCAGCAGGCTCAAGAGGCAAAGGCGCAACCACTGAATCTGCATCTTCAGTCCGATCCCAACAGCGTAGCTCCATATTTCGTGGAGGAGACCCGCCGCTACCTTGAGAAGAAGTTCGGGACCGATCAGGTGCACGAGGGCGGCTTGCGGGTTTACACCTCGCTCGACATGGAGTTGCAAAAAGTGGCGACCCGCGCCCTGCTGGACGGCCTCGCCACGTATGAGCGGCGGCATGGCTGGAAGGGCAATGTACCAAACGTGATTGCCGGCGGAGATGATCCTTCTCTCTACCTGCACCCGGATTGGAACCACGCGCCGGAACCCGGCAGTTACTTTCATGCTCTGGTCACCGGAGTTGACCAAATGGAGGCCGAGATCAAGATCGGAAAGTATCACGGCCAGATTCGCCCTGCCGACATGGTCTGGACCGGCCATCACTCGCCGAACGAGATTCTGGCCCTGGGCGATATCGTCTATGTTCGCGTTACCGGGGTGGAACCTGAAAACAAACTGCAACTGGCACTCGAACAGGATTCGGGAGCTCAGGCCGCGCTGGTTGCCATAGACAACAGTACAGGCGAAATCCGCGCGATGGTTGGAGGCCGCGACTTTGATGAATCGAAATTCAATCGTGCCACGCAGGCTCTCCGGCAGACCGGATCATCTTTCAAACCATACGTTTACGCGGCGGCGGTCGAGAAGGGCGCGATGCCGGACGACATCATAGTTGACGCTCCCATCAGTTTCCCCAGTCTTTCCGGAACCTGGGCTCCGCACAATTACGACGGCAAGTACGAGGGTACGATCTCGCTGCGCCGTGCCCTTGCGGATTCGCGCAACATTCCGGCCATAAAACTGGCGCAGCGAGTCGGAATCAAGACGGTCATAGCGTACGCTCACAAATTCGGTATCACTTCGGAGATACAGCCTTACCTGCCGGTTGCGCTGGGATCGGCTGAAGTCACTTTGGTTGAGCACACTGCGGCTTACTCCACTTTTCCAAATGACGGCGTCAGGGTCAGCCCGCATTCCATACGCAAGGTCACGGACTATGACGGGCATACCATGGAAGAGAATTTCCCGAACGTGCGCGAGGTGATCAGTGCTCATTCGGCTCGGGTCATGGTGGAGTTGCTGCGTGGCGTTGTGCTGCATGGAACCGGCTTTGCCGCGAGCAAACTGAATCATCCGCTGGCGGGCAAGACAGGGACAACCAACGACTTTACTGATGCGTGGTTTGTGGGCTTCTCGCCTACAATCACCTGCGGCGTATGGGTGGGCTTCGATGAAAAGAAGACCTTGGGCAATAAGGAAACCGGAGCCCAGGCGGCACTTCCTATCTGGATTGATTTTATGAAGGTCGCCATTGCAGATAAGAAAGACGAGCAGTTCCTGGAGCTTCAGCAGCAAGTTTTGACTGCCCGCAAAGACAAAGTTGAAAGAGCCAGTACGAAAGCTTCCGATAGCGAGGCTCACTGATTTAAAAATGCTCAAAAGCATCCAATTGCGGTGCGGAGAGCCTGCGTTGTGCTGACTTGGCCCTCTGGCCTATATACTTAAATTTCTTAATCGAAAGCAGATTTCGCCCGCAATGAAACGAGTTCAACTCACAATTGCTCTTCTGGTTTGTATGCTTGGCACCACAGGCTGCCTCTTCCGCTCTCACCGAGTGCAGGCGCGACGGTCTAATGCGCCTCTGAAAGTCGCCACGCGCGAAGAATTGGTCGCAAGAATAAACCAATTGGCCGCAAGCGTCCGCACCATGAACGCGACGGTTGACATTGACACAACGGTGGGGGGCGAGAAAACAGGGCGAGTTGTCGAGTATCAGCAGATTCGAGGCTACATCTTCGCACAGAAACCGGCTATGCTTCGCATGATCGGGTTGATGCCAATCGTACGCAATCGCGCATTTGATATGGTGAGCGACGGCGACCGATTCAAACTGTCGATTCCGCCAAGAAACCGCTTTATTACCGGCAGCAACCAAGTCAGAAAAATCAGCAACAATGCGCTGGAGAATCTTCGGCCCAACGTGATCTACCAGGCCCTACTTCTGCCGGAAATTGACCTGAAGAGCGAAATCGTCGTGCTCGAACAGGGCGTGCAGCAAGTTGTGGACGAGAAGACCAATAGATCCGTGACACAGGCAAATTATTGTCTTTTGATAATTACCCATACTGCGGAGAACTCCTGGCATCTTGATCGGAAGATATATTTCAATCGCGCTGATCTTCTGCCTTATCACCAGGTGATGTACAACGACAAGGGCGCGGTCACGACCGATATTACCTATTCCGGCATTCGGAAATATAACGGGATTCTTTATCCTTCTCTCATTGAAATTGTCCGGCCCGAGGAAGAGTACAGCATTGTGCTCAAGATGGTTAAGCTGGTTCTGAACGAGCCTCTGAAACCGGAGCAATTTCAATTGGAAATGCCGCTGGGAGCAACGCTCACAGAATTAAAGTAGCTTGTGAGTTGTCACCTGAGATTGTTAAATGCCGCGGAGGCGCGACTGCGATACACGTTTTGACTTGCATTGAAACCATAATTCCGCCTATGGGCTTCTCCGGGAAGGTGGTATGACTCGGGACACAGCCGAAGCACGCCGTTATCATCGCCTCCTGCGACGCATCGGGTTTGCTGACTTGACCTTGGGATTGCTCGTGATGAGCGTTCTGCTGGCCACCAACTGGACGAGCGATTTCCGTAATTTTGCATTTAAGCTGGGCGGCGATCATTACTCAGTGGCGCTTTTTATCTACACCACAATCGTGCTACTGCTTACCAAGTTCCTCAGCCTTGGTCTGGATTATTACGGTTTTCTCATCGAGCATCGATTCCACCTCAGCAATCAGCGTCTGCGCGGCTGGGCCTGGGATCAAATCAAGGGCTTTGCCTTGGTCTTCGTATTCGGTCAGGTTTTGGCGCAGGTGGTCTACTTCCTGATTCGCTTTCAGCCGCAGTGGTGGTGGGTGATTGGTTGGGTGTTGTTCCTGGTCTTCAGCATGCTTTTGACGCACATTGCGCCAGTGCTGCTGTTTCCGCTGTTCTTCCGCTTTCGTGCCCTGACCGATGAAGATTTGACGGCGCGCCTCACGCGATTGAGCGAAAAAGCGGGGGCAAAGGTGCGCGGAGTCTATGAGTGGATGCTGTCGGAAAAAACAAAGAAAGCCAACGCAGCGCTGATGGGGCTCGGACGTACGCGCCGCATTGTGATTTCAGATACGCTGCTTTCCTCCTGCAATCACGACGAGGTCGAGGCCGTCCTGGCGCATGAACTCGGCCATCACGTCCATAACCACATGTTAAAAGGGGTTGCGGTTGAGAGCATCATTACCTTCTTTGGATTCTGGTGCTTGAAGATTGCGATTCGCTGGGCTGCCTTGGATTGGAAGCGCTACGACCAGATCGACTTTGCCAACCTTCCCTTGATGGTTCTGGTATCTACGGCGATCTCTGTTGCGCTGTTTCCGCTAATGAACGCCTACTCTCGTTTCAACGAGCGTCAGGCCGATCTGTATTCCTGGAAATCATTGGGTTCGGTACAGCCGTTCTGCTCGGCAATGGACAAACTGGCCGATCAGAACCTCTCCGAACGCGAACCCTCGCCCTGGGTAGAGGTTCTGTTTCACTCGCATCCGGCGGCAGGACCTCGCGTGAGAGCCGCGCAGAACTGGGCGGATTCTCACAAATAGAGAGTCATTCGGAAAGCTTGTCCGGGCCGCATGGCCTTTTGACCAGACCGGCTCTTCGCACAGGGTAAAATCTCAAGGTGAGCACCACGGCACAATCTCAAGAATCACGCGCCGAAGCACGATTTACGCTTCGACAGCGGTTTGCCTTGTGGTGCATATCCCGGCTCGGCTCTCTGCTGATCTCGGTTATCGGCCGCACTCTTCGCTTCGAGTCTTCATCGGAGCCTGGCGGGGTGCAGGAGGGCAAGGAGCCTCCGCAAGTTGTGATTGGCTCGTTCTGGCATCGCTGCGTGATCCCCGCAACCTGGTTCTTCCGAGATCGTGGTGTGGCGGTCATGACCAGCCGCAGCTATGACGGTGAATATATCGCGCGCATTATCGAGCACTTTGGTTTTGTGGCGGTGCGTGGTTCCAGTTCTCGTGGTGGCTCAATAGCCCTGCTGGGGATGCAGCGCGTACTTGCCAGCGGGCACACTGCGGCTTTTACCATCGATGGTCCGAGAGGGCCGCGCTTCGTGGCCAAGCCAGGACCGGTCATGCTGGCGCGAATGAGCGGAGCGCCGATCCTCTGTTTCTATCTTGCGGCGGAGCGCCCATGGATTCTAAACTCCTGGGACGCACTGATGATCCCGCGCCCCTTCTCGCGGGTGCATGTGCGCTGGACTACGCTGATTCATGTTCCCAAAGACGCGAACGATGAACAGATGAGCGACTTCCATCGCCGAATACAGGATGCCCTCGAACGCGCTCGCCGCGATGCCGTGAACGCGATTGGGCCGGGGGCGAGTTAACGGTTTAGGCAGCTAGACCGGGCATCGGCGCCCAAAATAGTCTGGCTCCTTTCATTTCGGACTGGTTGACCTATTGCTCGGCATATTGATATAGTTTGAAGGTTCTGCGAGTTTGTGTAGCTTGTCTGTGTAAGTTCGGTCGAGCTGTTAATTGCAATCAGCCTTGGGGCGCTTCATAGCGCTTGAAGTCAGGGCTTCCTCGCTGAAACGGGCCTGCGCTGCCCGCTAGCAGCTTTGCTGCGGGGTATGCAGGTTCAGGTTGCGAAACGGAATGCTCCCGGCCGGAAACTGAAGCGTGCAACCGCTTCGGCGATTAACCGGGAATCAAGCATCACCGTCGCAATCTCTATCCAGGAAACGTAAAGTTCCCCGCAGTCGTGATTGCGGAGGGTATGGTTGAGTGCCGTGCGAGCGGAGTTAGCTCAGCCAGCCCTGAGTGAAAAAGGGTTTAGAGCGGCATGTGCCTGTGCTTGCGCCGGTATGGCCGCCAGTGGCGCCAGAGTGCGTCCGAATAAAGGAGCTGCAAGAGTGCCTACGTTTAATCAGTTGGTGCGTAAGGGACGCAAGTCGCCCCGCTACAAGACGGCCAGCCCTGCTCTTCAGGCTTGCCCACAGAAGCGTGGAGTTTGCACCCGCGTCTATACACAGACGCCAAAGAAACCGAACTCGGCTCTTCGTAAGGTCGCCCGTGTGCGCCTGACGAATGGGATTGAAGTAACGACCTACATTCCTGGCGTTGGCCACAACCTGCAGGAGCACTCGATTGTGCTCATTCGCGGCGGCCGCGTGAAGGATCTCCCGGGTGTTCGCTACCATGTGATTCGTGGAACGCTGGACTCGGTGGGCGTTGCGAACCGCAGACAGAGCCGCTCCAAGTACGGAGCGAAGCGGCCGAAGTCCTAACGATCCAGCGTGGCAACGGAAGGGGCAAGCCCTCCGGTTGCTGACGCTGCTAACCGCCCGGCGTCTCGAATGGGAAACGTCCGGGAGTACCGCCGAACTGGCAGGGAAGAGGAGTTTCTGAATGCCTAGAAAAGGCCATATTGCAAAGCGCGAGCCAATGCCGGATCCAATTTACGGCTCAACGCTGGCCAACAAATTTGTCAACAACCTGATGTGGGACGGCAAGAAGAGCACGGCGCAGGGCATTTTCTATAAAGCCATGACGCAGCTTGAAACCAAGGGCGGAGATGAGGCCCTGAAGTTGTTCAAGAAGGCGGTCGAGAATTGCAAGCCGTTGCTCGAAGTGAAGACTCGGCGCGTTGGTGGCGCCAACTATCAGGTTCCCGTCGAAGTCAATCCGGATCGGCGCACATCATTGGCCATTCGGTGGCTGATCACGTATTCGCGCAGCCGTCCTGAGAAGGGCATGGTCGACAAGCTCGCCAACGAACTGCTCGATGCCGCCAATGGCAAGGGCGCGGCAATCAAGAAGAAGGAAGACGTACACCGCATGGCCGAGGCTAACAAGGCCTTTGCGCACTATCGCTGGTAAGAGACGGTCCCCGGGTGGAAACACCCGCGGGGCTCCAGCGAACGCGATGCAATCAACAAGAAACCAGCGTTGGTAACCCCAAAGCCAATGCGTTGACGTAAAGGGAATAGGTAGAAGCTTTGGTACGAAAAGTTCCATTAGAACGCTGCAGGAATATCGGAATCATGGCGCACATTGACGCCGGGAAGACGACGACGACCGAACGCGTTCTTTTTTATACCGGACGGTTGCACCGCATCGGCGAAGTGCATGAAGGTACAGCGACGATGGACTGGATGGCACAGGAACAGGAGCGCGGCATCACGATCACGTCTGCTGCGACCACCTGTGCCTGGAAAGACATCACGATTAACATTATTGACACGCCTGGTCACGTAGATTTTACGGCTGAAGTTGAGCGCTCTTTGCGTGTACTCGACGGGGCTGTGGCAGTTTTCGACGCGGTACATGGCGTGGAGCCGCAGTCTGAGACCGTATGGCGTCAAGCTGACAAGTACAGTGTTCCGCGCATTTGCTTCATTAACAAAATGGATAAGATGGGCGCTGATTTCGATCACGCCGTCGATACCATCCGCAAGCGTCTCGCCGCCAAGCCGGTTGCGATTCAGATGCCAATCGGGCAGGCCGAGAAATTTAAGGGCTGCATCGACCTGATGACCATGAAAGCCATTTACTGGCACGACGAAACCATGGGCGCCGATTATTCGGTGGAAGAAATTCCAGCCGAATTGATGAAGAAAGCCCAGGCGATGCGCCAGCGAATGGTGGAAACCATCGTGGAAAACGACGATGGCGACGAGCTGATGTCGAAGTACATTGAAGGCGATGAGATTTCCGCCGAGGAGCTGAAGGCTTCGCTGCGTAAGTCGGTTATCGCTATCAAGATTTTCCCAGTGATTTTGGGCACGGCATTCAAGAACAAAGGCGTGCAGCCGCTGCTGGATGCGGTTGTTGATTTTCTGCCTTCGCCACTGGATGTTCCACCGGTGACAGGCAAGAATCCCGATAACGGCAAAGAAGAGCAGCGTCAGGCAAACGACACCGAGCCGTTCTCGGCGCTTGCTTTCAAAATTATGACTGACCCGTTCGTCGGGCAGCTGACCTTCATCCGTGTGTACTCGGGCATTCTGAAAACTGGCGATACGGCTTACAACGCCAACCGTCTGAAGCACGAACGTATAGGTCGCTTGCTGCGCATGCACGCCAACAAGCGCGAGGAAATCACCGAGGTTCGAGCAGGCGACATCTGCGCCTGTGTGGGACTGAGGAACATCACCACCGGCGATACGATCTGCGATGAAGATAAGCCGATTCTGCTTGAAACGATCGAATTCCCTGATCCGGTGATTCACGTTGCGGTAGAGCCGAAGACCAAGAGCGATCAAGAGAAGATGGGCGTCGCGCTGAACAAGCTTGCCCAGGAAGATCCGACGTTCCGCGTGCATACCGATGCGGAGAGCGGACAGACGATCATCAGTGGTATGGGTGAACTTCACCTGGAAATCATTGTTGACCGCATGATGCGCGAATTCAATGTTCAGGCTAACGTCGGCAAACCGCAGGTGGCCTATCGTGAGACGCTGCGCAAGAACTCGGAAGCTGAAGGCAAGTACATCCGGCAGACGGGTGGTAGCGGTCAGTATGGCCACGTAAAAATCCGGATCGCGCCGAATGAGCCTGGCAAAGGCTTTGAGTTCGAAAATGCAGTAATTGGCGGCGCGGTTCCAAGGGAATACATTAAGCCCATCGAGGCTGGTATTAAGGAAGCTATGGAAGGCGGCGTGCTAGCCGGCTATCCGATGGTGGACATCAAAGCCACGCTCTATGATGGCAGCTACCACGAAGTCGATTCGAACGAAATGGCCTTTAAGATTGCCGCGTCAATGGCTTTCAAGGAAGCGGCGCGCAAGGCCAGCCCGGTTCTGCTGGAGCCGGTAATGGCGGTCGAAGTTGTTGTTCCGGAAGAGTACATGGGCACCATCATTGGCGATTTGAACAGCCGTCGCGGACGCATCGAGGGAATCGAGCACCGCGCAGGTTCGCAGGTCATCAAGTCGATGGTTCCTCTGGCTGAGATGTTCGGATACGCGACCAACATGCGTTCCAATACCCAGGGCCGTGCGACCTTCTCTATGCACTTTGCGCACTATGAGGAAGCTCCTCGTTCTGTAGCGGAAGAGATTGTGGCGAAGACGCAGGGAAAGACGGTTAGGTAGAGTTCAACCGCGCCGCGCGGATGCATTGCGCGGCGCACAGCGCCCGATGTGATGGGCCAAGGCGGGCCGGGCAGCGGTTCGCAGCGATAATAAGACGGAGCTCGAGAGCAATGGCGAAAGAGAAATTTGACCGCAGTAAGCCGCACGTGAACGTTGGAACGATCGGTCACATTGACCACGGCAAGACGACGTTGACGGCGGCGATCACGAAGGTGCTGGCAAAGCACAATCCGAACATCAAGTTCCGCTCGTTTGACTCGATTGACAATGCGCCGGAAGAGCGCGAGCGTGGTATCACGATTGCGACGGCGCACGTGGAATACGAGACGGCGAATCGTCACTATGCCCACGTGGATTGCCCGGGTCACGCCGACTACATCAAGAACATGATCACCGGCGCGGCGCAGATGGACGGAGCGATTCTGGTGGTTGCAGCGACCGACGGTCCGATGCCGCAGACCAAGGAGCACGTGCTGCTGGCGCGCCAGGTAGGCGTTCCCTGCGTTGTGGTGTTCCTGAACAAGTGCGATGCGGTGGAAGATCCTGAGCTGATCGACCTGGTTGAAATGGAAGTTCGCGAACTGCTGACGAAGTATCAGTTCCCGGGCGACGATCTGCCGGTAATTCGCGGTTCGGCGCTGGGTGCGCTGAATGGCGAGGCGGAGTGGGAAGCCAAGGTTGACGAACTGATGGCGGCGGTGGACGCTTATGTTCCGCTTCCGGCGCGTGCAGTAGATCAGCCGTTCCTGATGCCGATTGAAGACATCTTCTCGATCTCGGGCCGCGGCACGGTGGTGACTGGCCGTATCGAGCGCGGCAAGATCAAGGTTGGCGAGGAAGTCGAGATTGTGGGCTTCCGTGATACGCGCAAGACGGTTGTGACCGGCGTGGAAATGTTCAAGAAGCAGCTGGACGAGGGCATGGCGGGCGACAACGCGGGCCTGTTGCTGCGCGGTATCGGCAAGGACGACGTGGAACGCGGCATGGTTCTGGCCAAGACCGGATCGATTACGCCGCACACGAAGATCAAGGGCGAGGTCTACATTCTGTCGAAGGAAGAAGGCGGACGTCACACGCCGTTCTTCAATGGCTACCGTCCGCAGTTCTACTTCCGCACGACGGACGTGACGGGAGTTGCGAAGTTGCCGGAAGGCGTGGAGATGGTAATGCCTGGCGACAACGTTGCGCTGGAGATCGAACTGATTACGCCTGTGGCCATGGAAAAGGGCCTGCGCTTCGCCATCCGCGAAGGCGGCCGCACCGTGGGTGCCGGTACCATTACGGAAATTCTGTAAGTTTACTGAGAAGATGTACCTCGGTCAGCGGCCCTATAACCGCTGACCGATATCCGAGCCATGACTCGGACAAGGCTCGGCAGGGAAGCTGTCGAGTATGTGAAAAGGACGCTAAATGCCTCGTGAAATTTGTCAGCTCCAGTGCACAGTATGCAAGAATAAGAATTACTCGACGACTAAGAATCGCAAGACGACGACTGAACGTCTCGAGTTTAGCAAGTTTTGCCGTAAGTGCCGCAAGCACACGGCGCATCGCGAAGTAAAGTAAGCGTTCCGAAGCGGAACTTTGCGTCTGCCCGCGATAGATGTCGCGGGTTATGTCGGGTTTCGCTGGATAGCTGCGGTAGTTTAGGGGCGTAGGCTCAATGGTAAACCGACGGTCTCCAAAACCGTTTTTGGGGGTTCGAATCCCTCCGCCCCTGCCATTAATGCTGAGGACGACGTTAGTTTCAAGTGAGTGCTCAGATAATGTGGGCTCAGTAGGTGAAGGCAGGATTCAATGGCTAAGACAGCGGTGGTAAAAACGCAGCCCAATTTTCTGGAGCAAGTTAAGGCTTCCCCTGAGCGCATTAAATTGTTTTGTGGAGATGTCCGCAACGAATTGCGCAAGGTCACTACGCCTTCGCGCAAGGAAGTAAAAGCCACAACGCTAGTCGTCATTGTGACGGTGTTCATCTTTGGCGTTTACTTCTGGATGGTGGACGGCGTGATTGGAAAATCGCTGGACTCGATTTTCAAGTACTTCAGCACACATTAGCGGGGTCCTGCCGTGTCAACGGGATTGCCGGCGCGCAGGGAGGATATGGAAGACATTCTGAAGAACGAGGGCGGCGAACCGGAAGATACACCGGAGATTGGCGCTCCGACAACACCGGCGGCTTCTGAGCCGCAGCCACCTCCTGGAAACCCGAGGATGAAGTGGTACATTATTCACGCCTACTCGGGATTCGAACGGAAAGTCCGGGAATCGTTGGAGTCGCGTATCCGTGCGTTTGGACTTGAAGGCCGCATGGGCCGGGTTCTAATTCCAACAGAGTCCGTGACTGAGATACGCAACGGAAAGAAATACACGCGCGAGAGCATGTTCTATCCAGGCTATGTTCTAGTCGAGATGGACATGGATGACGAAGTCTGGCATATGGTGAAGTCCACTCCGCGTGTTACGGGTTTCGTTGGCACGGGGCAGCAACCGACCCCTCTCTCGGATGAAGAAGTGCGGCAGATCGTCTATCGCGTCGCTGACAGCAAAGAGAAGCCAAAACTCAAGATCAAGTACGAAAAGAACGAGTCGGTGCGCATTACGGAAGGTCCGTTTGCAACCTTTACTGGAGTAGTGGATGAGGTAAACGAGGACCGCGAGACTTTGAAGGTAATGGTCACCATCTTTGGCCGCTCGACCCCGGTGGAACTGGAGTTTGGCCAAGTTGAAAAAGTGTTGGGTTAAGTAATTATTCTGGCTGTACCACATTAGCGTCGGGCCAAAAATCCTAGACCCGGGGTGGTGCAAGCACAAGGAAAGGTTCTACAGAATGGCAAAGAAAGTTACAGGTTCGGTTAAGCTGCAGATTGAAGCGGGAAAAGCGACTCCCGCCCCCCCGGTTGGTCCCGCACTGGGTCAGGCGCAAGTCAATATTATGGAGTTCTGCAAACAGTTCAACGCGCGTACGCAGAACAAGGAACTGGCTGGACTGATCGTTCCGGTCGTCATCACCGTCTATAGCGATCGAACTTTTACGTTCATTACCAAGACTCCGCCAGTCGCGGTGTTGTTGAAGAAGATCGCGGGCATTGCCAAGGGCTCCGGTACGCCGAACAAGGATAAGGTCGGCAAGGTGACTGAGGCACAGGTGCTGGAGATTGCCAAGCAGAAGATGCCTGACCTGAACGCTGCATCTCTGGAATCCGCCGTGAAGAGTGTCAAAGGAACGGCCCGCTCCATGGGCTTGGAAGTTATCGCATAAGAGTTTGGTTCAAATTCGTAGTCGTCTAGTTGGCGAGTGCGACCTATTAGCAAAACCTTCTGTGGGTCACTTGGATCACAGTCGTTGACACCACGGTCGTCGCCCCGCCCGGTTTAATCCGGCCCCGGGGACTCGAGGAACGTCAGGATTTTATCTGTGGCGGGAGAGTCGGTAAGCTGCGGCGGTGGGAGACAGGAGCAGGAATGGCAAGGAAATCTGGAAAGAATATTGAGAAGGCACGTGCGCAGGTAGAGGCGCGCCCGTACTCGCTCGCAGATGCAGTGACTCTGCTGCAGCAGGTCAAGTTCGCCAAGTTTGACGAGACGGTGGATGTGACACTGCGTCTGGGTGTTGACCCTAGGCATGCCGATCAGATGGTTCGCGGCACCGTGGTTTTGCCGCATGGGTTGGGCAAGAGTAAGAAGGTTCTTGTGCTCGCGACTGGCGAGAAGCTGCGTGAAGCCGAGGCAGCCGGTGCCGATATCGTCGGCGGCGAAGAACTGGTGGAAAAGATTCAGAAGGAAAGCTGGACGGACTACGACGCTGTTATCGCTACTCCGGATATGATGCGGTCGGTAGGACGTCTTGGTAAAGTACTCGGTCCACGTGGGCTGATGCCAAACCCGAAGACCGGCACGGTTACTTTGGACATCGCCAAGGCCGTTGCGGAAGTGAAGGCTGGCAAAGTTGAGTTTCGTACGGACAAAACTGCTCTGGTTCACGTTCCAGTCGGCAAAATCTCCTTTACCGCTGACAAACTGGTGGACAACGCCAAGTCGGTGATCGGCGCAGTGGTCAAGGCGAAGCCGGTTGCCGCCAAGGGAAAGTACATCAAGGGCTGCTACATCAGCTCCACGATGGGTCCCGGTGTTGCGATCGACACGGTGGCTCTGGAAGCGTCGTTAAAGGCGTAAGCCGCAGGAATGTTTGAGTGGCCGCGAGGCTGCCGGTGGGTGTTCCCCGCCCCAGACAAGATTGAGAAGGAACCAGCATGGCTGTTACAAAGACAAAAAAGATTTCGCAGGTTGAAACGCTCGCCATCGAACTGAAGGACGTGAGCAACGGTTTTGTTGCTGAATATGGCAAGCTGACCGTGGCGCAGGACGACCAACTTCGTAAGTCGATTCGCGAGGCAGGCGCCAAGTACCGCGTGGTTAAGAATACTCTTGCCAAGCGCGCGACGGTTGGAACGGCATTTGAAGAGGTGGCGAAGAATCTGAAGGGTCGCACCTCGATTGCTTATACCCAGGGAGATGTTGTTGCACTGGCTAAGGCCCTGACGAAATACGCGAAGGATAACCCGGAGCTGAGCTTTAAGGCCGGCGTCGTCGAGGGCAATGCTGTCGACGTGAAGCAGATTGAAGTTTTAGCTAGCCTGCCGTCGAAGGACGAGCTGTACAGCAAGCTTCTGTTTCTGCTCAACGCTCCTGCGACGCGGTTGGCAACGGCATTGGCCGGAGTGGGGCGGAAGATGGCCGTTGTTATCGACCAGGGCGTCAAGGAAAACAAGTTCCAGGGCGAGCAGGTTTCGGCCTAGCTTTGCTCTACCCGGCGAGCGCCGGGAAGTGGAGAAGTATTCGGTACTGGGGAGATTTTGTTTTCGCCAGCGCCACGCCGGGAGGTTGCCCGTTGTCGGCCTCAGGTGAACAAATGGATTGAGTTATTTGCTGTGCGAAGCAGGTTCTGTCCGCCGCCTTGTCTGGGGCTGCGGCAGGGGAGTCCCGGGATTTGTGGGACGCGAGTTTAAGTAACGCAGTGATTGCGTGACGGCCGCTCGGCAACTCCAGAACTGTGCTTCCTGCCGGAAATAACCTAACCACAACGAAATTTGAACTTAATTGGAGATATCACCATGGCGGATTTGGCTGCATTGAAGGAACAGATTGTTGGATTGTCGCTGCTGGAAGCTGCGCAGCTCGTGAAAGAACTCGAAGAGACTCTTGGCGTATCCGCTGCTGCGGCTGCCCCGGTTGTCGTTGCTGGTGGAGCTGCTGCGGCTGCTCCGGTTGCCGAAGCTCAGACAGAGTTCAACGTAATCTTGACGGCAGTTGGCGCGAACAAAATCAACGTGATTAAGGCTGTTCGCGAAGTCACTAGCTTGGGCTTGAAGGAAGCAAAGGACTTGGTTGACGGCGCACCGAAGCCGATCAAAGAAGGTGTTACGAAGGAAGAAGCCGAGACGATCAAAAAGAAGTTCGACGAGGCTGGTGCGACGGTCGAAATTAAGTAGTTTTCCGGCAGCATTGTCGAATGCTGTTGCAAGGGAGAGCCGGGGCGGAAATCGCCCCGGCTTCATGACTCGCCCGAAGTTTGAACAATTCGGATATCTGTTCTTGTCCCCGAAAGTACCTTTCTGATGTAAAATAAGTTGATGTGGGATCCTGCCGGGTTTTCCGTCCTCGTGCGTCGATCCTGTATGTTGTGCGTTGGAGCGGGCGCGCTGATTTTAAGATAGCCCGGAAAGCGGAGCGGGTTTGGTGTGGACCGCGGAATTTCTGGGCGTGGAACTGTGCGGCCTCAGTTGGAGGTTGTACGAGTGAGAGAGACGGACGACACAGCAATCCGCATCCTCCGGCTCGGATGTGGTGAGTTGAAGAACAGGCTCAGGAACTGGCGCGGGAAGCTTTCAATTTGTGTACCGGTGTAGCCCAAAGGAAGTTTCAGAAGATGGGGCAACCGTGGCGGACGTTATCATCGGCGCCTAGGGAGTTGTTTGCTTCCGGGCGTGGCTTTTTTTTCGTGTTGTTTGTTTTGAGTCATAGCGCATCAGCCGTGGCGGCATCTGCCGCAAAAGGCGGCGCCCATCTGCAGATTCCGTTGATTCACGATTTCGTAGCTTCACGATTGCAGTCAAGTTCTGTCTAGACGAAGCCTTTGCTGTCCGGTTCGCGGCTGGACGGCGAAATGTCTTGCGTGAGTTGCCGCCTGTTGTCTGGCAGCTCCGATAGCGGCTAGCGAGCCGCACGTTATGTCTTCCGGCGAGCGCGGCGCCGGAGCCCGCAAGCAGGCGGGTATGGCAACCCTGAGGAGTTCAAATGGCAGAAAAGAAAATCGCCAATCGTAAACGACTCGATTTTTCCAAGATCCCGGCGACCATCAAAATCCCTAACCTGATCGAAGTTCAGAAGCGCAGCTATGACCGCTTTCTGCAGATGGATAAACTGCCCAGCGAGCGCGACGACGCAGGCCTGCAGGCAGTGTTTCAATCTGTGTTCCCGATCACCGATTTTCGAAATGTTTCACAACTTGAGTTTGTTGATTTTTCCATTGGCAATTGGGAGTGCAAATGCGGTCACCTGAAAGGGTTGAACCATCTGCGCACTACGTGCCGCAATTGCGGATCGACGGTAGTAACCGACCCATTCCATCCGGGCGAGGTGCTTTGCACGAAGTGCGGCACCTATAACGCGAATACGCCTGATTTTTGTTCCAAGTGCGGCGACCCAGTTGGGATGCAGTTGAAGTATGACGTGCCGGAGTGCGAAGAGCGTGGCATGACCTATAGCGCACCGCTGAAGGTCACCATGCGGCTGACGATTTTTGACAAGGACGCGGAGACCGGCAACAAGACAATCCGCGACATCAAGGAGCAGGAAGTTTTCTTCGGCGATATACCGCTGATGACCGAAAACGGTACGTTTATCATCAACGGGACGGAGCGCGCGATCGTCTCACAGTTGCATCGCTCGCCGGGCGTCTTCTTCGAGACTGCGAATAACCGCACGTACTTCCTTGGCAAGATTATCCCTTATCGCGGCTCGTGGGTCGAGTTCGAGTATGACCAGAAGAACGTTCTGTATGTTCGCATTGACCGCAAGCGGAAGTTCCTTGGAACGATCTTCCTGCGCGCTCTCGGACTGCGCACGGACGAAGAAATTTTGCGCACGTTCTATAAGATTGACCGGATCGCGCTGAAGGACAAGAAGATGTTCTGGACGCTCGACCCGACCGGCGAACGTCCGACGAACCTGCTCGGGATGAAGTTGTCGCGCAGCGTGAAAAACAAGGCTGGCGAAGAGATTGGTCACTCCGGACGAAGGGTAACGGGCAGCGTCCTAAAGAGTTTCCACGCGAATCAGATCACCGAGGTCGAAGTGGATCTGAGCGATCTGGAAGGCGCGTACACGGCTGCCGATATAGTGGACACCAATACCGGCGAGGTGCTGCTGGAAGCCAATAATGAGCTGACGGCCGAGAAGCTGGCGAAGATGCTTGATGCCGGCGTGGTGGAAGTCGATCTGTTCTTCCCTGAGCGCGACGACGTGGGTACGGTGATCGCGAGTACTCTGCACCGCGATTCCGTCAAAACGCCACAGGAAGCTCTGATCGAAATCTACCGCAAGTTGCGTCCGGGCGACCCGCCGACGCTTGATACTGCGACCGCTCTCTTCCATGGTATGTTCTTCGACCCGCGGAAGTACGATTTCTCGGCTGTGGGACGCTTGAAGTTCAACATCAAGCTGTTTGACAACGAAGACGTGGCTGATCGCAGAACTCGCACACTGGAGCCTGAAGATTTTTATGCGACGATCCGTTACCTGCTCAAGATTCACAAGAATATCGGAGCGGTAGACGATATCGATCACCTTGGCAACCGTCGCGTGCGCGCGGTTGGCGAGTTAATGGAGAACCAGTTCCGCATCGGCTTGGTGCGTATGGAACGCGCCATTAAGGAAAAGATGAGCGTGTACCAGGAGATGTCCACGGCGATGCCGCATGACCTGGTGAACGCTAAACCGGTGATGGCTGCAATCCGTGAATTTTTCGGTTCGTCACAGCTCTCGCAGTTTATGGATCAAACCAACCCGCTATCTGAAATCACGCACAAGCGCCGTCTTTCGGCTCTTGGGCCGGGTGGTTTGTCACGTGAGCGCGCTGGATTTGAAGTTCGAGACGTTCACCCGACGCACTACGGCCGCATCTGCCCGATTGAGACGCCGGAAGGTCCGAATATCGGTCTGATCTCCTCGCTCAGTTGTTATGCGCGGATCAACGAATACGGTTTCATCGAATCGCCGTACCGTCGCGTAAAAGATGGCCGCGTGCACGATTACGTCACCGTGCTCAATGCCGGTGACAGCGGATACAGAGTCGGCGAACACCTGGACATGGATGATCTCCTTCGGGTGAATGTCGAACTGAGAGAAAAGAACAAAAAACTCATTGATTACGAGCCGTTCTCCTTCTACCTTTCCGCATGGGAAGAAGACAAATGGGTAATTGCACAGGCAAACGCGGAACTCGATGAACGCGGAAACATCGTCACCGAACTGGTGAACGCCCGTAAGGCCGGGAACTTTGTTCTGGTCAATCGCAATGAAGTGGATTACATCGACGTCAGTCCAAAGCAGCTGGTTTCGGTGGCCGCGTCGCTGGTTCCCTTCCTGGAGCACGATGACGCGAACCGCGCACTGATGGGCGCCAACATGCAACGCCAGTCGGTTCCTCTGCTTCGCGCACAGGCTCCGATTGTCGGCACCGGTATGGAAGGCGTTACCGCGCGCGACTCCGGCGCCGTTATTCTTGCCCGCCGCTCCGGCATTATCGATTCGGTGGACTCCGAACGTATTATAGTGCGCGTTGAAGGCGAGCATCACCCCATGCAGCTTTCGCGCGAAGTGGGCAGCGACATTTATCAGCTCACCAAGTTCAAGCGCTCGAACCAGAACACCTGCATCAATCAGCGCCCGATTGTGAAGAAGGGCGACCGGGTGGTCAAGGGACAGGTCATCGCCGACGGTCCGTGCACGGACAACGGCGAACTGGCACTGGGACGCAACGTTCTTGTGGCCTTCATGCCTTGGCGCGGTTACAACTTTGAGGACGCGATACTGGTCTCGGAAAAGATGGTGAAGGAGGATTACTACACCTCCGTTCACATCGAGGAGTTCGAGATTGAAGCGCGCGACACCAAGCTGGGACCGGAAGAAGTTACCCGCGACATCCCCAACGTCAGTGAAAGCGCACTGCGCGACCTCGACGAGAGCGGCGTGATCCGTATTGGAGCCACAGTCAAGGCCGGCGACATTCTGGTTGGCAAGGTGACGCCCAAGGGCGAGACTCAGCTTACGCCGGAAGAAAAGTTGCTTCGTGCCATCTTCGGCGAAAAGGCCGGCGATGTTCGCGACACTTCTCTGACGTGTCCGCCGGGTATTGAGGGCACGGTCGTCGACGTGAAAATATTCTCGCGCAAAGGCCAGGAAAAGGACGAGCGTGCCAAGCAGATTGAAGCGATGCACGTTGCGCGTCTGGAAAAGAACCTTTCGGATGAAATCCGAATTCTTACGGACGAACGCCTGAAGAGACTGGATAGTCTGCTGGGTGGCAAGGTCGTGCAGGCTGACTTGCACGATGAGCGCACGAACAAGCGCCTTCTGACCAAGGACCTGGTTCTGGACCGCGAGACCATCGAACGCATTTCGACACGTAATTTGAAGCGCATCAAGCTGAACGATATGGACCCGCGCTGGCGGGAGCAGATCGACGAGATCGAGGAAATGACCTCGCGCCAGATTGATGTATTGCGCAAGATCATCCGCGAAAAAATCGAAAAACTGCAAAAAGGCGACGAACTGCCTCCGGGCGTCATAGAGCTGGTTAAGGTTTATGTCGCGATGAAGCGCAAGCTCTCCGTCGGCGACAAGATGGCCGGACGCCACGGCAACAAGGGTGTGATCGCGCGAATTCTGCCGGAAGAGGATATGCCGTACCTCGAAGACGGAACTCCGATGGAAATCGTCCTGAATCCGCTGGGCGTGCCCTCCCGTATGAACGTCGGCCAGATTCTGGAAACGCACCTGGGATGGGCCGGAGCCGAGATCGGCAAAAAGCTTGCCGAGTTGATGGCCGAGTATGGCGACGGCGCGGAGCAAGCCCGCAAGGCAATTGGCGAGCTCTACAAAGATATGCCGTTTGCGCCCGAACTTGACGGCATCAGCGATGAAAAGCTGATCAAGATTGCCCGTGACATGCAGGAACGCTGCTACTTCGCTTCGCCGGTTTTCGACGGATCGAAGGAGTTCGAAATCAAGGCACTGCTGGAACGGGCGGGGCTGCCGACTTCAGGTAAGACCTACCTGTACGACGGCATGACCGGAGATCGCTTCGAACAACCGGTTACGGTGGGCTACATCTACATGCTCAAGCTCTCTCACCTGGTGGATGACAAGATTCACGCGCGTTCCATCGGACCGTACTCGCTGATCACCCAGCAGCCGCTGGGCGGCAAAGCACAGTTCGGTGGCCAGCGCTTTGGTGAAATGGAAGTTTGGGCGCTGGAAGCCTATGGCGCAGCGTACATCCTTCAGGAGTTACTGACCGCGAAGTCCGATGACGTTTACGGCCGCACCAAGATCTACGAGGCCATCGTCAAGGGTGAAGCTGCGATCGAGCCGGGCGTGCCTGAGTCGTTCAACGTGCTGATCCGCGAATTGCAAGCGCTTTGCCTTGATGTGGAACTGGTCAAGGCCAGGCCGCGCGTTCCAGTTGAGCCCGCTCCGGCGGCGGCAGACTAGCGATTTAGACGGTGGCCGCTGGTCGTCAGTCGGCGTCCACCGCTCTCTCGCTCTCATGAGTTGAACCTGCAGGTTGCGCTTCCGGCAGCAGGCAGGGAGAAATTACGGCTCCCACATAATTAGCTCTGACGGCTAATGGAGGGGAGCCGACGACCGGAAGCCGAAGGCGGCCGCGCAAGGCCGCAAGTCCTGGACGCTTACCGAACGTCCAGGTGAGGAGGCAATTTGTACCGATCGAATCCTTTTGAACTCGGAAACAACATTGCGGATTTCGACGCCATCAAGATCCAACTCGCCTCGCCGGAGAAGATTCGCAGCTGGTCGCACGGCGAAGTAACCAAGCCGGAAACGATCAACTATCGTACCTTCAAGCCGGAGCGCGATGGTCTATTCTGCGCCCGTATTTTTGGCCCGGTCACGGACTGGGAGTGCTTGTGCGGCAAGTACAAGCGCATGAAGCACCGCGGCGTCATCTGCGACAAGTGCGGAGTCGAAGTTACGCTTAGCAAGGTGCGTCGCGAACGCCTCGGTCACATTGAACTGGCTTCTCCCTGCTCGCACGTGTGGTTCTTCAAGGGGCTGCCAAGCCGCATCGGACACATTCTGGATATTTCTCTGCGCGACCTGGAAGCCGTGCTGTACTTCGAGGCTTATGTAGTGGTTGAGGCCGGCGAAGAAGCGCCGGTCAAAGAGCGCGACATTATCAAGGACGAAGTAAAGTTCCGCGAACTGGATCAGCAGTTCCGCGCCACCGGCTTCAAGGCCATGATGGGCGCGGAGGCAATCAAGGAACTGCTCAAGCGCGTCGATGTGGAGACCGCTTCGGTAGAGCTGCGCGAGAGAATGCGCGCCGAGACTTCACTGCAGAAGCGGCTGAAATATGCCAAGCGCCTCAAGGTGGTCGAGGCCTTCCGCAAGAGCGGTAACAAGCCGCAGTGGATGATTCTCGACGTGATTCCGGTCATTCCCCCGGAATTGCGTCCTCTGGTTCCTCTGGATGGCGGCCGCTTTGCTACTTCGGATCTGAATGATCTGTATCGCCGCGTCATCAACCGCAATAACCGCTTGAAAAAGCTGATGGATCTGCATGCCCCCGAAGTCATCGTACGCAACGAAAAGCGTATGTTGCAGGAGGCGGTGGATGCACTGTTCGATAACGGCCGTCGTGGCCGGGTACTGCGCGGCGCCAACAACCGTCCGCTGAAGTCGCTTAGCGATACGCTTAAGGGCAAGCAGGGACGCTTCCGTCAGAACCTGCTCGGAAAACGCGTTGACTACTCTGGCCGCTCGGTCATCGTGGTTGGCCCGGACCTTAAGCTGCACCAGTGTGGCTTGCCTAAGAAGATGGCGCTTGAGTTGTTCAAGCCGTTTATCTATCACCGCCTGGAACAGACGGGCCACTGCAGCACCATCAAACAGGCCAAGGAGATGGTGGAGCAGCAGGAATCGATCGTGTGGGACATCCTAGAAGAGGTCATCAAGGACCATCCGGTGATGTTGAACCGCGCTCCAACCCTTCACCGCCTAGGCATTCAGGCTTTCGAGCCGGTGCTGGTGGAAGGCAAGGCGATCAAGATTCACCCGCTGGTCTGCACCGCGTTCAACGCCGACTTTGACGGCGACCAGATGGCCGTTCACATTCCGCTGTCGCCTGAGGCACAGGTGGAAGCCAGCGTCCTGATGCTTGCTTCGCACAACATTCTATCGCCCGCGTCGGGCCAGCCGATCACTGTTCCTACGCAGGACATGGTGCTTGGTATCTACTATCTAACCAAGGCCAAGGTAGATGCCAAAGGTGAAGGCCGCGCCTTCGCGAACATCGAAGAAGTGCTGCTGGCGCGCGAGGCCGGAGAGGTTGAAACGCTGACCCCGATCCGCCTGCGCTATACCGGAGAAGTCATCGATCTGACGACGGCGTACGACGATCAGGAGATCGTTCACACGGAACCCGTGCAGCTTAACCGTCAGTTTATTAACACTACGGTGGGGCGCGCGATCCTGAACGATCGTCTGCGTGTTGCCGCTCCGGAAATGCCGTACATCAATGGCTTGCTCAAGAAGAAGGGCATCAGCCAATTGGTGAACTACTGCTACCTGAAGTTCGGGCTTGAGACCACCGTTCGCATGTTGGATGAGGTCAAGACGCTGGGCTTCATGGCTGCAACCAAGTCGGGCCTGTCGATCGGTATCGACGACATGGTCATCCCTGCTTCAAAGGCCGCGGTGGTTAACGACGCCCAGAATCAGGTGATTTCGGTGCAGCGCCAGTATCTGGACGGTGCCATCACGGGGGGCGAGCGCTACAACAAGGTTGTCGAAATCTGGTCCGGCATTACGGAAAAAGTGGCCGACGAGATGTTCGGCGACATGCAGAAGCGCGACAAGGCTGGCGTAATCAATCCGATTTACGTCATGGCCGATTCGGGCGCTCGCGGTTCGAAGCAGCAGATTCGTCAGCTCTCCGGTATGCGCGGATTGATGGCCAAGCCTTCCGGCGAAATCATCGAAACACCGATTACGGCGAATTTCCGTGAAGGTCTCACCGTGTTGCAGTACTTCATCTCGACGCACGGCGCTCGTAAGGGTTTGGCCGATACGGCACTGAAGACCGCTGACTCTGGCTACCTGACTCGCCGCCTCGTGGATGTTTCGCAGGACGTGATCATCAGCGAGTACGATTGCGGCACGGCCGATGGCATCTATGTTGGCTCGATTGTGGAAGCCGGCGACGTGATCGAGGCGCTGCGCGACCGTCTAGTGGGCCGCGTTTCGCTGGAGAGGATCAAGGACTACGAAGGTAACGTAATCGTCGACATCAACCAGGAAATCACCGAGGACCTGGCCGGAGACATTCAGGCTGCAGGCATTGAGCGCGTCAAGATACGCTCCGTGCTCACCTGCGAATCCAAGCGCGGTGTTTGCGTCAAGTGCTATGGACGTAACCTCGCCTCGGGCCGCCTGGTGGAACTCGGCGAAGCGGTCGGCGTTATTGCCGCACAGTCCATTGGCGAACCGGGAACCCAGCTCACCATGCGTACCTTCCACGTTGGTGGTACGGCATCGCGAGTTTCGGAGCAGTCGCGGCAGGAGGCCAAGAGCAACGGTACCGTGCGCTTCATTAACCTGCAGACCGTGCGGAGCAAGGCTGGCGGCCTGGTGGTGATGAACCGCAACGGCTCCATCGTTGTACTGGGCGACAAGGGCCGCGAAAAGGAGCGCTACGCAGTTGTGTATGGCGCTCATTTAAAAGTGAGCGAAGGCGATGCGGTCACGCTCGGGCAGACTCTGCTCGAATGGGATCCGTACACCTTCTCCATCATTACGGAAATCGGCGGTTCGGTTGCCTTCAAGGATCTGATCGACGGCACCACGCTGCAGGAAGAAGTAGACGAAGTCACCGGCTTGTCGCGTCACGTTGTGGTGGACTCCCCAGATGAGAAGCGCCAGCCGGCGTTGGTCATCAAGGGAGCCAAGGGCAACAAGCGTTACCTGATGCCCTCTCGCGCTCACCTGATGGTGCAGGACGGCGACGAGGTCTTCCCGGGCGACGTGCTGGCGAAGATTCCGCGCGAAACCACCAAAACCAAGGACATCACCGGCGGTCTGCCGCGTGTTGTGGAGCTGTTCGAAGCCCGCAAGCCGCGTGAAACCGCTCTCATCAGCGAGATCGATGGCGTGGTGAAGTTCGGGGAAGTTTCCAAGGGACAGCGCAAGATTTATGTGGTCGCCGACGACGGCACCGAGAAGGAATACTCGGTTCCTCGCGGTATCCACATCAACATACAGGAAGGCGAACGCATCCGCGCTGGCGAACAGCTCATGGATGGACCGCTCAACCCGCATGACATTCTTGCCGTACTTGGCGAAAAGGAACTGCAGGCTTATCTGGTCAATGAGATTCAGGAAGTTTATCGTCTGCAGGGCGTTGCCATCAGCGACAAGCACATTGAGGTCATCGTGCGCCAGATGCTGCGCTGGGTGAAGATCGAGGACGTGGGAGATACGAACTTCCTGCTTGAACAGCAGATTGATAAGTTCCGCTTCCGCGAGGAGAACGAGCGCGTGATTGCTCTCGGAGGCAAGCCCTGCACGGGCCGTGCGCTGCTGCTCGGAATCACGAAGGCCTCGCTCTCCACCGACAGCTTCATTTCGGCGGCATCCTTCCAGGAGACCACACGAGTGCTTACCGAGGCGGCCATCACCGGTTCAATGGATGGACTGCGCGGCCTGAAGGAAAACGTCATCGTTGGCCGCCTGATTCCAGCCGGAACCGGCATGGAGTACTACCGCAACGTGCAACTGGCTCCGGAACTCGAAGCCGCTGCCGAAAACGTTCAAGAGGAGATCCGCAAAGAGCAAGAGGAGTTCGAACGCAATCTCGAACTTATGCGGACCGAAGGCGAGAACGAGACGGAAGAACTCCCCGCAGAAAGCTAACCCTTTTCACCCAATCACATCGGGCCGCATCTCCGGATGCGGCCCTTCTCTCTTCCAGGGAAACGCTATGACCCACAAAGCACCGATCCTCGCATCGTCCGCCGCATTTACGGTCCGCCAGGCAACAGAGGATGATATTGCCGAGATGGTGGAAGTGATAAATGCCGCATTCGACGAGGAAAACTTTTTCGCCAACCGCCCTCGTACCAACCGGGAGCAACTCGTCGAGCACTTCCGTAGTGGGTACTTTCTTCTCGCTTATAAGGCTTCGCGGTTGATTTCTTCGGTGTATTACGAATTAAAGGGCGAACGCGGCTACGTAGGTATGTTGGCCGTGCATCCTAATAATCAGGGCTGCGGAATTGGGCGCACTATGATGCAGGCCGCCGAGAATATGTTGCGGGACCATGGGTGCAAGGTTGCCGAAATCTACGTGGTCAGCGTTCGAACTGCGCTGCTGCCCATTTACCGCAAGATGGGGTATCAGGAAGCTGGAACGGTTCAGCTTCCCGAGGAACTTAGAGAGAAGCTTACGATGCCGATTGAGCTGATCCGAATGGAGAAGCAGCTTTAGTCCGGCAGTAGGGAAGTATCGAAATCTATATGCGAGGTAAAGAGCATGAGTACCAGATTCGCGCGCAGGATGAGTGGTGTTCGTGCTTCGAGCATACGTGAGATGCTCAAGGCCACCGAGCAGCCAGGCATTATCTCGTTTGCAGGCGGGCTTCCCGCACCAGAGCTTTTTCCGGTGGACGACATTCGTTCGGCCACCGAGCGTGTCTTCCGTGAAACGGCTGCCTCGGCCCTCCAGTATGGTCCAACCGAGGGCTGTTCCTTGCTTCGGGAACTGCTCGCGGAGAGAATGCTGAAACGTGCGGTTGTGTGTTCAACGGACGATCTCCTCGTCACGACCGGATCTCAACAATCTCTCGATCTGATCGGAAAGATTTTTCTGGACGCAGGAGATTGTGTCCTCACAGAGAGTCCCACGTATCTGGCAGCCATCCAGGCGTTCCAGGCCTACGAGCCTCGTTTTATCACAGTTCCTACCGATGAAGAGGGGCTCATCCCCGAAGCGCTGCCCGAGCTGATTGAACGCGAACAGCCGAAGCTCCTTTATACGATTCCAAATTTCCAAAACCCTACGGGCGTCACACTTACCGCGGAGCGACGCCGCATTCTTTACTCCATCGCAGCGCGTTATGGGCTCATCGTGGTGGAGGATGATCCGTACGGGATGCTGCGTTACTCAGGTACAGCCATTCCGTCTATCAAGTCGCTGGACACCGACGGGATTGTGATTTACCTCAGCACAGTTTCAAAGACGATCGCGCCCGGTCTTAGAGTTGGTTGGGCGGTCGCAAAGCCGGAGATACGTCGCGCCCTGACAATAGTGAAGCAGGCGGTTGATCTTCATACCTCAAGTCTGGATCAGCGCATTGTTTACCGGTACCTATCAGACTTCGACATTGACGTTCATATCGAGCGAATCCGCCGATCGTACGGGGAGCGCTACTCCGTCATGAACTCCAGACTGGAAGAATGCATGCCGGCTGGATTCACCTGGACTCATCCAGAGGGAGGAATGTTCCTCTGGGTCACTTGCCCTGAAGAATTGAATACCTGTGAGCTAATGCCTGGAGCACTTGAGCGCAAGGTGCTCTTCGTGCCTGGGCAGGACTTTTTCCCCGATGGTGCAAGCCGTCGATTCATGCGCCTGAATTTCTCTAATGCGTCTCTGGCGCAAATTGGGGAAGGTATTGGTCGTCTGGCGGACGTTTGTGCCGCCGCGGTTCGCAACCTGCCGGTTGCGCAGCGTTGCTGAAACATGGGATATCGAGGGGTTGCCTGTTCCTAAGGCGCATCTGGTCAATTACAATCAGCGTGCACCTCTATGCTGCGATTCCTTAAGCACGTTCAAGTCGCTGTCTGGATGACGCTGGAGCATGACCAGTTTTCCGTGGCGAAGGCTGCGGCGTACTCGGCTATCATTACGCTTTTTCCGGCTGTACTTTTGATTTCGTCGATCCTTACCGCATCTCACAGCACGCTTAATTTTATTCGCGAGATTTCCTTTGCCATCGGCGGAATCATGCCGGCTGGCACCGCGCCTGCGATCCTTACATTTTTTCAGGGCCACAAACCTGCGCCTGGACGCATGATCGTGACCACATCGGTGATTACGCTGTGGACCGGCTCCGGCGTCATGATCTCCTGGATGGAAGGCTTCCGGCGCGCCTATCAGATGCCGAAAATTTGGAACCTCACGAAAGAGCGGCTCATCTCTTTTCAGCTGGTATTCCTGGCCGGGATTCCAATGGCGTTTGCCAGCTTCCTGCTGGCCTTCGGAAATCAGATTGAACACTGGGTGGCCTTTCACACCAACCATGAGCTTGACGTGTACTTTCTGGCATTGTGGACGGTGATACGCTGGCTTATCGCGCTGGGAACATCGGTAGCGGTCATTGTACTCATCTACCATCATGGATTACCGCGTACTCAGCCTTGGCACAGAGTCCTGCCGGGATCGGTGCTGGCAACTGTCCTGTGGTTTGCCTCCACTACTGTTTTTGGTTGGTATCTCCGTCACTATGCGGACTACAGAGTCATTTACGGCTCGGTCGGCACCGCCATCGCTTTACTTATCTGGCTTTACATTGTGTCACTCGTGATTCTGATCGGGGCAGAGTTTAACGCCTTGCGTTATCCGCGTTATCTGTTCGGAAGTTTTTCCGAACTTAAGGTTGTTGCCACTGCCGAAGAGCGGCGTCCAGAGGGGAAATGACTGAAGCTCTGAAAACAGCAGTCGCCGGAGAAAATCAACCGGAGCCAGCGGCCCGACGCCGCGCAAAGATCGTATGCACACTTGGCCCCTCTTCGGACACAGAGGACAAGATTCGCCAGCTTCTGTTGCTTGGAATGGACGTTGCGCGCCTGAATTTTTCTCACGGCAGCCAGGAAGAACACGTGCAACGCATTCGCAGGCTGCGCGAAGCGGCCGCGGAATTAGGACGTACCGTTTGTATTCTGCAGGATTTGCAAGGCCCCAAGATCCGCACGGGCTCGCTGCGCAACCATGCTGCGGTGAATCTGGTGCCCGGCTCGAAGGTTACGGTCACGAACAAGGAAATCGAAGGCACGGCCGAGGTGTTGGGTACCACCTTCAAGACCCTGGCGCGTGAGGTCGAAGTCGGCTCGCGCATTTTGCTCTCCGATGGGCGCCTGTCACTGAAAGTTCTTGAGATTCAGGGTGACGACGTGCTCTGTGAAGTGGTCGAAGGCGGAATGTTGGGAGAGCATCAGGGCATGAATCTTCCCGGCGCTGTCCTGAGCTTGCCGTCGCTGACCAGCAAAGACAAGGAAGATCTTGCATTTGGACTTTCGGCAGGGGTAGATGCGGTCGCGATTTCGTTTGTGCGCAGCGCCGCCGATATTCGCGCAGTGAAGACGATCATCGATGCCGCGGGTTGCGATACTCCGGTAATCGCCAAGCTGGAGAAGCCTCAAGCGATTGAAAATCTCGATGGGATTCTGGAGATTGCCGATGGCGTCATGGTGGCTCGCGGCGACCTTGGCGTGGAAGTCGCACTCGAAAAAGTTCCGATCATTCAAAAGCACATCATTCGGCGTGCTTTGTTCTGGCGCAAGCCGGTCATTACCGCTACGCAGATGTTGGAATCCATGATTCAGAACCCGCGTCCTACCCGTGCCGAGGCCAGCGACGTTGCCAATGCGATTTATGATGGAACAGACGCAGTTATGCTCTCCGGCGAAACCGCCGTTGGCAAATACCCATGTGAGGCTGCGAGCATAATGGCGCGAATTATAGTCGAGGCCGAATCGGATATCCAGAAAATGAGCGCATCACGGCACCGCTGCGCTAAAGAGTTGACGATACCAGAGGCAATCTGCGAAAGTGTGGCTCATGTAGCGGAAGAATTCAAAATGCATGGCATCGCTGTTTTCACGGCAACGGGAAACACGGTGCGATTGGTTTCCAAGTATCGGCCACGTGCTGAGGTCTATGCCTTTTCGAGTGCGCCAGCCGTGTGCAACCGGATGAATTTATACTGGGGAGTGCATCCCGTTCTAATCAAGGCACCGGGCACCGTGGAGTCCATGATTGACGCGACAGAAATCGAACTGCGGCGTGCCAAGGTAGCAAATACCGACGACGTTGTGGCCATTGTCGCTGGAACCAGTCTGGGGACAGCCGGCTCGACAAATTTTGTCCTACTGCATCGAATTCGCTCCCTAAGCGAGACGGGCAGGCGGTAATATCGAAGAAGACTACCAAAAAGGTTCCAAACCATGAGATTTCCAATCCGTTCAATGGCGATTATGAAACCGCATCCGGGTAAGCGGCCGGACCTCATCGCGTTTCTTCGCGAGTTTTATACCATGATGTGCACCAAGCAGTACTCGCGCGACCTGCTGCTTCAGGACTTGAAGCATCCGGACGATTTGGTACACATCCGGTACTGGCTCTCGGACGAGGCCCGCGATGCCGCCATGAATGACCCGGATGTACATCATTACTGGAAGGATCTGGGTGCGTTCGGGAACATAACCACGATCTACGAAGAGCTGGAGCCGATCTTCTCCACCCGGGAGGGTATCCCCGGCGATGACATCATTCAAGCCGCAACTAAATCGGACTCTGCGTAGCCGAAACGCCTCAGCTCGCCCGCGCGAGTTTGTAGCTTTGGGCAGTACCACGCAAAATCGCATCGCGCATACGTTTGGAGCGCGACCTCAATTCACCCAGCCGGAGTCGTCGTCCTTCTTGTCCAGCGGAGATCTGCGGAAATTTCCGTGCTCGTCGAAGCTTCCAACATTCTTGTTTTTGCGCATGTACACCTCGAATTTCTTGGCGGCCCGTCTGCGCTTCCATTTGTAATAGCGATTGCGAATTCCGAAGACGCCTTCCGAAGCAGCAGTCTTCAAGCCGTAGCGTGGAATGAAGCGCAGGTATATCCAGCCAAAGAGCGCACCGCCCAGGTGAGCAAACTCGGCAATGCCATTCGCTCCTCCAAAGGCGCTCACGAGTGCAACGAAGATCCAGATCGCCACAATATAGCGAGCCTTGATCGCAATCGGAAACGGAAACACGTAGACCTGCCGGTCGCCGTTGAGTATTCCGAAGGCGATCAGCAGACCATAAACGGCTCCGGAAGCGCCGATCGTGGCCTGATGCCAGATCTGGCCCATAATGGCGAACAGGGGAATCTGTACATGCTGGAATGCCACCATGCCCAATGCGCCCACGCCGAGAGTCGTGAGTGCCGCGCCCAGTACGCACCAGAAATAAAACTCATAAAAGCGCCGCGTGCCGAAATCCATCTCGAACTGCGCGCCAAACATCCATAGGCCAAGCATGTTAAACAGCAGGTGCATCACTGTATGCGGGTCGTGAAAGAACGAGTATGTGATGAGCTGCCAGACCCGGCCATGCATCACCAACACAGGACGCAAATAGAGGTAATAATCGGCAAACGTCGCCAGTATCGGCACCGTCAGTCTTGAAAGCATCATTACCAGAAACACCGCCACGTTGGCGATGATCAGTTTTTTCACCGCGTGCGTGAACGGCGGAAATCCAAAGGTCGATACGGGGCCACCGCGTGCCATAACTCTCCTCTGCATCGAGGTTAAAGTGCCGGATGCGCCGGCATGCGCGTTGTATGTGCGCTGTGAAACGCGCAGACTGCTGTCACAAGATTATCCTTCGAGCAGGGCATTGTGATCTGAAATTTTGCTTCCGTTGAAGCTTTGTGTCCACACCGGAGATGTTGTTTCTAGTTGCGGGTTCAGCCGCGTGCGAATGGTGGCCAGACAAACAACTCGCTCTCGTGAGCTTCCTTTTTGATGCCGTTCTGTTGCTACTGGTGACCATAAATTATCATGAAGCGATAAGTTTATAGAAAACAGAAGAAGGTTGCGCGCTCTTACCTTTGGGCATCCAATCGCTCGATGTCGGCACCGCTCGGCGGATAATGCTTGACGCTTTCCAGAGGAGAATAATAAATATAATTGCAGGCCTGAGGGAGATTGCAAGCAACTCCGGCCCTGGTAACGAGGAGGCAATTATGGTGATGTGCCCAGAGTGCGAGAGCAATCTGGATGTTGAAGAAGATGAACTCGATGAAGGCGAAATCATATCTTGCTCAGAGTGCGGCAATGATTTTGAAGTAGTCGGCGTTGAACCTCTGGAACTGACGAAGGTTGGCGAAGAGGATGAACTGGATGAGGAAGACAGCGAACTCGACGACGAGGGCGATTACTAGGCGACGCTTTCAGGTTTCAAGCGGTTCCAGTGGCTCTGCTGCGTTGACTGCTGACCTGCGCGCCTTCCTCCCGAACTCTGTGGGTGATGTGGTCTGTTCTCACTTTCGGAATGCCGTGAGGTCCGGAAGTGAGAACGGCTCAAACCTAGCCGAATACGTCCTTGCTTCTGAACTGAAACACGCAAAAGACAAACTGTGGACTCTGCGTTTTACTGGGAAAACACGGCAGTTTCGGCGTGCATCCCGAGGAGTAGCAGGACTGCTGAGGTGTTACGATGCGGCGTGTAATGCTGATTAGCGCGGTGATTGTTTGTTTGTCCGCTGTTTTGTGCGCTCAGGTTTCTAAAAGCAACGATACCTCTGTGGCGCGCAATTTGAGCGGCACTGTTCTTGATAAAACAAATCAAGTAGTTCCTGGCGCCATTGTCTATCTCAAGAACACTCGAAGCTTTGCCGTGGTTACTTTCATAACCGGGCAGGATGGCAGTTACCGCTTTAATAATTTATCGCCAAACGTCGATTACGAAGTCCGAGCTGAGTCGAATGGCCGCAGGAGCCAGACGAAGACCTTGAGTTCCTTTGACAGTCACAAGCAGGCGCACATTAATCTCAAACTCGAAAAATAACAAAAGCTCAACTTGAGCCCAAATTCCAGACTGAGAGAAAAGCCGCCCGAAGGCGGCTTTTCCCCAAAGAGAAATTACTTACTCATTCGAACCGTGTTTCCAGTCAAGCAGTTCGCCGATCGTCGAGGTACCGGGCGAAGACTGCGGGTGCTTGTAGGCTTCCACGTCGGCGCGAGTTGCTTCCTCGCCCACAGCGCGAATGCTTAAGCCCACCTTCTTCTCGTCCGCGTTCATCTTGATAATCTTGAACTCGTACTCCTGACCGGGCTCTAACGGGAGCTGCTGGCTGTTTGCGTCAAGCGCTTCGGAGTTATGGCACAGGCCTTCAACTCCATCCGCGAGCTCGACGAATGCGCCAAAGCTTGCAAGGCGAAGGATCTTTCCCTTAAGCACATCGCCTACGCGATGCTGTTCGAAGAAGCTCTCCCACACGTCGGGCTGCAGCTGCTTCACACCCAGGGACAGGCGGCGATTATCAGGCTCGATGGCCAGTACAATGGCCTTGACCTTGTCGCCTTTTTTCAGAACTTCCGAGGGATGCTTGACGTGCTTGGTCCAGCTCAAATTGCTGACGTGCACGAGGCCGTCGATACCATCTTCGATTTCAATAAACGCGCCGAAGTCGGTCAGATTGCGGACCTTGCCTTCGACGATCGAACCCACGGGGAACTTCTCGTGCAGACTTTCCCATGGATTCATCTCAAGCTGCTTCAGGCCCAGCGAAATACGGCGTTCCTGCGGGTTCACGTTGAGCACCACGGCTTCCACCTGATCGCCCACGTTCACCAGCTTCGACGGATGCTTCATCCGCTTCGACCAAGTCATTTCGCTGACGTGCACCAGGCCCTCGATGCCCTGCTCCAACTCAATGAACGCGCCGTAGTCGGTCACGCTGATCACGCGTCCATGCACGCGCGCGCCGATCGGGTAGCGCTCGGCGGCGTCCAGCCATGGATCGGGAGTTAGCTGCTTGAAGCCCAGGGAAACCCGCTGCTTATCGCGATCGAACTTAAGAACTTTTACCTGGATCTGATCGCCGACGTTGACCAGATCGCGCGGATGCGTCAGGCGGCCCCAGCTCATGTCCGTGATGTGCAACAGTCCGTCGATACCACCCAGGTCAACAAACGCGCCGTAATCGGTCAGGTTCTTCACTGTGCCGGTCAGGACCGCATTCTCTTCCAAATGCCCCATGGTGACTTCGCGCTTCGCGGTCACTTCTTCATCGAGGATCTGCCTGCGGCTGACCACGATGTTGCCACGCTTTTTGTTGACCTTGATAATGCGGACTTCCAGTTCCTGACCCTTGAGGGCGTCCAGGTTGCGTACAGGCCGAATGTCCACCTGTGAGCCAGGCAGAAACGCGCGCGCGCCGAGAATGTCCACCGTCAGACCGCCCTTGATGCGTTCGATGACGTGAGCTTTGACGGAAGCCTTGTCGTTGTGAGCTTTTTCGATCTCGTCCCACGCGTGCAGGCGCTGCGCCTTCTGGTACGAGAGATTTACGTAGCCTTCCTCCGTGTGACCCTTTTCGACCATCACGTCGATGGAATCACCGGGTTGGAACTTAACGTTACCATCGTGGTCTTTGGCTTCGTCCAGGGGCACTACGCCCTCTGATTTAAGGCCAATGTCTACCACCAGGTAGTTGTTGTTGATGCTAACCACCGTACCTTTAAGGACACGGTCTTCGTTAGCTGCGAGTTCGGCTTGCTCTTGCTCGAACGACTCAAGTGCTGTTGCGAAATCTTCCGTCATGTTTTCGTTTTGTGGGTTGCGGGAGGTACCCTCGGCAGGTTGCTCCGGCAAAGTTTTTGAGATGGGGCTGTGTTGCTCGGCTGGCTGGTTGTCCGTTGGCAAACTAGTGTCCTGATGCTGCTCGTGATTTAAAGAGTCGTCGCGGATATCGTCGAAAGCCATTAAGTTCGTGTCTACCTCTCTGCTGAATAAGCACAGGGGAGGCGCGTGATTTAAACGGACTGCTGGCATTCTTTAGTGGAATGGACCTGCTTGCACAGGCTGAAGCAAACCAGCGGCCGGATCCCCCTGCATAGATGCCCGGACAGGGAAACTGCTTTGACTATAGCAATGCCCAAGAATGGAGTCAAACCGGCATTGCCCTAAATAAAGCAATTTAAAAATATTTATTCGTTTTTTTTCGCTTTGCCCTGCGTCAGATTTGGCTTGCTCCGGATCGTTCGTCCCAAAACGGGAACCGCTATTCCTGGACGCTCGTTCGGCGGCTCTCATTTTTCCTCAAGGAATGTTTGCCGTCGAAACCAACCGTCCTTTGGTACTCTTGCCTATATGGATCGCATCGTTACTCCTTGGCGTTATGCCTATATCACCACGGCAGAACGTGCTCCCTCGTGCATCTTTTGCGACCGTGCAACTTCGCGCGAGGTCAACCGGCAAAATGATGAGCGCAACCTGGTCATCTACCGCGGCCAGCATTGCTTTGTCATTGTCAATGCATTTCCTTACACCTCGGGCCACGTAATGATCGTTCCTTATGCTCACGTCGACCAGCTTGACCTGCTGGCTCCTGAGGCCGCGATTGAGATGACCGCGATTGCACAGCGCCTGGAAACTGTCCTTCGCGATCTCTACCACCCGGACGGTCTCAACCTGGGCATGAACATCGGAAAAGCGGCCGGAGCTGGGGTCGCCGGACACATTCACATGCACATTCTGCCGCGCTGGGTGGGCGATGCCAATTTCATGTCTGTAGTCGCGGAGACCCGTGTGCTTCCGGAGGCCATTGAGGTCACCGCGCAGCGCATTCGAGAGAAGCTCGCAGAGTAGCTTTTCTTCGCTCAGGCTGTTTCGATTGGCGCATACACAAGTTTCCTGCGTATTCGTTTACGCGGAATCAAGCGGCAGGGTACGCAGCTTCCCGGAGAGACTTCCCCTAAACGAATCCTCGTGCGCTCTATGAGTTCGTCCATGTTTTCCGCGCTGTATTCTTCGGCCGCGCGGAGAACAACCCTGGCTGCAGCCACGGCGTCCTCTTCGGCGTTGTGGTGCCGGAAGGTGATTCCGAACTCCCGCGCCAGCGCGTCCAGCGAATGCCTTGGCAACTCCGGCCAGCAGCGCCGCGAAAGCGAGCAGCTACACAGAACCTGCATCCTGGCGCACCATACGTCGTAGCGAACCAGTGTCGCCCGCAGTACGCCCATGTCGAAACGGGCATTGTGCGCCACAAGCGTGCGGTCGCCTATCTCGCGCTCGATCTCCGGCCACAGCGCGTCGAACTCAGGCGAGTGCTCGACCATCTGCGGCGTGATTCCATGAACCTGTATGTTGAAGGGGTTGAAGTAAAGCGACGGTGGCCGGATCAGCCACTCCTTCCGCTGAACTATTTCTCCATTTTCCACCACGGCAATGCCCAGCGAACACGCGCTGGTCTGCGCTCCGCTCGCCGTCTCGAAATCAATTGCCGCAAATCTCATCGTTGCACCACTATCCTGCCCACGGTCAACCAGCCAGCATCGCCAGCAGTTCCGCTTCGCTGATCACCTTTACGCCGAGCGAATTTGCCTTATCCAGCTTCGATCCTGCGTCCTCGCCTGCAACCACGTAGCTGGTTTTCTTGCTGACCGAACCACTGACTTTTCCGCCTGCGTCTTCGATCATTTTCTTGGCGTCCTCGCGCGAATAGGTGGGCAGCGTTCCGGTGAGCACGAAGGTCATCCCAGCCAGTTGCGTGCCGCGCACCTTGGCCTCGCCCGTAAAGGTCAGCCCCGCGTCACTCAGTCTGCGCAGCAGCTGGCGATTCTTTTCCTCTGCGAAGAACTCGCGAATGCTGGCGGCTATGCGCGGCCCAACTTCGTTCACTTCGAGCAGCTCTTCTTCGCTGGCCTCCATGAGCTTTTGCATTGAGCCGAAGTGCTCGGCAAGAAACTCTGCCGTGCGCTCGCCCACCATGCGAATTCCCAGCCCGAAGATCACGCGCTCCAGCGGCAGCTTCTTTGAGGTTTCAATTTCTGTGAGGACATTTTGCGCGCTCTTCTTGCCGATGCGCTCCAGTTGCAGCAGGTCTTTTTCGGTAAGTGAATAGAGGTCTGCGATATTGTGCACCAGGCCTCGTGAGAGCAGTTGATCGACCAGCGCTTCTCCCATACCTTCAATGTTCATTACGTTGCGCGAGGCAAAGTGCAGCAGCGATTCTCGCAGTTTTGCCGGACAGTTCACGTTTACGCAGAATGAATTCACCTCGCCTTCCGCGCGAACGATGTGGCCGCCGCACTCCGGGCAAGTCTTCGGCATCTCAAATACACGCGCATCGGACGGACGCTTGTGCTCGCCTTCGTTCACAACCTGCGTTACCTTCGGAATCACGTCGCCGCCGCGCTCCACCATGACCCAGTCACCGATGCGCAAGCCGAGCCGCTCGATCTCATCCTGATTGTGCAACGTTGCACGCGACACTGTGGTGCCGCCAATGAAAACCGGGCGGAGCGCCGCAGCGGGAGTGAGCTTTCCCGTGCGCCCCACAGAGACAAAAATATTTTCGACTTGCGTTACTCCCGCACGAGCTGCGAATTTGTATGCGATTGCCCAGCGCGGAGCCTTGCCGGTGAATCCCAGCCGCTGCCACAGGGCAGTCGAGTTCACTTTCACCACTACGCCGTCGATCTCATAGGGCAATGTGTCCCGAGCGGTCTCAGTGGCATTAACGAAGTTCCACAGCTCTTCGAAGCTTGCGGTCACGATGCGATTCGGATTCACTTTGAATCCCGCCACGCTCAGTTTTTCCAGCGCTTCCCACTGCGTCGCGCGCGCCATGCGGCCATCCTGCAGCAGAAAGTACGAGTAGAAATCCAGTTTGCGCTTAGCCGTAATCTTCGGCTCCAGAACGCGCACGGCTCCGGCGGCGGCGTTACGAGGGTTTGCGAATAGCGACAGCCCCTCTTCTTCGCGTTGTTCGTTCATTGCCACAAAGGATTTCGTTGGCATCAGCACTTCGCCGCGTACTTCGAACGGAGGCTCCAATCCGGCTTCGTTCAGCCGCTGACGCCCAACAGTCAGGGGAATTGACCGGATGGTGCGCAGGTTGGCCGTGACCTCTTCTCCGACTAGGCCATCGCCGCGCGTAATGCCTCGCGCAAAACGCGCGCCTTCGTCCGCGGGTTCATAGTGCAGGGCCATGGAGAGGCCGTCGAGCTTGTACTCGCACTCGTACTCCAGCTCCTGTCCGCCTGCGAGCTCGGTCACACGGCGAGTCCAGTCGCGCAGCTCTCCTTCGCTGTAAGCGTTGTCTAGAGAGAGCATCTGTGTGGAATGTGGCACCTTCACAAATCCCTCGCGGGGCTTGCCGCCAACGCGCTGAGTTGGGGAGTCCGGCGTCATCAGCTCGGGATGCTCGCGCTCGATTGCCTTCAACTCGTTCATCAGGCGGTCGAACTCGGCGTCCGTGATTTCCGGAGCATCAAGCACGAAGTAACAGTGTTCGTGATGGCGAATCTCTTCGCGCAAAAGTTCGGCGTGCTGGGCGGGCGAGTGAGGCTTAACCATACAGCGGAGATTATAGGGCACGAGGGCACTGGTATATCGAGGGCGAACAAGCTCGAACGAATGAGTCAACAATAAGCCGGAAGGTAGCGATCCCCTCGGTTGCCCCATAGGTGGGTGGCACTGTGCTACAATCTCGTCGCCATGAAGGCATCGCCAGCACTTTACGTTCTCTTTGTTCTTCTCGTTTCAGCCTCTGCGACCGCTCAAGTCTGGAGTGGCGATATTACAGTTCACGGTTTATCAGGTGCACAGCTTGTGCAAGCTTGCAGCCCCCTTCGATACGTTCAGTTAGAAAATGGTGCAGTTCCCGTTCCTGAGAAGGACATGGCGGATGCTGCACAGTGCATGGGGTATATATGGGGAGTGGTTTCTATGCTTGAGGTGTACCAGAAGGTCTGTCTTCCAGTTGGAGTGACCTCGCACCGAACCTCGCTCCAAATGGTGAAGATGGTGTTGAAGTATGCTGACCAGCATCCGGAGGAGTTGAACTACTCTGCTCTGGTCTTGATCGCTCCACCAATTGAGAACGCGTTTCCATGTAAGCGACCCTGATTGCAGCGGAGGACTCATCTCAGCATTTACTCACTTTGGCGATCACCTTTTTCAATTCAGCCTCCGCTGGCCGGTTGCCTCTTGGTTGCGCAAGAAACACGTACTCAAGAGACTCGACCCGATAGAGGCCACTCCCATACTGGGTGCCTTCACCCGGCAGTTTCACGAATTCACCTTGCCTTGGCAAACAGGCAAGTCCATCCAATGGAACGAGATTGATGGCACACTTCGGTGTTGCAGGTGTTGCAAATTCCAGGCAGTCCTCACTGACGCTCTTTAGCATGCGCAAGTTCTTCAGTTGCCGCCAAATCTTGTAGTACGCCACGCATAGCGTAGGGATTCCGATCAACGTGACAGTATTCGCAAAAGTTGAGAAGCATCCCATATTCAAATCCTCACCGGCACAGTTGTGCTGCTGTCGATTGTGCTGCAAGAACTTTGGTTCGTCCATCTGCTCGGGGTAGGATGTGACAAGAGGAACCCCGGGCGCGAGTTGCCGCCCGCGCCCGGATGAATGGCGGCGTAGATTGCAGCCCAGTCCTTGGTGGGGGATGTCCTTGTGGAGAAATGGCAGTGTCTGAACTCGATGACCTCGATAATATCGAGGAGGAGCTCAATGAGTTTGAGATAGACATTCGTTGCCTTGTTAGCGAGAACCACCAAATTACGTTGGATGGTATCCAGCGACTGGAAGATGAAGTAATCGATGACCTTACCAAAACATTCGCAAACGAAGAAGATGAGCTTCGCAACTCAGAAGTCCGTCATGCCGGAGCTTACTTTGACGACTTGCGGCGTGCCGCCAACCACACGGCTCTTGTCTCCCTCGTCACTCGACTGGACCACTGGACGCGCAAGTTTTATAAGCAGCTCCCGACTGACTTCAAACGCAATGAAAAGAATAAGGAATCGTCTATGGTACGGCGAATGAAGGTGCTTAATGCGTCTCTGCTAGCCACTGCCCCTATCCCTATCAAGTTTTTCGAGGAGTTAGAAGCAGCGCGGGACGCCGTCATTCACCATGATTCTCAGGCGCGTTGGAAGTACAAGGGGAAGGATTTTTACGTTGCAGACAGCTACACAAAATACGGGGAATTGAATTTCACAGAACAAAACCTCTGCACAGCGATTGAAAACGTTCTGGCGCAGGTGAAATGGTACGACGAACAAATTGCCTCCTCTCGTTGGAGGAACTCAGGAAATCATTCTGAATGAATACAGCCCCATCGAGAAAACCGTTTACAATCGTGGTCGCCGTAATGTTTGCTGGTGTGGAAATCGTGTGTTTATCGGCCGCGGGCTCAACTGGGTTAAAGCTTTGGATATCGGCAGTGCTGCGCTAGACTGTAAACAAGTGAGCTGAGAACCGCATAGACGTTGGCAGATCGTTTCCATAATTCGGCGTTATGCAGCCGCTCCCGACGTTAATGCACACACGGGCTTGTACTTACACTTTGTTTACATTTCTATGGTAAACACAACCCTTTTGGCGCATCGACAGGTCTCCGCCGACCCCGATACAATCTATACATACTCTTAGCGCAGATATGCCGAGCTTCCTGGGTAGCTTCTTATCCCTGTTGCGGGGGCCTGCGCGGACAGCAGACCTAGTGAAAGCTCTCAAACATTTTCTCGTGCGCTATAAAGCCTGGATCATGGCCGCCCTGGCCCCGCTTGGCGGCATCTGGGCCGTTTTCATCATTGCTCTTATCGACGCTTCCTTTTTCGGTATTCCACTCGATCCGGTGGTTGGCTACTACGTTGTAATGGATCCCCGCCGCACCATCATCTATGCCGTAATGGCCTCGGTTGGTTCGGCCCTCGGCAGCACGGTTCCATATCTCATCGGCTACAAGGGCGGGGAAGCGCTGGTGGTCAAAAAACTGGGGCAGCAGCGTTTTTCCCGCATACATGGCCTCTCGGAAAAATACGGCGATTTGGCGCTGATCATTCCGGCGCTTATGCCTCCCGGATTCCCGTTTAAGGCCTTTGCGCTGATTGCTGGCGTTACCGAAATGCGGTACCTGCATTTCCTGCTCGCCATTATTACTGGCCGCCTGCTTCGTTTCCTCATTCTCAGCGGGTTGATCATTGCCTATGGGCCGGAGATTGTGCAGCTAATGGCGGCTGCTTTCCTGCGTCACCGCAACCTGACCCTCGCGATTGTAGCCGCCATAGTGCTGGCGGTCATGCTTATCGTGCGCATCAGAAAATCGCGCAATACAAATGGGATGGAAGCCAGTGTTGTCTAATCAGCAATCCATGCCGGTTCGCGTTATCGGCGCGGGCCTTGCCGGGCCGGAAGCGGCGTGGCAGTGCGCCCGCCGCTGCGTTGCCGTCGATCTCTACGAGATGCGCCCGCAGCGCAACACTCCCGCGCATGAGACCGATCTCTTCGCCGAGCTCGTGTGCTCGAACTCGCTCAAGAGCGACAGTGAAAACTCCGCGCCCTGGCTGCTGAAGCAGGAGATGCGCCATGCGGGATCGCTGCTGATGGAAATGGCGCGCCGCAGCGCGGTTCCCGCCGGACACGCGCTGGCCGTCGATCGCCTGGAGTTCAGCCGTCTTGCAACGGAAGCCATTGCTGCCGAGCCGTTGATTCGTGTGGTGCGCGAGGAAGTCACCTCACTTGAAGATTTCGACGGTCTCACCATACTCGCCAGCGGCCCGCTCACCTCGGACGCGCTGGCCACGGAAATTCAGCGGCTGAGCGGGACCGAACGGCTCTTCTTTTACGATTCGATCTCGCCGATTGTCGAAGCCGATTCCATCGATTACTCCAAGGTTTACAAGGCCGCGCGCTACGGCAAAGGGACAGCCGACTATATCAACTGTCCCATGACGCGCGAGGAGTACGAGGCGTTCATCGCCGCGCTGGCCGAGGCACAATGCGTGGAAGGACATTCGGATGTTGACCGGGCAGGGGAATTGGCTCCTGACGCTCAGTTTTTCGAGGGCTGCCTGCCGATTGAAGAGATTGCGCGGCGCGGGCCGGACACTTTGCGCTTCGGTCCGATGAAGCCCGTGGGACTACGCAATCCGCACACGGGGAACATGCCTTACGCGGTGGTTCAGCTGCGGCAGGAGAACCTGCGCGCGGATTCCTACAATCTCGTCGGCTTTCAGAATCATTTGAAGTTTGGCGAGCAGGCCCGCGTTCTGCGCACGATTCCCGGCCTGGAGAACGCGAAATTTTTGCGCTACGGTCAGATTCATCGCAACACCTACATCAACGCGCCTGCGCTGCTCACGCCTACTCTGCAGATGAAGCAGTATCCGAAGATCATCTTCGCCGGACAGCTTTCCGGCGTCGAGGGCTACGTGGAATCCATCGCGACCGGGTTGCTCGCCGGATTGACCGCCGCAGCGGTTGCCACCGGCGTTGAGCCCATTCCCGCACCCCGCGCCAGTGCTCACGGATCGCTCGTCAACTATATCTGCAGCGCCGATGCGAAGGACTTCCAACCCGCAAACATTACCTTCGATCTGCTTGAGCAACTCGACGAAGCCACCAAGAAGAAAGTGCGCGACAAAAAAATGCGCCATCAGATGGTCTGCGAGCGGGCGCTCGCGGCATTTGATGCATGGTTCCAAAGTCTCGCGCAAGTTCTCCGCGCACGCTGAAGTTTTCATAAATGAAAGCCGGGTGGCCCAGGTTCGCGCCTGTGGTTGGCGCTAACCTGGGATGCAAGCAGTTTTTTGAACGATCTTTGATTTTCTCAGAGCCTCGAACGTCTTATGTTGCCGGTTGTAACAACTGAACGTGATGCTCTGCGACTGCCCCCGACTGTTTTAAACATCTTGAGCGCGCGTCATTTCCAGCTTTCTCTGCTTCCCAGGTTAACTCCGCTTCGCTCCGTGAACCTAGGGCACCTGGCACCCGGCTTTCTTACGTATGTCCAAGCCAAGGGTGCCCCACATCTGCCGTAGTTAGCAGATGTGGGTTCTTGGGGAGCAGAATACACCAACCCGAAAACCGCTCTAATCGCGCTTCTTTAGCTTTTTTGCTTCTCGCGAACTTGTGATTTTCTTCGGCGCGGGCACGAACTCTCTGCGTTTTCGTGGACTAATTTTGATCCAGATCGGTGTGCCCTCGAACACAAATGCGTCGCGAATCTCATTTTCCAGAAAGCGTTGATAGGAGAAGTGCAGCTTCACGTCCTTGTCCGTGAACAGAATGAACGTAGGAGGCGAGACCGCAGCCTGTGTCATGTAGTAGATCTTGACCTTGTTGCGCTCGGGCACCGAGGCGCGCTCGAAATCCACGGTCTTCAGGAAACGGTTCATCTCTCCGGTCGTGATTCGCCGCCATCGCGCACAGGCCACTCGCTCGACGGCTTCAAATACGCGCCTGATGTTCTTGCCGCTCATGGCGCTGACGAAGATGACGGGTGCGTAGTCGAGGAATTTCAGAGTCCGGCGCAGTTGTTCTTCGTAGAGGCGGCTGTCAGCCGGAGGCTTGCCGTCTGTGCGCGCGGTTGTTACCAGATCCCACTTGTTCACCACAACTACCACCGAGCGCCCGGACTCGTGCGCATAACCGGCGATGTTTGCGTCCAGCGCGGAAACGCCCTCGACCGCGTCGATTACCATCAGCGCCACGTCGGCTTCTTCCAGATGTTTTCGCGCCATCACAACGCTCAGCTTTTCGGCCATCAGGTGTGTCTTGCCCTTGCGCCGGATGCCTGCCGTATCGATGAAGCGGTATTGCTTGCCAGCGTGCTGCACCACTTCGTCAATCGCGTCGCGGGTGGTGCCCGCAATGGAGGAGACGATAGCGCGTTCGCTCTCCGTCAGCTGATTCAGCAGCGTGCTCTTGCCCACGTTGGGACGTCCGATGATAGCGATTTTGATTTCGGAGGGCATGCTTTCCAGCAAACGGTCTTCGAGCGCGAGTTCGTCGGGTGTTTCACCTTCGTCCTCGTCTTCGGGGCCGTCTTTGTACCCCAGGTCGTCCATTCCCAGCTCCGATTCTTTCGTTGGCAGAATGCGGCGCGCAAAATTGTTTGGCCTCTTCTCGTCCTCGGTCTCGGGAATCGTCGGAATCACCGTCATCAACTCTTCGATCAGCTCAGCTACGCCGGTTGAGTGCTCGGCGGAAATCGCCCAGAGATTCCTGATTCCGAGTCTCCGGAAATTCTCCGCCTCGGCTTCCAGCTTCGGGTCGTCCACCTTGTTCACCGCCAGATACAGCGGTTTCCCTAGTTTCTGCAGGAGGCGCGCCAGTTCCATGTCCGGGCCTGTCAGTTCGGTGCGCACATCGGTCACCATGACGATGGCCGACGCTTCTTCCAGCGCCACACGCGCCTGCCGGAAGATTTCGGAGGGAATTAGATCTTTGTCTTCGGGCACGATTCCGCCCGTATCTACCACGCGGAACTGCCTTCCGTTCCAGCGAACCTTGCCGTAGAGACGGTCCCGGGTGATGCCGGGCTCGTCGCCTACGATTGCGCGCCGCCGTCCCACCATCTTGTTAAACAGAGTTGATTTGCCCACGTTGGGCCGTCCCACGATGGCCAGTAGCCCCTCGTGTTGGTCTTGCAGAATTTTTGCCACAATGTTGTTCCTGATCTCGCGCTTCGCGCGCTGTAAGTGAAATCGTGAGACGCTCTCGTTCAATCCGGCCGCCTCTGTCGAGTGTGCCTCTCCGGCGCTCCCGCATAGCAGACAAGCCTGGTTCTTTCCCGCCGCACCTGCCGTTACGTCTATTATAAGGGGGCAGTGCCCGAACATACCCAACCCGCGCCTTCCGCCGTGCCTCCTGCACACCAGGTCGAGCTCTCCCGGCTATCGCTCTACCAGTTTTTCGGCCCCGGAGGAGTGCTCTCAAAGCGCCATCCTGCGTACGAATTTCGCAAAGGGCAGCTTGCCATGGCTTCTGCGGTCGAGGAGGCCATTGGCGAGAAGCGCCACCTTATCGTGGAGGCCGGAACCGGAACCGGCAAGACTCTTGCCTATCTGCTCCCCATCATTAAGAGCGGCAAGCGCGTCATCGTCTCCACGGGCACCAAGAATTTACAGGAGCAGCTTTTCTTCAAGGACGTGCCTTTCCTGGAGCGTGCCCTATTTGGCAATTCCACGGAGGGCGAGCCCCGGCTGAAGGTCTGCTACATGAAAGGACGGCAGAACTATCTCTGCCGTAAGAAGCTCTACGAACTCACCGACCAGCCCGTTCTCAATGGGCTGGAGGAAATCAATGAATTTCGCACGCTGCTCGACTGGGACAAGGAAACCAAAACCGGCGACCGCGCCGAACTCGCTACTCTTCCGGAAGCCAGTCCTCTGTGGAGCAAGCTCAACGCCAGCGCCGACCACTGCATCGGCAGCAAATGCGCGGAGTTCGAGCGTTGCTTCATCACGGAGATGCGCCGCAAGGCTGCCGAAAGCGACATCATCATCGTGAATCATCATCTCTTCTTCGCCGATCTTTCGGTGAAGCTCGCCGCGGAAAAAGCTCCCGACGCTGGAGTTCTGCCCACTGCGGCCTGCGTGATCTTTGACGAAGCTCACGAGCTGGAAGACGTGGCGACCAGCTACTTCGGCATCAGCGTATCGAATCTCAAGGTCGAAGACCTGCTGCGCGATCTTGAAATTACGTATCGCGAGAAGAAGATCGTCTCCACCGATCTCCTTCAGCTCTCGTCTCGTTTGCGGGAGCGTTCGCAGTTTTTCTTCTCGCTGCTGCCTGAAGGGGAGGGCCGCTTCGCCTTCAACAACCGCGAGGAATTTTTGGAGGAGTGCGGCTCGGAGTTTCTCGGCCTTAAGAATGTGATCCGTCAGCTTCACTCCGAACTTCAAGCCATTCCCAACAAGCCGGATGAAATCTTCAACTTGATTCGCCGCACTGACGAACTCCACGCCCAGCTCTGCTTCCTGATGGAAAGCCGCGAGAAGAACACCGTCTACTGGATCGAGCGCAGGGGAGGACGCGGCAAGTTCTCGAAGAACGAAAACGTATTTCTCCAAGCCACGCCTATCGATGTCTCGGCCATCCTGCGGCAATCACTCTTCGATCGCTTCGATTCTATCGTTCTGACCTCGGCGACTTTGACGGTAGCCAACGGCTTCGACTACATCAAGGGACGCCTCGGCCTCGAAAATGCCCGCGAACTCATCGTTCCCTCGCATTTCGACTACGAATCGCAAGCTATCTTTTACGTTCCGAAGGACATGCCCGACCCGCGCGATGCCAACTTTACGCAGAAGGCAATCATGCGGATCCGGCAGCTGCTGGAGATCACGCGCGGCCGCGCCTTCTGCCTGTTCACCAGCCTTGCCCAGATGCAGCAGGTTCATGACGCGCTTCTCGGCCAGTTGGACTACCCAATGCTGTTGCAGGGTTCCGCGCCGAAAACCGCCCTAATCGAGCAGTTCCGCAACACGCCTAATGCTGTTCTGTTTGCAACCGCGTCCTTCTGGCAGGGAGTCGATGTGCAGGGCGAGCAGTTAAGCTGCGTCATCATCGACAAAATTCCCTTTGCCGTTCCCAGCGACCCCGTCGTGCAGGCCCGTGGCCGCGCCATTGATGAAAGCGGCGGCAACAGCTTCTTCGATTACTCGGTCCCCGCCGCGGTCATCACTCTCAAGCAGGGCTTCGGACGCCTGATCCGCTCGCTGAATGACCGTGGACTCCTCGTGCTGCTCGACAACCGCATCCTGAAGATGCGTTATGGCCGAGTCTTCATCGAAAGCCTCCCGGGCTACACCCGCACCACGGAAATTCGCAAGGTCGAGGAGTTCTTCGGCTGCGAGTAGAAGTTTCGGAATCTAGTTCTGCTTAGTCCGTGATTCAGGAGGAATCCGGCGATTGAGAATTCAATTGCCTATTGCCCCGTTCCACAAGCCGACTTCACAGTACCAATCAGTTCCTCGATAAGTGACTCGGCGATTATGCGTAAATCCAGATTTGAGTCTCGACAGAACTTGGAGGGTGGAGGTTACTGCTAGCCCATGTCCCCAAATAGGGACATGGGGCGCCCGCCAATGTTTACTCTTTTTGAGATTTAGCCGGCTTGCCGAAGAAACTCCGCTCGAACGAAGTCAGGGCACGCTCGCTAAATCCGAATAGCAGGGGAACCGCCAGAAGAATCAGCATTCTTAGAGCAGCACCGAAGGTAGATACGCTTGTTGAGCTGGCATCTAGCGCCTCCGCAAAAGCGCGCCCCTGAATTGAAATAGGTATGAGCCCCCATCCAAGCAATCCACACCCAATCAAACTTGCACTTGTGCCGACACTAAGGCGGCTCCAGATTAGCCGGTCGTAGGAATCGATTTTTTCGGAACGACACACATCTAACGCTGGGAGTTTTGAAACGACACTGACGCAACTACCTGCTACACCTGCAAATAAAATCCCGACTACACGCAATGGTGCAAAAAGTAACGATGCGAAACGAAACGACAAATAGAAGGAGATGATTGCTGTTAGTGGCAGGGCCAGAGTTGACCAAAAGAGCCACCCCGCGCGGCTTCGCATTGCATCCTCGTAGTCGTCTCTGTATTCTTCCCAATCATCTCTTTCTTTGAAGAGGGCGTGTAACGCGCTTCGGGCACCTTCCGGATTCTCATCTGCGCTGTCTAATTTATCCACCAGCAGCTCACGCAGCCTGTTAGTTTCCGATTTAGGAACACCCCACCACTCCATTAGCTCGAAGGCCAGATGACCTTCTATCTTTATTTCCTCACGTGGACAAAGGTAGGCGCTGAAGGTGGCTTGTCGATCTGCATCATCTGCCAAATCATCCAGTTTGTCGGTGTGCTCTGCTTGTTGGACACTCCCTGCAATTTCCGTTAGACCTTGCTGCACTTTTTTCAGCAACGTACTGTTTATGGCGTCGTTGGCGCTCCGGGGACGTTGTGCCATCTGTTCCACATCAAAAAGCCGCCAAGCAATCCGTGACAGCACTTCCGTGCGACGCTCTTCTAGTTGCATCTTCTGCTTCGCTAGTTTTCGCTTCTTGTACCAACCAGGTACCTCCGGCTCGGTCGACGATTCTGTAAGCATCTTTCGCTCCCGCCCCAACGGGGACTTTCAGAACGACCCATTAGTTAGGGGTCGTGTCAGAAAACGGATCAACAACTTGCTGCGACGCTCGGAATAAAACGCCATCCTTTAAACTTAAATTCTATCAACTCACTGTCTCACTAACGTGCTTTATTGTCCGAATTCTGAAGGGCCCCCAGCTGGATACAGCACCGGCCTTCTAAGGCTGGGCGTACTTTCATATCTGACAGGTGGCCCATTCAAGCCTTCTTTTGGCTTGAGTGGGGCTGGTGGCATCAGAGTTGGCGCGGTTCCAACTCTGGGGGTTGGACCGCGCTCATGTTGCCTCTGCACTTCTCCAGCGACTACAATCACGGCGGTCATTCCCACTCGGCCATTCGCGCCTCGGCGCACAGGGGGCATCCGTCCGGCGGAGCCACACTGGAGGAATTATGAGTACCAACACTGGCGACCAGCGCCAACGCGTAACCGTACATACGCTTGCTGACAAAAAGCGCAAACGCGAGCCTATTGTTTCCATCACCGCTTACGACTATTCCAGCGCGCGCCTCGCCGATGAAGCCGGTGTGGACTTCATCCTCGTCGGCGACTCGGTCGCCCAAGTCATGCTTGGTTATGACAGCACTCTGCCGGTCACCATGGACGAGATGGTGTATCACAGCCGCATCGTGCGCCGTGCCGTGCGCCACGCGCTTCTCGTGGTCGATATGCCCTTCGGTTCCTATCACACCGGGACCCTCGCAGCTCTTGAGAACGCCGTGCGCCTTGTCAAAGAAGGTGGCGCCGAAGCCGTCAAAATCGAGGGCGGCGTATCGCGTGTTCCGTTTATCCGGCGCGTGATCGACGCGGAAATTCCCGTCATGGGTCACATCGGACTCACTCCGCAATCTGTTCACCGCATGGGCGGCTACAAGGTTCAGGGAAAGACCTCACGTGCTATCGAGCAGCTTATGCGCGATGCCGAGGCGCTCGATAAGGTTGGTGTTTCCGCGCTCGTGCTCGAAGGCATTCCGCGCGAGGTTGCTATTCGCATCACTGCTGAAGTTGCCACGCCTACCATCGGCATTGGAGCTGGTCCCGATTGTGACGGTCAGATCATCGTCTATCACGATCTCGTAGGACTTACCTTCAGCTCTCCCGCAAAGTTCGTACGCCGTTATTGCAATGCGGGCACGCTTATCACGGAAGCAATCCAGGCGTATCGTGACGACATCCGCAGCCGTGCATTTCCTTCTGATGCCGAGTCCTATCACCTTCCACGCGATGTGCAGCGAGTGCTCGGCGAGAGTGACAACGATTCGGCTGGTCGGCAGAAATAGGCGATCTAAAAGGAAGCGATGAAGGCCCTGATTACTACTGTTTTTCTTTGCGTCAGCCTGGGCCTAAGTGTGCCCCAGGCTTCAGCCGCTAAACCTTCCCGTGCGTCGCGCCACCGTGCTTACGCCAGGAAAGCGGCTGGCGCTGGAGGCCGGAGCGAATGCGTTACGGGTGTCGGTTTTTGCGTCACTGTTCCTGCTTCCTGGCAGCGCCTTGGCAACGTGTTTGACGATCTTGGCTTCGTGGTCGCCGAGCCTCATTCCGGAACCGATTCAGCCGGATGGCCGCAACTTACGGTTGCAATTATCGAAGTGCCTCAATCGAAGAAAGCCGACGGGACCGCAGGCAGCGCGCCATCGCTCGATGCGCTGGTCGAAAGGCTGCTGACTCCCGGACGTTCGTTCACTTCGGTGGAGACCTTGCAGCGGAGCCATCTCCTAGTCAACGGCGCCGATGCCGAGATCGTCCGCGTCAAACTTCACGACGACTCCAATCAGCCTGAGGTCATCGAGGAGATCGCGCTTATTCAGGGCCCGGAGGGACTTGTATACTCGTTGGCATTGCGTTGTGTTCCACAGGAATTCGCCCGGCTTGAACCGATTTTTCAGAAAGCCGCCCACAGCTGGCGTATCAAAGATGTGGCCGTGCCCGCGCCTGAATCCAAACCCCGGGACGATTCGGAGAAGAAATGAGAATTATCCGTGACATTCGTGACATGCAGTCTGCCAGTCGAGCCGCGAAGGCTCAGGGTTCGACCATTTGCTTCGTTCCGACCATGGGCGCTTTGCATGAGGGGCACCTCTCGCTGGTGCGCTACGCGCGCACGCAGGGAACTCTTGTCGTTGTATCGATATTTGTAAATCCATTACAGTTCGGTCCCACAGAGGATTTCAACCAGTACCCCCGCACTCTTGAAGCCGACTGCGCCAAACTCGAGGCCGAGGGGGTGGAGATTGTTTTCGCTCCCTCGCCCGCACAGATGTATCCAGAGGGAGCCAAGACCGTTGTGTATGTCGAAGGGCTGAGTGAAAAACTCGATGGCCTTTCCCGCCCCGGACATTTCAAAGGCGTGAGCACAGTCGTGGCGAAACTCTTCAATATCGTGAAGCCGGACTATGCCATCTTCGGGCAGAAGGACGCGGCACAGGTGGCCGTGCTGCGTCGCATGGTGCGCGACCTTAATATGGATCTGGAACTGATCGTTTCACCGACTGTGCGCGAAGCTGACGGACTCGCGCTCTCCTCGCGCAATGTGTACTTGACCCCGGAACAGCGCTGCCAGGCGCTGGTGCTGCACCGTGCGTTACTGAAAGTTGAAGCCGAAGCAAAATCGGGAGAGACCAGCGCGGAAAAACTGCGGTCCATCGCTCTTTCCGTACTTGCCTCTGAGCCTGCGGCAAAGCTCGATTATTTAGAGATAGTCAATCCTGACACGCTCGAACCGGTAGAGGACACAAGCAAGGGCGCGCTCGTTGCCGTTGCCGCCGCATTTGGTGCCACCCGCCTTATCGATAACGTGTTGCTCCCGAAGCTATAGAGCAATTGAGGACAAGCATGAACGCGTTCTTAAGCGAAGCCGTGGCTAACAAGTACGACAGTTACTACGACACAACGCTGGGCCAGAAGGTCGATAACATCGAAAAACAAATAGTCGCGAGCTATTTACGGGACATACCGAGACAAGCTGTGTTGGAGCTTGGATGCGGGACCGGTCACTGGACAGAATTTTTGAGCGATATGGGGTTCTCAGTTTCGGCTGTTGATATCTCCGAAGCCATGCTGGCCGTCGCGACTAAGAAGAGCTTGAGAAACGTTATTTTTCAGAAGGCTGATGCAGCAAATCTTCCTTTCAGTAACGAAAGCTTTGGGATCATAGTTTCTATTACCATGCTGGAATTTACGCATGATCCGAAAAAGGTTCTAAGTGAGATTTACAGGGTGTTAAAATCTGGCGGTCTGCTGGTACTCGGTTGTGTGAATGTTAGTTCCGAACTCGGAAAAGCCAAAGATAACCACCAGACTTATCGAAATGCCACTTTCTTTTCTAAAACTGAATTGAAAGAATTGCTGTCTGTTTTCGGTGAACCCAAGATAACTGAATGTGTTTACTTAAGCCCCGCATTTGAAATACTCGACGGCGCAATGGAGAAATATCCTGTTGAAGGGGCTTTTCTGGCCGCCTGTGTGAGAAAAACAGGATAACGAACAACATGGAAATAACACTTGAAATTAGCTATTACCCCCTCCATGACGATTACAACAGAACTGTTTCCCAGTTCATCAAGCAACTTTCTGGACGTCACAATCTTCAGGTCGAGACTGGCGTAATGAGCAGTCTTGTAATCGGCGAATACAACGATGTTATGACTGCGCTGAAAGAGACAATGCAGCCATTTCTGGAGAACTATTCTTCCGTATTCAAGATCTCGCTTGCGAGTGCCTGTAAGCCCTGCAAAACTTTATGAACTCGGGCGTTGTCCAAACTGCCGCCGTTTAGCTCAATTCTTTTCCGCGAAAATCGCTGACTGGGGAGAGTGCTAGAATTTGCATCGTATGCGGTGCTCGCGTGTTTGTTGCTCATTGAGAACGGCTGCTCTGGCTGGATTGGTGCTTTGGCTTGGATGCCTGACGGCGGTCGCTCAGAACAAAGATCTAACCAAGAGGGTCGACGCCATTCTGTCGCGAGCCGATGTTGCGCGCGGTTTCTGGGGCGTTGAAATTGAGGACCTGGAGACAGGACGAGTCCTCTATTCGCGCGATGCGGACCGGCTCTACACCCCGGCTTCCAATGCAAAGCTGTTTACCACGGCGGCCGCACTCGCGCTGATCGGGCCGGACTACCGCATTCTTACCACTGTTGAGTCTGCGACCGCGCCGGATAAGTACGGGCGGCTGAGTGGAGACCTGGTGTTGGTTGGGCGCGGGGACGCGAACCTGAGCGGGCGGGCGCTGCCCTATAACCTGAAGACACAGCGGCCTCTTCCTCCCGCGCATGTGCTGGAGGAGCTGGCCGATCAAGTCGTGGCGCGGGGGGTAAAGGTAATCGACGGCGATATTGTGGCCGACGACAGCTACTTCGTCTATGAGCGCTACGGCGACGGTTGGTCGCAGGACGATCTGGTGTTGGAGTGGGGTGCGCCGGTTTCGGCGCTGGCAGTCAACGACAATGTTGTCTTTGTAAGCATTCTTCCGGCGGAGCGGGTGGGGGAACGTGCTTTTGTGAGCATTTCGCCATTTGCCGAGTGTTTCGACATCGAAAACCGCGTGCTGACCGCTCCGGCAGGCACAGGGCCGCGCAGAGTTTATATTCAGCGTCAGCCGGGGTCGAATCGGCTGGAAATCTGGGGAAACATTCCCCTGGACGATGCTGGGGCGGGGCAGGCGGTAGCGATTGAGGAGCCTGCGGAGTTTTGCGCGCACCTCTTCCGGGAACTGCTGGCAAAGCGCGGCGTGGTCATCTATGGCAAGACCCGCGCGCACCACATGTCGCTGGCAAGCCTGGGTACGTTCACAGTGAACGCCAAGGTTCCTCTTGGTGGAGGTGCGGAAACACAACCTGTGCTTCAAACTCCGGTTGTGCTGGCAGAACATAAATCACTGCCCCTCGGTCTGGATATACGGGTGGTAAACAAAGTCAGTCAGAATCTCCACGCTGAAATGTTGTTACGGCTACTCGGGCGAGAAAAAGGCGCGAACGGCTCAATTGCTGGCGGACTGGAAGTCTTGCGCGGATTCTTGGCGCAAGCAAATATCGCGCCGGAGGAGTATACGTTCAGGGACGGCTCCGGACTGTCGCGCCTGGATCTGGTCTCTCCACGGGCGACCGTCAAGCTGCTGCGTTATGCTGCCAAGCAGACCTGGGGAGTGGAATACATGCAGACTCTGCCCAGTGCGGGAGTGGATGGAACGCTGTCTTCGCGTTTCAAGTCGCTTCGACCTGAAGCGATGCTGCGAGCCAAGACTGGCTCGCTTGAGCATGTGAACACACTCTCAGGGTATCTGACGACCGACAAGGGTGAGCGTCTCGCGTTCTCTATCATGAGCAACAATCACAAAATGACGAAAAGCAGCGCTATCGAAATCATTGATGAAATAGTGCGGAACGCGGAACATATCAAGAAGTAGCGGAGGAAAGGCTGTCTTCGTGGAGATATTCGACTCGCTACTCGATGGTGAGCGGCGGGCAGTTTTGAAGCCTTTCTGAAATTAACGCCGTCCCCTAATAGATTCCAATCCCTGTGAGACCACATGAAGGTTGGAATCGAGTAGTACATACGCCTGAAGGGGGCGCCTCCGCTCGCCCGGATAAAGGAATCTTACGTCGGCGAAGCGTACCAGGTCAGCAGCGACAGGCTCGGCCAGGTGCTCAGCCTCGACCAGCGGAAAGCGAGCCCACTGGACATAGAATCGGCCCAGGGCGGAATTGCGCGCCGCTTGTGTGATGATCGTATTCTCCGGCTTGTAATAGGTTCGGGCGTTATTGCCCGGATCGACCTCAGGGCGGAGCGAATCGACCTCGGTCGAAATGTAGGCCGTGCGTGTTTCGGCAACCCCAGCCCAGCGAAATGGGTTCACCATGTATGGATAAGCTGCGACCCGCAAAGAGGGTACGCCCTGGAACTCGAAGGCTTCCAGAGCCGCAAGAGCGCGCTGGTGCTGGAAGTCGCGTACTCCCCAGAGCGCCACGATAAAGAGCAAAGCTGCGATAGCCGCTCCACGACCCCGAGGGCCGTGTTGTCGCGCCCCGATCTCCTGGTCCACAGCTCCAAAAATCGAGGGCAATACGAGTGCTGCGAGCAATGCGGCCAGCATGAGCGGCTCAATGATGAAAACGATGTCCCAGGAATACCATCGGTCTGAAAACGGATAGAACGGCCGCACCCCATAGTTGCCGACGAAGTCGAGCAGGATATGCGAGTACCCTGCAACACAAGCGAACAGATACAGTAAGCCCCAGCGGCGCGCTTGCAGAGTCCGTGGGCCGTGTTTCCGGCGAAGGCGGTGCCAGAGCGCGTCAACCAGCCACACGATCCCAACGGCCAGTGCCGCGACGACCGGAATTCCAATAAATGTGTGGGTGATGCCGCGATGTTCAATGAGTGTGGCGGCCGAGCCTTTGAACTTCGCCAGAATATCGATATCCGGTATATCGGCAGCAATCGTCATGGTCGCGGTGGCGAGCGCCGTTTTACGGTTGAAGCCTGCGCGAGCAAGTGTCGCACCCGTTAGTAAGTGAGTCAGTGGGTCCATGACGCGAAAATCAGGTTGGCAAGAATTTCCGCCAAAGTCAAAGCGGATTGGCGGCTTGCATGGTCAATCAGGTCTGGCCTCATTCGGATTCCGGGGGAAGCAGCAGGGTCAAAGCATCGGGAATCATGGAGATACGGGTTGGCGGCGGGCTCAGCACCTCACCGTCTGCCTGCACACGCAGGTGAGCGGCCTGTGTGCTGGGAAGGTGGCAGGTGACGGCCTTGGCGGAAACAAACAAGAAGTCCGTATCCGGAGTTCCGATTTCGTCATAGGGGGCAAGGCCGGTGAGTGCCTGCAAGGTGTACTGCAGCATGTGAGAGCGGCTCGCATTTTTCAATAACATGAGGCGCAGGTCGGGCGAGAGCAGGGAACTTCCCGGGCGCCAACGGCGCAGCGGGCCTCCAAAGGAGCGTACCCGCATAGCTACCAGCTCCAGTGACGTGGTGTGAATGACCTGGTTGTCGCTGGTCGTGATCTCCACCCCAAAGGGGACAAAGTCATGCCGGAACAACAACCGGCAGCCGTTCGCGTAGTAGGCGAGATATCCGCCCCGCTGCTTGGCTCGGGCATTGGCGCGGTAGATCAGTTCGGCATGGACTCCGACCCCAGCGGCAACGGTGAAGAATCGTGAGCATCCTGAGCTCTGGATACGTCCCAATGAGATACGCTGCGGGACATAACGAAGAATTTGCGCAGCAGCCCGCTCTGCGCGATCGCCAAGTCCGAGATCGTGGGCCAGCACATTACCTGTACCAAGAGGTATGACGCCCATCATGGCCGTGCTTTCGGCCACGCCCTGGAGAATATCGAAGACCGTACCGTCCCCTCCGCAGGCAAACACAGCGTCGCACCCATTATTGATGGCGGCGCGTGCCTGGTTTCCGGCCGAGCCCCGGTTCTGCGTGGGTTCGACGACAACCTCCACGCCCGCCCGACGAAAAATCTCCGCGACCCGGCGCATGACAGCCGCGCGAGCTTTCAGATTGGCTCCCGAGACAGGATTAAACAGTAATAGGGCTTTATTAAAAGCGGGCATCGATTCTGGCAGGCAGCCTCTCGCTTGTGGAGTATAGCTCAAGGCGTTTGCCGAAAGTCACAACGGGTACGCAGAAACCGATCCGTCGCGTGGGTGCTGATGGATAGTTCATACGGCGGGAACGAACGCGGGTTGGAATGCTGGGCTGCAGTTCTGCTGCGGCGCGCGCTCCGTCGTCTCGGCTTCGTGTTGTGCCTCATCAAAAAGTCGCAGCGCCTCCAGCAGTACAGACTGGGTGCTGCTGGTGATTGTGCGTGGGCACTCTCCGCCTTCGAAGTCAATTGTGAATGTACCTTCGGCCCAGGCTACGGCCTTGTAAACGGCCTCCTCGCCGGTCAGATTTTCCAGGGTCGCGTGAACAAGCTGGCCTTCGCGGAATTGCATTTCGCATTGCCGGGCAGCGTGCGTAATCACGAGACGGCCGGACTTTCGCCCCATATCGAGAGTTTGCATGAGATCCACGACCGACATCTGGGCCAGAGTGCCGCGGAGGCTGGAGGAGTCGGCTGCATTGCGGGTGGCCTTGCTGAGTCCAATGCGGTCGAGAACGCGCTTGACGCGTGCAATCGCTTCTTCGAGGAAAAACGGCTTCTCGATAAAGTCCTCCACCAGCGGCGTGGACCCAGCCAGGGGACCTTTAATGTCGGAATGAGACGCGAGCATCATAACCGCGACGCGGGGAAAGGAAACTCGTAGTTTGGCCAGCAGTTCCAGGCCGTTCAGGCCAGGCATACGGTAGTCGGAAATAACGAGGTCCGGAGTCTGTCTTTCGGCCCGGCCAAACGCCTCGGAGGCACCTGCGAAAACCTCCACAGTGGCAAGGGGCGAAAGGGAGTTGAGCAGCAATTCGCGGATTACCGGATTATCGTCTACCACCAAAACCTGAATGCCCTGAGCCATAACCCTCCTTCATCGCGGAGAAATCAACACTCCCGTCGGCGGTGACCATCGATAGCCACCACGGCCGCCGCTCTTGCGTTCCAACTGTATGTAACGGATCTTGAGGCCCTAGTCTAAAGCCGAACCCGTTGAGGCCAAGGAGAGAATAATAACGCCCTCTTCGCAGAGTGGACAGGACTATTCACTCAATTAAGCCCGACCGGGCTACACTTAGGTGCTAGCTCCACGGTGCTTTTGAGGCTGACAATTCGAGCAACTTTGAAGGGTTCGCCTCTGCAAATTCGGTGCAATGTCCCGGGTACTTCTCCACTGTGGCGGCATCTGCGAGAATCAAAGGTGTGAACAACGAAAAGTTGCAGGTAGCAGTGGTCGGCGTGGGCTCGTTTGGGCGCAACCATGCGCGTGTCTATAAAGAACTTGCCAGCGAAGGCGCGGTCCTGGCTGCGATTGTGGACACGGATATATCGCGGGCAAGGGCCGTGGCGGCAGAGTTCGGAGGGCAGGCCTTTGGCTCGGTGAGCGATATGCTGGCATGCTTCCCGGCGGTAAAAGCCGTGAGCGTAGCCGTGCCTACGGTAACTCATCTGCCAACCGCTCGCGAGTTGATGGAGCGCGGCGTGGACGTCCTGATCGAAAAGCCGCTGGCGGTTTCCGTCGCTGAAGCCGATACCCTCATTTCGCTGGCCAGGCAGCATGGGCGTGTGGCGCAAGTTGGTCATTTGGAAAGATTTAATCCGGCGGTCCGCGCAACCTGGGCGTTGCTGACGCGTCCGATGTTCTTCGAGGTTCACCGCCTTAGCGTCTTCTCTCCGCGCTCGCTGGATGTAGATGTAGTGCTCGATCTGATGGTCCACGACTTGGATATAGTGCTGAAGATGGCGAACTCGCCCGTGCGCGAATTGCGCGCCGTCGGTCTTCCTGTGCTCACCGGCAAGGTGGATATCGCCAGCGTGCGGGTTGAGTTTGAGAGCGGCTGCGTTGCGAACTTTACCGCCAGCCGGATCAGCACAGAGCGCGTGCGCAAACTAAGGTTTTTTCAGCCTGCACAATATGTTTCGCTGGATTATTCGCGGCGTGACGTGTTTTCCCTGAGCGTGAGGCCGACCGAGGGCGGAATGCCGGAGATTGCCCCATATAAGCCGGAGGTGAGCACGGAAGAGCCGCTCCGGGCTGAGCTGAGCAGCTTTCTTAAAGCCGTACGCCAGCGAAAAACCCCGGAAGTGACCCTGGAAGATGGGCGAGCGGCCCTGGCATTGGCCATCGAGATCCAACAGCAGATGGCAGAGCACCACGCGCGCGCTCGACTCGACGAGGTTGCCGTTGCAATGCCCTGCGTGAAAGGGTGAGGGTTAAGAATAGTTAAGGCGTAAAAGCAGTTGCAATTAGCCGCGCTTAACATGCGGACCAGTGCGAAAATAGAAGTTCACCGTCCATCAAACGTCAAAGAAAGTGGCAGAGCTTGAGTTCCGGCAGAGTGCAGGATTGGTATTCTCGCCCGCAAAGGCTTGCTGCCTCATCAAAGATTACTGAGGAGTAACGGAGATCGAGTCTGACAGCAACAACCAGATAGCGCCACCTCCTGAATCTGCTTCCGCAACGACGGAACCTGAATTGCCGCCGCAGATAGGTCTGCGTGCACGAATGTTCGACGAGGAGGTCCCCGAGTTTGCGCCCCAGCTGCTGACGCAACTTGAGGATGAGCTGGCACGTTCGCGTATGCGCGAGGCTTTCTGGATCTCCGTTGTCTGCCATATTGTCCTTGTGCTGCTGGTGGTGTTTTCGCCGCAGTGGCTGCCCAACTGGGCGCAGCCACACCTGCTGCGCGCCGAAGACCTTGCCCGGACCAAGGAACCAACTTACCTCGCATTGCCTCACGACCTGCAGAAGCCGCCTGAAAGGGTCCACAGCAACAAGCTGAGCGATAAAAATCGCATCGCCGAAACCACTCATCCGCAAATCGATAAGAGAATGCTCGAAACCTTGCGCGAGGAGGCTCACCTGCGCGGGAAGCATCCGGGACCGCCATCCGCAGCTCCCGGTCCGCCGCGGCAGGAGTCCATGCAGCCGGGCCTGGGGCAGCAGTTTATACAACCGGGCTTGCCGCAGCAGCAGCAACGGTCGCAATCGGCCATGAACAACGTTCCCCAACCGCGAGTTCAATCGCAGGATCAGCCGCAGAATAATTATCTCTTCAAAACTCCTGGATCAGCCGGAGCCGCCGTCGCACAAGCTGCTCGCAACGCTCCCCGCACTGGTGGTGTTCGTATGGGATCTTTCGGTGCTGGCGGAGGCGGTAGCGGGGGTGGCGGGGGTGGTTTCGGCTCGATGGACCGTAATGCCAGAATGGGGGCGTTCGATGTTTTGAGCGACACGCAAGGCGTGGACTTTGGCCCGTATCTGTCGCGCGTCCTACAGTCGATCAAATTCAACTGGTATAACCTGATTCCCGAGGAAGCGCGTCCCCCTCTGTTAAAGCACGGTAAGGTTGGCATCCGTTTCCTGATTACGTCGAATGGCAGGGTCGCCGGAATGTATATTGAGTCTCCCTCGGGGGACATTCCATTGGATCGCGCGGCCTATGGCGGAATCACGGCCTCGGACCCCTTTTCTCCATTGCCGCACGATTTCCATGGTCCCTACCTGGCGCTTCGCATCACGTTCTTCTACAACCCCAGGCTAGGCGAACTGGATTAACAGCTCTGGCCCGATTGAAGCGATGACGCTCGCGTTCGCGTAGAATGACGCAATGCCATTTCTCAATCGCCGGCCCGAAACTCCATACATTGCAGGACTGCTGCTCATTCTGGGGATAATTCTGGTCGTGGGCGCGGGCCGCTACTTTCCATTTTTCCTTCATCAGGTTTTTGGTGTGCGATGAACCTTGCTAAGTCTCCACTGGTGGTGATCGCCGGCCCGACCGCGAGCGGCAAATCGTCGCTGGCCATTACGCTTGCATTGCGCTTTGGCGGCGAGGTTATCAGTTGCGATTCGGTGGCGGTTTATCGAGATTTTGAAATTGGCGCGGCGAAACCTTCCCGCGATGACCGCGCTCGCGTGCCGCACCACCTGATCGACGTGGTGCCTCCGGATGCGTTCTTCACGGCGGGAGAGTACGCCCGACTGGCGCGGGCTGCGGCCCAGGATATTTCCGGACGTGGCCGCCTTCCGATCGTCTGCGGCGGCACCGGCCTGTACCTGCGCGCTATGCTCGATGGATTATTTGCGGGCCCGGAGCGCAACGAGGAACTTCGAGACCGTCTTCGCGAGCGCAAGCGAGAAGGGGCATTGTGGCGCTTATTGCGTAGGCTGGACGCCGAAACAGCGCGGCGCATTCATCCGCGCGATGAGCCCAAGCTGATTCGTGCCATAGAGGTTTGCGCGGCCTCCGGTCGGCCAATGAGCGAGTTGCTGCGTGACGGTCGCGACGCACTTCAAGGCTATCGTGTGCTCCGCATCGGCTTGAGTCCAGAGCGCTCTGCACTCTACGAGCGGATCAATCAGCGCTGCGAAGAGATGTTCGAAAACGGCCTTATCGATGAAACCCGGAAATTGCTGGAACGATACGGCCCCGAAATCTTTTCCATATTCTCGCTGGGCTATAAGCAGGCGGCGGAATACCTGCGGGGTGAGTGTTCGTTCCCAGAAGCCCTAGCCCGGATGCAGCAGGGCCATCGAAATTATGCAAAGCGGCAACTGACCTGGTTTCGCCGCGAGCCTGAAATGGTTTGGATCGAGGACTTCGGTCCAGCCGCCGCAGCGCGCGCCGAAGAACTGGTTCGGAAGTTCCTCGCGCAGGACACTCTGGAGTAGGCGGTACTCCCGCTGAAGTCTCCATTTGTCGAGCAGTATCCCGGTGATGCATACTGGTTCGCTTTTTGGGAGAGGGCGATGAACACCGCTTCCGAGCATCGCAAACTTCTATTGCTGACGGGAGCCACCGGATACATAGGCGGCCGTCTGCTAAAAGCTTTGGAAAAAGCAGGGAAACCCGTGCGCTGCATGGCACGGCGTCCTGAATTTCTGAAGCACAGGGTTGATTCGGCTACCGAAGTGGTGCAGGCGGATTGCCTGGACCGTAGTTCGCTGACCGCCGCAATGACCGGGGTGCACTCGGCATACTACCTGGTTCACTCCATGGGCTCCACTGGCCACTTTGAAGAAGAGGATCGGCGAGCGGCAAGCAATTTCGCCTCCGTGGCGCGTGAATCCGGAGTCCGGCGAATCATCTACCTGGGAGGACTGGGCGAGACAGATCGCGAGCTTTCGCCGCATCTGCGCAGCCGTCACGAGGTGGCGGAAATATTGCGCAGCTCCGGAGTTCCCGTCATCGAATTTCGCGCGTCCATCGTAATCGGTTCCGGCAGTCTCTCCTTTGAAATGATCCGTGCTTTGGTGCAGCGGCTGCCCGTGATGATCTGTCCAAAATGGGTTTCGGTCAAAGCACAGCCTATTGCCGTGGAGGATGTGATCGCGTACCTGATGCAAGCGCTGGAGTTGCCCGAAGGACAAAACGCAATATACGAGATCGGCGGCCCCGACCAGGTGAGCTATGGCGAAATCATGCAGGAGTACGCAAGGCAGTGCGGTCTGCATCGATGGATGATCCCGGTGCCGTTGCTCACGCCACGCCTTTCGAGCTTGTGGCTGGGACTGGTCACTCCGATTTATGCGCGCGTTGGACGCAAGCTGATTGACAGCATGCGCCATCAAACCGTTGTGCGCGACATCGCGGCGAACACCGCCTTCGCAATCAGGCCAATGGGGATGAGCGAAGCCATTCATCGGGCGTTGCAAAACGAGGACAGAGCATTTGCCGAAACGCGATGGTCGGATGCGTTGTCTTCCAGCGGCAAGGCAACCGCTTGGGGCGGAACTCAATTTGGAACACGATTGGTGGACTCCCGGGCGGTGCAGGTGTCGGTGCCTCCAGCGGAGGCCTTCGCTCCGGTGCGCAGAATTGGCGGAGCGAACGGCTGGTACTTCGCAGATTTCCTTTGGTGGTGTCGCGGAGCAATCGATCTTTTGGCCGGTGGTGTTGGAATGAGGCGTGGAAGGCGCGATCCGGAGACACTGGCCGTAGGCGACGCTCTGGATTTCTGGCGCGTGGAGGATTTCGAACCCGATCGTCGATTGCGACTGGTGGCCGAAATGAAATTGCCGGGAAGGGCATGGTTGCAGTTTGAAGTGGAGCCGAACGCGAACGGATCGAACATTCAACAGACGGCGATATTTGAACCCGTCGGACTAAGCGGGCTCGTGTACTGGTACACAATCTATCCCCTGCACCGCTGGATTTTCGCCGGAATGTTGCGGCAGATCGCGCGGGCCGCAGAAAATCAAGGCGCGTATTCTCGGGTGGGATCCAGAGTATAAAGCTTGCTGTCAGCAATTCTGCACGGCCCCAGTGTGAGAGAATCTTTGTGCAATGGCGCAAATAGAAAAAGCGGTTTCCAAAAAACGCTCGAACAACGTGGGCTTGACGGAGCAGCAGAAGCTTCGTCGCATCGTCGAATCATTCTCCAAAATCAGCGTGCTAGTGTTAGCCGATCTGATTGTCGATGAGTTCATCTTCGGCGAAATCGCGCGTGTATCACGCGAGGCCCCGGTGCTGATCCTCAAGCGTCGTGACCGGGTGCTTGTTCCTGGCGGCGGAGCCAATGCGGTTATGAATCTTGCGGCTCTCGGTGTGACCGCGCTGCCCGTCGGGTTGGTGGGCGACGACGAGGCCGGCAAGGCACTGCTACAGATTTTCAGAAAGAACAAGATCTCCGTCAGCGGTATTTCCAAAATTAAGGGCCATGTGACCACGACGAAGACCCGTGTGCTCGCCTACTCGTCTCACTCCTCGCGGCAGCAGGTGGTGCGCATTGATCGTGAAAGCGAGCCGTTGAGTGATACGCACCCTGCTTTGGTCGAGCTGGTGGCATCGGCACGCGAATACCTGCCGGCGGCGGACGCAGTACTTTTGAGCGATTACGGCTACGGCGCGGTTTCTCCGCGGATCTTCAATTTTGTGAAGTCAAAGGGCAAGATAGGCGAAATTCCCGTCACGCTGGACAGCCGTTATCGCCTGCTGGATTACGAAGGCGTGACTGCGGCCACACCGAATGAGTCCGAGGTTGAGGCAGCTCTCCGGACGCGAATTGACAATGACACTGAAAAGCTCGCCGAGGTCGGCTCGTCGCTGCTCAGGCTGATGAAGCTCGATTCGCTGGTGATCACCCGCGGCGGCGACGGGATGGTAGAGTTCGAAAAAAGAAAAGCGCCGGTTCACATTCCGATTTACGGTTCCAACCAGGTCGTGGATGTTACCGGAGCTGGCGACACGGTCATTGCAACTTTCACCGCAGCACTGGCGACGGGCGCGGATGCGGTCCTTGCCGCTAAGCTGGCAAATTACGCCGCAGGGATTGTTGTAATGAAGCGCGGCACGGCAACCGTGAGCCAAGCCGAACTGCTGGCGGCACTGGAGTAGCGCAACTCGGTGTTATCTGCGTCAGGGCAGGGAAACTTGAGGCAGGAGTTTTTGTGGGACGCATCGTCGAACGGAGCGAGTTGGCGGAAGTTGTTGCCGCATGGCGGGCCGCTGGTGAAAGCGTAACCCTTGCCAATGGCTGTTTCGATCTGCTGCACGTCGGGCACGTCCGTTATCTGCAAGGGGCTCGGGCTCTAGGAGGAAAGCTTATCGTCGCCATCAACTCCGACGAGAGCGTGCGAAGACTGAAAGGATCTGGTAGGCCAGCAATGCCGGAACTGGAGCGCGCCGAGATCATCTCCGCGCTGGAGTGCGTGGATGCGGTCGTGATATTTGATGAGCCCGACGTTCGTGCGCTGATTCGCGAGATCAAGCCCGACGTTCAGGTGAAAGGCACAGATTACACCCGCGACAACGTTCCCGAACGCGATGAAGTTATCGCCCACGGCGGTCGCGTTGAAATTGTAGGCGACCCGAAGGATCACTCGACCACGGAATTCCTGGGAAGAATAGGGAAGTAGGCCTGATGAAATCAGAATTTCCGGGACGAAAAAGGAGCCTTTCCGGAGTCCGTCTTTGTTCGAGCCGAGGCTAGGTCGATTGTGCGAGTGAATCCTGCCAGTCCAAAGCTAAATCCGCGGGTGTTGGTCGTGCGCTTGGGCGCGATGGGCGATGTGCTGCACGCTCTGCCCGCTGTCGCCATGCTGCGACGCGCGCTGCCGGAGGCGCAGATCGGCTGGGTTGTGGAGCGGCGCTGGCGCGAGCTGTTGTGCGCGCCGGGAGTGGAACTGGCGGGCTCGCGCGGAGCAGGACGTCCGCTGGTGGATGAAGTGCATCTGGTGGACACTCGGAGCTGGCGCAAGCGTCCTTTGAATTCCGAAACAGGACGTGAGTTTCTGGCAGTCGTCCGCGGGATGCGTGCGCGGGAATACGACGCGGCGCTCGATCTACAGGGTTCCATCAAGTCGGCAGTAACCGCGCAGTTGGCGGGGCCGAAGGCGATTCTTGGTTTTCGCCAGCCTCGAGAACGCGCAGCCAGATGGTTTTACGACAAGCTGGTGGACGGCCGCGCCGAGCACGTCATCGAGCAGAACGTTGAACTCGTCCAGGTTTGGCTCGAAAACATTGGCCTTTCGCGGGCTACGGAGGCGTTGCAACCGGGTACGGCTCTGTTGCCGTGCGACCAGGCGAGCGAAGCGAGCATCGATGCAACTCTGAAGGCCATGGGCCTTGGGCAGTCGGCGATTGCAATTTTGAATCCGGGTGCGGGCTGGGGCGCAAAGCAGTGGGCACCGGCACGGTACGGAGAGTTGGCTATCCGGCTCGCCGCGCGGGGACTGCGTTCGGTGGTCAACTACGGCCCCGGTGAGGAAGCTCTGGCGCGCGAGGCCGTGGCTGCAAGCGCTGGGAATGCGTTTGCAATATCCAGCTCTCTGAGCGAGTTGATGGCGCTGGCTCGCCGTTCGAGTCTGTTTGTAGGCGGAGACACCGGGCCCATGCACATGGCGGCGCTGCTGGGCGTAAAAACCGTTGCTCTCTTCGGTCCAACCGATCCGGCAAGGAACGGGCCGTACTGGGCAGCGACGCGAGTGTTGCGGGATCCCGAAAGCGTCACCAGCTACAGTCACAAGCAAACCAAGGATGCAGGACTCGAAAGAATCACTGTAAACCGCGTCATGGTTGAGATCGAGACTTTGCTGGATTAATTTATGGATTCAATTCCTGGCCGGACTTTTCAACGCGATCCGTACAATTTAAGAAGCTTGGCATCGGGTCCAGTCTCACTTCGCTTGAACTGATGCCGTAGAATACAAAGATAGCTCTGCATAAGGCAAAATATGGACTGGGGTCGTATCGCCAAGAGAATACGTGTGCCGCTTGGATTCGCATTCGCGGCCTTTTTTCTGTGGCGGGCGCAGCCAGAATGGTGGTCGCTCGGAATCGGCTCGATCGTAGCCCTCGCCGGTGTTTGGATTCGCGCAGTTTCCAGCGGCCATATTAAGAAAAACGAGGAACTTGCAACCAGCGGCCCTTACGCCTACACGCGTAACCCGTTGTATTTTGGATCGATAATAATCGCAGTCGGATTCGCCCTGGCGGCATTGCGGTGGGAGATAGCCGTGGCTCTCGTAGTTCTGTTCGCGGCAATCTACATTCCGGTAATTCGCGACGAAGAGCGATATCTGAAGGAACATTTTTCTAACTACGTCGATTACTGTGCGCGAGTGCCCAGGTTGGTGCCTGGGCTACGGAGGGCTGGCGAAGGATGCTCGAACTTCTCGCGCGAGCTTTATATGAAGCATCGTGAATACAATGCCCTGCTGGGCACGCTGGCGATGATTGCAGCGCTGGTGGCCAGGCGGATCTGGATGGCGCGCTAAAACGGATGCGAAATCTGAAACGAATATTGCTACTGACTTTTGCTGTGCTGTTAGTGCCGGTCATGACTGCGCAACTGGCTACAATTTCAAACGTCTCAAAGGCGGAAATCAGGCCAGTCAGCGAGACACATCATTTCCCGAACAATCAGACCTTGCATTATGACGCCGAGTGGCGGCTCTGGAAGGCGGGCACGGGAACCCTGAGGATCGAACAGAGTGGCGAACTGCAACACGTGATTGCAACCGCGGAGGCCTCTGGCGCCGTAGCCCTGCTTTATCGAGTGCAGGACCGGTTGGAATCTTACTTTGACCGCAGAAGTTTCTGCTCGCAACGAATTCTCAAGCACAGCGAAGAGGGACTGCATAAGCGCGAGACGAATCTGTACTTCGATGCGATTCGCGGCAAAAGTGTGCTCGATGAGCGCAACCTTCGCAACGGCGAGGTCAAGCACCAGGTGACGAATTCGCCCTCATGTGTGACGGACGTGCTTTCCGGAATCTACTACGTCGCCGCGCAACGCCTGGAGCCGGGTGTCACGTACCTATTCCCGCTGAATGACGGCGGCAAGACCGTAGACGTGACAGCTTTCGTCGAAGGGCGCGAAGACGTGAAAACCGACGCTGGAAATTTTCGTACTGTGCGCGTGGCTGTCTACTCCAATGCCGGACCGCTGAAGGGACGTGGAAAAATCTGGATCTGGTACACCGATGATGCTGCGCATCTTCCGGTACAGATGCGCTCCCGCCTCTTTTGGGGAACCATGACGCTGCGGCTGACCCGCGTGGAAAAATAGTTCCATTCGGATGAAGGGAGTCCGGTTAACCTTCAGCTGATATGCTTTTCGGCTAAAAGCCACATGTTGTCGCTGGTCGGGAAATGATCGGTCAGTCTGGCGCGCAGGATGCGGAATCCGGAGTCGCGCACCAACCGTGTTAGTAGCGAGGGAATGAAGTAGTTCACGTGGTCGGGATAGCGGAAACCGCACCAGCGCGCGCCACGAAGTAATCGATTGCAACTGTCGAAGTTCGGTACCTTGATGATCAGGCGCGCGTTTGGCTTCATCAGAGCACAAGCCAATTGAAGCGCATCGCGCGGATTCATTTCGTGCTCGAGGTAGGAGTTCATGATTATGCCTGAGAAAAATCCTGCCTCAAATTGCTTCATGCCGGAGAGAGCGTCCGCCTGAACTACCCGTCCACCGCGCGATGCGACCCGCGACTGGGCCAGCTGCGCCTGTGCCTTCGAAACTTCTATGCCAAACGGGGTGAACTGCACCGGCAGCTGCGCCAAAGCCGAGCCATCGCCGCAGCCTACGTCCAGCACGGGCCCCGGAGCCACGAACCTGCGTACCCACACACCCAGTTTGTCTCGTCGGAGCAGCCGTTTCGGAATAGTGCTGAAGCCGTGGCCGATGTCGTAGAGCAACGGACTGCGCCTTCGCCGTTTTTCGCGCTCTTCAGAACGGGTTTTCTCCCATGCGAACTCGTCCTCAAGCATCACGTATTCTGGCGGGTTCACCATATACACAAGACCGCACCCGGCGCAGCGCTTCAGCTCCCAGGGGATTAGTGAATACGGCGACGAAGGCACAGATTGATTGTCAAGGTTGCAGACAGGACAGCCGCGCATGAGTTGAATGCTAGCACAAAGCACCTCATGCCAAGCCAGCCTGAATCGATCGCGACTTGCTGGTTCTATTGCAAGCGAAAGCGCTCGCGCATCAATCGCTGAAAGCGGGGACGATAGAGCAGGTCGTAGGCGAGTTCCTTGCCAGGAAACATCGCCAAGGCCGCCGTGCGAGAGTCCTCCACCATCTGCGAAGCCTCTTCGAATGTGAGTTTTGGATCCTGCGCTATGACCTGCATCACCAGATCCATCATGAACTGAAGGCGGCGGACACGCTTCGCTTCGTCAGATTGTTCGGCCCGACGGGCGAAATCGGAATTGTCCTCAATCATGCAACTGCTCCTCACTTGCTTGTGCATCTCTATTCGATGATGGTAATTGGCGAATGGTGGTGGAAAAATCGCCTGTTGCCACTGTACTTGCATCCAATGAAGTTGAACGCGCGTCCAGGCGGTACTACGCTCGGTTCGCATCGAAAACGAGGAGGAGACGATATGCCCGAGACGCTGAGAGAAGAACCAAACGAAGCGCTGGTGAGTATATTTGAGACCGAACAGGAATCCGAGGCCCTCGTTATCCAGGGGCTGCTGGAGGCTGCCGGAATAGAAGTCCTGATAACTAACTTCGACGCTCCGCAAGATGTTTTGCCGGTCGGGGGAGTGGCGCTCCGGGTACGGGAAGATCAGGTGGAAGAGGCGCGTGCAATTCTCGCGGAGTACAAGGACAAGGGCATAACCGACGCCGAAGCGGAAGCATCGTAACTTTTTGCGGAGCAAGGCACATCCCGCGGGATGTGCCTTGCTGTTTGTAGCGGCAGTTATCTTGGCACGGAAGCGTGTACTCCTTCCGCGTCCATGAAAAAAGTGACGGGGCCGAACAGGTCGGTGCGGTAAGTTTTCGCCCTGTGTTGTGCCAGGCGCTCGATGACCTCCGGGCGGGGGTGGCGAAACGGGTTGCGGATTCCAGAGGAGATCACGGCGTAGCTGGGACGCACGGCGTCCAGAAATTCGTCGCATGTGGAAGTGTTCGAGCCGTGGTGGGCCACCTTGAGCAGGTCGACATGCAGCGAGCGGTGATGCTCCTCGGAGTCTTCAACGAGCAATTTCTCCATTCTTTTGTGAATGTCTCCAATCAGCAGCGCGCTGTGGCCTGCATAGGTAAGGCGAAGGACCATCGACGCATCGTCCTGACCGCGCGGCTTCAACTCCCAGTCTTTCGGAGGTGAGAGCACCTCGAACTGTACTCCATCGAATTCGAAGTGCTCGCCGTAATGTCGCTCTACGCGTGCGGTGTGGAAGTGGTCGGCAGTCTCCAGCAGCGACTCCACTTCGCGCGAAGGATAATTCGGTCCACACCAAAGCTCGCGCGGATGAAAATTGCGGATGATAGCCGCCATGCCGCCCATATGGTCCGAGTGGCCGTGGCTGAATGCAACTGCATCCAGTTGTTCCAGGCCACGCTGCCATAGATAAGGGGAGACGACGTCCTCGCCGATATCGAGGTCGCTGTGACTCATTCCCAGCAAGCCCCCGGAGTCCAAGAGGAGCGTGTGGCCGTTTGGCGTGACCAGCAGGAACGAGTCGCCCTGTCCAATATCGATTGCCGTGATCTCCAGCCGTTGATGGTCGTACTCAAAAGCACGGGTGTGCTGGACGGCATACCACGCCGAGAATGCCAGCAGGGCCAGCGAGACCGCTGTGAGTAGCGCGTGCCGCCGCGCCAGCAGCAACGCCAACGCATACGCAATGACAACTGCCGCAATCGCCGACAGCGCCGGTATTGCGACGCGCAGATCCGGCAGCTGTGTTCCACCCGACCAGTGGACCGTGAGAAGAATCCCCTGTAGCGACCAGCGCGCGGCCAGTGCGAATGGCCAAGCCGTCCAGTTCGCAACGTACGAAAACGCAATGGCCAGCATGGCCGTAGGCATCAGAACGCTCGTCAGCGGAAGCACCATCATATTCGCCCAGAGTGCGTGAGCGTTAATGCGGTGAAAGTACCAGAGCGTGGGCAAGGCAATCGAGACCTGCATCAGGGCAGAGAGCAGGCCGAGTTCCGCTGCCGCAACCAGCGTGTAGGTCAGCTTTGGAACCAGCCAGCGCGCCGGGCGCAGGCCGATAATTGTCCCGAGGGACTCGGAAATTGCGCGAATATCAAGACGAAACTGCGTCTGCTTCGGCCTCAGAGTCAGGTCGCGTCCGATGTCGTCGACGGCGATGAGAGCCTCGCGAAGCGGTGTGGTTGTGCGCTGGAAGAGCGGTACGCCGACGCCCGCAATCGTGAGCACGGCAACAAACGTGAGCTGAAAGCTGGGATCGAACAGCGCCTCTGGATTGACGATCAACAACACCAGCGCGGCCAGCGAAACCGTGTTCAGCGGGGCCCGGCCACGGTTAAGAATCGCGGAAATCTGGTAGGCAACGATCATCAGCACAGAGCGCAGGATGGGCGCGCCCAGATCGGTGAGCCAGGCGTAACCGCACGTGAGCACGATCATCGAGACTGCCGCATATTCCATCGGGAGGCGCAGCCAGCGCATCAGCCAGAGCAGAAAGACGGCAAAGATGGCGACGTTCATTCCACTCACGACCAGAAGGTGAAACGTTCCGCTGCGCTGGAATTCCAGGCGTTGATCGCGCCCAACCAGTCCGCGTTCTCCAATCACCATGGCCTGAAACAGCCCTGCGTACGGGGCAGGCCACAGGCGCTCCATCTGCTGCAGAACACTGCGGCGGACGCGCGACCGGATGCGCTCAATGCTGCTGCCACCCAGTCCGGGTAATACATCGACATTCGTCGATTTGGCCGAGCCAAGCACTGCAATTCCTTGCCCGCGCAGCCAACTCACGTAGTCCATGTTTCCTGGATTGCGATAGTTGGTGGGTGGCCGGAGCTTGGCTTTAATCCGCAGCCGCTGTCCGTACTCGAAGACCGGGGGCGCTACGGATTCTTCAACGCCCTCCTCGTCTGCTTCCCATGCGAAGCGGGAACCGGGCACGTAGAGGCTGAGGCGCGCGCTTCCTGTCACTGGTTGCGACGTCTGTCCGTCAAACTGTGCTTCCTCCACGGCAAGGTCGAGTGTTTCGCGGAGGCTGCGCCCCGCGCGCAGCGAGCCTCCTCGCGCCACATAACCGGTAAGCGTCACTTCATCGCCGGTGGCGTAATTCAGCAGTGTCGCCGTTGGCGCAGGCCGCGACTGGTGCGCCGCGGTCAGCAATGCTCCTGCCGGAAGAAATGCCAGGACTGCGCCTGCGTAAGCGATGAGAGCGCGACGCCCCCCGGTAGCGAAGCGCAAAGCCAGCAATGAGCAGAGCGCAAATCCGATTGTGCAGGCGAAATAAAGCGCGGCTGGTTTTGCGGTATAGGTTTGTAGCAGGATCCCCGCCGAAAAAGAAACGGCGGCGGCAAAGAGCGGTGCGGCTGGAGGACGGCTGCGTCGGGGAGCATCCGGAGCTGTGGGTTTGTCGAGCATAGGTGGCATCACCGCATCTGGCAGAGCTTTGCCATTTCGGCTTTTCCACCTTCACGCCGCTCGCGACGCAAAGGCGGAAAAGGCCATGTTCATTTTGCAAATTCCACTGGGTGGATTTATCGCCGAGGTGGGCGCCTTACAGCTTGTCCAGGCCTTCTTTTCCGATGCCGACGTTCCAGGCGATGAGCTCGTAGTTTGCAACTCCTTTCGTGTAGAAAGGATCTCCGTCGCGCAGCTCGGTCATCCGTTGCTGCGCGTTCTCGTCGGGGACGCGGAAGAGCACCACGCCGCCGTTGCGCGGGTCCATGGGACCGGAAGCGATCAAGACACCTTGGTCTTTCAGTTCGCGCAGGTAGGCGCGATGTTCATCTGTAGCCTTGACGACTTCTTCGATGGGAAGCCGATAGCGAATTATGACCAGTGCATACATTTTTTGTTACCCTCCCAATATTTCTTTCAGAGCGCCTTAACGCGCGAGGTGGAGAACGGTTTCGATGTGGTAGGTCTGCGGGAACAGGTCCACAAGATGGGCTTCTTCGACGTGGTATCCGAAGGCGAGCAACGTCACCAGATCGCGAGACAGTGTCGCCGGATCGCAGGAGACGTAGGCAATGCGCGGGATTGATAACTTGGCCAGCGACTTCGCCGCGCGCTCGCCAAGGCCGGCTCGCGGAGGATCGACGACCGCATAATCCCAGCGTCCGCGTGCGGCGTTCAGGTAGTTCTCGGTTGTGCTGTGCACGGCCTGAATGTGAGGAACGGTGGCATTGGCCGCGAGATCGTCGTAAGAATCCTGCGCAATTTCAATAGACGTGACGCGCTCGAAATTCCGCGACATCGGAAGGGTAAACAGTCCCACTCCGGCAAAAAGGTCAAGCGCGGCGCGGCCGCTTCGGTTGTTCGTTACCAATTCAACGAGCTTCGATACCAGAAAACGATTGGTCTGGAAGAAAGATCCGGCTGAAACCCGGTACTTGCTCCTGCCCACGTGATAGATCAGGCTTGGAGAGCCTTCAATATGAGGCACTCCGGCACGGCTCAGCCGGCGAGACGCCTCTATGTTTCCATCCTCCAGGTCGCCGTTCATGGCTCCGGTGGCAAAGACCGCGACGCCTGCAATCTGCGGCATCCGCTCGCGCATCAGTTTGGCAAACTTAGCCAGCACTCCCGGCTTGGTCGTATGATGAATGAACAGCTCGACGAGAAGCGCTGAGTCATCGTGGTTGGCAAAAAACTGAATTTCACGCAACGAGGGATAGCTGGCCGCTTCCGGCGCAAGCTCCCAAATCAACGCGATTGCTTGGTTGATCAGCGGCGAACTGATGGGGCAGTTGCGAACCGGTTCAAGGTCATGCGAGCCGCTGCGATAATACCCAAGCGCGAACTCAGGTTCGACCTCGATCTTCATGCGGGTGCGATTTCGAAATCCGTAAGGCTCGCCTGAGTGCAATTCGATATTTTGCAGCGCAAATTTTGCACCGCGCAGGACTGTTTCCTGCAATATCTGGCGTTTGTTTTCCAGTTGCGCGGTGTAGTCGGAGTGCTGATACTGGCAGCCGCCGCAAACGCCAAAATGCGGACACGGCGGCGTGATCCGCGCGGGAGATGGCGTAAGCACTTCGAGCAGCGAAGCTCGGGTGAACCCTTTGCGCTCCTCAACGATGCTGGCTTCGACCACTTCTCCAGGAAGAACGTAGGGCACGAAGACGGTTTTGCCACGTCGTTCGTCGCCGATGGCAGGGATGCGCGCAAGGCCGTCTCCGCCGTAGATGAGTTTTTCTATAGTGAATTGCACTTAATGAGGATAACTCACGCATGCAGGAACAGGTGAGGACAGAACGATGATGGCCCACATCCGCCTGCTGTTGGCGAATGTGGGTGACAGATGGTTATAGATAGAACAGGCTCAGCCTGGGCAGATTGTAGCGTTCCAGTAGCTGCTTATTGCCATATTGCCGCAGTAGCTGGTCGATCTGCGCTCCTGACATTTTTCCCCGGTAGGGAGCAAGATCGCGCTCAGCCTGAGTGCGGGCTTCCAGCAGTTCGTCGTCGCTCGCATTGCTCCATAGCGCGGCAAAGAGTTTCTCTTCCATGATCGTCATGCGGCGTTCGAGTTCTTCCATATCTGCCGGAGCCTCGCTTGCTCTAACCTGTGCCGCAAGCTCGCGCAGTGTAGCCGCTTGCTCCGCCAGCAAACTCTGCACCGGTGCTGCAAGGTGCTTTGCCGCAATCAGTTGCTGGGCATTGCGCTCAAAGTACGTGGCAATCTCGGAGTTCGCAATTGTCGTCGCGCTTGGGTCACGCTTGGAACCCAGGGCGGCTTCCTTCAGATCTTCGACTGCGGCGAGAACCTCCTGCTGGCAATACGCGAGCGAGTTGATTTTGCGCGTTTTTTTGGCGCGACGATCGTATTTGTCGAAGGCCGCATCAATGCCGCGCAGCACGGCTTCCAGAGGAATGCCAGCTTCCTTCCAAACCTCCATCAGCGCCCAGTCCAGCGGAGAGCAGATGAGGATGGTGCCGCGACGGCGCTGAAAGTGTTCTTCGATTTCGGAAAAATATGTGAAGTGTTCCACGAATAAATGCATCCTGCCGAACTGGTGATTATTTTCTGCGGGTGTGGAGATTGCGTTCCCAGATGATTCGCAGCCCGGTGAGCGTAAGCGTGTCATCGATTTCGGAGAGGAATCGCGAGCCGCCGGCGATGAACGGGGCCATGCTGCCCGTGCCGATGACGCGTGCGCCATCAACTTCGGCCAACAGGCGCTCCAGTATTCCATCTACCAGGCCGACGAAACCGTGAAAAAGGCCGGACTGTAGAGAGTGTACCGTGTTGCTGCCAATAACGCGCTGTGGCCGCTTGATGTCCACGCGTGGCAGCCGCGCCGTGTGCATGAAGAGAGCGTCGACGGAGATGCCGATACCCGGAGCGATCACGCCACCCAAGTACTCTCCGCGTCGCGAAACCACGTCGAAAGTGATGGCTGTTCCAAAGTCCACCACCACGCAGCTCTGCTTGAAATTCTCGTAAGCGGCAATAGCGTTGACAATGCGGTCGGCGCCCACGTCGGCGGGATTGTCATAGCGCACCGGCATCCCGGTCTTGATTCCGGGCTCAACGAACATCGGCTTCAGACCGAAAAAGCGTTCGCAGGTTTCCAGCACCCGCGATTCCATCGGCGGGACAACCGAGGACACGATGATACCCTGAACGATGCTCAAGGCAAGCCCTTTCATGGCAAAAAGCTGGCTCACCAGCACGGCACGCTCGTCGGTTGTCTGTGTTTGCGAGGTGGAAATGCGCCACTTCGCGGCAAGCTCAGGTACAGCCGTGCCGTCCTCTCGCAGCGGGAAGAGGCCGAGTTCGGTTTCCGTATTGCCGAGGTCAATAACTAGCAGCATCGTCGTGACAGATCATTGTACAGTTGCCATCAGTGACTTACACCGAAGAAAATTCCTGCTCGCTCTCGCGTTTGTTTCATCGAACCCCAACCGCGGTCAGCATCGAATTGAAGCGCGTGCCGGCGTCCTCCACTTCGATCATTAACGCCGGAGCGACAAGGGGCGAAAGCTGAGAGGAGTCGAATTTCACCAGGTCTTTTTCCGTGGTAAGAAAACCATTGGCTCCGTGCTGCTTCGCCAGCCCTTGTAACAGCGCGATGTCCTTTGCGCTGTACCGGTGGTGATCGCCGAACGAAAACGTTCTTACCGGAGAAATCCCGATATCCGCAAGCGATTGCCAGAACTGTCTGGGCCGGGCCAGTCCGCAGAAGGCAACTGGGCGTGTCGGCGCTGGCGCTGGCAGCACCAGCCGTCGCCGCATGTACCAAATGTTGGGATTGGTAAGCAGTCCGGCCAGATCCGCCGGAGCCACAACGGCATGAGCGCGCCCCAGCGAACTCAGCGGTTCGCGCAAGCGTCCGAAAGGCAGCAGGCTGCCCTGGAGGTCGCTGTGCGCCAGCAGCACAATGTCAAAATCGCGGTGAAGACGGCGATGTTGGAAACCGTCGTCCAGAAGGTGAAGCCGCGCCGGACGCGGCGATTTGCTGGCGAATTCCTCTGCCGCAAGTCCCGCATCGTAACGCTTTTCGCCTACGAATACTGGTGCTTTCAGCGAGCGGGCTAGCAGCAGCGGTTCGTCGCCATAGAGATCGGCAGGCCCTGCCGGATCCACTCGCAGAACTCCCCGCGATTTGCGCCCATAGCCTCGCGAGATGATGTCGAATGGAATGTTTTGCGCGTTCAGCCAGCGGCCCAGTGTCTGCACAAAAGGAGTTTTTCCGCTCCCTCCCACGCTGAGGTTGCCAACGCTGACTACGGGCAGGCGCAAGCGGTAGATTGTGGCGCGCTCCGTGTCGTAGATTGCATTCCGGGCGCGGACGATTTGTCCGAAGAGCCAGGTTAAGGGATCGGAAATCACGCGCTCCCTCCCCTCACCAACTCAAGCACTCGCGCCACGGAGCGGGCCGTGGCCCCCCTCTGTTCCAAAAGCACCTGCTGCGCTCGTTTTCCCAATGCGTCGCGTTCGTCGGCCTCGCCCAACAGCCGCAGGAAGGTGTCGCCGAGGTTTTCGGCCGTGCATCGAACAACGGCCTTTCTGCTCTCGAAGCAGGCGAGAATATCGCGAAAGTTTTCCGTGTGCGGCCCGGTCACAATCGCGCGCGCAAAGAAAGCGGGCTCCAGAATATTGTGTCCGCCTCTGGGCACCAGCGAACCGCCGACAAAAGCCACATCCGCGTAACGATAGATGGCGGCCAGTTCGCCGAGCGTGTCGAGCAGCAGCACCACGCCGCGAAGATCCTGTTCTGCGGCGTCAGGCGCGGAGCGGCGCACAAAGCGGATGCCGCGCGAGGTCAGGAGTTGGGCTACGTCCTCAAAGCGTTCACGGTGCCGCGGAGCCAGCACCAGCGATGCCGCCGGATATTTGGCAAGAAGCATTCGGAAGGCGGCCAGCACGTAATCTTCCTCGCCCTCTACGGTGCTGCCTGCAACTACGATCGGCGCGCCCGAAACCCAAAGCTGCCTGCCCAATTGCGCGACCGTTGCCGATTCAACCGGCGGAGCTACATCGAACTTCAGATTTCCCGAGACCTCGATTCGTTCCGGTGCCGCTCCCAGCGCGCGTAGCCGTTCCGCGTCGCCCTCACTCTGCGCCAGGAACAACTCGACGGGCGAGAGCACGCGGCCGAGCAGTCCGCGAAAGCGCAGATAGCGCGGAAACGAGCGGTCGCTGATGCGCGCATTCACAATGGCAAGGTGTGCCCCGCTAGCGCCCGCCAGCCTCAGGAAGTTGGGCCAGAACTCGGTCTCCGCCAGTATCACCAGCGCGGGACTCAAGGCACGAAAATAGGGCCGGATGCAGTGCGCGAAATCGAGAGGAAAGTAAAAGACGTTTGCCGCGTCGAATTTGTCGCGAGCCAATCGCTGTCCCGTGTGCGTCGTCGTCGAGACAACCACGCGAAAACTTTGTTCGCGCAGTTGTGCTACCAGGGGCGCAATCGCCAGAACCTCGCCCACGCTCACCGCGTGAATCCAGGCCACCGGAAGCCTCGCCGCGGGATCATCCTGCGGCAGCCGGATGCGCGAAGGAACCAGACCGAACCGCTCTTTGAGTCCGGCGCGATACTTTCCCAGCCGCAGCATCTGCACCAGCCAACACGGCAGCGTCAGAGCGAGCAGCACGGCAAGAGTTGCGCTGTAGAGAAAGTACACGCCAGTCATTGTAGTGTAGTGCGCACGAAAATCATCGGGTGCCCCACCTTCGCGCCGCGCTTTTCGGCGCTAAGGTGGGAAGCAGACTGGCGTTTTCGGCGGCGCTGCGTTTTCCGAGCTTCTCCGCGCCGTTTCCCGCCTATAATTCCAGCCATGAAGCGAATTGGCTATGTGGTTGCGATTCTGGGCGTGCTGGTTCCCGCTGCGTTCGCGCGCGATTTCGGTATGCCGAAGCTGGTTCCGGCAACCTCCATGACCTTCAAGGACCCGCATCCAGAGGAGAAAGTCACGTTCGGTGTCGATCCCTATGACACGCCGCAGAAGGCCTCGCTTTTCCGTTCTGCGGTGTTGCAGCACTTAATACTGCCGGTTCTCGTCGTGTTTACCAATGATGGCGATGAAACCGTCGTTTTGACTCGCGCGAACTTTCAACTTGTAACCCGTGATCGCGCCAAGGCCGAACCCTATTCGCTCAGCGATCTGCGTCGAGTCCTTACCTCGGTGACTGCGCCGGGCTCCCGCCCGCAGGACAGATTGCCGATTCCCGCCCCGGGCAGAGGCAAGGCGCACGGCGGACTTTCGCAGAGCGAGATGGATGAACTGGAACGTGCCAGCTTCGCCGCCCGTGCCGTGGAACCTCATTCCTCGCAGCAGGGCTTCCTCTTTTTCGATATCAGCGGTCTCAACGATCCAGCTAGGGGGGCTCGCCTCTATGTCACCGGAGTCAATGACGCAAAAGGCCACGAGCTGATGTACTTCGAAGTGCCACTGAGCAAGGAATAGGCAGCTTCGGCAAAAGTAGAGGGTCTTGAAACCTGCGCTTGCCCACCCGTTATAATCGGAGAGATATGGCGATCGCGACGAAAAAATCGGTGGACCTTCTGTCGAAGTACGAGTCGGTGATTGGTCTTGAAGTGCATGTGCAGTTGCTGACCAAAACCAAAATCTTTTGTGGCTGCCCCAACATCTTTGGCTCCGAGCCCAACTCCAATGTGTGCCCGGTCTGCCTCGGAATGCCGGGAGCGCTTCCGGTTCTGAACGAGCAGGCTGTGGAATTTGCGGTCAAGGCCTCGCAGGCTCTCAACCTCAAGGTGAATGAGACCTCGATCTTCTCCCGCAAGAATTACTTCTACCCCGATCTGCCCAAGGGATACCAGATCAGCCAGTTCGACAAGCCGCTCTCCGAGCACGGCTACATTGAGGTCACAGCCGCCGAAGGCACCAAGAAGCGCATTGGCATCACCCGCCTGCACATGGAAGAGGACGCGGGCAAATCCATGCACGATGGCTTTGTCGACTCCGACTGCAAGACCTACGTGGACCTCAACCGCACCGGAACCCCGCTTGCCGAAATCGTCTCCGAGCCTGAAATCAGCACTCCGGAAGAGGCCTACGAGTACCTCACCCGGCTCAAGGAAATCATCCTCTACACCGGCGTCAGCGACTGCAACATGGAAGAAGGTTCCTTGCGCTGCGATGCCAATGTCTCTATCCGTCCTCGCGGCCAGAAGACGCTCGGAACTAAGGTTGAAATCAAGAACGTAAACTCCTTCCGCTTCGTGAAGCAGGCGCTCGAATACGAGATCGAACGCCAGACCGAAGTGCTCGAAGATGGTGGCACTATCCAGCAGGAAACTCGCCTCTACAACCCCGGCGAGGGTCGCACCTACACCATGCGCACCAAGGAACGGGCGCACGATTACCGCTATTTCCCTGAGCCCGACCTGCTCCCGCTGATCGTCGATCAGGCAAAACAGGACGCAATCCGTGCCACTCTTCCCGAGCTTCCCGAGGCCAAGCGCCAGCGCATGATTGCCGAATACGGACTGACCGAAGGCGATGCGGCCATGCTCACCGCGACTCGCGCTCGTGCCGATGCATTTGAGAGTGAAGCGAAGAAAGCCAAGTCCGCTAAGCGCCTGGCCAACATCGTAATCAGCGAACTCCAGGGCCGCCTCAAGGCCGCCGGACTCGAACTCGAAGACTCTCCCGTAACCATGGAGGGCGCTCGTGTTTCCGCCGACCTGCTGGAGGCGGGTACCATAAGCTCCAAGATTCTCAAGGAACTCTACGACCACGCCTTCGAGCAGAAAGTGGATTTCCCCGTAATCTACGAGAAGGAAAAGCCGCAGCAGATTACCGACACCGCCGAGATCGAAAAGATGATCGACGAGGTGCTGGCCGCCAGCCCCAAACAGGTTGAGCAGTACCGCGCCGGAAAAACGACCATGATCGGATTCTTTGTCGGCCAGGTAATGAAGGCCTCGAAGGGGAAAGCCAATCCCGCAGTTTTGAACGAACTGCTTGTGAAGAAGCTGAGCTAATGTTCACTTTTCACATTCGCGCCAGCGGCAGGCGTGGATGTGGGACACGCTGGTGGATCGATGGAACACGTTCCCGGAGTCGGAAGGAACCGAATCTGGGCCACCCGTCCAGATTTATGAGAAAGCGTTGTTCAGGTAGGGTGATCCAATGGATTTGAGGCTGTGCTACTCTGCCTTTCATAGCTGGAGAAGCGAGAAGTTCTAAAGGAGAAGGGATGCGCTTGCTTTGCTGTTCCGTCCTGTTGAGCTTTGGCCTTTGCTCGTCCTTCGCTGCTACTGCACCAACGAAAGAAACACCTCACTTGCAGTTTGTGCAGGAGTACGAACGAGGCCTCTCGTCTATGAGAGAGATTCACTCTTCGTGTCAGTCAGAGATGGCGCCCACCGAATATAGTTCTGTGTTTGAAAATGCCATTCATTGCAGCACAGCGCTTCAATTAGAAAGGCGTTTGCAGATTCGCCGCCTTAACCAGATGCATCTCGGTGGTCAGTTCAAAACCCTTATCCCTTTTCTGACCTCAACCTACCAGAGCCAAATCGAACTTTATCAGCGACTGATCATCATCTCCACCGCAATGCTGTCGGAGCCCAAGCCGGGGGTTGATTATGGAAAGCTGGCAGCAGAGGTCCCTGAAATACAAGCGAAGTTGGAATTTTTAGATAAAGCAATTTTTGAAGTTGTTCCTTTGGTAGCGGCAACGCTGATCGATCCGAAGCCAGATTCGAAGAATTATGTGAACCACCTACTGATTTCTCAAGCAGAAAAAGCGTCCCTTGTAAGCGACATTGATAGGGATTTCGGAAAGTGGATGTACGAGAAGAATCCCGACTACAGTTCGGCTGCGGCAAAAATACTCAAAACCTTTTTAGAGGAAAAGGGCTTCAAGTGCTCCGACGAGCCTTGGGAGTAATTGCTCCTAAAGGTGCCATGGTGGAGAAGGAAGGTTGCTGTTCAGTTTCATTCGGAAACCCCGCTGCACGGATGCCGAGGTCACAAATGCGGTGGGCGGGTGCCTTAGGTTTTCGCCCGTTTTTGGCAATAACCAGGGAAACAACCCCCTCGTCCAAGCGCCGTTCTGCTCTGGTCCTCACAGCTCTACGAGACACACCTCCTGCGGAACCGTTCTGGAGCCAGTGCGCACGTAAACCTTGGTCCCGTACCCATCCTGCTCGTTTTCCATTTTCAAATCCCAGTCCTCACCCGGCGTAAAGCTCGCTTTGCACCTGAAATTTGCTGCAATCCGCAGCCGCGGAGATTCGGCGGGTATCTGTACTGTCAACAGGCCTTCGGCGGCCCATTCCGCGCGTGCGGTGCGCGGGCCGGGCATGACATATTCGCGGCGGAGTCTGAGCAGGGCGCGGTACCAGGCCAGCATGTCGAGATTTTCAGGTTTTTGCGGCCACCCGAGCCGTGAGCGTTCAAAAGTCGCGGGATCTTGCGGATCGGGGACGTGGGTCCAGCCGAACTTGGCGACCTCGCGTGGGCGGCCCTCGGAGACGGCTTTCTGAATAATTGGGTCCCCGAAGTCGGTGAAGAACTGCCATGGCGCGGGTTCGTCGTACTCCTGACCCATAAACAGCAAGGGCGTGTGCGGCGAGAGCAGGAGCAGCGCGGCTGCCAGTTTACGCGCCCCGGCAGGAGCCAGGCTCGTGAGTCGCTCGCCTAAGGCGCGGTTGCCCACCTGATCGTGATTCTGAATGCAGATGATCTGTGATGCAAGGGAAAGCCCTTGGGCCGATCCTCCCCTTGGACGCCCTTGCCAGAACTGAAATGGCTCACCCTGAAAAACATAGGGTTCGGAGAGTACACGCGGGAGAAAGCCGCAGTCGGCAAAGTCCTGGTAATAGCCGTTGTTTTCGCCCGTGAGCAGGGCGTGGATGCTGTGATGAAAATCGTCGCTCCAGACGGCGTCTACACCGTAGCCACCCTGATTGGCGGGCAGCACATAGCGCGGTTCGTTCTCATCGGTTTCGACTGTCAGGACGATCCTGCGGTGCGAGTCGGCCCCAAACCGATGAACCCGCTCGGCAATTTCGGCGACGATATGCTGAGGAGAGTCGTCCTTAATGGTCTGCACTGCGTCCAGCCGGAGTCCGTCGAGGTGGTATTCGCGCAGCCAGTAGAGCGCGTTCTCCACGACGAAGCGCCGCACATGAATGCTGTTGGCATCGTCATAGTTGATTGCCTCTCCCCACGGAGTCATGTGCTTGCTGGTGAAGTAGGGGCCGAACTGCGAGAGGTAATTGCCCTCGTTCCCAAGGTGGTTGTAGCACACGTCAAGAATGACGGCGAGACCTCGCTGGTGGGCGGCATCGACAAAGCGGCAAAGCGCCGCAGGGCCTCCATAGTTGGATTGCACGGCGTAGAAACCAACCCCGTCATAACCCCAGTTGCGCGTTCCGGGCACGGCGTTGACAGGCATCAGTTCGATGGCCGTGACGCCAAGATCGTGCAGGAAGTCCAGCCGTCTGGCTGCCGCGTCAAGTGTACATTCAGGCGTGAACGTTCCAACGTGCAGCTCATAAAGAACGTAATGTTCCAGAGGAATTCCGTGCCAGAGATCGTCCGTCCAGGGGAAAGATGGATCGACAATCTCGGTCGGGCCATGTACGCCTTCGGGCAGCAGCCGGGAGACTGGGTCGGGTATGGCAAGCGAACCGGTCACGTACTGGTAGCGATCGCCGGGAGAGGCCGGAAGAGTGAGGCGCCAGTATCCATCCGGGAGCCGGTGCATGGGGAAATCACGCCTTGGGGCATTGCGGGAACAAAAACGCAATGTAACCGACGACAGGCGCGGCGCCCAGAGATGAAAGTCCACGAGCCCGTTCCGAACGGTCGCGCCAAGCGGCAGGGAATGAGTGGCCGTGTACACATTCATAGGACGAGAGAACGAAGCAGGAGGTTGGTTTGCTCGTCTGGGAGAAGAACAATAACAGATAGAATGAGAGCATGTTGATACTTGCTTCCCAGTCGCCAAGGCGCGCCGAGTTGCTGCGCAATGCCGGGCTCTCCTTTGAGCTTCGTCCTGCGGAAATTGACGAGACCCCATGCGAGGGTGAAGACCCGTTTGAGTACGTGAAGCGGTTGGCGCGCGAGAAGGCACTGGAGGTGCTGGAATCGGCTCCTGATGGGGCAGTTGTCATCGGGGCGGACACTACGGTCGTGGTTGATGGCGAATGTCTTGGCAAGCCGCTCGACGAAGCCGACGCCCGGCGGATGCTCAGTTTGCTGAGCGGGCGCACCCACCAGGTTATGACCGGGGTTTGCGTTGCCCGGCGCGACCCCGACGGCAACGCGCTGGTCGAGGTAGGGGCCGAGGTCACCGAAGTAAGTTTTGCGGAGATGACCCCCGAGGAGATTACCGCTTACGTCGCATCGGGCGAGCCGATGGATAAAGCTGGAGCGTACGCGATCCAGGGCCAGGCTTCGCGATGGATACCCCGGATTCAGGGGTGTTACTTCAACGTGGTGGGGCTGCCGGTGGCACGAGTCTGCGCAATGCTGGCGCGGGCCAGACGAGAAGTTCTCATCTGAATTGCGTGCAGGTGCAGGTGCTTCACATCTGCCGTGGTTAGCAGATGTGGGAAGACAGGACAGACAGGTGCCCCACCTTCGACGCGCCGCTGTTGCGCGGCTAAGGTGGGAAGCAATTTCCTTACATCAGCGGTGGTCTTGCTTGCATATCCTGCAGAACCGCTTCAGCTGCAGGCGAGCTATTTCGCCTTTGCCTCAGCCACGCTCGTTATCAATTCCGCCAGTAAAGCGCTGCGCCGGGGCATTTCACGGGCCACCACGAACTCGTGTTGTGAGTGGGCTCCGTCGCCTACTGCGCCCAATCCATCGAGGGTTGGGATCCCAAGAGCGGAAGTAAAATTTCCATCCGAGCAACCACCGACTGAAGCCTCCGCAAGCGGGAATCCGAGCTTCTCTGCAACCTTAGCCGCCAGGCGGTAGAGTCGTACCGTTGCAGCCGAGCGCTCAAAGGGACCGCGTTCCATTCCTCCCAAAAGCTGCAGGCGGCACCGCGGATCATGCGGACGAAGGCTGCGGAGTGCAGCATCGGCGCGAGCGGCTTGAGCCGTGGTGAAGAATCTCACATCCAGAACAATTTCCGAAAAATCGGCCACGACGTTCGGGCGAGTGCCTCCCGAAATGAGCCCGGGACTCACTGTGAGTCCGCGCTGCGGGCGCGAGAGGGCATGGATATCGATTATCTGTCGGGCGGCTTCCACAATGGCCGAGGCTCCACGTTCATAATCGAGTCCGGCGTGGGAAGCCTGGCCATAAATGCGGAGCGTGTAACGAGCCACGCCTTTGCGGGCGGTTTTGCAGGCGCCATCCGGCGCAGCCGCAGGCTCAAGTACCAGCACCGCGCTGCAGTCAGGAGCCAGACGTTTGGTGAGCGCCCGCGAGCCCGGGCTGCCAATCTCTTCATCAGGCACCAGCAGAAGGGTGATGGAGCAGGGCAGAGGGCCGCGAGCTTGCAAGGCCTTCATGGCAAAAAGCGCCTGAACGATTCCGCCTTTCATGTCGAATGCGCCGGGACCGCAAAGCTTTCCGGCTCGCTCGCGCCAGGGCATGGTTTCCAGAGTCCCGAGAGGATACACCGTGTCCGTATGCCCGAGCAGGAGCACGCGTGGCGAGCGGCGCGGGCCAGGGAAGTCAATCTGCAAAGCAGGCCCGTAGCCGTTGAGCTTGTGCTGACGGATGCGCGGAGAGAGCGCGGCAAAGTCCGAGGCAATCAATTCGACGAAAGCGGCAACAGCCTCGGGCGAATCGGACGGGGACTCGTGTTCGACATAGCGGCGAAGGGTGGAGACCATTTCAGGAAGCTGCGCGTTAAGAGACTTCAAGAGCGGAGATCGAGTGCGTATCGTCATAGCAGGTCGTGGCCAGTCGTGCTTGAACAACTCTGGCTGATATACTTTAGCTTTTCCACGAGATAATCAATGAACGATTTACATCCCGACGCTACCCTTACGCCCGAAGTGCTGGAGAACTTGCCCCTCGACAGCGTTGCCATTCAAAAAATTCTTCCCCATCGTTACCCATTTCTGCTGATTGACCGGATTGTCGAGCTGGAACGGCGCCAGCGGATTGTCGCCATCAAGAACGTGACGATCAACGAAGAGTTTTTTCGGGGGCACTTTCCCGGAAATCCGATCATGCCGGGCGTTTTGATGGTGGAAGCCATCGCGCAGACCGGGGCCACCCTCCTGATGACCGAGGTTCCGAACCGCGCCCAGATGCTGACGGTATTCACCGGAATCGAGCGTGCGAAGTTTCGCAAACCGGTTGTCCCTGGCGATCAGCTGAGGATTGAAACCAAGGTGATTGTTTGGCGCAGCACGGCCGTAAAGATGGCAGGCCGAATCACGGTTGATGGCAAGCTGGCCTGTGAGGCCACCGTAACCTGCCAGCTTGTGAATCTAAAGAAGTCAGCTCCCGAGGAAGCAAAGGCGGAGTAGCCATGCCAGTCCATCCGAGTGCAGTAGTCGATCCCAGCGTGCGCATTCCGGAATCCTGCACCATCGGACCGTTTTGTTTTGTGGGAGCAGGTGTCGAAATGGGCGAGCACTGCGAACTGGTTTCACACGTAGTGCTCACCGGGCCGACGAAGATGGGCAGCCACAACCGCATTCAGCCGTTTGCCGCTGTCGGGATGGGGCCGCAGGATCTGTCCTTCAAGAACGAGCCGACACGGCTGGAGATGGGCGACCACAACGAAATTCGCGAATACGTAACCATTCATCGCGGAACCGTCAAGGGCGGCGGCCTCACGAAGATCGGCTCCAACTGCTTGCTTATGGCCTACGCACACATCGCGCATGACTGCTTTATCGGCGACCACGTCATCATGGCCAACGCGGCTACTCTCGCCGGGCACGTATATGTGGAAGACTGGGCTGTGGTGGGCGCGCTGTGTCCCGTACACCAATACGTGACCGTCGGCACGCATTCCTACGTCGGGGGCGGAACAACCATCACGCAGGACGTGATGCCGTTCTCGAAAACCTGTGCGGTACGCGACGTCCACGCATACGGCGCAAATTCCATTGGGCTGGAGCGCCGAGGGTTCAGCAAGGAGCGTGTGCGGGCGATTCAGCGCGCTTTCCGCACTTTGCTCGCCGCCAAGCTCAACACCACGCAGGCGCTGGAACGCATCGAGAGCGCGGGCGCAATGACCGAAGACGTAAAGCTGCTGGTCGAGTTTATCCGCAAGAGCGAACGCGGAGTGTTGAAGTAGCTCTCCATCTGAGTGAGCGCGTTTCCAGTTAGGCTGCATGGACGCAGCATAAGCTAGAGAAGTTCTGGACAAGAAGTCTGAGGAGTTCTTGATGGGGTCACGCCTGGGATTGGTAGCGGGCAATGGAAAGTTTCCCTTTCTGGTGCTGGAAGCGGCGCGGGCAAAAGGATATGAGGTCGTCGTGGCGGCCATTCGCGAAGAAACCGATCCGGCGATTGAAAAACGCGGGGCGGCTGCCGTGCACTGGCTTTCTCTGGGCGAACTGACCAAACTGATCAAGATCTTCAAGGCCGAAGGCGTCAGCGAAGCGATCATGGCCGGGCAGGTGAAGCACAAGCAGATCTTCAGCTCGATCCGACCGGACTGGAAACTGGCCAAGCTGCTGCTGAGCCTGACCACGCGCAACACGGATTCGCTGATTGGCGCGGTGGCCGATGTGCTCTCCGAGGAAGGAATTCACCTGCAGAGCTCGACTGCCCTTCTTGAGCCGATGCTGGCTCCAGCGGGAGTGCTGACTCGGCGCGCGCCGACCGACCAGGAACAGACCAACATCACATACGGCCGCGGCGTGGCCCATCACGTAGCGCGCTTCGATATCGGACAGACCGTGGTGATTGCCGAAACCGCTTGCGTCGCAATCGAAGCCATGGAAGGCACCGACGAGGCGATCCTCCGGGCGGGGGCCTTGATGCAGGGCCTGCACGGAGAAGCCAGCACGCTGAGCAGGGCACTGACCGTAGTCAAGGTGGCAAAGCCGAATCAGGATATGCGTTTCGATGTGCCGGTAGTGGGAATTCACACCATCGAAACCATGGTCAAGGCCGGTGCCAGCTGTCTCGCGCTCGATGCCAACAAGTGCCTCATGCTGGATCGAGAAAAAATAATCGAAGCCGCAAACCAGGCTGACATAGCCATCGTGGCCGACGAGGTAGTGCATCGCTAGGCCAAGATCGCGCGGGAAGACGGCGGGCGGGTGGCCCATTCAAGCCCTGCTGTTGGGCTTGAGTGGGGCTGTTGGAGAGGCTTGAGTTGAGATGATGCCTTGGGGCTTGCGATGCTTTCACGAATCGGGGCAGACGTACTTTGTCACGTTCTGCTGCCACCACCGCCAAGCGCTGTTGGCCGATGAGGCGGCAAGGATTGCATTTGAAACGGCGCTGGAACGTGTCAGGAAGAGTTACGAGTGGGAATGGAGTAGTTGGCCCCACTATGCAACAGGCCGTCAAGGCCAAGTGGAGATCGAATCGGAACGGACAGCGAAGCGACGCAACGGATCGGCAACCACCATTTGCAACGCAGCCGAGAAGCCCCACTCAAGCCAAACGAAGGCTTGAGTGGGCCACCCGCCCGCTCGAACCCGTTGGCCATCGCCAGTGTCCTCTGTTGTGCATGAGTGTTCATCTGGCTGCACTGTAACCTGAGTACCTGTGGAAACCGCAGAGCTTGATCAGAGTCTCCCTAAGCTATAATCTCGATCTCAAACGAATTACCTCAGAAGAAGGAGCTACGACATGAGCAAGTTAAACTCAGTCCGCTTGTCCTTGGTTATGGCCACTCTGGCTCTGACCGTATTTTCGAGTGCCGTATACGCGCAAGCACCCGGTGTCAGAGAGCGAAGCGAAGCAAAGCGCGATAAGGAAAGCGTCAATGTTGGCACATCAAGAAAGGCAGAGCGCGAACACGATGAGAGGATGAACAGCGCCAAGAAGGCTGCAGACGAGTACAAGAGCAGCAATAAGGACGCAAAAGCAAAGCAAAAATACCAAGACTCCAAGGCAAAAGGCGGCTGGTAATCACGGCGGGTGGCCCATTCAAGCCCTGCTTCTGGGCTTGAATGGGGTAGTTCGAGGGCCGTGTACGGGTGAGTTGCTGAATTCTTCAAGATGAATAATGCGGTCGGTGAGCATCGGTCGACGTCGGTGGCAAAAAATGCATGCTTTACATTCAGAATCAGGAGCCGAACTTTCTTGAAGCAGCCTTTTTGCAAATGGAGCTTGACGAAGTTACGCAGGTCGCTGGAGTGTGGGGAAGTCTCCGCTGCGGAAGTGGTGCGAGCCTGTCTGGAGACGATTGCCGCCGAAAACGATGAGCTGCGTGCGTTCATAACCGTCGCCTCACAAGAAGCCCTGCGCGAGGCTGAAGAAGTAACGGCTCAGCGAGGCGAGCGCGGTCCCCTCTGCGGTGTCCCGATTGCCATCAAGGATCTGATCGACGTGCGCGGGATGCGGACCACGGCGGGCAGTCGCGTCCTGGAAGCCGAAGCCGCAGCAGTGGCCGATGCCGAATGCGTGCGGCGATTGCGTCAGGCCGGGGCGATCATCATAGGCAAGGCGAATCTGCACGAATTCGCTTACGGCGGGAGCGGCGCAATCAGCGCCTACGGAGCGGCGCGCAATCCGCTGGATCGAGCGCGGGTTTGCGGAGGCTCATCTTCGGGTTCGGCAGCGGCCGTGGCTGCGGGAATGTGTTTTGGCGCGCTGGGCACGGATACGGCTGGCTCCGTCCGTCTGCCAGCTGCCTGCTGCGAATTGGTAGGACTCAAGCCAACCTGGGGAGCGATTCCTGTTGACGGAGTGATTCCGCTGGCGTGGTCGTTCGATCACGTGGGGCCGTTGACGAGGACGGTGGAGGATGCCGGAGTGCTTTTCTCCGTGCTCGCCGGGGAGCCCGAACAATGGGTGCAGACGAGGGGCCTGACCTGCGGTGTGGCGCGAAAATACTTCTGTGAGGGGATGGCGCCGAAGGTCGAAGCCGCATTCGAACGGGCGCTGGAGGCAGCGCGCGGGTTGGGATGGAGTCTGCGCGAGGTGGAGATCGAGATCAGCGAGGATCGCATGGCGAGCAACGCGGAAAGCTGGGCCTTCCACAGGAAGTGGGTCGAGGAGCGCCGGGGACTGTACGATCCGCGAACGGTGTCCAGAATTGAAAATGGTAAGAAGGTCTCGGTAGAGGAATACATTGAGGCGCGGCGCGCGCTGGAACTCCTCCGCGAAAACAACCGCGCTGGCATGGCGGGAGTAGACGTGGTTCTGACTCCAACCTCTCCAGTTCAGCCTCCAACGCTGGAGGAGATTGCGACTCCGGAGGCTCGCACTGTGGAGCTCAAGATGCTGCGCAATACGAGACCCTTCAACGTGCTTGGCTGGCCTGCGGTTACGGTGCCGTGTGGCGATTTCGCGGGGTTGCAGGTGAGCGCCGGGTGGGGAAAAGATTGGCTCGCCCTGTCGGCGGCAAGGGCCATCGAGAAGGTATTGTGTCCGCCTTCTAACTTTTGAACTCTGGGGCTTCGCTATTCCACTTACTGCGGCGGATTGCCCGGAGCAAAAGTTGTGGGGTCGGCGGCCTCGGCGATCCCCGGAAGTATCCCGAGTTCGATGTATATGGGGCGCAGAGCGCGGCGGATGGTCGGAAGAAAGAAGAAATAGACGGCCCCTGCAGCCGCGCAGATGAAGCCGTTTATGGCAAGGGCATAAGGCGCTCCGAAGCGTGCGGCCATCGCTCCTCCCAGCAATGAACCGAAGGGCGTCATGCCCATAAAGGCCATTGTGTAATAGCTCATTACGCGTCCACGCTTATCGGGGTCCGCGATCGTCTGCAGGATGGTGTTGCTGGCCGCCATGTGCTGCATCATGGCAAATCCGGTCACAAACAGCATGACGACCGATAGCACGAGGTTCGTGGATAGGGAGAACACAACAATGCCCCCGCCAAACAAAATGGCGACGAATCCGATTCGGCGTCCGAGGCCGAGCACGCTCCGACGGGCTGCCATATTGAGCGCTGCGACAAGTGCGCCGACTCCTGTTGAGGCCATCAAAAGACCAAGGGTGTGAGCGCCGCCATGTAAGATATGCGAGGCGAAGATCGGCAGCAACACCGAATAAGGCGTGCCGACCAGACTGACTACGGCGAGCAAAAGCAGAATGGCGCGAATGGGGGCGGAGCCAGAGACGTAGCGGAAGCCCTCCATGAGTTCGCGCCAGAGATTTTCCTCTTCGCGGCGGCGCGGTGCCGACGCGGCCACGGTCATGAGCATCAGGCTGAGAATGACCGCACAGTAGCTGATGCCATCGATGGTGAAACACCACGCTTCGCCTAGACCGGCGATAATGAGGCCCCCAGTAGCCGGGCCTATCAGCCGAGCGGCGTTCACCATCGTGGAGTTCAGGGCAATCGCATTGGGGAGGATGTCGCGATCCTCGACCATTTCAATCAGGAACGCCTGACGAGCGGGAGTGTCAAAAGCATTGATCACACCTTGCACGACGTTGAGGAGCGCAATTTGCCAGATGGCGATGTGACCACTGAAGGCCAGCGCGGCCAGGGCAAACGACTGCAGCATGGATAAAACCTGGGTCCAGACCAGGGTACCGTGGCGGCTCCATCGATCCACCCATACTCCGGAAAAAGGGCCGAGTATAAATGTGGGGACCTGTCCCAGAAAGCCAATGAATCCGAGCATCCAGGCCGAACCGGTAAGGCGATAGACGAGCCAGCTGGTTGCAATGCGGGTGATCCACGTACCGATGAGCGAGAGGCTCTGGCCGCTGAAAAAAAGGCGATAGTTGCGGCGTTCAAGCGCGCGAAGAAAAAATCGCCAGCGCGGCATTGGTTGAGAGGGAGTAGGCATCTTCACCAAACGATAACGGCAGTGGCAGTCTCGCCGTGTCAGGGCGAAGAACGCCGGGGAAACGTGGCGCGAGACACGCTTATAACCTAAACTATAGCACTGTGCATCCATCGACGCCCCGGCACCTATGGGCCAGACCTGCTGCCGCAAGCGTCGGGACAGGATCGGAAAAGGATTCAAAACAACACGAAGGGGATTGGATGGGAAATGGCGAGGTAGCCGAGAGGCGCAGTGCAGATGAAATGCGCTCAATGTTCACGCACCTGTATGACAAATTCAGCCGGGAACAGTGGTCCAAGCTGAGAGCAAACATGCCGCTGGAAATCAGTGACGAAGATCTGGACGCATTGCGCGGTGTAAACGACCCAGTTTCACTGGATGAGGTCGAAGATATTTATCTGCCGCTCTGCCGTTTGCTGAACATCCATATGGCGACGACTCGCGGCTTAGGTGTCGTCAAGGACTCGTTCTTGGGACGCCCGAGTGCGCGCCCCACCTACATCATTGCGGTGACGGGCAGCGTCGCGGTCGGCAAGAGCACGTTTTCGCGCATTTTGGCCGAGGTACTCTCGCGTTGGGCGGACCGTCCGAGTGTGGAATTGGTCACCACGGACGGGTTCCTGTGGCCGAACAAGGTGCTGGAAGAGCGCGGCCTCATGGAGAGGAAAGGCTTTCCGGAGAGCTATGATCAGCGCAGGATGCTGGACTTCATAATCGCGCTGCGGCAAGGCGCAAAGATGCTGAAGGTTCCAGTGTATTCGCACCACAGCTATGACATCGTTCCGAATGAGTTCCTGGAAATTCGCCGACCGGAGATCCTAATTCTGGAGGGGCTGAACCTGCTGCAGGTGCAGCTGCCTAAAGGGACGCGCACGCCCAAGATTTTCGCCAGCGACATGATCGACTTTTCAATTTACGTCGATGCCGAGGAATCGCAGATCCGGCGGTGGTATATGGAGCGCTTTATGCTTCTGAGGATGACGGCGTTCAAGAATCCACGCTCGTTTTTCCATCACGTCGCGGAGATGGAAGAAGAGGAAGCAAGGGCCTTTGGCGAGCGCATCTGGGAGCGCATCAACTTGGTGAACTTGGTGACGAACGTGGCTCCAACCCGCGAGCGGGCGCAGGTGGTACTCCAGAAGGGAGCCAGTCATAAAGTGGAAGAAGTCTGGCTGCGCAGGATATAAGAATTTCGGACCGGAAGTGAGATGGCCTGCCGACTTGGCAGGCCATTCGTTTTTTTCAGATAGCTGGTGCGCTCTCTACAGCCGTTTTTATTGCTTGGCTGCGGAAGCCGACGCGCACGCCGCGAAGGCCCGTGCGAAGCCGTCGATTGAGCGTTTAATGGTGTCCAGCGGAATCGTCAAAGACAGGCGGATGTGGCCTGCACGTCCGAATCCGGCGCCGGGAACAGCAAGCACGCCTTCAGCCGCCAGCATGCGCACGAAGGCGATATCGTCGGCGATCGGAGTCTTGGGGAATACGTAGAACGATCCTTCCGGACGGACCAGCTCATATCCGATCTTTTCGAGCGCATCGCACAACACGTCACGCTTCTCCTGGTAAGCGGCTACATCTACGATCGCGTCAGCGCTTTCCAGCATTACCCACTGCCAGATCGCCGGTGCGTTGATGAAGCCCAGGATGCGATTGGTGAACGTGCAGGCGCGACGCAAGTCTTCCAGATCCGGCAGCCGCGGCGAAAGCGCCAGGTAGCCGATACGTTCGCCCGCCAAGCCCTGCGATTTCGACCACGAATTGCAGATCACGGTAGGAGCGATCAGCGCGGCCACTTCGGGCTGCTGGTTTCCATCGTAAACCAGTGATTTGTAGGGCTCATCACTGATCACGAATATGGACTGGTCAAAGCGAGCGAGCAGGCTGTTCAGGTCCCGCAGCAGGTTTTCGGGATAGATCCGTCCCGATGGATTGTTCGGAGTGTTCAGGATGATGGCTCGCGTGCGTGGCGTGATTGCCGCTTCGATGAGAGCTATGTCGGGAAGAAACTGATCGTCGGTTTCCACCGAAACCAGCTTGCCGCCGTGGTTGGTCACATAGAACTGGTACTCGGAGAAGCAGGGCATCAGCACGATGACTTCATCGCCCGGGTCGAGAATGGACTTGAGAATCACGTTGCAGGCCCCGGCCGAGCCCACGGTCATAATGATGTCTTCCTTCGTGAAGGGCACGCCGGTTTCGCGGCTTAGCTTTGCGGCAATGACCTCGCGCACAATCGGATAACCGCCGTTCGGCATGTAGCCGTGCGACAGTGGCCGTGCTTTGGTTACCACGTTTTGCAAAGCCTCAAGCACTGGCGCCGGTGGTTCCACGTCCGGGTTGCCCAGCGTGTAGTCAAACACGTTTTCCGCCCCGCGTTCCGCCTTCAGCTTCGCGCCCTCTTCAAACATTCGGCGAATCCACGAAGACCGCCCCATTTGTTCCGCTACGCTCTTGGAAATCCCCATTTCACTTTTTCCTTTAAAGTTCTTCCTGCCCGACTACCGTAATTCCAGCTTCCTGAAACTTCCGGACGGCTGCATCGGGATCGTCAAATCGGAAGATAAGCATTGCTTTTTCCCCGGCCTTGAACGGGTAGGCATACATATATTCGATATTGATGGAAGTGCCATTCAGCGCGTCCATCACCCCTGCCATGCCTCCTGGCACATCAGGAACTTGGATGGCAACCACTTCCGTTACCTTCACCAGAAAGCCAGCTTCTTTCAGTAGCTCTGCCGCCTTCTTCGAGTCGGAAACGATCATGCGCAGGATGCCGAAGTACTTCGAGTCGGCAAGCGACAGTGCGCGAATATTGATCTGCGCATCGGCAAGCAGTCGAAACGGGGCAGTGACGTGTCCCGGCTTGTTTTCGGCGAAAATCGAGATCTGCGTAATTCTCATAGTGATCGCCGGTCGATGATCCGGCGCGCCTTTCCTTCGCTGCGCGGAATTGTGCGCGGCTCCACCAGCGTAACCTGCACGCGAATCAGGAGCACACGTTCAATTGCATCCGCCAGCTTGTCTTGTAATGACTGAAGAGCTCCAACCGTGTCGCCAAACATGTCTGCAGTGACTTCCACCTGAACTTCGATCTGATCCAGGCCGCGATGACGCGTCAAAATAATCTGGTAGTGCGGCAGCGTGTTCTCAATGCTCAACAGCACCGACTCGATCTGCGATGGGAAGACGTTCACGCCGCGGATGATCATCATATCGTCTGAGCGGCGCGTGATCCGCCTCATGCGGCGAATCGTGCGTCCGCACGGACATGGTTCCGTGCTCAGTGACGTAATGTCGCGTGTGCGGTAGCGGAGCATCGGCATGGCTTCCTTGCTGAGGGTAGTCAGCACCAGTTCGCCTTCCTCTCCGTCCGGCAGCACGTTTCCCGTCTCCGGGTCGATGATCTCGGGATAGAAATGGTCTTCAAAGACGTGCAGCCCGTTCTGGTGAGTACACTCGACAGCAACGCCAGGGCCGATAATTTCGGAGAGACCGTAGACGTCGTAGGCCTTTATCCCTGCCTCCTGCTCGATGCGCTGGCGCATGGATTCCGTCCACGGCTCGGCGCCGAAAACGCCGGCGCGCAGAGGCAGCTTGCGCAAGTCGATGCCCATGTTCTGAGCGCGATCAATCAGGTGCAGGAAGTACGTCGGTGTGCAGGTGATTGCGGTGACGCCGAAATCGCTCATCACCATCAACTGGCGCTCGGTATTGCCGCCGGAGATGGGAATGACGGTTGCGCCCAGGCGCTCGGCTCCATAGTGTGCGCCCAATCCACCCGTAAACAGACCATAGCCGTAGGCGTTCTGTACAACATCGCCTTCGTGCAGGCCACAGGCGGCAAAGGCCCGGACCAGCACCGACGACCACACGTCCAGGTCTTTCTGCGTGTAAGGCACAACGATTGGCTTGCCCGTGGTGCCGCTGGACGCGTGCAGCCGCACGATGTCTTGCATTGGGCTTGCAAAGAGTCCAAACGGGTAAGTATCCCGCAAGTCGCTCTTCAGTGTGAAGGGCAGCTTTGCCACGTCGCTCACGGACTGAATGTCATCGGGCGTGACGTGGCGCTCTTCCATCCGCGAGCGGAAAAGCTCCACTTTGTCCCAGGCGCGTTGTACTATCCTGCGCAGACGCGCGAACTGGAGTTGCTCCAGTTCAGTCCGGGGAATGTAGTCGAGTGCACTGACAGGATGAAAGCAGGTCTTATTAACCTCCATCGCCGGTTCTATGCTCCTTTTCCGGCGACAAAGGCCTGGAGGTTGATTTCATGTAGCTTCTCGGGCAGGTTGCGCTTAATTGCGGCAATCCATGTTTCATCGCTCAAGCTCAGATGGGTGCTCAAGGCTCCAAGCAGCGCGACGTTTAGGCATTTCTCGCTGCTCAGTTGGCTTTTGTCAATCATTGAAGGTTCGATCAGCACGCCGTCTTTTTTCAGTACTGCGGCGTTCACCGGCACCTGATCAGGCTCCAGCACCACCAGAAAATCCGCCTCGCCTTCCGGCACCATCGGACTGAATACCTGCCCGCCAAAGCGCACGTCGCTGGAAACCGAGCCTCCGCGCTGGCTCATACCGTGGACTTCGGCCTTTTTGACTGCCAGTCCGGCACTGAACGCGGCATCGGCCACGATGTCCGACGCTTTAAGAACGCCCTGACCGCCCAGTCCGGCAATAACGATATTAGTTACTTTGCTGACCATCACACCTCTCGTACTCACGGATTTGGCGCGCCGCCAGCATGCAGGTGCGGCGGGCGATGATGACCGAGATTTCGGGGATTTCTAACGATTTCTTTAAAAGATCCTCAAAGCCTTTGGGATCTTTCGTGGGATCTATCACATGTACGTTGCGGATGGCCATAGCCCGCGCCACATCTTCGAAAACCAGCTTGCCCGTGTGCGAATGATCCAGCCTGCGGCCTGTCCCTGGATGCTCCTGCATGCCAGTCATGGCCGTCGTCCCGTTATCAAGAATGATCAGCACGTGACCACTTTCCGGCGTGTTGTACATCATCTCCACAAGTCCGGTAAGCCCGCTGTGTACAAAGGTGCTGTCGCCGATGACACTAACCACGCGCCTGGCCTGTTCGGGTGGCAGCGTATGCCGCATTCCAAGCCCGACGCCGATAGAGGCGCCCATGCAGACCAGCGAGTCCATTGCCTGAAATGGAGGCATCACACCCAGCGAGTAGCAGCCAATGTCGCCGGCAACAATTAAGTCCAGGTTCTTCAGCGTGGTGAAAACCGCGCGATGCGGACAGCCAACGCACAGAGCGGGTGGCTTGCCAGGTACGGGCTTTGCCTCGGGCGTGCAATCTCCGGCCAGAATGCGTCGCACACGTCCTACGTTCAGCTCGCCAAAGCGGTACATCTCCGCCTTACCCTCAACTGCAATGCCTGCCGTCCGGGCCTGTTCCACAAGGAAGGGATCTCCATCTTCGATCACGATGCAGCGTTCCACGCTCTTGGCGAATTGGCGCATGGTTTCCACCGGCGGCGGATAGGTCATGCCCAGCTTGAGCACACTGGCTTCCGGCGCGGCTTCGCGCGCGAACTGGTATGAAATACCTGAGGTGATAATGCCCAGCGAAGGCGAACCGGCAATCGTCTGGTTCGGGCCTTCCTGTTCATTCCATTCCGCCATCTGCGCCAATTTGTTGCGCATATTCCTGTGCGCCGGACGCGCATAGGCCGGAATCATGACTCGCGTGGGAATATCGCGGACAAAATTGGCCTCGCGCGGTGGTGGAACCGGCGTTACGCCCTGGCGTACCAAGGTCTTCGAATGGCAGACGCGCGTGGTCATGCGGAAAAGCACAGGCACGTGCCAGCGCTCTGAAATTTCAATGGCGCGAAGCATGAAATCGTAGGCTTCCTGCGAATCCGAGGGTTCAAGCATCGGGACGCCCGCCGAGGCGGCATAACGCCGACTGTCCTGCTCGTTCTGGCTGGACGCCATTCCTGGGTCGTCGGCGGAAACAATCACCAGCGCGCCATTCGCGCCGCTGTAGGCAACCGTAAACAGAGGGTCGGCCGCCACGTTCAGCCCCACGTGTTTCATTGTGACCAGGGAGCGTGCGCCGGCGAACGAAACGCCAATACCCACTTCGAGCGCGACTTTCTCGTTCGGAGCCCACTGCGCGCGTCCGCCCAGCCGCTCAAATGTTTCGAGGATTTCAGTAGATGGCGTGCCGGGGTATCCAGTTCCGAGGCTCACACCGGCGTCGAGCGCTGCAGCTGCAACGGCTTCGTCGCCACTAAGTAAAGAGGTTACGCATTCCATGAGGCGCCTCGCCAGGAAAGATAGACAAATTAAAGATATTGAAAAGTCTATCATTCAGAGGGGCTGCCGCAAACCGGCCGAACGCAATTCAGGCCCATCATTTAACGGTGCAGTAAGAACGCGGATGTCGAGGCCTGACCATCAAATGTCGGGTTTTAACCTCAGGCACACGCCAGCAGCTTAATATTGCTGGCGCGTGCGGGACGGAACCTGTTGTTCTTTTCATTTCGTGAAGGGATCGTGTTGTCGATCGGAGGCTTACGCCACCTTCTCCGTACTTTCTTCGTCACGCAGCATCGAGCGCAACTGTTCGCGGAGTTCAATCGATTTCTGGTGGCCATGGGACTGGACAGCGTGTTGGACGGCAAGGTCGAGCACGTCTTCCTCACTCCCCGAGATACAGATATCGCACGCGTTTTCGGTCGGGAACCAGCGGCAATCAATCATCTTGCGAGGTTCTGCCATTTACTCACCCCCTGTGGGAACGTTGCGGCACAGTCTAGCCTCGTTCAGAGAAATAATTCAACGCTGCTGGACGATTGAGTGGCTCGCTCGTTTTTCGACAATGTGCTCTCGAATCCTGTTTGCGGCGTACAACCCCAGTCGGCTGTTCCTCATCGCCTGCTGTATGCGTTGGGCCTATTTACTGCTGTTCGCCGTCGTCATCGTGCTTGCCGGTTCCGGGCAGGCACAACGAGGTGGGCATTTTGGCGGAAACCGTGGCGCTTCCATGGGCACCCATAGGCACCACGGTTTCCGAAATGGAGTCAGGGGAGGACACTCGCGACGTTTCCGCGATTTTGGTTACGGCTATGGTTACTTTCCGTGGTGGTGGGGCGAGCCGTTCGAGTACAACGAGCCTGAAGTTGCCGCACCAGCGCTACCGCCGCCGCCAGTCATCGTGTTGTCGAATGGCGAGCGGCAATCGCGAGTGCCGGAAATTCCTGCGGCCTCGCCAAAGCTTATAGAAGTTCCGGGCGCGGCGAATACGTCCACACTCAAGGCTCAAACCGCAGTATTCATCCTTCGTGACGGACAGCGGCTTGAAGCCGCCAGTTATATGCTCACATCCAACAGCTTGCGTGTAACCGTCGATCGCGAGCAACGAGTCATTCCGATTTCCGAGCTTGACCTTAATGCGACGGTTGCCGCGAACCGCGAGCGCGGAATCCAGTTGCGGATTCCCGCAGCCCCGAATGAGATTTCGCTCAGCTTCTAGTACTACTGTGTTATAAGAACGGTCGGAGGCAGCAAGGGCATCTGGGTAGAGAGCGAGCCAGGTGGGTTGCGATCTGACGACGCAGGGTGGCGATGGAATGCGGATTGTGCCGCTCTGTTCTAATCGGCAGCGCCGCGGGGCTTCGCTTCGCGCGGCAGAGGGGGTAGGTGTAGTTCGATGTCGGCTGCTCGCAGCAGTGGTTCGGGGGAAAAAAGGCATCGCTCTACAACCAGGAAGCCGTAGGCGGCAATGCAGAGGCTGGCATGGTGATGAAAGCCGCGCCAGTTCCGTCCTTCGAAGTGCCCCAGTCCAAGCTCCTGTTTCAACTCCTCGTAGTCGCGCTCGATGCGCCAACGCAGCTTCGCCGTGGCCACCAGTTTGCGCACGCTGATCGACACCGGCAGGTTAGAGAGCCAGTACTTGGTCGGTTCCTTCTCTGCCTTGGGCCACTCGATCAACAGCCATTGCTCTTCGCGCGGTTCACTGCGCCAGTAGTCGCGATGGCCTACACGCACGCGCAAAGCGGCAAAGCGGGAATGCATTGTGCCACGTGTTCCTTCGCGCCAACTCACCCGGCGCAGGTCGCTCGAACTCAGGCACAAGGCTAGCTCCTTGACCGAAAGAGGTTGATGCTTCTCATCCCTCGTTTCGTCGCCTCGGATCTTGCGCCCAGATCTCAGGCAGGTACAACTGGTACGCGACAGGGAAACTGGCTTGCTCAGTAGCCAATGACAGACTGACTGCAATACGGCAGTTCTCCTGCTTGCCTAGTTGCCCGCAGTACTGCCGGGTCACGCCAACCGAGTGCTTACCTTTTTTGGGAAAGCCTGTGTCATCGACGATCCAGGCACCCAGTGGATGTTTACGCGTCAGGGCGGGCAGCACTTGACGGCGAATCGCGACGAGCAAAGCCGCATCGCTCCAGGCGGCCTCAGCCACGATGTGAGGCAGCGACTGATGCATCTGCCGCACATTTGCAGGAGCCAGACGCGCCGCCATCGGCTCGACGCTCTTGCGCTCGATGGGAAGGAAAAGAACCTTGGTGTAGTTCTGCATGGGAACGATGCGATCAGCATGTCCTGCGACCTGCGATAGCCGGTCCAGATAGATAGCCAAACGCTCCGATTGACTGCTGGACTGCTCCCGACGAGCTCTCATCGGAAATCAACTTACCGTGTCGTACGCTCGCGCGCTACCTAAATCGCAAAGAAGGAATCACACTTATAACACAGTAGTACTAGGCGTCTGCCGTTATTTCGTGGCGACAATCAAGTTCGCTGGCCCCGGCAACCGTATGCGTTTAGTTTCGCGGAAGCCTGTTTCACGCAGCCATTGCTCGTATTCGGTTTCGCTGTAGCTGGCTCCGCCCTCCGTGTTTACCAGCATGTTCAGCGAGAACAGCACGGCGAAGCTCGGTGAAGTCTTGTCCGGGTCAAGGATGAAGTCCTGCAAAACCAGTCTGCCATTCGGCTCCAGTGCCTGATAAATGCGGCCCAGCAGGTCGCGGTTTTGCTCGGGTGAGAACATGTGCGCGATGGCCGAGAGCAGCACCAAATCGTAGCCTTCTCCAAAGTGATCCGTGCGCATATCGCCTACGCGAGTCTGAATACGTCGTTCCAGCCCTGCCCGGTGAATGTACTCCTGCGTCAGCGGCACCACCGACGGCTGATCGAGCAGGTCCACGTGAAGCTGCGGATTGGCTTGCGCAAACGCGATCGAATAAGCTCCCGAGCCGCCCCCCAGGTCCAGCATCCGCCGGAAATCATTCCCCACCGCCTGCACCACCTGAGCAGCTCGTTCCTTGGCGTTGCGGTCCATTGCAGCAATAAAGGCGCGGGTGGAATGTTCATCTCGCTGGCCCGAAGGACTCTCGGCAACCGCCCTGCCCTGGCGCACGCACTTGGTCAGTGTTGACCACGAGTCCCAGAGATGGACGTTATGCATCAGCCCTGGGCGGGCATTGTCCGGTGAGTCCGCGCAAAGGAAGCGAGCGGTCATCGGAGTGTTCGAGAATACTCCGTCCTTTTTGGTCAGCAGGTTCAGCGTGACGAGCACGTTCAGCAACATCTCCGTGGCCCGCGTATCTGTACCGAGCTTGGCGGATAACTGCTGCGCGCTCGTTCCTCTGCCGACGCCGGTGAACACATCCAGCTCCAGTGCGGTCAGCAAAGCGCGGCTGGACATGAATCCGCGCAATATCTCCTGCAGGCTGATATCTTCGGGCAGAATTCCAGCTTTATCCCGGGCGGCTATTGCGGCCAAGGTTTTCCGCCGGTGGTTCAGAATTTCGGCGCGCAATGCAGCATCGTCGCTAAACATCAATCGCGCGACTGGCTGCCCGGCTTTCAGGTGCGAGGCTGTGATCTCTGCAACATCGGCGGGCTTCACCTCTCCATACCAGGTCGCGTCCGGATACACGATCATGACCGGGCCGCGATTGCACGCGCCCAGGCAGCCAGTGGTGCTCACAATCACATCGTTCTCCAGATTTTGTCTGCCGAGCTCCTCACGCAGCGCTTCGAGCACTGCGGCTCCACCCGCAGCTGCACAGGAAGGCAGGTTTTCCGGCTTCTGCTGAGTACATACAACGACGTGATACCGAAATGGCCGCATCTTTCTCCTCCGAACAATTTCCTCCAAACAATCTGGCCTGGACATTCTGCACCCGCACCATGACGATGAACAGCCCTTTGTGCGCTCATCTGGAGTTCACAAGCTTTCAAATCTTCATCCCTTTGAACTTTGAAACCGCACCTGCCCGATTTATCCTGTTTCATATGAGCGTGCGCCCTCAAAATAGGATCTCGACCCGCCTTGCCTCTTATCTAGTGCGTAACCCGCTCATTTATATCTACACCGTCGTTTTAGGCACGCTCTCACTGCTCAGTTCGTTCATTGATCGCTCCGGACGCCTTCAGCACAATTTCGCGCGCCTCTGGTCCTGGCTCATTCTGCGCACCTCGTCTGCGCCCCTGACGGTTCAGGGACTCGATCGAATCGATCTAACGCAGCCAGCCATTTACGCCGCCAATCACTCTTCGGCTCTCGATATTCCGGTGCTCTATGTTGGTCTGCCGTTTCAGTTCCGAATTCTGGCCAAGATCGAGCTATTTCGCCTTCCGTTTCTCGGATGGCATCTCAAGCGCTCCGGCCAGATCTCAATTGACCGCACCGACGCCCGCGCCTCTTTGCGCTCGCTCTCGATCGGCTCCCAAACCGTGAAGCAGGGCATGTCTCTCGTCGTCTTCCCCGAGGGCGGACGCAGCGCAGACGGACACCTCCAACCCTTCCTCGGCGGAACCTTCTACATCGCCATCAAGGCGCAAGTCCCCATCGTCCCCATGGCCATCGTAGGGACCTACGATGCCTTGCCGATGAATACCTATGTAATTCGTCCCACGCCCTTCCGTCTGATCGTCGGTGACCCCATCCCGACCACCGGCCTCACACCCCGCGACATGGAAGCGCTCTCACAGCGCGTACACAAGGCCATGAGTGACATTCTCTATGCAAACTCCGGCCTGGCGGCTCCGCAACCAGAGGCGCAGCCCCAAATCTAGTCGGCAATCTCTGGAATGTTACTGGCTGGAAAAGTTGTCAGGCAGAGTAAACCTGAAGTGTCCCACTCAATTCATGCGTGTTCTTGGGAAGGAATTCATTCATCCCGATGTGCCGCCTCCGGGCTGAATGCAGGCAGACAAACTGCGATGTACTCCGCTCCCTCAGGAGTAGAGTACTGCACCCACTCGCCGCCATGTGCAACCACCGCCTGTCCGGCTGCCACGTCCAGAACTCCGTCGCGACTGGTCACGCGCAGCTTACCTTTCAGCACCACCGTGAACTCGTCGAACTCCGGTGTCTGTCCCGGCTCCGACCACCCCTCCGGGCTGCGCATGTGAGCCACACTTACGCCTGTCGTCCCGGAGTTAACGCGGCCAATGTACTCGTCAATGAGCTTAGGCTTGGTGCCTACGCAGGGAACCCGCTTGGGTTGTACAATCAGAGTTGGCATCCGCGCATTCTAGTACGGAATTGCCCCAATCCCGCCGGAATTTCCTACTCTTTTACGCCGCAGGCCATCACCATCTGAGCGTTGAAGTGAACCCGTTCTCCGTCGAATCGCTCGCGAAGCGCTGCTAACACCGCCTGCTGTACTTCGGCGTCGTTCTCCACTTTTTCCAGCAACGCGCGGAACGGAACCGTTACTCCTCGGAAGTAGTCCCACATTTCCTCCGGCATTCCGTGCCAATCCCACTTCACCTCGCGCACGCGCTCCTCCACCTTGCTGAACCCGGCCGCCTCAAGAGCTGCGCCCAGTGTTCCCGGTGCACCAAACTTGAACATCGCGCGCGCCGGTGCCGGAACCTCCAGCCCTGGCCTTGCTCGCAGTATTGTTCCAATCGTTGTGTCGAAGTACGGTTGCACCATTGCGCCCCATGCCAGCAGAGCAACCCGCCCTCTCGGTTTCAGCACCCGCCGCATCTCGCTCAGGGCTTTCGGCATATCGCTAAAGAACATCACGCTCAAGCGGCTGGTCACGCGATCGAAACTCTTATCGGGGAACGGCAGCGCATGAACGTCAGCCTGCTGAAACTCGACGTTGTCCAATCCGCGCTTGCTCGCCCGTTTGCGCGCTACCTCCAGCGGAGCCGATGCCAGATCGATGCCAACTACCCGCCCGGTTCCCTTGAGCAAAGCCGCAATTGAAATCGAAGGCTCTCCCGACCCGCACGCCACATCCAGCACACGCATCCCCGGCGCAACCTGAGCTTCTGCGACAATCGCCTCGGTCGCTGCCGTGCCCATCTCTGCGGATTGAGCTTTGAACCGATCCCCTGCATTCAGCCGCGCAAAACTGTCCCAAACCTGCTCTGCCATCGCTGTCCTCCGTGATGTCCTATTGGGTCGAGGGTGCCCCACATCTGCCGTAGTTAGCAGATGTGGGACTTGCCGGTAGATAATAACCCCGTGGCGTGACTTTTGGGCTGGAGCGCCATCAGTGTTCAGAGCAGTCTCATTTTGCAACATTCAGTTGTCATCAGCGATTGGCGCGTCCGAGAGATGAGCGGCTACGCGATCTCTCTGTTGAGTGTTTGGAACGTACGCGCCGAAGCTAAAACCGCCCCGATCCGTTGCAATTTTCTACTCTCGTATTCCGCTGACATTCACCACGTGAGCACCGAAGCGAACCCACTCTCCATCAAACCGCTCGCGTAACGCACCCAGCACAGCCTGTTGCACCTCGGTGTCGTTCGCCACTTTTTCCAGCAGTGGCTGGAACGGAATCGCTATGCCGCGGAAGTAGTCCCACACCTCCTCCGGTGTTCCGTGCCAATCCCAGTTCACCTCGCACATACGCTCTTCCACCTTGCTGAACCCGGCCGCGCCGAGGGTTCCGCCCAGTGTTCCCGGGGTTGCGAACTTGAACACCGCGCGCCCAGACGCCGGCACCTCCAGCTCTGGTCTCGCTCGCACGATCGTCCCAACCATCGTGTCGAAGAACGGTTGCGTCATCGCGCCCCATGCCAGCAGAGCGACTCTTCCGCCCGGTTTCAGCACTCGCCGTATTTCGCTCATAGCCTTCGCCAAATCGCCGAAGAACATCACTCCAAAGCGGCTCGTCACGCGGTCGAAACTCTCATCGGCAAATGGCAGTTCATGAACGTCGGCCTGATGAAACTCGACGTTGTCCAATCCGTGCTGTCTCGCCCGTTCGCGCGCAACCTGCGGCGCAGCCGATGCCAGATCGATGCCAACAACACGTCCGGTTCCTCTGAGCAGAGTTGCAATTGAGATCGAAGGTTCACCCGACCCGCAGGCCACGTCCAGCACGCGCATTCCCGGCCCAACCTGAGTTTCCGCAACAAGCGCCTCGGTCGCTGCCTCGCCCATTTCTGCCGACTGGGCTTTGAATCGATCCTTGGCATTCAGCCGCGAAAAATTATCCCAAACTTGCTCTGCCATCGATGTCCTCCATCACGTTCCTATTTGGGTCGAGGGTGCCCCACATCTGCCGTAGTTAGCAGATGTGGGATGTTCCCAAGTAGATGATAACCTCCGTGCATGACTTTTGAGCTGAAGCGTTATCAAGCGAGTAAGGCAGAGTCAAAAGCCCCATATCTGCTAACTGCGGCAGATATGGGGCACAAAGAGATGTGAGCCACCAGCCTTTGCTCCGTGAACCTGGCAGGTGGCTGTAGATGCTCAAGAGGTTGTACGGTTCCCTAAGGACTCCCAAAGTTTCGTTCGGTCCAGAGTGTTAGAATGGCCGCATCGTGACCTCTGACTTGGAACTGACGTTCACAGCTTCCGCACGTCTTTACCAGGACGCCCTAGGTTTTCTGACCTTTTTACGCAAGGCTGCCCGCAAACATTCAGTTACGATCTCCTTCTCAGTCGATCAAGACGGAGAATTCAAGCTGTCTGTGCCTGGAAAAGAGTGTTGGGATCTGGACCTGTTCCTTCAGGAGATCATCTTTCAGCATGGTCTCTATTACTACCTGTGCACCGTCTCGAATCGCAGAGAGGTGGCCAGATCGGTAGTGAAGCCGATCTTCGAAGATTTGCTGGTCTCGCGCTTCAGCGTCGCTTACCCAGTGCAGCTTCAGAAACACTTGATTGAGGGGTCGTCTGGCTGGTTCGGAGGAGAGTTCCTTGACGGCAACGCACAGGCTTATGAGGTTCTGTTTCAAAAACTGAAGCTCAAGATGATCTCCGGATATGAGTTCATTCGCAACTTGGACGACCTTCTGACGGAGTTCATGCTCACTCACTTGGAACACCCGAAGGGGGAACAGAGCCCGAAGTTCAATGTCTTGGTGGACAGGTGCCACAACCAGAACATTCTTCGGGTCGCTGCAGCTCCCAAGCTTTTTAAGAGGGTCCACGCGTTAAGGACTCGTGGGCTTCACCGTTTGGAACGGGAGATTCCTGACGCGGAAATTAATGAGCTCGCGCAGAATGTCTACTATGTCTTCGAGTGGCAAGACGACTACCGGAGAGCGCAGGCTGAGAAGACGGTAAGGCTAACGGGAAAGAGATATCGCCGAGTCCGATACGGAGATGAGATTCGAACCTGGCCCAAAAGGTCTTGCGCTGAAGATACAGCTCGGTGGAAATCGCTCAGAGGCGAGTGGCCTGAAATCATCTCCCGGCCATGCCACGACTGTGGTGTTCTCCAGGGAGAACTTCACTTGTGGGGCTGCGACATGGAGGTGTGCCCTCGCTGTGGGGGACAGTACATATGCTGTACTACATGCAGGACGGAAGAAGATGATCTCGATGAGTCCTAGCGAGACGAGGCCGTTTACTACCACCTGTAGCCAATCCGCAAATCGGCAAAACAACAGGCAGATGGTCCAGAGTTGGCGTTATTCAAACTCTGGGAAATTCTAAACAGTGGCCATTTGCGGCACGGCCGTATTTGCAGTCAACGTGGTAAGTTTCCACAACGATGGATCACGCAACAGGCGCTGAACGAGTGCAGTATGCATCGCATGTCCGGCGCGGTCGGCAACCACGCGGCCCAGCACCTGGTGCCCTATCAGTGAAAGATCGCCGATCAGGTCCAGCACCTTGTGCCGCACAAATTCATCTCGGTAGCGCAACGGCCCGTTTTTGATTCCTTCAGCTGTGAGCACAATTGCGTTTTCTTCGCTTGCGCCGCGGATCAGCCCCATATTGCGCATCGCCTCGACTTCGTGCAGGAATCCGAAGGTGCGCGCCGGAGCTATTTCGCGCAGGTAGTCGCCGCGGGATAAATCGACACATATCGTTTCTTCGCCGATGAGCGGGTGAGGAAAATTAATGCTGTAGCAAACCGAAAAGTTCTCTGCCGGATAGATGCCGATGAACTTGCCCCCCTCGCACATCTCCACCGGTTTTAGCACTCGCAGATACTGGCGTGGACGCCTCTGCCGCCTTATTCCCACACACTGCACCATCTCCACAATGGGCTGTGCGCTGCCGTCTAGAATCGGCAGTTCAAGATTGTCCAACTCCACAATGGCGTTGTCCACGCCCATGCCTACAAAGGCCGAGAGCACGTGCTCGGTGGTCGAGATCAGTACGCCCTTTTTCATCAGGCTGGTGGCATAGCTCACCTTCGCGACATTGCGCCCGGTAGCCTCAATCTCGAAGCCGTCAAGATCGGTTCGGCGAAAGACGATGCCCGACCCCGAAGGAGCGGGGACAATGCGCATGTGTACCGGAACGCCGCTGTGAAGACCTACCCCCGAACATTCCACAGGCGCACGTACCGTCTGCTCAACCATTAGAGTGGACATGTAAGTCATGCGTGACTTTAAGGTTACAACGATCCCGAAAAATAAGCTGTGGGATTTTTGCCACAGTGCGTATCTCTCGACACACGGGCAAAGAGCACTTGGTGGCAGGATGGAACCTGCACGGTTGCGTTACAGCTCATTTCCGCTTCGCCTTCGGGTTATAAGTCTCAGGATTGTAATTTACGCTGGCTTCGAAGAAATCAGGTGCAAGGGCAAGGTTGTACTCAGCATGATTCAGGAAGCTCTGGCCACTGATCTCCCCATCGCGCTTGTTCGTTACCGTGAAGGGCGTGGCAATTCCCTGTACCGTGCGGTAGTTGCCGTAGATGGTTTCATCCTCAACTTTGTACTTGTCGGCATCGCGCCAGGTGTAACGCTTACTGATCGGAAGATGAGTGTTGACATCAATCCCGATAGTCAGCTGGTCATCGTCTTTGTTCAGGATGCTTACGACATCGACCAATTGCTGATCGGCTACGGTCTGTCCTTCGTAAATCAGCATGGTCTTCGGATCTTTCAGCCACTCGCGCAGCACCACTTCGAGCGAGTGCTTGCGGCGACGAATCATCTCCTTTGTCATCTTATCTTCTGCGCTCGTCGTGCCTTTGTAAGTCCTCTCGAAGCCTTTGTCGTCGTTGAAAATGTAGATAATGTCGCGCTGTTTTGTAAGTTCGCGACGCTCTTTGTCGGGATACTCATAAAAACGCCAGAAAAGCACGCCCGCTGAATTCGGATTGCCATGGTAGAAAGAATAGCTCCGCCCCTGCTGCGCGTAGGTCTTGTAGCTCAACCAGGCGGGCCCGCCCAGGGCGGTGATCATCTGGTCGAGCAACTGGCGTGCTTTCTGGGCGCTGGTTCCGGCGGACGTAGAGGATGCGGGTGTTGCATTCGGAGCGGGCGTGGGGGCAGAGGCGGAGTTCTCTTGAGCCAGCGCGCAAATCGAGGTCAGCAGCAACACCGCGAGAATCTTCTTCATCTTCTTGAGTCCTCCCTGCAACGCGGAATCAACCTGCCAGCACAGCGCCGCCGTTTACGTTGAAAACCTCACCGGTAATAAATCCCGCCAGCGGAGTACAAAGAAACAGTATCGGCCCCGCGATCTCTTCCGGCTTGGCAAGACGGCCCAATGGAATCGTGCTGGTGATTTTCTGATTCATCTCTGGTTGCGCAATTACCGGTGCAGACATATCGGTAGCAACCCATCCAGGAGCTACGCAATTTACATAGATGTAATCTCTAGCCAATTCGGTTGAGAGTCCTTTTACCATGCTGATGATCGCTCCCTTTGTGGCCGCGTAGTCGCAGTGAAAAGCTTCTCCGCGTTGGGCTGCCGTGGAACTGACCATGACGATGTGACCGCCGCGGCGCGACTTTTTCATGACCTTCACGGCTGATTTCACCAGCAAAAATGCACTGTCCAAATTAACAGCCATGGTTGAGAGCCATTGCTCGTCGCTCAACTGTTCGACCGGACGGTCCTGTGACGGCCAGATGCCGTGGTTGACCACCAGGATGTCAAGATGACCGAAGCGCGCGATTGTGTCTTCGACCAGCATCTCCTCGGCCCCCTCGCCAATGAGGTCGCTCTGCACGGTGCGGTGCGGTCGGGGCCGCAGGCAATCACCAGTTTTTGCGCGGCTTCGGCAGACTTCTGGTAGTTGAACATCACGCTTGCGCCTGCCTGCGTGAAGAGGCGGACACAGGCAGCACCAATGCCGCGCGAGCCTCCTGTGATGAGCGCAACTTTGCCGGTGAGATCCAATTCAAGACCCAAGATAATGCCTTTCCAAGATTGACTTTCAATCAATCGTTAACGTTTTCAAAATCCGGCGAACGGCGGGCGAGGCGCCGATGCCAGGAGCGGGCCTCGGCAATAAGTTTTTCGAAGATGTGGCGGGAGACGTCATCCTTGTCGAAGGTTCGCTCTGGATGCCATTGCACTCCGAGGACCCACTGCTCCTTCGATGTGCTTTCGACAGCCTCGATGATGCCATCCTCCGGAGAACGGGCTACTACGCGCAGTGCATCGCCCGGGGTGGCAAGCGCCTGATGATGGCTGGAATTGACGGTGATGCGTCCGCTCCCGGTGAGTTTGGCCAGCCCGGAATCAGGCTCGATCTGTGCCGCGTGCTCGATGACTTCGGTACGCGGAGCGCCGGGGGTGCGGGCGTGCTGCACCGCTGACTCAATGTGCTGGATGAGCGTGCCGTTGCGCCAGACGTTCAGCGACTGAGTGCCATAACAGATGGTGAGGATGGGCTTGCGCATGTTGTGCGCGTCCTGCAGGAGAAGCTCATCCACGTTGTCACGCGCTGCATCGGAAGGGGCGGTGCGCGGATGCGGCTTCTCGCCGTACTTCTCCGGATCGATGTCCGCAGGCGAGCCGGGAAGCAGAATGCCATCACAGGATTCAGCAAGATGCATGGTCTCTTCGTTGGAAAGGTCGAGCGCAATCACGACGGGCTCGCCTCCCGCGCCGATGATCGAGTTCACATACTCAGGCAGCGTGCGTTTGGAGTACTCCGGATCAGAGTTGGGAACGGGAATGGCAATGCGCGGCTTCATGGCGTAGATGGTAACGCGGGAGTGGCGCGAAGGACAAAAATTAGAGTGGGAAAAACGGGCAACATCCCCACATCTGCTAACTACGGCAGATGTGGGGCACCGTCAGGGGTATGGGAGAGGTGGGCCACCAGCCAACCTAGTTAGGTCTGCTTCAAAATTATGTAGACTGCCGCAGCGATTAAGGCCACGCCGATGACTCTCGCGATGACAGGGCTTCCGCGTGGAAAGCCCTGTCTATTTACAATCTGCTCCCTAGTTAAGAACTCCAGCATCGAGCGTGTTCTAAACAACAACAGAAGTCCAATACCGACAAATCCGAGTGAGACAGCTACGAATATTGAACTGTGTCCACGTAGAGAACGGGGCGGAGTTGCACTTCTTTCTGGCGATTCCGGAACCTGCCAGTCCCAAAGTGTCCAGCCAATAAAAGCTAGGATAACCAGCGTGGCCAGCTTAGACTCCAAAGTTAACGGCGTTCTGGGGATAACGGCTCCAGATGTCACACGTCGAATCAATTTGGCATAGATATCTGGAGCGAGCAAGCGTACCACTGCAATTCCAGCAAAAATCATTATTAATGCAAGCGCAAGCAGGTGTAGCATCGGTAAGTTCCCTTTATTGAGTGCAGCCAGTTTTGCCGTAGGCTGGTGGACTGGTGCCCCATATCTGCCGCAGTTAGCAGATGTGGGGCTTTTGACTCTGCCCTCACTCGCCTGGAAGCTGCGGTAGTTTGAGGGTTCTTCCGTTCCGGCGGTCGGCGGTCCATTGCGACTCGATCTCCACTGGTCCGGCTTCGGCGGTCATGTAGTGCCGAAAGCTGCTCCACTCCCAGTCCTCTGGCTTTTCGACTAATCCCCGCTTCACCGGATTGCGATGAATGTACCGCAGTTTTTCGACGAAGCTCTCGTAATTACGCACGTTGTGATCGTAGTAGCGCTTCTGCCAGAAAGTTCCGCCAACTCCCGCGTAATGCCGCATTCGTTGCGCGACAGATATCTTCAGAGCCTGAATGGCCTTTGCCAGAACCTCAGTTTCAGATTCGGAAACGAGCAGATGTACGTGCTCCGGCATCACGACATATCCGTAAACTCTGAAACGGTAACTTCGGCGCGTCCGTTCCAAACACTCAACAAAGAGATCGCGTAACTGGTCAGCTCGCAGACGCGGCAATCGTTGATAACAACTGAATGTCAGGAAATGACACTGCTCTGAATGTTGATAGCGCTTCAGCCCGTAAGGCATGCCCCTGAGGTTATCATCTACGGGCAACATCCCACATCTGCTAACTACGGCAGATGTGGGGCACCTTCAGGGTTTCGGAGAGGTGTGCCCCAGCAGACGAACCGGAAAGCTGCGTTATCACGAAAACAGATGGATGATTTCAGCGAGACTCCTCACGATTTGCCCCCGACCATGATCAATGAAAATCCCCATTTGGGCGATCAGCGAGTACGCAATGGCAAATTGAGCGACAGCGTAACCTGCAACGGTGAACTGGCTGACGCTGATCACTCCCAATCCGAACTGAGAAATCGTCAGGAACCCGCATGCAAACTGTCCTATGGCGATGATTCCCCTGGCTGGCACAGGTACACGATTGGGTCGATATTTGAAGGACACATGGAGGAGCGGCCAGCCGAATAGAGTGGCCTCTGTTTTGTATTCGAATCCCCGCCCATCCCATTTTTCCTTTGCGGGATAGGGGGCTCCGCAATTGGGGCAAAAAATCGCCTCCTCGGAGACATTGTGACCACACGCTCGGCACGGCTTCATTTTGTGCTCACCTCGCCAATGTATTTTGCTGAATACCTGTTCCGCCACACCCACTATACCCATTGCTCCCTTCGAAGCTCCAACCTATGCGCCTTGGACGCTCGCGTGAGCCATTCTAGCCGCCACCTGGGTCGCTGGCTATATCGTCTACGCGGTCTGGATCGGGTGGCGCACCCGGCGACGGCGGCGCAGGCAGATGATCGTTGCTGACGGGGCTCTCTGGGCTCTTACCCTTAATGGTTGCGGCCACGCTGCTGAAAACCATTCACCTGCCCACCTGGTCCTCGATCAGCTCGTTCGCCATTGTGCTCGGCATTCGAACGCTAGCCAAGCACGTATTCACATGGGAGTACGTGCATTGGAATGCGAGACTCACACGAGAAGAAAACGTCCAGCCACGCAGTTATTAGGTTCTGGACCGAGATCGCTGGCAAAACAGTTCGGATTCAAGGTTAGAGCCGAGAATAGCAATCCTGGGCACGGCGTCCTGATTCACGTTGCTCAAATACCTACTTTCCCGCGACTCCCTATTCCTGCATAATGGGCAACTCTGAATCAGAGTGTCACAACAGAGCGCATCAAAGTCACTAGCTGCATTTATTTTTTTGCGCACCGGCTGTTTCGGTGCAGTGGGAAACTCCGCGTGGAGTATTGAAACTATGAGGACGTTGAGAAAATTAGTTTCAGTAATTGCGCTCTCAGGTATGTGCCTGGCTGCTCAAGCGCCATCTGATGGATCCTCGGCTGGCAAAAAGAGCACCCGCCATCAGGTTGCCCGGCCTGCAAAGAAGGACGAGACGGCTGAGAAGCTCCGCGAACTGACAAAGATGATTGAGCAGCTAGTGACTGCCACACAGCAGTCGCAACAACAAAATCAGGAGGAACTGCGGCAAACTCGGCAGGAACTGCGACAAACTCAGCAGGAGCTGCGGCAAACTCAGCAGGAACTGCGACAGGCTCAGCAGCAGCTTGTACGAACTCAACAGACAGCCCAGCAGCCAAACGTCAAGATAGCCGCAGTGGAAGCCTCAGCACCACCAGCGCAACTTGACGGCGATGTGCAAGCGCAGAAGATTCAAGCCGATCTTGCGGAAATTAAGAGCTCACTGGTCGCCACTACGGCGACGGCTCAGAAAGCCGCGAAGAAAGTGGACGAACTGGAGCATCCGTCGTCGATCTCCTACAAGGGTGTCCGCATCACTCCCGGCGGCGTCCTGGAAATGACCGGGTATTTTCGGACTCATGCGATGCTCTCCGATCAAGCGACCCCGTTTTCGATCATTCCGCTGGCTGGCCAGGCCAACACCAAACTGACTGAGTTCGGTCAATCCGCACGATACTCCCGTATCAATTTTCGCGCAGATTCAGAGGCGGGTACGACCAGGCTGACCGGATACTACGACATGGACTTTCTCGGAGTAGGTACGTCGGCCAATTTGAACCAGACGACAGGTTACAGTCCGCGCATCCGCCAGGTCTGGGGCCGAGCGAAATTCGCCAATGGATGGACGGTCACCGGTGGTCAGATGTGGAACCTGGTCACGTTGAATCGCAAGGGGACGGATGCTGACAGCTTGTTTAATCCCCACATAATTGAAGTTCAGTTCTCGATTGGTTACGACATAGGACGCTTTGCTGAATTACGCGTGTCCAAAACTTTGAATAAGAATTTCAGCCTGGCCTTTGGATTGGCCAATCCGGCTTATTTGAGTTCCGGTGCTACAGCGGCAGTGGCGGGCCTGGCTTCGCCTGGCGTTGGTTTTCTGGGGAACAGTCAATTGAATAATTGTACGCTCTCCACGGCTACGCCCCCTGTGTTGACCTGTACCAGGTCGCAGTTGTACTCCACTAACCTTGCTCCCGATATGATCGTCAAGCTGGCTTATGATAATCCCAAGTGGGGTCATTATGAACTTAGAGGCTTGAGCCGCCTGTTCCGCGACCGCGTCGTGTCTACTGCTACCGTTCCTGGCTGGAACAACATCGGTTGGGGTGGGGGTATCGGCGCCGGGGCTGTTATTCCACTCAAGCCAAGGAAGCTTGATTTGTTCATACAGGGCCTTTACGGCAAGGGCATCAGCCGTTATCAGGATGCCGGCCAATACGACTTCGTGGTTCGCGACACCGACCACCAAATGCAGATGATTGAGAGCTTCAGCATCTTAGCTGGACTTCAGGCCCACCCAACTCCGAAGCTGGAGCTCGATCTGGTTGTTGGCGACGAGTACTACGCCAGAACAACATACCGGGACGCCAATGGCGCCATCGCGGGCTACGGCGCGCCGACAGTTGCCGGGGTTACAACGACCTCAACATCGCCGGTTAACACCGGATGCTACTATGAAACCTCGGCACTGGCAGTTGCCGCTGGCGTCAACCCTACCTGCACTGGTCACAACCGAAACATTTGGAACGCAAGGTTGTACGGCTATTACGACATCTACAAGGGACCCATGGGCACTCTGCGTTACGGTGCGGAATTCGACTACCTCTTCCGTGGCACATGGTCTGTTAATGGACTTGCGCCACACGGCAATATGAAGACCGCCTTCCTCACTATGCAGTACCTCTTCCCGTAAGAGGCGAGTGGCGGGTGCTCAGAGTTGGTGTTGTTTCAACTCTGGGATGTCCCAAGACCCCAACTAGTTCGGTTTGCCTAACCATGAATACTGCCAGGCGAACGAGACGGTCTGGAAGTTTCCACCGTACCGGATATAAGTGCCAGTGCTGTAGCTGAATTTCAGAGACTGGTGCTTGGTTATAGGCACTGCGCCTGTGGCTCCGAGGCGGGAGTTCGACAGTTGGCTGAGCGGATTCTCCACGCCGTTCACACTTGTTTTTCCCCCGAACCAGAAATTGCCGTCAAGAGAAGCCCAGAGCAACGGCTTAAAGTCGTAACTCAAGTGTCCTTCACAAACGCCGATAGGACTTTGCGATTGGGTCCGAGTGCCGGGAAACAGCGAGTTATGCGAAAAAAACTCGTTGTTGGTGGTAAAGAACCACCCCCCCATGTACCCGTCGAGTATCCAGTGGCCCCAGCGTTGGGAGTAGCCAATTTCAGGCTTGAAGGCCCAGCGGTTGGTGCCCCAGTTAATCAGTTTGGTGGGATCGTATTGGCCAGTTGGCGCCACTACCCTGAGACTGACGCCCAGCAGCACCTTCTGCTTCCATTTCATGAACTCCTGCATCGGCATTGCCGGGCCGCCCTTAAGATTTACGGAGAAGCGATAGCCCGAATCCAGAAGACCGGAACGGTACAGATGCGCCTCCGCGCCGGGTTGTGTCCCTTCGAAGTTTCCTGCTGCGTAAGGCAACACGGCGAGGACGTTGGCCGAGCGGCCGAATAACCCGAACGAGTGGTAATAGTTGAAGATCGGTACGCTGTAGGTTCCCGTCACGCCAACCGGGAGGCCGTTGAGGTCAATGCTGCCGTTGGAAAAGGACCAGTTCAGAGTGACGGCATTGGCATGAAGCGGAGTGATGAGATAGGCCCGCGGGGCGAGGTCCTGCGCCCGGCTGCTGGATAGGAACACTCCAACAACAATCATCAAGAACAACACTCTCAGATGGACGATCGACTTTCCTGTCACGCCTCTCCCCTTGCGGGTGGCCCAGAGTTGACCCTCCAACTCTGGACGCTGACCTCGTGTCGCTCAAATAATACAGAAAGCCGGGTGCCCCAGGTTCACGAAACGAAGCGGAGTTAGCCTGGGAGGAGAGGGAATCGGGGAGTGACGCGCTCAAGAGGTTTCAAAAAGTCGGAGCGGTCGCAGAGTATCCCGGGGTAACGCGCCCAACTACAGGCGCGAACCTGAGGCACCCGGCCATTCTTGGGACAATGAGCAGCGGCCGAGCTTTTATTGAACAAGCGCGCGTGCGCGCAAGGCTACGGGGTCGTCCTTGGAAAATCGGTACTAGCGCGATACTGCATCGTGCGCTTTCACTTTGCTGGGCACAATGCAAATCCCAGAGTTGGAAAGCCAACTCTGGACTATCCGCCGAAGTACCGCTGTCGAGAACCTCTCTCGAACGTCACTTGAATTCTGGAGCCGGTACCGCAGAGGCCGTTTTAGCACTAGCTGGCGCGGTGGCTGATGTTGCGTCTATGACCTGAACCACCTGAGTGTGAATGCTGTGTTCGTCGCCTTGATCGTTGGGGCCGAGATCGATCTTCTGCAAAGTCGCTTCCGGGAATTTCTCGCGAAGGTAGGCCAAACGCTGGATAGTCGTGCTGTCCAGCGGAGGGATCGCGAAAAAGGCGTAGCGCAGGGTCGGACGCACCTTCCATTGCGCTACCAGTTGTTCGAGGTTTCTAAGTTCGCTGCGCTCTAGCCGTACCAGGTTTGACCGGAACTTGATCACTCCAGAGGCATTGCTGACCACGATTGCCCCGGTGAGTTTCACCGGAGAGCCGATCTCTTTAGCGGTTGCAGCGGCTACGACCCGCCAGACAGCTTCGTCGGTAGGCGTTGCTTCCATCCCGGTGACATCCGCCAACAGGCTGCCGTCAGGCTGCTTTCCGATGGAGCGGATGCGAACAGCGCCAACGCCCGCAGGAAGCAGAAGGGAACGCAGAGACGCTTCGACCCTCGACTGGATTTTCTCGACTTCATCGGCAGGCGAAAGTTGTGGTTCGGGAGTCCGTGGCCGGATCGCGCCGCCCGCAAGAAAGTCGCGCTTTTCCGTGAGTGGCGGGATGGCTTCCTCTCTGCGCGCCAGCTGGAGTTGTTGCAGATCAAGCCGGACCGGACGGGCGGCTCGCGCCGACAGTGCCTCTTCCCACTGCTTAATTTCGGGAGCTTCAACGAATTTGGCCGTCTGCACCGTCGCTTCTACCACCACAGTGTCTCCGCCGATTTGCAGGTTCATCTCGTCCAGTCTTCGCCCTGAATTGTTCATCTCGGCCCGCAGGGTTGAGGACAGGCTTTGGCGAAGCTGCGCCTGTTGCGCAGCATGGATAAGTGTCTGCAGTAAAGGAAGCGAAAGTATCACCAGCAGGGCAAAGGCAAGGGCGGTACGATAGCGCATCAGCAGGCGCGCCCCTTCAGGCAGTTCCCGTCGGCTGGGACGAAAACCAACCAACAGGAACACCAACTCGGCGCTAATGACGATCGCCATAAAGTTGGTAAAGAAGAGCATGAACGCGCCGCGCGCCACGCCCCATTGCCCGGTACTGACGCCGAACCCGACTGTGGCCAGCGGCGGCATGACGGCCGTAGCAATGGCCACCCCAGGTAAGATGGTGAGGCCGCTCTTGCGCGACGACAATGCCAAGGTGCCTGCCAACCCGGAAAAGAAAGCGACGAGAAGGTCCATCAGGTTGGGGTTGATACGCGCCAGAATTTCGGGGGTGATATCCCTCAGCGGTGAAAGTTTGGTGGCCAGCGCAGCGATAAGAACTACTTCGATGACGCTGAACACCACATTTCGTCCTGCCTTTTTGCCCAGCCCCCAGTCCGCAGTTGTTAGTGCCAGGCCGCACGACAGGATTGGCCCCATCAGCGGCGAAATAAGCATCGCGCCGATGATGACGGCCGGGCTATTCAACAACAGGCCCAATAGCGCGATGAGGCAGGCAAAGACCAGCATCGCGAGGTACACAGCATCAAACTGCCGGCCTTCGTATGCGTCCTGGAAGATCTCTTCGCGAGACCGGAGCAGGTTGCTGATATTCGAGAGCGAGAAGGTCATGGAAAAACCTGCCTGAGTCGGATAGCTTGTTTTATTCTGTTGCCCAGTTAATTCCTTCGCTGCACTCGGCGCCCCACTCCGGCAAGACCCTGCATTTGCGGCAGGGGCTTGACCCCACCTGGGAGCTGCGAAAGGCCAGGTGCTGCGCCGCTGACCTCGTGTCGCTCACATAATACAGAAAGCCGGGTGCCCCAGGTTCACGAAACGAAGCGGAGTTAACCTGGGAGGAGAGGGAATCGGGGAGCGACGCGCTCAAGAGGTTTTTAATGGGAGTCTGCTTCCCGGAGTTGGCGCTTTTCCAACTCTGGGGCTTTGCAGCTGTCTCACTATCTTTGCGGCTCTTTGCCACGGGCTTCCCATTCGGATTTGGTTTGTACGCCAACCTCGCTGCCGTTCCAGTAATGCAGAAAGCTGCTCCAGGAAACGAGAGCCCACGCGGTAATCGAACAAGCCCGGCAGACATGCGCGCAAGGCTACTTTGTCGTTTTGGAATAATCTGTGATGAGCGCGTTACTGCATTGTGCTGTCACTTATTGCGCAGACTGCGAATTTCAGAGTTGGAACAGCGCCAACTCTGGGCCACCCGCCGGAATAATTCTTGCTATTGCGCCCTGCATCCTTCATTTGTTAATACAGGCACATGGTTGAACGTGCCAAAATTCCAGCCGATGCGAAGATACTTATCGAGTTGGGATGTAAACGCCCCGATGCCGTACCTTACGACCCCATTGTTCCGTTTGAAATGCTGTGGGTGGTGACGAATGGGAAGATTCGCCGGAAGTTCCTTTGGGTCACCTACAGGAATACTGGCATCTACGTCGCTTTGGGAACACCAAATTCATCTCACGCCTCGTATCACAGCGATGGTACGTATCATTGGAAGACCTCGACAGGCCAAGTGATTGCTGAGCAGAGGAGACAAGCCTTCGGTCAGCTCAGCGAACCAGTAGTGATTCAGAACGGAACGGTGAAAATTCAGGATGATGCGCTTGAGAATTTTGAAATGCGCGAGTTCCAAGACCATCCTGTTGATTCCGTGCTTTACTTGGATAATCGAGTACTGCCGCCATACATTGCATTCCATGTGTATGCAGTTCCGCCGTTTCGACAGGGGGATATTCCTCTTATCAACGACTGGCCAGCGTCACTGCATATCGTGACGCAAACGAACCCGTGGATTGCGGTCGTACTTTACGAGCAAACCAACAGGCCAGAACGTCCAAAAGATGCCGGTGGTTTGGTTGTTGCTGAATAGAGCAGTACCTTTTCGGCTTGCCAGTCTTTATCTTTGGCACTGGCACCGTTCCAATCTTGCCAGTGCTCTCACACTACCGAACGCGCTCTTTACTTTGCAATTCATAGTTGGCGCGTACACACCTGTGCAATTCAGCGTCAACTTGGCGTAAACCCAAGCGTGACCCGTTCACTTGTCAGCGCCGATCGCGGGTGGCCCAGAGTTGGTGCTTTTCCAACTCCGGGCCCCGTATAATCGAGGTGTTGGCCCTGCCTCTGCTACCAAATCAATGGATGGGCATCCAATCAGCAGTGAGTGAAACTATGGACAAGCGGTTTTTCTTTGAGAAGTATGGACTTAGCGCGTGCGACCTGGAGAAGTACCTTGGCGCGGCGCTCTCGGCGGGCGGCGACTATGCCGATCTTTATTTCGAGTATGTGACCTCGACGGCGCTGTCGGTCGATGAGTCAATGGTGAAGTCTGCATCGCAGGGGATCAGCGCAGGATGCGGCGTACGCGTTGTCACTGGAGACCGCACTGGTTACGCCTATACGGACAACCTTGCGCCGGAAAAGATTCTGTACGCTGCCCGCACAGCCGCCCTGATTGCCAGCGGTCCGGCCAAGACTCCGGTGGTGAGCCTGAAAGAAACGCAGCGCCCGAGTCTTTATCCAATTGCCGACGCGGCATCGGACGCGGAGCTTTCAAAGAAGGTTGAATTGGTCTTCCGCGCCGATAAAGCTGCGCGCGCCTACGATCCGCGCATAAAAGAAGTTCGCGCCAGCTATGCCGACGAGCTTCGCCGCATTCTGGTGATTGGCTCCGACGGGACGTTTGCTGAAGATATCCAGCCTTTGTCGCGGCTCAGCGTGTTTGTCATCGCGCACGATGGCGAAATCAGCGCGAAGGGAAACTCGGGCGGTGGTGGACGTCATAAGTTCGAGATGTTTCTGACGGAAAAGACGCCGGAGTATTTTGCGACTGAGGCGGCGCGGCAGGCGATCATTCAATTGGGCGCCGTGTCCTGTCCGGCAGGAGAGATGGAAGTAGTGCTGGGGCCGGGCTGGCCGGGAATTCTTCTGCATGAGGCGATTGGGCACGGGTTGGAAGCGGACTTTAACCGCAAGAAGACCTCTGCCTTTTCCGGCTTGCTGGGCAAGCGGGTTGCCAGCGATAAGTGCACGGTGGTCGATAACGGAACGCTGAGTGAGCGACGCGGCTCCCTCAACGTGGACGACGAGGGCAACGCGACGAACAACACCATGCTGATCGAGAAGGGAATTCTGAAGGGCTACATGGCGGACAAACTTTCCGCGCGCCTCATGGGATTGCCTAACACCGGCAACGGGCGTCGCGAAAGTTACGAACATATTCCGATGCCGCGCATGACTAATACGTACATGCTTTCGGGCGACGATATGCCGGAAGACATCATTAAGAGCGTGAAGCGCGGGCTGTATGCCGTGAACTTTGGTGGCGGGCAGGTGGATATTACGAATGGCAAGTTTGTTTTTTCCGCCAGTGAAGCCTTCCTGATCGAAGACGGAAAGATTACCGCTCCGGTAAGGGATGCCACCCTGATTGGTAACGGGCCAGACGTGTTGACCCGCGTGAGCATGGTTGGAAACGACCTGGAACTCGATGAGGGCGTGGGCACCTGTGGCAAGGACGGGCAGAGCGTTCCGGTCGGCGTCGGCATTCCAACTTTGAAGATAGACCGCATGACGGTGGGCGGTACGGGGAGCGCAGCGTAATGTCAACGATAGCAACAGTGGAAATGGATCTGCGCGAGCTGGCTGCGGGCGCAGTGAAACGGGCAAGGGAGCTGGGCGCGACAGCTGCGGAGTGCGTGGTCGGGGAAGGCTCGGAGTTTTCAACGGTAGTTCGCCTGGGCGAGGTTGAGACGCTGAAGGAATCGGGATCACGCTCGCTGGGCGTCCGTGTTTTCGTTGGACAGCGTGCGGCAAACACCTCAACCAGCGATTTGTCGCCCGAAGGAATCGAGCAGGCTGTGCGCGGTGCAATCGAGCTGGCAAAGATCACCTCGGAAGACCCGATGGGCGGAATTCCCGCGCCCGAACAGCTGGGACAGATCGAGGGGGACCTTGGTCTTTACTATGACGACGTGTATTCGCTTTCGAACGAAGAGCGGATCGAACTGGCCCGGCGTGCCGAAAAAGCTGCGCTGGCCGGCGATCCGCGGCTGACCAACAGTGAGGGCGGAACCTTCGATGCGTGCATACTTCGCAAGGTGCTGGCGAACTCGCACGGGTTTTCTGGCGATTATCGTTCATCCTATTGTTCAATCTCCGCAGTGCCGATTGCCAGCGACGAAGCGGGCAACATGGAGCGCGACTGCTGGTATTCGGTATCGCGCACATTGGCCAAACTGGAGTCTCCGGAAGAGGTAGGACGGATTGCCGCCGAACGTACGCTACGCCGTCTTGGCGCTCGCAAGGTGAAGACACAGAGGGTTCCGATTGTCTTTGAACGTCCGACAGCAGGCGGGTTGCTCGGTCACATTTTCGATGCGGTAAATGGTGATGCTATTTATCGGAAGGCATCGTTTTTGGCGGGCAAACTGGGGCAAAAGGTATTCGGCGGCAACCTGACGGTGATCGACGATGGCACCATTCCGGGCGGCTTTGGAACGCGTCCGTTTGACAGCGAAGGCGTGCCCACGCGGCGCACCACAGTCATCGAAAATGGTGAACTGAAGGGTTATCTGATGAACACTTATACGGCGAAAAAACTGGGGCTAGCCACCACCGGCAATGCCTCGCGCGGGTTGGCCGGAACGCCGGGAATCGGCAACGGAAATCTTTTCCTGCAACCGGGAGAGAAGTCGCAGGACGAGATCATCAGGGGAGTGAAGCGGGGACTGTTTGTGACCGAATTCCTCGGCTTTGGCGTGAATCTTGTGACTGGAGATTTCTCGCGCGGCGCCAGCGGAATCTGGATCGAAAACGGTGAACTGGTCTATCCGGTGGAAGAGATCACGGTTGCGGGAAACCTGGGCGAGATGTTCAGCAACGTCTCCGAAATTGGCAGCGACCTGATCTGGCGCGGGTCGGTCGCCTGCCCAACACTGCGGATCGAAGGCATGACTGTCGCGGGTGAGTAAGCGTTTATCCGGGCGAGAGAACGGGAGGCCAAGCCTCCCGTTTTGTGCTTCTGCGGAACTATTGCTGGATCGGCTCTAGCTCGGCACTGAGATTGATTTTGCCGCTGCTCACGCGGAGCTTCTTTTCGTAAGGCAGGAAGCCTTTCTTGGCGATGCGAATGACGTGGTTGCCTGCCGTGAGCTCCATTGAAGAGGGCGTGTTACCGACAAAGCTACCATCAATTTCGATTTCGGCCCCACTCGGCGTGGAAGCAATTGAAGTCTCTGCAAAAACCGTATTTGTCGTTGAGGAGGTAGGAACTGGTGCCTCATCTAGTCGCGGTGTTACGGTTGAGGCTGATTTTACAGCGATCAGACGAGCGCCATTTTGCGCCCAGTATTTCGCAATCGCCTCGCAGGATTCCTGTACAGCTCCTCCCAGCGAGAGCGTGGATTTGCTCACAATCGTATCGCCCGATGTTCGCTCGAAAACTGCAACTTTATTTTTGTGTCGCAGGAGTCCTTTGCCGCCTTCATGGTCAAGTACAACTATGAAGTCTGCTTTGTCCTGAAGGTTGTTTACAACAGCACCTCGACAGCGCTCGCCAAAAGTCTTAATGATTTCGGCTGTCTGTGGCCGTGCTCCTCCTGACGACGTACCGCCCCAGGAGCCGTGGCTACCACCAGCGGCGGCTCTGGTTTCCCATGAATGGCTGTCCCTGACGAATACGCGTGGCTTTTCCAGAGTGGACGGAACAGAGGTTACCGGTGCAGTATCTTGTGCAGCTGAAGGGCAGACAAAAAAAAATGCAAGCACTGCAATTGAAATGGAATGCTTCATTAAAATCACCGGATTTTAGGATTCCACCATCTTAGTTCTCTATCTCGGGTTGTCAACCCCATGGCAGGCAGCGTGCCCGGTGACCTACGGCCCGCGTGTGCTGCTAGAATTCGTCCTATGACTGAGCTGAACGGATCATCACAGAATTCACGACCCGATGAACCGACCTTGTTCGGAGCGCCGGGCACAAAGAAAGAGCCTCGCAACTGGACTCCGCTGATTGTGGGGTTTGCCCTGGTGGTGGTGACGATCGTGATTTTTGCCGTGGCGGGACGCATCAGGAAGGACGAGGCCAAGACCGCCGATCCTTACGCTCCCAACCTTGTGGTGGAGCAGGTTAGGTTCAGTCAGGCGGATAATTTCGTCGGAGCGACCGTGACCTATATCGATCTGTCGGTAAAGAACAACGGTTCGCGGACAGTGGTGGGCGGTTCGGTGCAGGCTGTTTTTCGCGATTCGCTGGATCAAGTCGTGCAGACGGAAACGCTTCCTCTGCGGGCGCTGATTCCTCATGCCTTGGGCGGCGAGGAGGAGGCTGGCGATCTGGCGCTGGCACCGCTCGGTCCGGGACAGACGCGGACCATCCGGCTTACGCTGGAGCACATTTCCAGTGAGTGGAATCGGTCGCAGCCGGAGTTGGAATTTCGCGGCTTGCGGTTTAAGTGATTTAGATCAGTGCGCTGAAATCATTGTGGCAGGATTGTCCGGTCGCGCGGGTGCGGGTTTATAGCGACAACCGTAATACCTGCTTGTCGCCATTGAGATGATGCCGCATGAGTATGTTCCGGGGGCAAGAAGAGCGAATCCCGATAAAACAAAGCGTAATAATAAGTTCCTCCGCGAATGTCGGACAGTCCGATTTGCTGGTCCTGCTGGTATAGTTATAGGTGTTTTACCCGCCGTCAGGAGCGGCGCTGGTGCATCGTACTAGCGGGAATGGAACTGCTTAGTTCCTGGCTCTAGGGTGCGAGAGTTTTAAGCGGCAGGTTTGCTTCCCGGAATAACTGGGAGCCTCCACGATGTGCACTGGTTGTGGGGCAGGGCTTCCCTTTTGTAGATATGGGGCCTTTAGGAGGTCCTCTTGGATCTGTTCATAATACGTGTTTTGTTTGTCATTTTTGTCGGCTTCGTTTGTTACTTCCTACAGCCATTCGGTCAGCCGAAGCTCGTGGATACAGTACTCGGCTTGCTGCTGGGCGGGGCTGTCATTGTGTTCGAGATGCGCCTGCGTTCGATCAGCCTGAAGCGGTTGATCGGTTCGGCGCTTGGCAGCATTCTGGGTATTTTCGGGGCTTATCTTTTCAGCGTCGTGATCCGGAACGCGGTTCCTGCGGGGCATCTGCAGAGCTTCCTGCAGCTCATGGTGATGCTGGTAATGGCCTATGTAGGCCTGATCGTGGGCGCGGCCAAGGGTGATCTGCTGAATCTTTCGGCGCTGGGAGGCATCTTCGGCGGCGAAAAACAGACGCGCCGAAGTCACAAAATCCTTGATACGTCAGTGATTATCGATGGACGCATAGCCGACATCGCCGAAACCGGTTTCATGGATGGTGTGCTCACGATCCCGGCATTTGTATTGCGCGAACTGCAACTGGTCGCCGACTCGGCTGACTCCCTTAAACGCAACCGCGGTCGTCGTGGCCTGGACATTCTGCAGCGCATCCAGAAACTCACCAATATTCAGGTGACGATCGTCGAGGACGATTTTCCGGCTGTACGTGAAGTCGATCTGAAGCTGATCGAGCTTGCCAAACTCTACGAGGGCAAGATCGTGACGAACGACTTCAACCTGAACAAGGTGGCGCAACTCCACGGTGTGGGTGTACTGAACATCAATGAGCTGGCTAACTCGCTGAAACCAATTGTCTTGCCCGGCGAGGTGATGAAGGTCTTCATCCTCAAAGAAGGCAAGGAATACAACCAGGGTGTCGCCTATCTCGATGATGGAACCATGGTTGTGGTCGACAACGCGCGCAAGATGATTGGCAAGACCGTAGATATTTCGGTGACCAGCGTGCTCCAGACCACGGCAGGCAAGATGATCTTCGGCAAGTTCGATGAGCGAGGGCAGACCGGGATGGCCAAACCTGAATCGCGCCCGCCGGACCTGCGCAAGAGCAATCCGCAGCCCGCCTCGCCGGAACAACAACCAGCATCGGCAGGCAGTGAGGTACAGGAACATAACTCGCAGTAGGAAACGGGACTGAATTGGCCGGAAACGCCGGCGCCGGGTTCGCGTCCTTTCGTGGGCCGGAACGCAGCGCTAGTTATACTGACAGACGCTTATGAAAGTTTTTGTAATCATCCCCGCAGCTGGTTTGGGAACGCGAATGGGAGCCGCACACGGCGCAAAGAATCCTCCGCGTTCCAAGCAATTTCTGGAACTCGATGGAGTTCCCATCATTGTTCACACGCTCCGCAAGTTTGCAGCGGTCCCCATTGTGGACTCGATCTGGGTAGCCATGCGCAAGCAGGAGATTGAGGGCTTCGCGCCTGTTCTCCAAAAGGCCGGCCTGGGCAAGCCCATGCATTTGGTGGAGGGTGGGGAACATCGTCAGGAGTCGGTGGGCAATGCGCTGGATGCCCTGCCTGCTCAGTCCGACGACTTGGTGCTCGTCCACGATGCGGTGCGACCGTTTGTCTCAGAGGAGACGATTGCCGATGTCATTGAACAGGCCCAGCGTTATGGAGCAGCCATTGCCGGAGTACCCGCAATTGATACGATTAAACGCGTGGAGCGCGTTGCTGAAGGCGCCGTGGTCGAGGCGACTATTCCTCGGGAACACATTGTTCAGGCGCAGACCCCGCAAGGTTTCCGCTATGGGCTCCTGCGCCCGATCTTTGATGAGGCGCGCGCCGCGGGTTTCAATGGAACCGATGAGGCCAGCCTGCTGGAGCGTGCGGGGCACGCGGTTCACGTTGTAATGGGATCGGCGCGCAACATCAAGATCACCACTCCGGCCGACTTGGAGCTGGCTGAATTCTTTGTCAAATGCGCCGGGAGCGTGAGCAGATGAGCATGCGTATCGGACATGGTTATGACTCGCATGAGTTCAAACTCGGCGTGCCGCTGGTCATCGGCGGAGTGAAACTAGAGCACACGCACGGTTTGGCGGGACACTCTGACGGAGACGTGCTGCTGCACGCAATCACGGACGCTCTGCTGGGTGCTGTGGCTGCGGGAGACATTGGCACCTTCTTTCCGCCCAGTGATAAAAGGTGGAAGGGCGCGGACTCGGTCATCTTCCTGGAAGAGGCGATGCGCCAGATCGAGATCGCAGGTTTCCGCGTGGTCAACATCGACATGACTTTGATCCTGGCCGCTCCCAAAATTGTTCCCCATGCCGAAAAGCTGCGCGCCCGCGTGGCTGAATTGTTAAAAATCATTCCATCCTGTGTTGGCATTAAGGCCAAAACGCCCGAAGGCACGGGGACGGACAACGCGGCAATCGCACACGCAGTGGTGCTGCTGGAGTCAATCCCGCTGGAGACACTGCTGGAAGAAGATGAGGCTTGTGTCTGTGTAGGGGAAGACGAAGACTTTTAAAGAAAAGACAATCACTAAAAAGAGTCCTCGTGAAACTGCGCTTCCGGTGTCTGCGAGTTTGCTCTCCGACTGACTCCTGCTTGCCTTAGCCAAGTACCTGGTTCGAAGCGCTCACGCTGAGGTCTTATCCGGGAAATTAGGGTTTTCTTACTGGACGTACCGCCGAAGTCCGCCAGAATCTAATCCAATATGTTGAAGGAATTCGGATTCAGGGAGGACATGTATGTTTCTCATTGCTCGAAATTGGTGGGCTGTTGCGGTGCGTGGAGTGTGTGGGATTCTGTTCGGATTGGGTGCCGTGCTATGGCCTGGGATTGCCATTGCGGTGTTGGTGTTGCTTTTTGGTATCTATGCGCTTGTTGACGGCGTGTTCGCCATTATCTCCGCAGTGCGGGCCGGCGCAAAGAACGAACGCTGGGGATCTCTGGCGGTCGAGGGCATTGTCGGAATAATCGCGGGAATCTGGGCCGTTGTCGCGCCGAATATCACGGCGGTCGCACTGGTGGCGGTGATTGCTGCCTGGGCGGTGATCACCGGGGTTCTGGAAATCATTGCAGCCGTTCGTCTGCGGAAGATGATCCGAGGCGAATGGGTGTTGGGATTGTTCGGTGTCATCTCGATTGCCTTTGGACTTGCGCTGGGATTTAGTCCGATCGCGGGTGCCCTGATTCTGGCGTTGTGGATAGGTGCATACGCGTTCGCCGTTGGAGTCTTGCAACTGGTACTGGCGTTCAAGTTGCGTCATTGGAGAAATCGCATCGACTCGTCGGAAGAGGAACAAGAGAGGCTTGCAGCGTAACAGGCTCGTTTCAACGCGGCGTTCGCTCACATTCGGAAATTACCGCTGGCCCGGCCTCCTGCAAAGCCAGGTAAGATGAGACCAGAATGCTGAGCACGATCCAGAGATCTTGGTTTAAAGAATTAAATTGAATACTTGACAGGATCTCTTACATTTTTTACCCCTGACGTATACCCTGTGAACTAACGTCACCAAGAGAAATGTAAGGATTGGGTTGTGCCGTGGTTTTGTCCTGCCCCGAGCAGACCCAAATCGAAGAGAAAAGCGAGAGCATAAGCCGCATTCAGGGCATCTAGCTGAAGCAGGCTTGCCTGATAAATATGGGGACCACTCCTGACAAATTGAATTCCGCTCTGCCGGCTTCCGGCAAACGTCCGGCTATCAAGGTGTTTGTAGCCACCACGGTGATGCTGAGCTTCATCTCCTTCTGGCGGGCTGCGGCCATCGTGCTCAGCGATTTAGCTTCATCGGCCTACTATGTGGGCGGCGATGTCGAGAACGTGATCGGCAAGAGTGCACCCTGGTTTGTACTGGCCGTCATGCTTTTCAGCTACGCCGTGCGCTCGCTCTATATCGAATCCAGCAGCATGTTTGTGCGGGGCGGCGTTTATCGAGTGGTAAAGGAAGCTATGGGCAGTTCGCTGGCCAAGCTGTCAGTAAGCGCCCTGCTATTTGATTACGTTCTGACTGGACCTATCAGCGCGGTTTCAGCCGGACAGTACCTGGCGGGATTTTTGACAGATTTCTCGGCCAGGCTCGGTCATCCTGTGGTCCTGTCAGGTTGGCGCGGTAACTACTTTGCCGCTGCGTTTGGCGTTCTGGTAACAATTTATTTCTGGTGGAAGAACATTCAGGGAATGCACGAGTCCAGCGAAAAGGCCTTGCGCATTATGCAGATCACCACAGTGATGGTGGTGATCCTGATCGTCTGGTGTTTGGTCACGCTTGCGCTACATCCCGAAACCCGTCACCTGCCGCCGATGCCGACCCACCACTCGTTCATGGCCGCCAATGAGGCATCGCATGGTGACACGCTGGGCTGGCTGGTGCACATGCCCCTGCTCACCATGTTGCCCTTTGTACTGATGCTGGTTGGCTTCGGTCATTCGGTGCTGGCTATGTCCGGCGAGGAGACGCTGGCGCAGGTCAATCGCGAAATTGAATATCCCAAGCTGAAGAACCTGGAGAAGGCCGGTGCGGTCATCTTTCTCTACAGCTTGTTATTCACTTCACTGGTTTCGTTCTTCGCTGTAATGATCATCCCGGACAGTAAGCGTCCGGAGTACTTCGCCAACCTGATCAGCGGTTTGGCAATGTACATGGCCGGACCGTATAACCTGCGGCTAATTTTCCAGGGCTTCGTGGTGCTGGTCGGCGTACTGATCTTGTCGGGCGCGGTGAACACGGCGATCGTGGGCGCCAACGGCGTGCTGAACCGCCTCAGCGAAGATGGCGTGCTGACGTCGTGGTTCCGCAAACCTCACGGCAAATATGGAACCTCGCACCGGCTGATCAATCTGATCGCATTTCTGCAATGCTTTACGATTATCGCCTGTCGCGGAAACGTCTATCTGCTGGCCGCGCTCTATGCGTTCGGCGTCATCTGGAGCTTCGCTTTGAAGTCGCTGGCGGTTTTCGTGCTGCGCTTCACGGAGCCGGGTAAACGCGAATTCCGGGTGCCGGGGAACATCAACATTGGTTCTGTGGAACTGCCCATCGGGCTGGCGCTGATTACGCTGCTGTTGTTTTCCACCGCGCTGATCAACCTTATGACCAAGCCACTGGCGACCATTGCCGGCGTAAGCTTTTCGGCTCTGCTGTTTGGCATCTTCACGGTCTCAGAGAAGATCATGCACAAGCAGCGCGGCGAACATCATGAGATGCGCGAGGAGTTCCGGATCGCCGAACAGCCGCTCATCAACCGCGATGAGATGAAGGTCCGGCCAGGCAACATACTGGTAGCAATCCGCGATCCCCGTAATCTCTATTATCTCGAAGACCTGCTAAAGAACACCGATATCACGCGGCAGGACGTCGTGGTGATGACGGCACGGATCTACCATCGTGAACCGAGCTTCAGCGGCAGCGCGAGCTATGACAGCGAGGAGTTGTTTGAAGAGTACGAGCAGAAGCTGTTTACGAGGGTTGTGGAAGTGGCCGAAAAGCAGGGTAAGCATGTTTCGCTGATGGTGGTTCCTTCGGCCAATGTCTTCGACGCCATTGTGCAGACGGCGGTGCGGCTGGAGTCGTCGCGCATTGTCTGTGGCCTCTCCAACCGCCTTACGCTCGATGAACAGGGCAAACGGACCGGCGATGCATGGGAGCGGCTGCCGGAGCCACGCCCGAACCTTTCGCTGGAAATCTGCTCGCCCGACCACACCACGCAGGAGTTCTACCTCGGCCCGCACACTCCTCGGTTGCGTGACCAGGATGTCGAGCTGCTCCACAGAATTTGGCTGGAACTAAGCGAGGACCCGGAGTTTGCTTCCTTGCACCACTATCACATCGTGGGCATGTCGCTGGAGCGCCTGTATGAACGTCTGCATGGGGCTCAGCGCGAAGAGTTCCTCGCTCTGCTTCGGAAGGAACTGCACAAATCGGATGAGGACGGCGAAGAAAGCTAAATCGCGAGATTGTTTTTGAACAAAGCAGCGCGGCCCACGGGCCGCGCTGCTTTGTTTCAACTATAAAAAGAAGCTACTCGGTGGTCGGGAAGGTTTGCGAAACGCGATCGTGCCAGCAGAGCGTATCCTCATCCACCATTGCCCAGAGGAAACCAAGAGCTATCGAAACAAACGAAATGAATACGTAACGCGCCCGTCTGCGGCGCTCATCCCACTGCGGTACCCGACCATCGAAGGTGCTCAGGCGAATGCCCCTCATGCTCATGCCAGGGGTCTTTCCGGCGTAGAGCAGGAACAGATGCTGATACACAGTCCAAAACAGCAGCGTCGCCGCGCCTAATCCCATCCAGAAGGGCTTAGCGTGCGGGATGTCTGGCAGGGCGTAACAGGCCATTCCTGCAAAGATCAGGCCAGCCGCCGCTACTACGGCTAAATCGGTAAGGGAAGCTACTACACGCTCAGAGATCAGTGCTACACGCAAGGGCACTTCGATTGCGGGCACGTGAAAATCCCCGGTCTCCTCGTCCTCGTCATCGATGTCCAATCGAATTTGAGGGAATAGTGGAACCTGAAAGGCGGGCATGATGTCCTCGGGCACTTCGAGGATGCGTGGACGATTGTGCATCGGCTCGGCCAGTTCGTCGCGCGAGGGCAGCGGTACCAGCGGCGGCTCCAGTGCTGGGCGCGGGAAGACGATCACATTCCCTTGCGGAAGCACGGCAGGCGGCGGGGTGGTCTCTACAGCGAGCGAAAGTGATTCGGCTTTCGGCTCAGGCTCTGGTTCAGCAATGCGACAGCGCTCCAGGAAAGAATCTTCGGCGACGGCTGGCTGGATCTCCAGATCGAAATCCACGTCATCGAAGGCTTCAGAGCGTGTTTTGCCAATGGACTCCACATCGCTCTCAACTTCGAGTTCAGGCACATGCTCCTCAATGGCTACCGTAGCTCCGAGGTTCACGGCTGGCCTTAGCGCCATCGACTCGGCATTCAGACGCCGGTAATAGTTCGTATCGAAGAGGTTGCGCCGGACATACAGACCGCAGGGTTCCGCTGCCGGCTTTTCGAGGTTCGAAGCACCAGGACTCGGGGTCCCAAGGTTTTTCCTCTCGGCAGCGCGACTTGCATCGGGAGCAGGAGAGTCTTTTTCCTCGTGTTTACGGCCGCGATAGCTGTTGACACGTGAAGCGACCTCGGCGCGCCAACTCTGGCCAGTGTGATTTGTCTGATTTTTTACAAAGCGGGATTCAGTCGGCTCGGCTGAATGCATTCTTGCCCTCGCGTCCGCAGATGAAGTGGATACACCACAACCTATCACATCTTTTCGGTGTGGGGAGCGAGCCGCGCGAAAGTTGCATACGCGCGGCTATGGAGGGCGCGGACGCGTGCGCCATACCGCAATGCGGACAGTCCATGATCGGATTGTGAGATTACCAGAGCAGCGAGGGTAAATTTTGGATCGTTACACTTTGTGGCAGACGGTTGCGCGTGCTACCTTGCAACCAAGCCTTAAAATCGTAAACGAAATGAACCAGGGAAACGCATCCTGATGACCCTTCGCACTTTGAGATGTATCACAGTCACGTTTGTAAGTCACCTGCTGTTGACTTCCCTGGCATTTACCACTCAGCTTCCCAGGCTCTCATCTTCCGGCGACGCGTCCACGCTGCCGCTGCGTGAGGTCACAATCAAAGCTCGGCAACAGGAGAAGCAGGGCGACGTATACAAACTGGACGGCGATGTGGAGATCTTGTTTCAGAGCTATGTCATGCGCGCCGAACACGTTACCTACAACGATGTCAGCGGCGCGGTGGAAGCTACCGGAAGAGTTGTCTTTGACGGCGGCCCGCACGATGCCCATCTCACCGCGGCACGCGCAATCTACAACATAAAAAACGAGACAGGCACGTTCTATGACGTTTTCGGCACATTTGGAGCCGTGGTGCGTGGCCGTAGTGTCGTCCTGACAACGAGCAATCCATTCGTCATTGTGGGCAGAGAGGTGCGCAAGGTCAGTCGCAACCGCTACATTGTTATGAACGGCAGTATCACCTCCTGCGCCGAGCCGACGCCAACCTGGACCTTCAATGCAGAAAAAATCGACCTGGTGACCGGAGCGGACGCCAAGCTTTATCACTCAACGTTCCGTTTAATGAAGCTGCCGATTTTCTATTTTCCCTATACCCAGGCGCCGGCCAGCGGGATGTCCCGCACGTCAGGATTTCTCCTTCCCACCGTCGGGCAGTCTTCCACCAAGGGTTTTATCATCGGCGATTCAGTTTACTGGGCGATCAACCGTTCTGCCGATCTTACAGTTGGCGCAGAATACTTTTCTTCGCGCGGCTGGAGTCAGACGGCGCAGTTTCGCGCGCGGCCTTCGCAAAACAGCTCGGTTGAATTTCATTATTTTGGTGTGCATGATCGCGGAGCGCCAGTTACCGGGCAGGATCAGGGTGGCCAAGACGTACGCTTAATCGGCGAAGTCAACGGCGATCACTGGCGCGCGTCGGCCAATATCGACTATCTCAGCTCATATCTGTTCAGGCAGGCCTGGGCGGAAACCTACACACAGGCGGTGGACTCCGAGGTGAAGTCCGTCGCTTACTTTTCGCACAATCGCGCGGGCATCTCGCTGAATGGAAGCGCCGAGCGATACCAGAATTTCTTTCAGAATCAGAGTGCTACCGTCTTCGATCAGGTCAGGATCCTTCATTTGCCAGTGGTGGAGGCCAACGTCCTGGAGCGCGCAATTTCTTCCACGCCGTTTCGGTGGGGAGTAGATGCAAGCGGGGCCGGTTTGCAACGAAGCGAGCCCGGTTTCGTCACGGCGGACCTGGTGGGGCGTCTCGACCTCCGTCCCCGGATTGCGCTGCCATTGCAATGGAAGGGATGGGATCTTCGTCCGGAACTTGCCTTGCACGAGACGCTTTATACGCAGCAGGTCGGCCAATCTTTGATCAATCCACTTGGGGTAGCGAGAGGCACCTCGATGAACCGCCGTGACCTCGAAGCAGCGATCGAGTTACGTCCGCCTGTGCTGGAAAAGGTCTTCGATTCGAAAATTTTTGGCCAGCGTCTCAAGCACGTGATTGAGCCTGTTTTCACTTATCGTTTCACCACGGGAATAGACCGGTTCCATGAAATTATTCGTTTCGACGCGACCGACATTCTGACCAACACCAGTGAACTCGAATACGACATTATCCAGCGTTTGTATGGCCGTCGGCGCAATACCCGTCGTAAACCGGAATGCGAGTCTCCCTCTTCGGCTCCCTCGGCGGCATCCACCGACCGGACAGGAAGAACTCAGACCCATATTCCCGGTATGAGCGTTGCGCGCCCGCGCTGCGAGGACGAGAGCAATACCACGCGCGAACTGTTGACCTGGGAAGTGAAGCAGAAGTACTTCTACGACAGGTCGTTTGGCGGCGCGCTCGTGCAGGGCCGCCGCAACGTCTTTCTGACCACGGTCGATCTGACGGGCATCGCGTTCCTGGACACTCCGCGAAGCTGGAGCCCGGTGGTGAGCAAGTTGCGAGTGCAGACCTCGGCCAATACCGACGTGCAATGGCAGCTTGATTACGATTCCGTCCGGGGTCGCGTCAACTCCAGCGCTGTTTTCCTCGAATATCGCACTGGCGAGTACTTCTTCGGCGGCAGCCAGGTGTATTTCCATCAACCCGCCAACTCGGTTACGGTAACCTTCAGCGACGCACCGCTAGTCTTTAACCAGTTTCGCGGTCTGATCGGTTACGGACATCCCAATAAGCGAGGCTTTTCGGGAGGATTCAGCGCAAGCTTCGATCAGAACCGCGACTTTCTGCAGTACGTTGCGGCGCAGACCAGTTACAACAGTGACTGTTGTGGCTTGAGCTTCGAATACCGGCACATCGTGCTGCCTGGCGTGCGTAATGAAAATCAATATCGCTTTGCCTTTACGCTGGCGAACATCGGCACCTTTGGAAACATGCGCAAGCAGGAGAGGCTGTACTAAGAATCGAGTCGTTGTCTTTCCAGGCAGGGAAGAGGATCGCCCGGGTTGAAGGGCGGGGGAATCGCGCGCCGTTGAAGCTTCAACTATTGGGGAGCCCATTTCCCAGTGCAGAGCTGTGTCGATTTCTGTTACGCTGAACCGTTCCGATGACAAAGAAAATCATCCTGCTCGCCGTCTGCTGTTGTGTGCTCGCCCTGGGTGTAGGTTGCGCCGCGCCGGGCGCGCCTCAACCACCATCATTGCGCCTTGCTTTGGCGGTGGATAATCTGTCGGCTGTTCGCAAGGGCAATCGTGTCGTCCTCACCTGGTCGCCGCCCACGGAAACGACCGACCACCAGTTGATACGCTGGCCCACTACAACCCGCATCTGTCGCGTGCTCAACCAGTTTCCCGTAAACGCCTGCGGTGAGGTGGTGAAGGAGATCGATAGCGGTGACCTAGCCTCAGTAGCTCCGGGAGCGCGCCGTCCTGTAGTTTCGTTCGAGGACGTGCTGCCGAGTGCATTGATCTCCGCCCAGGAGCAGGCGACCTATGCGATTGAAGTGGTGAACCAGCGCGGGCGTTCCGCCGGACTCTCGAACCAGGTTCGCATTCCCCTGGCGCCGACTGCGCCTCCGCCCACCGGATTCCACATTAAGCTCGACGCTCAAGGACCGCTGCTTCTTTGGAACGCTTCATCCACCCCCCCGGCAGCTTCGGGAATATCGTATGGGCTCCGCATTTATCGGCGAACACGGGGAAAAGGCGAGTTTGGGATCATAAGCGAGCGGCCTTACCGTTCCGGCGAGAACGAAGTTCGCGACAGCAGTTTTGAGTGGGAGCAGGAGTACGATTACAAGCTTGCTCCCGTGACCGTGCTCACATTGCCTGGCCGACCCGCCGACGAAGTGGAGGGCGGTGATACCGAAGTTGTGCATCTTGTGGCACATGATGTTTTCCCGCCTGCCGTTCCCAGCGGGGCGCAAGCGGTTTTCAGCAGCGTAGGTCAAAAGCCGTTTATCGATCTCACCTGGGCGCCAAACACGGAGAGTGATCTGGCCGGATATGTCGTTTATCGCCGCACTGCCAGATCCGCATTTGTGGTCGTTTCAGGCGCTACACTGCTGAAAGCTCCGGCATGGCGCGATACTGACGTTCACCGCGGAGAGAAGTACTACTACACCGTCGTGGCCATCGACTTACGCGGTAATAGAAGCGCGCAATCGACACCGGCCGAAGAATCGGTGCCTTTGGAGGTTCGATGAAGTTTTGTCGTTTTCTTGGAATGGATGGATCCCGCTTTGGTCTCGTGGAGACTCGCGATGGGAAGGACTTTATCGTCAGCGAGCTGGGTAGCCCGCAAATGCAGGTCAGCGGGGCAGGTGTGCCGGAACAGATCGTGCTGCCCGAAATCGGCTCCGGAAAGGCGATCGAAGAACCGTTTCCCCTCGAAAGAGCCAAGCTGCTGATTCCGTTTCCGATTGTCAGCAAGATTATGTGTGTTGGACGCAATTATGCCGCGCACGTTCGCGAACTTGATCATGAGATGCCGGCCGAGCCGCTGATCTTCAGCAAACCACCCTCGGCGCTGCTCGCCCCGGGAGGCCAGATCATTCGGCCCAGGCTGAGCCAGCGCGTCGACTATGAGGGCGAACTCGGCGTCCTGATCGGGCGTCGTTGCCACAAAATGAAAGACGGCGAAAGCGCGAAGGATTACATTCTTGGCTACACCATCGTCAATGATGTGACGGCGCGCGACCTGCAGAACCGCGATGGCCAGTGGACGCGCAGCAAGGGCTTCGACACCTTCTGCCCCTTTGGCCCCATCATCAGCACCGAACTCGATCCGTGGAGCGGCGTTAAAGTACAGACCCGCGTTAATGGGGAGTTGCGCCAGGACGGTGACACCCGCGACATGATGTTCTCAATCGATCGCATCCTCCATCACATTTCGCAGTTCTGCACGCTGCTGCCCGGAGATCTAGTCGCTACCGGCACGCCGGAGGGCGTTGGTCCACTGCAACCTGGAGATGTCGTCGAGATTTCCGTCGAAGGCATCGGCACATTGCGCAACTCAGTGGTGAATGAGTAACTCAGCGCGGGCCTTCGCGGGCTCGCGCTTTACTGCCCTTCTGCAGCCAGCTCGGGTTTCGTAGTAAAGTTAAAAACGAGCGGCTTGCAGCATTCACCGGCCCACATTTTCCATGAACCTGTTTCGGATTTACGCGCTCACCGGCGCGATTGCGATCGGCGCCGCCAGCTCTCTGCTATGGGTCTGCAGACGCAGGAAAGACCCTGAACAGCGTGAGATTCTGCGCCGCCGACGCCTCAGCACGGAGGGCCGTATCACAGACGGGAACGTGGTCGACGTGCAGGAATTCGATTCCGATACTAATCACTCGGTGCAGTTGGTCGTCTACACCTACGATGTGGCCGGAGTTCAATACCAGTGCTCACAGGACGTCACTCACCTGCGCCAATTTCTTGATCTTCACTCCTGCCGTATCGGCGTTATCGCTAGCGTCAAGTACGATCCACGCAATCCTGCCGACTCGATTGTTGTCGCGGAGAACTGGTGTGGACTTCGTATCTAAGAATTCTTTGTTCATGGGCACAGCTTTTTTATCAGCACTTCGCATGAGTGACTGCCAATCTTTGTAGCAACGAACCTTCTGCCTTGCATTGCAATCCAACTCGTATTAAGAAACGTGACAAGCGTATCGGCGGTATGCATTCCGGGGCGAAAGCATACCGTTGAAAAGGATGGCAGCTATGGGAGAGATCAGCGACCGGCATCCGTTGCGTCTGCTTTTGTCGGAGCAGATCGCGCGGCACTTCGACCTCGAAGTGGGCCTGCGCGACGAAGAGATCTGGGACTACCTTACCAACCTGCTCACGGAATTCTGTGATGCACACAAGCTTTACGGATTGAAGAACGCGGAGGGCCGCTCGCTTGACGACGTAGGAGAGATGCTGCTTGAAAGTGACCCGATCTATGGGCCGGCAGCTTCGTTCGATCGCGAGCGCGAGGTACGCAAGCACATCGGAGACTTCACGTTATTTTTCAGCGGAATGTTTCCCGAGTCGGTCAACCGCTTCCGTCTGCGCCGCCAGAGGCTGGAGAATCTGATCGACTTCGTTCACGCCGGCAAGGAGAGCTACTTCATCGTCAGCCAGTTCGACCAAATGGAGTACCGGAAGGTCGCTCCACTTTTTGGACGCCTTTCGCGAAATTTTGAAACCTGCGTCTTCGGTCTGAACCTTGTCCACAAGGAGCTGATACAGATGCAGTACTCGCTGTACCGTCCTGAAGATCTGTTAATGTAACGACCAGCACCCGTTATTCCGTGCTTCGGCGATAGAAGCTCAACGAGCTTTCGCCCTGGTTCAGCAAGCGGTATCGCTTCAGGTTGCCTTCTCCGTCGCCCGGATCAAATCGCTTTTCATGTTCGGCAACCACGATTCCACCTTCGCGCAGCATCGTTCCTCCGGCTATCACGCGCAGGATCTCTCCATAAGTGCCGTGCAGGCGGTAAGGCGGATCGAGAAAACAAACGTCAAATTGTATTCCGGATTTATCCCACTCGCGCAGAGCTTCCGCTGCATCGCGCTCAGAGATGGTACCGGCTGCGAGGCCAAGAGATGCGAGGTTTTGACGCAGCACCTGCGCCGCTTTGCTGCTGGACTCGGCGAAATGTACCGAGCTCGCGCCACGGCTCAATGCCTCAATGCCTACGGAGCCGGTACCCGCAAACAAATCGGCCCAGGCGCGCGCTTCCACCATTCCAGCCGACGCCAGCACGTTGAACAGCGTCTCTTTGAGCCGGTCATAGGTAGGACGTGTCTCGATTCCCCCCAGGCTTTTCAATGTCCGGCTTCGAAACTTTCCAGCAATCACTCTCATTGGCTCTTCTATTACCTGCCCTCTGCCGTGTAGTGTATTAGTAAGGGTTTTGGCAACACCAGGCAAAATTGTATGAGACGTTGGTCCATTCCGGTTATAAACATTTTCGGCATCCGCTTCAGGGTGCATTTCAGCTTCCCGCTGATGTTCAGCTTGATCTGGATGATTGAAGCCGGACGGGGGCCACAAGCCGGTCTGCGCAGTTTCGTACTCATTCTGCTGGTGCTCTTTGCCGTGCTGATACATGAGCTTGGTCATGCCCTGACCGCAGCGCGCAATGGCATCCGCGTGCGCAGCGTTGTCTTGCTGCCCATCGCCGGAATCTCCATGCTTGACGAACAGGCGCAGCGCGGTTTGGACGCTCGCCGCGAGATCAGCATTTCGCTCGCGGGACCGCTCGTTAACCTTCTGCTCGCGGTCTGCATCGGGGCCACGATTCTCATTTTTCGGCCTGAGGTGCAGCTGTTCAGTTATCCCTGGCTCACGCCATTCAATCTTCCACGCAGCCTCGCCTGGTCGCAGTTTCTTGTCGCTTTGCTGAACCTGTTGCCCGCCTACCCGCTGGATGGCGGAAGAATTCTGCGGGCGCTGCTGGCGCGCAGTGGAGATCAGGTCACGGCCACCCGGCGCGCTGTTTCCGTGGGACAGTTTTTTTCCTTTGCGCTCTTCGCTCTCGGCGGAGTTGTTTTTATCGGCAACTCGAACAATCTCTGGCTCATGATGGCCGGAGTATTTCTTTTCGTCGCCGCTCAACTGGAAGACCGCAGCATGATTCTGCAGGCAGTGCTGGAACGTGTGCGCGTGAAAGACGTGATGATTACCGATTTCACAACGCTCTCCCCGTCCGATACTCTGGCTGATGCACTCCAGCGTTCTGCGGAACCAGCGCAGGAGGAGTTCCCCGTGGTGTGGGGTGTTGACATGGTCGGCGTGATCAGCCGTCAGCAGATGGCCCAGTCCATGGCGCAGGAAGGCAATGGCTACGTGCAGTCTGCAATGCGTCGCGAGTACCTCGTTGCAGCGCCGCAGGAGTCTCTGGCAGCAGTGCTGCGCCGCATCGGGCGCACAGGACTAGCGCTGATCCCTGTTGTTGAAGGTGATTACCTGATCGGAATTATTACCTTTCAGAACCTGATGCGAAAATTGAGTGCCCTCTCAATTCGGCGAGCCGCGCCGAATACCTCTGCTCCCAATGCTCCCGCTCCCCAGCAGTAGCGCCCGTGCCAGCGCTTTCTGAGCACTGAAGACGTGTAGCTAACGGTATAGTTCCTGCAGACACGTCAAGAACTCTGTCGTGAGTTCCAGATTGGGCATGACTTAATCATCAATTCAATCCGGTGCCTTCCCCAAAATAGTAAACAGTGATATTTAGGTCGAGCGACATGGGGATGCGTTCTGGTCGGCAATAGCCCGGTCGAACTGATCGGGTAGCTGAGTGCTCAAAGCCAATCTCTAACCAGCAGGGCTATTCATAGCCTCGGAGGTCTTATGTCTTCAAGCGGCAGAACTAATACTTCTTCCATGGCAAGGCACTCGAACGTCGCCTTTCTCGAACACGACAATCTTGAGCGGTATGGCACTTATCTCCGGCTGTTTTTTGAGGACAGGAGTCTCTCCAATCTTGAGGAGTTGGAATATGCGGGGCGGATCGCCCGCGCACTGAAGGAGAGAGGGGTGCGGCTTGGCGATCGCGTTCTCGCCGTGATTCCGAATTCTCCCGAGATGACGGCCAGTATTCAGGCAATCTGGACCATCGGCGCAGTAGTCGTGCCTGTGAGTCCGCAATGGTCTGTGCCGGAAATGGCGTACGCGCTGAACAATTCCGGAGCTTCAGTCGTCTTAACCATTCCTCCGCTTGCCCAGCGCATGTGCGAAGCATCCCAGGTGAGCATGGGATCGCAACGCCTGCTTTGTTTTGGCGAAACGAATGTTGCAGGATTTGAGAATATCGCGCCCGAAGTGGCCGACGGCATCTGGATCAGCACTCCAGAGGATCGCGCGCCTAGCGACGCGGCCATGCTGCTCTATACATCTGGAACGACCTCGCGTCCGAAGGGTGTCATCGTGACTCACGAAAATATTCCAGCCGCAATGGACTCCGTCCACAGTGTGAATCCTGCGTTGCCCCGCAAACCGATGCTGCACGTTCTCCCGTTGCACCACATATTTGGCGTACTTATGTATCAGCTTTCCAATCGGTGGGGCTTCAATTCGATATTGATGAACCGATTCGATCCTCTTGCGATTCTTCAGGCGATACCCCGACATAAGATCGGTTACGTACTGACGGTTCCCACGATGTTGGTTTACTTGTTGCATCATCCGGAGCGCGCTAAGTACGATTTTTCCAGCCTTTATCGCATCATCGCTGGCGGGTCGAGTTTGCCTGAGGCGCTGCGGTTGAGCTTCCAGCAGGCTTTTCGCTGCCGCGTTGACCAGGGCTACGGAATGTCGGAAACCGGCTTTATCTCCTGCTATGGGGATCACGAGACCTATCGCGCGGGTTCCTCGGGCTGGCCCTGCCCTGGGTTTGAGCTGAGTATCGTAGACGATCAGAACCGTCCGTTGCCTCCACTTAGCGTTGGCGAGATTTGCATAAAAGGCGCAAGTGTCACGCCGGGCTATTGGAACGACCCTGAATCTACTGGTAGTGCGTTCCGAGATAAGTGGTTCCACACCGGGGACGTAGGGTACGTGGATGCAGACGGATACATCTACATCACTGACCGAAAGAAGGACATCATCATCAAGGGTGGAGAAAATATTTCGCCACGCGAGATCGAGGAAATCATCTACCTCCATCCATCTGTTGCGGAAGCGGCAGTAGTTGCAGTCCCCGATCCCGATTTTGGTGAAGAAATCTGCGCGGTTGTCCAATTGCGCGAAGGGGCAACCGTAACCGAAAGCGAGATTCGAGAACACGGAGCGCGGTATATCAGCAAGTTCAAGGTGCCGGCTTACATCGTGTTCCAACCGGCGCTGCCGAAGAGCTCGACAGGCAAGATCCAGAAGCAGATACTCCGGGAGCAGTTGGCCAACTTGAAAGCTGCTTAAATGCTGTGTCTGGCGCTCTATGTTTGTGGCTAAAGGATTCCGAATGAGAGGAAGAATTAGCCTACGCGGTACGGTGCGGTATCAGCTGATGAGCGCGTCAATGCTGAGCAGATGCACCGCGGAGGTGTGTCTGCGACGCTTGCTCAAAGGGCCGCGAAGTCCGGAGTGGAATTTCGCGGCAGAGCTGGCCACGGAAATTCTGAAACGGCGGTTAATCTCTGCATTTGAATTGAATGATGTGAATGCAGCCCGGAGTTTTCTCGATTCAGTTGTACTTGAGACTGAACTAACTTCAAAGGTCAGTGTTTCGAATGTTGTGGAGGGCAATGTCAGGGGAAGCTGGTTTATTCCTAAAAACGCCAGCCAGGAGAAATTTATGCTGTACCTGCATGGCGGCGGATACTCGTTCTATCCGAAAGCCTCTTACCATGAGCTTATTGCGATGTTCGCGATCTCTGCAGACATCAAGACCTTCGTTTTGGACTATCGGTTGTCTCCCGAGCATAAGTTTCCGGCGCAATTGAACGATGCGGTCGACTCATACCGGTGGCTGCTGGGCAAGGGAATCGATCCAGCCCGACTGGTAGTCGCTGGGGATTCGGCGGGAGGTAATCTCACCTTGGCTTTGCTCCTATCGATTCGGGACTTGAAGCTGCCGCCTCCTGCCCTGGGGATTTGCCTTTCTCCAGCGACCGACTTCGGAGACGGTGCGGCGAGGCTACCGCAAGAGTCGGAGCTGGATTGGATCACCCAGCGCATGGCTTTGCAATGGGCAGATTGGTATTGTCCTCCCGCTGAAAGAGCAAACCCGCTTGTGTCTCCGGTGAACGCGGATCTGCGAGGCCTGCCCCCTATTTACATTCAAGCCGGGGGAGCTGAGAACCTGCTACCGAGCATTCAAGACTTCGTAGATAGGGCGAAGAGTCAGGGGGCCGACGTTGCTCTTGAAGTCTGGCCTGCGATGAATCACGTTTTCCAGGCGTTCGCTCCAGAAGTGCCTCAGAGTACCGCAGCCTTGCGGCGCATTCACGAAGTTATAGACGCAAGGCTTCGGACGACTGCAAATCCAACAGCCCCGCTATGAAGCGCTTCCGTTCGAGCGTTTCACGGCTTGGGCTTTGTCGATTGCTTTTTCGAGCAGTTCCCACGAATTGATCGCTTTGCGTGTTCCCTCTCTAGCCATGCTCGTGCTGAGCCGCTTCTCTGCCAAATCAAAGGTGTCCTCGGCGTCCATATGAGCGCGGTAAGCTTCGTCATCCGCTTCCTTCACATGTTTCGCCACATGCCTGATCTCCTGAGTAATGGTTGCCGTGTGGTTGCCCTTCTCTCCGGCTTGTCGCTCCGCGCTCTTTCCGGTTGAGCATAACTCAGCGTAGGCAGCTTTCATTTCAGCACTCCAGGAAGCCTTTACGCTTTTGTTGAATTGAGCAAGCGCCTCGTTCGCCTTGTCGGCTGCCTTCCTGACTCTCTTCTTCTCCGCAAGCCACTTCATGACCGACCAGTTCACAGCCTCTTGCATGAGCGCTACTGCTTCTTCCACTTCCTTGAGTCTCTCCATAAAACGCGGCTCCCCAGTAAATCCACGAAACATAACGCACAAATCCGCTACTGTCCAGCAGGACTGGAGACTTAAAACTACTCTGTTTGTTAGCTGAAAAAGGTGTAAGATTCCCTCCGCAAGAAAGGCCGCTGTGGTCGCGCCATTAAATCATAAGCCACGCCTCCGTAATACCGGACGCGGAGATCGGGAACCAATGAAAACGAAAGAAAGAACAGAGCGGATACGCATTCCTCGCCACGCGGAAAACGACTACACGCAGGAGAGTGCTGCCATCCGGAGAGAATTTGTAAAAGAGCATACTGGCGCGCATCTCTCTCATGTCGCGCAGTACTCATTTGATCCTGCTATTCTTCCGGGCAACATCGAAAATTTCACAGGCGTGGCCCAGGTTCCCCTCGGCATCGCAGGCCCTCTGGTTATCAACGGAGAACATGCAAACGGCGCATTCTATGTTCCCCTTGCAACAACCGAGGGGACGCTTGTGTCCAGCTATAACCGCGGTATGCGGTTATTAACAGAATGTGGAGGAGTGAGAACCACGGTCGTGGATGACGCCATGCAGCGCGCACCGGTATTCATCTTCAGCGATGCAATGCAGGCTCGAGATTTCGGTCTGTGGGTGCAAGAAAACATCGACCAGATTCGACAGAAAGCTGAATCCACGACAAGCGTTGGCAGGTTGCGCAATATTGAACAATTCGCTGTGGGGCCCTTGCGCTATCTTCGCTTCAATTACCTGACCGGCGATGCTGCAGGACAAAACATGTCGGGTAAAGCTACGTACGCAGCCTGCGAGTGGATCGCAAATAATCATCCTAAACATCCCACATACTTTCTTACGGGAAACACCGACACCGATAAGAAGCACTCTCACCTGAACATGCTCCTCGGGCGCGGAAAGCGGGTAGTCGCCGAGGCAGTACTCCGTGGCGATCTTCTGCAGGAGGTCATGCACATAACAGCCGCTGATCTCGCACACACCAGGGACGTTTTGATGGCGGGCGCATTCCTTGCTGGATCGTCCAATAATGGCGCGCATTCCGCGAATGCGCTAGCGGCGCTGTTTATCGCAACCGGGCAGGATGCGGCCAACATCGCGGAAGCTCACGCGGCAATAACCTACACGCGGCAACTGGAGAATGGCGATTTTTACTGGTCTATTACACTGCCTTCTCTAATTGTCGCAACCTATGGCGGAGGGACCGGGCTGGCAACACAACGGGAGTGCCTGGAGATGCTTGGCTGTTATGGCAAGGGCAAGGCAAAGAAGTTTGCGGAGATTTGCGCCGCTGTGGTGCTGGCCGGAGAGACCTCTCTTGTATCGGCCATTCTCCATGGCGACTGGGTTAGCGCGCATGAGAGGTTAGGGCGCAATCGTCCATAATCCATTAAGAAAAAAAGGTACAACTATGTCAGGTGCTCGTGCGACCGACTATCTTTCGACGATTGACGCATTATTCCTGTATCTTGAAAAGCCGGGGGCACCGCTCAACGTCGCCTCAATCAGTAATTTTGAGGGTTTGATTACACTTGACGAGTGCAGGAAGCACATTGCTTCAAAGATGCATCTGATGCCGAGATTTGCGCAGCGCGTAGTACACCCGCCGTTGGGCATCGGCATTCCAATGTGGCAATTCGATCCACACTTTGACATTCGTAATCACGTTCGCGAAATTACACTCGAGCATGGGACCGAGGCGGAGTGGAAGGCGGCGGCCTCGCGACTTCTAAGCTCACACCTGGATCGGGACCGGCCACTCTGGGACGTCACGCTGTTTCATGGGCTGAAGAATAATCGTACCGGCATTGTTGTGAGAACCCATCACTGTCTCGTCGATGGAGTTGCCGGTGTCGGGATGTTGAGATCTCTCCTGGATTCAAGCCCCACTCCAGAGCCAATCCCGACGCAAAAAAGTCATTTTGAACCGCCTCCACCGCCTTCTCTCGCAACAGTTCTGCTCGACGGCATTCTACGCACGTGCTTGACGGCAGCGAAATCGGTTCTTACTGCGGAATCGGAATTAGTGCGCATGGCCGAACAGGTAGCAGCTCCCGGGCCGAAGAAGCAGGGAACAGAGCAGCCTGCGGAAGTTGATTTGAAGATGCTGGGCGGAATTGCTCCGCTGAGCGACCTGGCCTGCAACCTGGTGGAACTTGCCCGCCCCGTTCAGCGCCTGCCTTTTAACACACTCTGTAAAGGACCGCAAAAATTCGAGTGGATCCACGTTTCGATGGAGGAGATAACGGCCGTGAAGCAGGCATGCGCGGGCACCGTGAATGACGTGGTGCTCACAACGATGACTGCTATGCTTCGGCGTTACGCGGAACATCACCGCTGGCCAGTAAGGGGACGGACGCTCAGGCTTGTGGCACCGGTCAATCTGCGCGGGGTAACCGAGACCAGCGACATGGGGAATCACATCACTTTCCTTCCTGTCGATATACCCTTTGGGGTTCGCGAGCCCAACAAGCTCTTCGCGTCCGTTAAGGAGAAGGTTGCGTCCTCACGAGGCGCTTACGCGGCTGAGCTGGTTGGTCTGGTGACAACCTTGCTTGGAACCGTTCCAGCACCTTTTCAGTCGTTGATCGGCACTGTTTTAAGTCAACTGCCCCTGAGCCTTTGTAACTCTATTTGCACCAACGTGCATGGGCCAAGGACTCCTCTGTACCTGCGCGGCCACAGGATGCTTGCGAGCTATCCGTACGTTCCCATTGGAGGTGAGATGGGGATGAACTGCGCGGTGCTGAGTTATGATGGAACTCTGTTTGTAGGTTTTACCGGAGATGCGCGCGCTATTCCGGATCTCGAACTGCTGCCGTTATTCTTCCAGGAAAGTTTTGCAGAACTTAAGAAAGCGGTTGGCATAGATACTCCGAAACCAAAGGCGCCTCGAGTAAAACGAAAAGTGGCAAGACAGCGCAAGGCAGAGCCAGCGCACAGGATTTCCGAAGTGGCCCCGGAGACAACCGCCGCGGCCCTCGCAGCGGCTAGGCAGGCCGAGGAGGCTTCACTTCAGCGTGAATCAGCCTAATTCGGCGTTTCCTGGCTAGTAGGTGGAGTTGATGGCTCAGAAGATTCTGGACAATCCGGCGGAAGCCCCTCTAACGAAATGGCACGAATCGTTAGTAGGCGTCGATCTCCTGTTGCTGTTTGCCTCGCCCGTTTACTACAGCGTTGGCGTGCCGCGCGGCGATGGCTCTGCTGTGATCATGATTCCCGGGTTTATGCATGGCGATGTCTATCTCATGATCCTGTACGCGTGGCTGAGCCGCGTGGGGTATCGTCCGTACTATTCGGGAATCGATCTCAATGCGGAGTGCCCGGACTTGCTGATCAAGTCTCAATTGAACCAACTGATTGACGAGGCGAAGGAAGCGACAGGGAGCAGAGTTCATCTGATTGGGCACAGTCTGGGCGGTATCATCGCGCGTTCACTCGCCATTCAAAGACCCAGGTCGGTGGCGTCGGTCATTACCCTGGGTTCTCCGCTCCGGGGTGCTCCGTTGCATCCCAGCATTCTGCGCGAAACAGAGGTCGTCCGCCGATTCATTCAGCAAAAGCACGGGGTGAAAGTCCCCAAAGAGTGTTACACCGTGAGTTGCACGTGCGACTTCATGAGATCGCTTCGCAGACGCGTTCCCAAGAGCGTTTTACAGACGGCGATTTTTACTCGGTGCGACGGAGTTGTGGATTGGCGTGCTTGCAGGACCGGAAACCAGGAGGTAGACGTGGAAGTCCACGGCACCCATGCAGGTCTGGCCTTTAACCCCGAAGTCTATTCGCAGATCGGCATCCGCCTGGCGCGACGGCACTGATCATCAATCCTCGGTTCGGGATTGAGCTGGCTTGCGTTTTTGGGAGCGCTGCCCACTTTGCTTTCCCGCTTGCTTCATGGTGGCTTCCAGCTCTGCCAATCGCTCTCTGAGCTGTTCCAGTTCACTTGTCTCCGGCTTCTCCTGTTCGGCAGAGCGCTTGACGAACTTGTTCATCATCGACAAGGGAGACAGCGCCGCCGATTGCACCTCGGACAAGCCGCCCTTGATAGCGTTCTGGAGTTTCTGGTAGGTGTCAAACGCGGATTTCAGATACCACATAATGAATTCCTGGCCGACGTGGTCCGACGCGACGACGAGCTGGCGGAGCAGTTCGAGCGGCAATCCTGCTGGCTGATCCTTCGCGTTCTCCACAATGATCTGGGTGAGGGTGACGCGGGTGAGATCCTCTCCGGTTTTCGCGTCCACTACCTGCACTTCTGTCCCATTTCGGACCAGCGCAGCAATTTCTTCCAGATTGATGTATCGGCTCGCGGAAGTGTCATATAATCTTCGGTTTCCGTACTTTTTGATGATGACTTTAGCCGATTCCAATGGCGTCCCTCCTGTTGCAGTGCAATAAATATTTGTCCGGGCGTTGACATAATCCCTAATAAATACTAACATGCACCGCGGTGCTGCGGTGCAGCAATGGAGGGTAATATGACAACAGAAATGAATCGGTCAGATGAGCGGCCGTCTTCCTTCGTCTCCCTGCTGTCCGGGTGGGTGCAGCAAGGCGTTGAGAGTTTCTTTGCGACACAGCGTATTCTCGTCGATCTGGCCATGCGGCAGAATACGAACGCGATGAAGACAATCCGCGAGGAGCTTTCCTTTTCTGAAAAGTCGAAAGATAGACCACAGAATATCCTCGTCGAAATGGCAGTGGAAGGGACGGCAAACTACATTGAGGCGCAGCGAATTCTGCTCGACCTGGCTCAGAAACAGAACCACATTGTGCTGAACGGAGTGAAAGAGCGCGTCGAGGATTATGGGACGGCGGTGACGGTAGCGAATGTTGTTCGCGAGGGCATCGACACGTTTATTGAAATGCAGCACAATTTCCTGACCTTAGCGAGCAAGCGGACGCAGGGCTGGCTTAAGAGCTCGGAAGGCAAGGGAAAAGCGAACTTTAACCTGATCACACTCGCAGGCGAAGCAATGGAGGAGTTCGTTGCGTCGCAAAAGAAGTTCCTGGATGTAATTTCCGACGAGATGGGCAAGTCCGACGGCAAGAAGGAACATGCCGCAAAGAAGGCGGAGAAAACCGAACTGGTTGATCTCGCCCGTGATGCTGCGAATTCCTTCATTGACGCCCAAAAGAAGTTGCTGGATCTCGCCGGACAGCAGGTAAACGTCAACATGCAGGCCGCCAGCCGGGTGATGGATTACAGGATGCCGCTACGGTTTATGCCAGTGGCAGACGTGGCCGGTGAGGGCGTAAAGAGCTTCGTCGACGCCGAAAAGGCCCTTGTGGATTCGTTCATGAAAGCGCGAACTCGCCCGAAGGAGACTGCTGCCAAGGCGACGCCTCACCACGCGAAGAAAACCGTGAGAAGCCGGGCGAAAGTTCGGCGGACTCACGCGAAGGCAGCTAAAGCTTGATTTTCGCAGGGCGAACAGACCTTTGAACCAGCTGCTTTTTCCGGCATGCCGAGCTCCCCTGCCCGGCATGTCGGCTTTGTTTGCGGCGGGCAGCAATCACGCCAGAGCAGCCTGGTTGCAGTCAACAATTGTGGGCGTCTGGCGCATCCAACATTAAGCGACAATGATCTCCGACACTCACTGGTGGGCGGCCAGGGCGCCACGATCAATTTGAGAACCGGACCGAAATAACGCCCCTATGTCCCAGCGATCTACTAAGCCTCGGAAAAGCGTGAAAGATCCGAATCTCCATATCGCGGATCAGGAGGAAGCTTCTGTCACGATCTGGAAGGAGGTTTTATTTGGGGCGGATCTCCTTCTCCTGCTGACCTCGCCCGTCTATTACGGATTGGGAATTCCTCACGGCGATAACTCCGGTGTTGTGATAATCCCAGGTTTCCTCGGCAGCGATCATTATCTTGGCCAATTGCGCTCGTGGATCGCGCGCATCGGATATCGGCCTTATGTTTCCGGCATAGGTTTGAATGCAGAATGTCCCAACCTTCTGATTCAGCGCCATCTCAATGCAACATTGGAAACGGCCCTGACCGAAACAGGTGGAAAGATTCATCTGATCGGCCACAGTCTGGGAGGGATAATCGCCCGCTCGGTTGCTGGCCAGCGGCCGGACGACATAGCTTCTGTCATCACGCTCGGCTCACCATTCCGGGGAACAATTGCGCATCGCAGCATATTGCGAGCTGCCGAAGTGGTGCGGCGCCAAATACTGGAAGAGCACGGACCAGAGGTTCTTCCGCAGTGCTACACAGCCCACTGTACTTGTAACTTCCTTCAGTCGCTGCGGCGGAAGGTGCCGGATTCGGTAATGGAGACCGCAATTTACACGCTCGACGATGGAGTCGTCGATTCACGTTTCTGCCGAACTGGTCATCCAGATAAGGACTTTCAGGTTCCGGGAACGCACATTGGACTCACTTTTAACTCAACTGCCTACGGTGTTATAGCCAAGCGTCTGGCCGAGGCATGCAAGCGCGGGTAAATTTGCCCCGATTCAATGCGGACACGGTTGTTTCACCGCGAATGTCTCACAATGCAAAGTGCGATCCCGGCTTGACCACCTTGCCTGTCTGCGTATGATTGAGGGATGAGCATTACTTCACGGGTTCAGAGCGATATTGTCGAGTCGATGAAGTCGCGGCAGGAGCTGCGCCTCTCGACTCTGCGCATGGTCAAAGCGGCACTCAAAAACAAGGAAATCGATAAGCGCGAGCCGCTCGACGAGAAGGAAGAGATGCAGGTACTCTCTACCCTGATCAAGCAGCGCTGCGACGCCGCCGACGCTTTTACCAAAGGCAACCGCCCCGAGATGGCGGCCAAGGAAATGGAAGAAATCGCCTTCATCGAAGGATATCTTCCCAAGGCCGTAGGCCAATCAGAGATCGCAGCTGCGGTGCAGTCGGTCATCGCCGAGATGGGCTCACCCACGATGAAGGACATGGGAACCGTCATGAAGAATGTGATGGCCAAGTTCGCCGGAGGCCGGGTTGATGGAAAGCTGGTAAGCGAAGCCGTCAAGAAGGCGCTCGCAGGCTGAGATTTCCGGTTCGCTTGTTTCAAAGAGTAAAGCGCGAGCACACCGGCCCGCGCTTTGCTTTTCTAAGCTCACTGTTTTTTCTACCGTGCCCGGCGGACAACAACAAAGACTCCGTCGGGAAACTTCTCGCCGGTGAATTCCACCACGCCATCGCGCACAAAGCCGCGTAGTTCCTTGATCTCCTCGCGCTCCACTGGAGGTTTTGCGTAAGCGTTTGCACTGGAGGTGCTGGCGCGTCCCATGCCGCGATCCATTGCGGCATTCGCTAAACGGTCTGCGTCTTTGTTCAAGTGCCGCAACACGTGACGGATCTCAAAGCGATCCAGTTTCCGGATCAGCGCCTTCGCTTCACCGTAAATGGAGAGCAGCGCCTCGCTGCGAACCTTGTACTGGCCCTTCATCTGCTTCACCAACAACTCGGAATCGCTGATTATTTTGACTGTGCCGTAGTCGTGCTCCACCGCGTATTCAAGTGCCGCGATCAGCCCTGAGTATTCGGCAAAATTGTTGGTTTGAACACCGATAAATTCGCTCAGCTCGGCCACGCGCTTGCCTTCGCTGTCGGTAATGTATGCACCATATCCGGCTGGCCCCGGATTGCCGCGCGAGCCGCCGTCAATGTGGGCCACCATCACCTTGCTGCGTGCGCCGATGACATTGTCATGCTCGTCGCCGAATAGACCGCCTGTTTTTCCATATGACATAGCGCGAGTTTATCGCAAAGGAGGATGCGGAGAAGTTGAGGAAAACAGCGAAGCCAACTTGTTTAAGCCTATATTCAGGGCGTCTGTACCCGTTTCGAGTTTGTCGGATACCTCGCGATTTTTCGGCAGGTATCGCCCTTTCCTTCGCAGAAAGGCTCCCACTCAGGCCAGCGGAGAGATTGAACGGAGCACCTCAGTTGGCTCCTGCGTTTGCGACGGAGTGCCCTTTTTCATCGACACGCGCCTACATCCGTAAACTGCCCGCTTGCTGCCATCTCTCCCAGGGATGTTCCGCAGGCGATCACGCTCTGATTCAATGCGTTGCCGTTCAGCGCATTGCCACCGATATAGGTTGACTCTGCCCGTTTCGCCAGGAAACCATCACTCAGTTGCTTCATCATCTGAAACTCATTCGTGAGCATCTGAGCCGCATTCTGATCCGCGTCGGTCGTTGCCGCCACCTGCGCGAGCCGCAGATTCTTCGACGCTGCCATTTCATGCGGCCCCAGCACCTCCCGGGTTATCGGAAACTGATTCTCGACAGCAGTTGTCAGCGCGCTATGCCATTCGCGAAGTGTGCTCATCTCCTCGATTGCCGCGCGCAAGAAATCCCTGGATAATGCAACTTTCTCCTCAGTGGCCGCCTTGTCGCTTGCTGTCAGCGACAAGGTTATCTGAGTTCCACGAAAGCTCAGGGACCCGCTCACCAACTGCGCCAAGGCTTCGATTTCCACGTAATTCTTTCCGTTGATTTGTGTCACCGGGATGGCGCCGGTATGCCCGCTCACCGCTAGGCTCTTAAGCTTTACCTGTGACATCGCAAGCACGGCCACGATGATCGCCAACACCACGACCCACCACACCTTTCGCATGATCTTCCTCCAGTTGAAACGCAGAAAATTGTACTGCCGATTGAGATTACGGTGAAATAGACGTGCCGTGAATCAGACGATCAGTGGCAATACTAGGGTTTCCGTTCGGCTCTCCCGAAACGGGAACTGGACGGGGCTATACGACATGAGCGCATCTTACCGCCCTTCTTCCAGCCGGAAGGCGAGGATCTTGGGCAGCCCGGCTTGCAGGATGCGTTCCTGTGCGCGAGCAATGTCGTAGGGTACGCGATAGAAGCGTACCTCGTGTTTTGTGCTGTCGTAGAGGGCGAAAGCCGCACGCCGGTCATAGTCGCGAGGCTGGCCTATCGAACCTGGGTTAACAAGATATTTCAGGGTGGGATCTAGCCTGAGGTGCGAGATATGCGCGCCGGTCGTGCTTCTCAGCGGATCCCCCTCCAGTGCGGCGGTTCGCAGCCCACGCCGTGCGAATGCTCCCTGAACGTGGGTGTGTCCGAAAAAAGTAAGGTGAAAAGGGGAACTTTCCAGCGCCGCGTCCGCACTGAACTCCGAGGTGATGTACTCATCTTCATCGAGCGGCGAGCCGTGAACGAACTGCACGTCCTTCCACCTTTTGTCGCAAAGTGGACCGCTGGGAAGCGCGCGCAGCCAGTCCAAATTGATGGCGGTAAGCTCGCGGCGGGTCCATTCGACGGCTTCGGCCGCTACGGGATTGAAATCGGTGGTGTCTTCCAGCCCGCAGCAGCAGCGGTCGTGGTTGCCCCGCACGCTGATGGGGTTCATGCTGCGAACTATTTCGATTACCTGGTTAGGGCTCGCGCCGTATCCAACTACATCGCCCAGGTTGGCAACCCCGTCGTGCTCTGGAGCTGCGTTCAGGCACGCTTCCAGAGCTTCCAGATTTCCGTGAATGTCGCTCAGCAAAAGTAGACGCACGCAGGCGATTATAGAGTATAGATGTTTCCCGCCTTGCAGAAAGCCCTCCGCAGAGAGTTACAGTATCAACATGCGTTCTAACTCCCCGCTCGCACTCTGTCTCTTAGCAGTCCTGGTCACGCTGGCGTCGCCTCTGTTCGCGCAGGGGGCGGCACCGCCTGCTGGACCGACGCTTGCCGATCCGGCGGCCTATGTGGCGCGTCAGTTCGGGCCTAAGTTTAAGCTGGACCCAAAGGTTCCACCCATGTTCGGCGATCTCGATGGCGACGGCAAGGAGGATTTGGTGCTGGTTGGCAGCAGCAGCACGCCCCTGCTCTCAGCGCAGGAGTTTGGTTTCAAGGTCGAGGACCCCTATCACGCCTACTATGGCACCGGAGATCCGCGAATCACCTCACAATTCACGCTGCATTTCGATGGCTCTGAACGCTGCTTCCTGATTGCATTTGGATGGCGTCTCCCGTCCCCTCCAAAGCACAGAGGCGTCTCCAAGTTCGTCCTCATCAATACGCCTTTTGAAAGCGCCAGCATCGTGAATCTTCGCCGCAAAAAAAAGAACATTCATGCAATTGAGACGATTGACCGCACCACGCTCCATTCCCTCGTCTTCTGGAATGGCAGGCGCTGGCGCTGGAGCGCGCAAGGCATGGACGGGGACTCAAACTTCTTCTCAAGTACTGCGAATTGATTGTGATGGCGAAGTAATTCGATGGCCCTGAGCTGTCCTCTCTGGCTATAATGTCCGTTTATGAACATTGAGCAGAAACTTGCGAAGCTGAAACAGCGCGACGAACTCGCCGAAGCAGGCGGTGGCGAGGAACGGCGTGCACGCGAACACAAACTGGGCAAGATGACCGCCCGCGAACGCATCAATTTTCTTCTTGATGAAGGCAGCTTCGAGGAAACAGATAAGTTCGTGACCCATCGCACCACCGAGTTCGGCATGGGCGATCAGGTTGTCCTTGGCGACGGGTTTGTTACCGGCTATGGACGCATTGAAGGCCGCCTGGTTTTCGTTTTCGCCCAGGACTTCACAGTGTTCGGGGGCTCACTCTCGGAGACGAATGCCGCCAAGATCGTCAAGATCATGGACCAGGCAGCCCGCGTCGGCGCGCCGGTAATCGGCCTCAATGACTCGGGTGGTGCGCGCATTCAGGAGGGCGTGCGGTCGCTGGCGGGCTATGCCGATATTTTCCTGCGCAATGTTCTTTCCTCCGGAGTGGTTCCGCAGATCTCCGCAATCATGGGACCCTGCGCCGGCGGCGCGGTTTACTCTCCGTCTATCACCGACTTCATACTCATGGTGAATCGGACCTCCTACATGTTTATTACCGGCCCCGACGTCATCAAGGCCGTTACCCATGAAGACGTCAGCAAAGACGAACTCGGGGGAGCCGCAACGCACAACACGAAGTCCGGTGTCGCGCACTTTCTTGCCCACGACGATGCCGAGTGTCTTTCCATGGTCCGCGAACTCCTCAGCTTCATTCCGTCGAACAATTTGGAGGAGCCGCCGCGCAAGCCGACACACGACCCCGTTGACCGCTTCGACGAGAGACTGGATACCGTTGTTCCTTCCGAAAGCAATCTGCCTTACGACATCAAGGATGTCATTACACGCGTGGTCGATGACGGGTATTTCTTTGAGGTGCAGGAACACTACGCGAAAAACATTGTGATCGGTTTCGCCCACTTTAACGGCCGGTCCGTCGGCATCGTAGCTAACCAGCCCAATTTTCTCGCGGGTGTTCTGGACATCAATTCCTCGATCAAGGCTGCACGCTTCGTGCGTTTCTGCGATTGCTTCAACATTCCGCTCGTGACTTTCGAGGATGTCCCCGGGTTCCTTCCCGGAATTCAGCAGGAGTATGGCGGGATTATCACGCACGGCGCCAAGCTCCTATACGCCTTTGCCGAGGCCACGGTTCCCAAGGTCACCATCATCACCCGTAAGGCTTACGGTGGTGCGTACTGCGTGATGAGTTCCAAGCACATCCGCGCGGACGTGAATTACGCATGGCCTACAGCCGAAATCGCCGTCATGGGTCCGGAAGGCGCGGTGAACATCGTCTATCGCCGCGAACTCGACCGTGCTGCAAAAGAGGGCGTGGATGGACTCACGGGTGAAGCCGCTTTCAATAAAGTGCGGGCCCAAAAGATCGAAGAGTTCCGCGAGAGTTTTGCCAATCCCTATGTCGCTGCTGAACGCGGCTACATCGATGGCGTAATCCGCCCCCGCGACACGCGCAAGAAGATCATTCAGGCTCTTGAAATGCTTGACGGGAAACGCGATAAGAATCCCTGGAAGAAACACGGCAATATTCCGCTGTAATCAATTAGCCAGAATATAGACGCCCCACTTGTGCATATCCCGGCAGAAGTGGGGTTTTGAATTCACCGCAACAGCCAGCACCGCTTTCTGATCTCTTCACCCCGCACTGTACTATTATTTGCGTATGCACACCTTGCCCCTTCCATTGGCGGCGTTCTTTGCTGGAGTGCTTTCATTCCTTTCACCCTGCGTGTTGCCCCTGGTGCCTGGCTACATCTCTCTGGTCTCGGGTGCCAGCGTGGAAGCGCTGCAGACGGCTGATCGCAGACTCCTGCGCACGGTCATGCTGAACTCGCTTTGCTTCATTGTGGGCTTCAGCGTGGTATTCATTTCCCTGGGTGCGGTGGCCACCAGCGTTGGACAGCTCACCCATCAGTATCACCGACCGCTGGCGATATTCGCAGGTGTGGTCATTGTCATTTTCGGTCTGCACCTCACCGGCATCTTCAAGATCAACGCGCTCTATTCGGACAAGCGCTTGCATAGCGTTCAGGGTGGTTCCAGTCCGCTCGGCTCTTTCCTTATCGGCTTTGCATTCGCCTTTGGCTGGACTCCGTGCATAGGCCCGATCCTTGCGGGAATCCTTCTGCTGGCAGGGTCGCAGGACACGGTACTCAAGGGAGTTTTACTGCTGGCTGTTTACTCGGCCGGCTTAGCGGTTCCGTTCCTGCTCACTTCGCTCGGCGTTAATCGCTTTCTCGGCTTCTATGCCCGTTTCCGCCGCCACTTGCACGCGGTGGAGGTTTTAAGCGGTGTGCTGCTGATTGTCTTCGGCTTGTTAATCGCTCTGGGACGGTTCAGCATGTTGTCCGGGTATCTCGGGTTCCTGAATCGCTTCTCCTTGTAGAGCATCTGAACTGGAAGCAATAGGAGTGTCTGTCGTGAAGCGCAAAGCAATCATTTTGGCCCTGATGGTGGTCGTCGTCGCGGGTTTATTGTTTTTGGCGAAATTTCAGGGAAGCCTTCCGGTTGGAAGCGGTCACACGGCGGCAGCGGCCATAACAGGTAACAGTGCGCCGGACTTTGTCCTTACCGATCTCCAGGGCCGCTCCCTGAAACTCAGCGACTTGCGAGGCAAGGCCGTGGTGCTGAATTTCTGGGCTACGTGGTGCCCGCCCTGCAAGGAGGAGATTCCCTGGTTCGTCGAACTCCAGAAGCGCTACGGATCGCAGGGACTACAGATCGTCGGGATTTCGATGGATGACGGCGACCAGAAGGATGTGGAAAGGTTTGCAGCCGAGAACTCCATCAATTACCCGATCCTGTTCGCCAAGGATAAGGTTGCAGAGCAGTACGGCGGCATCGAGTTTCTGCCAACTACGTTCTACATAGACCGTAACGGAGTTGTGATGGATCGCGTCTACGGGCAGACGGGCCGCTATGAAATCGAGCGGAATGTAAAGCGCGTTATCGCCTCGGCGAGCGGGCCGCGCTCCTGATATATGAAATTTCGATAAACTAGAGCTGTAGCCATGAAGCTCTCTCATTATGTTGTGGGCATTTTTGCCGTCCTGATTCTCTCGGCCACGGCTCTGGCCCAGGGCTCTTCACCACTGGTCACCGTACAGCCAATCGACACCATCGTGGTTGCACGGGGTGGGAAGGCTCCGCTCAACATCATGCTCCGGATAAACAAGGGCTTTCACATCAACTCCAATAAGCCCAACAATGAATTCTTTATGCCCACGACGGTCCACCTCAACCCTCCGGAAGGGATCATGATAGTGAACGTCCACTACCCGGTTGGGGAACAGCTGGCGCTGCCTTTTATGGGCAATGAGAAGCTCAGCGCTTACTCAGGAATTTTCGAAATTAAAGCTGAAGTGCGTGTTCCGAAGTCTGCTGCGCTTGGTACGTTGCGCGTTCACGGCGATGTGAAATATCAGGCTTGCGATAATCGTCAGTGCTTTCCGCCAAAGACAACGCCTCTGGAGTTCGACGTCACGGTCGTAAAATCCACCTCTACTTCCGCAAGCCCGCGAATTCGTTAGCATTAAAGCTCAATGCGCGTTCCCAGCAGCTTTAGGAATTCTGCCAGCCACGCCGGATGTGCCGGCCATGCCGGAGCGGTCACAAGATTTCCATCCACGAACGCGGCGTCTATCTTGATGTCTGCATAAGTTCCGCCGCAGTTTGTGACCTCTGGACTTACCGCGGGATAGCAACTGCATTTTCTGCCTTTGAGCAGGCCTGCTGCCGAAAGGATCTGCGCGCCATGGCAGATCGAAGCAATCGGCTTCTTTGCACCGTCAAAGTGGCGGACAACTTCCAGCACACGCGGGTTCAGGCGCAGATACTCCGGCGCGCGTCCGCCCGGAATCACCAGCGCGTCGTAGTTTTCCGGCTTCAGGCTGTCAAAATCCGCGTTCAGCGAAAAATTGTGTCCGCGTTTTTCGCTGTACGTTTGGTCGCCTTCAAAATCGTGTATCGATGTCCGTACACTCTCCCCAGCTTTCTTTCCTGGGCAGGCGGCATGGACCGTGTGGCCCAGCATCGACAGCGCCTGGAAGGGCACCATGGCTTCGTAATCTTCCACATAATCGCCAACCAGCATCAGGATGTTTTTCTTTGCCACGATTTTTTCACCTCACCGTTTCAGAATCTACTGCGGTGTCGAATAGATTAGTTCCGCACGTGAGAGGATAGCAAAGATTTTGCGGCGGTTCTGAATCACAGTGTTCCGCGCTCCTCTGCTAAGATTTACGCCATGGAGCAACCGTCAATTTCAGGCAAAGTGCGAGTGCGCTTTGCCCCATCGCCCACCGGTCAGGTTCATGTAGGAAACGCGCGTACCGCGCTCTTTAATTGGCTCTTTGCCCGCCAGCAGGGTGGCACGTTCATTCTGCGCATTGAAGACACTGATCTCGACCGCAGTGAGGCGCGTTACGAAACTCAGCTTATCGAAGACTTGAAATGGCTCGGCCTCGACTGGGATGAAGGGCCCGACGTAGGTGGCCCTTATCCGCCTTATCGCCAAAGCGACAAGTGGCAGGTGTACCAGGACTATGCCGAGCGCCTGGTGAGCGAAGGGAAGGCTTACCGCTGTTTTTGTACGCAGGAGGAACTGGAACGCCAGCGCGAGGAGGCATTGCAGCAGCATCTCCAGCCTAATTATCCCGGCACTTGCCGCAATCTTGCGCCCGAGGAAGTCGAGCGTCGGCGTGCTGCCGGTGAACCTTGCGCGATCCGCCTGAAGATTCCCGAGAGGCCTATTCGCTTCCATGACATGGTACGGGGCTGGGTCGAGTTCTCAAACGAAGTTGTCAGCGATCTCATCATCATTCGCTCCACCGGTGTTCCCGTCTACAACTATGTGGTGGTGATCGATGACGCGGAGATGAAGATCACGCACGTAATTCGTGGGGATGATCATCTCTCAAACACGCCGAAGCAGGTTGCGCTTTATGAAGCTCTTGGCTGGGAGGTGCCGGAGTTTGCGCATCTTTCAACGATTCTCGGCCCTGACAAGGAGCGCCTCTCGAAGCGTCACGGCGCGACTTCGCTCGCAAATTTCCGCGACATGGGCGTACTTCCCGAGGCGCTGATGAACTACATGGCTCTGCTGGGCTGGGCTCCCACCGGAGGCGATCGCGAGATTTTTTCGCCGATCGAGCTTGTGGAGGAATTTGATCTAACACGGGTCACGCCTTCGTCGGCGGTTTTCGATTTCGAAAAGCTCTACTGGCTCAATCGCCACTACATCAAAGTAGGTGTTCCTGAGCGCATTGCAGAGATAGCCGAACCTTTCTGCCTGCGTGCTCTTGGAATCGATAAGCCTACGTCCGACGTCAGGACCTGGCTTGCGCATGTAACTGCCGCATTGGCGTCTTCGGTGAACAAACTGGATGAGTTGCCCGAGCGAGCCGCATCCATTTTTCACTTCGATCCGGCTGCGGCCATCGCTGCGCCGGAGAATGCCGAAGTTCTGAATACGACCTCTGCGCGGGCGGTGGTCTACATCTTCGTTGCCAAGATTCTGGCCGAGTCGGAACCGATTTCAGCAGACCGTTTCAAGTCACTGATCAAAGAGGTGCAGAAAGAAACCAAGATAAAAGGTCCTGCGCTTTTCCATCCGATTCGTATTTTGCTTACGGGCGCGCAATCCGGGCCAGAATTCGACAAGCTGGTACCGTTGATGGAAGAAGGCTCCAGGCTTGAGCTGCCTAAACCAATCCTCAGTGTGAAACAGCGTGTAGTGGCCTTTGAAGCGCTTCAAAGCTGATTAAGCCCGAATGCAAAAGCGTCGCGCAAATTACGCGACGCTTTTAACATTGCTCGGAATCATGCCACTCTTCTGTACTGGTCACGCAGCGCCCGGACCCGCTGGTGCGTGGCAAATACGCTTTCCGCTTGCCTCTCTATCACCGTCTTGACATCAAGCGGAAGTGGGGAACGCAGAGCTTCCTGGTAGTCTTTCTTTGCCTGGTCTTCTCCGCTCTCTACGGATTCAAGGATGCTGGTGTCACCGCCTCCAAATTTTTGTTTTAGGTCAAACCATGCGCGTTGGATCTTGTTGCTGACGCTGGGGCCGCGGTTGGGATCAGCCTCGCCGAGGCGCTGCGCCATGCTCTCCAGTTCTCCTGAGAACTTTGCTCGCTCAAGTGACTGACTTAAAAAGAACTCCTTTAATCCTGGATTTGAGGTATGCTCGGCAGCGTCGCGGTATCCAGCCTGTCCGTCGCGACAGGTTTCAATCAGTTTGTCGATGATATCGAGGGTGTCGTCAGCCATGTCTCTGCTCATCCTTTCGTGCTTTCGCGTTGATTAACCATCTTGATGGCGGATACTGCACCGGGTTTGCCAGTTCAGTTCTCGAATCTGTAGTTCAATATCGTTATGAGCAAAACGAACGCCTGCCGCATACTGGATTCACTCGGCATCCACTATGAGTTGCATGAATATGAAGTTGACCCTGACGATCTCTCAGCAGAAAACGTTGCTGCAAAGATTGGCCTGCCGCCCGAGCAGGTCTTCAAGACCTTAGCCGTGAAGGGTGACCGCAACGGAGTGGTTGTCGCAGTGATTCCGGGAAATTATGAACTCGACTTCAAGGCTCTCGCGCATTACACGGGCGACCGCAAGATGGAGATGGTTCCGCTGAAAGAAGTGCAGCATGTCACCGGTTACATTCGGGGCGGGGTTACTGCGCTTGGAATGAAGAAGGATTTTCCCGTGATCGTCGACGAGACTATAGAGCTGTGGGATTCCGTCAGCGTTTCGGCGGGACAGCGCGGATTGCAAATTGTTATAGCGCCTGCGGATTATCTGCGGGCAACGCGCGCAGAGGTGGGAGAGATTTCGCGCGAGAAATAACAGGGAAGAACACGCAATCCAAAGCAAGTCCGCGAATGCAAGGGAAGAAGAGAGCTTGATGCGCCTCCGAAACAGTTTCGAACGCGCATCCGCAATCTTTGCTGTGCTCGTAAAGCTGTGCTCATGGAAACTACCGGCTAGTCAGTTGGGGAGTTCGAGCCCGGTGCCCAATAAACGTCAGGGTAGCTTGAGGCTCGCACTTATGGCTCAGATAGTGCTCGGCATCGCGGCACATCAATCGGCAGGTGTGGCACCTGAGTGGGCCTTTCACTTTCGCAGCAGATTTGGCATCTTTCCATTTGATTAAAGCCATTGTCAAAATCTCCTTAGGAAGCGTTAACGGAATCGCTGTGCTTATTAGTCTTGAGGAGCCCGCGTGCACCACAGCGTTCCTTTTGCCTTGTTTAGAGCACGTTGCTGCCCACAAGGAGAGGATTTAAAACTATAGACTTAGCTTGTGCCTGTGGATAATTCCAATTACCTCTCGCCCCCAGACGTGACTTAATTACACGAATGAAAATTCAGCATAGGGCCAATCACCTTATCGTCCCACAACGGGAAATCCAAAAAACACGGCCGATGATGTTGCATAAGTCGCTCGGGTTATCAACTGGGCGCTCTGTATATTACCGAAATGCATATACATCAATTTGGGTCTGAGATGTTTCGAGATATACAGCCTGTGCAATAAAAATGCAGCTATTCGCAAGTCCTTCCGCCGAGTTTGCTGAGTATGAAACGGCTGTTATGTTCATTTCGCACGTTCTAGCGTGATGCTCATCACCGTAAAACCCTTGTCTCAAGAACACGATGCAGGCGATAGGAGGGCGGCGCCGGGCTTGATGCCGTGAATTCGACCTATGAAGAGAGTGGTTATTCTTGGCGCAGCGGGTCGGGACTTTCACAACTTCAACGTTCTTTATCGTCACGATCCGGAGGTCAGGGTCGTGGCCTTCACAGCCACTCAGATTCCCGACATCGCAGGGCGCAAGTATCCGCCCGAGTTGGCAGGCTGGCTATATCCGAAGGGTATAGACATCGTCGACGAATCTGAGATCGAGGCTCTGATCCGCCGCGAGGCCATAGATGAGGCGGTCTTCTCGTACAGCGACGTCGCACACCTGGAGGTGATGCACCTGGCCTCACGCGTGGTGGCGGCTGGAGCCAACTTTGTGCTGGCTGGTAAGGAACGCACGCAGTTGAAGTCGCGGCTCCCGGTTATCTCCATCTGCGCGGTGCGTACGGGATGCGGCAAGAGCCCGGCGACGCGGAGGGTCGCTCACCTGCTCCGCATGTTGGGCTGGTCTCCCGTGGTGATCCGGCATCCAATGCCTTACGGCGACCTCGCCAGGCAGCGCTGCCAGCGCTTTACCTCGATGGCCGACCTCGACACAAATCAGTGCACCATCGAGGAGCGCGAGGAATACGAACCGCACATCGAGCAGGGGACGATCGTTTACGCCGGCGTGGATTATGAGGAGATTTTGCGCAGAGCAGAACGCGATGGCGACATCGTCCTCTGGGACGGCGGCAATAATGACACGTCCTTTTATCGGAGCGACCTCGAATTTGTTGTGCTGGATTCGCATCGCGTCGGGCATGAAATGAGTTATTACCCTGGTGAAGTGAACTTTCGCACCGCCGACGTTCTCCTCATCAACAAAGTGGATTGCGCCAACGCATACCATCTGCGCCAATTGCGCGAGCGCTGCCGCGAAATCAATCCACGGGCGCGCGTGGTGGAAACCGCCTGCTCAATCAGCGTCAGCAAGCCGGAAATGCTGCGAGGCAGGCGCGCACTGATCATTGAAGACGGACCGACGTTGACGCACGGAGGAATGTCCTACGGAGCTGGCGTGGTCTGTGCGCAAAACTTCGGCGTGGGAACAATCGTCGATCCGCGGCCACACGCTGTCGGTTCCATCCGCGCTACGTTTGAGAAATTTCATCATCTCAGCGCTGTGCTCCCAGCCATGGGCTACAGCGAAAGCCAGCGCCGCGAACTTCAGGAAACTATTGATCGCGTGCCATGTGACGTCGTAATTGTCGCCACTCCCATCGATCTCTCGCGCGTTATTCGCATCAGCAAACCATGTATTCGCGTGAAGTACGAGATGGAGGAAGTGAGCCATCCCAACCTCTCTGAGATCCTCGACGAATTCACAAACAGCTTTTGGCCCACTGCCCCGGAGGTAGCAATTGTGTGAACGACTTTCTGTCAGTTCGCGATTTGAATCCGGACGGAATTCATCACCGACGACGCACACAGCTTTGATCGCAGTTGGAGGCAACTCGCTGATCCGCCCAGGGGAGCAAGGGGGCGTGTCGCAGACGGCAGAGCATTTGCGGCGCACGGCCTCAGCCATCGTCGATCTTCTCCGCTGCGGCCTGCGGCTTGTCATTACTCATGGCAACGGCCCACAGGTAGGCGCAGCATTGCTGCGCTCGGAGATCGCGTCGGCCCGCGCTTATCCGCAGGCGCTTGACCTCTGCGATGCCAGCACGCAAGGCGAGATTGGGTATGAGATTGAGCAAGCCATAGAGAATGAATTGTCGCGCAGCGGACTGGCGACCCCCGTCGCGAGTATCATCACGCAGACAGTAGTCCGCGCCGATGACCCTGCTTTCCAGAATCCGACCAAGCCGATTGGGATGTTCTATACCGCGGAAGAAGCGCAGCAGCGAATGGCAACACTTGGCTGGAACATGGTGCACGACGTCAAGCACGGGTTTCGCAGGGTCGTCGCTTCGCCCGATCCGGTTGAGATCGTGGAGATCGAGACGCTGCGCAGGCTGGTTGCGACCGGCACTCTTGTCATCGCCGCCGGAGGCGGAGGAATTCCTGTCGTCCGTACAGAGGAAGGCCTGCATGGCGTAGAAGCGGTAATCGATAAGGACCTGGCGTCGTCGCTGCTCGCCACACTGCTCGGAGTGGAGATGCTGCTAATCACGACGGATGTCGAGCACGTTTACACCGACTACGGGACGCTCATGCAGAAGCCGATCCAGCGCGCCACGGTAGGTGACTTGGAAGAGTTGCGTCAGCACGGACAATTCCCAGCCGGCAACATGGGACCGAAGATCGAGGCCGTCATCCGCTTCTTGCGCTCAGGCGGAGAACGAGCAGCCATTACCGATTGCGAGCATCTCCATGCTGCCCTTCTCGGCCTGGCCGGAACACAGATCATCGCCGGAGGCGTGGCAGAGCGCGAGGAGCAGACAAAAGCAGCTCGCAGACCGTAGTTCGCAGAATTCTTGTGAGTTTGGAGATCACGGCATCATATTCGGCAGGAAGCTGCGGAACGCAGCTCTGGAAAATGGCTCGAGAAGAGCACTAAAGAGCGGCTACATCAGGAAGATGCTCAAGCTGGAACTGCTCGCGGTATAGGAAACACTGGCATCGAAAATGAAAAAAGTAATCTCAACAGAACGAATCCCGATCAAGCTCTGGCTTGACGACATCGAAGAAGGTGCGCTCGAACAAGCAAGGCACCTCGCCAATCTTCCTTTCGCCGTCCACCACGTTGCCATCATGGCGGACAGCCACGAGGGATACGGCATGCCGATCGGCGGCGTTCTTGCTACCGAAAACGTCATCATTCCGAATGCCGTGGGCGTGGATATCGGTTGCGGCATGTGCGCGGTGAAGACATCGCTCACGGAGATCGACCAGGCTTCGCTCAAGAAGATCATGGGAGAAATCCGCAAACTCGTTCCGGTCGGTTTCGATCATCATAAGGAGAAGCAGGACGAATCCCTGATGCCGAAAGTCGAAGGCCGGTATGAAATCGTAGACCGGGAATATCAGGCGGCATTGAAGCAGATCGGAACGCTCGGCGGCGGGAATCACTTCATCGAGATCCAGAAGGGTTCTGACGGCCATATCTGGATAATGGTTCATTCTGGCAGCCGCAACTTCGGCCTGAAAATCGCTGAGCACTACAACAAAGAGGCGGTTGAACTGAACAACCGGATTTTTTCTATAGTGCCGAAGAAATGGGATCTTGCACATCTTCCGACCGACAGCAAGGAAGGCCAGATGTACATCCGTGAAATGCAGTACTGCGTAAATTTCGCGTATGCAAATCGGAAGTTGATGACGGACCGGATTATGTCCGCTTTCCTGGATGTGCTTCCCGGCGTGACCTTCGAGCCGATGATCAATATTGCGCATAATTACGCCCTACTGGAGAACCACTTCGGAAAGAATGTCTGGGTTCATCGCAAAGGCGCTACGCTCGCAACCCGGAACACCATCGGCATCATTCCGGGCTCGCAAGGCAGCAAGAGCTACATCGTAAGAGGCAAGGGGAATAGAGACAGCTTCCAGAGCTGCTCGCACGGTGCAGGCCGGAAACTGGGAAGAAGGCAAGCCAGACGAACGCTCAATCTGGAAGAGGAAAAGCTGAAGCTCGACAAACAGGGAATAATTCACACAGTCCGCGGCGTAAAAGACCTTGATGAAGCGACCGGAGCATACAAGGACATTGGAATCGTGCTGGCGAATCAGGAGGATCTCGTCGAAATCCTTGTCGAATTATCGCCTCTTGCAGTGATCAAGGGGTAGTTACTCGCTTCCATCAACGCTATAGCGATGGTTGCCGTCAGAAAACCTTGCCACAAGCCGACTTGACAGGACTAGACCGGTTCCTTAAAAGGTATATGCCTGGAAAATGTTGGGAGGTACTCTACTGAGGCTGGCAGTTCTTCCGTGACAGATCAACGATGGCGCGAGCGTATTCCGATGATCTTCGGTGCAAGTTTC